>Ga0070682_100000003_pt1 | contig 469319 bp, 424 predicted proteins | sample KBSC63LmetaG_FD_64668 | JGI IMG/M metagenome (GOLD analysis project Ga0070682, IMG submission 64668) | Corn rhizosphere microbial communities from Kellogg Biological Station, Michigan, USA - KBS C6-3L metaG | ecosystem: Host-associated > Plants > Roots > Rhizosphere | place: USA: Michigan...
GCGTCCGGCTGCCTAATGTTGCGGAGAGTGCGTTGCCCATCGCGTCCCAGGTGTAGCTGCCGTTTCCCCACAGGCTTGCGCCGGTGTTCGCGGTGATCAGGCGATTGACGTCATCGTACCTGAACGTGCGGCTGTACGACGTATCCGTGAGATCGGCGATCTGCGTGATGTTCCCCACGGCGTCGGAGGCATAAGTGTAGTTCGCCAGCCCTCCACCCGCGGCGCTCAATTGGGCGGTCAACGGACGGTAGCGCTGGTCGAACGTACGATTCTCCGAGGTTCCGTTCGCCAGGGAGAGCGACGTGAGCGGGCCGAACGGCAGATAAGCTGCGGATGTGACGTAGGGGGTCGTAACTGAATTGAATACACCGGCAGCGGTCGACTGTCGGCCGGCAAAGTCGTAGCTGTAGGAAACGACACGACCGGATGGATAACCGATCGATGTCCGATTGCCCGCGGCGTCGTACTCATAGGTCTGAACGAATCCGTCCCCGAGCGCCAGGGTCTCGCGACGCAGGAGACCACGCCGGTCGTAGGCGTAGGTCTCGAGGCTGTCCGGGCTCGCAGATAATGCGAGCCGGCCGATTCCGAAGGCACCGGCTGTCGCGTCATCGTACGTCCACATCGATTCCTCTTCGAGACTTTGATGTCCCCATCCCTGGGAGGGTTGGGTGGCGAAAGCAGAGACCGCCCGGTTCAGAGGATCATACTGGCGCTCTGTCGTCAGACCGGCGCCGTCAACCGTCGCAATCAGGTTGCCTGCTGGATCGTAACTGTACGTCATCGTTCCGGTGACGGGACTGGTCTGCGACAACATCCGTCCAAAGTCATCGTAGACGTAACTCGTCTGGTTGCCGTTCGGATCTGTGACCCCTGTCAGGTTGCCGGCGATGTCGTATGTGTACGAAGTCGTGATCACTCCGCCTGGCGCCGTGCTCAGAGTCTGGCGGACGGACGTCAGACGACGGGCCGGGTCATAGGCGTAAAACGAATTCGGGCTGGTGTGGTTCTCGTCGCGAGCCGAGGCGAGCGCGCCGCCTGCGTCGTAGGTATACGCGGCTGTCGTCGCGTCGGGATGGGTGGTGGTGATCAACTGGGAGAGCGAGTCATAGGTGAACGACTCGGAGCGCTTTTCGACCCAGGCACCGTTCTCCTTTCCGAAGTAGTGCTCGGACGACTTGCGGCCCGTCGCCACATCGTACGTGTAAGTAATGCGCTCCCGCAGGTCGGAAACGGACGGGCCGCGCGAGATCGAAGAAGTTCGTCCGCGCGAATCATATTCATACGCGGTGACGTCGCCCTTCGGGTTCGCCTCTGACGCCAACGGTCCGGTCGCCGGTGTGTACGTACGGGTGGCCGTGAGGTCGGTAGCGCACAATGCGTCGGCGCCGGTGTCGCAGCCGGACACGCCTTTGGTGGTGGTCGTCATGGAGCGTCCCATGTGATCGAAGGTCGATTCCAGGGCAACTTGATTCGGATCGACGACGCGCTGTGCGTTGCCGAACGCATCGTAGTCTTCGAATCGCGTGATGTGCCCGAGGGCGTTCCTGACCGCGGCGAGATGGCCGCGTAATGTTGCCGGCACGCTAGCGTCGATCGGGTAGTAGACGAAGGTGGTCAGATCGCTCACGTCGGTGCGCGGACCGTCGATCCACTTGCGCGCGCCACCGGGTTGCGGCAGCGTCATCCACGCCGTATTGAACGCGCCGCCGGGCCCAAACGCTGCCCCCTCGGTGCCGTTGTAGAGAGTGATCCATGTAGCGTGTTCTTCCTGCACCGGCTCCGATGCGGACCCGGTCCAGCCGCTGGCGATTCGGGTCAGCATCTCCCCGCTCGAGGCGTCATAGGTCATCGTCTCGACCCGCGAGCCGACAGCATTGAGGACGCTCGCCGTTGTGATCGAGGCCGGACGATCGTACCAGGCCACGCCGTATGTCAGTGTCCGAGTCACAGAAGCAGGCGTCGGCACCAGGACCGCGGATGCCAGCGTCGAAGTCAAACGGCAATGATCCGATGCCGTCTCCGGATCGCATCCTGACGGAGCGAGGGCGATCGTCTCGGCGATGACGCGATTGAATCCGTCATAAGTCCGCTGAGTGATGTAGCCACGCGCATCCTGCTCGCGCAGCAGGCGTCCGAGATCGTCATACGCGTAGATGGCATTTCTGGTCGTACACGAGTTACAACCTCCCTCGATGCGAGTCGTCCTTATGCGGCCGGCGAGGCTCGTCTCGTAGTAGTCGGTCTGCGCTCCGGTCGCACTGGTCACGCGTGTGATCAGGGTGTTCGGGTCGCTCGTGGCGATGTTGTAGGTGACCGAGGAGATGTCATCGGTCTGGCCGATCGAAGACGTGGCTCCGTTCGAGCCATAAGCATGTGACTCGATCAGGTTCCCGCTCGCGTCGTGGATTTCGGTCAGCGGGCCGTTGTAGGTATAGGTCCGCCACGTCACGCCGCTCTCTTGAACGGAAACGAGATTGCCGGACGTGTAGGTGTACGTCCAGGTGATCGGTGTTCCTTCCACTGCGATCGACGTGATCCGCTTCGAGCTGTCGGCGGTCACGTTCCAGGCCCAATTGCCCCACGAATCGGCCACGCGCGTGATCAGGCCGTTGGCATCGTAGGTGATGTTCACCTCGCGGCCGTTGTTGATCTGCCGTGTCTTGTAGATGCGGCCGCCGGCGGTGAAATAGCGTTCCATGTTCGAACCGTAGGACCGAAGAATGTACCCGCCGCTGCCGTCGTTACGAAGCGACCCTTGACTCGGCCCCTGAGGCCACAGCTGGCGGAACACGCCATTCCTGCCGTTGAAGAAATAATGATCCCCACTCCCCGTAGCGACGTTCACGGTCGTCGACTGATCGCCCTCGGTCTCGGTACGCAGCCATTCGTCAAGGAAGGACATCCAGCCGTGTCCGAACCATCCGTCGTCACCGTTGGTGCTGTCATAGGTACGCGACAGACTGACGCCGCCGGCTGCCGGAAGAGGATCCGTGTCCGTGTAGCGCATATTGCCGTTCGAGAGTCGGATGGGACCGCCTGTGCAATCGCCACAGTTCGGACAACCGCAATCGTTGTCACTGATCGCCAGGATGCGGAAGTCGTACTTGTCGCACGCTCTTGCCACGATCTTGAGATAAGTCCTGCCACCTGGCTCGATCCACGTTCCCCACGATTTCGACCCGTCCGGATTGACACTGATCTCACCCACTCCGTCGATCCCGTTGCTGTTCTTCGTCATCTCCCAATGGGACCCCATTTTTACAGACGGGTAGGTGGTGTCTCTCCACGAGACCTTTGTTTGCAGATCGATCACGCGAGTACCGAATGAGTCGGTGCGAGGCCGTCCGGCGATCGCGGATACAAGGTTGACCGCGTGCACTACCGTGAACGAGGTTTGATCGAAGCCGGGAGCATCCGGCACGCAGGTGTTGGGACCGGTTCTCACGCCGCAGTCGACCTTCAGGCCGACCGTGTGTTCGCCCTCCGGATAGCACGAGATCGCGGACAGATACGTGCCGTTGTCGCCGATTTCTACCGAGTTCCAGCCCTGGTTGTCCCAATTGCTGTGGAGTGTCGCGTGTCCACAGGACGGATTCGAGCTGGACGCGCCGTAGTAAGTCATGTACAGGAGGCTGTCGTTGGCGTCGATGAATTGAGCTGAGACGTGAGCGACGCAATCGGCCATCCCCGGCGTGGCAAAGACAAAGAGTCCGAGGGCTACCGCAGCAAACGAAAACCGGCGCATGACTACCTCTTTCTGCAACGTTGGACTTGGTCGGGAACGGAGGACTCCACAAGTATGGGACTGGTATCGACCGCCAAGGGTATCGGTTATTACCTACGACCCGGCAATAAGTCGTGCTCGATCGCGTACTGCACGACTTCCGCGTTGTTCTTCAATCCCATTTTCGCCAGCAGGCGTGCCCGATGCGTGGCCACCGTTTTTACGCTGACGTTCAATTCCGCGGCGATCTCGCGCGGCGGTTTGCCGGCGGCGATGAGGCAGAGCACTTCGAATTCGCGGTCGGAGAGATTCTGGTGCGACGTGCCGCCGGCGGGGCGCATCAGGTCGAAGGCGAGGTTTTCCGCGAGCTCGGGCGTAAGGAAACGCTCGCCGCGTGCGACCTTGCGGATGGCGGTGACGAGATGCTCGCGCGCGTTGTTCTTGCTCACATAGCCGAGCGCGCCCCCCTTTAATGAGCGCGCGGCATAAGAGGACTGCTGCTGCATGCTGAGGATCAGTACAGGCACGCCGGGCGACGTCGCCCGCAATTGGGCCAGGACGTCGAGTCCGGGACGATCGGGAAGATTGAGGTCGAGTATGATCACGTCGTAACGCTTCGCGCGCGCCAGCTCGAGCGCTTCCGATCCGGTGTGCGCCTCGCCGCCAACGACGATGTCTGACGTCTCGGAGACGATCTGGCGAAGGCCTTCGCGCACGATGTCGTGATCGTCGGCGATGAGCACCGTGATCATGCGTTGCCGCTCCTCACGCTCTTCGAAACAGGGATGCGCACGGAGACAATGGTCCCACGTCCGGCCACTCCCTCGAACTGCACGGTGCCGCCGGCGAGATCGGCGCGCTCGCGGATGCCGACCAGCCCGAGGGAAAGCGGATCGGTCACTTCATCGTTCGTCACGCCCCGTCCATCGTCGCGGACTTCGAGTAGAAGCTCCTCGCTGCGCTGCCGCAACCGGATCTCGACGCGGCTGGCGTTGGAGTGGCGCGCCACGTTGGTCAGCGCCTCCTGCACGATGCGATAGATGGCCGTCGCGCAATGCGGCTCGATGACCGCATCGGACGCCAGCGAGAGCTCGCATTCGATGCCGGTCCGCTCCTCGAACAATCGCGACTCCGATTCGATGGCCGCGGCGAGACCGAGGTCGTCGAGGATGCTCGGGCGGAGCTCGGAGGAGATCCGCTGGACCGACGTCACGGTGGCGTCGAGCGTGCGGAGAATGCGGGCGGCGATCGGCGAATCCGGTTGCTGCTGCGTCTTTTCGAGCAGGCCGATGACATCCATCTTCAACGCCGTCAGCGACTGCCCGAGGTCGTCGTGCAGCTCGCGCGCGATGCGGCTCCGTTCCTCTTCCTGCACGACGAGCAGGCGGTCGGAGAGCGCTTTCAGCTTCCGTTCATCGTCGAGCATCCGCTGCTCGGCGGTGCCGACCAGGATCCGGACCGGCCGCTCGACGCCGCGCGACAGGATCGCGGCGATGGCGATGACGAGCAGAACGATGACGACGCCACCTTCGACGCCGCGGACGAACATCTGGCGCACCGGTTCCATCACGACGGATGTCGGGATCCCGACATAGACGTACCAGCCGGTCTCCGGCATGTGCACGAATCCGTACTGCCGTAAGACGCCGTCCACTCCCCTCGCCTGCGCCACCCCTTCTTCCTTGCCCATCGCAATCCCGGTGACACCGACTCCGCGCACGTTGCGCCCGGTCCATTTTCCCGATCCGCCGGAGCGCGCCACGATCGTCCCGTTGCGATCGAGGATCGTCACGACCGATCCCTTCGGCAGCGCCTCGCTGACGAGCGACTCGGGGAGTTGCACGAGGACCAGCGTCCCGTGCGATCTGCCATCCACCGACAGCACGGAGCTCGAGAGCACGGAGACCCATCGCGCCTCGAGCGGCCGGATCATCGGCTCCCCCGGCCGCAGCCTCCCCGCCTTCAATTCCGATTCGATCCACGTCCGCGCGCTGGTCGATACGATCCGATCCTCGGCCTGCGGAGTGGCTTCACAGATCAACGCGCCGTTGTCGTCGAAGAAGAAGAGGTCGGCGTATTGCGGAAAGAAATCGATGATGGCGAAGAGCGAGTCGCACGGCGCGTGGCTGAAGGAGCGGATGGCGGGCCGTACCGACATCTGCGCGAGGAGCAGACGCGAATCGCGATGCAGGACGCTCAGCCGCGCGGCCGTCCCCTTCGCCAATCGGAGCGCGAGGTCGCGCGCATCGCGGCGCTCGCGCTGCACCTGCGAACCGAAGAGCCAGAGCAGCAGGAGCAGGAGCGGCAGCGCGACACCGGCGACGAGCACGCCGAGCCACCAGCGGAGCGAGATCGGCCGTGCCGGCAGCATTCAGGATGAGTCTAATGTAGGGCGGGTTCTCAAACCCGCCCTCGTTTGTCAGCGGACCGCGCGGCGGCGAGGGTGATTCTCGCTGCTGACGACGAACAGCCTCCCGGCGTTCTGCGTGTAGATCCGGCCATCTCCACCGATCGACAGTGGCGTGTAGGCCGCGCCGAGGGCGAGATCGAGGAAGAGACGCTGCCTGAGGATTCCGCCCTGATCGATGGCGTAGACGTTGCCGTCCTCGGCGTTCGCATAGACCACGCCACGCGCGTCGACGGCGACCGCGTTCACGCACCACTCGAAGCCGGCCGGATGATCGTCGACACATTGAATGCCGTCATCGAGGCGGATGCAGCTCTTCGTCTCCGTATTTTTGAACTTCCATTCGACCTGCAACGAGGGGCTCAGCTGCGTGATGAAGTACTGCTCCGGATCGTTCGGCGTCGTCAGCGTGCGATTGCCGGGACAGCTCGGCACAGGGTCGGAACAGTACGGCGGCGCGCCGTAGTGGTTCTCCTTCATTAATAGTGAGTACGTGCCGTCGTGGCGATAGACCGCGGGCGTCAGGTCCCATCCCCAGCCGTACGCGACGGCGAACGTGCCATCGAAATTGAACGACATCAGATGCCCCTGCGCGTAGTTGTAGCGCGTGTAGGCGCCGTAGAAAACGTGGCCGTCGGGCGCGACGACCGGCGACGACGTGCTGTTGTCGCTGACGCGGCCCGAGGGGGGCTGGTTGTCGGCAGGATCGACGCCGGTTGTTGCTCCGGCGCGGCATCCGCCCGGCGTGCCGTTCGGCGGGATGGCGACATTGCAGCCGTCGTTCATCCGATTGCGCAGCGACGCGCTCCACTTCGGCGTGAGGTCGGGATTCACCGCGATGAGATAACCCCAACGGTCGTTGAAGTGCGCACGGCTGACCGTGTAGATCGTACCGTCGGGAGCGATCGCCGGCGCGACGTTGATGCCGGGGCGTTGCGAGCCGCAGGTGCTCGACGGCGCGAAAGCCTGCGCGCTCGGCGGCCACGGCAGCTGCGAGCTGAGGAAGGCGGTCGTGCATTGCCCGTTCGCGGGCGGCGCGGAGACGATCGCGGAGAACGCCACTTTCGACATCGTCCCGTCCGCGCCGATCTTCACCAGCCACGCGCCGCGTGCGTCGTTTCCCCACGGCGACGAGGAGTCGAGCTTGATGGCGTTGTAATAGACGTTGCCCGCGTCATCGACGGCCGGCGGTCCGGTGACGAAGATCGTCGGGTCGACGCTCGATCCGAACGGATTGAATCGCGTGATGCGATGACCATCGATGCGGCTCAGGCGATCGATCGTGCCGCCCGCGCCGGGTGCCCAGACCGAATCGTCCGTGATCGCGCAGTGATAGACCGCCTCCCACGACGGACCGCCGCCGCCGGGCGTCGGCACCGGCTTCCAGTCGCTTGCATACGTCCAGCGGGTCGCGTAGTCCGCGCCGGTGCGGCGGACGGCGCGCACGTTCCACGATTGAGTCTCGCGATGCTGGAAATCGGTGAAGTTCCCGCTCTTGAAGATGAGAAACAGATCGTCACCATCCGTAAGCGGCACCGGATAGTGCGTAAGCAGATCGCCGAATGCCAGCGTCTGTTCATCGATGACGAACGGATCGATGACGACCGTGGCCTCGATGCGATCGAGTCTCTGTCCAGTCGCCGGAGTCATGCTCTCGTGTCTGCCGTTCGCTCCCCATTGCGTCCAGCTCTGCGCGGATGCGACGGTGGCCGAGAGGAGTAGAACGAAAACGCGGATCATGGTTCGATTGTAGAGACCCAAAAACATTGAAGGAGTGAATTGTGAGAAACGCATTTGCCATTGCCCTCGTAGCCGCAGCCATCACGATCCCCATCGCGAACGATGCCAACGCCGCGCGCGTGGTGCGCACGCGTGTGACGCGCCACGGCGTGACGCGCGTCCGCGTGACCGTGCGTCCCGGCTTCCCGATCGTCCGCACCTTCCCGGAAGTCGTCGTCCGTACCGGCCCCGTCATTCGCGTCGCGCCGCGCGCCTATCTCGCGCCGGTGATCTTCACGGCCGCGGTCGTCGCAACGCTTCCGCCGCCCTCAGCCGTGACGTACCACGGAACGGAGACGCTGGAGCGCGAGGACGGCTGGACCGACTTCACGATGGACGTCAATCGCCGCGGAGGCCGCATGCTGCTCGACATCGGACCGGGCGCGGCGCAGATCAGCTTCGCCGAAGTGGTGTTCGAGAATGGCGAGACGCAGGTGGTCGACTTCAACGATCACGTCCACGCGCGCGGCACCTACGCGCTGCTCGATTTCAAGGATGGACGGAAGGTCGATCACGTGCGCGTGGTGGCGAAGGCCGACAGCGCGGCGACCGACATCACGCTCCGCCTGGTCTCGTAAGCAGCCGCGAGATCTCAGCCGCGAGCTCCAGAGGATCGACCGGCTTGCGCAGCACGATTGCCGGCACGCCACCATTGCCGTGCCGCAACTGCTGCGCAAGCGTCACCCCCTCGGTGACCACGACGCCGGCATCAGTGACGACGAGGTCGTGATGCGAACAAAGCGCAAGGATCGCCTCGGCCGCGGATCGCACAGTCGTCACACGCGCGCCGTACTCGCGAAGAACGACCGCGAGCGACTCGAGCGACTCCACATCGTTATCGACGACGAGAATCTGTTTGCGTCGCAGATCGGGAGCGGCGCTCCTCTCAACCATTGCTGTCTCCGCAATATCGTCTGACGCCGGCAGCTCGACGATGAATGTCGATCCCTTGCCGCGTCCCTCGCTGCTCGCCGACACGCTTCCGCCGTGCAGCTCGACGAGATGCTGCACGATCGCCAGGCCGAGCCCGAGGCCGCCATGTGTGCGCGTCAGACCGCTGTCGCCCTGGCGGAAACGATCGAAGACGTGCGGCAGAAACTCCGGCTCGATGCCTTCGCCGTCGTCGCGCACGATCACGCGTCCCACTGCGCCTTCGCGCTCCACGATCACTTCGATCCGTCCGCCGCGATGGCCGAACTTCGCGGCATTCGCGAGGAGGTTCCAAACCACCTGCTGCAGCCGGTTCGCGTCGCCCTGCACCGTGCCGCTCCAGCCCGAGGCCTCGACGTCGATGGCGATCGACTTCGCATCGAGCGTCGGCCGCAGCGCCTCGGCGGCTACGTCGACGACGTTGTGCAGATCGACCGCCGCGGTCTCCAATCGGAACTTGCCGAGCACGATGCTGGAGACGTCGAGGATGTCGTCGATCAGCTTCGACTGCGCCCGCGTCGCTGACTCGATCGCGTTGAGCGCGGAGCTCGACGTCTCGGCGTCGACCTGCCCGAGCATCATCAGTCGCACCCAGCCGAGAGTCGCGGTCATCGGCGTGCGGAGCTCGTGCGAGACGGTGGCGAGGAACTCGTCCTTCGCCGCGCTCGCCTCCATCGCGGCGCGATAGAGCTGCTCGTTCTCGAGGGCCACGGAGCGGAGCGACTCCTCCGCGAGCTTGCGGGCGCTGATGTCGAGCGTGACGCCGCGCATCCCGACCGGCGCGCCCTGCTCGTCGTGGATGACGGTCGAGTGAGCCTCGCACCAGATCGCGCGGCCATCCTTCGTCAGCCAGCGAAACGTGTTCGTCATCGGGCCGCCGGCGAGGAAGTGCTGGTGCGCATGCGCGGCCGCCGCTTCGCGGTCGTCGGGATGGACGATCGTCAGCCAGAAGTTCGGCGTGGCGAGCCACTCCTCGACCGTGTAGCCGAGCATCCGCGTGACGTGCTCGCTGATGAAGTCGATGCGCTGCGTCGACTCGTCGGGCTGGCCCCACGCTTCCCACACCACACCCGGGACGTTGGAGACGATCCCGAGGAGACGCTCGCGCTCGTGGGCGACCTCGGCGGCCAGACGTTTCTGATCGCGCTCCGCGGCGCGCATGTCGTCGATGTCGATGGCCACGCCGATGTAGCCGCTGAAGTTGCCGTCGCGATCGAAGCGCGGCACGCCGCGGCTCAGCATCCAGCGGAAGACGCCGTCGTGCCGCCGCTGCCGGTACTCGATCTCCACCGGCTTCCGGGCTTCGAACGCGGACTCGAAGATCGGCATGCAGCGCGGCACGTCGTCGGGATGCATCGCCGAGACCCAGCCGAAGCCGAGCTCCTCCTCGCGCCTGCGCCCGCTGAAGCGAAGCCACTGCTCGTTGACGTACGTGCAGCTCTTGTCGGCGGCCGTGATCCAGACGATGGCCGGCGCGACGTCGGCGATGGTCTCGAGCTGGTCGGGCTCCACGCGGTCATCCGCGCGCCCCCAGCGGCGAGTGATTGCGGAAACGATGGAGGTCAGAAACGAGGCCACGAGAGTTGCGGATCTTAACCCGCATTTCTCACACCCTCTCTGCTGCGGACGCGACGAGAGGGTTTGAGAAATGCGGGTTAACCCGGTCTCCCCTAACGCCGGAGGCGTGATGGCCGGTAGCCGGTGGTTGTGTGCGAAGCGCACTACCACCGGTTGAGCGGATTTGATGATCACCGCATCCCGGCAGGGATGCCGGAGGTCCCGCACCCCTGCCGGGGTGCACATCGTCGCAATCGTCCGAATCCGGCGGCGATGCCGCCGGCTATTCGCCATCACGCCTCCGGCGTCAAACCGGGAACGGCACCGCGTGAGCTCACACCTGCCGGTGTTGACGATCACCCCAGCTCCGGTCGCGGTTCACTGACCCTTGTCGGCATGAAACATACGAAGGCGATCCATGCGGGATTCGATCCGGCCGATCATCGCGGCAGTGTCGGTGCCGATCTACCAGAGCTCGACGTTCGCGTTCCCATCAGCCGGAAGAGGGCGCGGAGCGCTTCGCCGGCCGGTCGGACGGACCGATCTACACGCGCCTCGGCAATCCAACGAATCAGGCGCTCGAAGAAGCAGTTGCGTCGCTCGAAAACGGCTGCGGCGACGGAATCACGGCGGGACTGGTGAGGCTGTCCGTGGGATGCGAGGACCTCGATGACATCAGGGCGGATCTCGCACAGGCGACGAGAGTTACCGCCGATCATTCTTTATTCGCGAATTGCGAATAAAGTGTATCATTGGTGATGTGGAAAGCCTGAAGCCTCAGGATGTCGTCGTCGTACTCAAGCTCTGCGTCGCCGGACCGCAGCGTCCGTCGATGGCCGTGCTTGGCGTCGAGCTGGGACTCAGTGCCTCTGAAGTTCATGCGGCGATTCGCCGATTGAAGGCAAGCGGGCTCCTTCATCCTTACCTGCAACGGGTGGAGTTTCCGCCTTCACAGCTGCGCGAGGCGAGCCCACGCCCGGTTCCGCTACCACCGCCGGTCGTGCGAGTCCGCTTCAAGCGAATACATCCCCAACGCCCGAACGTCACCGGAATCGTCGAGCTCCTCGTGCACGGTTTGAAGTACGTCTTCCCTCCGAATCGCGGCCAACTGGTCCGCGGCATGCCGACGTCGTACGCGGCGCCGCCGCTCGACGAGCTCATCGCGAAGAATGACGAGCCGATCCCGGTCTGGCCCGATCCCGACGGCAACGCGCGCGGCACGTCGTTCGAGCCGTTGTATCCGACCGTGCCTTACGCGGCAGCGCGCGATGCGGCGCTCTACGAGCTCCTCGCGCTCGCCGATGCCTTGCGCGAGGGCAGAGCGCGGGAGCGCAAGCTCGCGGAAGACCTCCTGCGCGAGAGGCTGAGAGGTTATGTGGCGTGAGAACCGTGCGCTCCTGATTCGCGGCGCTCGCGCACTCGCTGCGATTCCGGGCGAATTCGTATTCGTCGGCGGATGCACAACCGACGTCGACGTGATCGTCGAGATCGCTTCGCGTTCCGAGTACCGCTAACGCACGTCGGAGACGTGCTGGCCATCAGCCGGTGGTTGCGCGGATGCGCCACCACCGGTTATGGCGATCCAACGCCGGCACCCCGGCCGGGGTGCGGGAAATTGGCGGCGTCGCATCCGGCGGTAGCGCGTTCGCGCAACCGCCGGCTATTCGCCACCGATGCCTCCGGCGTGCATCAGAGAAACTCCGGGATCTTGAGTCGCCGCTACCGGCGCACTGCTCACATACCACGCCGCAATGACGTACTTCGTCCCCTCCACCACCGCCTCGGCCTTGTGCTTGTAGACCGACGGGAAGAGGAGCACGTAGCCGGCGCGCGGCGTGAAGGCGTAGTCGAGTTTCGTAAATGATGTCGCGCCGCCGCGGAAATCGTCGTTGAGATAGACGACGACCGTGATCTCCCGGTGATTGGTTCGCGCGCCGCCGGGGTTGTCTTTGTGCGCGCCGTAGAAACCGCCGGGGCGATAGCGGATCACCTGCAGGCCGTCGAGCGCCGAGGCGGTCGGGGCGAGGCGGGTGGAGAACGATTCGGTCGCGGCGAGCACGCGGCGGCGGATCAATGCGGCGAGCTGCGGGACGTCGCGCTCGTACTGGACGCCGGCCGTGCGCAGCTCGCGCTTCACGACGTGTCCGTCGCTGCTCCAGACGCGCCCCTTGCGCCATTTGTGGCGCTCCGAGATCGCCATGATCGCCTCCGTCTCGCGGGGCGAGAAGAGCGGCGCTGCAAAAATGCCGCGCGCAACCTCGGTGAATGTGCGTTCGCCGACCATGGAGCACCAATTGCGGGAATGCGCCGATTTTACTCCAACGATCGGACGATCATCCGGGCGATGAATGCCTCGTCGCGATAGCGGATCCCGAGGCGGTTGTTCGTCATGTGGACGAAGCTCTGGATCGCGTTCAGGTGACCGGAGCCGAATTGGCTGGCGACGTCGCGCATGTCCGCGATCCATTCGGATGACGCAGGGAATCCTTCGAGAAATCGGGCATCGAATTCCGCGAGCGTGCGCGCTTCGGCGTCGCGATCGCGAGGCGCGCCGGGCAGGCGGAGAAATCGTCTCGTCGTCGATCGGAAGAACTTCGGTGCATCGAGACCGAACGCCTCGGCGAGCGCGAGGTGCATTCCGATCGCGGTGCGGAGTGCGGCTTCGTAAGACCAATCGGGGCGACTCATCGCCACAAGCACGGCGCGTGACGATGACTCGAACTGACGCTCCGCGACCGGCATCAACTCCGTGCCGCCGTAACGCTCGAGCTCCGGTTCGTACGCGACGATTTCGGCATCGGGAAAAACGCGAAGCACCTCCCGCTCGAGATCGCGCGCGGAGCTGAGACGCAGGCGGATGTGCGGCGCCGGATCGTTGTAGCGGATGAAGAAGAACGCGTCGGGCTGCACGGCCTCGACGAACGGCTTCACTTCATCGACGAGAAAGCGATCGTGCGGGCGCGGGCGGAAGAGATGGCATCCCTGCCACATCACTCGCTCCGGTTCCACTGCACGACGAATTCGGCCGCGTGACGGCGGCCGTTCGACTGCAGCATGTCCGCCGGTCCCGGAAGCATCTCCTGAAACGTGAGCGTGTCGATCGTACGGCCGATCAATTTTTCGAACAGCGCCACGGAGTGCCAGCTGGCGAACGAAAGAAACTGCGGCTTGCGATCGTCGCGCTTCGCGGCGCGGCGGATGCGCGCGAAGACGTAGGCCGGCATCGCCAGGCTTTCGCGCCACGCATCGACGCGCGCGAAATAGCTCGCGTCGCTCTCCCCTGCCGCGCGCAGCGGAAGCATCGACTTCGGCACGACCCACGAGCGGCGGCGGAGCACGATGCGGCGGTCGTAGATCACCCGCGGCTTGACGATCGAATTGCGGTTCGCCGCGAGCGCGGCGGCGACGAGCGGCTTGCGGAAGAGCTGCTCGGAGCGTGTGAAGAACGTATTGAGGAACTGATGGAGCGGCGAGCGGGTGGCGGGATCCTGCAGGCCGAGATCGAGGACTTCGAGCCGTTGTCCATCGGGGAGGTGCCAGAGCCAGAGCGTGTCGTCGTCGCCGATCTTCACGACCAGATTGCCGAGGTCATCGCTGCTGATCTCGCCGTCGACGAGCGGCGGATGGCGGTTCATGTTCAGTAGCGACTCGTCGCGCACTTCGACCAGGCGTGAATCGCCAGCCGCGGCGCGATTGATTGCATGTTGCTCCTGCAGCGCACTCTCCGGCATCAGGTCGAGAAAGCGGCTGACGAATTTTCCGTAGCCGGGGCCGCAGCTGTTCATGACGGCGATGACGCCATCGCGCTCGTCGTTCGCCAGCTGCAGCATCGCGCCGATCGATTGCGGCACGCATCTGCGCAATTCAGGAACCGCCGCGAAGGCGTAGTCAACATGTTGACGGTCGATATAGACCCGGTCGCCCGAGACCTCGAGTTGCGATGCCAGAGCGCGCGTCCAGCGCTTCGCGGAGTCGTGTAGCACAGACACTCCTGTCTGTGCCTCGTCGCACAATTGCGCCAATTGCACGACCGCATGCCGGCCATAACGCCGCTCGAACCACGAACGCAAATCGTGCCGAGCGCGAATCGCGGGATCGGAGAACGCGACATCGCGAGCGTAGTTGCCGAACGATTCCGTGATCGCATCGATCGCACGCTCGTCGCAAACGGCCTTTCCGCCGAGCACCGAATCCTCGAAAATTTCTTCTTCGGGGCGGCGCGCGAGCGGATTCATTCGCACGGTCACTTTCTGTTCGCCGAAGCGCGACGACATGATCCCGCTCTGCAACGGCTCGAACGAAGCCGTCGCGACATGGCAGAACGTACTGAACGGAGAGGTCTTCGCGTGCATCCGCGAGACGTACTTCATCAGCGCCCGTTCGGTGTGCGGCGTCACGCGCCGGCGGATCTGTGCGAGCAACGCGAGACTCGATCGGGCCAGCGGACGCTGGAGCGCCTCCGATGCGGCGAGCGCGTGCAGCCTGCTCTTCGCGACGGACACTTCACGCTCGAAGATGCGAACGAATCGCTCGCGCGCCGCATCCGCTTCGGCGACCACGACGATGTATTCATCGAGTCGCGGCAGGCCTTCGACTCGATCGATCGCCCGTCCGTTAAACAGATCGCGTTTCAGAGACAGCAGCCGGCGTCGCAGAACGACGTCTTCGCATCCGCCGATCGCTGCGAACGCCTCCTCGCGCAATTGCTCCGCGACGATCGCCACGGCATCCGTTGCGCGCCGGAGCTCGGCAAGCGCGGCCAGTGACTCGTGCAGATCGAGCGCGGCCAGCTCCTCGAACGCGCCGGCCGCGACACGCACCATCGCGAACCGCTGCCTGTGCCATACTGAAGTGGTTCCCAACCCCAAGAAGGATAACCGTGGCGCAGCGTGACCTTGCGGTGCGAGTTCGTCCCGTCGCTCTCATCAGTGAGGGACGGCAGGGGCGAGTCTTCGTCGGCATCGACGAGCTGCTGCGGCGCAAGGTCATCGTCAAGCGGCTGGCCACCGATTCGTTCGACAGCGGCGACAGCCGCAAGCGGCTCATCGACGAGGCCCGCCTCTTCGCACAGATCGATCATCCGAATCTCGTTCGCATTCACGGCTACAGCGAATGGGAAGGACACGACATCTTCACGCTGGAGTTCATCGAGGGGAAGAAGCTCTCCGATGTTCGTGGCGAACTAGCATTCGCCGAGAAGGTGCGCATCGCGACCGCGGTGGCGAGCGCGCTGGCGGTCACGCATCGCTACGGCATCCTGCACGGGCCGCTGACGCTCGACAGCGTCGTCATCGAAAAGGATCAGATCAAGGTCGTCGATTTTCAGGCCACCTCGACGCGCCTCGACGCGCCGCCGCCGCAGGAGCCGGGAGAGAGTCCGGAGGAGTGGCGCGGCGAGCAGCGGACGGCCGCATCGGATGTCTACTCGTTCGGCATCCTGCTGCGCGATCTGTTCGGCGAGAGCGATCGCGACGTCCGCGCGCTCATCGCCTCGCTCCTGCTCGATGCGCCGAGCGAACGTCCCACGGTGGCGACCCTGCTCGAGCGCCTCGAGCGGCTGGCGCGCAGGCCGGTGCGGCGCTTCCGGATCGCGGCCGCGGCGGCCGCATCCGCTCTCTCTTTGTTCGGCGTCGTTCGTTACACGATCGATCTCCGGCACGCGCGGAGCGCCGCGGTGATCGCGCGGGCGGAAGCCGAGGCGCGGCGGGAACGGGCAAACGAACTGGTGGCGCTGCTGATCGATGATCTGCAGCCGCGGCTCGAATCGGTCGGCCGGCTCGACATCCTCGACTCGGTCGATGCCAAAGCGCTCGCCTACTTCGCGTCGATCGAGCCCGATCAGGTCTCGCCCGGCGAAGTCGCGGTGAACGTGCAGGCCCTCACGCAGCTCGGCGCGACGCAATTCACGCGCGTCAATGTCCCGGCGTCGCTGAAGACACTCCGCCAGGCGGTGCGAACGATCGATGCGGCCGTGAAGCGCCGGCCCGATGACGAGAGGCTGCTCTTTGCCGCCGCCTCCGCGCACGGCGGCCTTTCCCGCGCGCTGCTCTGGAACGGCGATACTTCCGGCTCGATCGAGCAGGCCCGTTTCTACGCGCTCTTCAGCGCGGAGCTCGTGCGTCGCAATCCGGCCGACCTGCGCTATCTGAGGTCGGACGCGCAGGCGCATGGCAGCATCAGCTCGCTCCTCGACCGGACGGAGAACATTGCCGCCGGTCTGCGCGAGGCGGAAGTGGCGATCGCCATCAAGCGGCGGATGCTGAAGATCGACGACAGCGACGAAACGCGCCTCGATCTCACGACGACGGTCCACAAGGCCGGTCTCGCGCTCTTCAAGCTGGGACGCTTCGACGAAGCGGAAGCGACATTCGATGAAGTGCGGAACATCCTCGACTCGGTGAGCGCGCGGAATCCGTCGGACAAGGTCGCGCTCGAGAAGTCGGCGGCCTGGTATCGCGAGATGGTCATGGTGACCATGGCCCGCGGAGACGTCGACGCCGCGGCGCGGCATTGCGACGCGTACATCGCGACGAGCGAACAGCTCACCTCCTACGACGCCGCGAATCTCGACTGGCAGCAGCACCTCGGCATCGCCCACAGGCTGGCCGGAATGGCGTCGCGGATGCGCGGCAATATCAATGATGCGCTGCGTCATCACGAGCGCGCCGTCGACATCCTCAACGGCATGGCCGGACATGGACAGCGGACGCTGGTCATCGATCGCGAGCTGGCGCTGAGCCGCATCGAGCTGGCGCGGTCGCTGCTCGCCGCGCACCGCATCAGCGCCGCATCGGGACAGGCCGATCTGGTCGTCAAGGCATTTGAACCGGGCCGCCAGGAGCTGCCGGCGCAGAAGATCCTCGGCGACGCGCTCCTCGTGCAGGGCCAGACGCGCGCCGCGCGCGGCGACTTCGCCGGCGCGACCACCGCATGGGAGGAGGCTCTCGTGCTGCTCGATGCGCTGCACGCGCTGACCCCCGACCCGCGCATCGCGGACACGCAGGTGCGCGTGCTCCTCGAGCTCGGGCGCCGCGAAAGCGCGCAGCGGCTCGTCGAGCAACTGGCAAGAATCGGATACCGGAACCGCGAATACGAAGCGGCCCGAGCTCAACCGACCAACAACCAACCGACGAAAGGATTGCAGGAGGTGCGTAGATGATCAGCGAATACGAAGGCAGCGCGCAGAACGATCCCGAGTTGAAACCGGCTTACTACCTCGACGCCAACGATGACGACGAGCCCGAGCCGCCCGCGTCGAGCACCAACGACTGCGACGACGACGATGATGATGATGATGATGATGATGACGACGGCGGTCCCGGAGGCGAGCCACCCGCCTCATCCGGTTGCGACGACGACGATGACGACGAAGACGGAGAAGAGGACGGTCACGGCCATCCTCACTGACCGGTGAGAACGGCGGCCGGAAGGCCGCCGTTCATCGTGCGGCGAAGCCGCACTGCATTTTGGCCGGGGGTGCCGCAGCACCCCCGGCTGCATGTGAGCGGTCTCGTGCCGCGACAGCGGCACTGCAATGCGTGCCTGATCGCGAGCTGTTCAATGCCGCTGTCGCGGCACATCACGCGCTTCTCCTGGTCCGGGGGTACATTCGCAAGCGAATGAACCCCCGGCTACGATCCACTGCCGCTTCGCGGCAATGAAATGGACTGCCCGCAGTGGTCTACCCGCCCCCGCGCGGAGTGGTCATTGCCCGATAACCACTCGCGGCCCACACTTGCGAGACACTTGTTCACCGCTTCATTGGCAATGATTCACCGCCAATTCATTTGCGGTGATGCTATCTACGATGGCATTCGTATGAAACACGCGCTCGTCTGGCTCTTCCTTGTCGCCGTCTGTGTACCTGTCGCGCGCGCCGCGAACTGGCCCGACCGGCCGACGCTGCACGCGGTCCGGGCCGCGTCGCCGGTCGTCATCGACGGCGATCTCTCCGACGCCGCGTGGCAGGCGGCGCCGGAGTTCACCGGCTTCACGCAACACGATCCGGACGACGGCAAGCCCTCCTCGCTTCCGACGAGCGTCCGCATCGTCTACGACGACAACGCCATCTACTTCGGCGCGAAGATGACGGACGATCATCGGCCGACGGCCCTGCTCGCGCGCCGCGACAACTTCGTCAACGACGACTTCCTCTCCATCAACATCGACGCACAGCACGACCGCCTCTCGGGCAACGCCTTCACCGTCACGCCGGCCGGCGAACAGCTCGACACGGTGCTCTACAACGACATCGGCGAAGACGTGAGCTGGGACGGCGTGTGGGAAGCGGTGATGAAGATCGTCCCCGACGGCTGGATCGCCGAGGTTCGGATTCCGTTCTCGCAGTTGCGGTTTCCGGAGCGGCAGAGCCATGTGTGGGGGCTCAACATCACGCGCCGCACCACGCGACTCAACGAGACCGTGCGCATCGTCAACACGCCGAAGGGCGGCACCGGATTCGTCTCCCACTTCGCCGATGTCGACGGCATCGAGGGCATCCATCGCGGCCAATCGCTGGAGCTCGTGCCGTACGGCGTGGCGCGCTCCGACGTCCGCTCGCGCTTCGATCGCACCAATCCATTTCTGCAGCCGTCGACGCAGAAGCTCGACGGTGGGCTCGACGTGAAATACGCGCTGACGTCGACACTCACGCTCACCGGCACGGTCAATCCCGACTTCGGGCAGGTCGAAGTCGATCCCGCCGTCGTCAATCTCAGTCAGTTCGAGACGTTCTATCCCGAGAAGCGGCCGTTCTTCACCGAAGGGCTCAACATCTTCAACTTCGGCGACTCGCCCGCGCCCGAGCATTGGAACTTTTTCAACGCGCCGTCGGTCTTCTACTCCCGCCGCATCGGCCGTTCGCCGCAGGGCTCCATCGATGCGCACTTCGTCGATGCCCCGACCGAAACGACGATCCTCGGCGCCGCGAAGCTGACCGGAAAGCTCGGTCAATGGACCGTCGGCGTGCTCGACGCGCTCACCGACAACGAGCGCGCGCGCTTCATGGCCGGCCCGCTCCAGCAGCGGCAGAGCGTGGAGCCGATGACGAACTACTTCGTCACCCGCGACACGCGAGAGATCGGCAGCAACGCGCGCATCGGTCTCATGGTCACCTCCGTCGATCGCCGCCTACCCGACGAGCTCTCGAACCTGCGCAACCGCGCGGAAACGGCCGGTGTCGACGGCTACGCCGGCTTCGCAAACAACAACTGGATCTTCGAATGGTTCGCGGCCGGCTCGCATCTCGCCGGCAGCAGCGAGTCGATCGCCAACGCCGAAAACTCCCCGTCGCGCTACTACGGCCGGCCCGATGCGAAATCGTTCCACTTCGATCCGGCGCGTACGTCACTCGACGGCTGGGCCGGCAAGGCGATGCTCTCGAAGACGACAGGAATGTGGCGCGGATTCGCGGAAGTGCAGGCCTACTCACCGGGATACGAGACGAACGACGCCGGCTTCATGCAGCGAACCGACGTGGTCTCGTCGCATCTCGTCTTCCGCTATCAGAACGACCATCCCACCGATCGCTTCCGCGAGAAGAACGTCTGGTTCGGGACCTGGATGAATCGCAACTTCGATGGCGACGGCCTCGGGCGCGGCGTCTTCGTCGAGCATTCCGCCACGCTGGCGAATTACTGGAACTACAAGGTGACGATGTACCTCTCGCCGGGCGTGCTCGACGACCGGCTCACGCGGGGAGGGCCGGTGGTGCGCACGCGACCGTCGTGGGATTCGAACCAGAGCGTCGGCAGCGACAATCGCAAGCGCTTCTACTTCACCGTGAACGGCCACGCCGACGGCGCCGGGGACGGCACGTACAACCGCTCCCTCGGCGTGACACTGACCGCACAGCCGTCGCCGAGTCTCGTCTGCAGCGTCTCCCCCACGATCGGCCGGCTGCACGATCACACGCAGTACCTGACGACGCTCGCTGATCCAGCCGCGACGGCGACGTACGGCAATCGCTATGTCTTCGCCGACCTCGAGCAGCGCACGTTCGAGCTCGGGACGCGCGTCGATTGGACCGTGACGCCGAAGCTCTCGTTCCAACTCTACATGCAGCCGTTCGTGGCCACGGGCGACTTCCACGATTACCACTCGCTGGTCCGCGCACGCACCGCCGATTACGAGCCGTACGCCGGCGCGATCGGCAATCCCGACTTCGACTTCCGCAGCGTGCGCGCCAGCGCCGTGACGCGCTGGGAGTTCCGTCCCGGCTCGGCCCTGTACGTCGTCTGGAACGAGAACCGCGCCGACACGCTCGGCATCGGCGACTTCCGGATCCGCCGCGACCTGCGCGGCGCGGCCAACGCGCCGTCGCATGACGTGTTCCTGGTCAAGCTGTCGTACTGGCTTCCGATGTAGAGGTGCAGGCTCGGAGAAGAGAAAGAACTGGCGGCGTGACCTTCGGCCTACACTAAAGGTATCGAATGATCCCCACTCCGGCGGCCCTCGTGATCGCTCATCCCGGGCATGAGCTTCGGCTTCATCACTGGCTCGAGAAAACCGGGCCGCGCGTGTTCGTCCTGACCGACGGCTCGGGGTCGGGGCGTTCGCGAATCCAGTCGACGGTCGAGATTCTCGAGGCGACCGGCTGTACCACGGGCTCGATCATGGCCCCGTTCACGGATCGTGAGATCTATCGGATGTTGCTGGCCGGAGAGGTCGATCCCGTCTTCGCGGTGACCCTCGACCTGGCGGACAGCCTGATCGATCATGGAATTCGCTCGGTCGTGGAAGACGCGTGCGAGTGGTACAACCCGACGCACGATCTCTGCTCGGTGATGGGGAGGCTGGCCGCGGAACGGGCCGGCCTGGCAACCGGCCGGCACATCGCGTGTTACGAATACTCCGTCACGGAAGCAGCTTCGGACCGAGGGGAAACGCTCGATCTGGATGACGCCGCGCTCTCCCGAAAAACCGCCGCCGCACATCGCTACGAGGAATTGAGCCTCGAGGTCGAGAACCTGATTGCCAGAATCGGAATCGACGCTCTCCGGCGCGAGGTGATACGGCCGGTCACGACGGACCTCCAGCTGATGCAGCCCCGTTCAAAGCCGTTTTATGAGACGCATGGCGAGTCTCGTGTCGCGGCAGGTCAGTACAACACCGTGATTCGCTACGAGCAGCACTTCCGGCCGTTCGTGGCGAAGCTGATCGCAGCCGTGCGGAATGCCGCGCCGGCTCGTATTGGCGTCCAGCCATGACGGTGCCCGAACCACGTCGCGTGCTCATCGCCACGATCACGCTGGCCGGAGGAACGGGCACCGCGATCTACACGCGTGACCTCGCCCTGGCGTTGTTGCGCCGCGGCCATTTGCCGATCGTCTATGCCAGCCAGACCGGCTCGCTCGCCGAGGAGTTGCGTCACGCGACCATCCCCGTCGTCACCGACCTCGAGAACGTGGCTTCGCCGCCTGATGTCATTCATGGCCATCACCAGTTCGAGATGCTCACGGCCTTGACGCGGTTTCCGCGCGTCCCCGCGCTGTTCGTTTGTCACGACGGGCTGACGTGGCACTCGATCCCACCCGTCGGACCGCGCATCGGCGTGTACGTCGCAGTCGATCGCAACTGCCGCGACCGGATGGTCTTCGAGCACGGCATCCCGGAGCAGTCGATCCACGTGCTCGCGAATGCTGTGGACCTGCAGCGGTTCGCGCGGCGCTCGCCCTTGCCGCCAAAACCTTTGCGTGCGCTCGTGTTCAGTAATAGGGCCGAGGAGACGTCGGTCAAGCCCATTCGAGACGCATGTGAGCTCCGCGGCATTGCATTGGAGATCGGCGGAGCCGCGGCCGGCCGGTCGATCGACCGCCCCGAAGAGGTGTTGCCGCAATACGACCTGGTATTCGCGAAGGCCCGCTGTGCGATCGAGGCGCTTGGTGCCGGTTGCTCCGTGATTGTCTGCGACGCGCAGGGGCTGGCCGGCCTGGTCACCACGAGCTCGCTGGAGGCATGGCGTCAACTCAACTTCGGCGCGCGCACACTGAGACGGGCGATCGAGGCTGCGGACATCGGACGGGAGATCGACCGCTATGATCCCACCGATGCTGCCGCGGTCTGCGAGCGCATTCGCCAATCGGCGGATTCCGACCTGCTCGCCGATCAGTTCATCGCTCTCTACGACGACTTGTCTGCTCGACCGTCGGCAGAGGGTGACGAACTGCTGGCCGTCAGCCGGTCTCTCTCGCGCATGGCCGCGCAGCTCTATGCCCACGTAGGAACGGGGCAGACCGCTTCCACCGGCCTGCTATGCCGGATGCTGCGCCGGTTCAGGAGGCTCATTCGAGCGTAGTTCCAAAACGCCAAGAGCCGCCTTGCGGCGGCTCCGAGTCATTGAATTTCGATTTTGGTGGAGCCGAACGGGATCGAACCGATGACCTCCTGAATGCCATTCAGGCGCTCTCCCAACTGAGCTACGGCCCCACTAGGTTGCTTGTCGGCTAACGCTTCGAGGCTGCGAAAATTCCGACGGCGGGGCGCATTCTAACTGATTCGGTTTACGATGTCCGTACATGCGAAAACCGAGGCTCGGTAAGCCGCGATCGGCCGCGGCGATGTTCTCGCTGTCTCGAAAGCTGCCGCGGCTCAAGCAGCCGCTCTCCGCAGCCTCGATCCCCGTCTCGCGTCCGCATCCGACCATTGGCAAACCGGGTGCGCCGGTCGAAAGAAGAACGCCGCCGCCATCGCCCGCCGCCGAGCCGCCGTGCCATCGCTGCGGACATTCGGCATCGCAACATCCGACCCGCTTCATCTGCGACAAGTATCCGCATCCCGATCCGTTGCAGATCTGCGGATGCGAGACCACGAACTTGTCCGATCCCTGTCCGGCGTGCGGGCACTCCGCCCGGCGCCACAAGGCGCGGCACAGCTGCCGGGCCGGCGACGGATGCGGTTGCTGGGCCTTCGACGGCGATTGACGGCAGAACTTGGCAGGCGTGTTGCCAGAGCGCATTGCCGGTGTTAACGTCGGCTGCCTCAGGACAAATCAGGCGGTTCGTTTTCGCGGCACGACCGTGTCGAACTGTCGAAGGGATAAACCGCCATGTTCGATGACGTCCTCATTGAATCCGCCGGACGGGACAAAAAGAAGGCTGGCTGGATCACCGGCCTGATCTCCGCGATCCTCCACCTCGTGATCGTCGGCGCCGTCGTGGCCGCCGGCCTGTACGTGAAGAAGAATCCCGAGGTGATCGAGAAACCGATCCAGGCGTTCGTGGTGCAGTCCGCGCCCCCGCCACCTCCCCCGCCGCCTCCACCCGCATCGAGCGCTTCATCGACGCCTCACGTGAAAGTCGAGACGCCGCAGGAGCAGCCGAAGTTCCATCAGCCGACCGAGATCCCGAAGGAAGTGCCGCAGGTCGACGTCTCGGCCGACTCCTCCGGCTCGTCATCGGGCGTGGTCGGCGGACAGGTGGGCGGCGTGGTCGGCGGAGTCGTGGGAGGCGTGGTGGGCGGTGTGGTCGGCGGCACGCTCGGCGGCCAGCTCGGCGGCACCCTCGGCGGGACGGGCGACAAGCCGATGCGCGTCGGCGGTGACGTCAACGCACCGACCCGCGTCTCAACCGTGGACCCGATCTACACCGAGGTCGCGCGGAAGGCGCGCATCGAGGGAATCGTCATCATCGAAGCCATCATCGACCGCAACGGCAATGTCACCGACGCCCGGGTCCTGAAACCGCTACCGTTCGGTCTCGATGATTCCGCGCTGCGCGCAGTGCGGCAATGGAAGTTCAAACCAGGAACACTGAACGGCACACCCGTGCCGGTCATCTACACATTGACGGTCAATTTCCGACTGCAGTAGCAGGGCTCGAGAGGAGAGTAGTCGCATGGAAGGTGCAAACAATTTCAGCTTGATCAACATGTGGATCACGATGAACTGGGTGGCCAAGGGCGTGGTCGTCGTGCTGGCCCTGATGTCGATCTGGTCGCTCACGATCGCCATCGAACGGCTGTGGCGATTTCAGAACGCGAAGAAGCAATCGCTGAAGCTGGCGCGTGAAGTCACGCCGCTGCTCAAGAACCACAAGCTGGAGGAAGCGATCCGGCACGCGAACAGTAAGGAGTTCCGCCACAGCCATCTGGCCAAGGTGCTCAGCGCCGGGCTGACGGAGTTCCAGTACGAATCGACGCAGGAGCTTCCCGAAGACTTCGACATCGTCGAGTCGGGGAAGCGGGCCATCGAGCGCGAGACGCTGATGACGACCGCGGAGATGAAGAAGGGTCTCGGCAACCTGGCGACGATCTCCACGACCGCGCCGTTCGTCGGACTGTTCGGCACCGTGGCCGGCATCATCCACGCGTTCCAGGGGATGGCGCTCACCGGCTCGGGCGGACTCGGTGCGGTGTCGGCCGGTATCGCCGAGGCGCTGGTCACGACGGCGTTCGGTCTGTTCGTCGCCATTCCGGCGGTGTGGCTCTACAACTACTTCCTGCAGAAGGTCGACCGCTTCCAGGTCGAGATGTCGAACTCCTCTTCGCAGCTCATCGACTATTTCATCAAGAACGAGGCCCGCGCCCGAGCGCGGGTGTAGTGGAGGCGAGCGATGGCATTCGGTGCCGGTGGCGGTAGTCCGGACGAAGTCAAAGGCGACATCAACGTCACGCCGCTCGTCGACGTCTGCCTCGTGCTGCTCATCATCTTCATGGTCGTCACGCCGATGCTGCAGTCGGGCGTCGACGTGCTGCTCCCCGAAGGAGCGCACGCGGAGAAGAAGCCGGGCAAAGAGGGCGACCTGATCATTTCCATCAAGCCCGACGGCACGGTGTTCGTCGGGCAGGACTGGATCCCCGATCGCGATCTCACGAAGTACGTGACCGCGGAACATCAGAAAGATGCGAGCCGCAACGTGATGCTGAAGGCCGACAAGCGGATCAACTACGGCAAGGTGCGCATCGTGATGAAGGCGGCGAACGACGCCGGCTTCACGCAGGTGGCATTCATGACCCAGAACCAGCAGGCCGGCGAACAGATCGCGAAGCATGGGTTGAATGATTGAGTTGTTGAGTTGCTCGGTTGCTGAGTTGCTGGGTACGCCGAGCAACCAAGCAACCCAACAACCTAGCAACCGGAGGCTTTGATGGGATTCGGTGGAAGCAGCGGCGGCGGAGTGCGGAGCGAGATCAACATCACACCGCTGGTCGACGTCGTGCTCGTGCTGCTGATCATTTTCATGGTGGCGACGCCGATCCTGCAGATGGGATTGGACGTCGAAGTGCCGCCGAAGGTCGAAGTGCAGGGAACGCCGCCGCCGCAGGAGCAGAACCAGCTCGTGGTGACGGTGCGCCGCGACGGGATCTACCTCAACACGACGAAGGTCGGAAATCCGAAGGGTCTGCGCGACGCGCTCGCGCCGCAGATGGTCGCCCGCGCTGCTGCAGACCGCGTGGTGTTCATCAACTCGGAAGACCAGGTGCCGTTCGACCAGGCCGTCGCGGCGATGGATGCCGCGCACGAAGCCGGGGCCCAGAAAGTGGGCTTCCTGACCGACCCGCCGCACTGAACGTGCGGCGGGCGGCAGGCGCGTCGCGTGTTATCGTCCGCGACTCACCTCGTCCGGAGGCGAATGGGGTCTGGTGGCTCCCGCGGTCTTCAAAACCGTTGCGTCGGCGCGGAAGCGTCGATGGGTTGGTTCGATTCCGACGCGCCTCCGCCAACAGCTACAATCGAACCGGATGACGTTCCTCCTCGCGTTCTACGCGTTTGCCGCCGGCGCGGTCGTGGGGAGCTTCCTCAACGTCGTCATTCACCGCTATCCGCGCGAAGAGTCGATCGTCTTTCCGCCGAGCCATTGTCCGAACTGCGACGCGCGGATCCGCTGGTTCGACAACATTCCGCTCCTCAGCTATCTCCTCCTTTTCGGCCGTTGCCGCGGATGCAGCGTGCCGATCTCGCCGCGCTATCCGCTCATCGAGCTGGCCAACGCCCTCTTCTACCTGGCGATCTTCCAGCGCACCGGCGTCAGCGTCGCCTTCATTCCGATCGCTGCCATCGTTTCGATGACCCTCGTCCTGATCTACATCGATCTCGAGATCCAGATCCTGCCGGACGTCATCGACATCCCCGGAATCGTCATTGGCGTGGCGATCGGCGTGCTGAGGCTCGGCGAGGACTACCCGAACTTCACGCTCGCCGGATCATGGGCCGACTCGCTGATCGGCGCGGCGACAGGTGCGCTCGTACTCCTGGGGATCGCGTTTGCGTACCGGTTGATCCGCCGCGTCGACGGCATGGGACTCGGTGACGTGAAGATGCTGGCCATGATCGGAGCGGTCGTCGGCTGGCGCGCTCTTTTCCCGGCCCTGATGCTCGCTTCGATCAGCGGCGCGATCGTCGGCGTGCCCGTGGCCATGCGCAGCAAACGCGGCTTTCAGGTCGCCATTCCGTTCGGCGTTTTCCTCGGGCTGGCGCTTTTGGTCGTCATCTTCTTTGGACCTACACTGCTCGGATGGTATCTCGCGCTGCTGCTCCGCTGACGAAGATCAGCTTCCGCCGGGACATCAAATACTTTCTCGCGGTCTACGTCGGCTTCCTGGTCGTGATCATCCTGATCCTGCTGCTGCTCCTGCAGGCCAACACGGTCGACGTCAGCGACGCCATGAGGGAGCAGTGGAATGACACGGCCAACGCCGCGTCGACGATCCTCAGCAGCACCGCCGGAGACATCGATATCGCCGCCCGTCTTCCTGAAGTCCGCCTGCAATACGGCATCACCGCCATCGACTACCTCCCGCTCAACGGCCGTCCATTCCGCACGGGAAACGCGCCGGGGGACAGCGTGAACATCACCCGCAGCATCCCCACCGGAAAGGCGATCTTCCGTTTCGACGCCACGCGTCTTCATCTCGTCGAGCGGCGCTTCCGCTACACGGCCGCCATCAGCATGACGGCCACCGTCATCGGGACGCTCCTGCTGGTCGCTTTCCTTCCCAGAGTCGTCCGGCCGATCGAGGAGATGCTCGACGACGCACGGGAGCTCGGGGAGCGGCGCGCGGGCGAGGACGAACAGAGCTATCTGATAGAGACGTTCCGAAAATCGATTGCCACGCTGAAAGTGCAGGAAGCGGAGCTGAAGCAGCTGCACGACATGGAAAAGATGCGCGCCGATGAGCTCGAGCTCGTGGCCGCGACTCTTACGCGGACGCTCACCTCCGGCTTCATCGCCGTCGATCGCGAGAGCCGGCTCGTCGACATCAACGCCGCCGGCCGGGAGATCCTGAGGCTCGTGGACAAGGGCGCGGTTCGCGGATTGACGATCGAGGAGGCGCTCGGTGAAACCGCGTTCGCGCGCGTTCTCGGCGACGCGGTCCGCCGGCTCGGGACACTCACACGCCATGAAGTGGTGAACGAGGATGCCCGCGTGGTCGGACTGTCGACGGTGCCGCTGCTCACCATCGCCGGGGAGCACCTGGGCATGATTGCGCTCTTCACCGATCTCTCCCCCATTCGCGCATTGGAAGCTCGCGTCCGGGAACTGCAGACGCTCGCGGAGCTGGGCGAGATTTCGGCGGGCATTGCCCACGAGTTCCGCAACGCGCTCTCCACGATTCTCGGCTACGTCAAGCTCGCCCGCAGGGTGGGGATCGCGCCCGAGGCGGATGCCAGGCTGCGGAGCGCCGAACAGGAAGCGGTCGTGCTTTCGGGAGCGGTCGACGGTCTCCTGAGCTTCGCCCGCCCGATGGCCCTCGACCGTCACCGCGTCGAGATTCGCGAGGTCGTGGACGACGTGGTGGACCGGCTGGCCGTCTTCGCCGGGGAGGTTCGCGTTGAAGTGCGCGGCGACTCGTTCGCGGTCGACGGCGACGCCGCATTGATCAGCCGGGCCATCGAGAACGTGATCCGCAACGCCATCGAGTCGGCACACGAAAAAGGGGTGAACGGCGAAGTGATCGTCGAGCTCCGCTCCGACCCTCCGGTGCTGGAGATCCGCGACAACGGTTCCGGCGTCGATCCCGCCGACATCCCGCGCCTGTTCCTGCCGTTCCAGTCGCAGAAGTCGTCCGGTCTCGGCCTCGGGCTGCCGCTGGCCCGGAAGGTCATCCTGCTGCACGGCGGATCGATCCGGCTGACCGGAACGCCGGGCGCCGGGGCGACGCTGACGATCGAGCTCGTCCCCTCCGCCGCTGAGGCGCCGGCATAGCAAGACTGGTACAATTTGTACCAGTTAGTACGATAGCCGTAAAATCACCACGCGGCCATGGTTCCCTAACCGGCTGTGTTGTCGTGGCTTATGGACAACCGCCCCATCTGGCACCTGGCCTGCTCATAGGAGCGTTCAAATGAGAATCTCCCAAGGCCGTCCCACAGAGAGCGGGTATTCGATCGCCGAGCTGCTCACGGTCGTGGCGATCATCGGCATCCTCTCACTCATCGCCGTGCCGCAGTTCGCATCGATGTATCGATCGAGCGTGACCAAGTCGTCGATGCGCGACTTCACCAGCGCATTGCGCAAGGCGCGGCAACTCGCCGTCACCCGCGGTGAGCGAACCCGCGTCATTCTGACGCCGGGAACGGCGGCCAAAGGCTCATACGAGATCGATACCGGCGGCGCGCTCATTTCGAGTCCGACGTGGGTGCTCTACCCGCGCAGCGCGCGCAACCTCGCCACGGGAATGTATTTCGACACGTCGAGCACGTTGCCGGCGAATGCCTCGAGGCGCGAGGTCGATTTCCTTCCCAGCGGACTGGCGTGCAGTCCCGATGACTCCAGCAGCGCCACCGATCCGACGGTCCCGTTGCCGACGGCCAACAACAGTATCGTGCTGCGGTCCAGCTACAAGAACATGGCGTTCAACCAGTACACGATCACATTGACGACATCGGGCGGAGTCTCGGTGGCTCAGTTCAAGTGGCAGTGAGGAATTGATGAGAATCACTCGAAACGGCCAGCGCGGCTACAACCTCGTGGAAGTGCTGATCGCCATGGCGATCCTGGGATCGGTCATTCTGTCGATCGTCGCGCTCTTCTATCTCGGCAGGCGGAACGTCTATAGCGGAAAGCAGATGACCTACGCCAATTCCGTCGGCGTACAGGTCCTGGAGGATCTTTCCGGCCTGGACATGTCGGCGCTCTATGCGGCGTTCGGAATCACCAGTGCGTCGACATTGTCGGCCACGGCCACGGTGAACGGAATTACATACACGAACTGCATCACGCGCAGTACTGCCAACCTGGCCCAGGACGTCGATCCTCCCGGGTTTCTCGCGCGCTGGAACAACGCCATCGGAAACGGGAACCGCCTGCAGAGTCCGCAGGTGACACTGATCCTGATTCCGACGATTCCCAGCGCCTTATGGACCGCCACCACGCCCATCCACCCCGCTCCGGCGATCATGCGCATCCGCGCCGTAATCAGCTGGAAAGAAGGGCAGCGCTCCCGAGCCATCACTCTCGACACGATCAAGACCCAACGCAACTAGCGGAGAACGACCATGTACGGTTTGCAATACAAGAGCAGAAGGCAGAGCGGCTTTACACTCGTAGAGGTGCTCGTCGCTTCGGCGATCTTCACGATCATCGTCATCGCCGCACTGCTCATCTACGACCGCAGCAATCAGGTGTTCAAGTCTTCGAGCGAGGCCGTAGACCTCCAGCAGAACACCCGCGTGGCGTTCAACAAGCTCGTAGCCGATATGCGGATGACCGGTTTCGATTACGACCGGGACGGCATTCCGACCGGCGTCTCCCCGACCACGTGGGAAACGGGGGTGGTTTACGCCGTGGGGGACATCGTCGTCCCTACCGTGTCGAACGGCAACATGTACTTCTGTACGGGCGGCGGAACGAGCGGCGGAACAGAACCGACCTGGCCGAACAGCGGCACCGTGAATGACAATGGCATCACCTGGCAGCAGAGCGGCGGCGTGGCCGTCTATCAGCAGCCCGACGAACAGATCGAGTACGCCGGTCAGACCGCCCTTACGATCCGCGGCAATTTCGATTACGACACGAACGAGGCGGAGGACCGCCTCAACGGGCGGGAAACCTCCCTGGAAGCGAGCACTCCGCAATTCCCGGTCATCACCACCGGAAATGACGAGATCGTGACGTATGCGTTGAGCAAGCCGTCGATCGTCGCCGCTGCTGTGAGCTCGACGGCGGCTTCCGGTTGCACGGCCACCTCGACCAACTGCATTCACTTCTTCGCCGACGTCAATGCCAGCGGAGCCGAGGCCCGTACGGCCTATCCCGGTGGCAACAAGGAGCGGGCTGTCGACATCAAAGGCGTCGATCTGACGAACAGCTCCCCGCCGTACACGCTCTACCGTATTTCGCTGGCCAAAGACGGACATGCCGTCTTCACACCGGTCGCCGATAACATCCGCAGCCTCAAATTCACCTATTACGAAGACACCGCGGGCGCGACCAAACTGACCGATCTGGCCACCACTCCCGCCGACGTCTCCAATGGCATCGGCGGTGAAGGTCAATTCGACCCCAATGACTCGGGGGCCGTCATTCCCGACCGCCTCATAAGATCCAAGATCAAATCGGTCCAGCTCCAGCTGACCGGCATGAACCCGCTCGTCGATCCGAAATACAACGACCCCAATCCGGCCTGGGACGCGGTAACCGACACGGTCTCGCCGCATACTCGGAAGGTGACGCTCTCCACGCTCATCGTGCCGAGAAACCTCGGCAAGCGCGGCCAGCGCCTTCAGGCCACCCAGGCCCCTCAGGCTCCGGCCATTACAAAGGTCTGCATCGGCTATTGCGGCCTTGCACAGATCACCTGGTCCTCGCCCTCCGGCGGTGGCGTCACCGGCTACAACATCCTTTACGACACGAGTGAGAGCGGAAGCTTCCAGAGCCTGCAGTCTCAGGGCCTCGTGACCACAGGCTACGTCACCGGTCTCACACCTGATGTGCCGTATTACTTCCGCGTCCAGGCCCTCAACGACTACGGCTCCGGTACGTCATCGACCTTCGCGGTCAGCGGCACGGCGGTTCCTTTCACTCTCAAGAGTGCGACGACGCCGAACGCTCCAAGCGTACCTGCGGCCACGACGACGTTGAAGAACGAGATCGACGTGACGTGGAACAAGCCCACCGACTACAGCAACAGCGCGAATACGATCACCTGCACGCCCGGCGGGGCCCAGTCGCCTGCTCCTCCGATTCCGGGAGCGGAGTCGATCACGTACAACGTCTGGCGGGGATCGACGAGCACCGTCAATACGGCAGGCCCGGCCTACATCGCGTATACCGCCACCGGCACCGGCATCCCGAGCACCAACGTGGCGACCGGCCAGGTGACGTTAAAAGACACGAACGTCGCCAATTGCGTGCCTTATTACTATGCGGTCCAGGCGGTCAAGCCTTCCTGCGAGACAAGCTCCGCCTATTACACCCAACCGGCGCACTCGACTGCCGTCACCGGCGTGAGCGGCGGACAGAGCGCGAGCACAGGCTACGGTCCTGACGCGCCGAGCGACCTCACGATCCTGTCCAGTTCCAGTTGCGCGGCCGGCACCTGCAACGTCGGTCTCGAGTGGCCGCGCGTGTCGAGGGACACCGCGCCGACACCGGGCCCGAACCCCATCATCGTCGACAGCTATGAGATCAGCCGCACCCAGAAGCTCAATGGCGTCGTCACCACAGTAGGCAGCAGCCCGACGACGACGATCGGATCGAACGCGTCATTTGCCGGAACGGTGACGCGAACGATCAGCGGCTTCTCCCTGAACGCGGCAACGCTGGCCAGCGCTTCGGAGACGATTCCGGAGACGGATAACATTACGGGTAAGGACTACGTGTACGAATACAAGGTACGTGCTAATCAATGCACGCTGCCCGGTGCGTACGGCCCGGTTCGGATCTTCCCGTGCACGTTCCTCGCGAACCCGGTCAGCGTGACCGTCGACCCGAACTTCCAGGGAACCGGTACGCCGGTGAGCCCGTATTACTTCGACACCCCGGCTACGATCACCGCCAGCTCGACCGTTGCCGTCAGCGCCATTCACGCCATCGTGTACGCGTGGAGCGGCAGCGCCTGGGCCAGTCCTGTCGACCTTGGAACCCGAACCGGACCGATCACGTCGACGACGTTCTCATTCACCGGAGCGTCATTCGGCACGTTGTACCTGTTCGACGTCAGCTTCACCGACACCGGCGGCTGCACGACGCACGGCAATGCCCAGGGATTCATGGAATCGACCAATTGCTGTCTCAGGCAGCTTGCTGACGATCCGCTTCAAACCAGCTCGTCGGCGACGAGGGGCGTCATCCGGGGATTCACGGCCGGTACCTCGTCGGCTGTCGACGTATTCTCCGAGAACGTCTGCAGCAGCGTGCTGCCGATCCAGGCGAGCGGAATCACGTTTACGTGGGACGACATCAATCTGAGCACGCCGAAGCCGAAGGTCAGCTCGCTCGAATTCCCGACTACCGCCACGAGCGGATCGAACGTCGCGAACTGCACCTGGGATGCGACCATCAAGTGCTACACCTACGCGTTCGGCGGCAGCGGCAGCGACAAGGGGACGTACACGGTGCCGACGATCACATCCACCGGCGGTCTCAAGCCGCTCGATATCCCGGCCTCGGCCACGACATACCGCATGAGGGTCAAGTTCACGAAGACTCTCGATTCACAACCGATAACGAACTTCAGCATCAAGTATCTGCGGTCCGGCGATGTGTCGACCACGACCTGTCCGACGATTCCGTAACGCGAGAGGAACTATGAAGACAAGAATGGGACGACTCTTTGAGCTCACACGCCGCCGCTACGGCCAGAAGGGATCGGCCCTGCTCATCAGTCTCATGGTGATGGTCGGGCTGTCGCTTCTCGGGTTGAGCTTCGTGGCGATCTCGGAAACGGAGTCAGCGATTTCCGCCCACGAGCGTGACGCCGATCAGACCCTCGATGTGGCCGAAGCGGGCGCAAAGATGGTCGTGGAATGGTTCCAGGATCCTGGCTGGGCCAAAGGCGGCGCCTTCCTGCCGGGCAACAAGACCACGCTCAAGACGCGGCGCAGATTCATCGACCAGGGCAACATGGTCCAGAATTATTACAAGGACGACCTGACGCTGGACCTCTTCGATCGTCCCTTTGCCCTGTCGACCGACCGTTTCTTCGGGACGGAGACGCAGCCCGACGTCATCATCACCTACACCACCACGGACGGCAAAGCGTTCCTGAACACGCTCAACCAGGCGATGTTCTCTTATTCCGGCAACGTCCAATCGGCGTCGCCGGGCAAGCCCGAAATGGTCGAAGGAGGCGGAGTCCGCATCACGGACATTCGTGTTTACGCCCCGCCGATCATCGGCGGAAATCTGAACGTCAACGGATTCTGGGACAACACAGGCGTCCCTTATGGTCTGGCCACGATCAAGGTCACGGCACAGAAGTTCGGGCCGAAAGACATCAATAAGACCGACCTGTCGACCGGTACGCCGCTTTCCACCCGAAGCGTCAAGATCGTCGTCGCCCCGTGGCCTTTCCCCGGTCCGCAGGGACCGATTCAGTCGAACGCCAACATCTCCACCGGCGGCGCCGTCGGCGTTCACTGGGGAAAGATGACCTCCGAAGGAACGATGTACATCAAGCGGCCGTGGGTTTCCCTGAACTGGTATGACGCCTGGGATCGCCCGCACTACGAGCATGGTTACGACTCGTCGGATCCGTGGCAGCGTGGAACCGCGTATGCGGTCGGCGAGACCGTGCATCCGACCGCCGGCCCCAATTTCACGCTTTACTCCTACGAGTGCACCACCGCGGGCACGTCAAACGCTTCGGAGCCGAACTGGGCGGCCAACGCAGCCGATCTATCGGCGGGAGGAGCCACGATCACTGATAACTCCGTCGTCTGGACCCGGCGGCCGACAAAATCATTTCCGAACAATACCGCCAGCGCCACCGCTGACCAGTTCAACTGGCTTTATCAACTGGTCAATCAGACCTATGAGGATCCGTGGTTCGAAGCACGGTCCCGCGGCGATCTCATCAACGCCCAGAATGACGGTCAAACCGCGCCACAGCCCTATATTTACGATCAGCCGACGCTGAACCCGACGGACACGCCACTGGCAGGCTATTCCGGCTGGTTCCAGAACCAGACCATCACCGATCCGAAGCCGAGCCACCGGAGACAGGTCGTATTTCCGAAGATCGACTACAACTTCTGGAAGGACATCGCCGTCAGCGGTGCCGGCACACAGGGGGTCTATTACCTGCAGTGGGTCAGCGACGACACGTTCACGGACGGCATTTCGACGAAAAACATGGCCCAGTGGGTCAACACGGTCCACAACGCGCCGGCCGGTTTCTATTTCTTCGACACGCAGAACAAGCAGAACCCTCAGGGACCCGGAGCGGCAGGCATTCTGACGCCAACGATCAACCTGAACTCCGGCAAAGACGGCCACACCTTTCAGATGCAGGGCTTCATCTACCTGAATTGCGGCTTCGGTACGACCGGCATCACCGGGCCGGACGGCTATCAGAATTATCCGGGCGAGCCATATCGCGACGTCGGTTACCGGACCGCGTCGTTCGCCAATGTTGCCGCCGCCCCGCCGGTGCCGGCACAGCGTGCGGGCTACTTCACGCTGGGAACCGACAACCTTCCCGTCGTCGATGGGGCCGGGGACGGCCAGTGGAGCCATCAGGAATTGCCGTGGAGCAACTCCGGAACGGACGGTTCGGGAGGTCCGGGCTCGTACGCCACGATCATCAATGACAAGTTCGACGTCTTCCTGAAACAGAAGACGGTGAAGCTGGCCGATGGCACGTCAGCGTCGATGTGGCTGCCGGTCGAGTGGTATCCCGGATGCCACCCCGGAGACAACGTCACGCTTGGCGCCGACGCACTCGGGTGCAGCGAGCCGCACGAGCCTTATCTGAACCTGCGTTACTACAACAACGCCGGTATCTCGCAGGCGTTGGATCATCCGGGTCAGCCTCAACCGATCGCCGTCGGCTGGTACGCTCCGGGATCCGAGGATTACCTCGCCAAGAAGCTCGCCGGCACCACGCCCGTCACGTGCACATCCGCGTCTCCCCAGTCCGACTGTACGTCGAATGCATACGACCGGGACGGACCGCTCGTAAACGACATCACCCCGATTCTGAACGGCGTCCTCTACATGGAGGGCAACATGGAGTCGGAAGGAAACGCCTCGTACTACGGCTCCGTGCTGATCAACGGAAGCGTCAACGACCACGGCACACCGGACGTCTGGTTCGATGAAAGCCTGGTCAAGAATGCCTGGCCGCCGCAGACGATGAAGTTCCCGCGGGTCTACATCAGCTCGGTCCAGACCGATCAGCAGTAATCACCATCCTGGACAGCAGGACAGCCGGCCGCAAATCGCGGCTGTCCTGTTGCCCGGCTTCCTCTCTCTATCGCTTGCAACGGACATGCATCCGTTTTCCCGCCCGCATCCGCTCTGAGGGAGAATGCGCCGATGCATCATCGCAAACTCGCCTCGCTCGAAGTCTCCGCAATCGGCCTTGGCTGCATGGGGATGTCGGAGTTCTACGGCACGCATGACGACGCGCAGTCGCTCGACACGATTCATCGCGCGCTCGACCTCGGCGTGACCCTGCTCGACACGGCCGACATGTACGGTCCGTTCACGAACGAGCAGCTCGTCGGACGGGCGATTCGTGGGCGGCGCGATTCCGTCGTCGTGGCGACGAAGTTCGGCAACGAACGGAATCCCGACGGTTCGTGGGTCGGCGTCAACGGACGTCCCGACTACGTCCGCGCCGCCTGCGACGCATCACTGCAACGACTGGGCGTCGATCACATCGATCTCTACTACCAGCACCGCGTCGACGTGAACACGCCGATCGAAGAAACAGTCGGTGCGATGGGCGAGCTCGTTCGCGCCGGCAAGGTGCGCTACATCGGATTGTCCGAAGCCGCGCCGAAAACCATCCGCCGCGCCCATGCCGTGCATCCGATCACCGCGCTGCAGACCGAGTACTCGCTCTGGAGCCGCGAGCCGGAGGACGAGATCCTGCCGACGGTGCGCGAGCTCGGCATCGGCTTCGTCGCGTACAGCCCGATCGGACGCGGATTCCTTTCCGGCCGCATCAAGACCATCGACGATCTCGAGCCCGACGACTACCGCCGCAATTCGCCGCGCTTCGCGGGCGACAACTTCCAGAAGAACCTCGACCTCGTGCAACGGATCGAGCAGCTGGCGCGGGCGAAGGGCGTCACATCGGCACAGCTGGCGATCGCCTGGGTGCTGTCGCGCGGCAACGACATCGTCCCGATCCCCGGCAGCCGGAGCATCGCGCACCTGGAGGAGAATGTTGCCGCTGCCGGCGTGACGCTCACGCGCGAGGAGCTCGAACGGATCGACGAAGCCGCGCCGAAAGGGGTGGCGGTGGGCGATCGGTATCCGGACATGACGAGGGTGAACGTCTGATGCTCGACGAAAACGTGAAAGCCGCACTCGACGCCAACGGGATGAATTACGAAGTCCTCGCCTGCGATCCGCAACTCGCCGACACGGCGGAGTTCTGCGCGCATTACGGCATCCCGCCGGAGAACGCCTGCAACACGATCGTGGTGGTGGTGAAGACCGAGCCGCGGCGGTACGTCGCCTGTCTCGTCAACGCCACCTCGAAGCTCGACGTGAACAAGAAAGTCAGCGCGCTGGCCGGCACGAAGAAGCTCTCGTTCGCGGCATCCGAAGAGACGGCGGCACTGACCGGACAGATGATCGGCGGCGTGACGATGCTCGCGCTCCCCGCCGATTGGCCGGTCTACATCGACGAACGGATCATGTCGCTCGACTACGGGATCATCGGCGGCGGCAACCGCTCGAGCAAGATCAAGCTCGCGCCGGATGAGCTGCGGAAGATCCCGAACGCGCAAGTGGCGGACATCGGCGTGCCGCGGAGCTAGCGGATTGGCGCGCGCGTGACCGTCATCACACGCCCCGGTAACCGCCCTCGCCGTCCTTCGTGACGCCCTCTCCGTACATTGCTACGCGGTGACAACCGAGCCGCGGCCGCCGACGCTGACGTTCCTCCTGCTGCTTTCCGCGGCGCTGCTGGTCGATCCTGTCGGCGGTCTAGCTGGCCATCATCTTCTACGACGCGCACCTCTCATTTTTCGACATCCTGGAGAGCGCGCTGCTGCTCTTCATCGGCATCGACGCCGCCGTCATCGCCGTCGTTTCGCATCAGCATGCGATGCCGCTGGCCATAGCGTACGCTGCCGCGGGCAGCGCCGCCTACCTGGTGGCGTGGAAGCGGCAGGGGATGCGGACATGGCTCACGTCGGTCGCCGTCTACCTGATCGCGCTCGCGCTCCTGCTGGCGGTCGACCTGCAGATCGCGGCGATGCTCGCGGCGCTCCTCGGTGTTGCCAGTGCCGAGGCGGGACTGGCGGTTCAGAGCGTGATCTGGATTGCCGGCGCGGCGATCATCGGCGGACCCGTCGCGACCCTCTGTGCCTTCCTGGCCACCATCCGCACGCGGACGGCCAGCTCTCAGGTACTCCTTCTCACCATCTCCGTCTTTTCGCTCTTCCTGATCGCCGGACATGGACAAAGTCCGTTGATCCGCACCTTCACCCTTGCGGCAATCGCCGCCATCCTCGCGCTCGTATCGCGATGCGCCCCGGCAGCCGGCGCAGTCGCCCGGATCGTGCTCGTCGGCGGCGGCCTCAAACTCCTGGCTGAGGACATCCGGCTGGAGAGGGCGGCGATCCTGGTCATCTCCTTCGCGTCATACGGGTTAGCGATGCTCACCGTCGCGCGATGTGTCCGCCGTCACACCTCCGATCCCTCGTCGTCACACTGACGACCCCGCCGTTGACACATTCAGTTTCAAGACCCAATACCAGACTGTGTAGTGACGAGGTCCGAATCAAAGGAGTCATGCACATGAACCGAATCCACCGCGCGTCGTTCCTGGTCGTTCTGATGGCTGTCCTCAGCCTCCCGGCAATCGCCGGAACGCGTGGGCGCGCCGTAGTCGCACCGTCCCCCACGGTCCCGACCGCAAAATTCTTCGCCCCCACCGAAAAAGAGGCGTATCTCAGCGATGACGTCCTCGCCTACATCCGCCCCGGCCTGCAGATCAAGGTCAACTCGGTCGCCATCAGCTCCGGGAAGGTCACCGTCGATCTCTCCCTGACCGATGCCTTCGATCAGCCGATCGACCGCCTCGGCAAGACGACGCCGGGCGCGGTCTCGATCAGCTACATCCTCGCCTGGTACGACCCGGCGACGCGCCAGTACACCTCGTACACCACGCGCTCGCAGACTTCCGCGGCCACGAGCCCACATCCGAATGTGACCGCCATCCAGGCCGGGACCGATTCCGGTGGCACGACGACCGATCTCGAGACTGGTCACGTGAAGTACGTCTTCAAGACCGTCCTTCCGGCCGGCTTCGATACCACGAAGACCACCACCCTCGGCATCTACTCCACGCGCAACATGACCGACACCATCGGAAAGAACTACTACTCGAACGTCGAGTACGACTTCCGCCCCGATGGCAACGCCGTCACCGACAAGTGGGACAAGATCAACCAGAACACCAGCTGCCAGAACTGCCACGATCCGAAGCTCGGCGCGCACGGCGGCTCGCGCCAGGACGTGAAGCTCTGCGCCCTCTGCCATCAGCCGCAGACAGTCGATCCCGACACCGGCAACACCGTCGACCTCAAGGTGATGATCCACAAGATCCACGACGGCGCGAAGCTGCCGAGCGTCGTGGCCGGCACGCCGTACCAGATCATCGGCAACGCCAACTCGCTCCACGATTTCTCCAACGTCGCACTCCCGCCGGGACAGGACGTCCGCAACTGCGTCTTCTGCCACGAGGGAAGCGATCCGAAAGCGAAGCCCGCGCAGAATGACGTCTGGTACACGAAGCCGTCGCGCCTCGCGTGCGGCTCCTGCCATGACGACCTCGACTTCGCCACCGGAAAGAACCACGCCGGCGGCATTCAGACCGACGACAAGGCGTGCGCCTCCTGCCACGTCCCCGACAGCGGCAAGGAATTCGACGCCTCGGTCAAGGGCGCGCACGTCCTTCCGATCGCCTCCAGGCAGCTCAAGGGCCTCACCGCCACCATCATCAAAGTGACCAACGCGGCGCCGGGCAAGAAGCCGACGGTCGTCTTCGCCCTCAAGAACGGCGACGGCACGGCAGTCGACGGCAGCAAGCTCACGACCTTCGCCCCGATCATGGCCGGCCCGACCACCAGCTACACGACCTTCTATCGCGAAAGCGGCGTGCCGTCGGCCACCAACACCAACGTCGGCGTTTTCGACGCGGCCACCGGCACCACGACCTACACGTTCACGAATCCGATCCCGGCCACTCAGACCGGAACGTGGGCTTTCACCGCCGACATCACGCGCAACGTCACGCTCAAGCAGAACAACGGCAAAGCCGATCTGACGCAGCGCGAGGCGGCGTTCAACAACATCACCTACGCGGCGATCACCGGCACGACCGCCACCCCGCGCCGCACCTCGGTCGTCCTGACGCAGTGCAACAGCTGCCACAACATTCTCGGACTGCACGGCGGACAGCGCCAGAACACGCAGGAATGCGTGATCTGCCACAACCCGACCAACAGCGATATTGCGCAGCGCTCCGCGGCCGACGGTCAGCCGGAATCGATCTCCTTCCAGCGCCTGATTCATCGCATCCATAGAGGCGAGGAGCTGACGCAGGACTTCACGGTCTTCGGCAACGGCAAGTCACGCCACAACTACAACGAAGTCGCCTACCCCGGCACGATCGACCGATGCGTGAAGTGCCACACCACCACCGGCTACACGCTGCCGCTGCCGACCGGCATCGACTCCGTGACGACGCTCCGCGACTACTACACGCCGCAGGGTCCGGCGACCGCCGCATGCCTCGGCTGCCACGATAATCGTGACGCCGCGGCGCACGCGTTCCTCAACACGACCACGTTCCCAGGCGCGACCGTGCCGGCCGAAGCGTGCGCCACGTGCCACGGAACCGGAAAAGACTGGGCCGTCGATAAGGTGCACGCGCAGTAAGGGAGATGTCGATGCGAGCAACGACTATCGGAGGGCTGCTGCTCCTCCTGATTGCTCTGGGTGTCCCGGCGTTCGGCGAAGAGCCGGCGCCGGTCCCATCCTGCGGCGATTGTCATGACGAGCAGGCCAAGGCCTTCCTCACCAACCCGCACGGACACGGCACCGCGGTCAAGGGAGTCATCCCGAACGCGGTCTGCGAACGCTGCCACGGTGACGGCAAGGGCCACATCGAAGGCGGCGGCGACAAGACGCTGATCTTCAAACCGGCAGGACTGGCGGGCTCGAACAAGACCTGCCTCACCTGTCACGACCTTTCAACCGATCGAGTCACGCGCCGCGGCGGACCACATTCCAACTCGACGACCGTGAACTGCCTCACCTGTCACTCCATCCACGCCTCGAAAGCAACACATCTCCTGGTCAAACCGCAGCTCGCGCTCTGCGATACCTGCCACGCGACGCAGGTGGCTTCCTTCCGCAGCAAGCCGTACGCGCATCGCCTCGGCAGCGGCGGCATGGAGTGCAGCTCCTGCCACGAACCGCACGGCCGCGGCGGACGCGAGATGCTCCGCAGAACCGCCGCCGACGAGCTTCCGTGCCTCAACTGCCATACCCGTCAGCGCGGGCCGTTCGTCTTCCAGCACGGCTCGTTCGCCATCGGCGACTGCATGACCTGCCACACGCCGCACGGCTCGTCGAATCGCAATCGCCTCATCCGCGCCAACGTCGCGCAGCTCTGCATCGAGTGCCATTCGCCGATCGGCGGCAAGACGCTCGGCTCGCAGCCGCCGTCGTTCCACAACCTCGCGCTCGCCCGCTACCAGGACTGCACCACGTGCCATGTGGCCGTGCACGGCTCCAACCGTGACCCGCAGTTGATGAAGTGAAGGAGACGATGATGATCAGACGACTCCTCGCGCTTCTCATCCTCAGCGCCGCGACCGCGCAGGCGCAGAACGTCTTCGACATCGAGGCCGGCTATCGCTTCCTCGATCTCAAAGGCAACTCCGGCATGTACCGGACGCAGATCAACGAACAGGAAGGACTGCTGATCCGCAGCTTCTCGCTCAGCAGCACGACCCCGGTCAGCGACCGCTTCCGGATCACCGCCAGCGATTTCGGCACCAGCCCCGCCGGCGCGCTCCGCATCGAAGCCGATCGCCGCGGTCTCTATCGCTTCACGCTCGGCTATCGCACGGCCGATCAGTACAGCATCTTCCCCAACCAGCACTTCTACAACCGGACCCGCCGCACCCTGGACGCCGATCTCGAGCTCTTCCCCGATGAGCGTTTCGCGCCGTTCGTCGGGTACTCGTTCAATCGGTTCGCGGGACCGGGCGAGACGACCTATCACGTTGGACAGGACGAGTTCCTCCTGCGGCAGAAGGAGAAGGACGTCGAGCAGGAGATCCGCGCCGGCGCCACCTTCAAGCTCACGCACGTCTACGGCAGCTTCACGCAGGGATTGCGGCACTCCAGCGAGTCGAGCCAGTTCTCGCTGGTCCCCGGCGCCGGTGCGGGCAACGGATCGGATCCGATCCTAGGACAGCAGATCAGCGCCACCACCATCACGCGCCACGACCTCACGCGAGTCCACACTCCATTCACCAACTTCTACATCACCGGCGACGTCCTCAAGCACCTCCGCCTCACCGGCAACTACGTCCGCTTCGCCGCCGACTCGTCGGGAAGCGAGAGCGAGTCGGTGTTCGGCAACTTCGCATCGTTCGCCATCAGCCGCTTCTACACCGGCTCGACCGAGAGCGCGACGTCGAACGCGAAGAACACCACGTGGCGCGGTGGCGGTCATGCGGAATACGAAGTAGCCGAGGGCATCGACCTCATCGCCGGCTTCCAGCGCGAGCATCGCGAGCTCGATGGCAATGCGCTGATCAACACGCTGTACCTGCAGAGCATCACGTTTGGCGGCGTCGATCAACGCGACTTCCAGACCGTGCTCAACGCCAAGAGCTCGATCGATCGCGATGAAGACATCGTCAACGCTGGCATCGTTGGCCGCACGGCCGGACCGTTCTCCTTCCGCGCCGAGGTTCGGCAGTCGAAGGTCGATGCGGACGTCGCTCCCGATCTGTCGGAGATCGTCGTCCCCGGTTCGCAGGGCGGCTCGTTCGAGCGTCGCGTGAACACGTTCGACACCAACGCGCAGTTCTCGCAATCCGGCTTCACCCTCGGCGCGGCATTCCGCAGCGATCACGGCAATCAGCCGATCTTCCGCACCGATTTCGAAGACCGCGACCGCTATCGCCTGCGCGCGCAGTGGAACGCCCCGAAGTGGGTGCGCCTCGGCGCCGTGGCGGAGCGGACGACGATGTCGAACAACGCCGATTTCCACGGCCACATCGCGCAATACTCCGGCAACATCGAATACACGCCGGTCGAGCTCCTCAGCCTCCGCGCCTCCGCCTCCCGCTTCGAAGCCGACAGCTCGATCCTCTTCCGCCACCCCGAGACGTTCGCGACCGCCACCTCGGTCCACAGCGAGAACGGCAACTCCCGCGAAGGCGGCGTGACCCTGAACCTCAAGCGCCTATCGCTCGACGCCGGCCTCACGTCGTTCCACAACGCCGGCACCACCCCGTTCAAACTCACGCGTTACTTCAGCCGCGCGGTCATCCCCATCAAAGGCCGCTACGGCATCGCGCTCGAATACAACAAAGACAAATACGACGAAAACTCGGCGTACGACTTCGACGCGACCAGATACGGGATCTATCTGCGCATTCAATAGTCCGGGGGCAGGCGAGCTGCCCCCGGACCGCGAATGAACGACGAATCGTGCCGCGACAGCGGCACTGCAAATGCTCCACAAAGCGTAGACGAAGCCATCCGAGGGACGATTCTCGTGTATGGCATCGACATTCTCGAGTCTGCACTTTCACATCGTCTTCGCCACGAAGTTCCGCAAGCCCCTGCTTACGCCGCCGCTCCTCGCGCCCACTCACGCATTTCTCGGCGGCTGTGTGCGAAAGAAGGGCGCCGTCCCTATACAGATCGGCGGAGCCGCGGACCACGTCCACATGCTCGTGCGATTGAAGCCGAGCGATTCCGTGGCGCAGCTTCTCCACGATGTGAAGAAGCCGGTGTCCGACTGGCTGCGCAATGAGATGAAGTGCGAAGGCTTCTATTGGCAGGATGGCTATTCAGCATTCACCGTCGGGCGATCGCAAATCGAGCGGGTGACGCATTACATCGCGACGCAGGCGGAACATCATCGAAAGAAGGCGTTCGAGGACGAATATCGAGCGCTCTTGAAGGCGCACAACATCGAATTCGATGAGCGATTTTTGCTGTGATGCTTCAGTGCCGCTGTCGCGGCACAATTCTTCGTTCATTTCGCGGTCCGGGGGCAGGCAAGCTGCCCCCGGCTATGGTTCAGCGCCGCGTTCGCGGCGCTAATCAAGGAGGCGGCGTACAAATCGTCGCGCCGCGCAAGCGGCGCTGCAACTTAGCCGGGGGCAGCTTGCCTGCCCCCGACCTCAAATGAATCCGTGATCGATCGCCTTGAGGACGGCTCTCGTGCGATCCCTTACGCCGAGCTTCGACAGGACGCTCGAGATGTGGTTCTTTACCGTCCCCTCGTTGATGGCCAGCAATTGCGAGATCTCGCGGTTGGAGTAGCCGCCGGCCAATAGTCGGAGGATGGTCTTTTCGCGATCGGTCAGCGGCTCGGGGAGCTCCGCGGACTCGAACGAGACGTTGCTCCGTTCGAGGGCGCGCATGATCCGCTCGGTGATCACCGGCTCGATGCACGTACCGCCCGACGCGACGGTCCGAATGGCGTCCGTCAGGCGTTCCAGCGAGACGTCCTTCAGGAGCCAGCCCTTCGCGCCGGCGCGCACCGCTTCGAAGAGCATCGTGTCGTCGTCGAACGTGGTCAGGATCAGAGTCGGGCACGATGTTCCGCGCTCGCGCAGGCGCTGCAGGACGCCGAGGCCGTCGAGGCGCGGCATGCGGAGATCGAGCAGGATGACGTCGGGCTTCTCGCGCTCGATCACCTCCACCGCCTCCTCCCCGTCCGACGCCTCGGCGACGATCGCGATGTCGGGATTCAATCCGAGCAGCGAGCGGAGGCCCTGGCGGACGATCGTCTGATCCTCGACGAGGCAGACGCGGATCACAGCGGCAGCCTCACGCCGACCGCGAAGCCGCCGCCGCGCATCGACGACACGTCCATCGAGCCGCGCGCCTCCTCCACCCGCTCGCGCATCCCGCGCAGGCCGTTGCCGAAACGGACGTCGTCCGTGCCGCAGCCGTCGTCGCGCGACTCGATCGACAACGTGCCGCCGCTCGACGTGAGCTTCAGCCAGAGATTGCGCGCGCCGGAGTGGCGCACCGAATTCGTGACGATCTCCTGCACCGCGCGCAACGCGATCTGCGCCAGCGCCGGATCTTTCAACGCCAGGCCCGGCTCGAGCTCGAGATGGAGCGCCGGTTTCTGAATCACATCGCCCAGCGATCGCAACGCCGCCGTCAGATCGATCGGCTCGTCCTCGCGCAGACGGCTGACGACGTCGCGCACGTCGCTCAGCAGCAGCTTCGTCACCGCCTGACTCTTCTCCACCTGATCGCGCGCCTCGCCGACGGTGAGATGGCGCGCGACTTCGAGGTTGATGCTGAGCGCGGCGAGATGATGCCCGAGGAGGTCGTGCAGATCGCGCGCGATCCGCAGACGTTCCGCGCTGCGGCTGTTCATCTCCAACAGCTCCGTTGCCACGCGCAGCTCCGCGTTCGCCTCGGCGAGCTGCTGCTTCGCGCGCTCCTCCCTGATCGCGATGCGCACGGCGAAGAAGCCGAAGAGCTCGAAGCCGAAGTAGCCGAGCAGCGCCGGCACCGTGGCGTTCAGCTTCAAACCGGAAAACGCGACGGCGACCGTCTGCGCCACGATCCAGGGAATCGCGACCGGCAGCTTCTGCGCGGCGAGCTGCGCCGCGACGATCACCAGCAGCACGGGCATGAATCCGCCCGGCTCCAGGTAGCAGCACGCCACCGCGAGGATCGATTGCGCGGCGACGAGCGAAACGAGATGCCGTCCGTGCAGAATGAAAAGGATGATGAAGGCGGCGTAGCACGCCATCCAGACCAGCATCCTCGGCGAGGTCAGCGTGTGATCGCGCAGCTGCCACATCACCGTCGGGATCGCGATGACGACCCATGTCAGGTATGCGGTGAAGTCGAGTCCACGCTCTTCCAGCATGACGTTGATTCTAGAAGTAAACGCGCGCCCCTGCCGTCGCCGCGCGCCGCACCTGCATGTAGGACAGCTCGCTGCCGGTCGCGCCGAGGAACTCGGTGTCGATGATGTAGACGCTGATGATCGACGTCACGCGGCGTGTGAATGTGGCGCGGACGATCGACGAACGATCGCGCAGGTTCGTGATCGCGATCAGCTCGACGTCGTTCTTCGAGAACGGCACATCGACGCGTACGAACGAGTAATTGCGCCCCATCCGCAGCGGCGCGAACTCACGATTCGCGCTCCGCAGATCGAAGGTCGCCAGGTGCCGCACCGCATCCCATTGTTTGCCCGTCAGTCCATCGCCGCTCCGATAGAGCTCCGCAACGACGTTCACGTTGCGCGGAAAGGTGTACTGCGCGCCGGCGACGACGCGCCGACGCGCGAGCTCGCCGTGCAGCTCCAAGGAATCGCCGAACACGCGCGCGACGCTGATCCCCTGCTTCGTTCCATCGCGGTCGCGGAAGAGATGCAGCGAGACGTCGGTGTTTGCGACGAGGCGGTAGACGCGCGCGGCGAAGGTCTGATGCTGCATCGCGTAGAGCGAAACGTTCGTGCCGCGGATGAAGAGATCGGTCCGGATCGCATCGACGCCGCTGTACGTCGAGCGCCGGTCGTTCGGATCCGCGGGATTCTTCGTCGGGCTGACGAAGCCGGTCGGATTCCAGGCGTAGCCGGTCCCCCACTTCTCGATGAACCGTCCGATCGTGACGTCGAGCCAGGGCCGCGGATTCAGTTGCAGCGACGCCTCGCCGATGCGCAGATGATCGCTCGCGCGGTCCGACGAATCGGCGCGCAGCTTCAGATGCAGCTTCCACGCGCGATCGGCCGGCGCGGCGTCGATGAACGTCGTGGCATCGGCGACGTTCGTCGTGCGCGGGAGGCCGGCGACGTTGTCCGGATTGAGCGGCGACCCGGTGTTGGCCGGCGTGAATTGAGATTCCGCGCCGGCCGAGCCGAAGACTTTGATCGTCGCGCCGTGCAACGGCAGAGCGAGCAACAAGAGCAGAGCGATAGCCCAACGCCCCTCACCCGCCTTCGGCACCCTCTCCCCGCAAGCGGGGCGAGGGGCAACAGATCTCGCGCCGCGCAAGCTTTGTCGCCCTTCTCCCCGCCGCGCGGGGAGAAGGTGCCGCAGGCGGATGAGGGGTCGCTTCACCATTTGCCCAGCGAGTCCTTCGTGAACATCTTCTCGGGGTTGTCGTGCGCGGCGAGATTCGCGTACTGCATCACGGTCCGGTTGCCGGGCCGCAGCAGGTCCTCGATCTCGACCCGCTGCCCATGCTCGGCGTACAGCGCGCGCTTGATCAGCTTTCCGCTGACGACGTAGAAATCGGCGCGCGACGGCTCGCTCGTCTTCTTGTCGACCCAGAGCCGGATCCGCGCGTAGGCGATCGACGTGTCCTTGGCCACGAGATCGAGCACCCACGCGTCGCTCTCGCTGGCGACGTTCGTGGCGCTGTAGTCGACCGCGAAGTTCGTCCGCGCGACGTCGCCGTTCGACGCCTGTCCCATCAACCGCTGCAGCGGCGAGATGCGAATCGGCCGGCTGGTCGACGGCATGTAGATCCACATCGCATCGCGCAGCATCAGCAGGTACTTCCCCTTCTCCGTCGCCGGCGCCACGAACTCGACGACGCTGCGGTCGCTCCCCTTGCCGTACACGCGGAACTTCGACGATTCGGTCGACTTTCCGCTGATCGACGTCAGCGAGACGTCGACCGCGAAGCTGTTCAGCGGATTGCGCGCCGCATCGACCTTGGCGAGGATCGCCGCGCCGTCATCGGCGTAGAGCGGCAGTGCGATGAGCATCGCGAGCAGCCACCATGCTTTCCCTGCTGTCTGCTGTCTGCTGTCTGCTGTCTGTCTCATATGTGCCCCAGTGCGTCGACGATCTTCATCCGCGACGCTTTCAAGGCCGGGACGATCGACGAAATGGTTGCCGTGACGAACGAGACGAGGAACGCGGCGATGAGCACCGGCGGCTGCAGCATGATCTGCAGTCGATAACCGACCGTGTATCCGGGCGGCGGCGGCAGCATCACGTTCCCCTTGTTGATGAGCAGCGCCAGCAGCGCGCCGATGGCGAGACCGAGGACGCCGCCGAGGACGCCGATGCCGACGCCTTCGGCGACAAACATCGCGCGGAGGCGGCCGCGCGTCGTGCCCATCGCCATCAGCGTGCCGATCTCGCGCGTCCGCTCGAAGACTGACATCAGGATCGTGTTCGCCACGCTGAATACGACGATGGCGAAGACGATGATGCCGAGGAATCCGAAGATGCCGTTATAGAGGGCGACTACCTGGTGGTAGAACGGCGCGAGCTCCGACCACTCCTTGATCTCGATGCCATGCACGTGCGCGGAGATCGCCTGATGCGCGGCGGCCGTGTCGTCGGTGTTGTTCAGGAAGACCAGCAGCTTCTCGATCTTCTTCGTCTGCAGCAGCTGCTGCGCGCCGGCGATCGGCATCTTGATCGCGCGTTCGTCGAACTCCTTCACGCCGGTCATGAAGATGCCGGCCACGCGCACGTCCATCGCGTTCAGCGAGCCGGTGGTGGTCGTGGTCATGATCGTCAGGTAATCGCCCGGCTTCACGTGCATCGACTCGGCGAGTCCCTTCCCCACCAGCACCGTGTCGGGCTCGTTGTCGGGGAGATCGCTGCCGGCCGTGGTCCGCTGGTTGTTCATGGCGCGGTCCTTCGGCGGCTCGACCGCGGTGGCGATGAAGGTCTCGGACTTGTCACCGTTCGAGACGAGGCCCATGAGCGTGATCTGCGCGGCGGTCATCTTCACGCGCGGATCGCGCTCGATCTCCTTGCGGATGGCAGCGGCGTCATCGAGCGCGTGATCGAGCGGCTTCTGCGACTGCGATTTCGCGTATCCCTCTTTGAAGATCTGCATGTGCCCGATGCGCCCGTGGATCGTGCTCTCGCGCAGCGCGAAGAACGTGCGCGTCTTGTAGCCGCCGAAGAGGATCAGACCGACCGCGCCGAAGACGATCACCGTGAGCGTGATCGCGGAGCGGCGGCCGTTGCGAAGGATGTTGCGGAGTGCGAGTTTGATGATCATGCGACCTCCTGGACGGCAGACAGCAGACAGCCGACAGCAGACTCTTCGCGGACCTGCTGTCCGCTGTCTGCTGTCTGCTGTCTGGCTTCGATTCGTCCATCGCGAATCCGCACCACGCGCTCGGCGCGGGCGATCAGCGACGGGTCGTGCGTCGAGAAAACGAACGTGCAACCGGTGCGGGTGTTGATCTCGGCGAGGAGATCGAGGATGTGCGCGGCGGTGTCGGAGTCGAGGTTCGCCGTCGGCTCGTCGGCCAGGACGAGCTTCGGTTCGCTGACCATCGCCCGGGCGATCGCCACGCGCTGCCGTTGTCCGCCGGAGAGTTGATCGGGACGCTGCTTCGCCTGCTTCCCGATCCCGGTCTCATCGAGCCAGCGGCGGACGCGCGCGTCGCGATCGCGGCGCGGCACGTTCTGCAGCAGCAGCGGATACTCGACGTTCTCGTACGCGGTGAGGACCGGGATCAGATTGAAGGTCTGAAACACGAAGCCGAGCGTGTTGCGGCGGAGCGCCGCGAGGCGGTGCAGCGGGATGCGCGTGATGTCGACGCCGTCGACGGCGATGCGGCCGTCATCAGGCTTGGCATCCGGTTTATCAAGGCAACCGATCAGGTTGAGCAGCGTCGTCTTGCCGCTCCCCGACGGTCCGGCCAGCGCGATGAAGTCGCCGCGGCCGATCGTCAGGTTCACGTCGGTCAAAGCGCGGACGCGCAGGCGCCCGAGGGGGTAGGTCTTGTTCACGCCGGTGAGGGCGATTACGTCGTTCGAGGGCATGTCCATCTCCTTCGATGCTCAATGTAGGCGTCGAAGGAGCTGGGCACATGTGCGGGAAGTGCGACGGCCGAACCATGACTTTCGGCTACTCGTTCGGATCGTGCTCGCGGATGTCCTTCAGGATGTAGCCGAGCTGCTCGGCGAATCGCGTCGCCTTCTTGTAGTCGTCCTTGCCGAGGATGAGGACGATGTACGAATCGGAATCGATGTCCATGACGGCGACGACGACGCCATCGAACGCGGCGTGCGCGGCCACCCTCCGCAGACAGCTCGCCGTCGTCATCCCCTCGGGGCCGAGGGTCTTCAGCCACTCGCGCGTCTTCCGCGAAAAGCGGGTGTGGCTCTTGAGGTGCTCGAGACTCGCGGCCGCGTCCGTGCCGGTCGTCTTGTAATCGAGCTCCGTCGCGTAGCCGCGCGCGATCAGTCCATCGACGAGCGCGAGCCACGGCAGCGAACCGTTCGCCGCCGGATCGGCATTGTTCATCATCCGCTCGCGCATTTCGGGATGTTTCGCCAGGTAGTCGGCGGGCCGTTCCGCGGCCAGTTTCAGATCGTCGCGAAGCGATCCGTCATCCGTTGGATCGAGGAGTTGGCTCAGCGACAAGAGGAGCTCGAGGACCATTTGCGGGTGACCCTCCCTTCATTCGTGCATCATTAGGCCATGAAACGCTTTCGTGTGAAGCCCGATCAGAAGCTCAATCTCGATGACTACGATCCCGACGACACGTCGGCATTCGACGGCGGCAAGAAGGAATGCGCTGAGGTGAACGCGGCGATCCAGACGCGGATCGGCGAGCTGCAGGAGCTCCTCTACGCGGAGCACAAGCACAAGGTGCTGATCGTGCTGCAGGGGATGGACACCTCGGGCAAAGACGGCGCGGTGCGGCACGTGATGACGGATTGCAGCCCGCAGGGCGTGCGCGTCGTCTCGTTCAAGGCGCCGTCGAAGACCGAGCTCGATCACGACTACCTCTGGCGCGTGCACGCCCAGGCGCCGGAGAACGGCGAGATCGCGGTCTTCAATCGCAGTCATTACGAGGACGTGCTGATCGTCCGCGTGCACGGCGATCAGGGCGACAAGTTCTGGAAGAAGCGCTTCCGCCAGATCAACGATTTCGAACAGATGCTCGCCGAGAACGGGACGCTGATCATCAAGTTCTTCCTGCACATCAGCAAGGACGAGCAGCGCGAGCGCCTGCAGGCCCGCATCGACGACCCGGCCAAACGCTGGAAGTTCCAGCACACCGACCTCGGCGAACGCAAGCTCTGGAAGGACTACATGCACGCCTACGAAGACGCGCTGAGCGAGACGTCGACCGAGTACGCCCCCTGGACCATCGTCCCCGCCAATCACAAATGGTTCCGCGACTACGTGGTGGGAAAGACGATCGCCAACGAGCTCGAGGATCTGAAGATGGAGTTTCCGAAGATCGACTTAACGTCGGAGAAGGTGGAGTAGCGGAGCGCGGGCGTCCCCGCCGCATTTTAGTGCGGCTTCGCCGCACATTTCGCCGGAGGCGTTGTGGCTAATAGCCGGTGGTTCGGTGCGAAGCGCCGTACCACCGGACCGGCGGCGGAACCCGATTGCACACCGGAGGTGTGCCGGATGTCCAGCGCCCCTCCGGGGCGCGTTTATCGATCGACGTTCGTGTCCGGTGGTATCGCGCTACGCGCTCAACCACCGGCTGTTCGCCGGTACGCCTCCGGCGTGGTCCCGTCCGGTCGGCATCGTGGCGTTATACGCACGATTGCGCTTCCGTGCGTATAACGAGTCGCCGGGCGGGACGCCCGACGACTGCGGCCGGGACGGCCGCGCTCCGATTCAATGCCCCACCGCGTGCCGTCGCGAAATCCCGCCCGGCACCATCCTGTACACCGTCCCCGCGTAATCGACGAGATACAGCTCGCCCTGATCGTCTTCGCCGAATGAGACGATGCTCTTGCCGGTGTTCACGATTTCGGTCGAGCTCCATGAGCCATCATGCTGCTGGGTGGCGGCCCACAATCGGCCGGAACAGAAATCGCCGTAGAAATAGGTGCCGTACCAGGCCGGCCAGCGGGTGCCGCGATAGCGATAGCCGCCGGTGATGGAGCAGCCGAGCGAGTGCGGGTATTCGATCGCCGGCAACACGAAGCCGTCCTTCGAGCACTGCGTCGCGGGCGGAAAACAGTGGCTCCCTTCGAGGACCGGCCAGCCGAAGTTCGCGCCTTTCGCATTCGCGACCGTGATGACATTGACCTCTTCCCAGGAGTCCTGACCGACATCTGCAATCAGCAGCTCGCCGGTGGCGCGATCGAAGCTGTAGCGCCACGGATTACGCAGGCCGTACGACCAGATCTCGCCGCGCGCGCCGGGGACTCCGGCGAACGGATTGTCAGCAGGTATTGCGTAAGGGACGCCGTGATCGACGTCGAGGCGAAGAATCTTGCCGAGGAGGTGCGTGATCTCCTGGGCCCGATTCGTCACCTGAACGAAAGCGCCTCCATCGCCGATCGAGACGTAAAGGAAACCGTCGGGGCCGAACAACAAGGTGCCGCCGTGGTGATTCGGGACATTGTCCTTCGGTTGGCCGGCGACGAGCAGCACTTGTCCTGATCGCGGATCGGACCTCGAATACATCGCCAGCGCGGTATTGCCGTTGAAGTCGACGTAGAGCACGTACAACTTCCCATTGACGGCGTAATTCGGATGAAACACCACGCTGAGCAGGCCGCCATTGGAACAGCACGACACTGTGCCGGAGAGGTCGAGGAACGGTTCGACCATGCCTTGTGAATTGATCCGTTGAATGACACCGGACTGAAGCGCGACATACAGCGCATCCGTACCATCGTGCGCACTCACGATCTGTACAGGGCTGTTGAGACCGGTCACTAAAGGTACGAGCTGAACGTCAATTGCGGCTTGAACGGGCAAACAGAGCAGGAGCACTCCCACGAGACGGAACATGATCGAGATACGCCGCACACCGGCGTTTCGTCCACGTGCATCATTCCGGGCCGCGCTCCGCGGCATCCACTATCGCGAACATCTTCCGCTCCATATGCTCCAGCTCCTCGCGCCGCCCGAATTTCGCGTGCTTGAACGGCGGGTAGAAGCGGAAGATCATCGGTCGCCGGTTCTTTCGGAGCAGCACGGCGACCGGGTTGTAATTTTCCTGATCGCCGCCGAAGCAGCCATTGAAGAGGCGGACGTAAGGATCGGATCGATCCCAGTTGCGGCGCTCCGACCAGTTGAGGATCGCCATCCGCGATCCGATCCGGGGCAGCCATTCCGCTTCGATGTGCGATTTCCAGAGCGGCGAGTCGGAGTAGACGAGGAGGCCGGCCTGATTCTCGTACGTCAGCTCGCGGATGCCGGCCTGGATGTCGAGCTTCTGATTGCCGATCACGATGGCCAGCGCCAGCGCGATCGCCACGACCGGCACGATCAGCCAGAAGAGCTCCGTGGCGAGAGCGACGATGACGCCAAAGGCGGCGAAGATCGCCATGAAGACGAAGCAGCCGAGATCGTCGGTGAGCTCCGCCGGCTGATGGACCTCAGGTAGCGGCAACGCGTCTCAACGCTCTTCCGTCTGCGGCCCGAGGCGGCGTGCGGGCGGGATCGTGCCCGATTCGATGGCGATGCCTTCCTTCGACGCGAAATCGGCCAGCGCCTGCTCGGCGAGCGCGCGCTGCTCCTCTTCCTTCATGTCGAGCTCGGACGTCGGCAGCGAATCGCGCGCCACGCGCGCCCGGCCCGCCGCTTTCTCGCGCTCCTCCTCCACCATCTCGTGCAGGCGGTTGAGCGTGTCGCCCGAGCCGCCGATGTGCGAGATCAGACCGGCGGCCATCTCGTTCAGCTCCGCCGTGGCACGTTTGACCTTCAGATCGTCGAGGCTGTTCTTCAGCGCGTCGAGCTTCGCCTGCGCGGCCTTGACCGACACGTCGCGTGCGCGCAGCAGCTCTTTGTACGTCGTCTCCGCCTGCCCGAGCTGCGTCCGGTTCTCGACGAGCTCGCGCTGCACGGTCTGCAGCCGCAGCGCCTGCTGGCCCGCGAGCTCCTTGTTGCCCGCTCGGAGGTTGGCCGCGGTCTTGGCGCGCAGCTCGCGCTCTTCCTGCTCGAGTTTGCGCACCTGCGTCATCAACCGCTCGCAGAGGCCGGCGTGCGCCGCCAGCCCCTGGTTGTAGTTCGCGATCTGCTTCCGGAGGTTCTCTTTCTCGATCTCCAGCAGCGCCTCGGGATTCTGCCGCTCGATCCCGGAAATGAAGAGGCCGAAGAACCCGCGAATGAGGTTGGCGATGCGTCTGAACATGCTCCGATCATCGCACCTCCCTCAGCTCATTTGCCACTTTTCGAGCGGAGAAACTCCGCGATCTCGTCGTGTTTCCGCTCGATTGCGTAGTCGAGCGCAGACTTCCCTTCGTCGTCGCGCGCGTTGAGGTCGGAGCCCCGCTCGACGAGCATCTTCACCATCGGAAAATCACCCGTCGCCGCGGCCTCGTGCAGCGCCGTGTCCCCCTCGGCCTGCCGGTCGAGAATGTCCGCGCCGCGATCGAGCAGCAGCGTCACCGTCGCCGCGTCGCGCGTCAGCATCGCCACCATGAACGGCGTGTTGCGGAACTTCGTCTTCGCCCGGATGCGGAGATCCGCGCCGCGATCGAGCAGGAGCTTCACATTCGGCGCGTTGCCGCCGAAGGCCGCGAGGTGCAGGAGCGTCCAGCCGTAGTCGGTCATGGCGTTCACCTCGCCCGGCTTCAGCATCGCCGACAACTGCGCGGGTGTGCCGAGGACCGCGGTCTCCCAGACGTCGAGCCTCGGATGCCGGGCCAGGATCGCCTGCAGCACGCGATTGTTCGCCGGCAGCAGGAACGACTCCTTGTTGACGAGGGTCATGAGGGCGACCAGCGTGACGCTTCGCCCTTTCTCGGTGTGCGCGTTGGCGAGCGACGGATCGGCCTCGAGCATCGACTCGACTTTCGCGACGTCCTGATCGCGAACGGCCTGAATGAAATCGGTTGACGTGGCGGCGGCAAGGAAGAGCGCAAACAGGATGATGTTCATGTTGCTCAAGGTGCAGCCTCGCAAGCTCGTTCGCATGTGCCGGTCGGCATAGGGGGGAAAAGTTCTGAGTGCTCAGTGCTGAGTTCTGAGTTCTGAGTTCTGAGTTCTGAGTGCTGAGTTCTGAGTTCTGAGTGCTGAGTTCTGAGTTCTGAGTGCTGAGTTCTGAGTTCTGAGTGCTGAGTTCTGAGTTCTGAGTGCTGAGTGCTCAGTGCTGAGTTCTGAGTGCTGAGTCCCCGCCCTTCCGGTTTACTCAGCACTCGGTCCTCAGTCCCCAGTCCTCAGTCCTCAGTCCCCAGCACTCAGTCAGTCTCCCCGGTCTTACTCAGCACTCAGCACTCAGCACTCAGCACTCAGCACTCAGCACTCAGTCCTCAGCACTCAGTCCTCAGCACTCAGTCCTCAGCACTCAGCACTCAGCACTTAGAAAAGTGCCGGTCGGCATATAGCGGAGCCGCTCTGCATATGTGACCATCATTCGCATGGAACGCGCGCGGCTGGTCCGGATCGGCGGCACGCTGACGTGGCTGGCGGTCGCGGTGCCGCTGGTCATCGAGGCTCCGCAGTCGGCGACGCGCATCGCGCTCTGGGCCGTTTCGTGGCTGGCGTTCGGGATCGCGCTGCGACGCAATTGGCTCCTCGTGCAGGTCGCGGGCGTGATCGGCATGGTGCTCACGCTCTGCGACGGCTTCGAGGGGACGCTGCTCGTGATCGTGGCCATGCAGCTCGGCGGCGTGATGCCTCGCCGCCGCGCGTTCTACTGGATCGGCGCGCAGACGCTGCTGCTCGCGCTCGCCGTCGGCGTTCACTGGACGCCGCGCGCCGCCCTGCTTCTCACTCCGCCCTACCTCGGCTTTCAACTGCTCGCCTTCCTGGCGTTCGACGCGATGGGCGAGCTCGCGCAGGCGAACGCGGAGCTGCGCGCGCTGCAGGAGATCCTCGCCGACAGCAGCCGGATCGCGGAACGCCTCCGCATCTCGCGCGATCTGCACGACGCGATCGGACATCACCTCACCGCGCTCTCGCTGAATCTCGAAGCCGCGCTGCAACGGACGAGCGGCGACGTCCACGACAAGATCGAAGTCGCGCAATCGCTGGCCCGCTCGCTGCTGAGCGACGTCCGCTCGATCGTGGCCTCGATGGAAATCGAGAAGGGCGTCGACCTCGGGCAGGCGATCGGGATGCTCATCGCCGATCTGCCGCGGCCGCAGATCCACCTGCAGATCGGCGAAGGTGTGCGCGTCGATCATCCCGAGCGCGCGCGGACGATCATCCGCTGCACGCAGGAGATCATCACGAACGCGGCGCGGCATTCGGGAGCGGAGAATCTCTGGATCGTCATCGATTCCGAGAACGGCAAGATACGGATTCGTGCGCATGACGACGGACGCGGCAGCGATGACGTCGCCGCCGGATTCGGCCTGCGCTCGATGCGCAACCGGGTCGAGGAGATCGGCGGCGAGCTGCGCATCGACAGCGGCTCGGGACGCGGCTTCGACGTCACGGCGCTCGTGCCGGTGAAATCATGATCCGCGTCCTGATTGCCGACGATCAGCTGCTGGTGCGGCAGGGACTGCGCGCGTTGCTGGAGGTCGAGCCGGAGATCGAGATCGCCGGCGAGGCGGGCGACGGCATCGAGGCGCTGGCGTTGATCGCCGCGCTCGACATCGACGTCGTGCTGCTCGACATCCGGATGCCGCGCAAGAGCGGTCTCGATGTGCTGAAGGAATTGAGCGCGCCGCCGCCGACGCTGATCCTGACCACGTTCGACGATGCGGAGATCGCGCTCGAAGCGATCCGCGCCGGCGCGCGCGGCTTCATGCTGAAGGATGTTTCGTTTCAGCAGCTGATCGGCGCCATCCGGGCGATCGCCGCGGGGGCGACGGTGTTCCAACCTGCGCTCACGCATCGCCTGCTGGAGAAGACGAAGCGCTCGACTGAATTCGTCGAGCGGCTCACGGCGAGGGAGATCGAGGTCGTGCGGCTGATGGCGGGAGGTTATTCGAACGGCGAGATCGCGCACGCGCTCGGGACAGCCGAGGGGACGGTGAAGAATCACGTGTCGAACATTTTGTCGAAGCTCGGCGCGCGCGATCGCACAAGGGCGGTGTTGAAGGCGTTGGAGGCGGGGATGTTGTGATGATGGAGCGCGGGCGCCGCCCCGCCAGAGGGAAGAGTGTCGCTCGTGGCACGGCCCCTCACCCGCCTGCGGCACCCTCTCCCCGCAAGCGGGGCGAGGGACAACAAGGCTTGCGCTGCGCGAGTTTTGTCGCCCTTCTCCCCGCACACGGGGAGAAGGTGCCGCAGGCGGATGAGGGGCTTATGCCACGAGCGAAAATTTAGCAGCCGCGGAGACGGCGAAGACCCGTCGATTCAGGCGCAGCGCAAGTCGGTTACGGATAGCCGGGCGGGACGCCCGCGCTCCGTCAGAACTTCACGTTCACCGTCGCCGGCTCGCGCGGCATCGTCACCTGCTTTGAGCCCGTACCGGCGCGCAACGTGATCGCGCCGGCGGGGAGCGAGCGGATCGTGAACGCGCCGTCGGGGGCAACCGGCACGTGCAATCCGAGCGGCGCGACCTCGATCATCGTCACGCCCGCGGGGGCTTGTCCGTGGATGCTGCGATTCGCGCGGATCGTGAATGCGACGTTCGACGGCTGCGCCGCTTCGAGCATCACCGAGCGCGACGCGTCGCCGATCGAGTAACCGACGGGCAGCGACAGCGTGTCGATCGCCAGCTCCCATTCGCCCGGCGCGGCGTTGATGGCGATCGAGCCATCCGACGCCGACGTCGCTTCCATGCGCATCGCGCCGCGGGTCATGGCGAGGACGACGTTCGCGATGCCGTCACCGGCGTCGCTGACGATGTGGCCGAAGAGGTGCGCGGGCGAGCTCGCGACGTTGAACGCGATCACGTCGCCGGCATTCGCCTCGACGCGTGACGGTGTCGTGAAGTAGGCATCGCCGGCGTTGAGGATGCGCGCGACGACCTGATGCGATCCGCCGCTCACACCGTTGAACGAGAACGAGCCATCGCGCGACGGGGTCGTGCGGCGCACGCCATCGAGCTCGATCTCGATCGGAACCGAAGATGTGACCCGTCCGGAGATCGTGCCGCGCGAAAACGACGGCACGTCATCGAACCGAAGGCGCACACCGACCTCCCCTTGCGGGCGGCGGATGTGATTGCTCTCCCAGTATGTGTACGTCGCGAAGACATCGGCCGAATCGGTCAGGCGGCGTGATGCGGTCAGCGACGCGATGAGCGTGTCGCTGTGGTGCGAGACGGTCTCGTAGCGGTTCGCGAGCAGGCGTGCGCGGACCTGCATGCGCGACGGGCCGCTGCCGAGCCAGGCCAGCTCGAGCCCCGCCTGCGTGCGGGCGGGCGTGAGGTCGATCGTCACGCCGTCGATGTAGCCGAGCTCGATCAGCGCGCTGTTGTCGCGAAGCGCGCGGGCGATGTCGGCGGGCGAGGTCGCGGCGATGCCGAGCTGTTCGAGCGCCAGCGCCAGCTCCGGCTCTTCGCGATAGATCAGCGAGAGCGTCGGCGCCTGGCGTTGGTAATCGACGTAGCCACTGGTGTAGATGCGCCCGAGGTTCGCGCGGGTCGTGATGCGGAACCCGGGGCCGCCGCGGTTCGACGTTGAGCTTTCCGTCCAGCGCGCGACGGCGCTCATGCCGAAGCGCTCGCGATCGAACTGAAAGCCGGCCGGGATATTCACGCTGCGCGTGCCGCTGAACGAGCCGTAATTTGCTCCGCCGAGAAGCGAGAACGAATCGGTCAGGCGAAGGCGGACGTTCGTTGATGACGTCACTGTCCGCTCCTTCACGCGCGGGAGATTGAAGTTCGTCGCGGAGAACGACGTGTCGAACGTCGAGCCGCGGCCGAACGTCTTCGACCACGACGAATCGGCGAAGAAGCCGAGCGGCTCGCCGGGCGAGACATTCACGAAATCGCGCGGGCGGTAGCGGAGGTCGACACGCAGGCGATCGCGATCGCGGTCGAGACTGAGCTGCGCGGCGGCGGCCACTCCATGGCTGACGGCGAGCTCGCCGCGCGCGAAAGTGGAGCGACAGGCGCCCTCGCCTGTCGACGGCGGACAGGCGGGGCGCCTGTCCCTCCACTCGTACATCAGCGACGCGACGCTCCCCTTCGACGTGATCAGCGCGCCGGGCGTGAGGCGCGACGACGGCGAGAGCGGCATCGCGTACGCCACGTCGAGCAGGTTCCGGTGCTGCGCCGGCACGAGGAACGATTGATACGACGCGAACGCCGTGGTGCCGGCGTGCACGCGCCAGCGGTCGCCGATCAGATGCAGGCCGCGCACGGTCGTGTTCGAGATCGTCAGCGGCGACTCGTCGGTCAGGCGATCGAAGAACGTCAGCTCGCGGCCGGGAGTGAAGATGCGATACGAGACCGACGGCAGCGTGGTCGTGGCGCGATACGCGGCGGACGTGCCGTAATGCACCGACTCGACATGCAACTCCGTTCGTCGCGTCCCCTCAGCGCGACCAACGTCGATGATGCCGTGCGTCTGGCGTTCCGCCGTTCCGTATCGCGCCTCGATCCGTCCCTGCGCTTTTCCGCTTTTCTGTTGATGCGCCGCAAACGCCGGCGCCATGACCCTCACGTCGAGCACCATCTGGTTGTCGCCGCTGACGACCACGACCTGCGTCGAGCCGGCGCTCTTCCCCGATACCGACACCTCGCCGCCGCGCGCGACCGCATCAGCGATCGCGGAGTCGAGCGCGTACGCCGCCGTGGCACGAGCGAACTTCACGACCGCGGTATTGTGCACCGCGACGGTGATCGTCTCCGCGCGCAACGTGACAGCGAGGAGTGCGGCGGCCATGCCGCCGCTGATTCTTCTGAGCCGCGGCCATGCCGCGGCCGCCATCGCGCTCATTGGATATCCACATCCGACGACTGCATCAGATTCCGCCCCTCGTACTCGTACGTGACGAGCAGGCGGTAATGGCCGGGCGGGATCTCGCCGGCGTATTCGGCGGCCAGCTCGCCATGCTCGCCGGGCAGGAGCCGGTGCGGTGCGAGCGCGGCCTTCCCCGCCAGGTGGCCGTCGGCCGCGATCACGGCGAGAACGCCCCGTGCGACGAGCGGCTCGTGTCCGGAGTTGACGCAGGTCTGCGCGACGCTGAGGTTCGACGTCGCGCTCTGCGGCTTGACGATCAGTTTTTCCGGCGTCATCGCGATGTCGTCGGACAGCGCGAACGTCAGCAGTGAGCCGAGCGAGAGGCAGCTGGCCATCTTTCCGCGCATGATCGTGTCGGTGCCGCGGAAGAGCGCCAGCACCGCGCGCGGCGCGGCGTTCGACGGAACCGTGATCGTCATCGTCACTGCCGCGCTTTCGCCCGGCGGGATGGTGACGTGTGGCGTGGAGAAGACCGCGGTTGCGGCGATGCTGCCGGCGATCGAGCCGGCCGGCATCATCACGCGGCGGCCGTCATTGACGACGACGTCCTGCGCGACGAGGTCGAACGACATCGTGCGCGACGTGCCGTTGCGCATCACCAACGTCTGCGATGTGCTCTCCCCCACTTTGCCGCGCAGCATCACGACCGCGGGCGAGAGCGACATCGCGCCGTCGCCGGCGAGGGCCGCCGGCGCCAGCAGCAGGAACAGGGTTGGGATTAGTCGTTTCATGATTCCCTTCTTGGACAGCAGACAGCAGACAGCGGACAGCAGACGAGGGACCGGGGCTCCTGTTGGCAGTTGGCAGACTGCAGACTGCAGACTGCCAACGGCCAACGGCAGGCCCGGTCTGCTGTCCGCTGTCCGCTGTCCGCTGTCTGGTTCAATTGGTCGTTGCTTCCCACCGGATCGCGCTGCCGAAGTTTCCGGCGTCGACATCAGGCGGCACTTCGATCTCCAGACGATGGGTGGTGACGTGGCCGAGCGGCGCATGAGCATCGAGGACCCTCGGTAGAGTGCCGAGTGGAATTCCGTCGATCCGAATCGTGGAGCGTCCATCGTTCGACTCGAGCCAGACGCGCAATACCGCGGTCCCGGTGGTGCGCGTGCCGGTGTCGAGACGAAGACCAAAACTCCGAACGATCACGCCGCGCGGCCGCGACGCCACCCCGGCGTCGAACATCGCATCACTTCCGCTTCCGCTCATTCCGACGAACACGATCGACATCTCCTCGGCAGGTGCGGGGGAGGCCGCCGGACGACGGCGGCCTCCTGCGATTGAAGGGTTGGTGAGGATGAGGAGGAAGGCGATGGCAAGGAAGGGGCGCATTTGCGTGCGCCTAGTTGGAGGTGGCGGTGAAATTGATGCTGTTGCCGATGGCGGCTGCGGCGGCGCTGTCGGCGACCACGACGTCCCACGAGTAGGAGCCGGTCGACGCATACGTGCCGGTGCTGGTCAGCGTCGTCGCGGCGGACTCGCTCAGCGTCGAGCCGTTCAGCTTCCAGGCAACGCCGCTGGCGGGCGCGGAGCCGAGCTGCGCGGTGAGCGTGTAGTTGTTGCTGGTGAGATTGGCCTTCACGACCTGCACGCCGACGGTCGACGAGATCGTCCAGTTGGAAGCGCCGCTGGCGAGCGTGAAGCCGGTGGGAGCCGAGCCGAACTTGCTGATGTTGCCGAGGTCCGAGGTCGCGGCGGCGGTGCCGGTGCCGCTGGTCGTGCCGCCCGCGGATTCGATCGTGAGACTGATCGAGCTTTCGACGGTTCCGGTGACGGTCAGCGTTCCGCTCGAGGTGGCGGCGGACGCGGTGGAAGCGACGACGAGTGAAAGGACGATTGAGGCGAGTGCGATGTGTTTGGTCATTTCGGTGAATCTCCTTCGCAATGGGAGTCCACCTCGGCCGTAGAAAAAATACAGCGGTACGCCGAAAGGCGTTCAGGCCTGTAGCCGGTGGTGTGCGCCTGGCGCACGACCACCGGTTGACGGATCCGACGCTTCCTGCACCCCGGCTGGGGTGCACGGCATCGCGATCGTCCGAATCCGGCGGCGATGCCGCCGGCTAATGGCCAGCACGCCGTCGGCGTGAAGCAGATCAGCTCAGATCGCGCAGCAATCCGTCATTCAGGTCGTACACCCAACCGTGCACGGTCAGCTTCTGCCCGCGATCCCTCGCGTCGCGCACGACCGTCGTCTTGTTCACATTCACCACCTGCGCGGCGACGTTCAGCTCGCAGAGGCGGTTGTGCCGGTCGCGTTCCGCCGGCAGCGCGGTGAGCTCGTCGTGATGCGCGGCGCCCACGTCCTGCACGTGGCGCAGCCAGTTGTCGATCAGGCCGAGCTTGTCGTTGCGCAGCGCGGCGAGCACGCCGCCGCAGCCGTAGTGCCCGCAGACGATGATGTGCTCCACGCGCAGGACGTCGACCGCGAACTGGATCGTAGAGAGACAGTTCAGATCGGTGTGCACGACGATGTTCGCCACGTTTCGATGCACGAACATCTCGCCCGGCAGCAATCCGACGATCTGATTCGCGGGGACGCGGCTGTCGGAGCAGCCGATCCATAGATAACGTGGCGCCTGCTGTTGCGACAGGCGCGAAAAGAATTCGGGATCCTGCCGCGTCATCTCCGCGGCCCAGAAGCGATTGTTGTTGAAGAGGTGATCGAGCTCGCTCATCCGCGCTGCTCGTACAGCCCGACCACGTTCCCTGCCGGATCGCGGAAGAGCGCCGTGACCTCGCGCGCGCCGGGGTCGACCGGCAGCACGATCTCCCCGCCGTTCGCCGTGACCAGTTCGCACGTGGCGGCGGCGCTATCGACCATCACGTAGATCAGGAAGCCGGGCTGGGTGGCGGCGGGACGCCCGAGGGTCCAGGTGCCGCTCACCTGGCCGACGCCGTCGTCGAAGGCGACGGAGCCATCGCCGCGCGTGCGGACGTTCCAGCCGAAAACGCGCTCGTAAAACTCGGCGGAACGGCCGATGTCGGTCGCCGGCATGTCGATGTAGCAGATCTTCCCGTTTCCGAAGGTGGGCGGCATGATTTGCGTACGATACCATCGCGAAATGGGACTCGCGCTCGCCTCGACGGCGACAAAATCGAGGCCGTCGGCAGCGTCGCAATTCCACCATCCGTAGACCGGCTCGACTGCTCCGGACGCGCGATCCACTACACGCTGCGCGGCCGAAAGATCGCGCGCCGGTGAAAGTGTCATCCTGAGCCGCGGAGACGGCGAAGGACCCGTCGATTCAGGCGCAGCGCAAGTCGGTTACGGGTCCTTCAGCGTCTCCGCGCTTCAGGATGACACTCCAAGTTAGCGCCCCGCCCGACTCGCCGCGCAACCAGCCCGATTCACGTCTACCGAGCGTGGAGCACCTCATCCGCACTATGCTCACCGCCACACATTAGAAGGAGCATGACGATGAGCATTCCTCAGTTTTTCGTGACCCGTTGGGAACAGGAACAGGCCGCGTTCGGCAAGGTGCTGCGCGCGCTTCCGGGAGACAAGCTCGACTACCAGCCGCATGAGCGCTCGGCGAAAGCGGGCGACCTCGCGTGGCAGCTGGCGATCGAACAGCGCGGCATGTCCGAGCTGATCGAAAAAGGGGAGCAGGTGTGGGACAACCCGGCCCGCCCCGCGACGATCGACGAGATCGTCGCCGCCTGGGACGCCGCGACCACCGACCTCCGCACCCGCCTGCAGGACCTCGATGACGCGAAGTGCGCCGGCAGCTGCAAGTTCGTCATGGGCGGCGAAGCAGTCTGGAGCGACACCCTCGGCAACATGCTCTGGGGCTACCTCTTCGACATGGTCCACCACCGCGGCCAGCTCAGCGCGTACATCCGTCCGATGGGCGGCAAAGTGCCGTCGATCTACGGACCGTCGGCCGACGACAACGGCTCGTAGCGTCACTCCCGGCAGGGCCGGCTGACGTCGCGCGCCGCCTGGGCAAGCGGATAGAGCGAGCGCGCGGCGAGCGCGTGCTCGCATCGCTGCTTGCGCGAGCCGTGTCGCGCGAGGTGCATCTGCACGGTGTAGTTGCCGGGGTCGATGCGCGCGGCACGCTCGAGTGAGGCGCGGTCGCTGCTCGTGGCGAAGAGCTCCATGGCCACGATCTGGGAGGCGCTGCGATAAACGCCGATCGCGGCGCAGAGGAGGAGTGCGGCGGCCATGCCGCCGCTGCTTAACACCGCCGCGGCCATGCCGCGGCTACGCGACGGCGTGGCCGTCGCGTCGGGGGATAGCGGCGGCATGGCCGCCGCACTCCCGGCAAACACGATCAGCGAGGGCAACGCGAGGAGCAGCACGGCGTCGAACATCCCGGCCACGACTGCCGCGGCGAGCATCGCGAGGAGCGTCGCGGCGAGCAACCCTTCCTCCGCATCGGGCGCGCTGGCGAGCCTTCGAAACGCGGCGAGAAAGATGCCGAGCAGTGCGAGGCCGAGGAGCACAGCCGCGGCGATTCCGCGCTCGGCGATGAATGCGATCCAGTCGCTGCTCGGCCACGGATTGAACGTCATCCCCGGATCGGATGGATCGAGCGAGCGGTCGCCTCGCTTCACGTGACGCGGATACTCGACCGGCCAGTTGCCAGGGCCAACGCCGAGAAGCGGATGGCGGAGCGCCATGATGAGCGAGTTGCCGTACTGCACGAGCCGTCCGTGCCCGCTCCCCTTCTCGTAGTTCGCGACCCCTTTCATCGATTCGAGATACGGGTTGTCGCTCTTCCAGTGCAGCGCGTTCGGAAGCACGAGCGCGGCCGCCGCGCCGCCGACGGCGAACAGCACGATCATCGCGAGCCGCCGCCAGGTCCGCCCATCGCGACGCACCAACGGCGACGCGAGGATGGCGATGAAGTAGACGAGCAGCATCGCTGCCGCTGCCAGCCACGCGGCGCGCGATCGCGTCAGGACGAGCGGCGCTACCACGAGCGCAACACCGACCGACGCGAGCACAAATCGCCGCGCGCGCAGCGCTGCCAGCATGACGAGCGGCAGCCCGAACGCCATCACGTGCGCGACGAAATTGCGATTGCCGAGCGTTCCGCCCGGCGCGCGATTCAAGGCGAAGAGATCGATGCTGAGGCCGTATGCCTGCAGAAGCGACGTCATCGCCGTGACGACGATCGCCAGCGCGAGACCGTTCAGCAGCGATCGTCCCAAACCGACCTCGCGCAGACCGCGCGCGACGCGAAAGATCAGCACCGCCGAGGCACTCACCAGAAACGCGCGCAGCCCGAGCCATCGATTCGTGGCGAAGAGCGCCGACACCGCGCCGAGCAGGACGTACACGAAGAGCAGCTTGTCGATCCGCGTGACCGCCGCCTGCCGCATCGCCCGCCAGCCGAAGAACGCCGCGAACAGCGCCGTCGCGTGCAGCACGAATTCCTTCGGCACGAGGAAGCGATCGAGGTCGAAGACATGCCGCGTCGACACAGCGAGCACGGCCGCGATTGCGCCGATCTGTAGCACGCGCAGCGCAATCCGCTCCGCTCCGTGATTCACCGGTAATGCGTTCACACTCATCGTGCGGTCCATTCAATCAGATATCATTACAGCTGGTCCGAATCTCCTGAAGGCAGGCTTTCCTCATGACAAAGCGCGCTGCGCTCTTCCTTTCCCTTTTCCTCGTCACCCCGATCTTCGCTGCCGATCTCTTCGACGGCCCTCCGCTATCAGCCGATCCGAAAGCGTTGCAGGCCGCGGCGCAGAAGCTCGCGGTCGCCAACTCCGACATCGTCACGCTGCTCGATGAAGCGACGTATTCGACCGAGAGCGACGGCCGCACGCGCACGGTGTTGCACGTGATCCAGTTCGTCGTCACGGCGGACGGCATCGACCGCGCCGGCACGGTGCGCGCGCCGTGGTCGCCGTGGTACGACTCGCGCCCGACCATTCAGGCGCGCGTGATCGCGAAGGACGGCGGCGTGCAGACGCTCGATCCGAAGTCGGTGGTGGAAGCGACGTCCGAGGAAGAAGCGGACATGTTCAGCGACCAGCGCGTGCTCCGCGCGCCGCTGCCGGGCGTCGTCGCCGGCTCCGTCGTCGAGTCGGTGACCACGTTCGATGGCCGCAGTCCGATCGACGGCGGCGGAAAGTTCGGACTCTTCCTCTTCGGCGACGACGTGCCGGTCGAGCACTCGCGCGTGGTCCTCGACGGCCCCGCGACGATCACGCCGCACGTGTTGAATCACACGAAGATCGAGCAGCGCATCGTGGAGAAGGACGGCCGGCGGCAGACGATCTTCGAGACCGGACATCTCGATGCCGTGACCGAATTCGAGTCGTATCTCCCGACCGACGACACGAACCTCCCCTACCTCGCCTTCTCCACCGGCACGACCTGGAAGGAGATCGCGCAGCATTACTCCGACATCGTCGACAAGCAGATCGCGAACAACGATCTGAAGGCCACCGTAACGACTGCCATCGGCAACGTCACCGATCGCCGCGCGATCATCGCGCGTCTCGTCGCGGCGCTCGAGTCGAACGTCCGCTACGCCGGCGTCGAAGTCGGCGACGGCTCGATCGTTCCCCGCGCGCCGAAGACGGTCCTCGGCAACAAGTACGGCGACTGCAAGGACAAGGCGACGCTCCTCGTGGCGATGCTCCGCACCGCGGGCATCCCCGCACATGTGGCACTCCTCCATTCCGGATATGGCTTCGATGCCATCGGCGAGCTGCCGGGCGTCGATCATTTCAATCACGCCATCGTGGCCGTCGACGGCGAGCCGGCGCTGTGGATCGATCCGACCGACGAGTTCGCGCAGCCGGGCGAGCTGCCGATCGAGGATCAGGGACGGATGGCGCTGATCGCCTCCGCCGATACGACCGCGCTGACGCTCACGCCGCAAATGGCGCCGTCGGCCAATCGCCATCACGAGGTCCGGGAGTTCGTGCTCCCCGAGGATGGAAAGGCGTACGTCGTCGAAACGACGGAGGCGAACGGTCCGCACGACTCCAACAACCGCCGCGCCTACGCCAGCAGCGACAAGACGAAGTACCGCGAACAGTACGAAAAGTACATGAAGGACTATTACGTCGCGCCGTCGATGGAGAAGCTCGACGTCAGCGATCCGCACGATCTGACCAAGCCGTTCCGCGTCGCGGCGAGCGTGGTGAAGTCGCACTCCGGCATCGTCTTCGCCAGCGCCGGCGAGGTCGTGATTCCGCTGACGGGAATCGTGCAGAGCATCCCCGATCAGCTGCGCGATTACCAGGAGCAGACCGCCGACGCCGAGAAAGCGAAGCCGGCGAAGAAGCGCGTACACGACTTCCTCTTCCCCACGCCGACGGTCGTCGAGTGGACGTATCGCATCACGCTCCCCGCCGGCTTCGCGCCGCGCACGCTGCCGCAGAACGAGAAGACGCCCCTCGGCACGGCGATGCTGACCGCCGACTACGCCACCGAAGCGGACGGCACGATCACCGCCAACATCCGCTTCGACAGCGGCAAGCGGCGCCTCAACGCCGCGGAGTTCGAAGAGACGCGGATGGCGATCAGCAAGCTGGCGCGCCGCGATCTGATCCACATCGGCTTCGAGGCCATCGGCCAGACGAAGCTGAACGCGGGCGACGTGCGCGGAGCTCTGGCCGAGTTCCGCAAGTTGTCGGAGCTCCATCCGAAAGAAGCACAGCATCACATCGAGATGGCGCGCGCACTGCTCGCCGGCGGTCTCGGTGAAGCGGCGCGCGACGAGGCGAAGCGCGCGGTGACGGTCGAGCCGTCGAACGCGAACGCACACGCGATGCTCGCCGAAGTGCTCGAGCACGACCTCCTCGGACGCAAGCGCCACGACGGCTGCGACATCCCGGGCGCCATCGCCGCGCTGCGCCAGGCGAAGAAGCTCGAGCCGACGAACGCCACGTTCCGCGGCGAGATCGCGCAGCTGCTGACCTTCGGCGACGGCGACGCCGCATACGGACGCAATGCCCATCTGAAGGAAGCGGCCGACGAGTACGTGTCGCTGATCAAGGACCTCGGGAAAGACGGCAAGGGCTACGAGCCGCCGCTGATGCTCGTCTACGCGCACGCGGGCCGCTGGGCCGACGTGAAGGCGATGGTCGACAAGACCGACGACCAGCAGCAGAAGACGCTGTTTCGCCTCATGTCGACGACAGCGCTCGATGGGAGCGAGGCCGGCGTCCGCGAATTGAAGGCGTTCGACGCCCAGAAGCGCAGCACGTTCGGATTGGGTGTCGGCCAGACGTTCGTCAACCTTCGCATGTACGCACAGGCGGCCGACTTCTTCGAGACCGCGACGCAGGGCTCCGACAACGCATCGCAGATCCTTCCCTTCGTGCAGATCCTCCGCAAGAGCAAAGCGGTCGACGCGTTCACCGACGACGCGCCGCGCGGACTGGTCATGAAGGTGATGTCCACCGCGGTCAATGACGATTACCCGGCATTCAAGAAACTCTTCGTGCCGGAGCTGGCGAATCGGAAATCGTCGACGGAGGACGAGGACAAACACCTCGGCCGCAACCTTCGCCACGTCATCGGCGATCTTCCGTCGGCGGTCCTGCTCGACCTGCTCGCGGCCATGACGGACGCGCAGCAGGACGGAAATGACGAGATCGGCTACCGGCTTCGGCCGCGCCTGGCCGGCACCACGGCCGGCGACAAGCAGACTTTCTACGTGCTGAAATGCGATGGGAAGTACCTTCTCGCCGGCACCAGCGATCCGATCGAATCGGTCGGCCTCACGGTCATGAAGCTCGCCGATGACGGAAAGCTCGACGTCGCGCGCACCTGGCTGAACTGGGCACGCGAGTCGATCAGCGCCGGAGGCGGCGACGACCCGCTCTCCGGTCCGACGTTCGCGCGCCTCTGGCAAAAGGAGAAGCAGACCGCCACCGCCGACGAGATCCGCACCGCCGCGGCGTCGCTGATGGACACGAAGGATTCGGCGGTCGAGGGAGCTGCGGTGCTCGCCGCGATGCGCGAGAAAGCGGAACGCGACGAGACGAAGACCGCGATCGACATCGCGCTCGCACGCGACTACCAGGTGGTGAAGGATTGGGAGAAGCTCCTTCCGATCGCGGAGCGGCTGTCGAAGGCCTATCCCGATTCCGGCTCCGCATTCACCAGCTGGAACACGGCGCTCTCGCGCCTCGGGCGCGTGGCGGAAGCGGAAGCGCTGGCCAAAGATCGCCTCACGCGGCTGCCGAAGGATCGCGAGGCGCTGAGCGCGCTGTCGAACGACTCCGCGCAGAAGGGCGACTACGAAACGGCCTCGACCTGGGCGCGAAAGATCGTCAACGACCTCACGCCGACGAGCGGCGACTACAACAACGCCGCGTGGCTCGCGCTCTTCCGAGGCAAGGACTTCGATCAGGCCATCGAGGATGCACGCCGTGCATCGAGCAACGACAGTCCAAGCGCGCTGCACACGCTCGCCGCACTTTATGCCGAGACCGGTAAGAGCACCGAGGCGCGGCAGGCGCTGCTCAAGAGCATCGAGAAGCGGACAAGCGATCAGCCGACGAGCGTCGATTGGTTCGTCCTCGGCCGCATCGCCGAGAACTATGGCGTCAGCGATGCCGCCGCCGTCGCATACAAGAAGGTGAAGAAGGAAGACACCACCGGAATGTCGACGTGGGAGCTGACGCAGAAGCGGATCGCGCAGCTCGGGAAGTAATCGTTTTGTAATCGGCCGGGTGGCAGGAAACCGGTAGTGTGTTGCACGGCCGTGCAACACCTACTTCTCCTTCTTCTGTGCGGATTCCAGCCCCCCGTCCGGTACTCGACGCAGGCCGATCAGGTGGTGGTCGTGCGCGATTTCGACGGCGACGGCGCTCCGGAGATCATCACGTCCGGCAATCAGGTCGACGAGCTCGGATCGTTCTCGCTCCTGCCGAATCGCGGAGATGGCAGCTTCGCGAGCGAGCGTCTGGTGGCGAGTGCGTTTGGTGAACGAGTCGAGGATGCCGGCACCGATCTGCTCGTCTCCAACTACTGGTCGAACGGCATCGGCATCTATCGCGGCAAAGGATCGCTTCAGTTCGATGCCGAGATCCCGTTCGCCACTGCGACGCATGGCGGACCTTCGTTGTTCGCCGATTACGACCATGACGGAGTGACCGACGTCGTGAGCTTTTCGTTCGGCTCAGGCAACCCGGTTCGCGTTCATCTTTTTCACGGACTTGGCGACGGTACGCTGGCGCCGAAGACGACGATCGACACAACGCTCGCGAACGCGGGGTCACCATCGGCGCGGACGATCAACGGAGCGCTCGAGATCCTGGTCTCCGAGCATTTCGGCCGCCTTGCGCTCATCCGCTTCCTGAACGGCACCATCTCGATCACGAACATCGCGGCGGGACCCGGTATCGACACGAGCAGCACATTCGCCGACATCAATGGCGATGGAGTCGCGGACATCGTCGACGTCAACACTGCAACCGACGACGCATCGCGTGAATCGATCTTCGTCACACTCGCTCGCGCCGACGGGACATTCCGCGATCGCAAGCAGCTCGCCGGACCGCGGCGCGTCGCGTTCCCGACCAAGGTCCGCGCCGCCGATCTCGATGGAGACGGACGCACCGACCTCGTCGTCAGCGACTTCCGCGCGACGAACGTCTTCTACTTCCGCGGCGATGGCGCGGGCGATTTCGCCGAAGGCGTGGCGATCGACGTTGGAGGTCCGGTCAACGATTTCGAGATTGCGGACGTGAACAGCGACGGGCGTCCCGATCTCGTGACCGCGAACGAGGACCATTCGGTGTCGGTGGTGATCAATCGCGGACCGTGCCCACCCGCACGGCGGCGGGTGGTGGTGGCCCAGGCCCCTCATCCGCCTGCGGCACCTTCTCCCCGCTCGTCGCGGGGAGAAGGGCGACGAAGCTTGCGCAGCGCGAGATTGTTGCCCCTCGCCCCGCGTTGCGGGGAGAGGGTGCCGCAGGCGGGTGAGGGGCCGTGCTACGAGCGACGGGCGGACACTGCACTAAGATCCAACCAACCATGAATACAAAATTTCTGCTCGGCTCCAGCGCCCTCGTGATGGGCGCCGCCGGTGTGACCGCCACATTCCTGCCGCAGGAACTGCTCGCGGCGTTGCACCTTCCCGCGGCCGGCGTTCCGGTTCTCCTCATCCAGCTTCACGCCGCGTTGTTGCTGGCGTTCGGCATCGCCAACTGGATGGCGAAAGGAAGCCTTATGGGCGGCATCTACAATCGCCCCCTCGCCCTCGGCAATCTCATTCACTTCGCGATCGGCGCGATCACGCTCTGCAAATTCGCGGCGAGCTCGCGTCCGCCGTTCATCGTCGTCGCCGCGGCGATCTACGTCGCTTTCGCGATCGGCTTCGGCCTCGTCGTATTCAGCAGTCCCTCGCAGGTGCCGGCAGAGTCGTAACGCTCACCCCGCGAACATCTGCAACTCGACTCCGACACGATCGGAGAGCTCCGCGGTCGTGTCGAGGTCGGGATGGCGGACGAAGACGAAGCCGTCCGACAACAACGTCCTGACCCAGTCGCGGCGATGCGCGCCGACCGGCAGGAGATCGAGCGCCGGGATGTGCTCGCCGAACTCCGCGAGGATGCGCTCCAGTCCTTCGATGCGGCTGATGAAGCCGTGTCCCTGCGCCCGCTTGAAGATGATCGCGCAGTTGTAGAGGCGCTCGAACTCAAGCGTGAACGTGCCATGCACGATCGCTTCGGCCCAGGCGGCGAAGAGGTCGATATCGCCGACGAAATTCATCGTGTCGACGGTGTGCGCGCCGGGCGGGCGCGCGGCGATTTCGCCGAAGACCGCTTCGCCGTCGCTCTTGCGGAACCACTCCATGTGCGCGAAACCGCTCTGCTGCCCGAGGGCCTTGAGCACGTCGCGGCCGAGGGCGCGGCCCCCTTCGAAACGCGGCTCGTCGATGTCGCGCAGCGTTACGGTCTGCGGGCTGATCCACTCCACGCTGCGGCCGATCAGCGGACGCGGGCGATACCAGGAGAGGCTTTCGAACGCGACATTGCCGTTGATCGAGATCGTGTCGAACGTGAACTCTTCGCCATCGATGAACTCCTCGATGTTCCACTCCGGGATGTACGGAACCTTGCGCAGCGTCGACTCGAGCTCGGATGACGACTCGACGCGGAACGTGTCGGCCGATCCGGCGCCGGCGACCGGCTTGAGGCAGATCGGATAGCCGACCTTCTCCGCCGCCGCGAAGCACTCGTGCGAAGAGCTCGCGCGCTCGTGCCGCGCCGTGCGGATGCCGGCGTCGACGATCGCCTGCTTCATCTTGTCCTTGTCTCGGAAGCGGAGCGCCTGTTCGTAGCTGAGTCCCGGCGCGCCGAACGCGTCGCGCAGACGCGCAGCCAGCAGCACCGTGCCTTCCCACACCGACTCGATGTGATCGAAGTGCACAGGTGCCCAGCGCCGCACGGCATCGACGGCCGCGAATTCATCGAACAGCGAATCGACCTGCAGATATCCGCTCAACGCATTCCGCGTCATCGCCGGCAACTGCGATTCCGCCTGCTGATCGATGCCGAACACGCGCGCGCCGACCCAGGCCAGGCCGCGCGTGAAGTGGGGGAGCTCGGGAGGATAGGAGCATCCGACGATCAAGACGTTTTTCATGCAAGCTCCACTCTGATCAAGCTGATGATCTTCTGCAACGCCGCTTCGACGACATGCGTCTCCGCGTGCCGCACGATGATGAACCCTTCGCCTTCGTAGCCGCTGGCGGGCGCCTGGCCGATCGCCGGCAGCTTCGCCTGCACGACGAGCGAGCCGATCTCGCGCGCCGCTTCCTCGACTCGATGGACGGCCGCTACGCGACCCTCGCCCTGTCCGCGCAGAAACGCGATGCCGGTCGCCCACTTCCGCTCCGGCGGCGCGAACGTTCCGAAGATCATCAGCCGCACCCACGCTTCATCGAAGTCGGTCTCGTGCGCGTACGACATGAGGTCGACGATCTGTGCGCCGGGCGGTCTCGCGGCGACCTCGGAGATGGCGATCGTGCCGTCAGGGCGGCGGAACCATTCGAGGTGACAGAGACCGGTGCGCATGCCGAGGAGCGGGAGCGCGCGCCCGGCGGCCTCGCGGATGTCGTCGTACCGCGGGTCGTCGATCTCGCGCGGCAGCAGGATGCACCACTGGATCCAGTCGTTCTGCAGAACCTCCAGCGGCGTCGGGCTGTAGTGCGTCAGCGAATGCCACACCAGTTTGCCGTCGACGCAGACCCCTTCGAACGAATGCTCCTCGCCGACGATGTACTCCTCGAGCAGCACCGGCGGCGGCGCGATGCGGAGCGCGTCGCGCAGCTGATCGGCGTCGTCGATGCGGAACGTCGAGCGCGCACCCGCGCCCTCGACCGGCTTGTAGACCATCGGATAGCCGAACCGCTCGGCTTCTTCCGACGTCGTCACCCGCGCATGCCGCGCGCACGGCAATCCGTTCGCCACGAACAGGTCCTTCATCCGCGCCTTGTCGCGGAAGTTGCGCGCCGATTCGGCGTCCATTCCGTCGATGCCGAACCGCTCCCGCACGATCGCGATCGGCACCTGCAGCTGCTCGTACGCCGCGAAGATGACGTCGATCCGCCCAATGCGCGCGGCAATGTTCTCCACCGCCCATGCGAGCTGGTCGACGTCGAGCACATCATCGACGCGCCAGTGCTGCGCGACCTCGGCCCGCAGCTTCGCAGCAGGATCGTGCGTGATGACGCCGAGACGCACGCCATCGAGCCGCGCCGCCGCGGCAATGATGCGGTTCGCGTTCTCCGAAAGGATCGGCGCGGCGAAGATCACATTGGTAATGATGTGGAGATTGTAGAGGTTCACGCCAGCGGCGTGCGGGCCAATAGCCGGTGGCAGGGCCACCGGATTAGGACGATTCGCATGATGTGCACCCCGGCGGGGTGCGGGGATTCCGGCGCCCCGGCCGGGGCGCAATTTTGCGGCGCGATCCGTTACCGGTGGTATCGCTCCGCGAAACCACCGGGCTATTGGCCCGCACGCCGCTGGCGTGAACAGCCGAAGCGCCTACACCACCGCCGCGTCCGTGATCTCCAGCGCCCGATCGATGATCGCGAAGCTCTCGTGCAGCTGCTCCTCGGTGATGCAGAGGGGCGGGTTCGTGAAGAGGTTGTTCCAGTTCACGAAGGCGTACATTCCCTGCTCCTTGAGGAACCCTGACAGGCGCTGCATCTCGGGGCTGGTGGCGTTGAACGGCGCCATCGGCTCCTTCGTCTCGCGATTGCGCACGAGCTCGAGGACGCCGAAGAGGCCGATCGACCGGACGTCGCCGACGGACGGGTGCTTCGCCTTCATCTGCTCGTGCAGGTCAGACATCACGCGGCCCATGCGCTGCGTATGGCCCATCGTGTCGTCGTCCTTCATCACCTGAATGCACGCCTCGGCTGCCGCGAGGCTCATCGGATGCGCGTTGTACGTCAGGCCGCCGAAGAAGACGTTCTTGTCGAAGTAGCTCGCGATCCGATCGCTCATCGCGACGGCGCCGAGCGGCAGGTAGGCCGAGGTCAGCCCCTTCGCCATCGTGATCATGTCGGGGATGACGTTCCAGTGATCGACCGCGAACCAGCGGCCGGTGCGCCCGAGGCCGCACATCACTTCATCGCAGACGAGCAGGATGCCGTGGCGGTCGCAGATGGCGCGCAGTCCCTGGATGTAGCCGTCCGGCGGGACGATGATGCCGTTCGTGCCGGTGACGGTCTCGATGAAGATCGCGGCGATCGTGTGACCGCCTTCGTACATGATCGTTTCTTCGAGCTCGTCGAGGCAGCGCTGCGTGAACTCCGCGTCGCTGTCCCCTTCGCGATAGAGATGGCTCCGGTATTTGTACGGATCGAAGAAGCGGACGACACCCGGGATGCCCGGCTCGTTCGCCCAGCGGCGCGGATCCCCGGTCAGCGAGATCGCGCCGGCCGTCGCACCGTGGTAGGCGCGATAGCGGACCATGATCTTCTGCCGTCCGGTGACCATGCGCGCGATGCGGATGGCGTTTTCGTTCGCCTCGGCGCCGCCGAGGGTGAAGAAGAAACGATTGAGATCGCCCGGCGTGAGATCGGCGAGCGTCTTGCCGAGGCGCGCACGCACGGCGGTCGCCATTCCGGGACCGGCGTACACGAGCTCCTCGGCCTGCTTCTTGATCGCATCGATGACGCGCTTCTCACCGTGGCCAATGTTCACGCACATGAGCTGCGAGTTCATGTCGATGTAGCGCTTGCCGTTCGCATCCCAGAAGTAGATGCCTTCGCCGCGCACCATCGGGATCGGATTCACGCTCCCCTGCGCCGACCACGAAAAGATCGTGTGGCGTTTGGTCAGAGAAACGATCTCTTCCGCTGTCATCGCTTCGACGGTATCCGCAATCGTCATCAATGGTCTCCTCAGTGATTTTGAATCGCCTCGGCGCTGTCACGCGCGAGGCGTCCCACGATCTCCTCCGCCTTGCGATCGGCGTTGAGCGACGTGTACTCGATCGTACCGCGACCGGGCGTTCCGAAGGGACGTCCGGTGACGAGATCGTACGTCGTGAGGGTGACTTTCGAGACGTTCACGGTGTCGTATCGGCCGAGGTACTTCAGCTCACGCTGACCGGCGGCATCGACACGAGCGAGGAGCATGACGGCGTAGCCCTCATCGCGCAGCCGGCTGAGCAGGCGCGCAGTCGAAGCACTCCCGCCGCGCACAAGACTCTCGGTCGACGGGAGCGATTCCGCATCGACGGTCTTCAATCCGGCGGACTTGAGCTCTGAATTGATGGCCTGGGAGACGGATCCGACGAGGTCCGAATCGCCGGTGACGGCGATCGCGACACCGGAGGCGCGATGTGCGGGGCGAGGTTGCACCGGTGGGGCGACCGATGAAGATGAGCCGCCGCCGTTCGTGCGGGGGAGCGGGGAATTCTGGGCGATGTGGACAGGCGAGGGTGCCTGTCCCCCCAGTTGCTGTCCGCCCGATTGCTGGGATTGCTGGACGACGACAGGCGGGGGCGCCTGTCCTACACCACCACCTGCCGACGCGGAATCGGTGGTTGGGGGAACGCTCTGCGGTTGCGACAGCAGCACGCCGGGCGCGGGCGCGGGAGCCGAGGCGGCCGACTTGGGCAACGTGCTGGCGTTACTTGTATCGGTTGCCGGCGTGGTCGCCGGCGCCGATAAGGTCAGGCCGTGGCCGGCCTGCCAGTTCTTGTACATCTTGAAGCCGACCATCGCGGCCGCGGCGCCGCCGCCGAGGACCAGCACGATGGCGATGGCGATGACCACCCAGGCCGACGATGACTTCTTCGGCGCGGCGGGCGGCGGGACGTAAGCGACGGCGGGAACGGGCGTCGCGGGAGCTTGATACTGAAGGTCAGGCATGGTTGTCGGTTCCGGTTGTTTCTGTGTGGCCTGTGTGGCCTGCGCCGGCACAGCTGCGGCCGCGGCGAGAGGTTGCGCGGCGCTGTCGATCTTCGTCGCGACATCGGCCTGCGCGTTCGTAATGCGTGAGTTGATGACTTGCGTTGCGGCGGCCATGGCCGCGGGATCGGCAGTGGCCGTCACGACCTTCTGCGCCGCGAGACCGGCCGTCATGCTGCGCACGCCGCGGCTGGCGAGGTACTCCTCGAGATCGGCGACGAGCTGATGGCAATCCTGATAGCGCTGCTCGCGATCCTTGGCGATCATCTTCTGCAGGATGCGGCGCGACTCCGGATCGACGTTCGGATTCAACGTCATCACGTCGGGCGGCTCCTCATCGAGGATCTGCTTGAGAAGTGCGAGCGGACTCTCGCCCCTGAACGGAGGAGAGCCGGTCAGCAGCTGGTAGTAGGTGATGCCGAGGGCGTAGATGTCGGTGCGGTGATCGGCCTTCTCGCCGCGGCACTGCTCGGGCGCGAGGTAGCCGGGCGTGCCGACCATCATCCCGGTCGCGGTGAGACGGTTCTCCGCATCGACCGGCAGCGCGAGCCCGAAGTCGGCGATCTTCAACAGACCGCGGTCGTCCAGGATCAGATTGGCCGGCTTGATGTCGCGATGGATGATCCCCTTGTCGTGCGCGGCCGCGAGGCCGTGCGCCGCCTGCAGGATCATCTGCGATGCGCGCGGATTTCCGATGCAGCCTTCCTCGCGAATGATGTGGTTCAGCGAGCGGCCCGTGACGTACTCCATGACGAAGTACGGATGTCCCTGATCCTCTCCGATGAAGAAGATCTGAACGATGTTCGGATGCGACAGTCCCGCCGCGGCCTGAGCCTCGCGCACGAACCGCTGGAGGAACGTCGGATCCTCGGTGAGCCCCTCGGTCAGAACCTTGATGGCAACGAAGCGGTTGAGCGATTCTTCATGGGCCTTGTAGACGACGCCCATGCCGCCGCGTCCGAGCTGGGAGACGATGGTGTAGTGGCCGATCTTTTCCTGCATTTTTTTGGGTCCTGGATGAGTGCTGAGTTCTGAGTGCTGAGTGCTGAGTGCTGAGTTCTGAGTGCTGAGTCGCGGATGCTGAGTCCTGAGTGCGTCGCCTGCTTGTTACTCAGGACTCAGCACTCAGAACTCAGCACTTCGAAGATCAGTGCGCGTGTACCGACATCCCCTTGCGGATCGATGCTGCCTTGCCGCCGGAGACGGTGCAGATGGAGAGCTTCTCTTTCACTTCGCTGACCTGGAGGCGGGCCACTTCCTTCAGCGATTCGTCGAGCACTTCGCCGGTATCCGGGTCGCGGATGATCTCGGCGTCGCCGACGACGAACGAGTCGCCAACCGACACACCTTCGCGGCTGCCACGGTTGATGTAGACCTTGCCGCCGACGCTCTGCACGACGGAGCCGGTCCAGGGAATCTTCGGCAGCTGATCCACGAGGAACTTGACCGCCTCGGCGCACGCCGCTTCGACCGCCTTGCCGACGTTGTCGTCGTGATGTCCGCCCGCCGTGGCGCCGACGCCGTTCCGGTAGTAACCGACAGCAAGACCCCTCTGCGTCGATGTGCCGACCACGCTCTTCGACGCCAGCACCTGACCGGTCGTGGAGTCGACGATGTAGATGGTGGCGTTGATCTCACCCTTCCCGGCCTTGCCGCCGACGCTGATGCCGTGGAGGCTGATGCCACCGCCGCCGCCCGACGTGTTGTCCTGCACGTGCGTGATCGCGCCTTTGACGAGCAACTGGGCGGGCGTCATCTGTCCGGTGACCGGTGCCTTCTTGCCGCCGGCGGTGCGGCCCGACGCCGCGAAGTCCTGCTCGCCGAGCGCCTCGGAGCGCATGTCTTTTTCGCCGAGAACGATGAACTTCCCGGTCGAGTTCAGCTGATCGGTGAGCACTGTGGCCCACGCGTCGCCGATGTCCCACTGGCCGGCCCATCCGGCCTTGTTGTCGAACTTCGTCACGGTGATGGAGTACCGCAGTCCGCCGGTCGGCTCAGTGGCCAAAGCACTGCCCGCGACGAGCGACACCAGGGCAAGCATCAGGATGATCTTTGAAAGCTTCATGAAACCCCCTTCGATGAATTTCCTTATTTTAGGCTCACAGGGGGAAAGTTGCGGTGATCCCGCTCACGACGCGGCTCAACGGGTCGCATTCGCTTTGCTGATGAGCTTCCCGCATGGTCCCGCAACGCGCTCAGCCATCAGGGCATAGCCGCGGGCGTTGGGATGGATCTCGTCGCTCTTGAGCGATGGATTGCCGATGATGCCGTCGAGCAGATCGGGGATCAGGAGACATCCTTCGTCGGCCGCGACGCGCTTGTACATCTTTCCCCAGTTCGCCGTGAGACTCGGAAAGTTGAAGCCGAGGATGACGACCATCGCGCCCGATGACTGGATCCGCTTCACGATGGTCCGCAGATTCTGCTCGGCCGATTCGGGCGATGATCCGCGCAGAAAATCGTTGCCGCCGAGGCCGACGATCACGATGCGCGGATCACGTTGCAGGACGTCGGCGTCGATGCGCGCGAGCGCGGAATCGGTCGTGTCGCCGCTCACCCCGGCGTTGATCACGTCGCGTCCGATCAGCTTCGCCAGGCCGGTCGGGTAATCCTCACCCTGCCCCGCCCCGAACCCCGCCGTAAGGGAGTCGCCGAACGCGATGATGTTCGTGCCGCGCGACTCGAGATTGCGCACGCGCGAGTACTTCGAAGGGAAGAGCAGCCAGACGACGAGGATGAGGAGAATCGCCGCGGGGATCGCGATCTTGCGCTGCATGTCCGGCGTTATAGTGGAAAGCATCGATGGACGCGAGTGTCGACGTCCGCCTCCGCACGTATCTCTTCTGGTCCTTCTGGGCAGGCTTGGCGTTCTTCGCGATCTATCCGGCGATGAACTGGATCACGTCGCTCCGCCGCGCACCGTTTCACCTTTATCTGACGCGCGAGCTGGCGATTCCGTTCGTGCCGCTCTTCATCTGGCCGTATCTGTCGATGTATCTGCTGTTCGCGCTTCCGCTCTTCTTCGTTCCCGCCGAACGGATGCCGGCCCTCGGCAAGCAGTTGATCGCGGGCTGCCTGATCAGCGCGGCGATGTTTCTGCTGATCCCGGCGGAGCTCGGGTTCAAGCGGCAGGTGCCCGATTCCTATGCCGCGATTTATTCGGGGATGTTCAATATCGACCGTCCCTACAATCTCGTGCCGTCGCTGCACGTCATCTGGTCGGCGGCCATCGTCCTGGCCTGCGCCGATTTCGCGCGGACGCCGGTGCGCATCGCGCTCCTGGCGTGGCTCGGCGTCGTCATCGCCTCGACGGTGCTCGTACATCAGCATCATCTGCTCGACGTGATTGCCGCATTGGCAATCGTCTTATTTCTCAGACGTCAATACGAGGTGCAACATGCGTAAGACCCTGCTCGCCGCCCTGTTTCTCACACTCCCTCTCTATGCCGCCGAAGAGGCCGATCACGAGATCCATCAGGAGCTCCGCGGAGTCCTCACCACCGTTCAGAACGCGATCAACAGCGGCAATTACGACGCGATGCTGCCGGTGATCAGCGAGAACGTCCGGGCCACGACGATCACGCAGGAAGTGATGTCGAATCGCGCGGATGTCTCGGCCTACTTCAAGAAGTGGTTCGGTCAGGGCGGCTATCTGAAGAAGCTCGACATGCACCTGACCGCCGACGCGCTGACGGAGCTCTCGCCCGACAAGACGTGGGGGCTGGTGCGCGGCTCCGGCGTCGAGAATTACACGCTCGCCGACGGCCGCGAATATCCGATGAAAACGCGCTGGACCGCTGTGCTGATCAAGGAATCGGACGGCAAATGGCGTCTCCGCGCCATCCACCTCGGCACGAACTTCCTCGACAATCCGATCCTCGATGATGCAAAGCACGCGGTCGTCCGCTATGCATCGATCGCAGGCGTCATCGGATTGATCGTCGGACTGGGAATCGGATTCCTAATCGGCCGGCGCAAATAGCGACCGATCGGCCGGCGCCCCCATCGGCGGCGCCGGCTGCACGCCGTGCCGCCAGAGGCTGATGTAGATCTGCCAGAACGACGGCTGCGTCTCATCGCGCTCGACGAATTGCGGCAGCTTCGTCCAAGGCACGGCTGGGAAATTGTGATGTGCGAGGTGGTAGTGATAGTTGAGCGTCAGCCAGCGCACCGGCGCGAGAACGCGCAGGTTCCACGCGCCGCGCATGACGTCGCGCTCGCTCCACGCGTGATCGACGTACTGCAACGCCGACCAATGCATGGCGAAGAGCCAGTGCGCGAGCAGCCAGCCTCTCCAATTGAGGTCGAGCAGCCGCCAGAGTGCGAACTGATATCCGAACGCGCACGCGATCTCGATCCAGACGCGGATGACCGGTAATTGCGCGATGTCCCGCACATGCGGCCCGAATCCGATCTTCGGCGCAATCCGTTCGATGAATGCATGCGATCGATAGAGCGGCGTCGCCAGCAGATAGAGCAGGTTGGAAATCGGGATGCAGAACCAGTAAATCCCGAGGAGATTGCCGCCATAGAGCCAGACATTGCGGATGAAACGCGACTCGGTCGGCAGATAGTAGTCGTAAAGGTCGTTGTCCATCCGGTTACGCGCGTGATGTCCGTTGTGCGCGACGCGCTGCAATGAGAACGACGTCGGGAACATCGCACTGGCGACGAACCCGAAGACGTAATTGCGCCGCCGGTTCTCCGACGCCAGTCCGTGTACCGCCTCGTGCATCAACGCGAACGGCACGTTGTTGACGAATGCGTAGATGATCGCCACCCACCAGAATCCGTGGCAGACGGCCCAGAGACAGGCCGACGTCGCAATCGCGGAGAGGGCGAGGATGATCCAGTTCAGACGCTCTGGCATTTCTTCATCACCGGACGCGTGCCCCAATGACCGTGACGCAGCATCGATTGCACGACATATCCGGATGTCGGGACGAGGAGTGCCGCCAACAGCGTCGCGACGAAGCCGGCGCCGCTCGCCACGGCGTATCCGTAAATCGCGCCGAAGCCGCCGAAGAACCACGGCGCGTAATCGAGCGCGACCTCCACGTCGCTCCGCCCGTCCGCCCAGGGCTGGTTGTAGACCCGCAGAATGCCCGCCTGCAGCGCCTTCACGTCGTAAACGAAATTGATCGCGCCGAGCACGATGGCCATGGCGATGGCGCTCGCGACCGGCGTGTGCACCCAGAGGTGAACCAGCCACGCAATCATCGACGTCGCCGAGCCGAAGACGAAACCGTGATGCGGGCGGAAGCGGCCGAGCCTCAATCGCGTGTCGAATTCCCAGACTTTGAGCACGTTCGTGCCGATGCCCGGCACGATGTAGGCCCAGAGGATCGGGACGAGCCACGCGACCGGATCGCCGCGCCAGAGAAAATACGACAGCGGAGTGAGGATCAGCGGCGCGGCGTATTGATAGATGTGCAGGGCTCTTGTCATTTCACCCCCGGCATCCCGAGCGTGGAACGTCGCACGCGACGCGACTGAGGGCAAGAAACCCTGCCTGAGGAAGAGTGTCGCTCGTGGCACGGCCCCTCACCCGCCTGCGGCACCCTCTCCCCGCAAGCGGGGCGAGGGGCAACAAACCAGATTCTCGCGAGGCACGTGCCTTGTTGCCCTTCTCCCCGCGACGAGCGGGGAGAAGGTGCCGCAGGCGGATGAGGGGCTTGGGCCACGAGCGAAAATCCCGCGTGAACAGAGGGAGCTTTTTGGCAGCGGCGCTCATGTCAACCCAAAGCGCATCCCGTGCTTCTTCGGAATCTCCTTCTTGAACAGCAGCGTGTATTTCCAGAACGCTCCGATGCGCGACAGCGAGCGCAAATGCGTCTTCACATCGGCAAAGCGATGAAAGAGCGACGGGATGCTGTTGAAGCGCGTCCGCGCGGCGTGACAGGCATCAGTCAATTCGTCCGGCGTCATCAGCTTCGGGACAAAGGCCGCGTGATTGAAACGATAGCCGGGATGCAGCCACCACTTGCCGTCCCACAACAGCCGCCCCTCCTTCTCCAGTTTCCGATAGAGCGGCGTGTTCGGATACGGCATCAGGATGTTGTACGCGGCGAGAGTGAAGCGGCTGTGCAGCGCGAAATCGACGGTCGCCTCGATCGACTCCGGCGTGTCGTGATCGTAGCCGAGAGTGAACGCGGCCCAGCTCTGCATCCCATGCTCGCGAAGGACGCGCACTTCCTCCTTGTAATGCGAAAACTGCGGGATATTGGGCGATTTCCGGGCATCGCGCAGGCTCCCCGGCGTGATCGTCTCGAAGCCGGTGACGTTCCCCCAGTTGCCCGCCCGCTCGAGCAATTTCATCAGCGGACGGTTGCGCGTAACGTCGAGGCTGGCCTGGCTGACCCAGTGCAGTTTCAGCGGAGTCAGCGCGTGACAGAACTCCGCCAGCGCCTTGTGATCGCTGGCGATATTGTCGTCGATGAAGAAGATGAACTTGCGATCCTGCGCTTCGATCTCCCGCACGACGTCGTCGAGTGCGCGGTGATAGTGCTTCTTGTCGAAATACTGGCTGACCGCACAGAAACTGCACGCAAAGCGGCAGCCGCGCACGTATTGCATCAACGTCAGCGGAAGGTAGCCCTTCCCTTTGAAGAGATCGCGGCGCGGGAGGACGCGTCCGATCTGTCCAATGCCCGGCGGTCCCTCGTAACGCGGCTTCAGGCGGCCGTGACGGGCGTCATCGACGACCTGCGCCCACACCGTTTCCGCATCACCGAGAAAAATACTGTCGGCATGCTCGGCCGCCTCTTCAGGAAGCAGCGTGATGTGCATGCCGCCGAGAATTACGGGAACGCCGCGCAGGCGATATTCGGCCGCGATCTCGTAGGCCCGGCGCGCGGTGTAGGTCTCGACCGTGATGGCGGCGAGGTCGGTCGGCTCATCGAATGGAATCGATTCCATCCGATCGTCATGCAGCACGCACTCGACGTCGGGCGGAGTGAGGCCCGCAAGGACCGCGAGCATCAGCGGCTCCATGCGTCCTTCGTCGACATAGAGGCTGTGCTCCATGCGGCCGATATTCGGTTTGATGAACGTGATTTTCATGATCCGGTGCTCATCGTGTCATCCTGAGCAGCGAAGACTGCGAAGGATCCGTATGTCGGGCGCGTCGGTTTCAGGTTACGGGTCCTTCGGCGTCTACGCGCCTCAGGATGACACTTCATCCGAGCCTCCTCGCCTGTTTCTTGTAGATCTCGCGCCGCGAGATCACGTTTGCGATCGCCGTCGTGCCGGCGCGGAACCAGGTCGTGTGTGCCGCGAGCACGCGGCTGCCGATGGCGCTCCAGCTGTAGAAGCGCTTCTTCGCCTCGAACACCCCTTCCGACAATTCCTCCGGCCGCATACCGCGCGGCTCGAAGATGGCGTCGCCGTAGCGATAGCCCGCTTCGAGCCACCACCGCGGCCTCAATAGCCGTCCTTCACTCCGCAGGCGGTCGTACAAGGCCGAGCCGGGCGTCGGCGTCAAAGGATTGAAATTCGCGATCTCGAGACGCGATTCGAGCGCGAAATCGACCGTCCGCTCGATGCTCTCTTTCGTGTCGGCGTCGTAGCCGAAGACGAAGGTTCCGTAGATCCCGATATTGCGGCTGTGCAATGCGCTGACGACCTTCCCGTACGAGCCGCTGACGCTGTTCCACGACTTCCGCATCTGCTTGAGGCTCTCCTCGTTCAACGACTCGAAGCCGATGAGGACAAACGCGCATCCTGCCGCGGCCATGCGGTCGAGCAGTGCTTCGTCGCGCGCGACGTCGATGCTGATCTGGCACGACCAGCGGCGCTTCAACGGCGTCAACGCATCGAGCAACGCAAGCAGATCGGATTTGCGGCCGAAAAGATTGTCATCGACAAAGAAAATCAATCGGCCCGGCGGCAGCGATTCGATCTCCGCAACCAGTCCGTCGAGCGGACGGACGCGCAATTCGGTTCCGTAGAAACTGTGAATAGAGCAAAAATCGCAGGAAAACCGGCAGCCGCGGCCGTATTGCACGAGCTCGACCGGCGCATAGTTCTTGCCGCGATAGATCGAGCGGTCGAGGCGATAGTCGGTGAGCGGGCGCTGGTTGCCGCCCGAATAGCGAGGCTGCAACGTGCCGCGCTCGAAGTCGTCGAGCAGCCGCTCCCAGGAGCCCTCGCCGTCACCCATAATCACGGCATCGGCGTGTCCGAGCGCTTCATCCGGCAGGAACGTCGGGTGATATCCACCCATGACCACCGGCACGCCGCGGGCGCGATATGAATCCGCGATCGCATAGGCGCGATGCGCGGTGAAGGTCTCGACGCTGAGGGCCGCGAGATCGGGAAGGTCATCGAGCGGAACCGATTCCGCTTTTTCGTCATAGAACGCGACATCCCAATCAGGTGCGCGCGCGGCGAGAATGCCCATCGCCAGCGGCGGCATGGCATCCGACGAGCGGTAGTCACCGAGATTCGGGCGGATGAGCGTGAGCTTCATAACAGCGCGGCCTCCGGTTGTGCAGGCAACGCGCTGTCCGGCGGGGCGCCGTTGAACGTCACTGCGTAAATGCGGGCCGGATAACGAACCGGCCTGAACCTCTCGACGACCGGGACGAGCGGATGATTGCGATGCAGACCGATGCTGGCCGCAGGCGTTTTGCAATGCGACAGCAGATCCTGCAGCAGCGCATAGGCATCGACATTTTCCGACATCGCCAGAAACGCGATGAACGTCTGCTCCAGTGCGCCACCCTCGCGCGGCAGCGGAATGCGGCCAAAGAGGCGCGCGTAGGCGTTGTAGAACGGGACGAGCGAACCGGCCGGCCGCCGGTAGCGGCGCGCGACGATCTGCTTGAACTCGCGCTGATCCCACAATGCCGCGACCGCCTCGATGTCGCCGTACACGTAGAAATCGAGACGCTTCGCGAGCTCATCGTTCAGCACTGGCGAGTATTGAAAACGCGCGGCGGAGCGGTTGTAGAAATCGACGACGTCCGCGGAATTCGCGCGCCGCCACAATCCGCGGCGCCGTCCGCGCGCGACCGGCAGCGCATACGTCACGTAATCGCCCTGCGGGTGATACGGCGGCAGTCCGGCGATGCCCGCCTCGAGCAGCCGCCGCGCTCCCTCATTTTCCGCCGCGACGACGGTGAACCACCACGGCACGTTCTCCGGCGCGAAGCGTCCGATCGTCGCATAACCTTCGCGCAGATAGCGGATACGGCGGCGGTGCGAGGGATTGACGCGCAGTCCGCCGAGGTAGCCGAGTCGCGTTGGACAGCCATTGAGGTGCACAGGCATTACGGCGGCGGTATACATCCCGATCAAATCGCCCTTTTCTTCCGCGATCACGGCCCAATCGCGGCCGAAGAGATCCTTGCCGGCAAAGAACGACGGCTCGCGCTCGATCGTCATCTCCACCCAGGTAGTCATGCCGTTCTCGCGCAGCATCGCGCGTAGTGCGGCATCGTCGGACTCGGTCGCCACTCTGAAGGTCGTCACTGGACCTCCAGCAGTTTCCCCTGCCACGTCTCGTCGCCGAGCGGATAGCCGTTGCGCTGCGAGATCTCGTTGCGATGCATGGCATTGACGAGGAAGAAATTGCGAAAGACGAAGCCGTCGTGGATGTGGCGCGTGCTCCGCCTGGCAATATTGCCCCAGCCGTAAAACCGCCGCCGCGCGTTGACGCAGCCAGCAGTCACCTCGTCGGGCGTCAATGTTTTCGGATTGAACGGGAGCGCGTTGTAGCGATACTCGGGATCGAGCCACCATGCCTCGTACCGCAGCCGCCGCTCGTCCTGCAATCGCTTGTACAGCGGCGTGCCGGGGAACGGCGTGAGGTGATTGAAGGCCGCAATGTACATTCCCTCTTCCGTGGCGAAATCGACCGCCTGGTCGAACGACTCCGCGGTGTCGTGCTCGTAGCCGAAGATGAACGTGCCATAGACGAAGATGCGGTGCCTGCGCAGATTCGCGAGCGCGGTGCGGAAGCCCCCCTTCATCGTATTGAAGCGCTTGTTCATCACCTTGAGATTTTCTTCATTGAGGCTCTCGAACCCGATCAGCACGCCGCGGCATCCGGCACGATGCAGCTCGGTGAGGAATTCCTCATCGTGCGCCGCGTCGATGCTCATCTGCGTGATCCAGCGGATGTCGAGCTTCGCCAGCTCTTCGAGCAACGGCTTGCCCGATTTCAGATCGGCGGCGAAGTTGTCGTCGACGAAAAAGAAGACCCGTTTTTCTTTCCTCAGCTCGGACAATTCCGCGATGACCTCACCCGGATCGCGCCGCCGGTATGTGCGCGAGAAAAACGTCTGAATTGCGCAGAATTCGCACGGAAACCTGCAGCCGCGTCCCGTTTCGACAAGCCCGATCGGCAGATAGCGTTTCCCGCGAAAGAGTCTTCTGTCGACCCGCATCGCCGACAACGGCTGCTGCTCACCGTGATAGCGGCGCTGCAAGGTGCCATGCCGCAGATCATCGATGACCCGCCCCCACACGCCCTCCGCCTCCCCCGTCACGACCGCCTCGGCGTACCTCGCGACTTCGTCCGGCACGAGTGTGGCGTGAAACCCGCCCATGACCACCGGCACGCCGCGCCGCCTGTATTCACTCGCGATCTGATACGAGCGGGCCGCGGTGTACGTTTCGATCGGAATGGCGACAGCGTCTGCCGGAGCATCGAAATCGATCGGCTCCATCCGGTCGTCATAGAACGTCGTTTCGACGTCGCGCGGCGTGAGCCCGGCCAGCACCGCGATCGGCAACGACTCCATCTGCCACGTGCGGACATAGTTCTCGCCCGCGCGATGACCGACTGCCGGATGAATGAATGTCAATCGCATATCGTTCGGACAGCAGACGGGGGACAGCAGGCAGCAGACCGACGACCGAGCCGGCCGGAGGGTCTGCTGTCTATCCGCATACCGGTTTTCTCATCACCGACAAATGCCAGTCGCAGTTGTAGAAGCGCTGTAGATGGTGCGCGTAGAAGCGGTACCCGAGGTTCGCGGCCAGGCCGAGCGGCTCGAAGGCGCGCGCCTTCCAGAGACGCGAGGCGATCGCACTGTAGCGATAGACCTTCTTCCACGCCCGCTCGTGGCCTTCAGTGAGCTCCGGCACGCTCATGTTCAGCGGCTGAAAGACAACATGTTGACCGTCGTACAGCTCCCAGTTGCGCGTCAGGATCCGCCCCTGCTGTTCGAGGCGCGCGTGCAACGGCGTCCCGGGGAACGGCGTGAGCACCGCGAAGCGCGGGAGGTCGATGCCGTTGTCGATCGCGAACTCGGCGGTCATGTCGAATACATCGAGGTGATCGTGATCGAGTCCGAAGACGAAGCAGCCCTGGATGGCGATGCCGAGGTCGTGGAGATCGGCGATCAGGGTCCTGTAATCGACCGAGCCATTGAAGCGCTTATTGGCGTCGGTGAGGCTGCCGGGTGTGATCGTTTCCAGTCCCAGGAGCAGACCGCGGCAGCCGGAGCGCGCCATCAGCTCCATCAGCTCGCGGTCGTGCGCAATGAGCACGGTCGACAATCCGAACCAGCGCACCTTGAGCGGAATCAGCGCCGTGAACAATTCGCGGGCGTAGACCTTGTCGGCGACGAGATTGAGATCGATGAAGAGAATCCGCTTCTGGCCGACGCGACGGATGTCCTCCACGACCCACGACACCGGCTTCTGGAACTGGCGGCTTCCCCACGCGGTCGGCGCGATGCAGAACTCGCAATCGTGTCCGCAGGAACGCGTCGCTTCGAAAACCGCCTGCGTCAGGAAATTGCGGCCGTCGAACAGCTCGCGGCGCGCGAACGGCATATCGCGATCGAGCGAGAAATCGAGCGCCTGCCGGTATTCGCTTTTCAGCTCACCGCGCGCGAAGTCTTTCAACAGCTCAGGCCACGTGTCCTCGGCATATCCGACGACGATCGCATCGGCGTGGCCCGCCGCTTCCTGCGGGATCAATGTGACGTGCGGTCCGCCAAGTACAACTGTTTTCCCGCGGGCACGAAATTGCGCCGAAAGCTCGTAGGCGCGACGCGCGGTGCCGGTGATCACCGTCATCCCGATCAGATCGGCGTCGAGCTCCTCGGGGACATCCTGAATTCCCTCGTCATAGACCGCGATCTCCGCGTTCAAATCCGGCGGAACGAGCGCCGCGAGCGTGGTCAGCGTCAGCGGCTGATAGCGGAGCGATTTGCGAAAAATCCCGCCGCGATGCCGGTAAAGCGGTCCCTTGGGAGAAATCAGCGCAATTTTCATAGCGTCACCCACTCGTTTCTCAGCACAGCGGGTTTGATGTCGCCGAGGCGCGCGCCGCGGGCGAGCTGCGATTGCGTGTAGCGGTCGTAGAGATTACGGAGCTGTGTCAGACGGAGCGGCTGCAACTGGCCAAGCTTGCGCGCATAGGCGTATTGCGGGTTTTCACAAAGGCGGGTCTCGACGCTTTCGAGGTTCACCGGCACGCCGGTCTCCGTCACGAGGACGTAGCCATTCAAATCGGGCGCGAGAAAGCGGAATCCCGGCACATGTTCCACGCACTTTGCGACGAATGCCTCGGTGAGCTTTTCTCCGGCGAGATCGGAGACGATGCCGCGGCGGCCGAGGAATTCGATCGAGGCGCGAGCCCCCTCATCCGCCTGCGGCACCTTCTCCCCCGCCGGGCGGGGGAGAAGGCTATTTATGCGCACCAGGTCGCCTGTGCGATATCGATAAAGTCCGCTCGCGGTCGTCGCGATGACTTCGTACACATCATCTTCAACCGGTTCGAATTCGAAGAAACCGTACGGGTTGAGTCCCTCGCCCGGCAGCGTCACGATGCATTCGGTCGACATCAATCCTTTCGGCTCGATGCGTGCGTGCGGGAATCGTTTCGCTAGCTCATCGGCGAACGGCTTCGAAGTTCCGCTCGCCCAGCAGCTGATGATTCTCAGATTGGGCCAGTCGAAGTCCGCTTCATCGAGCAGGCGCAATAAGAAGGTCGGACTCCAGACCGAGATCAGTTCGAGATCGCGCGCTACCTGGAGATGACGCACGGTCTCCGCACGCCATTGTGCGACATCACCTATTGATGCGACTTCGAACGGCACCGCGGAACGGAACGGCATACCGACGTACGCGCTGTCAGGAAGCCCCACCGGAATCCCGCCGATGAATTCAGGCTGCCGCGTCGCGGGGCTGATGGCGAGATAAACCGAACCGGTGATTCCATTGAGAATGTGTGAAACCCAGGGCGACACCGCGCGCTGAATATCCTGCAGACCTTCCGCGGAGAATGGGATCAATTTCGCGCCGCCTGAGCTGCCGCTCGTCCGCTCATAGGCCACAGGACGTCCCGCGAACAGCACATCCGGTTCGCCGGCGCAGATCCGCTCGATCCACGGGACGAGATCGTCATAAGTGACGATCGGAAGATCGCTCAATGTACGCGGCGATCCGTACTGGCGCAGGTACGCGGTCTGCGCATTGCGCGCGAGCAGCTCGTCAATCCACGCCATTGCCGCTCTTCCCGAACAACCTCAAAGTGAGCGGTTTCATGTTGTGCGTTTCGACTTCACAGAGACAGACCAACTCGTGGCCGTTGCGGAATCCCGGATTCCGCTGCAGAAAGAAGTTGATGTCTTCCTTGTCGAGCTCCGTCGGCGATGGTACTGCGATATCGGCCTTCAGGTGGCCGCGCGACTGTCGGAATTCGACGACACCGGTGGCGGGATTGTAGTCATCGGGAAACATCTCCGACGCCAGCTCGTCGGCGAGCGGCTTGAGATCGCTGCGGTCGACGTTCCAGTGCGGATAGAACGACTTCCCGAAGAGCGGCAGATATCGGAACGTGCGGTGTCCTTTGACGAGAAGCAGCCAGTAGAACGGCAGCTCGGGACGCTCGCGTTTGAGCGCTCCCATCCGGCTGATCCAATCGAATGCGAGCGCCTGTTGTCCCCAGTGCGCGCGATCGACGACCGTGTCGCCGGAGTAGACGACGCGAATCCGTTGCGCGCGCCAGTCGCGCTCGAAGAAGCGCATGGTCGTGAAGCCGATCAGCTGTTCGCCGTCGCGCACGAGCAGCACCTCGTGCTTCTTCGCGAGATCGTTGAAGAAGAGTCCCTCGTCCGAGCCGTCGTAGTTGGCGAGATAGAGCCGCGCCATCTCCGACCTGAGCGCATCGCTCAACGCGGTCACCGCGGCGAATGAGGTCGAGTAGGGACTCATGCGAGTTAGCGAATGACGAAGAGTTTACGTCAAGGGTCAGCGGCCGGCGTTGCCGCGCTCATCACCTTCTCGATCGCCTTCCGGTCCTTCGCCGCGTCGAGTGCGTGCCGCCAGAGCCGCTGGGCGCCGTCGCGGTCGCCGAGGGCGATGAGCGCGCGGCCGAGATCGATGTAGGCGCGCGTGTCGGCCGGCTCGATGGCCAGCGCGCGGCGGAGGGCGAAGACGGCGCGGGCGGGATTCTCGTGCTGCGCGTGGAGCTGGCCGAGGGTGAGCCAGGCGGCGGCGAGGTTGGGGCGGAGCGTCGTCGCCCGATCGAGCTCGGCGATCGCTTCGTCATCTTTCGCCTGTCGATGCAGCGCGAGCGCGAGTTGCACGTGCAGGCCGGCGCGATCGGGCGCGATCGCGATCGCGCGGCGGAGCTGCGTGATGGCATCGTCGTCACGCCCGAGACCGGCGGCGGCGAGTCCGAGCCAGGCGATGGCGAGAGGCTGCGACGGCTCGCGCTCGAGGATCTTTTTGCACGTCATCTCGAGCTTCGACCACTGCTTCTGCGTCGCCTGCGCGTTTGCCAGATCGAACAACGGCTCGACCTCGGACGGCTTCGCCGCGGCGAGCACCTCCTCGAAGCGCGCGACGAATTGCGGATCGCGATCGCGTCCCGCGCGCATCAGCGGCAGCATCCGATAGAGCTCCCCTTCCGCTCCTTTCGGCGCAGCCGCGGCATCGAACAACTCGACGCTCTCGACCTCCGGATCTTTCTCCGCAATCGGAGCGAGGCGCTTTTCTCCATCGATTGGCAGCGCGATGCGATGGTCGGTCATCACGACATGCACGACATCCTCGGTGCGCCGCTTCTGCATGTGACACGAGACGCACTCCGACTGCATCGTGTGCCGCGAATCCTTCCCGATCACCTTTTCATGACAGCCGGTACAGACGCGCTGATAACTCGCCGCGCGCTCCTCGGGCGGCGGACGCCGGTGCGGATCGTGGCAGGTCAGACAATCGAGTTGCCCCTTGCTCTCGCGGAAGCAGCGGCTCTGCTGCAATCGATACGCGTGCTGGCTGATCTCGAAGCGATCCTTCGGAACGCTGTCGGTCGTCAATTGATAATCGGACAGCGCGTCACCCGGTCGAAATGAATAGATGTCGCGACCCAACCGCCGCGCACCCTGCACCGCAACGGACGGCAGCAGATGGCATTGCGAACAGACGTCGTTGCGACGCGCCGTGGAAAGGCGGATCGGATTGATGATCTTCGCCGCCGGCTCACGAGTGTGATCCGCGCCCGGACCGTGACAACGCTGGCATCCAGTCCCCTCGGGCAGCTTCTTCGGAAACGTCTGCGAGCGCCAGAAGCCGTCGTGGCTGTCCGCCGTTTCCGGATATCCGTTGTGGCAGAACATGCACTCGTGCCGGACGCGGCGCGTCACGCCATCGTGATCGGCGCGGTCGTAGCCGGGCGCCATCCCCCAGGAACGGGTCTGGCTGTACCACGCGATCGGCAATTGATAGAGCTCGCCGTCGGGCGTTTGATAGACGTACACGCGGGCGTGGTGGCCCGACCCGAGAATCCAGTCGACCTGTTGTTCGAGGAGGTTGACCGGCTTGCCGTCGGGATCGTGTTGATAGCGACGGAAGATCAGATGTCCGTCGCGCCACACCATCTCGAAGATCTGTTTCGACGGCGCGTGGACGAATGGCTTTCCGAGCTCCTCGATGATCTTCGATTCGCGCGGCCGGAAGAACGCGCGCGCCATGCCGGTCCGCTGATAGGAGTTGGCAATGTCGGCGTGACAGCGCGCGCAGGCCGAGTCGTCGATGTAGCCTGAGAGCATTGCGACGACGACCGCGACGGAGAAGGAGGCGAACATTGAGCGGTCAGCGAACCGTCTCGTGGACGCAGAGGATGTTCCCCTCCGTGTCCTTGAACCAGGCGGCTTTTTCCGAGCCGAGGATGCAGACTTTCTCGACCGTCTTGAGGCCGGGCAGGTCGTAGTCCTCGAAGACGACGCCGCGTTCCGTGAGATCGCGAACCGCGTCCGCGATGTCGCCGACTTCGAAGCTCAGCGCTGTGTGCTCGGCCTTCGTTGGCTCCGGTTTCATCAGCAGTGCGAGCGTGCCGCTGGAGATGGTGAAGAGATGCTTGCCGTCCCCGCTCACGCCGGCGTATCGGAGTCCGAGCACGCGGTCGTAGAAGTCGCGGGCCCGTTCGGCATCGACGACCGGCAGGATGGTCGTTACGGGAGACGTAGCGAGCATGGAGCACCTCCGGAGTCGAGGATACTCCGATGCGGTTTGAAGAAGCCGCCGGGAATCCTCAGACTTTCCCCATGAGCAGGAGACTCGACCTCCCGGACGACCTCGTCGCAGACCTTCAACAACGCGCAACGCAGGAAGGACGGGGATTGGACGAGACCGCGGCGCAACTGCTGCGCGAGGCGCTCGGCGCTTCAGCCGTGAGACCGGATGCGGCTTCGATGCTGGCGGAGCGGAAGCGGATCGCGGACAAGTTCCTCACGGGGGAGTGGGGCGTGGATGGAACGCCGGAGGCGTTCAGGCAGGTAGCCGGTGGTTTCGCGAAGCGATACCACCGGTAACGAAGGACGCCCCAAATTTGCGCCCCGGCCGGGGCGCCGGAGTCCCCGCACCCCGACCGGGGTGCGCATCAATCGCGATCGCCGAATCCGGCGGCGATGCCGCCGGCTATTGGCCGGCACGCCTCCGGCGTGAAACCCCCTCACAACCGGTGCTGCTCGATCACCGTGGTCATCGAATGCCCGTCGATATCGAGATACACGTGCTGCTCGGTCACCGAGAGCGACATCGCGACGCGTCTTTGAAAACGCTCGCCCAGCTCCTTGATGAACGCCGGGCCGAATGTATAGATCCCGATCTCCTCGGCGCGGTGGATGCGGCGGCCCTCGAGCTGCCCGAGGAGGAGGCGGATGTCGCGATGGGTATAGACCGCGACGCGGGAGGCGAGCTTGCTGGCGCGGTGCAGGCGGTCGGCGTCGGGGAGGCCGACTTCGATCCAGGCCGTCACCTTGCCGGTCAGGTCGCGGACGACGATGGCGGGCTCGTCGCCATCCGACAGCCCGGCCGTCATCTCGATCCCTTCCGTGTACTCCAGGCAGTACGCGAGCAGGCGCGTGACCATGTACTCCATCGTCTCCGACGGATGCATCGCCAGCCGGACGGCGAGCGATTCGTAGACGCCGCGATCGACATCGTTGAGCTCGACTGACACGTTGTAGATCGTCGATGAAAGGACCAAGGGCGGCGAGTATAACCGCCGCCCTTGCCATCCCCTTCGAACCGACTTAATCCTTTACGCACCTGTTTCTCTGTGGGGAAAAGGAAAGGAGGAATGCGTTCATGCCGCATTCAAGGAGAAGGTTCCTCAAGACCACGGCCGTGGCCGTCGCCGGCGCGTCGATGTTCGACGTCCGGGAGCTGATGGCCGCACCTCCATTCACCCGGCTCGACGTCGGGCCGCTGACTGCCACGAGTCCCGCGCTCGTCTCGTACGCCAAGGCGATCAAGGCCATGCAGTTGCTACCGACCACGAATCCGCTCAGCTGGGCCTACCAGGCGGCGATTCACGGCACGACGATATCGGGATCGCATCCGGCCTGGAACACCTGCCAGCACGGGACGCCGTACTTCTGGTCGTGGCACCGGATGTACCTCTACTGGTTCGAGCGGATCATCCGCAAGATGTCGAACGATCCGAGCTTCGCCCTCCCCTTCTGGAACTACGAGTCGAGCTCCGAGCGCTATCTGCCGGTGCCGTTCCGCAACGCGAGCAGCGCGCTCTACACATCGCATCGCGGCGCAGGCTGGAATGCCGGGACGTCCTTCCTCTCCTCGAGCGCCGTCGCCACGAGCGGCTTCATGCCGATCGTCCCGTACTTCACGGCCCAGGGCAATTGCGAGGGAACGCCGCACGGATCGGTGCACGTCTCGATCGGCGGCTGGATGGGATCGGTTCCCACCGCCGCGCAGGATCCGATCTTCTATCTCCATCACGCGAACATCGACCGCCTCTGGAACGCGTGGCTGAAACAGGGCGGAGGGCGGACCGATCCGCTCACCGACAACGCCTGGAAGACGACGAAGTTCCTCTTCTTCGACGAGAACGGCGCGCAGAAATGGATGACCGGCTGCGACGTCCTGCGCGCGGCGGAGCAGCTCAACTACACCTATCAGAACGAAGGAACGCAGGTGAAGGAGTACTGCCTGAAGGTCCTCCCGTGGTGGGTCTTCGAGAAGGAGCTCGTCCTGCAGCTGCCGCCGTTCAAGCTGCCGCCGGGACCCGATCCGGGACCGATCGAGATCAACATCCGCGAGGCGCGGCAGAAGCTGCTGACGATGTCGAAAGAGACGAACACCGACATCACGCTCGAGCTCGATGACATCGAAGCCGACAAGCAGCCGAGCGTCTACTGGGAGGTCTACGCCGGCCTGCCGAAGGGGACGAAACCGAGCTCCGACAGCCCGTATTACGTCGGCAACATTGCGCTCTTCGGCCACGGCATCCGCGACGAGCACCAGCACGACGGCTTCAAGCCGGCGTCGTTCGAGTTCAAGGTCGACCGGGCCATGCAGAGCGCGCTGAGCAAGGATGCGAGCGGCAGGATGGATCTGACGCTCGTGGCCCGCGGCGCGGGGACGAAAGGTGGCGAGGCGATCCGCAATGACGCGAACGTCACGATCGGGAAGGCCCGGCTGGCGGTGCGGCGTTTGAAGAAGACGTGAGAACGACGATCATCGCGGCGGGCGTTGCATTCGCGGCGCTCGCCGCATCCGCCTCCGCGGCGCTAGCCGCATCATCGATGAAAACGCTCGTCCGCCTGGCCCCGATGACCATCCCCGCCGGGACGATGGAAAAGACAATCCCGGTCAACATCCGCGGCGTGCAGACGCAGTTGCTGACCGCCGCGAAGAGTCGTCAGTACGACGTGACGCTGGAGCTCGACGTCGAGGCGGAGCGCTCGCCGCAGGTGTTCTACGAGGTGTACCTCTCAGCGCCGAAGGGAAGGCGCTACCACGTCGGTAACGTCACGCTGTTCGGCGCCGGGATCCGCAGCGAAGCGCGCGGCGAGTTCCATCCGGCGCACGTGCAGCTCTTCATCAGCGATGCCGTGTCGCTCGCGCTCCGCAAGTCTGCGGCGCACGCGCTGGAGATCACGTTCGTGGCGAAAGGGGCGGAGGGAGGGGCGGCCGCGAAACCGGTGGCCGCGCTCGTGATTCACAACGCGGAGATCGTGGCCGGTCCGCGGCAGCGATCGTGATGCAGTGTGTGGGGCGGGTTCTCCAACCCGCCCACCCCCGGGGGCGGCGGGTTAGAGAACCCGCCCCACACTAAAACCACATCGATTACTGCTTGTCGTCGTGACGCGATTTGCGCTCGGCGCGCATCTGCTGCAACTGCGCCTGCTGATCGGGAGTGAGGATCGAGGTGATCTTCGACATCTCCGCCTTACGCAGCTCCTTCATCTGGGCGCGCTGCGACTCGAGGGCCGGCTTGAGCGAATCCATCTTCGCCGTGTCGTTGGCCTTCTTCGCGGCCCAGAACTCCTTGTGCGTGGCGCGGGCCTGGTCGAAGAACGCGGCATTCGCTTCGCGCGTGCTCTTCTGAATGTCCTTGATCTGCGCCTTCTGCGCATCGCTCAGGTTGAGCTTCTCGCCCATCTTGCGAGAGAAGTTGAAACCGTGATGGCGGTGGTGATGATGTCCGCCGAATCCCTGCTCTCCCTGCGCGGCGAAGGCGAAGGCCAGCGTGCCGCTCAGGGCGAGGACTGCAACTGCGGTGATTGTCTTCTTCATTGTCTTTTCTCCATTGGTCGTTGTGCTGCTGAAGAAAAAAGACAGATCGGCGGCGATTTCGATTGCCTGCAATTCACGAATTGCACGCCGGTGTAACGAGTTGCACCGCGGCGGAGCGATTGCATGATAGACAGCTGACAGCAGACAGCAGACGGAGAACGACACCAAAGTCTGCTGTCTGCTGTCTGCTGTCTGCTGTCCGCTGTCTGCTGTCTATGAGAAACCGCACAACCCGCCTGAACGCGCGCGAAGTGATCGCCATCTTCGCGTTCTGGACCTTTCTGGCCTTCCTCTCCGCCGTCAGCCGGTGGCTCGACCCGCGCGGGTTCGGGTTCCGCGGGATGTCGCCGGCCGGGCCGATCATCCTCTCCTTCATCGAGTCGTGGCTCTGGGCGGCGCTCACGCCGGCGATCTTCTGGTTCGGCGGACGGGTCGGCCTGGAACGGAACGGACTCGCCGCGCGCGTCGTGCTGCTCGTCCTCACCGGGGTCTGCGTCTCGATCGTCGTCTATACATTGCTCTCGCTCGCGCGCGACCAGGTGTTCGACATCGATCGCCGCCGCCCCTTCCACCTCGAGCGCGAGATCGCCGCATTCCGCTTCGTGCCGCAGCTCCTCTATTACTTCGCCATCCTCGCCGCCGGCTTCGCCCGCGAGTACTTCCTGCACGGCCGCGCGCAGCAGGCGCACGCCGCGCGATTGCAGGTCCAGCTCGCCGAGGCGCGGTTGGATGCGTTGCAGATGCAGATCCATCCGCACTTTCTCTTCAACACGCTGCATGCGATCTCGGCGATGGTGGAGCGCAATCCGTCAGGCGTGCGGAAGATGATCGCGCGCCTCAGCGAGCTGCTGCGGCACACGACCGACGCGCACGCCGTCGACGAAGTCCCGTTGCGCGACGAGCTCGAATTGCTCGGAAAATACATCGACATCATGGAGATCCGATTTCAGGACCGGCTCGTCGTCGAACGGCGCATCGATCCGGCGACGCTCGACGCGCTCGTGCCGAATCTGATGCTGCAGCCGCTCCTCGAGAACGCGCTGGAGCACGGCGTGGCCCGCGCGAAAGGCGAGGGGCGGATCGAGATCGTCTCCGAACAGGCCGGTGGCAAATTGTTCCTGCGCATCCACGACAACGGTCCCGGCGTGGCGAGCGATCCGCGCAACGGAGTGGGCCTGGCGAACACACGCGCCCGCCTCGCGCAGCTCTACGGTGACATCGCCTCACTGCGGCTGATCTCGGCACCCGAAGCGGGCACGACGGCGGAGATCACGCTTCCATTTCACACGCAGCGGAGCGAGCGATGACGCTGCGCGTGATGGTGATCGACGACGAGCCGCTGGCGCGCGAGCACATCATCGACCGGCTCGCGCACGAGGACGACGTCGAGATCGCCGGCACCGCGGACAACGGCGACGACGCGGTGACAGAGATCCGCAGACTGAAGCCCGACCTCGTCTTTCTCGACGTCCAGATGCCGGGCCTCAGCGGCATTGAGGTCGCGGAAAAACTCCTGCCGGAAGGGATGCCGCCGACGATCTTCTGCACGGCATTCGATCAGTACGCGCTGAAGGCATTCGACGTGGCGGCGGTCGACTATCTGCTCAAGCCGTTCGACGACGATCGGTTTTCCGAGGCCTTCCGCCGGGCCCGGAAGGCCATCGAGCTCCAGGATGTCGATCGGATGACACGGCGGCTGCTCACCATGCTCGAGTCGTCGCGGCGCGAGCCGGAGCCGCCGAAGAAGAGCCCGTGGCTGCAGCGGATTCCGGTGGAGATGCGCGGCCAGATGAGAGTGGTGCCGGTCGATCGGATCGATTACATCAGCGCCAGCGGGCCGTATGCCGAGCTCCACGTCGGCGAGCGGACGTTTGCCGTGCGCGAGCGTATGCAGCAGCTCGAGGAGCGCCTCGATCCCGACGTCTTCATGCGCGTGCATCGCTCGGTGATCGTGCGCCTCGACCGCATCGACGTCATGCTCAGGAGCGCCGGCGGCGACTACGCCGTGCGCCTGAAAGACGGCACCGAGCTCAGCGTCAGCCGCGCCAAACGCGACGCCCTCGAACAGCGCCTCGGCAGCGGTTCGTGACGTATTTCTGCCGTTCGTGACAGCGACGTGCAGCTGGTGTCCGGCGCGAAAGGATCCCGGCACGGATCGTGTCTATGTACCCGTAGTGCAAGGGGAAAAAAATGAAAAAGCTAAACCTGAAGTCAGTCGTGAAAACAGCGGGAGCCGGTGCTCTCGCCCTGGCCGTCGCCGTTCCGATGTTCGCCCAGTCGCAGTACGACCAGCGACGAGGAAATGACGACAACAACCGCAACCGGGGAGACTACAGCCGGTCTCATCGCGAAAACGAGCGCGTCACCGCGCAGGGACGCATCACAACGTTCAGCCGCGAGCGTGACGGGTATCGCGTGCAGCTCGATCAGGGACGCGATTCGTACTGGGTGCCGGAGTCGTACTTCCGCAACCGCGGTAACGATTTGCGCGTCGGCGTTTCGCTCAGCCTCGGCGGCATCTTCCGCGGCGGCTCGATCTACGTCGACTCCGTGAACTGGCCCGATCAGCGCGGCGAGCGTGGCTTCGGCGAGCGCGGCGTCAATGAGCAGTTCATCCGCGGCCGAGTCGAGCGTGTCGATTATCGGAACGGCAACGTGTGGGTGCGCGAAGAGGGAACCCGTCGTTCGGTGACCATCGACCTGCGCAACGACAACGCCAGCCGCCGCTTCCGCCGTGGCGACTACGTCCAGGTGACGGGCCGCTTCCAGCGCAACGGCATCTTCGACGCCTACCGAATTAACGAAATCAGGTAGTGCAAATCCAACGTGGGGCGGGTCAGAGAACCCGCCCTACGTTTTTTGTTTTCGTTCAACGGATCTCCCTTCCGTTCGTAACGTGGAACGGAATGTCTCGCTTCGCGCCCGCCATCCGAAGTGCGTTCCTATCGGCCTTCGCCGTCGCAACGGCAAACCTCTTCATCCTCAGAGAACGATCATCGGTCGCGCGCATCCGCGACCTTCGCGTGCTGCGACTCTTCGCACGGGCGACGGACGCGGCGGGCTGGCACTTTCTCGCTGTCGCTCCGGCGTGGATCCATCGCGAGCTCGATCTCACGCATCTGGCCGATGCCGCCGCGCTCTACGCTGCCGCGATCATCCTCACCGTGTTGACATTGTTGCCGCTCGCGCTGATCGCCGCCGCGATTCTCCCGCGCACGCAACGAAGCAGCAGAGCGATCGCCGCATTGATGGCCGTCTGCGCGATGCCACTCGTCCTCTCCACCGCCGGCTCGCCGCGTCTGCTCTGGATGTTGATCGCGATCTTCGGCGTGACGGCGTACTTCGTCGCCGAGCGGCTGAAGCACGTCGCGACCATCGCCGCGGCGTCGATCGTCGTCGCACTCGCCGCCGCGCCGTTCGCATTCGCGAGACATGACCCCGCCGCGCGCCCGTTACCGATTGCAGGCGCGCCGAACATCGTGCTGATCTCGATCGACTCGTTGCGCGCCGATCATCTGCACGCGTACGGCTACGGCCGCAACACCTCGCCGAATCTCGACCGCCTCGCATCTGAAGGAGCGCTCTTCGAGACGACGATGTCGCCGACGTCGTGGACCTTGCCGGCGCACATGACGCTGTTGACGTCGCTCCCGCCGGAAAAGCATGGCGTGATCTCCGAGCGCTTCCGGCTGTCGCACTCGATCGACACGCTGCCGCAGCGACTGCAGCGCGCCGGCTATCACACCGCGGGCATCGTCTCAGCGACCTACCTCGACGGCGCATTCGGATTCAGCCGAGGATTCGATGAATACGATGACTACTCGCTGATTCACAACGCCGGCGAGCGATCGAGACGCGATGTGACGTCGCCGCAGCTGACGCGGCAGGCGATCGACTGGCTGCGCCGCAACGCCGCGGCATCCGCGCACCGGCCGTTCTTCCTCTTCCTCCACATGTTCGACGTCCACTACGACTACAACCCGCCCGAGCCGTTCGCGCACATGTTCGATCCGGTCTACGGCGGCGCGGCGTCGGGCGAGATCGGGTCGATGCGCCGCAGCATGCCGAAGCGCGACGTGCAGCATGTGATCGCCTTGTACGACGGCGAGATCGCATTCGTCGACGCTCACATCGGCAACATCCTCACCGCCCTCCGACTCCTCGGGCTCGACCGCAACACCATCGTCGTCGTCACCGCCGATCACGGCGAAGAGTTCTTCGATCATGGCCAGGCCGGGCACTTCAAGACGCTCTACGACGAAGTGCTGCACGTGCCGCTGATCGTCCGCTATCCGGGCCGCGTCCCGGCCGGAATCCACATCGCCGGACAGGTGCGTTTGATGGACATCGGACCGACGCTGCTCGATCTCGCCGGCCTCCGCGTGCAGCGCGCGCCGTCGTCGTACGAGGCGATGAGCCTGGCCCGCTTCCTCACGCAACAGAGCGCGCCGTCGCTCCCGTCGTTCGGCGATCTGAAGGGCAAGCTCGCGTCGATCCGCACCGACAACGCGAAGCTGATCTGGGACCTCACTACGAACCGGCAGCAGTTCTATGACCTGAAGAGCGATCCGGGCGAGACGCATGCGGTCGGAGGCGCAGCGGCGATCGAGATGCGCGAGGAGCTCGAGCAGTGGCGCGCGACCGCACGCGGATCGGACGAGACGCTCGACCTCGAGGATGAAGAGAAGTCGAACCTCCGCTCACTTGGCTACATCCAGTGACTTGAGCAGGTTGTCGCGCCCATACGCCCACTCCGGTTGCACCTTCAGCGCCGCCTCCGCCTCGGCGCGCGCGGCGGCGAGATCGGGCGGCTTCTGCATCGAGTGCGCATACGCGAGCGACAACAACAGCGCCTCCGGCTTTCCCCAATCGGGCAGCGGCGAAGCTGCATCGACGCCGCGCTTCTCCGCGTGACATAGCGCGGCAGCCGGAGCACGAGCAATCCGAGGAACGCGTCGGGGAGCAGATTCGCGATCGCGTTCCGGATCGCGGAGCGCGAACGGGATCCCGTTCGCGAAGAGCGCCGCCGAGTAGATCGCCAGCAGTGCAATCCACGCCGCGCGATAAATCCACGCATCGCGCCGCGAGGGCATCGCTGCATGGTACTCGCCCTACGTTTCGAGCCGTTTCCGCATCCGGAAGAGCGGGAACGGCGTCCCGTCCTCCAGCGCCCCCGCCACTTCCTCGACGTCGTGATAGCCCGACGCGAGATACATCGCGTGCCCGCTCAGCATCGCCATCAGCTCAAGCTCCCGGAAGCCAGCGGCGTGCGCTTCCTCTTCGCACGCTCTCAGGATCATCCGCCCGATTCCACGCCGCTCGAATTGCGGCACGACGAACATGGCCCGGATGCGCGCCGGCTCGCTGGCGGGATCGAGCAGGCGCGCGTCGCCTGATGCCGAGCCGCTCCCGGCGTAGAGCCGTCCCCGCTTGCTCCAACCGCCGCAGGCGACGATCGCGTCATCCGACTCGACGACGAAGTACGTGTCATCCGTGACCAGCTCGCGATCGAGATGCGCGACGAACTTCAGCGAGCTCTCCACCTGCCGCGCGTCGTACGTCCGGCTGCTGATCCCGGAGATCGATTCGCGCATCACGCGCTCGATCTCGCCGATGTCGTCGATGGTGGCGTGGCGGAGTTGCATGGCGTCATCGTAACCTTCGAAACCTCGCGCGGCGGTAGCGCGTCCGATAGCAAACACATCGGAGGTTCGTCGTGCTCAGACGCCTGCTCGTTCTCCTGGCCCTGGTGTTCTCCACCGTTTCTTTTTTCGGCGCGAATCTCGTCAGCGGCGTGCGCATGAAGCTCGCGGCCGGCGATCTCGCGAGCGGCATCGCCGCGATCGAGGATTACAAGCGCGACACCGGCGTCGACGCCGAGTACCTCAACGCCGTCGGCTGGCTCGCGCGCGGCGCGCAGATGCTGCATCAGCCGGAGCTGGCCGATCGCTACGTCGCCGAGTTGCATCGCGAGATTCCCGATGAAAAAGAGGGATTCACCGGAGCGTTCGGCGCCGCGATCGAAGTCGAGTCGCGGCAGATCCTCGCACGCGAAGGACGCGGCGCCGCACTCGCATATCTGACGACCACGCTGGGACGGGCGAAGGATCCCGCGCTCCGCGCCCGCATCAACAAGAACATCAATCTTCTTTCACTCGAAGGAAAGCCGGCACCCGCCATCGATATGCACAATTACGTCGGCGCCGCTCCGGCATCGACGAAGGGAAAGCCGGTCCTGCTCTTCCTCTGGGCTCAATGGTGCGGCGACTGCAAAGCGCAATCGGCGTCGCTCGTGCGCGTCTGGCAGCGCTACCGCTCGCGCGGCCTGATCCTCGTCGCGCCGACGCGTTTCTACGGCACGGTCGATGAAAAACCGGCCACACCCGAAGAAGAGAAAGCGCGCGTGGCGAAAGTCTGGAGCGAGGTCTACGCGGGACTCGACGGAGTCACCGCTCCGATCGATACCGATGCGGACATCGCGTACGGCGCGTCCGCGACACCGACGTTCGTGTTGATCGATCGCAAAGGCCTCGTGCGCTTGTACACGCCGACGCGGCTCTCGGAGGAGGAGCTGTCGCGGAGAATCGAAGCGCTGCTCGCCGAGCCGGAGTAAGCCGGCACGGCTGGCAGCGGTCATTGACCTTCTGGTGGTTGCCACAGCTCGATGCGATTGCCCTCCGGGTCCTGAACCCAGCCGAATTTCCCGTATTCAGACTCGTCGACCTTGTCGTCTACGGCGCAGCCTTCCTCTCGAAGTGCCGCGACGAGTGCGTGAAGGTCTTCTACCCGGTAGTTGATCATGAAGCTCTTGCCCGCGCCGAAGTAGGAAGTGTCTTCCTTGAATGGATTCCAGATCGTGGTGCCGGTGCCGGTCGGGTTCTCGGCGGTGACCCATTGGAATGCCACTCCGCCCCATTGTTCGACGTTCAGGCCGAGGTGTTTGCGATACCACTCGCTGAGCGCCTTCGGGTCTTTTGCCTTGAAGAAAATGCCGCCGATTCCCGTCACACGATTCATGAGAAACCTCCTTGCCGCTGCGAAACGAACGCTATCACGAAGTGACATTGGTGCCAGCGTTGCGACGCACCTCGCCGGCTACGGCAGCTGAATCGATTGCGCGTGATTGAAGACGTTGTTCGGATCCCACGCCGCCTTCGTCTGCTGCAGGCGCGGGTAATTATCGAGGTAGTAGAGGTAGGCCCAGTTCTTCAGGTCGCAGTCGGGGTAATTCACGTAGCAGCCGTCCATCGTGCCGTCCGGCACCGGACCATCGGGGCCGTACATCGCCACATAGAAATTATTGATCCAGTCGAGATTCGCGGCGGTCTCCGCTTCTGTCGTCCAATAAGTCTGGTATTGCAGCTTCATGATCGACGAACGTTGCGCAACGGCCGTGTCACCGGGAGCCACGGCATTGATCGCGCAGCCATAAGAATCGACCTGCAGGAGCGCTTGCGGATTCGAGAAGGCCGTGTCGGAGAGCCACGTCCACATCGTCGCGATCTGCGCATCGGGGAACGGCTGATTCATATAAGCCGACTTGTATTTGCCGCGCTGATTCGGACCGGAACCGTCGAACGTCTGCGTCGCGTAAAGCCACGGCAGCATCGTCACGTCATTCGTCCGCATCGGGAAGAAATGCCGGCCGACGGCATGCGTTTGCGGCACGATCTGTCCGGTCCGCCCGTCGCCGTTGATGAATTCGATGAAATCCTCGAGCAGCGCCGGCTGATCGCCGACGTACTGAGCCGTCAGCGTGATCTGCGACGCCGCCTGTTGCGTCAGATGGAGCAGCGCAAAGAGCCCGTCGAACGGACTGCCCGGCGCGCTGTTCTGCTGCAGGAACGAGCCGTAGCGCTGCACGAGCATCGTGAACTGATCCTGCGTCATCGAGCTCCAGTTCCACGCCAGATTCGCCACATACGCCTCGGGCGGAGCGGGCGGCAACTCGCGGAAAAAGAAGCGCGTCACGATGCCGAAGTTGCCTCCTCCCCCGCCCTTGTTCGCCCATAAGAGATCGAGGTCGCTGCTGTTCGTCGAGTCAGCGGTCACAATGACCGCACTCGCCTGCCCGGCCTTGTCGACGACCACGATCTCTACGCCGTATAGCCAATCGACCGTCAAGCCGTATTTACGCGACAGCAGTCCGTAACCGCCGCCTGTAATGTGCCCGCCGGCCCCGACCGAATAACACGACCCGCCCGGGATCACCGCGTCGTATTCCTTGTAGAGATTCCAATAGACGTTCCAGAGCGTGCAGCCGGCCTCGATGCAATATGCCTCCATCGCGTCGTCGTAATAGACGCGATTCATCGGAGCCATGTCGACGATCACCCCGCCATCGTTGCCGACGGAGAAATTCTCATAACAATGACCGCCGCTCCGGACCGTAATGCGAAGGTTCGAGGAAACCGCGTTCTGTACGGTCTGCACGACCTGGGAGGTGTCGCCGCAGACCTGGATGAATTGCGGCGCGCCGACCCAGCGCAGATTGAACCCGCGGATCAGGGTCTGGTAACGCGGATCGTGAACACCGACCGTACCGCCTGGATACACCGGACATTCGTCGCTCATACTCGAGGAGTGTCGCCGGCGCGGCTTTTCCCTACCATCGCGGTTAGAATCGATGAATGCTGAAATACCTTTCGTTTCTCATCGCGATCGTATCCTCGACAAACGCGATCCTGGCCGGAGGGTACATCTCTCCAACCATCGCCTACACACGCGGCGGCGCCACGGTCTACATCACGACAGACGAGACGATCGGATGCTACGGCACGTGCAACCCGCCGGTCGTTCTCTTCGACGGTGTGCCGTCGGCTGCAGTCACGATCAGCGGGCCAAAGCAGGTGTCAGCCGTCGTGCCGGCACATCCGCAAGAGGGGATCGTGCAGGTCACCATCATTGCAGGAAACACCACGGTCAGAATGGACGGCAGGTTTGCGTACATCATCGACCGGGAGTCGATCCTGGTGCCTGTATCGACGGATCGCATCGTGGGAGCTCGCGGTATTCAATGGTCCACCGAGCTATGGGTTCACAATGCCGGTGACAACGACGTCTCGCTTCGTCCAAAGGTCTGTGGCAGCTTCCTCGGCCTGTTCGACTGCGGCGGCGATCCGCTTCTCGTCCCGGCCCACGCCTCGCGTAAATTGCCTGGAGTCTCATCGTACCCGGAACACATCGGCGCGTATTACTACGTGCCGCGCGACAGCGCTTCGCAGGTGTCGTTCGATCTTCGGCTCTTCAGCGGCGCCGGAGGAACGCTGGCCGGCACTTCGCTCCCGGTCGTGAGAGAGGCGGCGAAGCGGCGCGACCGGATCACCCTGCTGAACGTCCCCGGCGACAACGCGGAAGCCAGGAAGCTGCTGCGGATTTATACCGATGGGGACTCCACTTTTGTGGTGAAGGCCTTCGATCTCGAAACAGGAGCACAACTCGCCGCGCAGTCGCTTGGAATCAGCTTCCCGACCGACGGGCCCGGTTCTCCGTCCACGGCGAGCAACATCAATGACAGCGCCATCTTCGACGTGCCCGCGGTTCAGCACAGTAGAAGGTTGCGGATCGAAATCGAGGCCATTTCTCCCGTGTACCAGACCTTCTGGGCATTCATCACCGCCACGAACAACACGACGCAGCAGGTCGACACATTCGTCCCTCAATGACAGAACGATGGATGGTTGGGGCGCTTTCGTTCGCAGCGCTCGATTCCTCGTATCTCGCCTGGCGCTATCTCGCGCTTCGCCTCGCCCTCGTGACGCCCGGCACGAGCATCTGCTCGTGGACACGGTGGATCGATTGCGACCGCGTCCTGCTCACCCCTCAGGCGAATGCCTTCTTCGTCCCGAACGCCCTCCTCGGCGCCGCGTTCTACATCGGCTGCCTGATCTGGTGGACGCTCGGAAAACGCCTCGGCCCCGAGTACCGGTTTCACATCATTCGAACGCTCACGTTCTGGCTCGGAGTCGCGTCAGTCGTGACCCTCCGCTTCTTCTGGCTCCTCTTCCACCTGCCGGCCTTCTGTCCGCTCTGTCCCCTGAATCATCTGGCGACGTACCTGGCGTTCGTGGCCGCATTCATCACACTGCGAAACACGCCCCACTCGGCGACTCGGATCGAGGTCGGGCGTCTGATGTTGCTGGTGCTGACGTGCGTTCTCTTCTTCGCCGCGATGCAGTTGATCTGGTTTGCGGCGGAGAGGAATGGGTTGCTGCGCCGGCCCAACCTCGAAGCGCCTCGCAATCACTGAGCAATGCAGCCGCTTCAGGCGTCGGGCTGAATCCAGGCAAGTCCATCCACCTCGTCGAAATGCCGGTCGAAGGAGAGCAGATCCGCGCCTGTTTCCATCGCATGCGCGGCGATCCAGATGTCATTGACCGGCAACGGTCTGCCCTTCCGGCGAAGAGAGGCAGCGATCCGGCCGAACCGATCCGCCGTTACCAACGTCACCGGCAACAAGGTGACGTAGGGACTCGATAGAAAGTCTTCCAGTTCCTGACGATTTGCGTCATATCGGGAGCCGTTTCGGAATCCGAAAAGGAGCTCGCCGGCAACGACGGCCGAAACGAGGACCTGCTCCGCCCGGCGCACGCGGGACGCGACGCCGTCGTGTCCGCGAAACAACGCCGTGTAGGCGTTGGTATCGAGCATCACCTTCACTTCCAGAGTGCCTCGTCGATCGTCTCGCAGGGAGCGATCCCGGCAAGCAGCCGTTTCTCATCAGCTGCGGACCAACGGCCCATGAATCGGTCGAGAGCATCGCCGACAGCTGCCGACGACATCTCCGACTCGACGAGTCCGGCGCCGCGTCGCATGAGCAGGAGAGCGGCCTTGTTCAACGAAACATGCTCGCGCCGGGCAAGCTCCCTGATCCGACGCGCCAGCTCCTTGTCGAAACCCCGCAACGAAAGTTGGTTCATGGCGGCATCCTCCGGAATGAATCACAAAGCGATTCATTCCGATTCATGCTACGTGTCAGCCCTGCGCTCTGCAACTGCGGCAGACTGAAGCAATGAGCGAATTCCGCCGGACTCCGCGGTAACATCCCGCGCATGAAGACGAAAGTGCTTGCCGTCATCGTCGCCATCCTCGCCGCCGCCACCGCCTCCTTCGCCGCCGACGACCTCACCGCCATCCGCAGCGAGGTCGCGAAACGCCACGACGAGGCGGTGAAGCGATTGCAGGATTGGATCGCGCATCCGTCGATCGCCGCCGAGAACCTCAACTACCCCGCCGGCGCGGAGTACATGGCGCAGCTGGCGCGCGACGCGGGCTTCCAGCAGGCCACCGTGATCACCACCGACGGCAAGCCGGGCGTCTTCGCGACGCTCGATGCCGGCGCGCCGAAGACGGTCGGCCTCTACTTCATGTACGACGTGAAGCAGTTCGATCCAGCGGAGTGGAGCTCGCCCCCGCTCGAGGCGCGGCTGGTCGACAAGGCGGGGGTCGGCAAGGTGATCATCGGACGCGGCGCCGTGAATCAGAAGGGACCGGAGTCGGCGTTCCTCGCGGCGCTGCATGCGATCCGCGGCGCGGGAAAGAAGATGCCGGTGAACCTCGTGCTCGTCGCCGAGGGGGAGGAAGAGATCGGCTCGCCGCACATCGGGCAGCTCGTGCATCGCGCGGAAGTCGAGGCGGCGCTCCGGAAAACCACCGGCGTCTTCATGCCCTCCTCGATGCAGGATCTCGACGGCGTCGTCACCGTGAGCCTCGGCGCGAAAGGCGTCGTCGAGCTCGAGCTCGTGGCGAGCGGCGAGAAGTGGGGACGCGGTCCGGCGAAGGACATCCACTCGTCGCTGAAGGCGATGGTCGACAGTCCGGCGTGGCACCTGGTGAAGGCGCTCGACACGCTCGTCTCCGCCGACGGCAACACGATCACGATCGACAACTATCCGAAGCCGCGTCCACTCAGCGCGGACGAGAAAACGATGATCGCCGAGGCCGCGAAACGGCGGAACGAAGCGCAGTCGATGAAGTCGATGGGCGTGAAGCATTGGATCGATGATCTGCCGTGGCTCGAAGCGAACGAGCGCCTCGAATCGCAGCCGACCGTGAACATCGAAGGACTGGTCGGCGGCTACACCGGACCGGGCGGCAAGACGATCCTCGCGCACCGCGCCGTGGCCAAGATCGACATGCGCCTCGTGCCCGACATGAAGGAAATGGATGCCGTCGCCGCGCTGAAAGCGCACCTCGCCAAGCGCGGCTTCGGCGACATCGAAGTGAACGTGACCGGCGGCTACGATCCGACCGCCACCGTCGCCAGCGCGCCGCTGATCCAGTCGCAGGTCGCAGTGCTCAAGCGCGCCGGAATCGATCCCGTGCTCTGGCCGCGCAACGCCGGCTCTTATCCCGGCTACGTCTTCACCGGCGATCCGCTCAAGCTCGCCTCCGGCCACTTCGGCCTCGGCCACGGCAGCGGCGCGCACGCCCCGGACGAGTACTACCTGATCGACTCGACCAACCCGAATGTGCAGGGGTACGACGGGGCGGTGATGTCGTTCGTGGAGTATCTGTACGAGTTGGGGCGGTAGCGCGTTCCCCTCATCCGCCTGCGGCACCTTCTCCCCGCTCGACGCGGGGAGAAGGGCGATATTCATATCGCCCCAGTGCACTTCGTGACGCCCGCGTGCAACTCGTTGAAATGACGAAAACCCCCGCCCTGCCTCGTCGTTTCACGATGCATGCGAAAGAAATCGATCATCACCGTTACCGTAGTTGCGCTCCTGGCACTGATCGGCTTGCTGGTGCGTCAGGTCGCATTCGCTAAAGACGAAACCACCTACCGCTTCGCCACGATCACGCGCGGCGATATGAAGGCGACGGTCTCGGCGACCGGCACGTTGAACGCCGTCACGACCGTCAGCGTCGGCACGCAGGTCTCGGGGCAGGTCTCCGAGCTGCTGGTCGACTTCAACGATCACGTGAAGAAAGGCGAGCTGCTGGCGCGCATCGATCCGACGCTCGCGCTGCAGGCAGTCAGCGACGCGCAGGCGAACGTCGAGAAGGCGCAGGCGCAGGCGCTTCAGGCGTCGCGCGACTTCTCGCGCGATCGCGAGCTGATGGACGCCGGCCTCGTGGCGAAGAGCGCGTACGAACAGACGCAGTCGACCTCCCAGGTCGCGCAGGCCGATGTGAAATCGGCGCGCATCTCGCTCGATCGCGCCCGGCAGAACCTCTCGTACACCAACATCTACGCGCCGATCGACGGCGTCGTGGTCGAGAAGAACGTGCAGCAGGGGCAGACGGTCGCCGCCAGCCTCTCCGCGCCGCAGCTCTTCCTGATCGCGAACGACCTGTCGCAGATGGAGATCCTCGCGCAGGTCGGCGAGAGCGACATCGCGCAGATCAAGCAGGGACAGCCGGCCGACTTCACGGTCCAGGCGCTCGCCAATCAGACGTTCCACGGAACGGTGAAACAGGTGCGGCTGCAGTCGACGACGCAGGACAACGTCGTGAACTACACCGTCGTCGTCGCGGTCGACAACGCGCAGGGGAAACTGCTCCCCGGCATGACCGCGCGCGTCAGCTTCCTGACGAAATCCGCCGAGAACGTGCTGAGCGTGCCGAATGCGGCGCTTCGGTTCCGGCCGGCGACGACGGCCACGAACACAACCGCGGCGAAGACGACGACCAGCACGACCACAGCAGCTCCGGCCGCAAAGAAGCAGCGGACTCGCACGGGCGGTGGCCGCGGCGGAACGCTGTACGTCCTCGACGCGAAGGGCAATCCGCAGGCGATCCGCGTGCAGACCGGAATCACCGACGGCACGACGACCGAAGTCCGCGGCAACGACATCAAGGAAGGGATGCAGGTCATCGCCGGCACCATCGGCGCCTCGCAGACCGCGCAGAGCACGACCAGCGCGGCGCCGTTCCAGTCGGGCCAGCAGCAGGGCGGCGGCCGCGGCGCGCGGGGAGGCTTCTGATGACCAGCGTCATTCAGACCGAGAAACTGGTGAAGACGTACGCCAGCGGCACGAATGAAGTGCACGCCCTGCGCGGCATCGACCTCGACGTCGCGCCGGGCGAGTTCGTAGCCATCATGGGCACCTCCGGCTCCGGCAAGTCGACGCTGATGAACATCCTCGGATGCCTCGACACGCCGACCAGCGGCGCGTACATCCTCGACGGAGTGCGCGTCGATGGCCTCGACCGGAACGCCCTGGCCGCCATCCGCAATCAGAAGATCGGCTTCGTCTTTCAGGGCTTCAACCTTCTCCCTCGCACCAGCGCGATCGAGAACGTGGAGCTGCCGATGCTGTACGACAGAAGCGGCCGCAAACGCGATACGAGAGCGCTCGCCGCCGCCGCACTGGAGCGCGTGGGACTTGGTCAACGTATTGACCATCAGCCGAGCGAGCTTTCGGGCGGACAACAGCAGCGCGTGGCGATCGCCCGCGCGCTGGTCACCGAGCCGTCGCTGATCCTGGCCGACGAACCGACGGGCAACCTCGACACGCAGACGTCGATGGAAGTGATGGCCCTCTTTCAGGAGCTGAACGAGCAGGGCATCACCATCATCCTCGTCACGCACGAGCCGGACATCGCGATCTACGCGAAACGGATCGTGGAAGTACGCGACGGCCACATCCGGCGCGACGAGGCGGTGAAGAACCGCCGCTCGGCAGCGGAAGACCTCCGCCTCACAGAGAAGGAGATCGCATGAAGCTCAGCACACTGATCAGGCTCGCCACGCAGGCGATCCGCAAGAACAAGATGCGCGCGACGCTGACGATGCTCGGCATCATCATCGGCGTGGCGGCGGTGATCGTCATGGTCGCCGTCGGCTACGGCGCGCGCTCCCGCATTCACCAGCAGATCAACAACCTCGGCACGAACATGATCGTGATCACGCCGGGCGCCGCGCAGCAGGCGGGCGTGAGCCAGGGGGCGCAGGCGTTTCCGAATCTCAGCCTCGAGGACGTCGACAAGATCCGCGGCGAGGCGCAACTCGTGTCGGCCATCTCGCCGGTGATCGTCGGAAGAACGCCAGTCATCGGCAAGGCCGGCAACTGGCGGACGACGATCAATGGCGTCGACACTGACTACTCGACCATCCGCGACTGGCAGACGACATCGGGCGATTTCTTCGCCGCCGACGACGTGCGCTCCAACCGCAAGGTGGCGGTGCTCGGCAACACCGTCGCGCAGAATCTTTTCCCCGATCAGGACCCGGTCGGCAGCGACATCCAGATCCGCAACGCCATCTTCAGGATCGTCGGCGTGCTGTCGGTGAAGGGCCAGACGGCGAGCGGAAGCGATTCCGACGACGTGGTGCTGATCCCCTACACGACCGCGTCGCAGACGTTGTCGGGACGGACGTTCATCCCGCAGATCCTGGCCAGCACGGCGAACGAGCAGGACGTCGCCGCGGCGCAGGACGAGATCCGGACGCTGCTCCGCGAGTCGCACAAGATCCAGGGCGACAACGACGACTTCACGGTGAAGAACCAGGCCGACCTCGCGGCCGCGGCGGAGAGCTCGACGAAGGTGATGACGCTGCTGCTCGCGGCGATCGCCTCGATCTCGCTGCTCGTCGGCGGTATCGGCATCATGAACATCATGCTGGTGTCGGTGACGGAACGGACCCGCGAGATCGGCATCCGCATGGCCATCGGCGCGCGCGGCTCCGACGTACTCACGCAGTTCCTCGTGGAGAGCATCGTGATGGGCATCCTCGGCGGCCTCGCCGGCCTGATCCTCGGTTTCACCGGCGCGAAAGTCGTCGGCCACTTCACAGGATGGGAGACCGTGATATCGCCAATCATCATGCTCGTGTCGGTTGGTTTCTCGGGCGCAGTCGGCGTGTTCTTTGGCTACTACCCGGCGCGGAAAGCGGCGAGTCTCAATCCGATTCAGGCGTTGAGATACGAGTGAGCTTGCACCTGCACGCCAGAGGCGTGGGGGCCAATAGCCGGCGGCCACGGCCACCGGATTCGGACGATTCGATGATGATGTGCACCCCGGCTGGGGTGCCGGATTTCCGGCGCCCCAGCCGGGGCGCAATTTTGCGCGTCATTCATTTCCGGTGGTATCGCTTCGCGAAACCACCGGCTATTCGCCCGGACGCCTCCGGCGTTCAAGGTGCGCTGAATAAGCCCGCTCGCTATTCAAAGTTAGCTCTCAACTTTTAATAAGCTCGGGCCCATCGCTTGCACTTATCCCCCGTAGGAGACCAATCAATGGATCGCAATCAAATGGAAGAGCTTCTCTATCAGGCGCTGGAGACGGAACTGGGCGGCGTGCAGGTTTACGCCACCGCCATCCGCTGTGCGCAGGAAGAGGAGCTGAAAGAGGAATGGACGAAATATCACGAGCAGACGCAGCACCACGTCAGCATCATGCAGGGCGTCTGCGGGCAGCTCGGACTCGTTCTCGAAAAGGAAACGCCCGGACGCCAGATCGTGCGGATGAAGGGCAAATCTCTCGTCAAGGCGATGGAGATGGCGCTCGAGTCGGGTAATCCCGACGCGGCGCAGATCGTCGCGGCCGAATGCGTCGTCGACGCCGAGACGAAAGATCACATGAACTGGGAGCTGATCGGCATGATCGCCGAGAAGTCGCACGGCGATGAGCGCAAGGTTCTAAAAGAGGCGCACGATCTGGTCGAGGATGAGGAAGACGAGCACCTGTACCACACGATGGGCTGGACCCGGGAGCTCTGGATCAAATCGCTCGGACTGCCCGCAGTGCTGCCGCCGCCGGAAGAAGAGAAAGATGTGAAGACCGCCATCGGCGCGGCGCGCGCGAAACAGGAGCGCTCGAAGATGCTCGGCTCGCGCGGAAATCACAAGAAAACCGCGGCGAAATGATCGATTGCCCCAACACGCGGGACAACCTGACGGGTCGCCTCGCGCGTTGGGTGCTATAACGGTTGCGTGGGTGACGGTCCTCTCCCGCAGTCCGGCGCAGAATTGCTGCGCACCGCGCTCGACGCAGGTCGGATGAATGCGTACGAGTGGGATGCGGGCACCGACCTCGTCGTCCGCATCGGCGACCCGCACGGCTTCCCGCTCGTGGGCACGGGCAGCGAGTGGTTTCATCTCGTTCATCCCGAGGATCGCCAGGAGCTGCGCGCGATGATCGGCATGCTTCGGCCCGAGAATCCCGGCCTCGTCCTCGAGTACCGCATCGTCGATGACAAAGGCGTTCGCTGGGTGCAGGACTCCGCGCGCGCCGCATTCGACGCGGACGGCAAGTTCATCAGCCTGCGCGGTGTCGTCGCCGACGTCACGGCGCGGCGCGAGGCCGAAGCGCGACTGACGCTCATCGCATCCGTCAGCGAATTGATCGGCTCCTCCGAGGAGCCGGCTGATTTCCTTTACGAAATCTCGCGCAGCGTCGGCGAGCACCTGCACGTGCGGCGCTGCCTCTTCACGGAGATCGATCTCGAGAACAATCGCGGCATCATCCGCCGCGACTACTGCCACGGTGTGGCTTCCGTCGCCGGCATCTACAAGGTTTCCGATTACCCGGAGGCCACGCTGCGCGAGATGCGCGCGGGACGCATGGTCGTCAATTACGACGCGAAGGTCGATCCGCGAACGGCGGACGAATACGAGAAGACGTACGAGCCGCACGGCGAGCGCGCGTACGTCGCGGTGCCGCTGCTGCGCGACGGCCGCTGGGTTGCCGAGCTCTGGATCGCCGACGACGTCCCGCGCCAGTGGAGCGTGCAGGAGCTCGACCTGCTGCGCGGCGTCGCGGAGCGCACCTGGACGGCCGTCGAGAAGCTGCGCGTCAACACCGCGCTGCGCGAAAGCGAAGCGCGGATGCAGTTCGTCGGCGAGCGCGCCGGAGTCGGCTACTGGGACTGGGACATCGCGCGCGACGAGATCTTCTGGTCGTCCACCTGTCACCAGCTCCACGCTGTCCCGGAAGGCGAACCGCTGACCTACGCGCGATACCTGCAGACACTCCATCCGGATGACCGCCCGCTTCTCGACCGCGCCGTTCGTTCCGCACTCGAGCGCGGCGGCCCGAGCGAGTACGAGGTCGAGTGCCGCACGGTGTGGCCCAACGGCACGGTGCGCTGGATCCACGGCAAAGGAAGCGCGAGTTTCGAGAACGGAAAACCGGTTCGCATGGCCGGCATCGCCATCGATGTCACGGGGCGCAAGACGCTGGAGCTGGAGCGCGAAGAGCTGCTCGCGCGCGAACGTCACCTGCGCGCCGAAGCCGATGAAGCAAACCGCACGAAGGACGATTTCCTCGCCCTGATCTCGCACGAGCTCCGCACGCCGATGGCCACGATCCTCGGATGGGCATCGTTCATCCGCAGCGGCATGGCCGATCCGGCGACGGCGGAGAAAGGGATGGCCGCGATCGAGCGCGCGAGCCAGACGCAATCGCGCCTCATCGACGATCTGCTCGACGTCTCGCGCATCGTCAGCGGCAGGATGTCGCTCGACCGCGAACGGGTCGACGTCACGGAGCCGGTGCTCGGCGCGATCGAGATGATCCAGCCGGCCGCGAGCGCCGCGTCGATCACGCTCGTGCCCGACCTCGGCGATGCTCCCGCCTTCGTCATCGGCGACGCGACACGCCTGCAGCAAGTGGTCGGAAACCTCCTGTCGAATGCCGTGAAGTTCAGCCCCGCGGGCGGCGAAGTGCGCGTGGCGATCGTGCAGAGGCGCGACGCGATCGAGATCCAGGTGAGCGACGCCGGCGTCGGCATCGAACCGCATTTCCTGCCGCATGTCTTCGATCGCTTCCGCCAGGCGGATGACGGTCCGACCCGCCGCTTCGGAGGCCTCGGACTCGGACTGTCGATCGTCCATCACCTCACGGAGTTGCACGGCGGCTCCGTCTCCGCGGAGAGCGACGGCCCGGGACGCGGCGCGCGATTCACCATCCGCCTGCCGCGCGCGCTGCCTGTTCCCGCGATCGTGACCGCGTTCGATCCCGGCATTCAGATCGACTCCCACGCGCTCGACGGCGTGCACATTCTTCTCGTCGACGACGATCCATCAGCGCTCGATGTGATCGGCACGATCCTCACCACGTTCGGCGCGACCGTGACGCTCGCCGCTTCCGCCGCCGAGGCCGCGCAGAGATTTTCGTCGTCGCGGGTCGATGTGCTGGTCAGCGACATCGGCATGCCCGACGAAGACGGCTACGCGCTCCTCCGCCGCCTGCGCGCCGGCTCATCGGCGCCGGTGCCCGCCATCGCAGTCACGGCGTACGCCGAATCGCGTCATCGCGATCGCGCGATTGCTGCCGGATTTCAGGCGTATCTCGCGAAACCGGTCGAAGCGCGCGCAGTCGCGGGCGCCGTGTTGCGTGTGGTGGGAAGATGAACGAATGCCATACATCGTAGGAATCGTCGTCGCCGCGATCGTCTGCACCTTCGCAACCATCGTCGGCCTCGATCGCGATCGGGCCTTTTATCCGACCTTACTGATCGTGATCGCGTTGTACTACGCGTTGTTTGCTGCCATCGGCGGAGCACCGGGTGCGCTGGCCGCCGAATCGATCCCCATCGCCGGATTCATCCTCTTCGCCATCCTCGGATTCAAATGGAATCTCTGGTTTCTCGTCGCCGGTCTTGCGGGTCACGGCGTGTTCGATTTCGTGCACGCAGGCGTGATCGCCGATCCCGGAGTGCCCTCCTGGTGGCCACCGTTCTGCCTGGCGTGCGACGTGGTGATGGCGGCGTATCTCGCCGGGCTGATTCTGCTGGGCCGGCTGTCCGCGGCATCGGCACAGACAAGAGTGTCTGTGCCCGTTGGGCGACAAACCTGAAGGAGGCCTGGCCAGGCTACGCTGCCGGCCGTGCCGGCCAGTCAGGCGATAACCGTCGAATCCAGAGGCTCCCGACGACCTGCACCGCGATCAGAAAAATGTGCAGCGACATGAAAAGCGTGGCGGGCAGATCGACGACGAACGGCGGAAAACAGAGCACCACCGCGCTCGCGAACTCGGTGAAGCTGATGTGCCGCTTCGCGAGGCGGTGGTGCAGCAGGTGAAACGCCTGCACGATGAGAAGGGCGATGTAGGTGTGGGCCGGAGTCAGCATGGCCCACAGCCTACTCCGCTCCTCACGCGGTGACAGGCACCTGGCGGCGCAGTGCGAGATTTCCGAAGCCTCCAACTGCCCCGACGACGAGCGCGGTCCAGGCAATGACCGGCGCGGAAAGCCACTGCAATCCGAGGAGCGCATCGAGCGAGATGCGGCCCGGGCCGGTGAGCGCGAGCGCGACTCCGGCCGCGGCGTAGAGCAGCGGGACTTCGATGCCGTTCGACGTCACGAAGAGCCCCTTGTTCCAGTGCACCGTGACCGCGGCGACGATCATCACCGACAGCACGAGCGCGGGGCCGACAGGGCCGAGGAGGCCGAGAGCGATGAGCAGGCCGCTGATCACTTCGCTGTACGCCGCGGCGGCGGCGAAGAGACGTCCCGGGCGGAAGCCGATGCTCTCCATGAACCCACCGGTACCGGCGAGGCCGTAGCCGCCGAACCATCCGAATGCCTTCTGGGCGCCGTGGCCGGCCATGAGGAGTCCGATGACGAGACGGGCGATGAGCAATCCCTGATCCATGATTTCGTTCCTTTCGAGGCCACTTTTAAGACGTGACTTCTTTTTAGTTAGTCACTAGAATCAAGGATGCCGATGGGAAATTCCGCGTTGCGGATCGCGTTCTCAACGGTGGGATGAAAAAGGGAGCTCACGAGACGCCGGCGCTCTGCAACGCCTTCCACTCAGCCATCGAGCTGATCGGCAGGCGGTGGACCGGGGCCATCATCTTTCTATTGCTGAAGTCGCGCTGCCGCTACGCCACGCTGCGCGACTCCATTCCCGACATCACCGACCGGATGCTGACCGAGCGCCTGCAGGAGCTGGAGCAGGAGGGGATCGTCGAGCGGACCGTGATCCCCGAATCACCGGTGCGGGTGGAGTACTCGCTCACGCCGAAGGGGCGCGCATTGGCCTCGGCTGTCGACGCGATTTCCGACTGGGCGCACAAATGGAGTCAGCCGGCCGCCGCCGATGCGGCGCATCCCGCTTCACGCCGGAAGCGCGCCTGACGACGTCATCTGCCGTATGACCTCGGCCACCGGCAGCACACCATCGATCGCCGCGACGCTCCGCCCCGCCTGCCAGTAGTCATCGCGCCCACCCGCGGTCTTCAGCGAGTGCTTCAGCTTGCGCAGCGACGTGAGCGCGTAGATCGTCCGCATCCAGTGCTTGGTCTTGCGGCCTCGCAGCATCCAGCGTGCGATCGGACCCGCCTTCGTGCCGATGCGGCTGACGTATTCGTTGCGGATCACCGCCACCGGCACGCCGGTGAGGCGCTCGGTCAGCACGATGTCGTTCGCCGTCGCGGCGACGATGGCCTGCTTGTAGTCGTCGTGCGCGCTGCATTCGGTGGTGGCGATGAGCCGCGTCCCCATCTGCACGCCGGCGTATCCGATGTCGAGCGCCGCGCGGAACGTGATGGCGTCGCTGACCCCTCCCGCGCAGACGAGCGGCAACCCGAGGTCGGCGATCTCGTCGTATAACCTCCGCGGATCGCGCGGGCCGGCATGCCCTCCCGCCTCGGAATTGACGGCGATCAGTCCATGCACGCCGGCGTCCCGTCCCTTCAGCGCCCACTTCCGCTCCGTGACATCGTGATAGACCACGCCGCCGAGTTTCTCGACGCGCTCGACCACCCAGCGCGGATTCCCGAGCGACGTGACGAAGAAACGAACCCCTTCTTCGAGGGAGATGTCGATCCACTTCATCATCCGCTCGTGATACGTCTTCGACGATTGCTCGATCAGCGCATTCATCCCGATCGGCTTCGACGTGAGCGAGCGGATGAAGCGGATCCCTTCGCGGTAGTCGTACCCGTGCACGTACGTGAGCGAGATCGGCTGCAGCACCCCGATCCCCCCAGCCTCCGACACCGCCGCCACGAGCTCGGGATTGCTGCATGGATACATCGCGCCGCCGATGATCGGCAGCTCGATGCCGAGCTGGCGCGTGAGTTGGGTCTCGAAGGTCATGGCCGCCACTTTACGACAGCCGCTACAATCGAGCGATGCGCACGCATCAGGAGATCGATCGCCGCAGCCTGGAGATGGTGCGACGAATTGTGGCGAAGATCGATGCCGATCCCGAGCGCCGCGGCCTCGCTCACGCGAAGAGCGTTTGCAACCGCTGGGTCGCGCAGGGAATCGTCTCCGCCCGCGAATGGCTGTCGCTCCTCGAAAAACCGTGGGAAGAGATCCGCACGATCCTCCTGGAAGAGAGCGACGAAGGCCAGAGGCTGCGTCAGACGGACCCATTCTGCGGGATCCTCACGCCGTCGGAGCGATGGCAGATCTATCGCGAGATGCAGTCATGAAGCGTGAGTGCGGCGGCCATTACGTCGAGACAAGAGGGGTGCGGACGTCTCGTCCGCACGGGCGGCGCGAGGCGCCGACATACTTCGCTTCGGGACATGAGCGGACGAGACGTCCGCTCCCCTCTTTGTGAACGGGTCGCTGTTTCTGATACCCAGCCGCAGCGCGTGCGCTGTGTGATCGCTTCTAAGAAACTCCCTGTGTTCATGCGGGATTTTGGCTCGTGGCGCGAGCCCCTCATCCGCCTGCGGCACCTTCTCCCCGTGCGCGGGGAGAAGGGCGACAAAACTCGCGCAGCGCAAGCCTTGTTGCCCCTCGCCCCGCGGGTAGCGGGGAGAGGGTGCCGCAGGCGGGTGAGGGGCCGTGCCACGAGCGACGCTCTTCCCTCTCAGGCAGGGTTTCTTGCCCTCAGTAGCGTCGCGCGTGCGAGGTTCCAGGCTCAGAATGACACGAGACACTTGTGCAGATGTTCCCTAGGCGTATCATCCGCCGTCCATGTGTAGGACAGGCGCCCTCGCCTGTCCTCGCTCTCGACAGGCGAGGCGCCTGTCGCTCCACGGATCGGTTGTAAGCGGACAGGCGGGGGCGCCTGTCCTACACCAGCAAGGATGACATCATGCGCAAGACCAACGAGGACTTCTGCTTTTGAACCGAGCAGCAAACGCCGGAAGGGATATCCGTCCGAGACGCGCGTAATGCGCGGCCGCCGGATCGTCCACGGCGCGAAGGAGCTGCTCGAGAAACTCGGCCGCAATGACCCATGCCCCTGCGGATCCGGGAGGCGTTTTCAAGAAGTGCTGCATGACTTCGGGGCTTTATGACGGGTCGCCCAGAGATCACTACTTTTAGATGAGCCGGCGTAGGGCGGGTTGCAGAACCCGCCCTACGTTTCGTGCATGATGACGGCATGAAAGTCGTGCTCTTCGGCGGTAGTGGAATGGTCGGGCAGTCGGTCCTGCGCGAATGCCTGCTCGATCGCGAAATCGATCAGGTCGTGTCTGTGGTGCGAAAAGAGACTGGTGCGCGCGATCCGAAACTGCGCGAAGTCGTGCATCACGACTTCTTCGATTTCTCGCCGATCGAGCCGGAGCTCGCGGGCGCCACGGCCTGCTTCTTCACCCTCGGCGTCACCTCGGCGGGGATGTCCGAGGAGGATTACAGGCGGATTACGTACGACGTGACGATGGCCGCGGCGGCGGCGATGCTGCGGGTGAATCCGGCGTCGACGTTCGTCTTCATCTCCGGCAGCGGAACAGACAGCAGCGAACGGGGTAAGGTCATGTGGGCTCGGGTGAAAGGCGCTGCGGAAAACGCGTTGCTGGCGATGCCGTTCAAAGCGGCGTACATGTTCCGGCCGGCCATCATTCAGCCTATGCACGGAATCAAGTCGCGCACCGCGAGCTATCGGATCTTCTACGCGATTGCCTGGCCGGTGCTGCCGCTGATGCGCGCGCTCTTTCCGGGATATGTCACCACCACCGAGCGGCTCGGCAAGGCGATGATCGAAGCGGCAAAGCATGGCGCACCGAAGCACGTGCTCGAGTCCGCTGACATCAATGCGCTGGCGAAAGTTATGTGACCCACCTCACGAGCCCTTCGCCGACTCGCCGGATAATCGGCCATCATGAAGGCTCTCCTGCTCGCCGTTACGCTCGCGAATCCGATCCTCTTCGTAACTCAGGTCCCCGTCCCCGCCGATTTCACGACCGTCGCGTCGACATTCGGGAATCAGATGCCGAGCGTGGCCGAGGCGCCGCGCGGGGGTGATCTCTGGATTCGCTATCCGGACGGAACCACGAAGAACCTGACGCGGGCGGCGGGGTTCGGTGTAACCGGGATGCAAGGGGCCACGTCGATCGCGGTACGCGAGCCTTCGGTGCATTGGAGCGGGACGAAAGCGCTCTTCAGCATGGCCATCGGCGCGCCGACGGAGCAATACCGTTGGGAGGATTACTACTGGCAGATCTACGAGATCACGGGGCTCGGCGAGAACGAGACGCCGGTCATCCACAAGATCGCGAATCAACCGGCGGGCTACAACAACGTCAGTCCGTTCTACGGGACCGACGACCGCATCCTCTTCACATCCGACCGGCCGCGCAGCGGCGAGCGGCATTTGTATCCGCAGCTCGATGAATACGAAGAGGCGCCGACGGTCACGGGGCTGTGGAGTCTCGATCCGGCGACCGGCGATCTGCGGATGCTCAATCACACGCCGTCGGGACTCTTCTCGCCGTCGATCGACAGCTTCGGCCGCGTGATCTTCACGCGCTGGGATCATCTGCAGCGCGATCAGCAGGCGGATGCCGATGCGGCGGAGGGCGGGTCGTACGGGACGTTCGATTACGCCGATGAATCGGCGAGCGCGGCGCGACTCAATCAACGCGTCGAGGTCTTTCCGGAGCCGCGCAGCGCGCGCACCGATCTGCTCGCGGGGACGAACCTGCAGGGGATCAGCATCAATCAATTCTTTCCGTGGGAGATGAACGAGGACGGGACCTCCGAGGAGACCATCAATCACATCGGACGCCACGAGATGTTCAACTACTTCGATCGCAGCATGAGCGACGCCGGGCTTTCGGAATTCAACGGCGGCGGGGCGAATCGCGCGAACACGAACGACGTCGAAAACCTGCTGCAACTGCGCGAGGATCCGGCGCATCCCGGCGTCTACTTCGGCATCGATGCGCCGGAGTTCGAGACGCACGCCGCGGGACAGATCATCCGCTTCGGCGCCGAGCCGTCGCTGCCGGCGGACAGGATCGCGATGACGTACATCACTCCCCGCTCGACGCGCGGTCCGGAAGGGGTCGGCGCCGCCGATGCGACCGGGCACTATCGCGATCCGCTGCCGCTCGCCGATGGGTCGCTGCTCGCGGTGCACACGTCCGAAATGCGCGGCGATCAGAACGACGGCTCGCGCGGCGCGCCGAAGTCGCGTTACGCGTTCCGCATCAAGACGATGGTCGCGCAGAACGGCGTCTACGCGCCGGGCGAGACGCTGACGCAGGGCATTCAGGGAAGCGTGTCGTATTGGGATCCCGATCAGTTCGTGACCTGGTCGGGCGAGATGTGGGAGCTGAATCCGGTCGAGGTGCGCGCGCGGACGCGGCCGGCGCGGCGAACGACGCCGCTCGACGAGCCGGAGGCGAAGATCTTCCGCGAGGAGAATGTCGATCCGGTCGCGTTCCGCGCGAATCTCGCCGCGCAGAATCTGGCGGTGATCGTGAGCCGCAACGTGACGGCGCGCGATGCAGCCGACAAGCAGCAGCCGTACAACCTGCGCGTCCCCGGCAGCGCGACACAGAAGGTGATCGGGAACAGCAAGACATTCGACGTCGCGCACCTCCAGCTTTTTCGCGCCGAGCAACTCCGCGGCCTCGGCGGCACGACGTCGCCGAAAGCGGGACGCCGCGTCCTGGCGCGGCCCGACAGCAGCGTGCAGATCGCATCCGACGGATCGATGGCCGCGCTCGTCCCCGCGCGCCGGGCGATGAGCTGGCAACTGACCGACGGCGCCGGCACGCCGGTCGTGCGCGAGCGTTACTGGCTCACGTTCCAGCCGGGCGAGGTGCGCGTCTGCGCCGCGTGTCACGGCGTGAACTCGAAGGATCAGCTCGGCGCCGCGGCTCCGCAGAATTCACCCGAAGCGCTGCGTGCACTATTAAAGGTGTGGAAGGCGTCGCAGGCCCCGGCGACGAGGCGGCGGTCGGCGGGAAGGTAGGCTCGGGGCGGGAGTGTTGTACAAATTGTGCAATACGCGCAGAATGTGAATTATGAAAGCACGAGCCATGAAGGCAGTCCCAGCGTCTTCTGTCAGAACGAAGTGGCGCGACATCGTCGCGGAAGCCAACGCGAGCGGCGAAGTCGTCGTCACGCATCACGACCGGCCGGAAGTCGTGGTGGTGTCGATGAAGCACTACGACGATCTGAAGCGTCGCTCCGATCCGAATGATGGGCTGACAGCCTATTACGCCGAGCTCGATCGAGAGATGGAATGGTTCAAGCGTCCCGACGCAGCCGACTTGCTATTGAAGGCGTTCCACTCCACTCCGCAGGAAATTGCGGATGCGGCGAATAGGGCTGCAGGCCGCCGCCGGAAGTGACGCCGGTGCCGCGCATCATCGTTCTCGCCGGTGTGAACGGCGCGGGCAAAAGCTCGCTCCTCGGGCTGCAACTGCGCGGCCAGAACATGACCTTCTTCAATCCCGATCTGGTCGCAAGAAGGATCGGCGAAGAAACAGGCTGGACGGCCGAGCAGGCCAACGCGGAAGCGTGGCAGAAGATGAAAACGACCCTCGAGGCCGCGATCGAAACCCGCGAGTCCTTCGCCTTCGAGTCGACGCTCGGCGGAAACACCATCCCTGCCCTTCTTCGCAAGGCGGCCGAGGCAGGGATCGAGGTCTACATCTGGTTCGTCGGGCTCGCATCCCCCGAAATGCACATGCAACGCGTTCGGGCACGTGTCGCGGCCGGCGGGCACGACATCCCCGAGGAGAAAATTCGCGAGCGCTGGAACGCGTCGCGGATGAACATCATCGAGCTGCTGCCGGTCATCACCGAGCTGGTGCTCTTCGACAACAGCGAAGAAGGCGATCCGGCAAAGGGCGAAGCACGCGCTCCCCGATTGCTGCTCCATTGGCGGCAAGGCCGCATCGTCGCACCCCCCATCCCCGAGCTCGACGCCACGCCCGCCTGGGCACGGCCGATCGCTGGGGCCGCACTCAAGTTTCAGCGATGAGACGTAGAGCGGGTCGTCTGACCCACGACGGAGGCACAGACAGGAGTGTCTGTGCTACATGTGGCACAGACACTGCCGGGCCGTGAACGTCAGCGGCAGCGTCTGCGTGATCGTCCGTTCGACGAAGCCCGCGCCGCCGTATCGCGCGCTCTTCATCGCCCAGTTTGCTCGTCGCGCCAAGGTATGGCTCGAGACTACTCGCGGGAAAGCGGAACGAAAGCGTGTCGCCGTTCAGCTTCACTTCCCACGAGTTCATCTGGGCCTGCGGGAAGTCGGGGATCTTCGGCGTCGAACCGACGACGAACGGAGCGCATCCCGCGGCGACCTCCACGCCGATCACGTCGGCGCCGTTGATCATCAACGTGTAGCGGCACGACTCGCCGGCCGGAGGCGACGTCGGGACCGCTGCGCCGGTCGTCAGCGTGATGCCGGCGATGACGCCGCCGTATTCGTCGAACGTGGCGCGCACGGCCTGCAGATACGGCGGGAGATCGGCGTTCGGGATCGGGTTTGCTGCCACGTTGCATGACGATCCTCCTGCCAGCGAACGCTCAACGATAGTCCTCGGCGGGCGGCGGGGCAAAGTCTGCCTCGCGTAGTCATCCGCAATGACCACTGTGCCAAAACGGTGAGACCACTCTCGCGGGTCGTAACGACGGTTCAGCGATCGCACTCCGCCACGCGTAACCCATCCAGCAACGGCGACGTAGCCCGGCGAGCCGTGCATGTGAAAGGAGACGAAAACATGAAAACGAAACTCTCGCTCATCCTGGCCACACTTCTGATCGCCGCCGCGGCGGTCGCAACCGAGGCGCCGATGCTCGACGTACACCTCATTACCAAGACGACCGCGCGACAGATCCGCAGCGCTAGCGGACCGATCGAAATCCGCTTCGATATTCCGATCACGAACCGGTCGGACGCGCCGGTCACGGTGACTCGCGTCGAAGTCCGCACCGACGACACCGCGGGCTTCACCCTCGAGGACGGTTCAAAGAAAGTACACGTCACGATTGCTCCGCAGGACGCTGCCAGCATCGTTCTCCGCGCGCGGAGCATCGCGCCGGCCGATGTGGCGCGGACGGAACCGTTGATGGTCTTCGTTCGCCTGACCTTCACCGGACCGGGCGGAACGTTCGTGAAGGAGCGCGGCGAATTCATTCAATAGGGCCATGAAGCGCAGGCCGCCGATTCTGATTGTCGCCCTCGCCGCGACGGCGTTCATCGCCGTCGCGGCTCATGGCCTGATCGAGTACTACGCGACGCGCGACATCATCGATCAGTTCGCGGAGACGCAGCAGGACTCCGACACGATGGCCGCGCTCGATCAGGTCCTCGATGACGGCGCAAACCGGCAAAGCCCACAGCAGACCGGCGCACATCTTCGAATACTCGACCGGCTGACCAGGAGCGAGCCGGCGCAACAGAAACGGCTGCACCTGCTTCAGGGACTCCTGTCCGATCGATTCCACGAGCCGGCTGGCAGCGAGCGCAGCCGGCAGATCATGCGCGCGATTCGCCGTGACGTCGACGACATGCGGGCGACCGAAGAGCAGGAGCGCTCGACCGCCCGCATCAGCGCGAACGCCAGCGGCGAGCGCGTGCTGCGCGGAATCGGGATCTCGACCACGGTCGCCGCGATGCTGCTGCTCCTGACGTTCCATCAATTCGCAGTCGCGGTACGCGCCAATCGACTCAAAGACCGGTTTCTGGCCATCGTGTCCCATGAGCTGCGCACACCGCTCACCGCCATCCTCGGATGGTCCGCACTCCTGCAGGAGAACGACGTCGATCCTCCGCTGCTCGCCGAGGGGCTGACCGCGATTCAGCGATCGGCATCGGTGCAGAAACAGCTGATTGACGATCTGCTCGACGTGGCGCGCATCCAGTCGGGCAAGTTGCGCCTCTCCATGCGCGCGCTCGATCTGACCGACACCGTACGCGCGGTGGTCGACTCGATGCGCCCCGCGGCGGAGGCGAAGTCGATCTCCATCGTCACCACTCTCGATCGGAGCATTTGTATTTCGGGCGATCCCGACCGGCTGCAGCAGATCGTCTGGAATCTGCTCACGAACGCGGTCAAATTCACGCCGCGCGGCGGACAGATCGCGGCCGGCGTGTCGTGCATCGGCTCGCACGCGGTCATCGAGATCCGCGACTCGGGCGAAGGCATCGATGCATCATTTCTACCGCACGTCTTCGAGCCGTTCCGGCAATCCGACTCGTCCCGCGCCCGCGTCCACAAAGGCCTTGGCCTCGGGTTGTCGATCGTCAGGCACCTGGTCGAAGCACACGGCGGAACGATTTCCGTCGAGAGCCCCGGCAAGGATCAGGGCACGACGTTTCGAATCGTTCTCTCCAGTTGCCACGTCCCGATGGCCCGAACCGTCACGGCGGCATGAGCGGCCGCGGTGGCGGCGTGGCGCGAACTACGCGCGATTGCGATCCTCGCGGGCGGGTACTTCGCGGACACCTCGCCATACTCCTGCGTTCCTGAAGGTTGCGAATGGTGCAGGCATACGGAGCGGGACCGCTGCTCGCCGGCCACATCGACATCGCCTGGAACACACCGCTGGCGCACGTCCGGGTGAAGGAGCGCACGAACGGCTCGACATGCGTCGATTACGACCACTCATCAGTCAGCAGTTGAGAAGGCGAGGCGGACGTGGCCGTTGCGACTGACCGGACGACGTCGACCGCGACATGAGCACGATGGCGCGAAGAAAAAGCGCGCCCTCCTGGAAAAACCGAAGCGTGCCTCAGTCCAACAGTCAGGTTCGAAACAATCAACGAGAGGAAGGAGAGAACGGCATGAGCACCATCATTCCGGAGCAAAACATCATCCAGGTCGGAAAAGTGGACGTCAAGAAGACCGAGTTCGCCGGCAACGCAAAGATGGGCAGCGAGTTCAGCATGCTGTCGACGTGGCGTCCGGTGAAGCGGATCGACGTCTGCTACACGAAGGACGTAATCAAGGGAATCGGCGTGAAGTTCTGGGGCGACGATAAGCAGTACGGCACCGGCGACTGGAGCAACCCGGCGTTTTCCAACATGTTCATCGAGGTGCCGGAGAACGACGTCCTCAAACAATTCGGCATCTCTACCGACCCGACCTTCGCCAACAACAGCGTGCGCGGACTGATGCTTCAGTCCAGGAAGATCCCTCAGTGGAACCCTGGATACGTCACCAATCCCTACTCGATGCTCGACGTCGACAAAGTCGTGCTGATGGGCTTCTACGGCTGGACGAACAGCGACAACTTCATCGCGGCACTCGGCCTCTGGGTCACCGTGCGCCCGAGCGTGTGAGCAGCGGCAAAACAGGAGGATGCAATGGGACTGATTCCGACAGGCGCCACTTACGGCAGCTATTCCTGGACCGACAAGTACGACAACTCGGCGGATGCCGGCAGGGTCCAGACCTTCCGGCTCAACGTCGATCACACCGCCCACGTCTACTTCGCCAACTACAACAAGCCGTTCTCGTACTTCGTCATCGATCACGTACACATCACCGCCGATCCGGGCGACGCGTACCGGCAGGACGACGACGGCCGCGGCTACTTCAACAGCAGCACCGAGGTGGCCTATCGCAACGTCAGCGCCTCCGACAGCTGCAAGGTCAGGCAGACGGTCTTCGCTCCGGAAGGAGATCTGGCGAACCGATTCACCTTCGACTTCGTCGGCACCGAGATGGTGCTCGAAGCGAAGATCGGCACCGGCTCGGGCGAGGTCGTGTTCAAGCCGACCGAGACGATGAATGCCAATACCAATGTCCAGGGCTGGCAGATCCATCCCTCCGGCGGCAACGGCTGGGTCGTTCATCAGAAAGAGGTCTGGAGCTCGCTCGGAAAAGACCGCCAGGGATCCGTGAAGGCCACGGCACAAATGCTTGACGACCTGTTCGAAGGCACGCCCTTCGGCAACGTGGTGAAGATGCCCGATGCGTCGTGGGGCCCGCTGCGCTGCGACCTCGTGACGATGTGGAACATCGAGAAGACGGGCGGCACGCCGTTCACGCAGAACGAGCGTGTGGTGACGCTCACGCTGGACATGGACTACGTCCAGCGCCTCACGACTTTCGTGAACGCCAAGGTCGAGCCCGACCGCGACGCCCTGCGCAAGTCCGTCGCCCTCCAGCCCTCCACGGTTCCGGTCAAGCGCGAGCTCAAGCTGCACGACATCGCGAAGAACCCGAGTTAGCGAGGAAAGCCATGAGCGACAACTACGGCGGAAGACTCGAAGGTAGATTCGACGTCGACGGGAATGGCGCCGCAACCTACGCCATCCCCGTCATCGTTCCCCCAGGCACGGCCGGGCTGCAGCCATCGCTGCAGCTCGCCCACAACAGTCATCTCGGCGGTCTCGGGCCCCTCGGCGCCGGCTGGCGCCTCGGCGGACTCTCCTCGATCACCCGCGTCCCCGCCACCATCGCTCAGGACGGATTCATCGGCCGCGTCGAGTACGGCGCGTCCGACCGCTTCGCGCTCGACGGCGCGCGGCTCATGACCGTGGAAGGTGACTACGGCACGCGCGGCGCCGTCTATCGCACCGAAGTCGAGCAGTGGATGAAAGTCGTCCCGTCGGGCGACTCGTTCATCGCGTACGCGAAAGACCGGACGCGGCACGAATTCGGCGGCACCGAAGACTCGCGCATCGCGGCCAACACCGCGCAGGGGAAGCCGGCAAATCCAACCGTTCGCACCTGGCTCGTGAACCGGATCACCGATCGCAACGGCAACTTCATGACCATTCAGTACGACCGCGATCCGGCGAACAACAACGCGTACCCCTCGGTCATCAAGTACGGCGGCAACGAGCGCACGGGCGCGACTCCGCAGCGTGAAGTGCGCTTCAGCTTTACGGCGCTCCCCGCCGATTCGCCCGACGCGGCGCCGCAATTCAGCGGCGGCTATTCGTGGGCGAACACGCGCCTGATCCAGTCGATCTCGACATATGTCAACGGCGCGCTCGTGCTGAGCTATGGCCTCACGTACGCGCGCGACGGCGTGACGCGGCGCAGCCGCCTCACCAGCATCACCCTCGCCGACGCCGAAGGGCGCGCACTTCCCGCGACCACGTTCAGCTGGCAGGACGGCGAGGCATCGTTCTTCGGGCCCGCGTCCACCGCCCCGGCCGGCCCGGAAGTCCGCGGCATCTTCCTGCCGATGGACGTCAACGGGGACGGCCTCGCCGACATCGTCAACGCGTACAGCGAAGGCGGCAAGCTCAAGCTCGATCTCTACCTCGGGCGTCTCGACGGCACCTTCGAGCCGCCGGTCTCCATTCCGGTCTCCGGTCTGAGCTATGACCAGGGGACGATCCTGTTGCCGCTCGACATCGACGCCGACGGCTGCACCGATCTCGTACACGCGCGCGGCCAGAGGGACGAGCTCGTGCTCACCGTGTTCCGCGCGCGCCAGGTGGGCGGACGCTGGACGCTCGAGCAGGGAACGCCGGGAGAAGGAGGACCGAAGGGACTGCGCTGGCCGGCAGTGCTCGTACCGCTCGACTTCGACGGCGACGGGCGGATCGATCTGGTGCACGCCCGAGGAGAGAGGAATCTCGTGATCCGGCCGCTGCGGTCGGACGGTACGAAGTTCGTGCAGGACGCCGACTCGACGACCGTGACCGATCTTCCGTGGTACGACGGGGCACCTCTGATTGCCATCGACTTCGACGGCGACGGAAAAGGCGATCTCGCGTACGCGCGCAGCGTTCGCGATCAGCTGCAGGTGCGCCTCATCCGCTCCGACGGAAAACGCTTCCTTCCCGCTGCGGAAGACGCGGACATCGGCAAGGTCCCGTTCACGCCGGTGCTCTTCCCGATGGATGCGAACGGCGACGGAAAGCCGGACCTCGTTGCGGCCAGGATCGAGAAGGGCATGCTGCAACTGCGGACGATGCTCTCGAACGGCAACACTCTCGAGCAGGCGCAACTGAGCACCTTTCCGGTGAAGGCCGACGCGATGCCGCGGCTCATGCCGGCGCGCCTCACTGGCGGCCCTCCCGATCTCATCGTGCAGACCATCGAGAGCGACAAGTTGCGCCTGCGCGTCTTCTCGTCGAACGGCGGAACGTTCGTCGAGCGGAGCGGCGTGGCCCAGCCCTTCACGGGCACCTGGACCAACGGCACGCTCCTGCCAGCGGACATCGACGGCGATGGGCGAACGGATCTCCTGGTCATCGGCCGCGCGTCGTCGACTGACAGGCGTCTCGCCTTCACCTCATCGCGCGTCACCGGCGCGATCCCCGATCTCGTCCGCCGCATCACCGACGGCTACGGCGAGCAGGTCGCGATCGAATACAAGCCGCTCACCGACTCCGCCGTCTACCGCAAGGCCGACATCCCGGCCGGTGCCAATGCCGATCCGCGCGCGCTCCTGCTGCGCGGGATCAGCGGAAGCACGTTCGACCTCATCGGCGGCGGCGCGAGCACGGGAGCCACGCACTCCACGATGAACGTGCAGTTCGCGAAGCAGGTCGTCTCCGCGCACGAGCGGCCCGGCTCCGGGACGCAGCGCTTCCGGTTCGAGCGCTTCTACGCCGGCGCGCGCGTCGATCTCGAAGGACGTGGCTGGCTCGGCTTCTCCCGCGTGGAGATCATCGATCGCAATCGGAATGCGAAGCGCGTCACGACGTACCGCCAGGACTTTCCGTTCGGCGCATCGCCGAAGACCACCGAGTTGCGGCGCGCCGGCGACGACCGCCTGTTCGAGCAGGTCACCTATGAGTATCGCGAGCGCGTGCGCGGCAAGGTGCACGAGCCGCAGCTCATCGGGAAAAAGCGCGCCGTCTTCGGAGGACCGAATCCGTCGACGGATCCCGATCTCGTCGAGATCGGCGAGATGGAGTACGACGACTACGGCAACCTCACGCTCGAGGCGTCCCAGACCACCGGCGCGCAGAACAAGCCGCTCTTCGTGCACCACATCTACGGCGACGTCGACCTCGCCTCGTGGCACCTCGGCCTGGAGCGCGAGAGCAAGCGCACCAGCGATCGCGCCGGCACGCAGGTCCTGTCACACCGGAAGTTCCAGTACGACGCGCGTGCGAATCGCATCTCCGACGAAGTGTGGGATGACTCGCACCAACGCTGGCTGCAGACGAAGACCACGCGCGACGACTACGGCAATCCGACGTCGTCCACCACAGCGTCAGGCGCGACGACGACCACCGAATACGATCCGGTCTTCCACACGTTTCCGCTCCGCTCCACGAGTCCGGCGAACGAAGCAGGCGTGACGCTCGTCGTCGATCAAACGTATGACCCGAGGTTCGGCGCGCAGCTCACAGCGTCGCAGCCGCATCTTCCGGACGACCGCACGCCACGGGCGAAAATCAAACAGGAGCTCGACGGACTCGGACGCGTCGTCGCGGCGCTCGGTCCCGGCAGCTCCTCCCCGAGCGCTCTTGTCACTCTGAAAAAGATATCGCGCGGACGCGACGCCACCGGGCCGTTCGAGGAAGAGCAGATTCTCGAGAACTGGGAAGGAACGCTTTGGCGGAAGGAGCGCAAGTACCTCACGCCGGACGGCAAGGTGTTCCAGGTGCGCGTCCTCGGTCCCGACGGAACGCGCGAGACGGTCGTCGACAACGTATTCGACAGCGACGGGCGCACGCTCGAGACGACCGTGGTCCGCTACGCGGGCGCTCCCGCGCGCACGGTCCGCAAGACGTACGACCTTCTGTCGCGCATGATCCGGCTCGAGCGTCCGCTGCCGGCCGGCGGCTCGACCATCGCCGAAACGAAGTGCCTCTCCGCGACGGTCGAAGAGTCGACGGAAGGCGTGGGCTCGCAATCTCCGCGCACCACGCTGCGCGAGTACGGCCATTTCGGCGGCACGCGCTCCATCGTGAAGCGCGTCGACGCCCTGGGCGGCGAGACGAAATTCGAATACGACGCCCTGGCGCGGTCGGTCCGCAGCATCGATCCCAAGGGCGTCGAGACGATCGCGACGTATGACTCCGCCGACCGCCAGATCTCTCTCGAAGTCCGCGACGGCAACCGGCTGCAGAGCAACGACAAAATCGAGTACGACGACGTGACGCGCCAGTCGCTCTCCACCGACGCGCGCGGCGTCCGCATGCGGCTCCGCTTCGACGCCCTGGGCCGGCTTCTGAGCCGCGGCCCGGACGGCGGTGATGCGACGACGTACGTTTACGACGACGCCGCGAAGCCGAACACGCTGTCGCGTCTCGCGCGCGTGACGCTCCCCGGCGGCGTGCGATTCGATTACGACTACGACGATCACGGCAACCGCACGCTCAGCACTCTCGCCATCGACGGCGCGGCGCACACGATGCGCTGCTCCTACACGCCATCCGCCAACATCGACCGCTTGACCTATCCGGACGGAACCGCGGTGCGCAACATCTACAACGCCGCCGGGTCGCTCGTGGCCGTCGAGGATGCACAGGGCACTCGACGTTACGCCGCGTACGACGACTTCTCGCCGTTCGGCAAGGCGCAGGCGATCTCACTGGGCAACGGCACGCACGAGTCGTTGACGTACAACGACGTCGGGCAACTCGCAGGACAGATCATCACCGGAAAGACCGAAAAACTCGCCGAGACCACGATCCGCTGGAACGAGCTCTATCAGCTCGAACAGATCGCGGACGGCATCGACCCGAAGCGGACCCAGAGCTTCACCTACGACAAGGTCGGCCGCCTGCTGCGCGCGACCGGCGACTACGAGGACCAGCTGTTCAAGTACGACCCGGCCGGCAATCTCACGGAGAAAGGCGGCGTGAAGTTCGAGATCGCGGGCCACCAGGTGAAGAGCGGCAACAGCGGCGGAGCGGAAGTGTTCCATGCCGAGTACGACCCCTCCGGCAACATGGTCAGCTCCACACGAGCGGGCGAGCGCCGCGAGTATCGCTTCGACGCCCAGTCGCAGCTCGTCGAGTCGAACGGCACGACGTTCGTGTACGACCACGAAGGTGTGCGCATCGCCAAGAAGAGCGCGAACGGCGCGGCGACGTACTACATCGGCACCAACTTCGAGATCACGCAGTTCCCCGGCGGCGCACGTCAGCGCACCGCCTACGTCATGGGCGGCCACGGAATCGTGGCCTCGATCACGACCAGCGAGACCGCCGCGCCGGCCACGACGATGCAGGGCGTCCCAGCGCCCGGCATCTACTTCTTCCACACGAATCACATCAACAGCACGACCATCCAGACGGACGCGAACGGCGCCCCGGTCTGCCGCGTCGAGTACCTCCCGTTCGGCGAAGTTCACCGCATCACCGGACGCGACATCTTCCGGCAGAAGTTCACCGGCAACGAGCTCGATTACGAAACGGGTCTCTATTACTTCAAGTCGCGCTACTACGACCCCTCGATCGGCCGCTTCATCTCCGCCGACGATCGCCTCGGCGGCGCGCTCGATCGCCACGACGTCTTCAACCGCTACGCGTACGTCCTCAACAACCCGGTATCGGAGTTCGACCCCGAGGGTCATTCGCTCGCCGATTTCATGAACACCTTCAAGACCGTGATGCTGGGAGTCGCCTTCGGCGCGGCCATCGTCGGCGGCATCGCCCTGACTGTTGCCACCGGCGGCATGGCCGCTGGAGGCGTGGCCACCGGACTCTCGGTCCTCGGCGGCGTCCTCCTGGGCTTCGGGATGGGCGGCGCGGGGTACCTCGTGGCCAATGCGGGCAAAACCGTCAATGTCGAGCGCGCGTTCATCGAAGCGGGCATGGGCGCGGCCTGCGGCGTGCTCGGCACCGGAGTGAGCAGCGTCGGGCTCAAACTGGCCGGCGTCGCGCTCAAATTCGGCGAAGTCGCGGCGGCCGGACTGTCGGCGTGGCAGGCACTGGCAATCGCGGGCGTGGAGATGGTCTCCGGAGCCGCGGTCAGCACCATGAGCGCGATGCTCCAGGCCGCGGCCGACCATCGATCGCTCGATGCGGGCGACATCGGCATCAAGAGCGCATTCGGAGCGGCCGGCGGTCTCGTCGCCGGCGCCGTGCTCGCCGGCTCCATCCGCAATTTCCAGTCGAGCATCATGGGCGTCTCGAAGGAGGACGCGTTCCGCGCGGTCCTGAACCCCTGGCACAGCCCGGTCGCCGACCAGGTCCAGGGATATGCCATCTCCAAGGCGAGCAACGAATACGTGAACCAGGCCATGCAGGGCGTGCTCTTCAACGGCCCCCGCGGCGCGTTCAGCAAACTCGCGGGAAATGCCGCGGCGCACTTCGGACCGCAACCGCAACACGGATGAAAGGCGGGCGGCGGGCCAGGAGCCCGCCGCCGTCACTCGTGCTTTCGCGGCTCTGCGTTCTTCACGTACTTGTCGAACCAGCGCAGCTCCTCGTAGGCGAGCTGTTCGTTCGACTCCATGGCCGAGTACCAGTGCGGCTCGTGAGGCAGCATGACCAGACGGGCCACGCCGCCGTTGCCGCGGATGGCCTGGTAGAGCAGTTCGGACTGAACCGGCGTCGTGCCCGGGTTGGCGTCGTCGGAGCCGTGGACGATGAGAAGCGGCGCGCGCATCTTGTTGGCGAAGAAGTACGGCGAGACTTTCAGATAGGTGTCCTGCGCGTTCCACACGGAGCGGCGCTCGTTCTGGAAACCGAACGGCGTCATCGTCTTGTTGTAGGAACCGCTCGTCGCGACACCGGCTCGGAAGAGATCCGTGTGGGCGACCAGGTTCGCCGTCATCAACGCACCGTGGCTATGCCCCGTCACGCCGATGCGATCCCGATCGACGACGCCGAGCTCCACCGCTTTGTCGACCGCGGCCTGCGCGTCATCGACGAGTTGATCGATGTAGGTGTCATACGCCTTCTGAGGGTCGCCGACGATCGGAAATGCCGCGTTGTCGATCAGCGCGTATCCGGAGAGAAGCAGGAGTTGATAATCGCGCAAGCGCGTGAAGTACTGCTCGGAGCCGGTGATCTGGCCCGCGGTCTTGGAGCTCGCGTAGTCGAGCGGATAGGCGTAGAGAATCGCCGGCACGCGCGTGCCTTCCTTGTAGTCAGGCGGCGTATAGAGGGTGAACGAGAGGTCCACTCCATCCTTGCGCTTGTAGGTCACCAGCCGTTTCCTGATTGCACGCACCGCCGGCGTGGGATCCGGAATCTGCGTGACGGCGCGCACGGTCGAGGCCATCAGCGCTTCGCCCGGGGCGGCGTTCGGCAACGTCGCACCGGGTGTTCGCATCATGAGATTCGGCGGATCCAGCGGGGTCTGGCGCCACGTGAGGAACGCGTCCGTGGCGTCGTTGGCGAAACTCACGAAGAATTCATATGCGTCCCTGGCGCTGCGGAACAGGCGTCGCGACTTGCCGGTACGCAGATCGAAGCTGTCGAGGAATGGACGGTCTCCGGAGGTCGATGCGCCCTGTCCGCTCAGGAAGATGGTGTCGCCCTTCTGCCGCATGGCCCACTCGCCGTTCGGCATCATGCGGTAGACGGGCTGGCCGGGGTCCTCATACGCCTCATCGCTCGAGAGATCCCAAAGCAGTCGCGGCTTCGTCTCGGGGTGGTCGGCGTCGATCAGGAACGTTCGTCGCCAGTGGCGGTTGTCGTCATACTCCTGAAGCAACCCGACGCCGCGCCGCTCGCTCCACTCGATCCCTTGATATCGCTGCTCAGTGCGCGCGATGTCGACGGGATTGGACGTGAACGGCGCACTCTGCATCATCACCTTGTCGCGCGCCGGGACCTTCGCCTTCCAGTCTCCGCCGTCCAGCGCCTCGGCCCAGACGAGTGTCGCGGGCTCGGTGGGACGCCACGCGTGGTCGCGTGCACCGGTCGGCACGCCATGGATGGGAACATTCTCCGCGACCGGCAACTGTGCGAGCGGCGTCGCCTTTCCCGAGCGGTCCCATACCTCGACGTCATGCGCAAAACGGCCGTAGGTCACCGCATACGAGTACGGCTTCCGGATCGAAGTTACGAGGATGTGCTGTCCATCGGGGGAGAGCGCGACGCCACTCAAAACCGCCGGCGCGCCGACGCGGGAGACGGCTCCGCTGGAGACGTCGACGAAAGCGAGCTGGCTCGTGCCGTAGTACTCGAAGAGAGCCGCGTCAGCCTGGTTTCGCAGCGTGTCACGCGCCTCATACGTACTGAACTCGCCGCCTCCGGTCGACTCCTGAATGCGCGGTCCCTCCGTTCCACCCTCCGCGGCGGGTGCGACGCCAATGTCGCCGGGAACGAGCTTGACGAGAAGGCTCTTGCTGTCGGGCGCCCACTGCAGCGAGCTGCCGAGCATCGGATTGAGCCGCACGTTGCCGACCCGGCCGGTCTTGCCATCACGACTTCCGGCCCAAAGCTCCACGGCGTCGCCCGAGGTGTTGCGGAACGCGAAGGTCGCTCCGTCGGGTGCCCACGAGAAGCCGTCGGCGCAGCCGCCCGCCGGCAGTGCCATGGACGTCTCGCGGCGCGTGGCGACGTCGACGACGGAGAGCGTCTGCGCGCACGGCGCGACACCATAGCCGCCCGGAGTGTCGTGCTTGCGTCGCGTGCGCGGCTCGACGCGCACGCCGGCGAGTTTCAGGAATGGCTCCGCCACCTGCATCATCGGCGGGAATTCGACCCACGAGACCAGAAGAGCGCTCGCGCGGCTCGGACTCAGGATCGGTCGCGGCGGCGCAGGCGCGTGCAGAACGTCGACCACGTACTCCGGCGGCTTGTCGTAACCGGAGACGCGCTCCGGCGCTGCTGCCATCGCGATCGTGGCGGTTGAGACGAGAGCCGCCGTGAGGAAGAAGCGAAGTTTGCCAGGTGCCATGATGCGGATTATCTACAGACTGGCGGTTGGCGTCGCGCGCAATCTTGCCGCCGCGGCGAGCGCCTGCCGAGCACCTCATGCACGCGCCGGGTCCTACCATCCACTCAGCAGCAGTTATCATGATGACATGTCGATCGAAGAACTGCGGTCGCGAAGGCACGAGATTCTCTCGATGGCAGGTCGACATGGCGCCAGCAACGTCCGTGTGTTCGGTTCCGTTCTTCACGGAGATGATCGTCCGGACAGCGACATCGACTTGCTCGTCGAGGTTGAACCGGGTCGCTCGCTGCTCGACATCATCGGTCTGGAGCAAGAGCTCGAACAGCTCCTTGGCCGTCGAGTCGAGGTGCTGACCGTCGGCGGACTGAGCCCCTATCTGGAGCAACGAATCCTCGCCGAAGCAGCCGGATTGTGAAAGACCACCGCGTCTATCTCGAGCACATCCGCGACGCGCTGGACGACATCGCAACGTACACGAACGTTGGCCGGGAGGCGTTCTTCGCGGATCGCATGCGACAGGACGCTACGCTTCGCAAGCTCCAGGTCATCGGTGAAGCAGTCAAGAACCTCTCGGAAGACATCAAGTCACGCCAACCGCAAATCCCATGGAAACAGATCGCAGGCCTGCGCGACAAAGTCATCCACGACTATTTCGGCGTCAACCTGGCGATTGTCTGGGCGGTCGTCGACCGGGACCTGCCCGAGCTCGCGATTGCAGTTGCCGCACTGTTGTCGTTGCCGAATCGATGAGCGTGGGCAGGATGGCCTACCGCTCCTGAAGCGCCTTCCGCCAGTTCAGCACCACATTGATCGACGGCAGCCCTTGCTCCGTGCCGAGCCGGAAGAGGAAGTGTTGCTTGTCGGGCGTGATGCCGCTGATCACGGGCCGCGACACCGATCCGGACAGGCGCGGCGCGACGTGATGTCCCGGAATGCGGAAGAGCGGCGCGGGCTTGCCGGGATCGAGTGACGCGCCGCCGCCGATCGGCACGCTCATGATGGTGTCGCTGGAGACGTAGAACAGCTCTTTTCCGTCCGGGCTCCAAAGCGGACTCTCGCCGCCGGCGTTGGAGATCTGCCACTGCTCGCCGCCGTGGGGATAGCGGCGGACGTAAACCTCGCTGCGCATCGATGCGTTCGACTGATAGGCCACCCATCGGCCATCGGGCGAGAACGACGCTCCGCTTTCGTCGAACGGCGTGGCCACGAAAGGTGTCATCGCCGGTTTCGGGCCGAGGGTCAGTGTGTACAGATCGCCGGACGCTGCCGCCGTCTGCACGAAGGTCAGGAGCGTGGTGCCGTCGGGCGAATAGTCGTTCGGGAGTTGCCATGCGGGCGACTTCAACACGGGAATGCGCTCGGCGCCATCGAGCGACCTGGTGCAGACCTGGCCGACGGCCTCCATTTGAAGGAAGAAGGCGATCTGCTTCGAATCGCGGCTCCAGCACGGGAAGCCGTACAGGCCGGGATGGAATGTGAAGCGCGAGAGGCTGCCGTTGGAAACATCGACGAGCCAGATGTCGGTGCCGTCGGGCGCGCCGCGCACCACGGCGATGCGCTTTCCATCGGGTGAGAGCGCGGCGTCGTCGTAAATGCCGGCCTCGCCGATTTCGCCGTCCTCATGCCCTTTGGCGTCGACCCACACCAGGCGCGTGGCGCCTTCGGCTGCGGGAAGAAAGGCAAGCGTGCCGTTCTCCGACGCGCTCAGGATGCTGAGCTGCTTCGAATTCATGTAGGCGACGTTGCCGAAAGGGAGCGGAGCGGCCTCGCCGCTGACCGCGAGGGCATCGGGATCGAAGCGCTGCGACATGAGCACCGCGCCGCGCGTGAAGACGATGCGGTCGGGCGGGACGAAGACGGCGTTGGAAACGTTGGTGACGATCTGCTTGCGCAGGTTGCCGTCGAGTGAGCCGGCCATGAGGTCGTCGCCGGCACCAAAGAGAAAGTGCTTGCCATCCGGGAGAAACCACGGCCAGCGGTGCCGGACCTGTTTCCGTTCAAACAAAGTGACGCGCTCGGGACGACCGCCGCCGGCGGAGATGCGATACAGCTCGCTCGAGATCGTCGGCGCGAAGACGATCACACCGTCGCGATTCCACGTGCCGCCGCGGCCGGACGCGGCGTCGCAGAGCGTCACGATCGTGCCGCCCTTGGCGTCGATGCGGTGCAGTTTGCGGCCGGCGAAGAAGCCGAGCTGGCTGCTATCGGGCGACCAGAAGGGATACGACGCGTCGTCGGTACCGGCGAGCGCCGTGATTTTCGTCGTGGCCAGGTTGCGGATGTACAGCGACGGCTTTCCTTGATCGTCGCCCGCCACGAACGCGATCATCGTCCCGTCGGGCGAGATAGCCACTCCTTTGGTATCGAACGGGAAGAGCGTCAGATTCGGCGGCGTCTCGACGGCGAACTGCACGAGGTCACCCACGGGTGGCGTGCGCTTCACCCTGTTCACGCTGACGGCGATTGCCGCGACGACGGCAGCGGCGGCGACGATCCACGCGGCGCGCTCGCGCCAGGCGCGGCGGCGTGCGACGGGGGCCGGCACGCCCGCCGCGGAGCTGCTCTCGGCGACGAAGCGCAGCTCGAGCATGACGTCGTGCGCGGTCTGCCAGCGATCGTCGGGATCCTTGGCCAGGCAGGCTTGCACCAGGCGATCGAGCGCCGGCGGTGCCATGGGACGGAGCTGCGCGATCGGCGGCGGCTGCGTCCCGAGGATGGCGGCGATCAGGCTGGCGCGGCTTTTCCCTTCGAAGGCGCGGCGGCCGGTGGCCATTTCATAGAGCACGGCGCCGAGGGCGAAGATGTCCGAGCGCGCGTCGGCGTTCGCGCCTTCGAGTTGCTCCGGCGCCATGTATTGAAATGTCCCGACGATCGTTCCTTCCGAGGTGAGGGCCTTGGCGACGGTGGCATCGGTCGGGGCATCGCCGCCGAGCGGGCCCTCTTTGGCCAGTCCGAAGTCGAGCAGTTTCGCTCCCGACTTCGTCAGCATGATGTTGGCGGGCTTGAGGTCGCGATGGACGATGCTGCGGCGGTGGGCCTTGTCGAGCGCGTCGGCGATCTCGATCCCGGTGCGCAGGATCTGCTCGATCGGCAGGGAACCGCGGGCGATGCGCTCGGCGAGGTTCTCGCCTTCGAGCAGTTCCATGACCAGGTAGTCGTCGCCGACGTCGTAGAGCGCGCAGATGTTCGGGTGGTTCAGCGAGGAAATGGTCCTGGCCTCGCGCTCGAAGCGCGCGCGCAGATCGGCGCGATGCGCGAGCTCCGCCGGAAGGACTTTGATGGCCACGCTCCGGTCGAGGCGCGTGTCGCGTGCGCGATAGACCTCGCCCATCCCGCCCGCACCGAGGGGCGCTACAACCTCGTACGGACCGAGGCGCGTTCCTGGGGTGATTGGCACCGAGCGGTCAGAATACACCACACATTCGGCGCGGCGGGGTAGGCGAGCGATTCAGGGAAGTGGTGGAGCTGAACGGGATCGAACCGATGACCTCCTGAGTGCGATTCAGGCGCTCTCCCAACTGAGCTACAGCCCCACATGACCTTGGAAGGTGCTCGCCGTAACTGCCTCTATCCGGCGAACATTCCTGCGGAAGAGGTCGCGGATTATAGGGGGCGGGGGACGTCGAAGCAAGCGTAGTCGGACGCCGCTTCCGTGGCCGGGAAAATCGTTCGCGCCTCCTCCACCAGCGGCTCCGCGGACTCGTAGCGCGGGGAGATGTGCGTCAGGATCAGGCGTCCGGCCGATGCCTCGCGGGCCACGGTCGCGGCTTCGCTCGCGGTCGAGTGATCGCGCGCGGCGGCTTCGGCCGACAGTGTTGCGTCGTAGGTCGACTCGTGGATCAGCACGTTCACATCACGCGCGAGCTCGATCGCGGCGTCGCACGGTCGCGTGTCGGTGCAGTAGACGATGCTGCGGCCGGGGCGCGACGGGCCGACGACGTCGGCGCTGCGGATGCCCGCTACATCTTCGCCGCGCTGCAACGCGCCGAACATCGGGCCGGGCGGGACGCCGAGGGCACGGGCGCGGGCGGCGTCGAATTTGCCGGGGCGATCGTCCTCGTCGACGCGATACGCGAAGCATGGCGCGTGATGGATGACCGGCGCGCAGCGGACGCGATAGCCGTCGCCGCGGCGCACCTCCCCTGCCTCGATCTCGACGACGCTCAACTCGTACGCGAGAAAAAAATACGGGATGGCTTTCAGATACGCGGCGATGCCGGGCGGTCCATACACGATGAGCGGCTCGCGGCGTCCGCCGAGGCCGAGCGAGCCGAGGAGGCCGGGTAGTCCGAACAGATGATCGCCGTGCAGATGCGTGATGAAGATCGCCTCGATGCCGCCGCTCCGCACATGTTCGGCGCGCATCAACTGCTGCTGCGTTCCTTCGCCGCAATCGAAGAGCAGCACGCGGCCGTCCATCACGACGGCGACCGATGCGACGTTGCGCGTGCGTGACGGCATCCCGGCGCTCGTGCCGAGGAACACGATGCGCATCTGATCCATCACCGGATTGCCAGCGCGCCGAGGGAGCGCGCCACCTCGGCGTCCCCGGTGCGCAACTGCTCCTGCGGATGCGCGATGTAGTAGCCCTGCATCAGATCGATGCCGAGCTCGCGGCAGGTCTCGTACTCCTCGACCGTCTCGATCCCCTCGGCGATCGTCTTCGCGCCGATCTTCCCCGCCAGTTCCACCAGCATCTTCACCAGATCCTGCTTGATCGGCTCCGCGGCCAGCGTCGAGACGAGCGACTTCGTGACCTTCAGGTAATCGGGTGCGAGCGATGCGATCGCCTCGAGCGACGCGTAACCGGAACCGGCATCGTCGATCGCCACTTCGATGTCCTTGCTCCGGAACTCATCGAGCAGCTCGCGGAAGACCGCGTAGTCCTCGATCGCCGCGCGCTCCGTCAGCTCGAACACGAAGTGTCCACGATGCTCGGCGAAGAACTTCGAGACCTCGTGGATGCGAAACTCCGACTGCGAGAACATCTCCGCCTCGAGATTGACGAGGAACTTGCGGTCGAGCAGATCGACCTCGCGCAGACGCTTCAGCGCCACTTCGAGCGCGATCGCCTCGAGGGCCCAGGCCAGCTTCGCCTCGCGCGCAAACGAGAAAAGCATGTCGGAGTTGCGGAACGATGAATTCGCGGGACCGCGGGTCAGCACTTCGTAGCCGAACACCGTCCCGTCCTTGGCCCGCGTGATCGGCTGGAAGAGCGTGGTCAGGCGCTTGCGGCGGATGATGTCGCGCAGCTCGCGCGTGAGCTGCTTCTTCCGCTGCACCTCGGCGTCGCGCACGACGTCCGCCGCGACCTGCATCCCGTAATAGACCTGCCGCTCGAGCCGGATCTGCGGCTTGTAATTGGCGCACGTCGCGCCGACGAAGAATCCGATCTGCTCCTCGGTCATCTTCGGGAACTGCGTCCGCATCGCGGTGACCAGAGTCTCGCGCAGATCGTTCGCGATCGATTCGAATGCGTGCTCCTTGCCGCGCGTCTGGAAGAAAACGAAGAAGCTCGATCCGGCCACGCGATGCGCAGCGAGCACGGCGTTCGGAAACCGTTTCTTCGTCTCTTCCGTCACGACCGCGGCGACGCGGCGCAGGAACTCGTCGAAGAACGCCCAGCCGTACTCCGCCTCGATCGATTCGTACTGCTCGATGTCGATGAAGACGATGCCGATCTCCCCCTGCTCGATCAGCATCTCTTTCACGCGATCGAGCAGCATGGCCACGGTCGGGAGGCCGGTGGCGCGATCGATGAGGAGATTCTCGAGCGGGTTGCGTCCCGTCACGACCGGCTCAGCCGTTTTCGTGAGGCCGCGGTCGAGCAGCGCCTTGCAGCGCTTCACCACTTCATCGCGGTTGAACGGCTTGACGAGGTAATCGTCGGCGCCGACCTGCAGTCCGGTGAGGCGATCCTTCACCTCGCCGCGTCCCGTGACGAGCACGACCGCGATGCAGGCGGTCCGCTGCACGCCTTTCAGCGCCTGGCAGACTTCCCAGCCGCTCCGCTTCGGCATCATCACGTCGAGCAGGACGAGCGCGGGAAGCTGCGATTGCGCGATCGCCAGCGCCTCATCGCCGTCGCGTGCGGTGATGAAATCGCAGTCGAGCGGCCGGAGATAGCTCTTCAGCAGCATCGCCACATCGTCATTGTCGTCGGCGATCAGGACGACCGGTCGATCGGTCATTGGCGGTCATGATTGCGGAAAGCAGGCCAGAAACCAAGAAACCGGTTCTGAGTGCTGAGTGCTGAGTGCTGAGGACTGAGGACTGAGGACTGAGTGCTGGGTGCTGAGGAGTGGGGGGCCCCACTCAGAACTCAGCACTCAGCTACTCAGCACTCAACTCAGTCCTCAGTCCTCAGTCCTCAGTCCTCGCTACTCGGTCTTGTGCTAACGTTCCCTCCCCGCGGGAGAGCTCATGATCAAGTTCGGTACCTCCGGTTGGCGCGGCATCATCGGCGAGGATTTCACCTTCGACAACGTCCGGATCGCCACGCAGGGCATCGCCAACTACCTCAAAAAATCGCAGCAGAAGGGTTCGGGAGTAGTGGTCGCCTACGACACGCGATTCCTCTCCGAAAAGTTCGCAGCCGAGTGCGCGAAACTGCTCGCTTTCAACGGAATTCAGGCCTATCTCTGCACGCGCGACGTGCCGACGCCGTGCGTGTCGTACGAGACGGTGCGCCGCAAGGCGATGGGGGCGATCAACTTCACCGCCTCGCACAATCCGCCCGAATACAACGGGCTGAAGTTCTCGACGTCGAACGGCGCGCCGGCGCTGCCCGAGATCACGAAACAGATCGAGCAGGAGATCCACGGCGTCCAGGAGAAGAACGAGAAGCTCGACGTCTACGAGAAATCGGAGCTGATCGAGACGATCGATCCGAAGGACCGCTACCTCAACGAGCTGAAGCAGAAGATCGATGTCGACGTGATCCGGAAGTCGGGATTGCGCATCGCCATCGATTCGCTCTACGGCACCTCGCGCGACTACCTCGACTACTTTCTGCTCGAAGCGGGCGTCGAGGTGCGCATCATCCACAACTTCCGCGACCCGTATTTCGGCGGCTTCTCGCCGGAGTGCAACGAGAAGAATCTCGCGGAGCTGCGCGCGCTCATCACGCACGAGAAGTTCGACCTCGGGCTGGCGACGGACGGCGACGCGGATCGATTCGGCATCATCGACGACCGCAATCGCTTCGTCTCGCCGAACGTCGTGCTGGCGCTCATGGCGCTCTATCTCAAGCGCTATCGCGAGATCCCAGGTGGCCTGGCGCGATCGGTGGCGACGACGCATCTGATCGATTCGATCGCGCACAAGCTCAACATCCCGGTCTACGAGACGCCGGTCGGCTTCAAGTACATCGGCGAGCTGATTCTCGAGGACAAGATCGCGATGGGAGGCGAGGAGAGCGCCGGAATGTCGATGTATCACCATCTGCCGGAGAAGGACGGCATCCTCGCCTGCCTGCTCGTGGCGGAGATGGTGGCGCGCACCGGCAAGAAGCTCGGCCAACTGATCGAAGAGGTGTACGCGGAGTTCGGCTACTTCTACTCGAAGCGCATCGATATGAAGCTGACGAATCAGCTGAAGGAATCGCTGGCGGCGAAGCTGGCAAACCCGCCGTCGGAGCTCGAAGGGATGAAGGTCGAGAGCGTGAACAAAAGCGACGGCGTGAAGCTGATCTTCAGCGACTCGAAGTGGCTGCTCTTCCGGCTGTCGGGAACGGAGCCGGTCGCGCGCATCTACGCCGAGGCGTGCTCACCGAAAGATCTGAAGAACGTGATCGACGCCGGGAAGAAGTTCGTGGCTTGAAACAGTGTTGAGGACTGAGTGCTGAGTGCTGAGTAGCCAACCGGCTCTCGACGCTCAGAACTCAGAGCTCAGCACTCAGGACTCAGCACTTGAAATATCCGTTCGCGAAGCATTTTCTCGTCTGCACCGGACCGCGATGCAGCAACCCCGATCGCGGCGAAGAACGGGGCGAGTGCATCCAGGCCGACCTCAAACATCACAACAAGAAGCTCGGCCGCAAGCCGTCCGTGCGGGTCTGCAGCGTGTCATGCCTCGACCTCTGCGACCACGGCCCGAACATGATCGTCGACGGCACGGTCTACTCGCACCTCACTCGCGACCTCGCGCGCGCCGTGTATGAGGGCGTGATGGGGGACGGTCCCGCCCGCGAGGATCTGGAACTCGATGTGAGGGAGTTTCTGGCGGGGACGAGCGAAGCGACGAAGAAGTAGGGAGCGCGGGCGTCTCGCCCATACGCGCCAAGTTAAGAGTGTCATCCTGAGCCGCGGAGACGGCGAAGGACCCGTCGATTCAGGCGCAGCGCAGTTCGGTTACGGGTCCTTCAGCGTCTCCGCGCTTCAGGATGACACCATAACGTGCTCCTCTAAGTTAGCGCGTCGGGCGTCCCGCGCAACCGCCGAGAAGAGGTCGTCGGCCGGGACGGCCAACGACTGCGGGCGTCTCGTCCGCGCGCCGGCGCTACTCGAACAACGTATCCACGTACGCCGCCGGATCGAATGGGATCAGGTCGTCTGCCGCCTCCCCCACCCCGACGAACTTCACCGGGATATCGAACTGGCGCATGATCGAGAGGATCACGCCGCCTTTCGCGGTGCCGTCGAGTTTCGTGACCACCATGCCGGTGATCTTGACGGCTTCGAGGAACGCGGCGGCCTGATTGACGCCGTTCTGGCCGGTGGTGCCGTCGATGATGAGGAGGGTCTCGTGCGGCGCGCCGGGGAGCTCCTTCTCGACCACGCGGCGGATCTTCGACAGCTCCTGCATCAGGTGCGACTTGTTGTGCAGACGGCCGGCGGTGTCGATGAGGACGACATCGGAGCCGCGCGCTTTCGCGGCGGTGATGGTGTCGTGCGCGACGGCGCCCGGATCGGAGCCCGCCTTGTGCTTCACCATCTCGACGCCGATGCGGTCGGCCCACAGTTGCAGTTGCTCGATCGCCGCGGCGCGGAAGGTGTCGGCGGCGCCGAGGATCACTTTCTTGCCCTCGCTCTTCCAGCGCTGCGCGAGCTTGGCGATGGTCGTCGTCTTCCCCGCGCCGTTCACGCCGACGATGAGGATGACGAACGGTTTGGCGCGCGCGATGTCGATGGTCTGCGCTTCGCGGCGCGGAATCAGCGACCGCGTCTCCTCGCGCAGCACCTCGGTGAGGCGATCCATCTTCGAGATCTTCTCTTTGCGGACGCGTTCTTCGATGCGGTCGATGAGCGACATCGTCAGCTCCGCGCCGACGTCGGCGCCGAGGAGTCCTTCCTCCAGTCCGTCGATGGCGTGTTTGTCGATCGGAAGGTCGGGAGTCATCGACTCCTTCACTTTCTCGATGATCTCGGTGTGGGTCATGAAGAGCCCACGCTTCAGTTTTGCGAATAGGGTCTTGTCGCTCATCGCTTCGATTTATTCACCATGTCTTCGTCGATGGTCAGTGTGCCGCCGTCGGCCGGCTCGAACTCCAGCGCGCGGATCACGCGCCGATACGTCTCGCGCAGTGCGCGGGCGCCGAGGCGTTTCTGGCGCGATGCCTCCCAGGCGATCGACATCAATGCGCCGCGCGTGATCTGCAGGTCGATGCCGAAACGCCGGAAGTAGTCGCGTGACGCGCGGAAGATCGAGCCCTCGGGCTCGACGAAAATGCGCGCCAGCTCCGCCTCGCCGAGGTCGTTCAGCACTACGATCGACTCGAAGCGCGACACGAACTGCGGCGTCATGCCGTAGCGGAAAAGATCTTCGTAACGGAGGTAGTCGCGGAGATGGAACGGCAGCTCCTCGCGCACCTCGCCGGTCGCCGAGACGACGACCACCGGCTTCATCGGCGCGACGTCCTGGCCGATCGTGGCGCGGCGCAGCACCGCGTCATAGAGCTCCTCGAACGCGCCGCCGGCGACGAAGAGGACGTTCGACGAATTGACGCCGACCGATCGTCCCTCGATCTCGAACGTGACGTTCTCGTTCTCCATCAGCGTCAGGAGCGCTTCCTGCGCGACGATGCCGCGCACGTTCGGCACGCTGCTGACCTGCGCGCGGATCTTGTCGACCTCATCGATGAAGACGATGCCGTGCTCGACCGCCTGCAGCAGTTCTTCGTGCGTGGCGCTCTCGCCGAGGAACCGCCGGGCATTCGCGTAGAGCCGCCCGAGGACCGCCTTGCCGTAGCCCTGATGCTCCTCCGCGAGGATGTTGGCGTTGATGCGGACAACGTTCGCGAAATGCGAGCGGAGCTCCGGCTTCGAGGCGAGAAACTGCTCGACGGCGCGCATCAGCGTCGTCTTGCCCGAGCCGGAATTGCCGATCAGGAGGATGTTCGGCGCGGGATGCCCGACGAGATGCTTGACGAGCGCGACTGCAATCTCCCGGATCGCGTCGTCCTGCCCGACGACCGTACGCCGCAACTCCTCGAAGACGTCGCGCGGGCGGAGGGGGAAGGCGTCCATTGGCCGTGCGAAGATATCAGACAGCAGATCGCAGTCAGTCGAGGTAGGGAAACCCCTCCCTCAGTCACTCCTTCTTTGAAGCCACCCGAAAGGAGATTCCATGACCAGCCTGCCCCAGCAGCAGTCGGCAGATGCCGCATCTACGCCGATCACTCCCGCCTCCGAATGGCCGAAGGATTGCCCGCCGATGCCGCGCCACTGGAACCGCGTCGAGCTCGACTTCGAGCAGAAGCCGATGGTCGGCTGGTTCGATCCGGGCCAGCTCGCGCGCACAGGCGTTCAGGCCGTTCTCTCTGCCGTCTTCGGCTCCTACGCCGACAACCGCGAGGTGCAGGCCGCCCTCGGGCGGAACGATCTGTTCGACTACTCCGGCGCCGACGACCTCTGGTTCGATTACATCGCCGACCTCGGCGACGGCTTCGATTCGACCTACGCCATGGCACGCCTGCTGGCGAAGAAGACGCTGCGTGTGGCGTCGGAATCGAAATCGGTCGAGACGCAGCGCGGGAAGTTCGTCGTCCTCGGCGGCGATCAGGTCTATCCGACCGCCAGCCGCGACGAGTATCAGAATCGCTTCGTCGGCCCGTATCGCGCCGCGCTGCCCTGGAGCAAAGAGCAGGTCGACATGTACGCGGTGCCCGGCAATCACGACTGGTACGACGGCCTGACGAGCTTCAGCCGTCTCTTCTGCCAGGGACGCTGGATCGGCGGCTACAAGTCGCGGCAGAAGCGCAGCTACTTCGCCATCAAGCTGGCGCACGACTGGTGGGTTTGGGGAATCGACGTCCAGCTCGCGTCGGACATCGATCATCCGCAGCTCGAATACTTCAAGTCCCTGGCGGCGGATACGATGCCGCCAAACTCGAAGATCATCCTCTGCACCGCGGAGCCGAGCTGGGCGTACCTGCCGATGAAAGGCGAGGCGGCATACGACAACGTGCTGATGCTCGAAAAGAGCACGATGGATCCCCACGGACACACGCACGTGGTCGGACTGGCGGGCGACCTCCACACGTACGCGCGCTACGAAAGTCACGAGGCGGGCCGGGTGCGCCATCGCTTCATCGCCGGCGGCGGCGGGGCGTACCTCTATCCGACTCACAGCCTGCCGGAGAAATTCGACCTGCCGGAGCAGGGCCGGCCGGTGCGTTACGGCCGGAAGTCGGTTTTCCCGAGCCTGCGCGATTCGAAGCTGCTGTCGTGGCGCGCTCTCCTTTTCCCGTTCATGAACCGCGCGTTCGCGTTCTTCATCGGCGCGCTCTATCTCGTAGTCGCCTGGTCGATGCAGCAGACGAGCATCGTGCTCGAAGGAATCAGCTTCGGACAGGACAAGAGCGAGACGACGTCTTACATCGAGCGCCTCGGACACTGGTCGTGGGATCAATGGCGGCTGGTGCTCGGAAAGACGTGGCACCTCGCACTGGTCAGTCCATCGACACTCATCCTGCTCGGGCTGCTGATCTTCGGCATGATCGGTTTCGCCGATGTGAAGTCGCCCGTCGCGAAATTCTTCGTGGGGCTCTTCCATGCGCTGATGCACATCGTGGCGCTCATCGGCATCACATGGGTAAGCGCGGCATTCGTTTGCCGCGTCTGGCCGAAAAACACGGTGCACTTCGGCTTCACGATCACGTTCGCCGCGTTTGTCATTCTCCTCGGCGGCTCGCTCGGTTCGATGATCATGGGCCTCTATCTCTGGCTCTCGAACCGCCTCCTCGGCGCGCACACGAACGAGACCTTCTCCTGCCAGGGAAGCCCCGACTACAAGCACTTCCTCCGCTTCCATCTCACGAAGGACGGCCTGACGATCTATCCGATCGGGGTCAAGAAAGTGCCGCGCAGCTGGGAGCTCTGGATGGATCAGAACGCCGGCAACACGGCGGAGCCGGGGACGGAATGGATCGTGCCGAAGCGCGAAGGCTCGTCGAACCGCGCGTTCCTGGTCGAGGATCCGATTGAGGTGAAGTACTGATGATGCCGACACAGAGAAAGCCGCTCGACGAGGTCAGGACCATCCGTGAGGATCCCGACCACGCTCCCGAGTTTCCGAAGGACGGTGATGTCGGATTCGACATGAAGCCGATGGTGCGCTGGCTCGATCCGGTGCAACTCGCCGACACCGCGAAGAAAGCGATCCTCTCGCAACTCTTCGCCACGTACGCCGATCAGCGCGAAATGCAGGTGGCACTGGCACCCGACGTCGCTTACTTCGACTACTCGGACGCCGGCGACGGCGAGTTCTGGTTCGATCACATCGCCGACGTCGGCGACGGGTTCGACCCGACTTACGGCATGGCGTACCTGCTTGCGGCACCAACGCTGACGGTCGACAACGTCGAGACGCGCCGCGGGCGCTTCGTCATCCTCGGCGGCGACGAGGTCTATCCGACCGCCAGCCGGGATGAGTATCAGGACCGGCTCATCGGCCCTTACGCCGCGGCGTTGCCATACGCGCCGCCGGCCGATGCCCCGCATCTCTTCGCCATTCCCGGCAATCACGACTGGTACGACGGCCTGACGAGCTTCACGCGGCAGTTCTGCCAGGAACGCTGGATCGGCGGCTGGAAGACGTGGCAGCGGCGGAGCTACTTCGCGTTGAAGCTGCCGCACGGCTACTGGCTCTGGTCGCTCGACGTGCAACTGCAGTCGGACATCGACGAGCCGCAGAAGAACTACTTCAAGGAAATGAAGAAGCTCATGAAGGAGGGCGACAAGGTCATCCTCTGCACCGCCGAGCCGACCTGGGTGTATCACGAGACGAAGGGTCCCGACGCCTACGAGACGATGCGCTACTTCGACGACAACATCCTCGGCGACACGAGTCTCGAGGTGATCGGTCTTGCGGGCGACGTCCACTGCTACGCGCGATATCAGCACGCCGACGGCCGGCAGCGCTTCGTCGCCGGCGGCGGCGGGGCGTACCTCGCGGCGACTCACGATCTCCCGCACAAACTCGACCTCCCGCACGGCAAGGGCACGGACCATTTCGCCGAGGCGATGTACGACAACGAACCGGCCGTCTATCCGACGCGCGGCAAATCCGCGATGCTGGCCGCGGGCGCGATCGGGTTCGCGCTCTGGAATCGCTACTTCGCGGCGCTCATGGGTGCGTTGTATCTCGCGTTCGTCACGTCGGTCGAGTCGACGAGCCTCTTACAGGTGGGGATGAAGAGGTACCACGAGTCGATCGCCTACTCGATGATGAACATCCCGTTCCGCCAGGCCCTGCGCGCGTTTGCGGAGATCTCGCTCCTGAGCGCGACGACGATGCTCCTCTTCTTCATACTTCTTTTCGGGCTGATCGCGTACGCCGATTTCGAATGGAAGGTGGTGAAGGTCGCAGTGGGCGGCCTCCATACGGGGCTGCACATTCTGGCCATCATCGTGCTCGCGCGGTCGCTTGCCGCGCTCAACGACGCCGTGCTGCCCCACTGGTCGCCACTGAAGATCGTCCTGATCTACGCCGTCGAGATGTTCATCGCCGGAGGGATCGCTGGCTCGATCATCTTCGGCCTCTACTACTTCATCACCGCCGTCTTCTTCCGGCGCCACCTGGAGCACGCGTTCTCATCGCAGGCACTCACGCTCTACAAGCAATTCATCCGCTTCCGGATCACCGCCGACGGCATCGACTTCTTCACCATCGGAGTCGACTCGATGCCGAACTGGGAGCTGAAGCAACAGCCGGCATACCCCAATGGTCAGCAGAAGCCGTGGTACGCCGGCGACATCAAACCGCGCATCGTCGATCGCGGCTCAGTGCACAAACGATAGTGCGATCGCGATCAAAAGCAGGATGACCACGGCGACCGATACGTAGAAGGCCTGCACGGTCATCCGATGCATGTTCACCGGCTCGCGCCGTTCCCCGAGGAGGTACTGCAGGTACTCGACCCGGGGGCGGATCGAGCCGACTTTTTCTTCCAATACCGGATAGAGCACTTCGTTGATCTCCGGCACGATCACGACCGGGATGAACGTCGCGCCGCCGACGCGGGTGATGTACGGGTTCAGCGTCTCGTTGTGCGGCTGATCGCTCTGCGAGACGAGGCAGTGATAGACGGTCCGTGACTGCAGCACCGACAACGCCTTCTGCGACAGGCCGCGCGCGCTGTACGAGTTCACGACCGCCTGCGAGGTCTGGCGGAGGATCCGCTCGTTGATCTCGGGGACGCGCGTGAAGATGAAGATCGTCTCGCCGTCCGCGAACGAGATCTGTTCCGCGCGGCGGAAGATGATCTCGCCGAATTCGGCCCAATCCTGTTCCGACTGATCGGCGGTGAAGCCTTCGTCGACGAGCCGCTTCATTAGCCGCCCGACGGGTTCACTTCCGGTCGGCGATTCAATCGGTGTTTCCGCTTTGAGCTGTTGCATTTTTAGTTTATGCCGACTGAGCGAAGCGAATGGAGGCATCTGGGGTGGCGCCGCGCGGCGCGAGCATCCTCGCCGAAATCGGCAGTCTCACGCGGTGCCGCCATTGATCCTTCGTCGCTGCGCTCCTCAGGATGAACTCCGGGTTGCATATTTATTGACGAGCTTCAGCAGGTCCTCGAATTCAAAAGGTTTGCCCATGTAGTCATCGGCGCCGCATCCGCGTGCCTTTTCCGCGAGATCGCGGTCGCCGGAGACGATCACGTACGGGATGCCGCGCGTCGCTTCGTCGCTCTTCAGCGTCATGCAGAGCGCTTCGCCGGAAAGACCTTTGATGCCGAGGTCCGCGACGATCATCGCCGGCCGGAGCTCGCGCACGCGCATGACGGCGGCGTTGCCGTCGCCGACGACTTCGGAATGGTGTCCGCCGCGCTGCAGCACGAGGCCGATCAGACGCGCGACATGCGGATCATCTTCGACGATCAGGATCACGGCCATGGCTCTAATGGAAACGGATACGGACGCTGCGCCGCAGATGTCCGAGCGATGCGCCGATCAGCGCACCGGCGAAGTTGAAGATCGTGTCGCCGAACGTCGTGACGCGCGTCGGCAGAAAGTATTGCCAGAGCACCAGCAGCAACGCGAACGATACGGCTCCCGCGCACGTGAGGAGATACGAACGGAATCGCGGCCGCCCTTTGCCGTCGAGGGCCATGAAGGCGAGAAAGCCCCACGGGAGAAAGGCGATGACGTCCGCGAGCAGCGGCATCATCGACGCGATGATGCGGCCGTCGGGCGCGGAGCGGAATTGCATCAGCGTCACGACCTCCTCGGCCGGCCCGCGTTTCTCGTTGCTGTAGGTTTTTCCGGAGAGAAACCCGATCAGCGAAAGCATGGCGGCGGAGACGAGGACGAGCAGCAGCGCGGTGATGCGCTTGCGGATCACGATCACCCGCACCTCGCGCTTCCCCATGGGCAGGCATTATGCCGCGTGGCGAGTCGACGTACATGAACGGTGGTGCTTGTGCGCGAATCATGCCGATCAGAATTGCCCCTCGCAGGGAGCCCTCGGCCAACCGACGTCAGCGAAGAGCCGCGGAGCGGCTTCGGCATGTAGCCGGGGGTCGAGCGCGCAGCGCGACACCCCCGGATCTGGGCGTAATCTCATGATGCGCCGCGGAGCGGCGCTGGATTCCGGCGCCGCTGCCGCGGCGCATTTCCCTTGTCCATTGAGTCCGGGGGTGACGATCTGCGTTCGTCACCCCCGGCTATTGGCCGATGCCGCTTCGCGGCAGAAGGCTATTAGAATCTCAATAACTAATGCCCCCTTCGTCCCTCCGAAGCGCCAGCTACCGGGAGATCGCCACAGAGATCGCCGCACGCCTGGCCGGGGCGCGCTCGGGCGCCGACCCGCTCGCCTCCTGGACTGAAGAGGTCGTGGTCGCCTCGGGCGGACTGGCGAATTCGATCGCGCGCGAGCTGCTCGCGCGTATTCCGAACGGCATCGCGGGACTGGAACTGCAGACGCTGGAATCGCTCGCCCGGCGCATCGTGAACGCCGCGGGCGAGTTTCCCCGAGTGGCAAACGATGCCGAACGGCGCCTCGCGATGCGCACGGCGGTGCGCCGCGTCGATGATGCGATGCTCGACAGCCGCGGCATCGCGGCCATGCTCGAGCGCTCGTATCGCGACGTGCGCGACAGCGGCTTCACGTTGCGGGCGTTCGAGCGCCGCGTCCGCTCGGTCGAGCGCTCGCTGCGCAATCCGCGCCGCACGCGCACGATCCTCGAGGTCTGGTTCGAATACGAACGCCTGATCTCCCGCCTCGGCGCGATCGATCCCGCCGACCTGCTGGAGCGCGCGGCCGCGCTGCCGAAACTGAAACCGCAGATCGTCGCCGGCTTCTACGACATGACCGGCGTGCAGAAAAAACTGATCGAGGCACTCATCTCGCCGAGACAATTCATCCCGAGCGTGGAGCGACAGGCGCCCCCGCCTGTCGTCGTCGAATACGAAACGAAACACGCCGAGCTCGAGGCGGTCTGCGATGAAGTCCGCAAGCTGCTCGATGCCGGAGTCGCGCCCGCCGCGATCGGCATCACCGCGCGCTCGATCGATCCGTACGACGCACGCCTGCTCAATCGCTTCGCCGCGGCGCGCGGCTTCGGCACGACGCTCGCCGAGGAGACGCCGCTGATCGCGCATCGCATCGGCCGCGCGCTCGTGAGCCTGATGCGCATCCGCGAGCGCGGCTTCCCGCGCGCCGAGGTGCTCGAGCTCGTGCGCGATGGGCTGCGGACGAAGACGCGAATCCAGGTCGATGACGCCGACGCCGATACGCGCCGCTTCCGCATCGCCGCCGGGACCGCGGCCGAGCTGCGGCTGATTCGCCGCAACAGCCGCGCTGTGGATGACTACATCAGCGTCGTCGCCGAGCTGGAGACGCTAACCGACCTCGCGCCGGTCGAGCTGCTCGATCGCGCGGCTTTGCTTTTTACCTTCGAGACCGAGACCGACCTCGCCGCCGCGGACGAGATCGCGGCAGTCGCGGAACTGTTCCGCCGCGCGAGCGCGTGGAAGATTCGGTTCGACAACGCGGCCGTGATCGACGCGATCGAGCAGCGCGGGCTGATCGGAAAACCATCCGGCACAGTCTTCCTCGGCGACGTGATGAAGTTCCGCGGGCGCTCGTTCGAGCACCTCTTCCTCGTCCGCGCGCAGGACGACTTCTTCCCGCAGCGCCGCATCGAGGATCCGCTCTTCCCCGACAGCGACCGCCGCGCGCTCACGCTTCGCGAGATCGGCACCGGCCGCGACGAAGAACAGCTGCTGTTCGATCTCGTCCTCGATGGCGCGACGTCGGTCCGCGTGTCGTACGCGAGCAGCGATGGATTCGGAAAAATCCTGAGGAAATCGCGATTCGTGAAGGGATACGAGGCCACGCGGGTGCGCGGGTACGAGGAGCACCGCGCAACCTCGCAACCCCGCAACCGCGCAACCCAGCTCTTTGCCCAATCGGGCACCAACAGCCTCTTCGACGGCAACATCCCATCGCTCAGCGAGCACTTCAAGAAAGCGCTGCAGGCCGTCTCCCCCACCCAGCTCGAAGACTTCGGCGAGTGCCCGCAGAAGTTCCTCCTCAAGCACATCCTCGGCGTGGTCGACATCGACGATCCGGAGCGCGAGCTGCAGATCAATCATCGCGACAAGGGGACGCTCGACCATCGCATCCTCGAGCGCTTCTATCGCACGCTCAGCACCGACGACATTGTCTCCGCGGCGGCGACGTTGCCGCTGCTGCCGCCGTCGGTGTCATCGCGGCTCGAGACGCTGATCGACGAGGCGTTCAACGATCTCGAGCAGCAGGCGCCGCCGTTCAACCGGACGTTGCGCGACATCGAGCGGACGTCGACGAAGCGCAACCTCCGCGACTTCGTCGTCGCCGACTTCGCCGATCTCGCGGAGCGGCAACTGTTGCCGAAATACTTCGAGTACCGCTTCGGCGCGAAGTACGCGGCGCGCGGGCGGGTCGATCATCCCGAGCCGTTCACTATCACCGCGGCCGGCCTGCCGATCCGCGTGGAGGGATCGATCGATCGCGTCGACATGGGCTTCGGGCGGCTGCGCATCGTCGATTACAAATCGGGCAAAGCGCTGCGGCATCAGAAGCTGGCGGAGAAAATCGATCGCGGCGTGCGGCTGCAACTCGCGCTTTACGCGATGGCCGCGTCGCAATTTCTCGAGGCGGATGACGTCGGCGGCACGATCAAGCCGCTCATCGCAGGACCGAAGGCGTCGTCGTTCGAGTTCGAGCTGACGGAGAAACGGGAGCGGCTCGTCGAGACGCTGGAGATTTTCGCGGGAGCGATCGCCGAGGGGCGCTTTCCGGCGTTCCCGAACGAGCGCGATGAGGAGTTCAACTCGTGCAAGTACTGCCCTGTGAATCACGCCTGCCGGACGAAGCACGAGCCGGATGAGCGGTACGCGGTGGGGCAGAAAAAGGATCCGCGGACGTTGCTGCAGGAGCCGCGATGAGCTCGCAGCTGCCACTCTTCGGACAGGCGAGGGCGCCTGTCCCTACACGAAGGAATCTCGTCATCGAGGCCGGCGCCGGCACCGGGAAAACGACCGCCATCGTCGCCGAGGTGTTGAAGCTGATGCTCGGAAACGAGGAGCTCGCGCCGGAGCGGATCGTGCTCGTCACGTTCACCGAGAAAGCAGCGGCGGAGATCGCCGATCGCATTCACGACGCATTGAACGATCTCGAATCGCGCATCGAAGACGATCATGTCGCCTGGCCCGCCGGTTCGCCGAATCCGCTGCTCGTGATGCAGGAAGAGCAGCGTGCGTCGTGGCGCCGCGCGTGCGGAAAGCAGCTCACGCGCATCGACTCGCTCCGCTCGCAGACGATTCACTCCTTCTGTCAGTCACTCCTTCGGCAGTTCCCGATCGAGGCAGGACTCGATCCGCAGTTCAAGATCATCGAAGGCTTCGAGCGCTCGCTGCTGCACGGGCAGTTGTACGACGCGTGGGTCGACGAGGAGACGCGCCTGCATCCGACGCCGGAGAAGGTCGAGGAATGGGCGTTCCTGCTGCGCCACACCGGCTACCTCTTCATGATCCGCGACGCGATCTCCTCGCTCGTCGATCGCCGCGATCTGCTCGCCGAGACCGGATACGACACCGGCGACCTGAGCGACGTCGAGGATCGTTTGATCGCCGCGCTGCGCAACGTGCGCGATGGCGCGATCGCGCGCTGGGTCGAGGCGAATCCGCCGCGCCGCGGCACGATCGACGAGTGGATCGACTACCTCGAGCCGATCGCCGGCGAGATCCGGACGCGCGATCTGCCGCGCGGCCGCGCGAACGAAGCGACGGCCGCGGCGCTCAAGATCCTGCGCGGCACGGAGAAGAAGGGCGACTCGATCTACGACATGCTGGTCAGCCATCGCGCGGCGCTGGCGCTGCTCTCGCTCTCGCGCCGCTTCGTCGCGTTTCTCGATGCAGAGAAGCAGAAGCTCGGCGTCGTCGACTTCGACGACCTCCTGCTCCGCACGCTGGCGATGCTCGATGACGACGCCGTGCTGGAGCGGATCAGGCGCCAGATCGACTACCTCTTCGTCGACGAATTTCAGGACACCGACCGGACGCAGGCCCGGATCATTGACCGCCTGGCGCGCGACCGCGACGGCGCGTTTGTCCCCGGCAAGACAATCGTGGTCGGCGATCCGAAGCAGTCGATCTACGGCTTCCGCCGCGCCGATCCCGAGACATACGACCAGATGACGCGGCAGCTGATCGAAGCCGGCGCAGAGCATCGCGTGATCGCCGACCAGTACCGCAGCGACCCGCCGCTGCTCGACGACATCAACTCGCTCTTCACCATGCTCTTCCCCGAAGTCGCGCGCGATGTGAACGTGTTCCGCCCCCGCTACCACCCGCTGCGCGCGGGACGGAGCGGCAACGCGCGCGAGCTTGATGCCCGGATTACGTTCCTCCACGCGGAGCACGACGAGAAGAGCGACCGGCATTTCTGCGAGGCGGAGGCGATTGCCGAATGGATCAAGTCACGCGGCGACGATTTGCGGCGCTTCGCGATTCTCTTCCGGCGCCTGACGAAGATCGACGATTACCTCGACACGTTCGATCGCTACGGCATCGACTACGTGCTCCCTCCGACGCGGCTCTTTCTCGATCGCCGCGCGCCAGTCGATCTGATCGCCGTGCTGCGCGCGATTGCGTATCCGTTCGATCGGGGCGCGGAGATCTCGGCGGCAAGGACGCCGTATTTCGCGCTGACGGATGAGGAGATCGCGAGGGGCGTGCTTACTGCCGTCATCCCGAGCGGAGTCGAGGGACCTGGGGCGGCGGGGGGCACGATGAACGAGTCGCGCGCCACCCACCCGCCCAGGTCCCTCGACTCCGCTCGGGATGACGAAGCGTGGCGCGCCTACCGCCAAACCATCGACGCGTATCGTGCGCAGTCGCATCACCTCACCGTCTCGCAGCTGATCGATCGCGTCATCGCCACGACGAACATCGAATCGGTCTACGACGCGACGGCGGACGGCGTTCGCTCAAAGCGGCATCTCGAGCATGTGCGGGCGATCGCGTTCGAGTACGACCGGAAGATCGGCGGCTCGGTGCGGCAGTTCGTCGACGAGATCGCGCGCCGCCGCGCGGAGCCGGACGAGGTCGAGCCGTCGCTGCTCGACGACTCGCGCAACGCCGTGCGCATCCTCACCGTGCATGGCGCGAAGGGGCTGGAGTTCGACACGGTCATCCTCCCCGACCTCGTCTTTCCGCTGAAGGGGCCGGAGATTTTTCTCACCGAGGAGCCGAAGGCGCTGGTGATGCGCGACCAGTACAAGACGCTCAACTCCCGCATCCTCGGCGACATCGGCAGCGAGCGCGAGGCGGCGGAGATGCGGCGCCTGTTTTACGTCGCCGTCACGCGCGCGAAGTGCGACGTGGCCTTCGTCTGCAACACGAGCGCGTTCAAGAAAGAGGGCTTCTTCAGTTGCCTCACCGAGGCGTTCGGATTTTCGAAAGACGGCTTCGCGACGCTGTGGGAGAACGGACGCGTGCTCCGCTCGATGAGCGGGATGAACGTCGCGTTCGAGCGGATGGCGGTGCAGGGCGGCGGCGCGCGCAAGCGGCGGCGGCTCATCGATCAGGAGCTCGAGGCGGAGCTGGCGTCGGGCACGATCGTGCCGTTGTCGATCGCCGCGCCGCCGGAGATCGAGCGCGCGGAGATTCCGGTGCGCCGCGATCGAACGCCCGGCATCCTGCTGCATCGAGTGCTCGAATTGTGGGAGTCGGGGCGCGATCCGCTTACGCTCGTCGACGTCGCAGCGTCCGAGCTCGGCGCGGGCAGCGAGGCGATCGCGCAAGTCAGGCAGCGATTGCGCGCCATCACCGCATCGAAAACCTTCAAACGGATCGCCGCGGCGGAGACGATCGGCCGCGAGGTCCCGCTGCGCATCGACGAAAACGGCTCGATCGCCGACCGCCGCATCGACCGCCTCGTCCGCGAGAAGGGACGCGAGCTGGTGATCGACTACAAGAGCGGCGTGCCGTCGGACGAGCACGCGTTGCAGGTGCGGCGCTATTGCGAGGCGATCGCGCGTATCACCGGGCGGCCGTGCGCGGGGCTGGTCTGGTACATCGATATCGACAGTGATAGAGGCGTTGAGGTCTCGAGCGACTCTGGTGTGTCATCCTGAGCCGCGAAGACGGCGAAGGACCCGTAGCCTGAAACCGGCGCGCCCGACATACGGATCCTTCGCCGTCGATGCGGCTCAGGATGACACGAGGCGTTTACAATTCCACTCTTCATGCCGCTGTCCAAAGTCGTCATCCTCTCCTTCATCGCCATCATCACGATGGTCAATCCGCTGGCGGTGATTCCGTCGTTCGTGGCGCTGACCGGCAACGTGTCGCGCCGCGCGCGGAACAGCGTGGCCTTCGTGGCGGGAATCGCCTGCGTCGTCGTGCTGACCGTTTTCCTCCTCGCAGGCAACTACGTCTTCAAGTTCTTCGGCATCACCGTGCCGGCGTTTCAAATCATGGGAGGCGTGATCTTTCTGACGAACGCCATGCGCACGCTGGTCGACGACGAGCGGCGCAGCTTCGACGCCGGGGGCGACAAGCGGATGGAGGATCGCGACAAGGAGAAGGCGGAGATCGATCCGTCGTCGATCGCGGTCGTACCTATCGCGGTGCCGATGCTTTCCGGCCCCGGCGCGATCACCTCGGTGATGGTGCTCGTGAACCTCTACCCCGGCGTGGAAGCGAAGATGGCCGTGCTCCTCTCGATCGTCGCCGTCGGCGCCGTGTCGTACGCCGTGCTGCTCGCCGCCGATCCGATCTCGCGCGTCATCGGCAGCCGCGGCCGACTCGTCTTCGCCAAGATCATGTCGCTGCTCCTGGGCGCGATCGGGATTCAGTTCATCATCAACGGCGTGAAGCCGGTGATGATGGAGATCATGCGGGGATAGAACGATGTTCATCGGCCACGATGCCTGCTCCTTCGCCGCGAAGCGCATCACGCCGCGCGTTTCGCTCGGCATCCTGATCGCGGCGCCGAATCTGCTCGATCTGCTCTGGCCGATTTTTCTCCTCCTCGGCATCGAGCACGTCCGCGTGCAGAAGGGCACCTCGCCGTTTCTGAATCTCGATTTCTACGACTATCCGTGGTCTCACAGCCTGGCGATGTCGATCTTCTGGGGCGCCGTTCTCGCGGCCGGCTATTGGCTCTTCACGCGAAATCGAAGCGGCGCGGTGATGGCGGGATTGCTCGTCGTCAGCCACTGGCTGCTCGATTTCATCACGCACGTCCCTGACCTGCCGCTCTGGCCTGGCGGCCCGAAAGCCGGACTCGGTCTCTGGAATCATCCGCTCGCGACAATCGTCATCGAATCGCTGATGTTCATCGCGGGACTGGCGATCTATCTCCGCACCACGCGCGCGCTCGATCGCATCGGCTCGATCGCGCTCTGGGCGCTCGCCCTCTTTCTCGTCCTCACTTACGTCGCCAGTCTCCTCGGGCCGCCTCCGCCGAACGAGCGGATCGTCGGCACGTCGGCGCTGCTCCTCTGGTTCCTGCCGTTCTGGGGCGCGTGGATCGATCGCCATCGCGAGGCGCGGATTTGAAGACGCTCTTCCTCGTCAACGCGCGCTCCGGCACGGCGCGCAAGTACGACATCCCGACGCTGATCCGCGAGACGTGCGCGGGCTGGAAGCCGGACTTCGAGATCGCACTCTGCCAGCGCAAAGAGGATCTCGACACGATCATCGCCGACGCGGAGCGCGACGGCTACGGCGTCGTCTACGCGGTCGGCGGCGACGGCACGGTGCACGAGATCGCGAAGCGGCTCGTCGGCCGCAACCTGGCGCTCGGCATCCTCCCGATCGGATCGGGGAACGGCTTCGCGCGGCACATCGGCCTGCCGATGGATGCGCGGGCATCGCTGCGCGCGTGCGGCGCGGAGCGCATCGTCACGATCGATACGGCCGAGGTGAACGGCATCGCATTTCTCGGCGTGATGGGAATCGGCTTCGATGCCTGGATCGCCGACCGCTTCGCCGTCGCCGGCTCGCGCGGCTTCATGACCTACGTGCGGGTCGGCATCCGCGAAGTGCTGAAGTATCGCGCCGAGGAGTACGACATCGAGATCGACGGGCAACTGCGGCGCATGAAGGCGAAGATCATCACCATCGCCAACTCCAGCCAGTACGGCAACGACGCGAGGATCGCGCCGCACGCCTCGACGCAGGACGGGCTGCTCGACGTCGTCACGATCGCCGACGTCCCGCTCCTCGCCGCGCCGACGATCGCGTGGCGCCTGTTCCGGGGAACGATCGATCGATCGTCCGCGGTGACGACCGTGCGGGGCCGCGAGATCGTCATCCGCCGCGCCGCCACGGGACCCGTGCATCTCGACGGCGAACCGTTCACGATGGCGGAGACGTTGAACGTCCGAGTCCGTCCCGCGTCGCTGAAAGTGCTGCTGCCGGATGTCACCACGAAACTATAGACAGCAGATGGCAGACAGCAGACAGCAGGCCCCCGCCCGCACCCTGCCGTGCTTTTGTCTGCTGTCCGCTGTCTGCTGTCGGCTGTCTGATCATGGATAAGACCCATCCGTTCCGCGCTCTGCGGCACCGCAATTTCCAGATCTTCTTTGCGGGACAGTTCATCTCGCTCATCGGCACCTGGATGCAGCAGGTCGCGCAGTCGTGGCTGATCTACCAGCTCGCGCATTCCTCGATGCTCCTCGGCGCGATCGGATTCGCGTCGCAGGTGCCGTCGTTCTTTTTCGGACCGCTCGGCGGCTACGTCGCCGACCGCTTCGACCGGCGGCGCGGCGTGATCTTCACGCAGGTCACGTCGATGATCCTGGCGTTCATCCTCGCGGCGCTCACGCTGACGCATGTCATCCGCGAATGGCATCTCTTCGTGCTGGCCACACTGCTGGGGATCGTGAATGCCTTCGACGTGCCGATCCGGCAGTCGTTCCTCGTGCAGATGGTCGAGCGCGAGGATCTGATGAACGCCATCGCCCTCAACTCATCGATGTTCAACGGCGCGCGCGTCGTCGGTCCCGCCATCGCCGGATTGCTCGTGGCGACGATCGGCGAAGGGTGGTGCTTCTTCGCGAACGCGGTCAGCTACATCGCTGTGATCGCCGGGCTCTGGGTGATGAAGCCACGCCCGGCGGCACTCGCGCCGCCGACGTCGCCGTGGGCGAACATCGTCGAAGGGTTCCGCTACGTCACGCTGACGAAGCCGGTGCGCGCGCTGCTCCTGCTCATCGGACTGGCGAGCTTCGCCGGCATGCCGTACACGGTGCTGATGCCGATCTTCGCCGACCAGATCCTGCATCGCGGCGCGAGCGGCCTCGGCATCCTGATGGGCGCGTCGGGCGTCGGCGCGCTGATCGGATCGGTGATGCTGGCCATGCGCTCCAGCGTGCGCGGCCTCGGGCGGTGGGTGTCGATCTCGGCAGCGGCCTTCGGCACCAGCGCAATCGTTTTCGCCTTCTCGCGCAACTTCACGCTGTCGGTCATCGCGCTCGTGCCGCTCGGCATCTCGATGATGGTGCAGGCGTCGTCGACCAACACGCTGATCCAGTCGATGGTGCCCGACGCGTTACGCGGCCGCGTGATGGCCGTCTATTCGATGATGTTCGTCGGCCTCGGCCCCTTCGGCGCCCTGCTCGCCGGCTCGCTCGCCGACCGGATCGGCGCCTCGAAAACCGTCGCCGCCGGCGGGCTGCTGACGATCATGGGCGCGCTGGCGTTCACGTTGCGACTGCCCGCTCTCCGAGGCGAGGCGGTGAAGCTCATCATCGCGCAACAACCGGGAGCGGGAGAACCGCGCTAACCCAGCAATTCATCGATCCGCCGCTTCAAATCATCGCGTGTCGCGGCGAACCGCTCCGCGATGCTCCCCTCGCCCCATGATGGATCCTCGATCGGCCAATGCTCGAGGCGCTTCGCGCCGGACCAGATCGGGCAATCGGCGGCGGCGGAGTCGCAGACGGTCACGACGATGTCGAACGGCTCGTTGAGAAACTGGTCGGCGGTCTTGGAGACGGCATCGCTGATGTCGATGCCAATCTCCGCGAGGGCCCGAATCGCATTCGGATGGACCCAGCCCCCAGGACGGGAGCCGGCGGAGACGATGTCGTAGTCATCGCCGTGGAACGCACGCGCCAGGCCCTCGGCCATCTGGCTGCGGGCAGCGTTGGCGGTGCAGAGAAAGAGAATCCGTTTTTTCATGGGGCCAGACGCTCGATGACCCAGTCCTTCGCTTCGCGCAGCCGATACGTGAAGCGGTCGTGCAGGCGGTCGCCGCGGCCCTGCCAGAACTCGAACGTCACCGGGATCACGCGATATCCGCCCCAATGCGGCGGGCGGGGCACGGCAACGTCGCGATAGTTCGCCTCGAGCTCGCGGAAGCGCTCGTCGAGATCGCCGCGGCCGACGATGGTCTTCGATTGATCCGAGGCCCACGCGCCGAGCTGACTGCCGCGCGGCCGGGTGGCGAAGTACGCTTCCGACTCTTCTTCCGTCGTCCGCACCACCGCCCCTTCGACCCTCACCTGCCGCTGCAGCACGGGCCACCACCAGCAGAGCGCGGCGCGCGGATTGTCGTGCAGCTGCGCGGCCTTGCGGCTGGTGTAGTTCGTGTAGAAAACGAACCCGCGCGAATCGAATCCCTTGAGCAGGCAGACCCGCGCGGAAACGCATCCTTCCGTCGACGCCGTGGCGACGGTCATCGCCTCGGGCAGATCCGGCTGGCGCTGCTGCGCCTCATCGAACCATTTGCCGAACTGCGTAAATGGATTCGGATCGAGGTCGTTCTCCAGCAGTTGTCCGGTGTAGTCAGCCACGCAGCGCTCCTAACTTCCGAATCACACGGCTCGACTCCGGCGCATTCATCAACTCCTCCGCGCGCTCGAGCGTGAACCATGCGAGGTCGTTCGATTCTTCGTCATCCATCGTGACCGAGTGCGGCGCCGCCGTGCGTGCGATGTACCGCACGTCGAAGTGATGGTGGCGCGGATCGCCTTTCGATTCCGGGATGGCGTGGACGTCGACGTCGAGAATGGCGCCGTCGAGCGTGAGGTCGGGCAGGCCCGACTCTTCGCGCCCTTCGCGGAGCGCGGCGGCGGAGGTGATCTCGTCCGCCTCGACGTGCCCGCCCATCTGCAACCAGCGCTCGAGCCGGCGGTGATGATGGAGCAGCAGGCGGCCGTCGGGAGCGACGATGTAGCAGCTGGCGGTGACGTGTCCGGGATCGAACTGGCCGCGCGAAAACGGGTGCGCGGAGCGCGTCAACAGGCTGACGACCGACTCGACATTGTGCGCTTCGGTGTCGTCTGCGGGCTCGTAGCTGCGGAGCTCATCGAGAAGACTTTCAAGGCGCGACATCGCCTTTCATGCTACCGCGAGGGGAACCACTGGTAGAGGAAAAAGTAGACCAGCACGCCGGTCACCGAGACGTACATCCAGAGCGGGAAGGTGACCTTCGCAATCCGGCGATGTCTGGCCACCCGCATCTTCAATCCGTTGAAGACGGAGATGATCGCCAGCGGCACGATGGCGACCGCCAGGATCGTGTGCGATGTGAGGAGCGTGAAGTACGCCGGCCGGCTCCAGCCGGTCCCGGCGAAGCGCGTCGCGCCGACGGCGTAGTGGTACGCAAGATAGCTGGCGAGAAAGACGAGCGAGCTCGTGCAGGCGGCGAGCATGAAGCGCTTGTGGGGCTGAATCCGCTTCTGCCGGATGAGGATGTACGCGATGAGGAGAAAGATGCCGCTCAGCGCGTTGAGCGAGGCGTTGATGGCGGGCCAGATGTGGGTCATCGGAAACCCTGCCGAAGGGACGAGTATCGCTCGTGGCGCGGCCCCTCACCCGCCTTCGGCACCCTCTCCCCGCAAGCGGGGCGAGGGGCAACAAGGCTTGCGCTGCGCGGGTTTGTCGCCCTTCTCCCTGCGACGAGCGGGGAGAAGGTGCCGCAGGCGGATGAGGGGCCCGGGCTACGATCGGGATGGCGCTGCGTCACTCGCTCACCAGCTCTTTCACCGTACGGGCGACGTGCTCGACCGCATCGTCCTCCGACGAGTCGCAGTACTCGCGGATCCAGCCATCCTTATCGGCGATGGCGAACTTCGAGCTGTGCAGCAGCGGCTCGGCGCCGGGCTGCGGCGTGCCTCCCGCGGCGAGCTTGAAGCCGTCGATGGAGAGCCGGACGATCGCCTGGCGGTCGCCGGTGAGGAACGTCCAGCGGTCGTCGTTGCGCACTTTCTTCGCGTAGTCGGCGAGCACGGCGGGCGTGTCGCGCGTCGGATCGACGCTGATGGAGACGAAGCGGACCGGCGCGCCCTTCGGCACTTTCGCCGTGATCTTGCGCAGTGTGCCGGTCATCACCGGACACGACGCCGCACAGTTCGTGAAGATGAAGTCATAGACCGTGACGTAGCCCTTGTTCGCCGCGAGATTCACCGGCTTGCCGGTTTCAGCGACGAGGTGCGCATCGGGGACCTCGAAGAGTCGCGGGAGATCGGATGGGTGGTGGCAGGCTAGCCAGACAGTGGACAGCAGACAGCAGACAGCAGACGAGAAACGACGGCCTCGGTCTGCTGTCCGCTGTCTGCTGTCTGCTGTCTGGTTCAACGGACGGAGATCACGAGCATCGTCATAACGACGATCAGGTAGAAGTTCGACGTCATGAAGAGCTTCATGGCTGTCTTGTTGGAGCGGTCGAAGAAGAAGCGGATCGACATCGCCAGCATGGCCAGCGACGAGGCGATGGCGCCGACGAGATAGGCGGTGCCGGTCATACCGGCGAACGACGGCGCGACGCTGACGGCGAAGAGCGCGAGGGCCCAGATCACGGCCTGGCGCGCGGTGGCGATGCCGTTCTCGTCGCGCACGGAGGTCATCACGAATCCGGCGCGGCCGTAGTCCTCGCGATAGATCCAGCTGATGGCCATGAAGTGCGGCAGCTGCCAGAAGAAGAGGATGCCGAAGAGGATCCAGCCGCCGACGGCGAGCGAGCCGGTGGCGGCGGTCCAGCCCATGAGCGGCGGGATCGCGCCCGGCACCGCGCCGATGATGGTGCAGGCGGTGGAGATCCGCTTGAGCGGCGTGTAGATGAAGATGTAGCTGGTGAGCGTGAAGGCGCCGAGGAAAGCAGTCAACCAGTTGACCATCAGCCCGAGGTAGATGGTGCCGAGGATGGCGATGCCGGCGGAGAAGAGCAGCGCGCTGCGCGGGGTGATGCGGCCGTCGGGCAGCGGACGAAGCCGCGTGCGGCGCATCTTCGCGTCGTGCTCGCGCTCGACGTACTGGTTCAGCGCATTCGTGCCGGCGGCGACGAGCGCGGTGCCGAGCAGCACGTTGATCAGAGCGACGGCGCTGACGTGTGGCGCACCGATCAGGTAGCCGGCGGCGGTGGTGATGAGCACCATCAGGACGATGCGCGCCTTCGAGAGCTCGAGGTAGTCGCGCGAGACCGCGAGGACGGCGCTCATACCGCGATCTCCTCGGCGAATGCTTCGGGAACGGAGACAACCTGAGAAGTCGTCGTGGATGTGCGGAACACGAGGAGGAGCGAGACCGCCAGCGTCGCGGCGCCGGTCATCACGTGCATGCTGGTGATCGACGCATGGTGGACGGCGGCCTGGCCGACGAGCGAGTGATAGAGCGCCTTGTTCTCGGCGTAGTCCCAGACCACTTTCGCGCCGAGGTAGATCTGGAATCCGACGAGGGCCACGAGCGTGGCGGCCAGGCCGCGGAACTGCTTCGCGCGAAAGCACTGCGTAGCGATGGTGAGGATCGCGATCGTGACCACGAGCGCGCCGGTGCGATGCGCGAAGTTGGCGACGATCGCGCCTGACGTGAATTCAGGGATCAGCTTTCCATTCGATAGCGGGAAGTCGGGGATGGAGACGCCTGCGCCGAGGTGGCGGACCAGGGCGCCGAGGAGGATCTGGGCGTAGATGAGGATGGGGAGGAACGTCGGTTTCAGGTCCGACGATGGGGCGGGTTGGAGAACCCGACCTACGTATGTCTTCGAGGTGAAGAAGGCGATCGAAACATTGAGGCAGAAGAAGATCTCGGCAACCGCCGCGTGAGCGACGGAGAGGGCGTGCGGTTGCAGGAAGAGCACGGTCAGTCCGCCGAGGAGGCCCTGCAGGAGCACGGCTCCGACGGAGCACCAGCCGAGACGGCGGACGAACTTCTTCGGCTCGAAGAGTTGAAGCGAGATCGCCAGGAGGACCGTCAGGAAGCCGACCGAGCCGGCGATCAGGCGATGGCCGGTCTCATACAGAATCCCGCCCACCATCGGCGGGAGGAACATGCCGTACGACAGCGGCCAGTCGGGGACGGCGAGGCCGGAACCGGTCGACGTCACCATCGCGCCGGCGAAGATCAGGAACAGGGTCAGGAACGCGACGAGCTTGGCAAAGCGTCGGAGCCATGGGGGCGTTGGGAGAACGGAAATCATCCGGGGGCTTTATACCTCAACTTCCCGTCAGTGCCGGGGCCTGCGACTTCATCCATTTGACGAACTCTTCGTGCGTGTCGACGTTGAGCTGGCCGCGCATCCGGTAGTGGCTGTTCCCGCAGAGCTGCGCGCAGGCGATCTCCCACGTCGCGCCGTCGTTGGTCTTGATCGGCGTGAAGTGAACCGGCACGTCCATGCCCGGGATGGCGTCCTGCTTCACGCGCATCACCGGCAGGGAGAAGCTGTGGATGACGTCCTTCGACATGATGTGGGCGATGACCGGGCGTCCCTTCTCCACGTGGAGCTGGTTGATCATCACGATGTCGTCCTTGGCTGCGGGATCGTTCGGATCGAGGCCGATGGTGTTCGTCGACGAGACGAACTTCACGTCGCGGTGCCCGAACACGCCGTCCGGTCCGGGATAGTGAATGTTCCACGCGAACTGCTCGGCGATGATGCGGATCTCGAGCGGATTGGTCTCCGGTTTCGGCTTCGATGTCCACTCTCCCCAGAGCGGGATGGAGAAGACAAGGAGGAGCACCGCTTCGACGACCGCCACGGTGACTTCGCCGTACGTCGACCAGTGCGACTGCATGCCGGCGTGGTTGGCGCGCGGGTTCCGCTTGGCGCTGAATCGCCAGAGGCAGAAGACGAAGTACCCCGCCCAGAAGACGAAGAGCACGAGCATCAGCACGTGGACCCAGGCGTTCAGCCGGTCGAGCGCCGCGCCATGTTCGGATGCGATTGGAGGCATGTATTGAGCGAGAAACTGCTGCATGTCAGTGTGCTCCCCCTTCGATGAGGTGGAATGACTCGCGGCGGCGGCGAATGGCCCGCGCGCGGCGCCAGAAAGTGACGAAGAGTGCGACGAATCCGATCTGAACCGAGCCGATGATGCCGAGCAGGAAAAGGATCCCGTTGCTGGTGCCCTTGACCATCGGCGAGCCGGGGTTGCCGAAGCAGACGGGGCACGCCGATACCGAGATAGCGGACAGCAGACAGCAGACAGCAGACAAAACGATCACCGCCGTTCTCAGTCTGCTGTCCGCTGTCTGCTGTCTGCTGTCTGTTTTCACGGCAAATCCCTCAGCTTCGCGTAGACCTTCGTTCCGTAGAACGCGAGCACGATGGCGCTGATGAAAAAGACGATGGCCAGAGCAATCGAGCCGTTGCGGACTCCCCAGACGCCGACCCAGAGCGAGAGGGCGACGCTGACCATCACGAAAATGATGTGGAAGATCCGAAGGGACATTCACTTGTATCCGAACTTGTCGAGGATGTCGTGAACCGGAAGCCACATGAGAACCGCGAAAAAGAACACCGTCAGCATCAGCACGCTGTAGATCAGCTTCTTTTCCGAGATCAGATGCATGAAGAAGGCGGCCACGAGCGAGCCTTTGACCGTGGCGATGATGAGCGCCACGATGATGGCCTGATGCTCCGGGAGATTGAGCGAGAAGCGGACCCACACCGTCAATCCCGTCAGCGCGGCGAGCGCGACGAAGACGCCGATGTAGCGCGTCATCTCCTTCCTGATGTTCTCGGGCGAGTCGTGCTCGTCGTGTGAATCGGCTGCGTGTTCCGTCATCAGTCCGTCTCCTGGAGCAGGTAAAGGGTCGGGAAGAGGATCCCGACCAGCCTGATGTTCTCGGGCGAGTCGTGCTCGTCGTGTGAATCGGCTGCGTGTTCCGTCATCAGTCCGTCTCCTAGAGGAGGTAAAGGGTCGGGAAGAGGAAGATCCAGACCAGATCGACGAAGTGCCAGTAGAGGCCGACGATCTCGATCCGGTTCGTGAAGCGGCGCGGCTCGTGCTCCTGCATCGCCCATCCTTTGGTCAGGAAGTAGGCGAAGACGATCATGCCGCCCAGGACGTGCAGGCCGTGCAGGCCGGTCATCGTGAAGTAGATCGCGAAGAAGTTGCTGGTCTTCGGGAAGTGGTGATGCTCGAAGCTGAGGTTGTACTCATAGGCCTTGATGCCCATGAACGCGAAGCCGCAGAGCAACGTCGCCGCGATCCAGAGCCGCGCGACCTTCGGCTTGTTCAGGCGGAGGTTGGCCCAGGCCATGACCACGAAGACGCTCGATGCGATCAACACGAACGTGTTGATCGTGGCCGGGATGACGTGCAGCTCCTTCCATCCCTGCGGCCACTCGACGGCGCCGGTGCGGATGAGGATCAGCGACGAGAAGAGCGCGCCGAAGAGCATGACCTCCGAGGCGAGGAACAACCAGACGCCGAGCTTCCCGTTGTACAGGCCGGTATCCGGCCGGGCGTCGACGTTGAACGGAATTTCCAGGTGACCGTCAGCAGACATTCGTGATCCCTCTCCTTACGCCACGACCGGCGCGTGCGGCGGCGCGATGGCAGGGGCAGGGATCGCACCTCCATCATCCGCGTTCTGCGGCAGGTAATCGTCCGTCATTCCCGGAAGGCTGTACTCGTACGGTCCGCGATGCACGACCGGCGGGAAGGCGAAGTTTCCGTGTCCAAGCGGAGGCGAAGTCGCGGCCGCCCACTCCAGCGTCGTCGCCTGCCACGGATTCGCGCCGACCTTCTCTCCCCACTTGATGCTCTTGAAGAAGTTGTAGATGAACGGCAGCTGGAAGATGAAGAGGCCGATCGCGGCCTGCGACATGAACGGGTTCGTCGCCGCGGCCGCGGCCTTGGCGTGCGCGTACTGCGCGCCGCCATCGAACAGGCGCCGCGAAACGCCGGCCAGACCCTGGTAGAACATCGGCATGAAGATGCCGTTGATGCAGACGAACGAGCCCCAGAAGTGGATCCTGCCGAGCTTGTCGTTCAGCTTGCGGCCGGTGATCTTCGGAAACCAGTAGTAGATGCCGGCGAACATCGCGAAGATCGTTCCCGGCGCCACGACGTAGTGGAAGTGGCCGATGACGTAATACGTGTCGTGCAGATGGATGTCGGTCGTCGCCAGGCCGAGCGGCAGTCCGGTCAGTCCGCCGATGCCGAACATCGGCAGGAAGGCCAGCGCGAAGAGCATCGGCGTCGTGAACCTGATCGAGGCGCCCCACAACGTGATGAAGAGCGCGCTGAGGATGATGACCGACGGGATGGAGATGATCATCGTCGTGGTCTGGAAGAAGGCGCTGATGACCGTGCCCATGCCGGTCATGAACATGTGGTGCGCCCAGACGACGAATGACATGAATCCGAGGAAGATCGTGGCGCCGACCATGGAGCGATAGCCCCACAGCGATTTACGCGTGTTGTTGGCAATGACCTCGGCCACGATGCCCATCGCCGGCAGGATCAGAACGTAAACCTCGGGATGTGCAAGGAACCAGAAGAGATGCTGCCAGAGCAGCGGGTTGCCGCCGCCGGCGTTCTTCAGGACCTCGCCGCTGACGACGAGGCCGGTCGGCAGGAAGAAGCTCGTACCGGCGACGCGATCCATCAGCTGCAGCACGCCCGCGGCCTCGAGCGGCGGGAAGGCGAGCAGCAGCAGGAACGAGGTGACGAACTGCGCCCATACGAAGAACGGGAGGCGATCCCAGGTCATCCCCTTGGCGCGCAGTTGAATGATGGTGACGATGAAGTTGACCGACCCGAGGAGCGATGAGGTGATCAGGAAGATCATCCCCACCAGCCACCAGATCTGTCCGTCGGTCTGCATGATGACCGAGAGCGGCGGATACGAAGTCCAGCCCGACTGCGCCGCACCGCCGCGCGAGAAGAACATGCTCAGCAGCATGATGATGCCGCCCGGCAGGTAGCACCAGTAACTGGCCATGTTCAGCTTCGGGAAGGCCATGTCGGGCGCGCCGATCTGCAGAGGAACAACGTAGTTGCCAAACGCGCCGACGGCCAGCGGAACGATGGCCAGGAAGACCATGATCGTGCCGTGCATCGCGCCGAGCTGGTTGTACTGCTCGGGGAGCAGCTGGCCCTGCGGCGATCCCGCGCCGAAGAACAGGTGGATGATCTTGAAGCTCTCACCCGGCCATCCGAGCTGGAGTCGCATCATCAGCATCAGGAAGAAGCCGAAAAGGAGGAAGCAGAGCGCGGTGAATCCGTACTGGATGCCGATCCACTTGTGGTCCTGGGAGAAGACGTACTTGCTGATGAAGGACTGCTGGTGGCCGTGTCCGTCCTCTTCTTCCTTCATCACGCGCAGTGCTTCGCTGAGCGCCTTTTCGGCGTCGCGCGCATACATCCACTGCGATCCAACCCTGACTTGTCTTTTCTGAGCCATGCGACTCCTTGCCTGGGACGTCAATGGCGGGTTGGAGAACCCGCCCTACGTCATCCCTTGAACGTGAACGAAACCTGCTTCGACTCTTTCGGGCCGACGGTGATGCTCTGTTCCTGCTGGCCGTACTTCTCGTGCCACGCCACGACGGTGTACGTGCCGGGCGGGAGATTCGGGATCGTGAACTGGCCGTTGGCCTGGGAGACCGCGTAGAACGGATGCGGCATGACGGCCATGTACGACTTCATCCAGCCGTGGACGTCGCACTTGATCTTGAACGGCGTCGTCTCCGCCTTGTCGAGCGTCTTCTCGGCCACCATGCCCTGCACCGGCTGGCCTTCGTTGAACTGCGAGTTGTTGACCGGCATGGCGTGCACGTTGTGCAGCGTGGCGTCGTCGTTCTTGATGTCGAGCTTCTGGCCGATCTGCAGTGCGCTGACGTGCGGGTAGTAGCGGCAGCCCTTCTGATCGAGCGTCAGCGGCGTGGCCGGCGCCGGGTAGTTTCCGGCGGGCGGGTTCTTGATGTAGACGAAGACGTTGGCCAGCTCGCCGGCCGCGCCTGCGACTACTTCCTCATCCACCACCGGAGCGGTGTGCTGCGACTGGCAGTACGGATCGGCGCCCATCTGGATGGTCGGCATCTTCGGCGCCGCACCTTCGAGCTTGACCGCGCCGGCGACGGTTGCGGCGTCGGCGGAAACGGCCGGAGCTGCGGCTGCCGGAGCGGCGGCTGCTCCTGCGGTCGACGTGGCGCTCGCGGTCTGCGGAGCCTGATCGTCTTCCCCTTCTTCCTTCGATTCCGCCTCTTTCCCCTTGCCGCAGCTGACGGCGAGGACGAGGGCGGCGGCGAATAGCATCGTCAGAAACTTCTTCATGGTCATTTGCTTGCGATCTCCTTAGATTTCTGGACAGGCTGCGCGGGCGTCACGGGCAGCGGCGCCACGGTGACTCCACCCTCCCCCGCGGGCCGCATCTGGGTGATCCCGATGGACCAGATGTAGTCGCGGAGGTAGCCGGTGAGAGCCACGGCGTCGCTCATCGTGCGGCGCAGTTCTTTCTCGTCGTTGTGGAAGTACGGCAGCAGCATCGCCTTCTGCGCGGCGAACGGCGGCGTGTCGATGGCCAGCGCCAGCGGCGACTGGAAGCCGCCCGTCGCGGCATCGTGCGGGAAGTTGGCCGGCATGCGGGTCGACGGGATCATCTCGCCCGGTCTGCGGATCCAGTCGGGGATCCACTCGCGGCGCAGACGGACGCGCGAGAGCGTCAGGTTCGGTGCGAGCGACTGCGCGTTCGCGACGTCGGGCACCGGCGGATTCTCCGGATTGACCGGCGTCGTGGCATGACATTGCGCGCAGCGCAGCATGGCGAAGACTTCCTTGCCGATGGCCACGTTCGGCGCGGGCGGATTCGTGACCCGCGTCGTGTCGAACTGCTGAGCCTGACCCTCGTTCGCGAAGAAGGTGACGAGCGTGTTCGCTTCCTGATCGTCGAAGTGGAAGGTCGGCATCCGGACGTTGAGCCACGGCCGGATCTTCATCGTGCTCGGATCCTTGAGGAAGTTGAAGAGGAACGGCGATTGCGCGCGCGCCCCCTCGGGCGACAGATCGGGCGGAAGGAAGTTCGTGTCGGCGATCAGTGCGCCGATCGCGCGGCCCGTGCGGTCGACGATGTGACACGCGCGGCAGTTGTGCTGCGAGACGCGCTTCCGGCCTTCCTCGATCAGACGGCTCTGCGGATCCATCGCCGCCAGCCGGTTCGTCGCCACCATGTCCTTGGTCAGACCGGCGACGACCATCGTGATGAGCCGCGCTTCCTCCTCGCTGAGGTGGAAGTTCGGCATCTTGAGCTTGTCGTTGTAGCCCTTCTCGCGCCGGTCGTCGTACACGCGCGGGCTGCGGAGCTTGTTGTAGACCCACGACGGCACGTTGTGTTGCACGTGCTCGGTCTTCCCCGACTCGTGCGTGTATGTATGCACGAAGCCGAAGTCGAAGAGATGGAGGGCCTTCGATCCTTCGATCGTCAGTTCCGTCCCGATCGGCTTCAGTCCTTCGAAGCCGTTGATGTTGTGGCAGGAGTAGCAGCCGTACTTCTCGATCGAGCGCTGCCCGAGGTAGACGAGCTGGTCGTCGAGCGTCATCGTCCGCAGCCGAGCCTCGGCGTCGCGGTCGGACAACGTGTTGATCAGATATCCCTTGGCGAGATCGTGGACCGCTTTCACGTCGGGCGCATCGACCCGCTTCATCATGAACTGCGGCTTCTGCAGCGACATGAGGTAGGCGGTGATGTCGGACGCTTCCTGATCCGTCAGGCGCAGCGACGGCATCGGAGCGTCGGCGTAGTAGGCCTTCGGGTTCTTCACCCAGTTGTAGACCCACGCCGCATGCGTCTTCGTGCCGACGCCGGTGAGGTTGAAGCCGTAGTTGCGCTCCAGCGGGAAGTCGTCGCGCTTCGCGAGCCGGATCTGGCCCGTCGTCTCGTCCTTGAACTGCTCCGAGTTCACGTGACAACCGAGGCAGCCGACGCTCTCGACCAGCGTCTTGCCGCGCGCCGCATCGCCCGCCGCGGCAGGTGCCTGCCACGCGCGATGCGTCGACTTCGCGAAGAGGTACGAGACGATGGCGTGAATCTCGGCGTTCTGATTCTTGATGTTCTGCAGCCGCTCGGACGCCGGGACGAACGGTCCGATCATGTTCCGCTGATAGAAGAACGACGGCATGCGCGTCGTGGAGCGGAAGTCGTGCGGCTCGCTGATCCAGCGCACAGCCCAATCGGGCGTCGTCTTCTCCGCGATTCCGGTCAGGTCGGGACCCGGCTTGCGGAGATCGGTGAAGCGCCAGTTGCTGATCTTGTGGCAGGCGTAGCAGCCGTACAGCTCGACGGTGTGCATCGCCTTGTTGATGTCGTCGCCGCCGGCCACTTCAACCTGGCCGGCGTGACACTTCACGCAGCCCGCCTGGTAGTACTGCCGCGGGAACATCGGCGTCTCGTTGAACTCGTTCTCTTCCCAATCCCACTGCCGCTTGTCGTAGTCCCACGGACCGGGGAGAAGGCTGACGACGGCGCCCGACCAGCGGCGCTCCATCTTCGGATTCGGCGGCACGTGTCCGGCGCGGCCGAACTCCGTGGCGCGATCCTGTCCGTGATGGCAGGACGTGCATCCGAACTCGAGCAGCGGGTGCTTCGATGCCGAGCCGACGAACATGTCGAGGCGCGGATGCGTGCGCCACGGATTGAGGATGTCCTGCGGCGCATCCTCGATTCTCTTCAGCTGCGCGATGCGTCCCTCGGTGTCCTTCCGCTTGTCGGGAGCGGCGATCTGGTAGGTGTCGAGCTTCAGCTGCAGCTCGGCCGCGAGCCGGGCCGCTTCCTTCTTCGACTCGAAGCCGGGGCGGTCGATCGCGCGGTGGCACGTCATGCAGCGGTCGACGCGCGGGATGTGCATGTAGTTGACGTCGACGAAGAGGTCGGGCAGCACGACCTGGTCGATCTTCAGAGTCGGACTGATGAAGTCGAGCATCGGAAGATTGAGGAGGAGGTTCTGCCCCTTCGAGAAATCGACAGTGTCGAGCTGCTTGGTCAGGAGATCGATCGTCGCGGTCAGCTCTTTCTTCTTCGCATCGACGTCATCGATCTTCTTCAGCCAGAGGTTGACCCGCTCTTTCGCGGCATCGCGGTCGCGGGTGACCTGCTGCAGCCGAAGCTGCAGGTCCTGGACGTGCTTGACGTAGTACTGGAAGTCGCGCCACCGATCGGCGCGGTCGGCGCGCTTCTGCAGGTTCGCCGCCTCGGCCTCGTAGCGCTTGGCGTCGAGGACGGCCTTGGCGAAACGGTAGTCCTCGTCCGCGGCGTAGTGCTTCCCTTCCCACGCGTCGAGGTCCTTCTGTGCGCGCAGGTACTGATCGCGATGCCGGGCGATGACGATGTTCTGCTGCTTGATCTGCTCGTCGAGCGCCTTGAGCTGATCCTTGTTCGCCGACGCCTGCGCGGCCTTGAGATCGGACTCGATCCGCTCCTGCTGGATGCGGAGGAACTCGCGCTGGAACCACTTCCATCCGCGCACGTAGTCGTAGCCGACGATCAGCGCCGTCGAGCCGAGCAGGATGAGGGACGACCACGCGAAGATTGCGTTGAGGCGCCCCATCGAGTAGTTGTGCGGGATCGGCTCCTGTGGTTTCACGCGCGCGCCCCCTCGGCCGAGGTGTCATCCTGAGGCGCGGAGACGCCGAAGGATCCGTAACTTCCGGCGCAACGCCTGTGGGATACGGGTCCTTCGCCGTCTGCGCGGCTCAGGATGACACGGTGGACGGCGTTCATATGTTGAAGAAGATCTCCTGGATGTGAACGATGTACTTCAGGTTGAACAGCCACCGAAGAACCATCTTGATCGGCAGCGACATCATGAACAGGAAGAGGAACGACCCGACGTAGTACCGGGGCGGTCCCATCTTCAGATAGAAACGGCGGAACGGTCCGATGGCCAGCAGCGGCGGCAGGGCCAGGTACGCGAGCACGAAGATGATTCCGAACATCTCGCGGATCACCCAGAGGTGCGGCAACGGCATGGCCAGCGCCTTGACCCAGATCAACTCCGACAGATCGACGTTGACCAGCGGTACTAGCTTGTTTGGATCCCAGTATTCGTAGGGCCCGAAGAAGTTCCAGTTCGGGCCGCGGAGGAACGTGCCGGTGATGATGAGGAACGACCAGAGCACGAGGAAGCCGTAGAGGAAGATCCCGAGCTCCCACTTCCGCTCGCGGAAGGAGTAGTAGCCGTTCCCCTTCGGATTGGTATCGATGTACGGCACTGCCATCAGCCCGACGATGATCAGCGTCGGCAGGACGACGCCGGCCAGCCAGGGATCGAAGTAGACGAGCATCTCCTGCAGGCCGAGGAAGTACCAGGGCGCCTTCGCGGGATTCGGCGACGACGTCGGATTGGCCGGCTCTTCGAGCGGGGCGCGCAACGCGATCGACCAGATGATCATCACGATCGTCAGGACGATCATGCAGAGCATCTCGGTGTAGACCAGATCGGGCCAGGTGAAGAGCTTCTCGTCCGACTCCGTCTTCTCCCACGGGATGCCGCCCTTGAGCATCTGCTGGTCGTTCAGGTACGCCTTCCGGAGCGCGAGCCAGGTGAAGAAGCCGAGCAGGAAGATCATCGCCGCGATCGGCACGTTGTCCGGCTTAGCGGCGATCAGATAGAAGTTCGAGTCGAACATCGACAGCGCGAATCCGCCGCCGCCGATGATCAGGATCCAGAGGCCGGTCTTGTTGTCCCACAACCGGCCGCCGAGGTTGGCCAGCACGAACATCAGGCCGAGATAGGCGATGCCGCAGTAGAGCAGCGGCGTGATGACCAATCCGGTCACGATCAGCAGGATGCCGAATCCGAGAAACGCCCCGCCGGCCTTCGACTTCAGCTTGCCGTCGAAAAGGTTGAAATAGACGATGAAGGCGAACGTCGCTGAAAGGAGGATGAACGACAGCGACGCGCCGGAGAGAACGTTGACGAAGTCCTTGAGGAAGGTCATCGTCTCACCTCACATCGGCCCGGAGATGCCGCCATCTTTTCGCACTCGCCAGAAGTGGATGGCCATCAGGAATCCGGCCGCCAGTGGGATCGCCATGCAGTGCAGGACGTAGAACCGCAGCAGCGTCGACGGTCCGATCGAGCGTCCGCCGATCAAGGCGAATCGCGCGTCGTCGCCGGCGTGAATCAGCCGGATGTCGCCAAGTTTTATCAGGCCCGACATCGGGCCCTCGTTTCCCGCGCCTGGTGTGGCGCGCGCCATGTTCGAACCGACGGTGATGGCCCAGATCGCCAGCTGGTCCCACGGCAGGAGATAGCCGGTGAACGACAGCAGCAGCGTGAGCACGAGGAGGACGACGCCGACGTTCCAGTTGAACTCGCGCGGCGGTTTGTACGAGCCGGTCATGAAGACGCGGAACATGTGCAGCCAGACGGCGATGACCATCGCGTGTGCACCCCAGCGGTGCATCTCGCGCATGATCCCGAACGGCGCCTGCTCGCGCAGATCCATGATGTCGGGATAGGCATATTCGATGGTCGGCCGGTAATAGAACATCAGCAGCAGGCCGGTGACCGTCTCGACCAGGAACAGGAAGAACGACGTGCCGCCCATGCACCAGGTGTAGCTCATCCGCACGCCGGAGCGGCGGACCTTGACCGGATGCAGGTGGAGGATCAGCGAGCCGAGGACGGCGAGAACGCGCTTGCGGTTGGTATTGGGAACGCCGACGCGGAAGATCGACTTCCAGATCTGCGAGTTGACGATGCCTTCCTGCAGTTGTCGTAGGTTCGCCATTCTCTCCCCGGCTGCCGGCTATGCGCCGGAAGCTTTCAGACTTTCAGGAACGAATCGGGACTCGTCCACTCGCCGCGCTCCTGATGGAACTGCACTGACTTGTCGACCACGATGTTGCCGTCCGCGGGATCGACGTAGATCTTCGCCCGCTCCAGAGGCCGCGGGGCCGGACCTTCGAAATTCACTCCGGTCCGGTAGTAGCCGCTGCCGTGGCACGGGCATTTGAATTTGTTCTGCGAGGCGAGCCAGTTCGGCGTGCAACCGAGGTGGGTGCAGACCGTGATCAGCGCGTACATGATGTCTTCGGTCCGGACGATCCAGATCCCGTACTTGTCCTTCCAGCGCTCGTCGACCTCGCCGACCGAGTAGTCGGCGACCGGACCGGCCTTGAACTTCTGCACCGGCTCGAAGAGCACGTTCGGGAAAAGGAAACGCCCCAGGATGCTGGCCAGACCTCCGAGCGCGGCTGCGAGGGTGGTCCAGGCGATGGTCAGGACGAAGGGAAAACTGCGACGGGAAATCTCCCCCTGATCGCGAATTTCCGCCGCCGCGCTGCCCGCGAGGGGCGTCTTTGGAACCACTTGATATGGTGTGATTTCTTCAGACATCGGGAGCCGTGATTGGTTGCTTCCGGTGCCGCTACTATCGCTCGATCAGTGAGGTGTGTCAACGAAAAAGGTGACAGTCGACACACTGTTTCGCGAGAGCGATGCATCTCGTTTGGATGAGCGCGTTTTGCCGGTTAATAGATCAGCAATTGGTACCTGAAAAACAGACCGCTTGGGCGTCTGTCCTACACTACTTCTTCTGCATGGCCTGCTTCGCCGCGTCACGGACGCGCAGGCTCGCGTCGCTGGTCGCCAGTCGCTGGAGGTCGGCATTCGCTTCAGCCCCGGCGAGCTTCGCGTACGGCTCCATGGCCATGATCATCGCATCCTCGGCCTGATCCTCGCGCATGTGCGCGGCGGCGAGACGCTGGCGGTCGAGCATGTCGTGCAGGGTGCCGATCGCGCGCTTGTCGCCGAAGCGGGAGAGGGCGATCGCGGCGTTGAAGCGGACGTCGGGGACCTGATCCTCGAGCATCGACGCGAGCGCCGGCACCGCGCGCGGGTCGCCGATCGCGCCGAGGGAGAACGCGGCGGTCTTGCGGACATCCTTGTCGTCATCGTGGGTCGCTTCGATCAGATTCGCGACCGCGCCGGGATCGCGCAGCTCGCCGAGGGCAACGATCGTGTAGAGGCGCGTCTCGGCGTCGTTGTCGTGCAGGCCTTCGATCAGCACCGGCGTCGCGCGGCGGTCGCCGAGCTTGCCGAGAACCAGCGCAAGGTAGCGGCGGATGCGCGGATCGTCGTTCTTCGATTGCGTGTAGATCGAGGCCACCTGCTGCTCGAGGTTCGGATACTTCTTCGCTTCGCCGCGGTTGATCGAGCGAGAGAGCTGATACGCAGCGTGCCCACGTTCGTGTGCACTGCCGGCGCGGATCTCGTTCAGGTAGTCGGGAATCGTGCTCTTCTCCGAGGCCAGCAGACCGAAGAGGAGAAACACGCCGACGCCGATCAACACGATCCCCAGCGGGAAAATGACGAACTGGAAGAGGATCGTGCGGGGAGATTCTTTGGGGAGATCTTCCGTCATCGGCCGGTGCCCGCGACGATGAAGTCGGGCAGGTAGCCCTTCAGCTGCGTCGGCGCCTCGGGGACGACGATGGCGTCCTTGTCACAGACCGACTCGCAGAGCCGGCAGGCGACGCACTTGTTCTTCTCGACGAAGGCGATCTTGTAGTGGTTCGCCACCGTCTCGTCCTGCGGCTCGATCATCTTGATGCATTCGAACGGGCAGATGTCGACGCAGAACTCGCATCCCGTGCAAAGGTCCTTGATGACCTCGGCTTTCGGGATGTCTTTCGGCTTCACGCGCGGGATGTAATCGCCGTGCTGATTCTGGATCGCATCGACCGGGCAGTAGATGCCGCACACGGAGCAATCGATGCAGCGCGTCGGGTGGATGTAGAACTGGCCCTTCTGCGTGCCCCAGATGGTGTTCGTGGGGCACTTGATCTCGCAGACGCCGCACCCGATACAAAGGTCAGTGATGAAATGAGGCATGCCGTGTTGGGGGAACAGTGTACCGCACCATCTGATTTCGGCAATCGTGTCGAGGCCGCCGCAAATACAATCTGCGCCATGCGATTTGTGGCCGCCGCCTTGCTGATGATGCTCGCCATCCCGACCCTCCACGCCGACATCGATTTCGACAAGCTGACGAAGGGTCAGGAGGTCGACGGTTTCCGCGTGAATGCCGTCTATCTGAACGATGCGAACAAGCCGATGGGGGCGCAGTTCGTTCATCGCCGCAGCGGCTTCACGCTCGACCTGCTGCGCATTGAATCGGTGCCGCAGGCCTACACGTGGGTGAATTCGTTCCCGGTCTCGAACCAGGGCGAGCCGCACACGCAGGAGCATCTCCTCCTCGGCAAAGGAATCGTCGGCCGCGCCTACTCGGCGGAGCTGACGATGTCCCTCGGCGAGATGAACGCCTTCACGCAGCAGTGGCGGACCAGCTACCACTTCGGCACGCCGGCCGGCGCCGACGTCTTCTTCGATCTCTACCGCTCGCAGCTGAACGCGCTGCTGCATCCGAACTACAGCGACGAGGAGATCCGCCGCGAGGTCCGCAACTTCGGCGTCACGGAGAATCCCGACAAGACGCTACGGCTCGAAGAGAAGGGCTCCGTCTACAACGAAATGATGTCGTCGATGCCGACGCCGTTCTTCACGTTGTTCCTCCGGCTGAACCAGACGTTGTACGGAGCGGCGCATCCGCTTTCGTTCGAAGCGGGCGGCGAGCCGGCCGGCATCCGGACGATGAAACCGGAGGACATCCGCCGCTTCCACGATGAGAACTACTACCTGGCGAACATGGGATCGATCGTCTCGTTCCCGAACAGCATCGCGATCGAGGACGTGCTGAAACGGACCGACGCGATCCTGCGCGCGGTCGAACCCGAGGCGTCGACTCGGAAGGCGAAGTCGTTCGCCACCCTGCCGAAGCCGCAGCCGGCAGCGGCCGGGAAGATCGACATCGTCGACTATCCGCAGAAAAACGAGCAGCAGCCAAGCCCGATCATCTTCGCCTGGCCGGCGACGCGCGACCTCGCGCCGAAGGATGTCCTCCTGCTCGGACTCTTCCTCGACAACGTCGCCAGCGACTCGACTTCGAATCTCTACAAGCTCTTCATCGACAGCAAGACGCGCGTGATGGACATCGGCGCGCGCTCGCTCTTCACCGATTTCGAAGAGCAGTCCGGGCAGCCGGTGGCGATCGCCATCACCGACGTCGCGGTCGCGAACCTCACACCGGAGAAGCTCGCGGAGATCCGCGGGAAGGTGACGGCGGAGATCGATCGCATCGCCGCGATGCCCGACGGCTCGCCGGAGCTCGCGCAGTTCAACGAGCGGGTAGGCAACCGGCTGCTGGAGCGGGAGCGCGATCTGGCGAAGTTCGTCAACACGCCGCCGCGCTTCGGCGCGCGCAACACCTTCTCGACCTGGATGGATCATCTGTTCGAGCTCGGGCGCACGTCCGACTTCCGCAAGTCGGTGACGATGAAGCCGGAGACGGAGTACGTCCGGAAGCAGCTCTCGCCGGCGAAGAACGTCTGGCGCGAGCTGCTGACGCGCGCGCAGATCGCGCACACGACGCCGTACACGATCGCGGTCAAGCCGAGCCCCGCGCTCGCGGCGCGCGAGGAGACGGAGCGGGTCGCGCGCGCGAACGCCGAGGCGGAGCGGCTGGCGAAGCAGTACGGCGTCAGCGATCCGCAGGAAGCGATCAAGCGGTACGGCAAGGAGTACGACGAGGCGTCGGCGAAGATCGACGAGGAAGCGAAGAAGGTCGCGCGCACGCCGTTCGTGAAGTCGCCGCCGATGACGCTCGACGATCAGCTGCGCTACGACGCGACCACGATCGACTCGGTGCCGATGGTGGCGTCGAAATTCGAGAACATGACGAGCGCGCAGGCCGGCCTCGCGCTGCGGGCCAACACCGTGCCGCAGGATCACCTCCGCTACGTCTCACTCCTGCCGCTCCTGCTGACCCGCGTCGGCGTGATCGAGAACGGCAAACCGGTGTCGTACGACGAGATGAGCGAGCGGCTGCGGAAGGAGATCCTGTCGCTCGATGCGAACTATTCGACCAACGCGAGGACGAATCGCGTGGAGCTCGTCGTGCGCGGCTCGGGCATCGGCGAGAAGGAAGTCGCACGGGCGATCGATTGGATGTCGCTGACGCTCAATCATCCCGACTGGCGGCCGGAGAACCTGCCGCGCATCCGCGACGTGGTCGATCAGGAGCTGGCCCGGCTGCGCAACGCGCCGCTCGGCTCCGAAGAGTCGTGGGTCCAGAATCCGTTCACCGCGTATCGGAAGCAGTCGAATCCGCTCTTCCTCGCCGCCGACTCGCTCTTCACGCGCGAGCACAATGCGCTGCGCCTGAAGTGGATGTTGAAGGATGTGCCGCCCGCCGACCGCGACGCGCTGACCGCATTCCTCGGCGCGTTGACGCCGTCGCGCACCATCACCGCGCCCGACACCGCGCCGGCGATCGTGAAAGAAGCGGTCAAGGACCTCAATCAGACGCTGATCGAAGTTCCTGACGTGAGCCTCAACGCGGACGTCGCGTATCTCGCGGCCGCCATCCGCGAAGACATCGGCGTCGGTCCCGCCGAGGCTTTGAAACGCCTCGATGAAACACGCCGCGCAATCCTGCACGCCGGCAACGCGCGGATGTGGGAAGTCGGCTCGACGGCGATGGAGAAAGCGGTCGCGCCGAAAATCGCGGCACTCGTCGCCATGCTCGACAAGAGCGCCGCGGCACCGGTGGCGTATCCAACCACGCGGGCCATCGACGCGCGGCTCGAGCAACGCGAGAGCGGCAATCCCGTCTATGTCGGCCTCTTCGCGCCAAACATGAAGGGCGGTGTGATCATCACCTCCGCGCCGACCGCGCAGTACGCCGACTTCAAGAACAAGGAGAAGCAGCTCGACTACCTCGCGTCGCGTTTGTACGGCGGCGGCGGACCGCACGGCATCTTCATCAAGACCATCGGCGCAGGCCTCGCGTACAGCAACGGAATCCGCGGAAATCTCTCCGCCGGAATCGTCGGCTACTACGCGGAGCGGACGCCCGAGATCCCGCAGACGCTGCACTTCGTCATCAACACGATCAAGGGCTCGCCGCGCGACACGACGCTCGTCGATTACACGATCGCCCAGGCCTTCGGCGAGTTCCGCTCGTCGCAGACGTACGAGACGCGCGCCGAAGCGATGGCCGCCGATCTCGCCGACGGACAGGCGCCGGAAGAGGTGCGCAAGTTCCGCGAATCGATCCTCGGCCTCCGCAAAGACCCCTCCCTCGGCGACACGCTGTTCGATCGCAAGGACAAGGTGTACGCCCGCGCCATCCCCGAGTACGGCGGCGTTCACGGACGAGACGTCGTGGACGGGGTCTACTTCGCCATCGGCCCCGACAAGCAGCTCGACGCGTTCGATCGCTACATCAAGGAGGGGGAGCCGGATATGAAGTTGTTCCGGCTCTACGCGCGCGATTTCTGGATGCCGTGAGAAACCAGATAGCAGATAACAGATAGCAGATAGCAGGAGAAAAACTGCGGCTGCTCTGTCTGCTATCTGCTATCTGCTATCTGACCTGCTGTCTGAGTTGGTCAGCACGATCACGGTCTCGTTCGGAGACCGGACGATGATGTTGCGGAAGCTGACCGTCTCGCCTTCGTGCCAGACGAAGCCGGCACCCTGATGCCATCCGAATTCGAGCTTTCGTCCGGCCAGCGACGCGTCCCATTTCTGCAGATCGTCGATCGAGCTGTAGATCCCGCCGTCGCCGCGCGTGGCGCTGGTCGGGCTCTGATCGCGGCGGATCCAGCGGCCGTCCTCGAACGTGTAGCCGAAGGCGCGGTTCGCGACGTTGGCGGTTCCGAGCACCGTCCCGTTCATGCCGAGCGGCGCGAAGATCTCGTCGTGAAAGAACGTCTCGAGCGGAACGCCTGAGACGCGTTCGATGAGCAGTCCGAGCAGGACGTAGCCGCCGTTGCTGTAGCGATATTCGCTGCCCGGCGGGAAGTACGTCCGGTTCGTTTGTTCGAGCAGGTGCAACACGTCGTGATCGCTCACCTGCTCCGTGCCGGTGATCAGATCTTCGTAATCGATGAGACCCGAGGTGTGCGTCAGCAGCTGACGGATCGTGAGGTCGCGAAAGGCGCGATCATCGAGCGAGAGCTGTCCGCGCTCAGCGAGGATCTCGATCGCCCGCGCGGTGAACTGCTTGGTCATCGAGGCAAGACGGAAATTCGTCGCGGGCGTGATCGGGATGGCGTGCTCGAGATCGGCGAGACCGGTGCACTCGCGGCGGACGACCGACCCGTCGCGGACGACGAGCAGTGCGGAACCGGGTGAAGGGATCACACCGCGAGCAGTTCGGAGATCGTCTTGATCAGGTGCGACGACTGGATCGGCTTGCTGATGTAGGCGTTCGCGCCGAGGGCCAGGCCGCGCTCGCGATCTTCCTCAGCACCTTCCGTGGTGATGATGATGATCGGGATGTTCTTGAGCTGCGCGTTCTGGCGGACCAGCGACACGAGCTTGAGGCCGTCCATGACCGGCATGTTGATATCGGTGAGGATCAGATCGATCTTGTCGGGACCGGAGAGCTTCTTGAGCGCGTCGACGCCATCGACCGCTTCGATGATCTTCGCGTTCTTGAATCTCTTCAGCGAAAACGAGATCAACTGACGCATGGTCGGGGAGTCTTCGACGACCAGGAAGTTCGCGTTTTCCATCCCCAAAATTCGGCCTCTTCCCTAACTGGTGGTAGTGAGCAGATCGAGGAAGCTCTGGATCGTGTTCAGCTTCCGCTCGGACTGCGAATAAAGCTTCGACGAGAAAATCGCCGTCGCGGCGTGCGCGGCGAGGAGCGAGAAGAGCTCGTAGTCGACGGCCGAGAACGAGTCCTTCTGTTGCAGCAATTTGTAGATTGCGATGAGCCCGATGACGTGCTCTTTGATCTTCAGCGGAACGGCGGCCTGCGGCTTGTCGATGGAGACCGACCCGCTGTCGCCGTCGATGTCCTGATTGACGTAGTAGCTCTCGCCGGTCTTGGCCACCTGTCCCATCACTCCATCGCCGAGGCGGATGGAGATCTGGTCGATGTTCGGCATCACGTCTTCGCCTTCCGAAGCGATGGTCTTCAGCTCGTTCGTCTTCTCGTCGAGGAGGAGGATGGCGAAGGCCTCCGCGCCGATGAGGTTGATGACGATTTCCTGAACGATCTGGATGACTTCGCGGAAGTCGAGTGTGGAGTGGAGCTGGTAGCTGGCGACGTAGAGGTTCGCCAGGTTGTTGTTCTGCTCTTCGATCTCGATGTAGCGGTTGGCGAAGTCCTTGTTTTCTTCCTCGATCGCGGAGAAGCGCTCGTGGATCCGCTTGTTCTCTTCGGTGAGGTGGACGATCTGATCGCGCAGCTTCTGGACTTCATCCGGCGCCGGCTTTTGCTCGGTCTCCGAAGCTGCCAGGCGATAGCGCAGGCGCTGATTTTCGCGCAGCAATTCCTCGGTGAACTCCTTGCCCTTGTTGAACAGTTCGAGGAACTTCTCGGCTTTCGATTCTTCAGTCATGAATTGCCTCGGACGCGGCGAGGTGAGACTAACATACGCGGCCCGATAGCAGAAAGCAGATAGCAGAAAGCAGACGACTACCGCCGGCTCTCCTCGGTTCTTCGCCTGCTATCTGCTGCCTGCTGTCTGCTGTCTTCATCCCGTGCAGAAGCGGCGGATCGCATTCGGGATGTCGTGCAGCGGAACGATCTCGTCGATCGCACCGGTCTTGATCGCCTCCCCCGGCATGCCGAAGATGATGGCGGTTTCGGCCGATTCGGCGATCGTCTTCCCTCCCCGCTCGTGCACCTTCCGGATCGATTCGGCGCCGTCGTCTCCCATGCCGGTCATGATCACCGCGACGATCCGATTGCCGCATGAATCGCTGGCCGTGGCGAAGAGCCGGTCGACGGACGGCGCATACAAATCGCTGAGTCCGGCCGGATAGACCCGCACCTGCAACCCCTCCGGCAGGCGCCGCACTTCGGTCTGCATTCCGCCCGGTGCGACGTACGCGTATCCCGCTCTCATCATGTCGCCGTCGCTCGCCTCTTTCACGGTGTACGGCGAGAGACGATTCACGCGATCGGCGAAGAGGCGCGTGAACGTCGGCGGCATGTGCTGCGCGACGACGATCGGTACCGGCAGCAGCGGCAGATGCTGAAACACATGCTGCAACGCGGGAGGCCCGCCGGTCGAGCAGCCGATGGCGATCAACTCGATCCCCTTCGCGCAGACTTCGGGCATCGGACCGGGAGGTTGTGCCGCCGCTTCCTCTTCCTGCACGCGGCGCTTGAGGTTCTCCATCCGCAGGTCGACGACCTGCAGGACTTTCGCGGTGAGGTCTTTCTGGATTTCCTCGAGCCGCGGCGACACGCGGCCGCCCGGCTTGGCGATGAAGTCGATCGCCCCGAGCTCGAGCGCCTTGAAGACGCTGCGATCGCTCGAGCGCGATGAGACCGCGATGACCGCCGTCGGCAGGTTCGCCATCAGCCAGCGCAGAAAGGCGAAGCCGTCCATGATCGGCATCTCGAGATCGAGCGTGATCACGTCGGGCCGGAACTTCATCACTTGCTTGATGCCGTCCTCGCCGTTGACCGCCGTGCCGACGACCTTGATCTGCGAGTGAGACTCGAGCATCCGCGCCAGCGTCACGCGGTTGTACGCGGAATCGTCGATGACCAGAGCACGGACCGGCATCCGGGAGGGATTGTATCGGGTTGCGTTGATTGCGGGTTGCGCGGTTACGCGGTTGCGGGGTTACGCGGTTGTTAGGTTGTTGAGTTGCTGGGTTGCTTGGTCGCCAGGTTCCCGTGAATAGCGGCGCCGGCCGGAACGGCCCGGCGTCCGCAGACGCGCACGCGACGCTGGCGATGCGCGTGTTCCGGTTTCGTCCGCCGCTCAGCTGCGCGCGAGGCGCGTCGGCTGCTGCGCGGACAGGCACCGCCTACTGGCGGCTACCGTTGGTAAACCATGTCATTCTTCAGGTGCCTCAGTTTGAATTGCGTGGAGAGGGAGATCAGCGACTCGGAGTGGCCGAGGAGCAGATACCCGCCGTCGATCAGCCGATTGTAGAAGTTCGACACGACCACGCGCTTCGAGGAGTCATCGAAATAGATGATCACGTTGCGGCAGAAGATGATGTCGAGGTGCCCGAGGAGCGAGACGCGCGACTCGTCGTAAAGATTGAGGCGGCCGAATGAGACGCGGTTGCGCACCTCATCCTTGATCTTCCACGATCCATCCTCCGCCCGCACGAAGTACTTGTCGCGCAACGTAGCTTCGGTCGACCGGAACGCGCTCTCGCGATACTGCCCGCGGCGCGCCTTCTGCAGCACCTGCTGGTTGATGTCGCTGGCGAAGATCTCGAACGCCGCTCGCTCGTACCAGCCCGACTCCTGCAGCAGGATCGCGATCGAGTACGGCTCTTCGCCTGACGAGCATCCCGCCGACCAGACGCGCACTTTCTTGATCGGCTTCTTCGACAGGATGTCGGGAACGATCTCCTCGATGAACGCCGTCAGCTGCGCCGGCTCGCGGAAGAAGTAGGTCTCATTCGTCGTGACCAGGTCGTAGATCTGATCGAACTCCGACTCCGCGCGCGGGTCGTATTGCAGGAAGTAGAAGTACTTCTGGAACGAATCGAAGTTCAGCTCGCGGGCGCGCGGCGAGAGGCGCTTCTGCAGCAGGTACTTCGACGTATCGGCAAACCACATCCCCGTCCGCTTGTAGATCTGGTCCCGCAGCAGCCGGAAAACGTCGTCCGGCAACTCGAGATGATGATTCAGCGACAGGTTGAAGGTCGACATAACACCGAGTGCTGAGTGCTGAGTGCTGAGTGCTGAGTGGTTGCTTCGTCACTCAGAAGTCAGAACTCAGAACTCAGCACTTCTTTTCATGGCTTCTCTCTCATCGCCTGCAGAATTGCAGCGATCACAACTTCCCTCCTGCTATCCGCCGTCCGCCACGCCTCTTCGAGCAGGTCCCGATAAAGCTGTTTGTGTCTAACGAAAACCTCCGAGACATCGTCCAGGATCGCGGTGTTCTCCAGCGCCTTGAAGAGGTGCGGGAACGACTCGCGATCGGGAATCTTGTCCAGCGCCAGGACCGCCGACTGCTGCACGTACGTGTCGGGATCCTCGAGCGCGCGATGCAGCGATTGCAGCGCGTAACGATCGCCGCGATTGCCGAGCGCGGTGGCCGCGGCGGCGCGGATGCGCCAGTCGTCATCGACCAGCGCCTCGATCAAACGATCGAAGACATCCGCGCCCGGAATGCGCGCCAGCGCCAGGATCGCCGCGCGGCGGATCTCGAGATCGGATTCATTCAACGCGTTGAAGAGCACGTCGCGAACGCCGGTGTTCTCCGACTTCCCGAGCGCTTCGATGGTCGCGATGCGCACCGGCGGCAGGTCGTGCTCCAGGTGATGCATCAGCGGCCCGAGCGCCTCCGGATGCCGGTACTCGCCGAGCGCCTGCGCGGCGGCGGTGCGGATCCAGATGTCGCTGTCCTCGAGTGAGCTGATGAGCGGCTCGATCCCTTTCTCCGGCCGCAGACGGACGATGGCGTTGATCGCCGCCAGCCGCACCGCGGTCGATTCATCGGCCAGCGAAAGCACCAGCTGATCGGCGAAACGCTCCTCGCCGAACTTGCCCATCAGCGAGATCGCCTTCTGCCGGATCACCGGATCGCTGTCCTTCGATGCCAGCAACAGCTCGTCGTGATACCCCTCGCCCTGGATGTTGACGAAGACCGAGAGCGAGTTGAGCTTCATCGGGATCGACGGCGACTGCAGCAGGCGCCGGATCTTCATCAGGACGTCCTGCTTGATCTCCGGAAAAGCGCTGACCAGCCCGGAGATCGAGTTCACGGCCGCTTGCTGCGAGGCGACGTCGAAGTCATCGAGCTTGGCCAGCAGGTAGTCGATCGAGCCCGGATCGGCGATCTCGCCGAGGGTCTCGATCGCCAGGCGGCGGATCATCGGATTGTCGTGATCGAGGAACGGCAGGATGTGCGGAATGGCCTCCGGCACGCCGACGACGTTGATCACGCGCAGCAGCAGCGCGACGATCTCGTCCTCTTCCGCGTTGCGCAGTGTCTCGAGGATGGCGTGCATCGCACCGGAGCCGAAGTCGATCAGCCCCTGCGCCGCGACTTCCGCGGTGTCGGGCTGCTCGAGGAAGGTCATCAGCACCGGCAGCGCGTGCGCGTCGCCCGACCATCCGAGGAACTTGAGGATGAAGTTCTTGACGTCGCGTTTCGGCGTCGTGTGCAGGTGATCGATGAGCGGCGCGATCTTCGATTTCGGGAACGACTCGCGGAACTTGCGCTGAATCAGCATCCGCTCCGCCTGTTCCACAATGCGCGGCTTCGAAGCTTCCGCGATGCGCACGAGGGCCCGTAGCGCGGTGAGGTTCAACTTCTCCTCGTCGGCGATGATCCGCAGCAGGAAGCTGACCGTGCCGACGTCGGCGACTTTTCCGACCGCCTCCAGCACCGGCTTGCGGAGCGACTTCTCCGCGTAGAGCGGCAGGATGGCCGGCAGCGCGGCGCGATCGCCGATCTCGCCGAGCGCCTCGATGATGTGGAACTTCAGCCAGAGGTCCTCGCGCTGCTGGAGCATGGCCATCAGCAGCGGCAGCGCGGCGGCATCGCGATACTTGCCGAGCGACGAGACGACCGATGAAGCGACGTTGATGTCGCGCTCCGGCTCGAGCATCCCCATCAGCATTTTGAAACCGTCGGGGCTGCGCAGATCGCCGAGCAGGTTGACGAGCGAGAGGCGGACGTCGACGTCGGGCTCGACCGCCAGCCGCCGCACGATCGGTCCGATGGCCGGATCGCCGATGCGGATCAGCGCCTCGGTCGCGGAGTTGCGCTTGCCGGCGTTCTCCGAGTCGGCCAGCGAATCGAGGAGGCCGTGGATTACGGCCGGCCGCGCGTCGCGCACGAAGCCATCGACGATGGTCTTGCGCACGCGCCAGTCCTTGTCGCCCAGCAGCTCGAACATCAGCGGCAAGTCGCGGTCGTCGGTCGAATGGGAGACGAGATACGCCGCCTTCTGGCGTGCGTCGGGATCCGACGAACGGGCCTGCTCGATCAGTTGGGGATCAGCGCTCATTATTGATTCCGGTGCGTATACGTTCCAGGTCCTCGCGCTTCATCTGCACGAACTGCTGGAGCGTTTCGTTGAAAATCTCTGTGTCGCGGCGGATGCGAAACGGCACGCGCGAGTCGAAGTACGACCGCCCCTCCTCGATCTCATCCTTGAGGACGTCGAAGAAGTTGTTTTCACGAAGGCCGCGATCGACCTTGTCGGCGTTGTAGATGACGATGTCGGAGAGGATGAGACGCGCCAGGCGGCGCGCTTCGTCGTACTCGCGAGGCTCGATCGGGAACTCGCTCGTCACGCCGACCTGCGGGAAGAGCTTGCGGATGATCTGGCGCAGCTCCTTCTCCGGAACCTGTTCCTCGATGTACTCGTCGGCGCCGTAAAGGCTCGTCGGATTGGCGCGGAAGCGATTGGCGCGGAAGAGCGCGCCGATGAGGATCACGCGGGTCTGCGACAGCGAGGGATCGGCCTTGATCTCTTCCGACACTTCGACGCCGAGCTTGCCCTTGAGGTAGACGTTGACGATCACCAGGTCGGCCCGCACGCGGCGGACGAACTCGAGGGCCGGGTCGCCGGTCTCGAAGAACTCGACATCGAAGCCGAGGCGGCGCAGGTGCTCGCCGAGGAACGTGCGGAAGGGGCGCGGCTCGTCGGCGATCGCGGCGATGCGGCGCGCGTGCACGGCGGGCGCCGCCGCCGGTGCGCCTGCACCGTCGCCCGGGACGACAGGCGAGGGCGCCTGTCCTACACTCGGCTTGAGGACCATCTGCGTCCGGCACGAGGGGCAGGCGACGCGCACGGGGGCGGTCAGCGGCAGCTGCAACGCCGCGCGAAATTTCGAGCCACAGTTCTTACACGTGAGTTCCATAGTTCGGGACGTAAGGGAATGCGTCCGCGATCAGCGACGCGCTGCGATGGCTTCCTGCGTTGCGGCGTGACCTCGGCTGTCCAACAGCTTGTCTAAATCGAGGAGGATCGTCAACGCATTTGCCTGCCGGAAGACCCCACGGATGGCGTCATCGAGCTCGCTCGAGTGCACGACGGGATGCGGCTCGATCGCTCCGGCGGCCGTTTTCACGACGCGCAGAACCCGATCGACTTCGAATCCGACCGTCTCTCCCCGATGCTCGAGCACCACGATGCGGGTATCGGCACCGGCGGCGGAGGCGGGCGGGTGGCGGAGCTTGCGGCGGACGTCGAGCAACGTGACGATCGTGCCGCGAAGGGAAATGATCCCGACGATCGTGTCGTCGGCATTCGGAATGCGCGTGACAGGACGCGGCGTCACGATCTCGACGATGTTCTCGATGGCCACCGCGTAGTTCTCGCCGGCGATGACGAAGGTGAGCAGCTCGGCGACGTCGGCCGCGGTCGTCTCCAGCGTCTCGACGACGAGCCCTTCGCGGCGATGGCCGGCTTCTTCCTTGAACTTATCGAGCTTCGATTCCGCCGGAGTTGGCAGTGGGGCGACAGGCGCCTCGCCTGTCGGCTCGACGTAGGGCGGGTCCTCTGACCCGCCCGGGCGGGTTGGAGAACCCGCCCCACGTGTCTCTTCGATCTCCGGTTCCGGGGCCGGAGCCTTCTTCGCCTTCTTGCGAAGCTTCACCAGATCAACCATGGCTCTCCATCCGATGCTCGCGCGCCGCGGCGGCGATGCGGTTCGGGTCGATCGTCGGCGCGTCTTCGCCGAAGGCATCGAGCAGCGCGGTCGTGGCCAGGGTGTTGATCAGGCGCGGGATGCCGCCGCTCACGGTGTGGATCTCCTCCATCGCCGCGCGGTTGAACGGATTCCGCGCGCCGCCGGCGACCCGGATGCGGTGATCGATGTAATGGATGGTTTCCTCGAGTGACAGAGGCCCGAGAGAATAGCGCAGGCCGATGCGTTGCCGCAGCGGCTCGTACGCGTCGCGCGCAAGGCGCTTGTCGAGCTCCGGCTGCCCGATCAGGATCACGGAGAGGAGATTCTGGTCATCGAGCTGGAAGTTCGTCAGCAGGCGGATCTCGTCGAACGTCGACTTGGTCGGGATCAGCTGCGCCTCGTCGATCATCAGCACCGGCTCGCGTTTCGCCTCATACAACTCGAAGAGCTTCGTGTGGATCCGGTCGAGCAGATCGTTGCGCATCCGCGGCGGGTCGATGCCGAGTCCCTGGGCGATGGCGCGCAGCAACTGCGTCGGCGTGAGGCGCGGATTGATCAGCAGAATGATCGGACGCGTGTCGCCGATGCGGTCGATCAGCGCGCGCGACAGCGTCGTCTTGCCCGATCCGATGTCGCCGACCAGCAGCGCCAGCTCCTTTTCCTCGACCGCGTATTCGAGTCGCGCCAGCGCCTCTTTGTGCTGCGGCGATTCGTAGAGGTAGGACGGATCGGGGGTCTTCCCGAAGGGTTTGCTGGCGAGGCCGAAGAACTCCTCAAACATTCGCCATCGCGCGCCCCTCGCGCGCCTTGCCGCCGAAATGATCGATCAGCGTTCCGACGTCGATCACCAGCACGATGTCGCTCTCGCCGATGTCGGTGGCGCCGGCGATTCCGGGAATGGTCTTCAACCGTTCGCCGATCGACTTGATCACCACTTCCTGCTGCCGCACGAGCGCGTCGACGAGCAGGCCGACCGTTTTCTCGCCGGCCCGCGTGACGACGACGAACCACTTCGTGTCGGCGCCATGATCGTGATCGTCGCTCAGGCCGAAGGCATCGGCAAGGCGGAGCAGCGGGAGCGTGTAATCGCGCAGCGTGAAGACCTCGCGGCGCTCGACGGTGCGGATGTCGCGCGAGTAGATGCGGAGCGACTCCTCGACCGACGTCAGCGGAATCGCGAACTGCTCGCCGCCGGCGCGGACGATCAGCGCCTGGATGATCGCCAGCGTGATCGGAAGCGAGATCCTGAACGTCGATCCCTGTCCCGGAACCGAGACGACGTCGATCGTTCCCTTCAGGTCCTGGATGTTCTTCTTCACCACGTCGAGGCCGACGCCGCGGCCCGAGATCTCGCTCACCTGCGCGGCGGTCGAGAAGCCGGGGGCGAAGATGACTTCCAGCGCGCGGGACAGGTCGAACGGCTCTTTCTCGCCGACGATGCCGCGGCCGACGGCGATCTTCCGGATGTGCTCCGGATCGATGCCGCGGCCGTCGTCCTTGACGTCGAGCACGACCGAGTTTCCCTGCTGATAGGCGTTGAGGATGACGCGCCCTTCCGGCGATTTCCCCGCCGCGACGCGCTCCGCCGCCGGCTCGATGCCGTGATCGATGGCGTTGCGGATGATGTGCATCAGCGGATCGGTCAGCTCCTCGACCATCATCTTGTCGAGCTCCGTGTCCTCGCCGCGCAGCACGAGGTCGATCTCCTTGCGCAGCTCGCGCGCGACCTTGCGCACGGTGCGCGAGAGCTTGGAGTAGATCTGCCCGACCGGCACCATGCGGGTCTCGATCACCGATTTCTGCAGATCGCTCAGCTTGCGATCGAGGTTACGGGCGATCTTCCCCAGCTCGTGCGCCGCCATCCGCGCCTGCTGCGCGGCGAGCTGCCGCGTGAGCGCCTCGAGCTGCGTCTTCTCGATGATCAGCTCGCCGACGATGTTCATCACGTGATCGAGCTTGGCGATGTCGACGCGCACCGTCTGCGACATCGACCTGAGCGACAGGTCCTCATCCGGCGCGAATTCGGGAGCGGCGATCGCTCCTTCGACGATGGCGGACGGAGGCGACGTCAGTTTCCGCAGCGAGCCGACTTTCGCCTCGGGCGCGAGCGCGGCGACCGCCGGCTCGTTGAGCATCGATCCATACAGCAGGCGGAACGCAATTCCGGACCCGCCGCTCGTGTCGAGCGCCGGAAGGGTGGAGATCACCTCCCCCGCTTCGTTCAAAGCCCCGGTCAGTGCGCGGAGCTTTTCGTCGAAGTCGGAGAAGTCGAAGGTCTGTTCGACGGAGAGGATGTACTTGCCGGCGCGGACGTTCTCCAGCAGCCGGTGCTCCTCGTATTCGGTGAGCGACTTCTTCGTCTGCTCGTCGAGGGTCAGTTCCGCGAACGGATCCTCGATCTTCTGCGCCGGCTGATTCGTGACCGTGCGATGGATCCGGGTGGCGAGATTGGTGACGTCGACGAGGCCGGAGAGCGACGGATCGTTGATGGCGATGACGAGCCGGTTCAGGCCGTCGACCGAGTCGTAGAGGAGGTCGATCAGATCCTTGGCGATCGGGATCTTCCCCATCCGCAGCTTGTCGAGCATGTCCTCGAGGTTGTGCGAGAGCTCGGCGATCTCGACGAAGCCGAGCATGCCGGCCAGCCCCTTGAGCGAGTGCACTTCCCGGAAGATCTTATTGACGACCTCGGGGCGGACGTTCTTCCCCTGCGCCTCGAACTCGACGAGATCGCGCGACAGCGTGTCGAGCAGTTCCTCGGCTTCGCTGGTGAACTCCTCCCGTGCGCGATCGTCCTCTTTCGTCATCGGACCGTTCTTGATTCTACCCCGAGCGCAGCGAAGGATCGGCCGTTAACCCTGCGCGTAGACGCAGGGTCTCCGGTCACACAGCGAGGCAGTAGCCTTACGCAGCAACAAGTGGGCAACCGCCTGCCGGTATGACCGGAGATCCTGCGTCTACGCGCAGGATAAGGCGGGGGACAGCCACGATCTCCGGTCACACCGCGAGGCAGTAGCCTACGCAGCAACAAGTGGGCAACCGCCTGCCGGTGTAACCAGAGACCCTGCGTCTTCGCGCAGGGTTAACGGCTACGCCACCTTCAGCAGCCGCCGCAGCTTCTCGATCAGCTCGCCCGCCTGGAACGGCTTGACGAGGTACTCCTCGGCGCCGAGGGCGGCGGCGCGCTTGCGGTCTTCATCGCTCGACTCGGTGGAGATGACCATGATCGGGATCGAGCTGTAGACGGGATGGTTCTTGAGGAAGCTGACCAGCTCCAGCCCGTTGATGTCGGGCATGTTGATGTCGGTCAGGATGGCGTCGAACTTGTGGTGCGGGAGGGTCTTCAGCGCCTCGAAGCCGCTCGCGGCCTCGACGATGTCGAGGTCGTAGCTCTCGGTACCGCTCTCGATGATCGTCGTGAGATACGCACGCATCGACGACGAGTCTTCGACGACAAGGATCTTCATCGCTTTCCCTCGGCTCTTCCCGAGGCAAAGACGGCGTTGCTGAAGGCGTACCCTGCTTGCGAAAGGAAAATCTCGAGTCCGGTCATGCTGTCGATCGGTGCCCGATGCTCGGCGTTGTCACCGTAAAGGATACCAATCGTCCGGTCGGCATGCATGATCGGAAGTGCGACGACCTCCGTCGGCAACATCCCGCCGAGCCCTTCGATCAGCTCCACGTTCGCCGGCGTGCGCTTCATCTTGCCGTGATGCGCCTCGCCGCTGGTGGTCACATCGCTCAACAACGACGGCTGTCCGCTCGGGATCCGCAAATGTTTCACTCGGGTGTCCATGTCTGCTCCGCTGCCGGTGACTCCGAAGCCGCCAAGGCCCACGAACTCGCCATCCGCAGCGCGGAACAGAACACCACGCTCCAGATATTCGGCCGAGAGCCGAAGAATCGTCTGTGAGACTTCGCTGATGTCGTTCGGATTCGACAGCTCATTGATCAGCTGCTTGAGCAGATTGAAGCTCCGGTCGAGGCTGTCCTTCCCGGCCAGCTCGTAGAAACGCCGCGCCGCTTCCGCGCCGTAGCCGCCGGTCATCTGCTCCCACTGCTGGAACGAGCGCTCGGCGAAGAGCACCAGCTCGTCGGCGAAGAGCGAGAGCTCCTCTTCCGCGAGCCCCGGCTGCAGCCGCGCCGGCGACGGCTTGGTGAGATAGAGGTCGGCCCCGGCGCGCAGCAGATCGTGCCGCCGCCGGAGATCGGCTTCGACGTCGATGAGCACGACCGGCAGGCGCGGATTCTTCCGTTTCAGTTGCATCATCAGCCGCGTCGACTGCTCGTCCAGCTCGAGGAAGGTGACGAAGAAACTGTTCGAGCGAAAGAGATCGCCCATCGAGTTGCGCACGTCCTCGAGCGAGCCGTACTGAAAGATCTTCACGTTCTTCTTTGTGAACGCCCGCTTCGCGGCGACACGCACGAGCGGGTTGCGCTCGTACAACACGACGTTGCGGAAGATCGCGTCGGGCGTCTCGATCTCGATCAGCCCGCCCGAGACCTTGAACTGCCCCGAACGTTGCGCGGTCGTCGTGACGCGCGCGGGCGGCTCGTCCGGGATGTCGGGGAACGGCTCGTCGTCGGGAATCGGGGAGAAGTCGCGCGGAGGCGGTGCGGGAGGCGCGGCCTCGGGCGCGGGAAACTGCACGACGTTGTTGCTCGCTTCGACCGGCGACGCGCCGACGCCGACACCGGGAAGCCGATGCGGCTCCGGCGGCTCGAGCGGCTGGCCGAGCCCGAGGTTCAGCGACGCGGGCGTCGTCTCAGCGGGGGCGGAACCGCGCAGCAGCGCCTTTCCGGCCTTCAGCGATTCCTCCAGTCCGCGCAACGGTTTGATCTTTTCGCCGTCCGCCGCACCGAGGAGTTTCGGCGGCGCGATGCCGCCTTCCTTGAACAAAGAATCGGGGTCGTACTCGGTATCGAGCGGCGAGACCTGCTCGCTGAGGATGAAGTTGAACTCCCCTTCACGGCTTTGCAGGAGCGGCGTCACGACGTCGAGGATCCGCAGGCGGATCGACTCGGCGAGATCGGTCTTCGACATCAGATTCATCTCGACGACCGCGGTGCCGCACGGGATGCCGCCTTCTTCCATGTGCCGGATCGTGCGCACCATGTCCTCGGCGACGGAGCCCTGCTTCGTCAGCCAGGTCACGAGATCGGGATGTTCGGGGGCGGACGCGTTGACGACGAGGCCCTGCCGGAAGAGCACGGTGTGTCGCCCACCATGATCGATGATCTCGAGCACGCCGGTGCGGCGACTCAGAAAAACGATCTGAATGATGTCGGTGAGCGAAAGGTCTTCGAGGCGGCCGAGCAGGCTCACGAGGCGAGATTGTACCTTTTCAAAATCCCGTCGAGGATGCCGTTGATGAACTGCGACGACTTCTGCGTGCCGAATTTCTTCGCGATCTCGATCGCTTCATCGATGATCACGAGCTTCGGCGTGTCGGTCTCGTGCATGAATTCGTAGATCGACATGCGGATGATGTTGCGGTCGACGACCGCCATCCGCGTCAGCCGCCAGTTGTCGGCCTGCTGCTGAATCATGTCGTCGATCTCCTGCATGTGATTGACCGTGCCGTTGAAGATCTTCACCGCGAACTCGCGCGTGTTGGGCTTCGATTTCTGCAGGTCCTCGAACGTGGCGACGATCGTGTCCGGCGGATTTCCGGCCATGTCGAACTGGAAGAGCATCTGCAGCGCGAGCTCTCGCGCTTTGCGGCGGGCACCCATTACGACTCCTCCGTGCGAAGCACGCGCCACAGGTTGGCCATCTCGATCGCCGCCAGCGCCGCTTCCCATCCTTTGTTTCCGGCGCCCGCGGACGAGCGCTGCACGGCCTGCTCGTACGTGTTGCAGGTGATGACGCCGAACGCGACCGGCAGCCGGGCATCGACCGCCACGCGCGACAGCTCGAGCGTGACCTGCTGGGAGATGAAGTCGAAATGCGGCGTGTCGCCGCGAAGAAGACAGCCGAGGGCGATGATGGCGTTGTATCCGGTGAGCTTTGCGGCGAGTGTGGGCAATTCGAACGCGCCGGGGACGCGATACAACGAGATCGAGTCCTCCGCGACGCCGTGACGGCGCAGGCAGTCGACCGCGCCATCGAGCAGTCCCGACACGATTTCGTCGTTGAAGCGGCTCGCGATCACAGCGATCCGCAGACCGTCAGCGTTCAAATCGCCTTCAAAAGAACGAGGCATGCGGAGCGGAAGATAGCAGATAACAGGTGTCATCCTGAGGCGCGTAGACGCCGAAGGATCCGTAAGTCGTGCGCGCTGCGCCTGAAGCAACGGATCCTTCGCCGTCTACGCGACTCAGGATGACACGTTACCTGCTGTCCGCTGTCTGCTGTCTGCTGTCTCGGCCTTCAGGTTCCTTGTAAAACGAAACGATCCCGTCGTAAATCGCCTGCGCCACCTTCTGCCGGTACGCGCGCGTCTGCATCAGCGCGCGGTCGCGCGGGTTGCCGAGGTTGCAGATCTCGACCAGCGCGCGGGTCGGGACGACGTTGTAGCGGATCACGGCCGGCACCCATTCGCGTCCGTTGCGGACGACGTTGTCGCGGACCGGGTCGAAGGGATGCACTTTCAATCCATCATTCTCGAACGAGTCGATGATCGATTCGCCGAGGTCGCGCGAGAGGCCCTCGGCCTGCAGCGATTCCTCTTCCGAGTGCGTCACGACCGGACGCTCGCGCACTTCGGCGCGCGCGAGGTAGACCTTCTCCGATTTCTTGAACGACCCCTGCACGTACCGCTCACCCGGGATGTAGACCATCGCGCCGCGCAGCGACGGATGGAGCGAGTCGGCGTGCAGGGAGATGAACACGACCTTCTCCTTCGCGATCCCTTCGCGGATGGCGTGGCGGAAGATCGAGTTGGCGAGATACCAGCGCAGATGCACGCCGATGACCGGATCGTCGAGCTCGTAGCGCGGCGTGGTGAGCACGACCTGATCGTTCGGCGCGTCGTCGAGCGCATCGTCTTCGGCAATGCTGTAGCCGGTGTCCGATGACTTCGTCGTCGTCATCACCGTCGCGGCGCTCTTCTTCTCGATGATGCCCTTGAGCCGGCACATCACGTCGTACACATACGTCGACTCGAACACGCCCTCGTGCTCGGTGCCGACGTCGCGTCCGCCGTGACCGGAATCGAGAATCACCCGCACGCCGCCCAGCCCTTTCGCACGGGTGCGCTTCGCCAGCTTCGCGCTCTCGCGCTTCTGCTGCTCGCGCGCCACGCGGGCCGGATCGTTCTCCGGGAGGTACTCCGGCAGCAGGAGACTCATCGGAATCTTCACCGGATGGCCGACCCGGAGCTTCGCCACATCCTCGATGCCGTTGAATTTCACGATCCGATCGAGCACGTCGCCGACGTCTTTTGCGTAGACGCGGCCCGTGAAGCGGATCGCCACCGAGGAGTAGAGCGCCTCGCCCTTCTGCAATCGATAGACGGCATAGGGCTCGGAGGCGGAACGATCATAAGTCAGCGTCGCCAATCCCCCGGCCACTGCCTCCACAGCCGTCGCCGGAACATGATCATTCTCTGACGTACGCTCAACCGGATCGTCCTCTGGCTTCCGAACCTCTGTTGCCGGCGTCGATGCATTCTGTCCCTCCGAGCTCCCGCCGAAAGCGGCGGCGAGCAGTTGTGTTGGAACGACGATGACGTCACCTGGGCGGGTAGAGAGTCCCTGCGCGGGATTGGCTTTGCGGATGGAGGGATAGTTCGCGCCGTCGCCGGTGAACCATTCGGCGATGTTCCAGAGCGACTCCCCTTCGATGCCGCTTCCTCCGGTCACGACGTGACGCCAGCCGGAGTCGGTGAGGTGATCTTTCGGAAAGATGCTTTCGACGACCTGGCGCTGCAGCTCGGGGCGGAGCAGCCGCAGCGGGACGTGGACCGATTTCGATGAATTCAACTTGTCGCCGGCGCCGTTCGCATCGGCGATCTGCTTCCATTTCATCCCATCGCCCGTAATGCGCTTGGCGAGACGCGACCAGGCATCACCGGCATGCGGCTTCACGATCACGTCGATCGTGTAGTCATGCATCAGCGACGCGTGGATCTCGGGATTGATGGAGGAGGTGGCGAGCGGAGCGGGCTGAGGGGCCGCCGGAATGGCAACCAGTAAGAACAACGCCCACCACTTACGCACGTTGGAAATGATAGCAGGTAAGCTTTACGGATGAAGCCCGTCGCCTGCCTCCTCCTCATCATTGTCACCAATTCGCTCATGGCCCAGGAGCCGCCGAAAAACCTCAAGGTATTGAAGGAGCTCCCTGTCTCGCAGCTGATTCCGGTCATGGTTTTCATGACGAACTCCCTCGGCACGAGCTGCGATCACTGCCACACGAACAAGTGGGAATCGGACGAGAAAGAGGCCAAAGGCGTGGCCCGGACGATGATCACCATGGTGCGTGACATCAACGACCGCCACTTCGGCGGCGAACAGGCGATCACCTGTAATAGCTGCCATCGCGGCCAGATCCGTCCGATCACGACGCCGCGGATCGCGAACGCGTACTACAACGCGCCGCCTCCAGCGCCGAAGTCGACGACCGCCCTGCCGCCCGCCGCGCAGATCGCCGACAAGTATCTAAAGGTTGCACATCCTCTGACCGATGCACACGGCACGATGACGCGCAGCGATGGCGCGAACGCGCCGTTCACGCTGCACGAAGGGGTCGTGAAGACGACGCTCGAATATCCACCCGAGGCGAATGACGCGTTGAAGCTGCCGCCACTCAATCGCGAACGGATCGCCGCGGTCGGCATCGAGACCATCCGCGGACACGAGACGTACATCCTCGAGCAGCGCCGCGACCGGCTCTACATCGATACGCAAAGCGGCGCGCTCGTTCGATGGCATCGCGAGACCGCCACGGATCTCGGCCAGTTGCCCGACGAGACCGATTACGACGGGAACACGATCACGTGGTCGCGGGGGGATGTGCGGGTGGTGTTCAAGATGGAGTGAGGTTGCTGGGTTGCTAAGTTGCTGGTTTGCTGGGTCACCGAGCAACTCAGTAACCAAGCAACCCAGTAACCGCCTTCCAATACCCCGTCTCTCGCTCATACCCCGCCGCTGCCTGGAACATCGCACGCTCCGCGAAATGCGGCGCGGTGATCTGCAGCGAGAGCGGCAATCCCGAGCGCGAGAAGCCGGACGGCACGGCGATGGCCGGGACGCCGATCAGGTTCGCGGGGGCGGTGAAGATGTCGGAGAGGTACATCGACAGCGGATCGTCGGTCTTCGCGCCGATCGGGAACGCCGGCTCCGGCGTCGTCGGCGTGATGAGGAGATCGAATTTCGCAAATGCCTGCGCGAAGTCGTGCCGCATCCGCGCACGAACCCGCTGCGCGCGGCCGTAGTAGGCGTCGTAGTAACCCGACGACAACGCGAACGTGCCGAGCATGATCCGCCGTTTCACTTCCGCACCGAATCCTTCGCCGCGCGAGTCGGCGTAGACCTCTTCGAGCGTGCGCGCTTCGGGACTGCGCCGTCCGTATCGAATGCCGTCGAAGCGCGACAGGTTCGCGCTCGCCTCGGCGTTGGCGACGATGTAGTAGACCGCGATTGCGTAACCGATCGTCGGCACGCTCACCTCTTCGACGATCGCTCCGGCACCGCGCAGCGTGGCGATCGCCGCATCGAAGTTCTCGCGCACTTCGCCTGCGAGCATTTCCACCGCCTCCCGCACGACACCGAAGCGAAGGCCACGCACACCGGTGTCGAGATCGGCGGTGTAGTCATCGACCGGATGCGCGCTGGAGGTCGAGTCCATTTCGTCATGGCCGGCGATCACGCCGAGGACTTCGGCCGATTCGCGGACCGTCTTCGTCACGATGCCGATCTGATCGAGTCCCGAGGCGAAGGCGACCAGTCCCCAGCGGCTCACGCGGCCGTACGTCGGCTTCACACCGACGACGCCGCAGAGCGCCGCGGGCTGGCGCACCGAGCCGCCGGTCTCCGATCCGAGCGCGGCCGGCACCATGCGCGCCGCGACCGCGGCCGCGGAGCCGCCCGACGAGCCGCCAGCCACGCAGTTCGGATCCCACGGATTGCGGGTCGGACCGAATGCCGAATGCTCGGTCGATGAGCCCATCGCGAATTCATCGAGGTTCGTCTTGCCGACGATCGATGCGCCGTTCGCGCGCAATCGCGCGATCACCGTGGCGTCGAACGGTGAAACGAAATCGCCGAGGATGCGCGAGGCGCATGTCGTCGGCATGTCGGTCGTGACGATGTTGTCCTTGATCGCGATCGGACGACCTTCGCCCGCGGCCTCGCGGTTCACGTGCAGGAACGCGTGCAGCTGCGGATCACGCGCTTCGATCGCGGCGAGGCAGGCATCGAGGTATTCACGCGGCGATGCCTGCGTCCGCGCCTCGTGCCACGGCAGCTCGAGCAGATCACTCACCGCCGATCACCTTCGGCACGACGAAGAATCCGTCGCTCCAGGCTGGCGCATTGCGCTCGACCAGCTCCTGATCGAGTGAATGCCGCGTTACGTCTTCGCGGAACGGAGTGGCCGTCGAATCGGAATGCTCTTCGAACCCTTCGACATCGACCTCGCGCAGCTGATCGATGTACGTCAGGATCTTCGTCATCTCCCCGGCCATGCGGACGAGCGCCGCATCGTCGAGCTCGAGACGAGCAAGGCCGGCGATGCGGCGCGCTTCTTCGCGATCGATCTTCATCGAACGCGCATTCTAGTGTGAACCGGTTGCTTGGTTGCTGAGTGAACCCGAGCAACCTAGCAACCAAACCACTACGTCCTCAACATCTCCACGAACTTCTTCGCCAGCTCCTCATCGAACTGCGAGCCGGCGGCGCTCGTGATGATGGACAGCGCCTGATCCGAGGACTGCGGATTCTGATACGTCTCGGCATCGCTGATGGCGATGAAGGCGTCGCAGATCTGCACGAGGCGGGAGAGGAGCGGGATCTCGTCGCCGTGCAACTCGTTCGGGTAGCCGCGGCCGTCGACGCGCTCGTGATGACAGAGCACGGCACGCGCAATCTCGATGCCGAGGAGCGGCTCGGCCATCGCGGCACCGACGCTGACGTGCTCGCGCAGGATGTGGATCTCGTCGGCCGAGATGTCCTTCTTGCGATAGAGGCGGTCGTAGTCGAGGAGGCGCATGCCGCAGTCGTGGACCATCGCCGTGAGCCGCACGTTGTCGACTTCGCCGGGCGTCATTCCGAGGTATTGCGCGAAAGCCACGGCGCGCGCGCAGACCGCGTCGGTGTGGCGGCGAAGCTCGGGATATCTTGCGAAGTCGGGCTCGACGAGCCGCTCCGCCGCGCGATTGCGCAGCGTCTGCTGCGACGACTTCTGCATCGAGTGCTCGATCGCGACCTGCAGCTGCTGCAGCAGCGCGGCGAGAAATTCGTGCGTCGTCCGGTCGGGCGGCGCCATGAAGCCGACCGTCAGATACATCCCGCGCATCGTCCCGACGACGACCGGCGCGGTGAAGACTTTGACCAGTTGCGTGGCGCCGATCGTCGAGGTGGATGTCCCGAACGGCGTCTGGGCCGAAGTCCGGACATACCCGCCCCCCTCGCCGCGCCGCGTGAGCCAGATGTTGAGCTTCGATTGCAGCAGCGTCGAAGCCTCGTCCGACATCGCGGACTTCGACGCGATCTCCTGCACGCCTCCCATGTGTCCGAAGGCGGAGAAGGCGGCGACGATGGCGCCGGGAATCATCAGGATGGCGCGCAGGATCTCGCGCGTCGCCGCGAGCTCGGCCTCGGAGATCGACAGCGGCGCCGGCTCCACGACGATGTGTCCCGATGCGCTGCGCGCCTCGAGGACGAGCGTCGCCAGCCGCGGCACGTGCACGCGCAGCGACTCCGGCTCCTTCGTCTTCGCGATCTGCGGCAGCGGCGCGATGGGTACCGGATTCGGTTGGCGGACGATCTGCGGCTCGGCGGGAGCGCTCGCCGCGGCTGCCGCTGACCGCTGCGGCTCGGAAGGCGCGGTCGCAGGCGCCGGCTCATCGACATCGGACAGAGCGATGAAGCGCTGGCCGAAGAGGTTCTTGTTCGTGAAGAGATTGGCCATCCGGTCGGCGATCGCCTGCGCCTTCGCGACGTCGGTCTGTTCGAACGGCAGCTTGCTCGCCTTGTCGCGCATGTCGATGGCGCCGACGAGCTGGCCGCGGAGGTAGACCGGCGCGGCGAGCAGGCGATCGGTGGCCGAGGCGTAGAGCAATTCCGAGAAGCGCGGATCGACCGCCAGGCCGTTCATGTAGAACGGCGTCCGGCCGCGTCCGCAGCGATCGATGACCGGATCGTTGAAGTCGGCGAGCTGCCGCACGGAGCCGCGGAATCCGTACTCCGTGACGAGCTCGAAATTACGGGTCGCGCCGTCGAAAAGATAGAGCGCCGCCTTCGTCGCCTTGAGCTCGACGGCGCAGTCGTAAAGGATCTCTTTCAGCTTTGGGCGAAGCTCATCCACCTCTGGATGCACGGCGGGAAGTGTAGCGTGTCAGGGATTGATCTCGATCGGCGTTCCGTTCGGCACGAGGCGCCAGATCTCCTCGATCTCGGCATCGGTCACGGCGATGCAGCCGAGCGTCCGGTCGCGAGCGAGGTACTTCTTCCGGATCTCGCTCAATCCGTTCGGCTGACCGTGGATACTGACCACGCGGCCGTGATCGAGCAGCATCATCTTGTGATGCCCCTTCTCGACGACGATGAGGTTGATGACGAGAACGACGAAAAGCGTCACACCCGCGCGCGAAGCGCGTCGATGATCTCGCGCTCGGTGGGGAAGCGTCCTTGCTCTTTCTTGGAGAAGATCTTCTGGCTGTCGGCGTGTACTTCGAAGATCCCGCCGCTGCCGCGAACGATCTCGCTTTCGATGCCGAGCTCTTTCCTGATTTCAGCCGCCAGACTGGAGGCTCGAGGGAGGTAGTTTCAAACGCCGCAGTAATCGATCCGAACGTTCACGTTCTCAAACCGCCTTGACCAGGATTGCCGTCACGTTATCGAGGCCGCCCCGTTCGTTCGCTTCTTCGATCAGCTTTTGACAGGCTTTCTCGAGGTCGCCGTTCGATTGCGTGACGAGCTTCAGAATCTCTTCTTCCGGAACCATGCCAGTGAGACCGTCGGAACAGAGGAGGAACAGGTCCCCCTCCTTCACTTCGATCTCCGAGGCATCGGGGGTGACCTGCAGCGCGCCGCCGAGGGCGCGTGTGATCACGTTGCGCAGCGGATGCTTCTCCGCTTCCGCCTCGGTGAGCATGCCGGCCTGCACCTGCTCGAAGACCCAGGAGTGATCGTTCGTGATGCGCTGCAGTTGGTTGTTGCGGATCATGTAGGCGCGCGAGTCGCCGACGTGCGCGACCGACATCGTCTCGCCGTCCGCGAGGCAGGCGACGACCGTCGTTCCCATGCCGCGCAGGCGCGCATCCTTGCGCATCGCTTCGAGCACGCGCGTGTTGGCGAGGCGTACCGCGGCCATCAGGCGGTTCGTCGAGCGCTTGAAGTGCTCGTCGTATGCGTGCGGCCACGTGCCGTCGTCTTCCTTGGTGTGGAGGATGAACTCGGAGATCGAGTCGACGGCGATGCGCGAGGCGATCTCGCCCGCCGCATGACCACCCATGCCGTCGGCGACGAGGAACAGCTTCGCCTCGTCAGCGACGAGGTACGAGTCCTCGTTGTGCTGCCGCTGCCGCCCGACGTGGGTCAGACCGTATGCTTTGATCTCCATCCTCACTAGCTCTTCCTGAACAGGCCGAAGCCGCTCTTGACCGGCTCTTTCGAGCCTCGGAGCTCGGAAAGCGCTCCTTGCACCTCGAGGTTCTGCGGGTCCCACTGCAATGCCTCCTCGAAGTAACGCTCGGCTTTGGCCACCATACCGGCGCGCCGGCAGAGCATACCGGCGTCCTTGAGATACACGAAGTTGACAGGCTCGCGCTGGACCGCCGTCTCGATGGCCTGCACCGCCTGTTTGGTCATCCCGGGAATGCGGGCCGCGGCGAGCGCCAGGTTGTGATACGCCTTCGCGTCCTGCGGATTGTGCTTGACCGCCATGTCGAAATTCTCGTAGGCGGACTTCACGTCGCCTTCCTTGTAGGCCTTGACGCCCTTGGCGATGTAGGCCTTGGCGATCTGGGCGAAATCGACGCCTGCTTTGCCCCCGCCGCCAACGAGCTCATTGTCATGTTGTTTCCGGCGCACGGGGTTCGTCAGCACGTTGACGGCTTCGGTCAACGTCTGAAATTTCCGTTCGGCGTCGACCTTGTCGGGCCCGCGGTAGCGGTCCGGATGCTGTTCGCGTGCAAGTCTGCGAAACTGATCGCGGATTTCCGCCTCTGTCGCGCTCCGCTCGACGCCCAGCACCTCGTAGTAGTTGATCTTCATTCAGATCAGGACTTCTGGGTCCTTGCGATGTAAAACCGCTTCGCCGTGGTTCGGACCACTTCCGTGACGCCGCGATCATCCTTCAGGAATTTCAAATCTCGTAAGGCTAACCGATTGATCAATGGGAGAACAACCCCTACCGGCGCCTTCGGGTTCCTCACCAGCGCCAGCATGATCGGGTATTTGCCCATCCAGTCGCGGCGCGTGGAGAGGATGCGCAGCACCTCGTCCTCGACGTTGCGCATTCCGGCGATCGTCTCCGCTTCGTTATCCGTCATTCGCGCGTTGCGCATGACGGCCGAGCATACGAGCTTGTTCCGCTCACGCACCAGAAGCATGCGCACCATCTTGTCACCGCGGAAAGCGAGCAGCACCTTCTGGGCGACGGTCATGTTCTGAATCTGGACCCACACCGCTTTCTTCTTCTCGTCTTTTTCCTCCGGCGGCGGCGGCGGGAGGGGCGCGGCGGTCTGGAATTCGGGGTCCTCCGCCTTCTCCAGCAGGTCGGCGACGTCGTCGAGCGGCGTGTCGAGCAGGTCGGGCTCGAGCGGCAGACCGGCCGGCAGCTCGATGTGCGCGATGCGCGCTTTCTTGTCGAAGAACTCCTCGCGCGTCTCGAGCACGCGGCGCTTCACATCGGGCGAGAGCTTCGGATTCGCCAGCAGCGCATCGAGGATGCCGGGAGCGCGAAGGATCCGGGCCTGATTGATGATGATGATGTCCTGCACCGCCGGCTCGACGCGCAGCGCCAGCGCGAGCACGGCGCCATCCGGCACGGCCTTGTTCTGGATCAGCGCCTCGAGCACGACCGGATCCTTGCTCGACGCCATCAGCCGCGACAGATGATCGGGATTGCTCGTCGCGCTCGACGTGAACGCCATCACGAGACTCGGCGGGAGGTCGGTGATCGAGGCCTGGGCCGCGTTCGCGATCTCTTCGTCTTCCGCCGCGCTCAGATACGCGAGAACGGAGACGAGCTCCTCCTGCGGGAGCGGGAGAAAGCCGCGGGCGATGGTGACGACGACGTCGCGTGTGTACGAGCCTGATTCGATCAGGTCGATCACCGATGCCGCATTCAGCTCGGATGGGATGCTGGTCATGTGTGACTCTGCTCGGATGCGTGAGTCTGCAGCCACTCACGATCGAAGATACGGTCGTGGACGACCTGCCGTTCGCGCCCGAGGGCCGGGACGCGAACGTCGTTGAAGGTCACCGCCACGCCGCCGGCATTGCCGACGGTCTTGAAGCGGAAGCGGTCCTTCGCCTCGTACGTGTGATGCTCCCCTGCCTTCAGCTCGTCGCTGACGATGGTCTTGCCATCCGCTTCGAGCGTGATCCACGAATCGTCGTTGACGTCGAGGGTGAGCCGGAGAGTGTCGGGATTGGTCGTGACCTGGGCGGCAGGCGAAGTGAGTTGCGGCTTCGGTTCGGCCGCGACGGTCGAACTGACCGCGATCAGCGGACGCGCCGCGGCTTCGGCCTGTTCCGAATTCCGCTGCTGCTTGAACCGGAACGCCCACCAGCCGACGAGCGCCAGCGCGATGATGATGGCGAACGTGATGTAGATGTTCCGGTCGACGCGCGCGTAAACCGGCGGGATACCCTTGCGGACCGGAGGTTTTTCGATGATGACCGGCGGTTGAACCAGCCGCTCGAGGTGGGCGCTTTTCTCGATCCGGTCATCGCCCGCCGCGGCGAAGTTGTAGCGGTTGACCATTTCCTCGGTGTTCAACCCGAGGTAGCGGGCGTACTGGCGGACGAAACCGCGCGTGAAGACCGGCGCGGGGAGCGTTTTGTGGTCGTTCCGCTCGAGAGCTTCCAGAAACCGCTTACTGATCTTCGTCTCGTCCGAGATCTCTTTCAGCGAGATTCCGCGGATCTCCCGCTCACGCTTCAGCTCCTCGCCGAACGTCGCGAGCTCCGAATGCGCCTGGGGTTCCTGATCCGCCATCGGTCCGGGCATTTTATTCAATTCGTTCGACATGCGCCGAGAAATCCTTCGCCGCGAGACGCTCGATACAGCGGCGGAGATAGGTCGAAGTCGTCGGATTCGAATGGATGAGCCTGCGATCGTTCGGAGTCAGGAACCGGAGCTGCGACGCGGCGGCCGATCGGGGCGTCGCCGGATTCAGCACCAGCGCCTTCCGGACCGCGTATCGATACAACCATTTCTGATCGTCGGCGATCAGCTGGAGCTGCTCGGAGCTCGTCTGCCGCGAGGCGATCACCGCCAGGATGTCGTCCTCGCGGACGCGTTGATTGGAGAGGACCGTTTCGAACACGCGCAGATCGTTGTCGTTCAGAAAGGCCTTTACGAGCGCGTGACTGCAGCGCCGCGCGCTGGCGATCCGCTCGCCCAGCGTCAGCTTTTGCAGCCGGAGAAGAAGTTGCGTGTCGATGGCCCGCCGCACCGGGGCGGGCACCATCATTTCGATCGACAGCCTTACGAGATCAAACCAGTGAAGATAGTGGATCAGCTTCACCGACTGCGCCTGCGGCGTCTGACGGTGGGCGACGAGACGGACGCGAATCGCGTAATGACCGGTGAGCCGTGGGTTCTGCGCGATGGCCAGCAGAATCGCCGGCGTTACGAAGGGATTTTCGATGACCGCAGTGGCTTCGTCTTCGCCAAGAGTCTTGAGGTTTTCGCCGACGAAAAGCTTCAACGCGTCACGCGGGAGCTTCTTGATTTCGTAGTAAGCGCGAGGCGTCGTCATTGCGTCAGATGTAAAAAAGGCAGTCTCTGCCATTCACAAATAATTGCGCCGGACGTACGTCAGGATACAATGCTGTCCAACCGAATTATCTGAATCTACGGGCGCTCGCTTGCCTGAGCGGGACGCACGGTTCAGCCAGGTAACAAAACCGCGTGAGCCACGAAAAGTCGTCACTACTCGATACGATTCTCGGCCAGACCGCCGCCGCACGGACGTTCTTCCTTTTCCTCTTCCACGTCGGCGTCTTCATCGCCTGTTTCGTCATCGCCAATCTCGTCCGCTATGACTTCGCACTGGCGCCCGAGGGGATCGCCCTTGCGCGCTCCGGCATGACCGTCGTCGTCATCGTTCAGCTCGTGGTCGGCGGCTTGTTCGGCTTCTACCGCGGCTGGTGGCGCTACGTCGGCATTTCCGACGTCATCCGCCTCGTCCTCGGTCTTACGACGGCCGCCGCGATTCAGAACGCGCTCTGGTTCGCCGGCAACATGTTCCCGAACGAGAGCCGCTTCATTCAGATGCCGCGCGGCGTGATCCTGATCGATTGGGCGCTGGCACTGCTGACGCTCTTCGGCGCACGCCTCACGGTCCGCCTCGGGCGCGACCGTTTCCGTCCAGCGGATGAACGACTGGCGCGCAACCAGAGCCGCCTGATCATCGTCGGCGCAGGCGACGCGGGCGAGACGCTGGCCCGCGAGATCGAGCATCGCCGCCAGCTCGGCAAGGTCGTCGCCTTCGTCGACGATCAGCGAGTGAAGTGGGGCTCGAGCATCCGCGGCATCGCGGTGCGCGGCCCGATCTCCAGCATCGGCGACATCGCCGAGGAGCTCGAGGCCGAGGAAGTGCTGATCGCGATTCCGAGCGCGTCGGGCAAACGCCTGCGCGAGATCGTCCGCCATGTGTCGGCGGCCGGACTGCAGTTCAAGATCCTGCCGGGCATCGATCATCTCGTCACCGGCAAAGTCCACATCACGCAGCTTCGTCCGGTGAACGTCGAAGACCTTCTGCGCCGGAAACCGATCGAGCTTCCGGGCGATCCGGTGCGCGAGCTTTTCCGCGGCAAGCGGGTGCTCGTGACCGGCGCCGGCGGCACGATCGGCTCCGAGCTTTCGAGTCAGATCCTGCAGTTCGAGCCGAGCCGCCTGGCGCTCGTCGAGCGGTCGGAGTTCGCGCTGTACGAAGTGCGCAAGCGCCTGGCGCGGGAGAGCGCCGGCGTCGTCCAGTCGCCGATCTGCAGCAGCCTCACCGACATCTGCGACGAGCAGGAGATGGCGGCCATGATCGCCCGCGAGCGGCCGCAGATCGTGCTGCACGCGGCGGCGCACAAGCATGTGCCGATCGGTGAAGAGAATCCGGCCGAATACCTGCGCAACAACGCGCTGGCGGCGCGGCGCGTGGCGGAGATGTGCGTCGCGAACGGCGTGGAGCGCTTCGTCTTCATCTCCACCGACAAGGCGATCAATCCGACCAGCGTCATGGGCGCGACAAAGCGCATGGCCGAAGTGCTGCTGCTCGATGCGGCGCGCGACAGCAAAATGCAGCTGACCATCGTCCGCTTCGGCAACGTGATCGGCTCGTCGGGCAGCGTCATCCCGCTGTTCATGGAGCAGATCGCCGCGGGCGGCCCGATCACCGTGACGCATCCCGACGTCACGCGCTACTTCATCCGCACGTCCGAGGCGGTGTCGCTCGTGCTGCAGGCGGCGACGCTGCGGGAGAACGCCGGAATCTTCATGCTCGACATGGGCGAGCCGGTGAAGATCGTCGAGCTCGCGCACGACCTGCTCCGTCTTTCGAATCACAGCGAAGAAGAGATCCCCATCGTCTTCACCGGTCTCCGTCCGGGCGAGAAACTGTTCGAAGAGATCCGCCTGCACGGTGAATCGATCCGTCCGACGGTGCATCCGCAGATCGTGATCAGCGATACTCCGCAGGCGGAACGTGATCTGATTCGGTCCGTCCTGCAGGGGGCATCGGCGACCTGCAGCGCACAGGAGGCCATCGCATCGCTCGAGAGGGTGGTACCCGAGTACATCCGCGACGTCACGCGGCCCGCGAGCGCGCCGCAGACGCGGCCCGCGGCGGAACGGCGAGCCTCGCCCCTGATCGTGGCGAACGCCGGACTCAGTCGATGACGGGTGCCGGCGCCGGAGTGCCGGCGCCGAGACCAGACGACTGGCTCTTCCGAATCCTCTGGCTCCTGGTCGCCGTCGCGACGTCATTCATCGGCGTCGTGTATCAGCGGAACAACATCGACTCGTTTCGCATCGTGAAGCTTGCGCTGTACGAGGCCGAAGCGATCGTCTGCCTGGCCCTGATTCTGATCCTGCTCCTGTGGCGGAAACAGGAAGTCTTCGCGCTGCTTCGGCCGCATCGCCTGCCGATGGCCATCGTCGCGGCGGCGGTGCTCTGGACCGGCATCACGTCGCTGACATCGTCGAACCGGACGTTGAGCGTTCCGGCGATGATCTGGGTGGCGAGTTGCGCGGTGGTGTTCACGGCGACGCTCCTCGTCGCGCGGCTCGGACGCGGATCGGCGATCGCCATCCTGCCGTTGATCGCCGCGACGATCAACGCGCTGTTCGCAATCGCTCAGCGCGCGGGCTGGTCCGGCCCGGCCACGTTCAATCCGTTGACTCCTGACCGCTATCGGATCAGCGCGATCATCGGAAATCCGAACGACCTCGGCGTCTACCTCTTCCTCTGCGCCGTTCCCGCGCTGGCGCTGGCCGTTGCCGCCCGCGGACGCCGGCAGATATTCAACGCGCTGGCCGCACTGTTCGTCATTGCCCTGCTCGTGACGCAGACCGCCAGCGCGCTCATCGCGTTCTCCGCGGCGATGCTGATCATGATCGTCCTGTTGACGCGGCGCGTCCGGGTGGCGGCGGCTGTCCTCGCCGCCGCGGCACTCGTCGTGATCGCGATTGCGCCGTTGCGCAACCGCGCGCTCTCGATCGCGGGCGACGTGCGCCGGGGATCGCTCATGGCCGCGACCTCGTATCGCCTTCCCGCCTACGCCGTCGCCTGGCGGATCTTCCTCGATCATCCGCTCGTCGGCTCCGGTCCCGGCACTTACGGCTGGTGGTACCTCTCGGAGAAGATGCGGCTCGACCACGTGCATCCGGAGTTCGAGCTGACGGCTGAAAACTTCGGCGAAGCACATAACGATCATCTGCAGACGCTGGCGGTGAGCGGCATTCCCGGCTATCTGATCTTCGCCGGTGCACTCATCACGCTGGGGGCGCTGTCATTTCGCAGGACGGATGACGATCTCCGCTCGCGCTTCGCACACGCAGTGGCGCTGCCGCTGGCCGGAGGTTTCGCCGTCGTCACGCTCGCGCAGTTCCCGCTCGAATTGGCGTCGACGGCGAGCATCGCCATTCATTTCGCCGCGCTCGGCTGCGCGTGGGCGGGTGAGCGATGAAGTGGCTGAAGCTCGCGCTGAGCGCCGCCGCGATCGCTGCGGCATTCATCGCCATCCGCTACGTCTCCTGGACGCCGGTCCAGTGCCACGCGCTGACGATGACCGTCGCCGACAGCATGGAACGGATGCAGTCGACGACCGATCCGATCCGGTTGGCGGTCGCGGCGCGCGAGAACATCGCCCGTCTCGAGCCATGCCGTCGCGCCGTGCCGTGGAACATCAATCTGCACCTGCTCGTGGCGGAGAATTACGCCGCGCGCGACATGCACGAGAATGCCATCCGCGTCTATCACGACGCTCTTCGCTACGATTACCGGCCGGAGATCTACTTCAACCTCGGGCAGGAGCTGCTGAAAGCCGGACGCGTGGAAGAGGCGATCGGGCCGCTGACGATCGCCTGTACGATCAATGCGTATCTGATCAACGACATCGCCCCTCTCGACGTCCGCCAACGCGTCCTGACCCTCGCCGACCACCGTGCTATCCTCCCCCGCCTTCCCGATGAACCCGGCCACTGAATCCCTCTACGCCCGATTCGGAAAGCGGCTCTTCGACCTCGCCGTCGTCATCGTCGTCCTGGCCGCCGTCTGGCCGTTCCTACTGCTGATCGCCATCCTGATCCGCGCCACGTCGCGCGGTCCGGCGTTCTTCCGCCAGGGGCGCCTCGGACGCAACGCGACGGTGTTCGAAGCGTGGAAGTTCCGCACGATGACCGACAAACCGCGCGTCCCGGACACGATCCAGTACACCGGCGATCCGAGCGAAGTGACGGCCATCGGACGCATCCTCCGCCGCACGAAGCTCGACGAACTGCCGCAGATCTTCAACGTGCTGACCGGCGAGATGTCGCTCGTCGGTCCCCGTCCCCAGCTGCCGGTGCAGCTGGCCGACTTCGACGAGAACGCGAAGCTTCGCCTCCTCGTCCGTCCCGGCCTGACCGGCATGGCCCAGACGCACGGCGGCGTCGCCCTCAACTGGACCGAGCGCTGGGCCTACGACGCCGACTACGTGCGCCGTCTGTCGCTTCCGCTCGATCTCTGGCTGATCGCGCGCACGTTCGGAGTGCTGCTGCACGGGGAAGAGAAGTACATCGTGCGGCCGGAGTAGTCGTAGAATTTCGTGGTGGAGAGATTGCTCGAACGCGAACTCATTGAAGCCTTCGCTCTCTCGGGAGCGCGCGGTGCCGAGTTGTTGGAACGCTTGGGCGACTTCAACGTCTGGAGCGGCGACCTGGCGACGATGCGTGGCGACGAACCGCGAGGTGCGCGTGCGCTCGAGCGTTGACTGTCTGATCGCAACCTGTGCCCTCCGGCACAACGCGGCGGTCCTGCATGTCGATCGCGATTTCGAGCACCTGTCTCGCATAGCGGCGTTGCAGGTTCGGAGACTTTGACCTCGCGCGAGCCGTGAATGGTTCCGCAACGAAGCCGCCCTATACTTGCCGGGACCGAGGAGGGCGCAATGGACTGTCCGCGTGACGGTGGAATTCTCGAGACGAAATCGTTCGGCGAAATGTCGGTTCGAACATGCCCGGTCTGTGGCGGGATGTTCCTGAAACACGGGCAACTGAACCAGATCGCGGGTCCCACGGCGGGCGACCTCGAGTTCAGCACGATCGATCTCGATTCGTTTCAACATGAGGACGAATACGGTCCGATCGCGTGCCCGTTCGATTCCGCTCCGATGGTCAAGGTCGATTTCAACATCGACACCAACATCATTCTCGACTACTGCAAGACATGCCTCGGTTTCTGGATGGATGGAAAAGAGCTCGCGCGGATCACCGAGGAAGTGAAGCGGCTGCAGGACGCGGACAAGGAAGTTGCCGACCCGCTTCTCGTTCGGATCTCACAGTTCTTCTGGAACCTTCCTCTGCCTCACTAGTGTCGATTCATTGGTCGATTCCGACCATTCATTGAAAAGTTCGCGGCTGAGCCTTCGTCAATGGTGGTGAGCGGAGGCATCATGTCCCCGCCGATGCCGACGCTCAATTTCGCCCCGCTGATCGACGTCCTCGGGTTCCTGACCGGCGCGGCGCTTTACGCTTTGCTCTTCAGCGTCGCGATGCGCCGCCGCGAAGCACTGGCCGACCGCCTGCCTCCCCTGACCGCGGTCCTCGGCCTGCTCTGGAACGTGAGCGGCCTGGCGGCATACGGCATCCGCGATTTCGCCGGGAGCGACCCGTCGCCATGGCTCGTCGCCACCGGCTACAGCGCGCTCGGATTTCTTCCCGCGGTCGTCGTCCATTCGTTTCTCCGCTCGCGTGAGAACGAGCGGCCGCGACCGATCGTCAGGGCCGTGATCCTCACCGCCTACGCAGTCAGCATGTTCGCCGAAACGCTGATGTTCTGGGCCGCGCGGGAGGGACATGCACCATCGGTAACGGCGCTGCAGATCCTGAGCTGGTTCTACGCGATCCTCATCATCCCGGTACTGGCGCTCAAACGCGGACGCAGCCGGTGGTCGATCGTGGCGCTCGCGGTCTTCGCCGTCACCGCGCTGCATCTCAGTCACCACGAAGGAGCGCACGAATCGTGGCTGATCGAGCTCGGCGGCCATCACGCTTCGATTCCGCTCATCTTCGCCATCCTCTATCAGGACTTCCGCTTTGCCCTCGCGGACGAATTCCTGAAGCGCGCCCTGACGCTCTTCACGACGATTGCCATTGCCGCCACGCTGTACGTCGGGATCGCCGTCCCGGTGTTCGAGCAGCACGCGGTGCGGAGCGATCCCGTGGCGATCGGTGTGGCGATCATCCTCTGGGTCGGCACCGCGATGCTCTATCCGCTGCTGGCGCGCGGCGCGAACTGGTTCGTCGACCGCGTGGTGCTGCGGCGCGTCGATTACCGGGGCCTCCGCGAATCGATCGCGGCCGAGGTCAATACCGCGGCGACGGCGGAAGAAGTGCTGGAGATCGTCTGCAGCGCGCTCCGTCCGACGCTCGCGGCGGACATCCGCTGGTCGGCGGAGCGCGGCACGATTCCGATCATCACCACCGAGGCGCCGCATTACGCGCTGGTCATCGGCGCGTTCGACAGCGGGCGCTCGCTCCTTTCCGACGACACGGAGCTGCTCCATTCCGTGGCCACGATTGCCGGCCGCCGCATCGACGCCATCCGCTTCTCGCACCTCATCGCCGACGCGGAGCTGCGCGCGTTGCGGGCGCAGATCAACCCGCACTTCCTCTTCAACGCCCTGAACACGATCGGCTTTCTGATCCAGTCCGCGCCGTCGCGCGCGCAGGTGACGCTGATGAAGTTGACGGCGCTCCTTCGCGGCGTCCTGCGCTCGACCGGCAGCGCCATCCTCCTCGGCGACGAGATCGACGTCGTCTCGGCGTATCTCGAGATCGAGCAGGCGCGTTTCGAGGAAAGGCTGCGGGTGGTGATCGATGTGACCGACGACGCGCGCCACGTGCGCGTGCCGCCGCTCGTGGTGCAGCCGCTGGTGGAGAACGCGATCAAGCACGGCATCGCGCACAGCCGCACGGGCGGCGAGGTGCGCGTGATTGCGCGAACGAACGGGTTGTCGTTGTCGATCAGCGTCTGGAATTCAGGCGCGGCATTGCCGTCATTGCGCAAGCGCGGCATCGGATTGTCGAACGTCGAGCAGCGCCTGCGGCATCAGTACGGCGAGAAAGCGCGGTTGTCGTTGTCGTCGCGCGACGGCGAGACGGTGGCCGAGGTGTCGATCCCCATTGCCCAGCAAGCGCTGAGGAGCGCATGAGGGAGAAGCTGCGCGTGGTGATCGCCGACGACGAACGGCCCGCGCGCTCGGTGCTGATGTCGATGCTCCGCGGCTTCGACGACGTGGAGATCGCCGGTGAGGCGAAGGACGGCGCGGAGGCGGTGCAGATCATCGAGAGCGTCCGCCCCGACCTGGCGCTGCTCGATTTCCAGATGCCCGAGGTCGACGGCCTCGGCGTCGTCCGTCTGCTGAAGAAGCGCCATATGCCGATGATCGCCTTCGTCACCGCATACGACGAGTACGCGGTCCAGGCGTTCGAGCTGAACGCCGTCGATTACCTGCTCAAGCCGGTCGATGCCGCGCGGTTGCGCGAGACGATCAATCGCGCGAACGAGCGGCTCGATCGCGCCGATCTGCGCGCCGAGGACGCCAGTCACGTGCGCGCGGCGGCGGATGAATACGAGCGGACCGCGGGCACCCCGTTGCGGCGCATTCCGGTGCGCAAAAAAAACGAGATCGTGCTCGTACCGGTCGATCAGATCGTATCGATCATCGCCGACGGCGAGCTGCTGCACATCCTCACCAGTGAAGGCGCGAAGCACACCATCACCTATCGTCTGAAGGACATCGAAGCGCGACTCGATCCCGGCTCGTTCGTGCGGTTGAGCCGCGGGACGCTGGCGAATATTGCGATGATCGCCACGATCACGCCGATGCCGGGCGGTACGTATCAGGTGGCGATGTCGAACGGCCAGCAGTTGCACAGCAGCCGGCAGCATTCGCGATTGTTGAGGGAGCGGTTGCTGCGGCTTTGATGAAGCGCGGGCTCCTCAATACCCGTCCCAGATCCGCTCCACCTCGGACTTCGCGTCTTTCAGCGCCTCCCGTCCCTCCGGGGTGACGCGGTACTTGCGCGGACCGCGCCCGTCTGCCCGCCGCCCGTACGGCAGCGCCTCGGAGGCGATGAGCTTCATCTGCTCGAGGCGCTGCAGGGTGATGTGGACCGCGCCGGACGCGACGTTGCGGCCGAGCCGGCGCTCCACTTCCGTGCGGATGGCCGCGGCGTCAGCATTGCCGTCGAAGGCGGCAATGCTGATCAGCACGACCTGTTGGAATCCTCCGACCACGTGTCTCAGTACGCGTAACGAAGCCGGACTGCCAGCATGCGCGGCGGCGTAACGTGCGTTCCGCCGAATACCGACTCGATGTTGTACACACCCTTCTCATTGTTCGCATTCAGCAGGTCGGCCTGGATGCTCAGCGGGATGTGGTACTGCTGCAGGTCGGCGCCGATCGAGAAGTCGACGACGGTACGTGACTTGATCCGGTTCGGATCGAGGTCGCCTCCGCTGTGAACCACGATGTACGGCGCCGCGAACGCGTTGTCCGGATCGTCCAGGATCGAGATCGGATCGGCGTCCGTGACCAGACCGGAGTCGTACCGGATGTTCGTTCCGACCCAGATACCGCTCTGACCGAAGTCGTACAGCAGCGCTCCCTGCCCCTGCAGTTTCTGATCGTGATCGATGAGGAACGGTCCGCCGGTAATGGTGTCGAGCGCCCCCTGATCGAGGAACAGGCCGCCCTGCAGCGGCGGGACGTAGATGGCCTTGGTGTGCCCCGCGGAGACAAATCCGTGGAAGCCGGTCGTGCGCGCGAGATCGAAGCGGACGTTCCAGCCTTTGAAATCGCCCTTCGCAAATGCGAGCGGGAAGACGATGCCGGTGTTCTCGAACTGATCCTGATCGCCTGCAAAGCGCGACGTCCGCTTCCACACATCGACGTCCATCCGGATCCGCGAACCGATGGCCTGCTGCACGCCGATGTCGTACGCGTTCTGCTTTTCCGAGTGCACGAGCAGCTCGCCGCCGCCCAGTTCATGCGAGTCCTGCACTGCCGGCGGCACGAGCGCCGCTGCCTCGGCCGAGGAGCTGAACAGGATGTTCTCGAACTCCGGCGTGTACATCACGCGGTTGTACGAGGCGCGCAGCACCGTCTTCGTCGACGGGATGTAGTACGCCGCACCGAGGCGCGGCTGGAGCGACGAGTCGGTGACCGGCAGGTTGTTGTGGTCGTAGCGGAACCCGATGTTCGTCGTGAGGTTGTTCCACTTGACGTTGTCCTGCACGTAGGCGGCGTAGTAGCTGCCGGTGCGGCGTGCGTTGAATACGAACGGCGTGCCGCCGCGTGTCAGGTCATGCCGCGCGAGGTTCGGATTGAACTCTTCCGAATCGGGATCGTTGAGGCCCGGGTCGGTGATGCCGAAGGTGAAGTGCTCTTTGATCGGATAGCGCTTGAGCGTGGCGCCGATCTTCAGTTCGTTGTTGGCGTTGTTCCAGCTGAAGGACGGGTTGACGCCGTAGTTGTCGAGCGTACGATCGGAGTGCGCGGTCACCGGCGTGTCATTCGCCGAGGGATCGAGCGTGAATTTCGAAAAGCGGCCGAACGCTCCCACCTCGAACAGCGCCGACTGCGAGACGATGCTCTGCCATCCGACGTTGAAGTTCTGATCGGCACTGTGGACGCGCTGATCCTGACCCGCCTCTTCCTGCGTAAACGTATTCGGCACGTCGCGGCGCGTCTGGCCGAGGAGCGCGGTGAAGCGGAACGAGTTGTGTGAATCGGGCGTGGTGGCGTCTAGGCGTAGGAAACCGCGAGACGTGTTCCCTTCGTTGTGCAGATTCGCGAAGTTCACCGGATCGAGGAAGCGATCCGACTTCGAGGCGTTCACCGATCCGAAGTAGCCGAACGTCTGCGAGCCGCCGCCAACCGAGGCGCCGGCCTCGAACGTGGAGAACTTCGACATGCCCACGAACGCCTCGGTCTTCGCGTTCCCCATCCCGAGGCCCGACTTGGTCGTGAGGTTGATCACCGCGCCGACCTTCTCGCCGAATTCCGCCGGCACGTTGCCGTAGATGATCTCGATGCCCTGCGCGATGCCGGGATCGATCGAGTTCGAGAAGGTGACGCCGGTCTGATCGGAGATCGTCTGGCCGTCGACCACGTACTCGCTCTGGCTGTGCGCTCCCTGGAAGTGGAAGCGGCCGTTCTCGTCTTTGGCGAAGCCGGGCGTGGAGGTGACGATCTGCTCCATCGCCCGCGAGGCGACCGCCGCGGGGGCCTTCGCGATGTACGACTTGTCGATGTCGATGTGGCTCTCGCTGCTGTCGGTCTCGAGCTGCGCCGCCGGCGGCTCGGCCGTGACGCTGATCGATTCCGACACCGCCGGCACGTTGAGCTGCAGCGTCACCTCGACCGGAACTGCAGAATGGACGTCGACCGCCTGATGCGCCGGCGCGAAGCCCTGCACATCGGCGTGTAATTCGTACGGATTGAAGGGAACGTTGTTGAAGTTGAAGACGCCGCTGTCGTTGGTCACGGCGGTCTGCGTGAAGCCGGTGATGTCATTGCGCAGTTGCACGGCGACGCCGTTCAACGCCTTGTTGTCGGGTCCGAGAACACGTCCGCGTACCACGCCTGCACTCGCGGCAAAGACGTTTGCCGCGATCATCGAGAGGATGATCGTAAGGATCAGCTTTTTCATGCGCCGCAGTAGAGCGCGCGCAATCGGAGCGGCCGATTCCTTTTCAATGAGTGGCCGGTTCCGGCCAACGAGCGGCCTAGGTGCGCGGCATCGCGAACAGCACGTTCGCGATCCGCTCCGCCGCCCGCCCATCCCACAATGGCGGGATCGCGCCCCGTTTTCCCCTCCCCTCGGCGATGGCGCGGACTTCGTCGCGCAGGCGGGCGAGGTCGGCGCCGATCAGCGTGTTAGTGCCGATCGAGACGGTGACGGGGCGCTCGGTGTTTTCGCGCATCGTGAGGCAGGGGACGCCGAGGTAGGTGGTCTCTTCCTGAATGCCGCCGGAGTCGGTGATCACGCCGGCGGCGTGCGCCTGGAGGGCAAGGAAATCGAGGTACGCGAGCGGCTCGAGAAAGACGAACGACGCGGGGGGCGTGAAGCGGAGGGAGGTCAGCGCTTCACGAGTTCGGGGATGAATCGGGAAGAGCACGCGCAGCTCGCGGCTGATCTCTGCGAGCGTCTCGACGATCGGCAGCAGCTTCCGCGGATCGTCGACGTTCGATGGGCGGTGAAGCGTGAGGAGAAGATAGCGATCGAGCTGATGCCGGTCGCGTAATTGCGGCCACGCCTCTTCGGCGCGCGGCTGGAGGCGGACGAGCGTGTCGATCATCACGTTGCCGACGAAGCGGATCCGTTCGCGCGGAATCCCTTCCGCGGCGAGGTTCGCATCGCCATCCTCGCTCGGTGTGAAGAGGAGGTCGGCGAGTTGATCGGTGACGAGCCGGTTGATCTCTTCGGGCATCGACCGGTCGCGCGAGCGGAGTCCCGCCTCGACATGCGCGACGCGAACGCGCAGCTTCGCGCAGACGAGCGCCGCGGCGACGGTGGAGTTGACGTCGCCGTAGACGAGCACCCAATCGGGCTGCCGCTCGACGATCACCGGCTCGAGACGCTTCATCACCTCCGCGGTTTGCACCGAGTGCGTGCCGGAGCCGACGCCGAGGTTCACGTCGGGGTGCGGGATGCCGAGCTGCTCGAAGAATATGTCGGACATCGAGGCGTCGTAGTGCTGGCCGGTGTGCACGAGCGTCTGTTCACAGACAAGAGTGTCTGTGCTACACAGCGCGGCATGGACCGGCGCGAGCTTCATGAAATTCGGCCGCGCACCGACGACGTGCAGCACGTGCATTACGCCCCGACCTCGACCGCCGCGCAGCTCTGCAGACTGTCGTACGCGGCAAGCGTGACGCGCGCGGAGTGCAGCAGGTCGTCGAGCGCGATCGGCGCCGGTCCGCGGTTCGTCAAGTAGTTGACGATCGCCTGCCACTCGGCGCGATGGCCCTTGTCCTGCCGCAGCCGCGAGCGCTCGTGCTCCGCGCCGGAGGGGCGCTGGATGTGCAAAGTCCGGTAGTCGTCGAGCCGCGCGGAGATGCCGCCGCCGAAGACTTCGATCAGCTCCTTGCCGAACGACTTCGCGCCGTTCGCCGCGTAGACGACGGTGCCGAGCGAACCGTTCTCGAATTCGAGAGCGACCTCGAAATTGTCCTGGCGATAGCGGCCCGAATCGGGCAGCGCGCGCGTCGTGACGCGGCGCACTTTCGTTCCCGCGAGATGGATCAGCAGATCGATGAAGTGGCAGCCTTCGCCGCGCAGCCGCCCCCCGCCCTGCTCAGGATCCTGCGTCCAGTGGTCGGGCGGGATGAAGCCGGCATTGACGCGGCAGGTGAGCATGAGCGGCTCACGAACGTCGCGCACGACGTCGCGCAGACGTCCGATGAACGGCGCGAAGCGGCGGTTGTAGCCGGCCATCAGCATCCGGCCCGCATCGCGCGCGACGCGATCGATCTCCTGCAATTCGTCGTGCGTGAGGCAGAGCGGCTTCTCGACAAAGACATGCTTTCCCGCGCGCAACGCCGCGACGACCTGCCGGGCGTGGAGATCGTGCCGCGTGAGGATGGCGACGGTGTTGATGCGCGGATCGGCGAGCATCTCGTCGAAGCTCGTCGATGCCGATGCGAAGCCGAATTTCTGCGCGGCGCTGCGCGCGCTGACGCCGGCCGCGCTGCTGATGGAGATCAACTCCACGCCATCCGTTTTCTTCAGCGCCGGCAGCAGGACCGCATTCGCAAAGAGTCCCGCTCCCGCGACGCCGATGGCCACGCGCGTCTCGCCGCTGACCGCCGGCGGACGCGAAGGATTCACCGCGATGGTGCGGCTCGCCACCGGCTCCGCCGCATAGCCGAGCACCACGCCCAGGAACGGCGCCTCGGTACGGCCCATGATCAGGTCGTACGCCCGCTCCGCCTCTTCGATGTCGAAGCGATGCGTGATCAGCGCCTCGACGTTGACGGCGCCCGACGCCATGAGCTCGACGAAGCCGCGCATGTTGCGGTTCTCCGTCCAGCGGACGAATTCGTACGGATAGTCGTGTCCCTTCTGTTCGTACTCGGCGTCGTAACGTCCCGGCCCGTACGAGCGCGAGATGCGGAAGTCGAGCTCCTTTTCGAAGTACGGCTTGCGCGGGATTTGCGTACCGACCGCGCCGACGGAGATGACGACGCCGCGTTTGCGCGCGATCTCGCCCGCCAGCTCGACCGGCTGATTGCTCGCCGTGTCGGCAGTGATCAGAACCGCGTCGGCGCCGTGTCCCGACGATGCCGATGCAACGCGTGCCGCGAGCTCGGCCGGATCGCTGCCCGCCCAATGCGCGCCGAGAGTCCGCGCCAGCGTTGCGCGCGACTCGTTCGGATCGAGTCCGAGGACGATGCAGCCGGCGGCGCGAAGCATCTGGATGGACATCAATCCGAGGAGTCCGCAGCCGATGACGGTGACGGTCTCGCCAAGTTGGACGCCCGCCAGCCGGATGCCGTGCATGGCGATCGCGCCGAGGGTGGTGAACGCCGCCTGCTCGAAACTCACCGAATCGGGAATCGGGACCGCGAGGTTGCGCGGGATGGCGATGATCTGGGCGTGGACGGCGAAGCCGCCGCCGGCGCAGGCGACCCGGTCGCCGGCCTTGAATCCGCCGGCATCCGCGCCCGCCTCGAGGACTACGCCGGCCGCGGAGTAGCCGAGCGGCATCGGCTGATCGAGGCGGTTCCGGACGGCGTCGATCGTGTCGAGAATGCCGTCCCGACGAGCCTTTTCAATGGTTTGGCGCACCAGGTCGGGCCGGGAGCGGGCCTTCTGCAGGAGGTTCGACTGGGCAAAAGAGGCCATCGACCGCTCGGTGCCGGCGGAGACGAGCGAGGCCCGGGTCCGGACCAGAATCCCCCCGCGCGGTACCTGCGGAGCGGGGACGTCGAGGACGGCCAGCTCGCCGGTGCTGACGGACTGAATCAACTGCTTCATCGAAAAGGGAGTCTATGCGATCCTAATGTTGATCGGTCGATCCGGGAGTTTCGAGGGGTTTGTAATTTTGTGACCCAGGGCACAGCCACTGCCGGAAAGACGCTTATAATGCTCGCATCCACGTTGGGAGTTCCCAGTTCGACCCGCGCGCTGCAGGGCACGCGATAAACAGATAGAGGAGATTTTTCATGAAGAAGATTCAAGGACTTGTATTGGTTTTGACGCTCGGCGTCGCGTCCCTCGCGAATGCTCAGGCAACACGTACCTGGGTTTCGGGCGTCGGAGATGACGTGAATCCGTGCAGCCGCACTGCGCCTTGCAAGACGTTCGCAGGCGCGATCAGCAAGACCGCGACGAACGGCATGATCAATGTGCTCGATCCGGGCGGCTTCGGCGCGGTGACGATCACCAAGTCGATCACCATCGACGGCACGCCGTTCATGGCGGGCGTTCTGGCCGCCGGCACGAACGGCATCATCGTCAACGGCTCCGGCGCCGTTGTCACGCTTCGCGGCCTCGACATCGAGGGCGTCAGTGCGGCGACGAATGGTATCCGCGTCATCCTCGCGGGCACCGTCAACGTCGAGAACTGCGTGATCTTCGGCTACGCGCGCGGCATGTCGCTCGAAGGCACCAGCGGGTTGAACGTCAACATCCTCAACACGACGGTCAGAAACAACACGCAGGGCATCTTCTCGGCACCGACGGTCGGCGTGACGCATGTCAACATGGACAATGTCCGTTCCGTGAGCAACACCGGCAACGGCTTCATCTCGGGCGTGAATACCGACGCGTACATCACGCGCTCGAACCTCTCGAACAACGGCGGCACCGGCGTGCGCATCGAGCAGGCCACGTTCGTGTCGGTCGAATCGTCGCAGATGTCGAACAACGCGCGCGGCATCGAGTGCGGTGTCGCGGGCGCCGCGACCTGCGTCCTGTCGCGCTGCCTCATCACCAAGAACACGGTGCAGGGCACCACACGCGCGGGCGACGGCAGCGGCGCGCTCGGCACGCTCACCGGTTTCTCGAACAACGTGATCACCGGCAACGCCGGCGGAAACACTGTCTCGGGCAGCTCGTTGCAGCAGTAAACAACTTCTCTCACGACAACGTGCAAACGGCGGACGGCAACGTCCGCCGTTTCATTTGGGGCCGAGACCCATCGACTCGATCTCGCGGCTGATCCCCTCCTCGAACGCGAGCGGCGCAAAGCCGAAGTCGCGCGACGCCGCCGAGTAATCGAAGGCCTTGTCCTCGCCGAGACGGAGCAGCTGCTCGGACCTGACCGGCAGACGGACCGGTCCGCGCTCGGCGAATGCGAGCATCGCCGCCATCAGCCGCAACGGCAGGTGCAGCTTCAGCACGCGGCGCCCGAGGCGTGCGGCCACGACATCGATGACGCCGTTGAACGTCAGCGGCTCTTTCCCGGCGATGTTGTAGTCGCGGCCGATCGCCACATCGTGATCGAGGGCCTGCAGCATGGCGCGCGCGACGTCGTCGACATGAATCGGCTGCAGCAGATGGTTCCCGCGTCCGGCGACCGGCATCACGGGCCAGCGCGAGAGATAGCGGATCAGGCGCGCCATGTTCCGGTCGCGCGAGGTGCCGTAGATCATCGTCGGGCGGATGACCGTCCACTGCAATCCGCTCTTCCGGATCGCCTCCTCCGCTTCCATCCGCACCGACTTCGTCTTCGCGTTCAGCGTGGTGAAGATGGCGGTCGTGCTGATGAAGATCGCCCGCGAGATACCGGCGCGCTCCGCCGCGGCGACGATGCCTGGTCCGTGACCGAATCCGATCGATGCGGTATTGAGCAGGACGCTCGCACCGTCGAACGCACGCGCGAGCGAGGCGACGTCGCCGAGATCTCCTTCCACGATCTCTACGTCGTGGAGATTGCTCGTATCACTCGTCGCGCGCACGAAGCAGCGTGGACGGATGCCGCGCTCGCGCAGTTGCGCAAGCAGGTGCGAGCCGGTGAAGCCGGTGGCGCCGGTGAGGACGATGGTCATCGATAGTCCGCGATGGCGCCCGACATCACGTCGCGATAGGTGCCGGCAAGCGCGGCGCGCGAGTAGTGGGCGGCAACGAATGCCCGCCCGCGCGCGCCCATCGCCGCACGCGCCTCGGCGCCACTCTCGAGCAGTTTGATGATGGCATCGGCGATCGCCGTGTCGTCTTCGGGCGGCACGATCATCGCGCCTTCCGATCTCTCCAGAATCGCCGCTGCCTCGCCGCGCAGCGACGCGAGCACCGGCCGCTGCATCGAGAGAATCTCGAACATCTTCGACGGGATGAACGTGCCGAACAGTGGGATGTCGCGCAGAGGCACGAGGCAGACGTCAGCGAGCGAGTACCAGGCGCGCACCTCTTCTTTTCCGACCGGGTCGAGAAAGGTGACATTTGAAAGCTGCTCCCGCGCGGCGAAGGCGAGCAGCTTTTCCTTCTCCGCCCCTTCGCCGACGAACACGAAACGGACATCGCGCCGCTCGCGCAGACGGACCGCTGCGCGCAACACGCTGGTCAGCCCCTGCGAGATGCCGTGCGCGCCGATGTAGAGAACGACGAGCTCGTTCGCCGCGATGCCTAGCTTCGCGCGCAAGGCAACGCCTTCGCCGCCATCGGTCCAGAAATCGATATCTGCACCGTTCGGAATCGTCTTCACCTTCCACTCCGGCACGCCGCGGCGCAACAGGTCCTGCCGGAATGATTCGGTGACCGTGACGACGCGGGAGGCGTGGCGATAGAGCGAGAGCTCGAGCTTCTCCAGCATGGCGATCATCTGCCGGTTCTTCAGAACACCGAGCTCGACGAAGAGCGCCGGCCAGAGGTCGCGCACTTCCATGATGAACGGACGCTGGCGCACGCGCGCGACGTGATCGGCGGCCATCGCGGCGAAGAACGTTGGCGAGGTTCCGATCAGCACGTCGGGCGTTTCGCGCATGTGCCTGCGGCTGGCGACGACGGCCGACGGCCAGAACGACACGTGGCCGATGGTCTTCTTCACGAACCCCTTGTTCGGCGTCACATACGTCCAGACCCGATGCACGTCGGAGCCATCGAGCATTTCGCGCTGATAGAACCGCTTGCGATAGCCGGGATAGACGACGCCGGCCGGATGATTCGGCACGCAGGTGAAGACCTGCACCGAATCGCCGCTGCGGATCCATTCGCGCGTGAGGTCCTGAAAGCGCGCGGAGGGCGCGCCGATCTCGGGCGAGTAGTAGTGCGAGTAAACGGCGATCTTCATGGAACCAGCGCGATCCTATATGTGATGCGGAACGGCATCGTCCCTTTGTGCCGGAGAACGAGCACGCGATTGCGCCGCTTCTCGCCGAACCGCTCGGAGTACCACCCTTCGGTCTCTTCGACCTCGTGATCGGTGACGAGCCGCCACGACTCCCACTTCGCGTCGGGGTGCAGATGGACGTAGCTCTTCGCCTCGGTCACTCCGGTGCCGAGGATGTCGTCGGTGATGATAAACGCGCTGTTCGGCACGTGATCGATGGTGCGCCGGTGAATGGCGGGAGGATGCAACCGCCGGTAACCGTCGTGCTCACCGATGAGTGTCGTGCCGGTGAATTGCACGTTCAACGGCATTGCGCGCCGCGCGACGCGGAAGCTTCCCCACACCTCGCTCTGATTCTCGCCCGCGATCTCCACCGTGTTGTGCGCGCGCGTCGACCGGAACCAGTCGCGCCACTCCCCTGCCGTGTACTCGTAGACGCCGGAATCGACGATCAGCGGCGTGCCGTCGACGGTGAGCTCGTACGAGAACATGTCGGCGTGCGCATGCGCCGGGAGGTAGGAAGGACAGGGCACGCCAAAGTCCGCGATCAGGAAGGCGTGGTCGTCGCGGAAGAGGTAGTAGCCGCTTTGTGGAGGACAGGCGCCCTCGCCTGTCCGGGAGAGGAGGACAGGCGAGGGCGCCTGTCCTACACCATCAAACGTCGAGTCCTTGAATAACGGCAACCGCCCGCCCGGTCCTGTGATCGCTGCGAGAAACGCGGTCATCCGCGTCACCGCATCGTCGAGCCACGCGGGAGAAGCGCGATTGAGCCGCAGCCATTCGGCGATCTCTTGCAGATCGCGCAGCACGAGCAGGTGATACGACGGCACGCGCTCGAAGTGGCATCCGTCCGCGAGCACCTGCTCGGCGACTTCGATCTGCAGGAGACGCATTCCTTCCTCGAGCCACCGCCGCGCTTCTTCGCCTTCGAACATCACTCCCGACCAGATCAGCGCGCGGATGTTCTTCAGCAGGTGATTGCCGCGAACGTCGTGCTCGAGGTTCGCAAAGAGAAATCGCGTCTGGCCGTAGATGCTGCGCGCGAGCTCGTCCGCGAACGCCGCGTCGAAGGAAAAGAAATCGAGAGCGCGGCACCAGTTCACGATGCGCAGCGACAGCGGATAGGGATGCCAGGCATCGCCCCACAGGCGCGTGTTCTCGCGCATCCAGGAGCGCGCCAGCCGCTCGAACGACGCCTGTTCGAGATCGAGCGCGTAGTCGAAGTAGTGCAGGTGATAGCGCCAGAGCTGCGACGCGCGCGGCTCGTTCCACGACGGATCGCGGATCTCCTGCGACAGAAATCGAAACGTCATGCCGTCGTGCGGATGCCGCTCTTCGACGGCAATCGGCGCGTGTGGCGCGATCGTCACACCGCGCGGCGGCGTGAAGCGCGCGCGGCGCAGCCTGCGCAGCGCGAGCGCCGTCCGAAGCCGCACGCGCGCCGCGCGCTGCGCGGGCGCGACATGCCGCGCGGTATCGATGAGCAACCGCATTCGCCGCAGATCGATCACGAAGCGTCCGCCAGGGCCCTATGCCGGATGCGCGCGAAGACGATGAGCACGCCGCACAGTGCGACGCTGTAGCCGAGGAGATACGAGATCGCCAGTCCGACCGCGCCGTAGCGCGGAGCGAGGACAAGCGCGGCGAGAACGCAGGTGACTTCGCGCGGCAGTGCGACGCAGAGAATCGTGGTCCAGAGATTTCCGTGCGTCTGCACTGCCTGATGCATGGAGATTCCCATCGCCTCGGGCAACGTCACGATCAGCAGGATCAGCAGCACCGGATACGCGGACCCGAACGACCTTCCGAACAGCCGCAGCAGGAGTGGTCCCGCCGCGCCGATCACGATCGCGCCGCAGAGCGCCGCGCCGACGACGGCCGCCACGTTCGCGCGGAACATGCGCCGGTAACCCGCGGCATCGGCCTCCCCTTTGCGGCTGCTGAGGAGCGGAAAACCGACGCCATTGATGAGCGCCGGCAGAAAACTGACGACCATACGCAGCGAGTTCGCGGAGGTGAACAGTGCAAGCTGCGTGATGCCGCTCGCCTGCCTCGCCAGGATGGCCATCGACAGCCAGATCCCCGCCATGTTGACGAATCCGGCCAGCGACGACGGAAGCGTGATGTCCTGCAGCATGGAGCGCTCGGCTTTCATCGCATCGAGTCCGCCGAACCCGATCGGAATCCCCAGACCCCCGGCCTCGCGGCGCACCGCGATCCAGACGACCACGGATTGCAATGCGGCACTGAGCGCGAGCGCCACGGCGACGCCGCGCAGTTGCCAGCCGATCGTGCCGGTCGTGCCGAGCACGAGATATGCGGTGCCGGCGATGACACCGGTGATGGCGATGGTCCGGAACTTCTCCAGGCCGCCGAGCACGCCGGTGAGGATGGCGGTGACCACGGTGAAGAAAATCGCCGGCGATGCGAGATGGATGAGCGGCACGAGCTGCGGCTGCTGCGCGGCTCGGGAGGCGAGAAGATTCGCTCCGCCCACGGCGATGGCAGTGGCTATCAGTCCGGTGATCGTGCTGATGGTGATGCTGACCGCGATGATCCGTGCCGCGCGATCCTTCTGCGTTGATCGGAATTCAGAAACGCACTTGACCGTGACAAAGCCAAGGGCGACCTGCGCGATGTTGATCAGCGTGATCAGAGTGCCCTGAAGAAACGCGTATGAGCCGTACGACTCGCGGCCCAGCTCCTTGGCCACGATGACGCCGAGCGCGAATGTGCTCCCCTGATTGAACAGTGCGCCGAGGAAGCTCCAGCCTGAATTCGTGACGAGGCCGCTGCGCAGTGCACCGGCGATCCGTTGTGGAATGGGCGTTGCTGAAGACTTCTCCAACGACGGACCTGCCATGACCTCATCTAATCGCACATTTCTCCGTTTAACTACAGTCTTTTGCATGCTTTGCGTCGCCGGCATCGTCCAGGCCGCGACGTTCGTGGTACCGCCCGATCGCGAGATGATCCACCGCGCGGACGCGATCGTGATCGCCACGCCGACTCTCTCCTACAGCCAGGTGACAAAAGAGGGCATCGAGACCGTCACGCGAATGTCAGTCGAGGAGACGATCAAGGGGCCGGCGACGAGCGATTCAATCAATGTGGTCGAGCCGGGCGGCGAGGTCGGCAATCTGTTTTCGTATGTCGCCGGCGCTCCGCGCTTCGAGACCGGCCAGCGCGTTCTGCTGTTCCTGACGAAGACCGGACCGGACCGCTGGTCGGCCACTGATCTCGTTCTCGGAAAGTTTTCATTCACCGCGGACGAGAAAGGACAGCGGTTGCTGGCGCGTGATGCGGACGAGATCGTCGGATGGGATCCCGACCTCAGCACTCATCACGAGCGGGCGCGCACCGAGGATGGCTTTCTTCGTTTCGTACGTGAGGAAGTCGCCGCGCGTCGCGCCAGCGAGGATTACTTCGTCGATACGACGCCGGCGCCGCGCACGCGAACCGGCAGGTTCTCCGCGATCGGCAACGCGGGGTTCACCGCGACGTCGTACACGATGACCATCAGCGGCAGCCAGGGCGCACGATGGAACGTCTTTCCGAGCGGCGTGACGTTCTTCGCCGGAACACCGGGCGAGCCGGGAGCGCCGGGCAACGGCACGACCGCCGTGCAGACCGCGATCGCGTCGTGGGACAACGATCCGATCTCCAACATCAGCTACGTCTACGGCGGCACCGACTCGACGCACACGCAGGGACTGCACGCGGCGGACGGCGCGAACACCGTTCTTTTCGAGCGCGATCTGAGCTCGTGGGGCGTCACGCCGTTCATCTGCACTTCGAACGCCTACAGCGGCACGCTCGGGCTGGGCGGCATCACATCGGCCTCGGGCACCCACGCTCTCGGTTCCGAGACCTTCGTCACCACAAGGGAAGGCGACGTGGAGATGAACCGCGGCCTGGCCAACTGCACGCTGCTGTTCAACAACGGCGACTTCAACAGCGCCGTGACGCACGAGATCGGACACACGCTCGGCTTCCGCCATTCCGATCAGACGCGCGACTCCTCCGGAGCGTGCGCGAACGATGCCTCGCTCGAGTGCTCGAACCAGGCAATCATGAAGTCGTTCATCAGCACGGGACTGAACGCCAGCCTGCAGCCGTGGGATCAGCATGCCGCGGCCGCGGTCTATCCGGGCAGCACCAACTGCACCCCGCCGACCATCACCACGCAGCCGCAGTCGCGAACGATCACGCGCGGTCAAAGCACCACCCTCTCCGTTGGCGTCACGGGCACTACACCGATTTCGTATCAGTGGTACCAGGGGGCCGGCACTAACTCGATCCCGATCGGGACCAATGCGACGGCCACGGTATCGCCGACTGTGACCACCACGTACTGGGTACGCCTCACCAACTCCTGCGGCACGATCGACAGCGCGCTGGCGACGATCACCGTCAATCAGACGACGTGCTCGGGGCCGTCGATCAGCGCACAGCCGCAGTCGCAGACGATCACCCGCGGGCAAAGCGCCACCCTCTCCGTCGGCGTCACGGGCACCACACCGATTTCGTATCAGTGGTACCAGGGGGCCGGCACCAACTCGATCCCGATCGGGACCAATCCGACCGTCACGGTGTCGCCGGCGGTGACCACCACGTACTGGGTACGCCTGACCAATTCCTGCGGCACGATCGACAGCGGCCTGGCGACGATCACCGTCAATCAGACCGCAGCATCCGTGCGCGGCGACTTCAACCGCGACGGCAATCCCGATCTGCTCTGGCGGAACACCTCGACCGGCGAGAACCGCATCTGGCTCATGTCGGCGAGCCGCACGTTGTTGAGCGTCGTCGCATTGCCGACACTCAACCTCAACTGGCAGATCGCCGGAGTGGGCGACTTCGACGGCGACGGAAACCAGGACATCCTCCTGCGCAACATCGTCACCGGCACCAACAACGCCTGGCTCATGCTCGGCACGGCGGTCCGCGATACGGCGGCCGTGACCGGCGACGCCAATGTCGACCGGCACATCGACTCGGTAAACGACTTCAACGGCGACGGGAAACCCGATCTGGTGTGGCGAAACCAGACGACGGGGACCGTCTACATCTGGCTGATGAACGGCGTCCAGTTCTCGTCGCTCGCGAACCTCCCGTCGCAGCCCGATTTCACCTGGCAGATCGCCGGTTCGGGTGATTTCGACGGTAACGGGAAACAGGACATCCTGTGGCGCAACTACAGCACCGGTGACAACAACGCCTGGCTCATGAACGGCACGACCTTCCTGAGCAATGCGGCCGTCACGGGAGACTTCAATGTGGACCGGCACATCGACGCGGTGGCCGATTTCAGCAACGACGGCAAAGCCGATCTGGTGTGGCGCGTCTACTCGACCGGCGCCGACTACATCTGGGTCATGAACAACGTTCAGTTCTCATCGCTCACGACGCTGCCGGCGGACAGCAATCTGAACTGGCACATCGTCGGACCGAGATGATCCAAGTGCTGAGGACTGAGTTCTGAGTGCCCACCAAGCATCCCAGTCCTCAGTCCTCAGTCCTCAGCACTCAGTCCTCAGTCCTCAGTCCTCAGCACTCAGCACTCAGTCCTCAGCACTCAGCACTCAGCACTCAGCACTCAGTCCTCAGCACTCAGCACTCAGCACTCAGCACTCAGTCCTCAGTCCTCAGTCCTCAGCACTCAGCACTCAGCACTGAGGAACTTAGTCGATGAACGCCCGCAACCAGAGCTCGAACGTGAGGAACTGCCAGATCTGCAGCGACCAGTCGGTGCGTCCGCGGCGCTGCTCGTCGATCATGCGGCGCACCGGCGCGGGATCGAAATACCCGCGCCGGCGGATTGCGCTCTCGCTCAGCAGATCGTCGACCATCCCGCGCAATTCGTTCGCCAGCCAGTAATCGGCCGGCGCGCCGAATCCCGCCTTCTTCTGCCGCAGCACTTCGGCAGGGAGCACGTCGCGCATCGCTTCGCGGAGGATGTGCTTCGTCGTGCCGCCGCGCAGCTTCAACTTCGGATCGATGTTCCACGCCACCCATTCCGCGAGCTCCCAGTCCAGGAACGGCACGCGCGCTTCGACCGATGAAGCCATGCTCATCTTGTCGTTGTAGTTGAGATTCAGGCTGACCATGAACGTCTTCGTATCGACGTACAGCATCTGGTTGAGGAAATCGGCATCGGCGGCGTTCGCGAAATGCCGGCGATGCTCGATCATCGAGTCTGTTGTTTGCTGTGCGCCGTCTGCCATCAACTCGCGCTGAACGTCGTCGGTGAGATAGACGCTGTCCATCAGGAAGCGATCGATCGGCGGCAGCGATCCGCTGCGCACCATCTTCTTCGCCAGCCGCACGTAGCCCTTGAAGCGGCTCCCACGCATCGACGGTAGCGCTTCCACGCCGCGCCGGATCATTCCCTCGCGCACGAAGCGCGGCACGCGGCGGTACGACTCGGCCAGTCCATGCGCGCGGTACTTGCGATAGCCGCCGAACAACTCGTCGCCGCCGATACCGGAGAGGAGCACGGTGACGTCGCGCCGTGCTTCGCGGCTGACGAGATAGGCCATGACGATGGCCGGATCCGCGGTCGGCTCGTCCATGTGCCACACGAGCTTCGGCAGCAGATCGACGACATCAGGCTCCACCATGATGTTCGTATGCGTGCAGCCGAAATGCTTCGCCGTGCGTGCCGCGACGTCCGTGTCGTCGAGATGCACCTCGCCGCGGCGGTACTTCTCGGGGAATCCGATGGTGAACGTCCGCACCGGCAGCGGACTGGCCGCGGCCATCGATGCGACGATGGCGCTGGAGTCGAGTCCCGCGCTGAGAAACGCGCCGAGCGGCACGTCGCTCAGCATCTGCCCGCGCACGACGGCGCCGAACCGCTCGCGCAACTCTTGCGCGAGCTCGCGCTCATCACCGCGATATACGTGATTCGCCGGCGGGTAACGGAGGTCCCAGTACTGCTCGACCGACAACGCACCGTTGCGGAAGATCGCGAAGTGTCCGGCCGGCAATTTCCCGATGCCGCGGAACATCGTGCGCGGATCGGGAGTCCAGAGCAGCGTCAGATATTGCTGCAGCGCGAAGAGATCGACCCCCCGCTCGACGTCCGGTAATTCCAGCAGCGCCTTGGCCTCGGATGCAAACGCGAAACGATTGCCGCGCGCGGTGTAGTAGAGCGGCTTGATGCCGAAGTGATCGCGCGCCAGGACGAGCGAGTCGTTGCGCTTGTCCCAGATGGCGAGAGCGAAGATTCCGTTGAGCCGCTTGAAGCATTCGGTGCCTAGGCGTTCGTAAAGGAAGAGGATCGCCTCGGTGTCGCTGTTCGAGCGAAACCGGCATCCCTGCGCCTCCAGCTCGCGGCGCAGTTGCGGGAAGTTGTAGATCTCGCCGTTGTAGACGATCGTGATCGCGCCGTCGGGCGTCGACATCGGCATATGTCCCGCCGGCGAGAGATCGAGAATGGCGAGACGGCGCGAGCCAAGCCCGATCCAGTCGCCCGAAGGCGTGACATGCGACCACGTGCCGCCGTCATCGGGACCGCGGTGATGCTGCACCTCGGTCATCCGGACGAGCGTCGACTCGTCGCCCCAGTTCACCGCTCCCGCAATTCCGCACATTCGCTTAGAGAGGCTTCCGCGCTTCGATCATCAGATTGAGACCGAATCGCTCGCCGAGGAGTCGCACGAACCAGCGCGGGTAGACGCGCCAGATCAGGCGATAGATGGCTCGGTCGTATTTGCTGCTCAGACGCAGCGTCATGAGGTCTCCCGGATTGAGCGACGTCGAGAGCCGCACGTCGCGATAGCCGGCCCCTTCGATCAGCTGCCGCGCTTCGGGCAGGGTGTACGCCTTCGTTCCCGGACTCTCGAGACGATCGAAGAGCGCCTGCTTCTGCGTCAATCCGAACCGGCCGCGCAGCCAGCCGTGCTGCGCCTGCAGCAGCAGTCCCGTCCACGACGGCACGTGATAGATCATGGCCTTCAACCGGCCGCCCGGCTTCAGCACGCGCAACGTTTCTGCGAACGCCTTCGGGGTGTCGGGTGTGTGATGCAACACGCCCCACGAGTAGACGAGATCGAACGACGCGTCGTCGAACGGCAACGCCTCGGCATCCGCACGCTGCAGCGAGTAGCGATCGGGAGATACGCCGAACAACGCGAGCCGCTCGCCGGTCAGCTCGATCGCCGCATCGGTCAGATCGACGCCTGTCGCATGCCGCGCGTACGCGCACCAGTTGCTGAAATCACTTCCCGCGCCGACGCCGATCTCGAGCACGTCGAGATCGCGCGCCGAGGGGAAATCGGCGAACGCGGTGATGTACGGCTCCAGCTGATAGCGCGTGCGGGCGATCGAATCGAACCATGCGCGCCGGTCCTGTTCCTCGCCATACCGTGTGCCGCAGGTCTCGTCTTCCCAATGGCGGCGAACGGCGGATTTCAAGTCATTCATGAGCGTCTCCGGGCAACGGCAGCAAGAAGCGAGAACGTGTCGGCCGCACAACGGCTCCACGAAAAAGCGGCGGCCAGCGCGAATGCGCGCTCCGCTTTCGCCGCGCGCAGCTCGGGATCGGCGAGCGAGCGCAACGCATCCGCGATCGACGTCGCATCCTCGGCGTCGAAGTAGACGCCGCCGTCCTGCAGGATGTCGGGCATCGGTGCGGATTTCGAGCAGGCGATCGGCAACCCTGCGGCCATTGCTTCGATGAGGATGTTCGGCATGTTCTCGCAGGTCGAGGCGAAGACGAACGCATCGGCGTTCGCGTAAAGCGCGGGCAACTCGCGATGCGTTACGGGACCGAGAAACGTCACTGCGTCGCGCACATCCGGATGGCGTGCCAGTACGGCCTCCACCTTGCGCATCGCCGGCGGATAGGCCGGACCGGCGAAATCGACCGCCACGTTCAAACCTTCTTCGCGCAGCCGGAGCACCGCCTCGGCCACTTCCCACTGATGTTTGTAGAGGTCGATGATCGACGTGTAGAGAAAGCGGAGCGGACGCGCGCCGGCCGGCTCCTGTTTGCGCGGCGCGGCGCGAAATGCATCGCTGACTCCGTGCGGGATCACCGTGTACTCGGCGCGCTCGCCCGTCTCGTCCGCCACGACCCGGCGGGCGTAGTCGTTGAGAAAAATCACGGCGTCGGCATCGCGAAATGCGGCGGATTGTCCGATGCGCAGCAACGCCAGACGGAAGAAGATCCGCGAGAAGGCGTAACGCCACATCTCCTTCCGGTCGAACGGCAGCATGTTGCGGCACATCGTGACGTACGGATGGAAGCGGATGCGCCCCGAGGCCGCGGGAGCGAAGAGGACATCGCACGATGCGGCGAGCTTCGGGAGACGCGAGCGCTGCCACCAGATGCGCCGTGGCAGCGCGCCGTCGAGCGCGGGCTCGTGCGAGCGCGTGAGCCACGCGCGGTCCGGCAACTGCGCGAGCGTCTGCGCCCCTCCCCAGACCGTCACCCGATCGACGCCGGCATCGGCCGGCTCGAGATGGCGAAGGATCTCGGTGAGGTGCGTGACTCCGCCGCCGGCGCGCAGATTCGACGCGTCGATGCCGACGCTCACCATCTTCATGCCGGCCGCACACCTCGGCCGGTGAGGTGATCGAGCCGCCGCACATCGATCTGCTCCAACCCTGCTTCCAGGAGCCACCGCCGGAGTGTCGGCGCATCCTGCGGCTGATCGAAACGGGGACCGAACCAGTCGAACGTGTCGAGCACCGCCCACTCGCGCAGTTGACGGTCGTCGAGCGGCAGGACGCCGCGATAGTTCGCTACCGGCACGAAACGCTTCGCGTACGGACCGATCACCGGAATGCGCCGGACCGCGTTGCTCACCGCGAGCAGCGCCGGAACGCTGCGCTCGACCGCGGCAAACAGGCTCTCCTGTTTCATCCGCGTGGTGATCGGACGGAGCCAGTATTTCGGCGTGATGAAGTTCTTCCAGCTCCGCTGATAGAGGTCGACGGTCACGCCGCCGCCAGGTCGGGCCATCTCGATCACGGAAAGCGTCGCGCGTTTCACGTCGGGCGTGTGCTGCAGGACGCCGAGCGAATAGACGAAATCGAATGTGCCGGGCGCAAACGGCAGGTGGTAGATGTCGGCCTGAGCGAGATGCAGGCGCGGATGCGATTGCAGGTTGCGCTGCGCCGCGTCGATGGCCGAGGAGTAATCGATGGCCACGACTTCCGCGCCGAGCGAGAGCGCGACCTCGGCGAAGCGTCCCGCGCCGCAGCCGGCATCGAGCACGAGCTTGCCGCCGAGCGTCTTCTCGTCCCAGCCGGTCTCGCGCAGGAATCGGTCGCGCGAGATCGACAGTCCGGTGTGCGAGTCGAGCTGCGTTGCGGAGAAGCGGTTCCATTGAAAGCCGAAATTGCCGGCGTAGTTTTCCGGCGGAACGAATCGGGGAATGGAGTTGACGATCGGGTACGAGGCGGCGCATTGCGGGCAGGTCAGCGCACCGGCCGTCGACGACAAAGCCGAGCCGCGGGATAGAGAACCCGCGCCACACGAGGGGCAGCGCAGGATGTTCAGCATGAAGCCGATGCCGTTCCGCACATTGTGATTTTTCTCCGAACCTCAGCGATGGCGGACGATCCGTTCATAGACGTGCAGGTAATGTCCGGCGATCGCATCCAGGGAGCGGCCGTCGAGAGAACGGCGTGCCCGCTCCGCTCGTTCACGCGCCGCAACGGGATCATCGAGCGTTGCTCGCAATGCATGCTCGGCGTCGGACGGTGACGCGGCGTCGACCAGGATTCCGCTCCGTGAATCGACCATCTCGCTATGCGCAGGAATGTCGGAGAGTACGACCGGAGTGCCGTGCGCAATCGCTTCGATCACAGTATTGGGATTGCCTTCGAACCAGCTCAGGAAGATCAGAGCGTCGGCGCGGCGCAGCCAGCTCCCGACGTCGCGAACGAAGCCCGGCATGAGAATCTGATCCGCCACACCCGATTCCGCGACGAGCGCACGCACCTTCGAGTCGAGCGGTCCGACGCCGCAAATGGCGAAAAGTACGTCCTTATGCTCGGCGAGGATCGGCACTACGGCGGCAATGATCGTCTCCAGATTCTTTTCAGCGCTCAGGCGTCCGACGTACAGGATCAGGCGCGCGTCCGGAGCAATTTCGGCAAATGGTCTCGCCTCACTGACTTCGCTGAAATCGAGGGCATTCCCGATCATCGTGCGCGGCTGACGATTTACGCTGTGCCAGTATCCGAGTCCGGTGTACGAATTCGCCACGATGGCCGTGGCCTGCCGGCCCAGCCGCCGCCTCAACATCGTCTTGGGACCAGGAAGGTATGCGTCTCCGCAATTGCGCTCCGTCAGAATCCACGGCACGCCGCAATATTTGGCCGCGAGACCACCCCAGACGTCCATCAATACGAGCCAGGTCTGCACGATGTCGGGCTGCAGACGGCGAATCAATGCGAGGATCGAGAGGGCGGTCCGCGGATCGTATGTCGATCGCTGCGGCAGTATGTGCACCGTGACCCCTCCCCGCTCGATTGCCTGAAGATGGGTCCCGCCCTGCAATAAGGCGACATGGACGTCGTGCCCGGCGGCGACGTGCTTCGGCCCGAGGAGGGCAAGCTGCCGCTCCGCCCCGCCGCCGCCGAGAGTCGGAATGCAATGAAGGATTCGCATGATCAAGCCTTGATCAGTACTCTGGCGCGTTTGTGCGCTCCGCGCAGCAGCACGCTCAGGAGCTCGACGGTGACCAGTACCGGAACGAATTCGTATTCGATGAATGACAGCACGGCCAGGCTCGACTGGCGCATGCTGTAGTACGTCCAGATGCAGCAAAAGAGATAGAAGATCGTCGGCCAGAAGCGCTCCGCACGCCTCGCATACCAGCGGTGTAGTTTTGCGGCCAGGTATCCGAGGACGATTCCCTGGATCAGGAGATGCTTCCAGCCAAATCCGATGATCCCCTGCGCAATGGCGCCGAACATCAATCCGCCGTCATAGCCCGAGACCGACAGATACCAGCCCTGTACGTCGATCTTCTCGAAGGGGAGCAACTGGCTCGGCACCATGTAATAGAAATCGCTGAATGGGAGCTGCCGCGGGATGGGAGGGAGAGTTCCGAGCTGCTGGCGCTTATAGATGTCGAAAGAGGTTCCCCAGACAACCTGAAATTCATTGATCGCCGCGAGCCGCGGAATGTTGTAAATCCGCATGTACTCCATATAGCCGGGCTCGCGCACGAGGCCCAGAAAATTGAAAGCCATCAGCAACGCGGTTGCGGCGGGCAGCGCGATCTTCAGCGTCAGCGGCCTCACGAGCCGGTGGAACAGCAGTACGAACGTGATGCCCAGGAGCACGAGCTCCGTGCGAGCGCCGCGAACGTAAACGGTGCGCCCGATCTCGAACGCGAAGAAGAGCGCGATCGCCACGCGGTATTTCCAATCGCGCCAGCGTTGCATTGCGATGAACAGCATGATCTGCACGAGGAGGAAACGGATCGGGATCAACAAATGCACGACCTGCTGCAGCATGTACGGAAGCGCCGTCAGCGTTTCCACTTTGCCCGCCGCAATGTCCGCATACGACGGGTCGTATGTGATCCCGTAGACCCGTGCCACGGCCGCGAGCACCAGTCCGCACCCGATGTACGCCAGGATGACCGCCGTAACGCGCGAGCGGGTCACGCGCGTGGTGCTCATCCCGGCCACGCGTGCGCGTTTGCGCACGAACAGATACGTGACGATGAACGGAATCATGTAGATGACGTAGAACCACGCGAAATGTCCGGTCTCCTCCGGACCGGCGTCGTACGCCCAGAGACGCCCGTCCGAGACGATCGTCCAGTGCAGCCCCGCCACGTAGTAATTCATCAGCGGAAAGACCGAGTAGAGCAGCGCGACGAACACCCACAATGCGCCGATCTCGAATACCGGAAGCCTGCGGTCGCGGCGATAAAGCACGAGAAAGAAGACCGCGACTCCGTCGACCATGACCAGTGCCGGCAGGAGGATGGCACGCTCGGGCTCCGCCGAAAACCCGACCCACAATGCGCTCGCCGCGATGATCGCTCCCATCCAAAAGCGCGGCCCGAAATACGAGCCGTACCGCAGGCGGCGGATGACACGCGGAGGAGGGGGCAGCGTCATCGCGTCATCAACCATCGCGGTCAGCTCCCCCGTCCACGTTCGCTTCGAGCCAGAGACCGAGCGTGAGCAGCGTCCAGGTCCGATAGTTCACGCCGTGCCGCGCGCCGTTCGGAATTCCGGGAAGCATCCGACGAAAAGCCGAGCCCTCTCCGAACACGCGATCGAGCAGCGGTTGCATCGACGGCAGCTTCAGCCAGCGGCCGATCGGCGAGCCGAATCCCTGCTTCGGCCGGTCCTGAAGCGACTCCGGCCAGAGCTCGCGGCAAGCCTCGCGCAACACGATCTTCGTTTGCTTGCCGCGCACTTTCAGCTCCGCCGGAATGGTCAGCGCGAACTCGACGAGATCGCGATCGAGAAACGGCGCGCGCGTCTCCAGTCCGTGCGCCATCGACGCGCGATCGACTTTCACCAGGATGTCGCCCGGCAGGAACGACGTCAGATCGAAATAGAACGCGCGATCGAGACCGCTCGTCTGCGGCGATGGCCGGAAGTATCCGCCCGGCTCGAACGGCGGCACCTTGCGATCGCCCCACATCTGCTGCCGTTCGTGCGCCCGAAAGACGGTCTGGCTCATGACGTCGCGCGTCCAGACGTCATCCCATCGCGCGGCGAGTCCGGCCGCATGCGAGCGGGCGGTCAGCGCTCGATTGCGATGCCGCAACGCGATGCTCATCGATCGCAGCACGATCCATTGCGCGAACGCGAACGGGATCTCTTCAGACATCGCCAGCGGCGCGTACCAGGAGTAGCCGCCGAACAGCTCGTCGCCGCCATCACCGCTGAGAACGACTTTCACGGAACGCCGCGCGAACTCGGAGACCAGAAACGTCGGGATGTGGGAGGTGTCGGCGAACGGCTCGTCGTACACGGGGACCATGCGCTGAATCAATGTGGCGACGTCGGGCTCGCCGAGGTCGATCTCGTGATGCTCGGTTCCGTATCGTTCAGCGACGGCGCGCGCGTACGGCAGCTCGTTGATCAGCGATCCGAAACCGACGGAGAAGGTCTTCACCGGATGCGGCGAATGCTCCTGCATCATGGCCACGACTGTGCTCGAATCGAGGCCGCCGCTGAGAAACGCACCGACCGGCACATCGGCGATCATCTGCCGTTTCACCGCCTGCCGCAGCAGCGCACGCACCTCGGCGGCCGCATCGCGCAGCGACATCGCGCGCGGCTCGAGCTTCGGCGTCCAGTAACGGGTGACGCGCATCGAGCCGTTCTTCCAGACGAGAAAATGCCCGGGTGGAAGCGTCTGGATGTCGCGATAAATCGAGCGGTCGGGCGGGACGTAGCCGAGCGTGAGGAAGGCATCGACCGACTCCGGATCGGCGATCATCGGCACGAGCTTCGAGGCGGCGATCGCTTTCAACTCCGAGGCGAGCACGAGGCCATCGCCGCTCTGCGCGAAATACAACGGCTTCTCGCCGAACAGATCGCGCGCCGCGAACAGCTCGCGCTCCTCGGCGTCCCAGATCGCGAGCGCGAACATGCCGCGCAATTTGTCGAGCAACGCGGCTCCCCACTCCTGATATCCGAGCAGCACCACTTCGGTATCCGACTGCGTGCGGAAACGATGGCCTCCCCGCGCCAGCTCGTCGCGCACTTCGTGGAAGTTGTAGATCTCGCCGTTGAACGCGATCCACCAGCGGCCCGTCGCGTCGCTCATCGGTTGATCGCCGGTGCTGAGGTCGATGATCGACAGCCGCGCGTGACCGAGCGTGCAGCCCGCGGCCGCGTGCGAGGCCGTAGCGTCGGGACCTCGATGCTCGATCGCTTCGATCATGCGCTCGATCGCGCCGTCGCGCGTCACGCCGGCAATCACACTGATTCCGCACATGGATGGTTATCGGAAGGAACGGCGGGGAAGAAGGATCAGGCGAGCGGGAAGCGCGAGGTCCACCCCGCTGCCGCGATCGAGCTGCGATGTCCGGCTTCGAGCTGGGCGCGCAGCTTGTCGGGATCGACGATCTCGAACTCGGGCTTGTTGAACCGCTGGTACGTCAAGGCCGCCTCGACGAGGAGCGGATTCGTCTGAATGCTGGCCCAGTGCACGCTATTGCCGGGGAGGAATTCCGTGCCGGTCGGCTGCACGTACGAGAGCCCGCCGCCCCAGTAGCCCGCACCGCCGTAAAAACAACGAAGCGCGGGAACGCGGTCCGTGATGATCGGGGCCTTCGAAACGAGCTGAGGCTCGAACGATACGTCCGGGCTCCCGAGCTCCTGCCGCAGCCCCGTCAGGAAGTCCGCGTTTGCATACCGAACGTCTTCGACGCCGGAGTAAAGATCGAGCCCATAGTCGCGCCAGTCCTGTGTGAAATCGTCGTCGTCCGTCCCGCTCGAATGCACGATGGCCGCGGTCTCCATCGCGTCGAGCCATTTCGGGACGAAGTTGCTGTTCACATCCAGCATCACGAACTTCCCGAGCTCCGGCACATACACCTCGGGAAGATTGTGCGTGGCATAGACCACCATCCCGCTGGAAAGGCGGGTCGACGTGAACGTGACGATGCGCGTCGGCACCGCGAACCGGTCCACCACCCACTCCCGGAACACCGAATGGCTCGGGCCGCACGAGAGCATCATCGGATCGCAGCTCCTGAAGAACCGGCGGAGAAACCGATATCGCTTCGTGTACCAGGAGTTGTCGCTCGCCCCGAGATAGAGATTGTTCGCCACGAAGAAATCGAAGAGCCGCAGCAGCCCGCCGGTCATCTTTTCGGCCGGATCGATCACCAGCACCTTCAGGAACTCGATGTTGTTGATGTGAAGGTAGTACTCGCCCGGCTCCGTGAACGTCAGCTGGCGGTTCGTGACCTTCGGCTCGGCAGGATTGACGACCTTCCGATCGCCGCCGAAGAGGGGCTTGAAGTAAGCGATGCGCCGGATCGCGCCCGAGGCCGTGACGCATTCACCGGCGAGGAGAATCGGATACTTCGACTCGCCGAACGAAAAGATGAGCCGGTTCGACAACGCTGGTGCGGCCTTCGCCCTGAATGCCGCCGCGCCGAGGAGCGACGCTCCGCCTGCGAGGAGGAAGAAGTCGCGGCGATTCAGGTCGGCCATACCAGCGCTCGATTCCATTCAGACGGCTCGCCTCGCGCGGTCGTTTACGTACCAGTCGATCGTTTCCCGAAGTCCCTCATCAAAGGGCGTCGGAGCGATAAAACCGAACTCGCGTTCCGCGCGAGTCACGTCGAGGAGCCGGCGGGGCTGCCCGTTCGGCTTCTCTGCATCCCACGTGATCCGCCCCTGGTATACGGTCATCGCGGCGATTCGTTGAGCGAGATCGGCGATTCGGATCTCTTCCCCTCGTCCGAGGTTCACCGGCTGCTCACCGTCGTATTTTTCCGCCGCCAGCACGATCCCCTCGGCCGCGTCGCGCACGAAGAGGAACTCCCGCGTCGGGGAGCCATCGCCCCACATCACCACTACTTCGTCGCCGCGCTCGCCGGCCTCGATGAATTTACGAATCATCGCCGGAATGACATGACTGGTCTCGAGGTCAAAGTTGTCCCTCGGTCCGTACAGGTTCACCGGCAAAAGGAAGATTCCATTGAATCCGTACTCCTGCCGGTACGCCTGCAGCTGCACGAGCAGCGCTTTCTTGGCGATGCCGTACGCCGCATTCGTCTCTTCGGGATAGCCGTTCCAGAGGTCATCCTCGCGGAACGGGACGGGGGCGAATTTCGGGTAGGCGCAGATGGTGCCGAGCTGCACGAACTTCTCGACGCCCGCCAGCCGCGCCTCTTCGATGATCTGGATTCCCATGATCGCGTTCTCGTAGAAGAAGCGTCCGGGATGCATCCGGTTTGCGCCGATGCCGCCGACGACCGCCGCGGCGTGGATGATGAGGTTCGGCCGGTTCGCGGCGAGGTACGCGCGGATGGCGCTGCCGTCGCGCAGATCGAGCTCGGTCGCGCGCGGCGTCAGGATCGCCGCAGGGCGCTCGCGCTCCAGCCGCGCGCGGATGAAGCCGCCGAGAAATCCGCCGCCCCCGGTCAGGAGCACGCGGCGTGAAGGCCAGAATTCGCTCATCGCTGCTTGAGATGTGCCTCGTCGGCCGCGAGTTGGAGATCGGTCTCCGTCATCAGCGCGACGAGAGTTTCAAAATCAGTTTGCGGAGTCCAGCCGAGGAGCTCGCGCGCCTTCGATGCATCACCGAGGAGGAGATCGACTTCGGTCGGCCGGAGATAGCGGGGATCGATCCGCACGCGGACCGCGCCGCTGGCGTCGACACCGCATTCGTCGAATCCTTCGCCGCGCCATTCGAGCGCGATACCCGCCGCGTCGAAAGCCAGCGTGCAGAAATCGCGGACGGTGTGGGTCTTGCCGGTGGCGATGACGAAGTCCTGCGGCTCGTCGTGCTGCAGCATCCGCCACATCGCCTCGACGTAGTCCTTCGCGTAGCCCCAGTCGCGCCTCGCATCGAGATTGCCGAGGTAAAGCGTGTCCTGCAGGCCGTGCTTGATCCGGCCGACGGCGCGGGTGATCTTGCGCGACACGAACGTCTCGCCGCGCCGCGGCGACTCGTGATTGAAGAGGATGCCGTTCACGGCGAAGAGGCCGTACGCCTCGCGATAGTTGACGGTCATCCAGTACGCGTAGACCTTCGCCACGCCGTACGGACTGCGGGGATAGAACGGCGTCAGCTCGTTCTGCGGCGTCTCGCGCACGAGGCCGAACATCTCGCTTGATGAAGCCTGGTAGATGCGGGGGCGGATCTGCATCTCGCGGATCGCCTCGAGAAGCCGCGTCGCGCCGAGGCCGGTGACCTCGCCCGTGTACTCGGGAGTGTCGAACGAGACTTTGACGTGGCTCTGCGCTCCGAGGTTGTAGATCTCGATCGGATCGACGATGCGCAGGATGCGGTTCAGCGACGACGCGTCGTTGAGATCGCCGTAGTGCAGCACGAGACGGCGATTCTCTTCCTGCGGATCCTGATAGATCGGATCGATGCGGGCCGTGTTGAACGATGAGGAGCGGCGCATGACGCCGTGCACCTCGTACCCTTTCGCGAGCAGCAGCTCGGCGAGGTAGGAGCCGTCCTGTCCGGTGATGCCAGTGATGAGCGCGCGTTTCGTCGTCATGTTCGTTCAGACCGCGTAGAACTCTCGGTACCAGTCGATGAAGCGCCGCACGCCTTCGCGCACGGTCGTGGCCGGGCGGAAGCCGACCGTTTTCTCAAGCTCGCTGACGTCGGCCATCGTCGACGGCACGTCGCCCGGCTGCATCGGCAGGAGATCGAGATTCGCCTTCCGGCCGAGACACTCTTCGATGACGCCGATGTACTCGAGCAGCTCGATCGGACGGTTGTTGCCGATGTTGAACACCCGCCACGGCGCGTAGCTGCGCGCCGGATCGGGATCGTCGCCGGTCCACGACGGATCGGCGGCCGCTGTGTGATCAAGCACACGGATGACTCCTTCGACGATGTCGTCGATGTACGTGAAGTCGCGGATCATCCTTCCTTCATTGAACACCGGGATCGGCTCGCCCGACAGGATGCCGCGCGTGAACTTGAAGAGCGCCATGTCGGGACGCCCCCACGGTCCGTAAACCGTGAAGAAGCGGAGACCGGTGGACGGAATGCCGAAGAGGCTCGAGTAGGTGTGAGCCATCAGCTCGTTCGCCTTCTTCGTCGCGGCGTAGAGCGAGACGGGATGGTCGACGTTGTCGTGCTCGGAGAACGGCTGCCGCGTGTTCGCGCCGTACACCGAGCTCGATGAAGCGAAGACGAGGTGCTCGACGTTCGTGTGCCGGCATCCTTCGAGGATCGTCAGAAACCCGTCGATGTTGCTGCGCGTGTAGGCGAACGGATTGGTCAGTGAATAGCGGACGCCGGCCTGTGCCGCGAGATGGACGACGCGGCGTGGCCGGTATTCTGCGAAGAGCGCTTCCATCGCTTCGCGGTCGCCGATGTCGGCCCGCACGAAGCGGAAGGAGTCGGAAGACTGGAGCATCCGCAGCCGCGCCTCTTTCAACGCCGGATCGTAGTAATCATTGAGGTTGTCGACGCCGACGACATCTTCGCCGCGGTCGAGCAACCGACGCGATACGTGATAGCCGATGAAGCCGGCTGCGCCGCTCACGAGAATCATCTGGGCACGTCCTTCTGCACGGGCTCCGCCCCCTTCGGTGTACACACCGACCGGTTCGGCCAACGCTCAGTTGTTGCTACCACTACCCGTTATTCGTCTGCCGCCTGGCATCGAGGATCCGGACTTCGGCGGACAGGCGTTCAATCTCCACTTTCAGGTCGTCGTACTCGGCCATCTTCCGGCGCAGAAAGGCGTACGTGACGTTGATCTTCTCCTCGATCCCTTTCGGCGTGAGGACGTAGACGTACGCGCCTTTGTTCTGGCTGTTGCGGAAGTTCCGCATCTTGACGAGGCCCCGCTTCATCATCGCGTTGAGGCAGTAATGCGCCTTGCCGAGACTGACGGCGAGCGCATCGGCCAGCTCGCGCTGCGTAGTGTCCGGATGCTCGGCGAGATACGTGAGCAGCCGGTAGCGAACCTCGTCGCTGAGGGTGTGACCGGGTACGTTGTTCAACGATTGAACAGCATATCAGAGGACACACGCGTCAACAGCCCGCGCTCGAACTCCACCGCCACGGCCTTCTGGATCAGCGACACGCGCACGATCAGCCGGTCGCGCCCCTTCTGCCGCTCGATGATCCCCGTGTAGCCGGCGAATGCGCCGCCCGAGACGCGCACGGCGTCGCCGGCCACGAGCTCCTCGACGACGCGCAGCGACGCGCCGGCGAGCTGCAGCGCGCGCAGCTGCCCCAGCTCCGCGCCGAGGCTGGCCTGATCGGCGACCTCGATCACCGACGCCGCGACGTTGCTCCGCCACACCAGCTCCCCCGCCTCCGCGCCGCCCCGGAAAAAGAGATAGCCGGGAAAGAGCGGCAGATGGGAAACGAGATCGCGGCCGTTGCGCCGGCGCCGGTTTTCGACCTGCGGCAGATAGAACGGCACGTTTCGCCCCGCCAGAAAACGCGCCAGCGATTTCTCCTGCCGGCTGCGCACGTGCGCCACGCCCCACGGATGACGTTCCGCATCGAGCTCGAACAGCTCGACGGGAAACACTTCCTCCTCTTTCGGCAGCAGCGGCATGGCCTCCATGCTACCGGGCGCTTACATTCATTTATTCCACCGATCGGACCGCTGTTATCCTTCCCGCATTTCGCATCGGAGGATGACCATGGATTCCCGCGCAGCAATCGATCACACCGGCAACGAACCGGTGGACCCGCCGATCTCGGTGGCGCATCTGATGCGCACGCTGCGCGGATATCTCCCCGTGATCCTCCTGACGCTGCTCTCCGTGGCCATCGTTTACACGCTGATCGCGGTGGCCGCGATGATCAGCAGGCCGTCTCAGACCGTGACCACCGTACGCTTTCTGCTGAACTTCACCGGCGCCGATCAAGGCCTCTATCCGAACGGTGCAAGGTTCAACGCTTCGACCATCGTCTCGACGCCGGTTCTGCGGAAGGTCTACGACGCCAACGACCTCGCCCGCTTCTCGACCTTCAGCGTCTTCACGCAATCGATCGTCGTCCTGGAGTCGAACACCACGCTGGAGCGCCTGAACACCGAATATCAGGCCCGCCTGGCCGATCCGAAACTCACTCCCGTCGATCGCGACCGCCTGAACCGCGAGTTCGACGCCAAACGCGACAGCCTCGGCAAGAATGAATACGCGCTCATCTACACGCGCGGCAAGGGCTCGGTCCCCGAGACCGTGGTCCGCAAGGTTCTGTCCGACATCCTCGTGACCTGGGCCAACGACGCCGAAAACGAACAGCGCCTGTTCGACTTCCCGATGGCCATGCTCTCCCCCGACGTCCTGAACGTGACGTCGGCGGAAAAGAACGATCAGATGATCGCCCTTCTGATCCTCCGTTCGACCATCGGCCGGGTGCTGACGAATGTGGCGGCGCTGGAAGAGTTCCCTGGCGCCTCGCTGATCCGCACGCCGTCGCAGAAGATGTCGCTTCCTGAAGTGCGCCTTCGCCTCGAGGACACTCTCCGTTTCCGCGTCGAGCCGCTGCTCACCGTGATCCGCACCGGCGGTCTGATTCGCAATCCCGTGGCCACGGCGCAGTTCCTCGAGAGCCAGCTGATCTACGACCAGTTCCGCCTGCACGATCTGCAACACAGGAGCGAAGCGATCCGTAACGCACTGTCGGTCTACACGAACAGCCAGGGGAGCGGAGAGCAGCGCGCGTCGGCGCCGATGCCGGCCGGCGGCGGCCGCGACGCGAGAGCAACCGGCGAAACGATCACCCCGATCATCAACGACACGTTCATCGACCGCATCATGGCCATGTCGAATCAGCCGGACGAGATCAAGTACCGCCAGAAGGCCGCGGACGACTACCGCAAGGCGATCGTCGATGTGATTCCGGCGGAGCAGGCGGTGGAGTACGACAAGGCCCTGCTCGAGCTCGTGCGCCACGCGCCGGCCGGCGCGTCGTCGGCGTCACCAGAGATCACGAATGACATCGAGACGATGCGCAACGAGAGCCGCGCACTGGTCGTCCAGCTGAACGAGATCTACATGATCCTTTCGCGCACGATCAATCCGGCGTCGCAGATCTATTCGGTGACCGAAGCACCGACGACGACGATTCAGCGGACCGGCGACCTGCGCCGCGGCTTCCTGGGACTCGTGCTGGTGCTGCTGCTCACGCTGCCGATCGTGGTCGTCGTCTGCCTGCTGCACAACCGCGTCCGCGAAGAGGAAACCGAAGAAGCCGTGTAACACAGACACTCCGGTCTGTGCTCCTGTGCTTCTGTGCCTCCTGTGTCTGTGCTTCACGCCCGCACGACAACGCGCGCCGCACCGTTCGGCACGACGTTGCGCGTATCGACGACGAGCTTCGCATCGCGATAGAGCGCCGCATCCTTGAACGCCGTGTGCGGTGTGGAGATCAGCACCGCGTCGTACTTCGCGAGCTCCTCCGCCGTGCAGGGAACGGAGCGCAGCCCGAGGTCGTGCTTCCGTCCTCGCCGCGCCTCGGGCACGAACGGGTCGCAGTACGACACGACCGCGCCGCGCTCCTGCAGCAGCTCGATCAGCTCGAACGACGGCGATTCGCGATCGTCATCGATGTCGGGCTTGTACGAAAGCCCCATCACCACCACCGTCGCGCCGACGACGCTCTTCCCCGTCCGATTGATCGCCTCGGCCGTCCGATCGACGACGTAGCGCGGCATCGAAGTGTTGATCTCTCCCGCCAGCTCAATGAAGCGGGCCCACGTCCCGTACTCGGCCGCCTTCCAGGTCAGGTAGAACGGATCGAGCGGGATGCAGTGACCGCCGAGACCTGGACCGGGATAGAACGGCATGAAGCCGAACGGCTTCGTCTTCGCCGCCTCGATCACTTCCCAAACGTTGATCCCCATCCGGTCGAAGACGACTTTCATCTCGTTGACGAGCGCGATGTTCACGGCCCGGAAGATGTTCTCGAGCAGCTTCGCCGACTCGGCCACCTCGGGCGAGCTGACCGGCACGATGTGATCGATGATCGCGCCGTAGAGCGCCTGCGCCACGCGCGACGATGCTTCGTCGACGCCGCCGACGACCTTCGGGATGTTGCGCGTGTTGTACTTCTCGTTCCCCGGATCTTCGCGCTCGGGCGAGAACGCGAGGAAGAAGTCGCTGCCGCATTTCATCCCGGTGGCAACGAAGCGGGTGAGCAGTTCCTCGCGCGTCGTGCCGGGATAGGTCGTCGACTCGAGGACGACGAGCTGCCCCGCGCGGAGGCTGCCGGCTATCGTCTCGGCGGTGACCCGGATGTACTTGAGGTCGGGCTCGCGATGCTCGCCGAGCGGCGTCGGGACGCAGATGATGACGGCGTCGCACTCCGCGAGCCGCGAGAAGTCGGTCGTGGCGCGCGCGCGGCGACGGAACGATTCCGCGATCCGATCGACGCCGATGTGGCGGATGTACGACTGCCCGTCATTCAGCTTCTGCGTCTTGACGGCATCGACGTCGAAGCCGAGGACCTCGAATCCACCCTCCTCGAAAAGCAGCACGAGCGGGAGTCCGACGTAGCCGAGTCCGATCACGCCGATGCGCGCGGTCCGGTCGTCGATCGCTTTGAGGAGTAGCTGTTCGCGAGAGAGGTCGTTCACGGTCAAGGGGGCGGATTCAACCACAATTGCAAGCCGCCGTCATCCCGAGCGGAAGTCGAGCGATCCGGGCGGGTGGCGGCACGCAGCAGGAGCCTGCACGACAAAAAGCACAGACAGGAGTGTCTGTTCTACACGGCGTCGTCATGTAGCACAGACACTCTTGTCTGGGCCGGGTCATGACCGCGTGCCGCCGCTCGCCCAGGTCCCTCGACTACGCTCGGGATGACGACGAGGCCGCACGAAACCACTCGACTGTCTGCGTCAATCCGTCGCGCAGGAGCACCGGCTCCGGCAGCTTCGCGATGGCGCGCAGCCGGCTCCCATCGAGCACGCTGCGGCGCTGTTCGCCCATCTTTGCCGGACCGTGATGCGCATCGCGATCGACTCCCGCCGCTGCGGCGAGGTGCCGGTAGAGGTCGTTGACCGAGCTCTCGATTCCGGTGCCGACGTTGAACGGACCGGCCAGCGTGAGATCGTCGCAGACCGCCATGTTGGCGCGCACGACGTCGGCGACGAAGACGTAGTCGCGCGTCTGCCCGCCGTCGCCGTTGATCGTCACCTCGCCGCCGCGCAGCAGGCGGTCGGCGAAGATGGCGATCACGCCCGCCTCCCCTTTCGAGTTCTGGCGCGGTCCGTAGATGTTCGCGTAACGGAGGGCGATGGTGGAGAGGCCGTGGACCTCGCGGAAGTAGTACATGTAGTGCTCGACCGACAGCTTCGCGCAGCCGTACGGCGAGAGCGGATTGGCCGGATGCTCTTCGTTCTGCGGCGCGGTGATCGGGTCGCCGTAGATCGCGCCGCCGGTCGAGGCAAAGACAAAGCGCTTCACGCCCGCATCGAGCGACGCCTGCAGCAGCCGGATGGTGGCCACGATGTTGATCTCGGCGTCGATGGCCGGATCGGCGACCGAATGCCGCACGTCGATCTGCGCCGCGTGATGGCTGACCAGGTCGGGCTTCAGCGAGCGCACGAGATCGATCGTCCGCTCCTCGCGCAGATCGGCCTCGTGAAACTCCGCTTTCGGATTCAGGTTGCGAAGCTCGCCGGTGGAAAGATTGTCGATGATGCTGACGCGGTCGCCCCGCTCGAGAAATGCGTCGGCGAGATGCGAGCCGATGAAGCCCGCGCCGCCCGTGATCAGTACGTGTCTGCTCATGCGACGCGCATTCTCGCCTTTTTTCTCACCCTTCGATAGATGACCGCGAAGAGCGCACCGAAGAGAAATCCGCCGACGTGCGCCCACCACGCCACGCCCGCGACCTGCTCGGTTCCGGCTGCCGACGCGAGCGAGAGGAAGCCGTTGAAGAACTGCATCAGGAACCAGACCGGCAGAAAAAACGTCGCCCGCACCTCGGCCATCGCCCAGTAGACGACGAGTGGAAAGAGCGTGACGATCCGCGCTCGCGGCCTCAGCACGAGAAACGCGCCGAGCACGCCGGCGATGCTCCCCGACGCACCGATCGACGGCACCGGCGACATCGGAAAGATCATCGTGTGCAGCAGACTGCCGAGCGCTCCGCAGGCGATGTAGAAGATGAAATAGATCAGATGTCCGAACGAGTCCTCGACCGCGCCGCCGAACACCCAGAGGTAGACGAGGTTGCCGATGAGATGCACGAACCCGCCGTGCAGGAAGAGCGATGTAACGAGCGTGATCACCACTTCCCACCACGAGTAATGCCAGCCCGCCGGATGAACGAGCCGCGCCGGGATGAAGCCGAAGGTGTGGATCACCAGCTCGGCGCGCGACCCGAGCCCGATCTGGAGGATGAAGATGGCGATGTTGGCGAAGACGATCGACCGATTGACGACCGGCGTGACACGAAGCGGCAGCGTGTGGCGGAGAGGAATCAAGACAGCAGACAGCAGACAGCAGACAGCAGGCCAACTCCGCCACGCGTCTGCTGTCCGCTGTCTGCTGTCCGCTGTCTAGAGAGCCGCCGCGATCTCCCTCACCACCTCACCCATCTGCTCTTCCGTCAGCTCGGGATAGACCGGAATGGCCAGCGTCTGATCCGCCGCGGCATCCGAATTCGGGTACGGATCGTTCGCGTCCGGCAGATCGGCGAAGCACTTCTGCTGGGGCAGCGTGAGCGGGTAGTAGATGTCGCAACCGATCGACTTGCTCTTCAGGTGCTCGAAGACGCGGTCGCGCGTCGCGCTCCCTTCGGGGAAGCGGACGATGTACTGATTGAAGACGTGGCGCCGTCCCTCGAGTTGCGTTGGCGGCACGATCCGCTCGCCGATGTTCGAGCCGGCGAAGAGCCGCGCGTACGTCTCCGCGTTGCGGCGGCGGCCTTCGGTCCACGATTCGAGATGCGGCAGCTTCACGTGGAGGATCGCTGCCTGCATTGCGTCGATCCGGAAATTGCCGCCGACGTAGTGATGGAAGTACTTCGGACGCATGCCGTGCACGCGGAAGTCGACGAGCTTCTCGTGCAGCGCCGCGTCGTTCGTGGTCATCGCACCGGCGTCGCCGAATCCGCCGAGGTTCTTCGACGGGAAGAACGAGAAGCAGCCGATCGTGCCGAGCGCGCCGGCGCGTTGTCCGCCGAATTCCGCACCGACCGCCTGGGCGGCATCCTCGACGACCGCGATGCCGCGCCGCTGCGCGAGCTCGTTGATCGCGGTCATGTCGGCGCACTGGCCATAGAGATGAACCGGCATGATCGCGCGTGTGCGGTCGCTGATCTTTGCCTCGATCTGTTTCACGTCGATGTTGTAGTCGATGAGGTCGATGTCGACGAACACCGGCCGCGCGCCGAGGCGATGCACGACTCCGGCGGTGGCGAAGAACGAGTAGGCGGGGACGATGACCTCGTCGCCATGCCCGACGCCGAGGACCATCAGCGCTTCGAGCAGGGCATCGGTGCCGGAGGAGACGCCGACGGCGTATGTGCTGTGGCAGTACGCGGCGAAGTCGCGCTCGAAGGCGTCGACGCGAGGTCCGAGGATGAAGTACTGCGAGTCGTAGACCTCCTCGGTCACCCGGAGGACTTCGTCGCGGATCGTCTTGTATTGAGCCTTGAGGTCGAGAAGAGGAATGGCCATTCCCGAAAGATAGCAGACAGCAGATAACAGATAGCAGGAGCCTCATCACGCCTGCTATCTGCTATCTGCCATCTGCTATCTCCCCTTGGACGTGTTAGCTACTGCCCGCGTAATACACAGCAAACGTGCCCGTACACGTGAAACGTGTGCTCATTTTTCGTGCAACATTTTCATGCGGTGTCCGCATATTCTTTTTGGACACTCCTTATCGTCAGCCCGTATCTAGGGGCAACAACGCGAGCGGCTCCATCCAGAGCCGCAAAAGAAATAAGGAGAATCCCCCATGAATCTGAAATCCATCATCACCGCCGCCTCGCTGGCACTGCTTCCGCTGACCGCCGGCGCCGCGAGCCTCATCATCCCCGCCGCCGGCACCGGTCCGGGCGCGAACGGCAGCCAGTGGCAGAGCGAGATCACGCTGCACAACACGAGCGCCGTCGCCACCACCGCGACGCTCACCTTCCACGACCTCAACGGCTCCTCCTCGCCGGTGGCCGTCGCGCTCGCCGCGCACTCCACGACCTCCATCGCCGACGTGGTGAAGTCGAAGTTCGGCAAGGACTCCGCGACCGGCGCCATCGAAGTCGCGCTCCCCGACGCCGACTTCCCGCGCATCGCCGTCACCTCGCGCACCTTCAACGTTTCCACCAGCGGCGAGTTCGGTCAGGACATCCCGGCCGTCAAGGCCAGCGACGCCGCAGCATCGGGCGACCTCGCCATCCTCACCGCCCCGTCGTCGGCCAGCGCGTATCGCTTCAACTTCGGCCTCTACGCCGTTGCCGACGCGAACGTGACGTGGGAAGTGGTCCGCGCCGACGGCAGCATCGCCGCGCACAAGGAAGTGTCGTACACCGGCGGTACGCAGATTCAGTACGCCGGCGGCGTCAAGTCCTTCCTCGGCGCCGAGGCGCAGAACGACGACGTCGTTCAGGCCACGGTCACCAAAGGCTCGGCAATCTTCTACGGCAGCGCGGTCAACGAGGCGAGCGGCGATCCGACGTTCGTCCCGGGCGTGAAGACGCATCCCGAGATCCGCCTCAACTTCGCCGGCGTCGATCTCGATGAGAACGGCACCGTCGACATCGTCGATACCGACCGCGACGGCGTGCTCGATGGCGCGATCGACATCTTCACCGCGGCAGGCTTCCCGAACTACTTCCGCGTCGTCGCCTCCGGTGAGAACGGCGAAGCGGCGACGTTCGAGCTCATCGATGCCGGCAGCGACGCGCTGCTGATCGACGCCAACGGCACGCTCTCCGTCGCGCCTGGAATCGCGAAGCGCGGCCAGACCGGTTCCCTCAAAGTGCGCATCACCGCGGGCGGCACGACCTCCGTCGTCACCCTCCCGCTCAACTACCGCTAGCCGGCACGGCCGGCTGCGTCGGTTGGCAAAGCCTCGGGCACGCTTGCTGCCCGAGGCACCATCGACGCAGATCTGAAGGCAACAGCGCCGGCACGGCCGGCGGCGTCGGTTGGCAAAGCCTCGGGCACGCTTGCCGTCCTGGGCAACATCGACGCAAATCCTGTAGGAGCCTTGGGCAAGCAACGCCGCCGGTCGTACCGGCCTCCTCCTCGCCGTAAGTCCGGCCGCGCTAACCACGCGGCCGGACTTTTTTTTGCATTTCCGGATTTGCGAAACGAAACAGGAGGAGACATGCGTCGTAAAACGCTCACTCTTGGCTTAGCCCTAGCCCTCGGAATGCTCGCGTTCGCCGCTCAGGCGCAAACATTCGGTGCCGTTCTGACCGGATCGCAGGAAGTGCCGCCGACGACCTCGCCAGGCTTCGGCAACTTCACCGGCACATTCGATTCCACCCGCGCGAACATCACGATCACACTCACCGTCGCGAACCTCGGCGCGGCGATCAACAACTTCCACATCCACGAAAAAGCCGCCGGCTCGCAAAGCGGTCCGGTCATCATCAATCTCATCGGCCTCGGCGGAACGTTCGTCAACAACAAGATGACCGGCACGTTCCCGGTGCCCTCGGACGTCGCCGCGCGGATGGTCGCCAACCCGTCGAACTTCTACGTCAACGTCCACACGACGCAGTTCCCAGGCGGCGCGATCCGCGGCGATCTCGCCATCACCAGCGGCGGCGTGGTCGCACTGGCCGCGGACCTGCGCGGCACGAACGAAGTCCCGCCAAACGGCAGCACCGGCTTCGGCGCCGCATACGTGGCCATCGACACGACGACCAACACCCTCTTCTGGGATGTGACCACATCAGGCGTGACGCCGACGCTGTCGCACATTCATGGTCCCAATGGCTCCGCGGGAGTGAACGCACCGGTGCTGATCAACTTCGCGACCTCGGCAGCGGCCTTCACGAACGGCCGCACGAGCGGATCGGTCTCGATCGCTTCGCTCGCACCCGACACGCTGACGGCACTACTCACGAATCCGTCGGGCTTCTACGTGAACGTCCACTCCGCTGCGTTCCCCGGCGGCGAGATCCGCGGCCAGCTCACGGCGGCGAACGAATACGACGTTCCAGTCGCGGGACACGTGACGAACGGCCTCGGACAGACCTTCGTGACCGACCTCCGCGTCTTCAATCCGTCGTATGACACGGCGGCCGCGGCCGAGCTCGAATACTTCGCGGCCGGCACGACTCCGAACACGAACGCCACGACGGCGATCGCCGTGAACATTCCGGCACGCGGCACCGCGGCGCTCGATGACGTCACCGGCGCGACGGGACTCAACGTCTCCGGCTCCATCGGCGCGATCCGCGTCACGAGCGCGGAGAAGCTCGCCGTCACCTCGCGCATCTACGCCGATCTCCGCGCCGCCGGCAAGGGGACGTTCGGCCAGTTCGCGGCCGGACAACCGCGCGCGAACGCGCTGCGGCGCGGCGTGCTGCCGCAACTATCGAATCACACCGTCGATCTGACGAGCGGCTTCCGCACGAACATCGGCTTCTTCAATCCGAACAACGCGCCGGTGACCGTACGCCTCGAGTTGCGCGACACCAGCGGGAACCTGACCGCATCGACGCTCCTCACGTTGCAGGCGTGGTCGCAGCAGCAGAACCCGCTCGCCACGTACTTCACCGGCGTCGATCTCGGGAACTTCGCGAATCTCACGCTGTCGTTCGATGCCTCGGCGCCGGTCGTCGCGTACGCGTCGGTCGTCGACAACGTGTCGGCCGATCAGATCTTCGTCTACGCACAGGAAGACTCGGGGGTGGCGACGCTCGTCGGAAGCAACTAGGCGAAGGTGATCTTCGCGAACCGCCGCTTGCCGACTTTCAGCAGGTACGTCTTTCCCGCTGTGGCTTCCAGAGCACGGCGGGAATCGTCCACCTTCTCGTCGTCCACCAGCACGCCGCCCTGCCCGATCAACCGCTGCGCTTCCTTGTTCGTCGGCGTCAGTCCGGCGGCAACGATGATCTTCGACAGCAGTTGCGGCTCCGCCGATGCGGGGAGCGTTGCCTCTTCGATGTCGGTCGGCAGCTGGCGCTCGCTGAAGACGCGGCGAAACTCCGCCTCCGCTTCCGTCGCGGCGGCGGCGCTGTGGAACTCGGCGATGATGATCCGCGCCAGCTCGCGCTTCGCGTCCATCGGATGATCGGCGCGCTTCTTCTCCTCGATCTGCGCAGGCGTGAGGTCGGTGCAGAGCAGGTAGTACTTCCACATCAGCTCATCGGAGATCGACATCACCTTGCCGTAGATCGAGCCGGGTGATTCGTTGATGCCGATGTAGTTGCCGAGGGACTTCGACATCTTCTCGATGCCGTCGAGCCCTTCGAGGAGAGGCATCGTCAGCACGACCTGCGGCTCCTGGCCGTACTCGCGCATCAGGTCGCGGCCGACGAGCAGGTTGAACAATTGATCGGTCCCGCCCATCTCGACGTCGCACTTCAGCGCCACCGAGTCGTAGGCCTGCGCGAGCGGGTAGAGCAGCTCGTGGATGGCGATCGGCTGATGGTTGTCGAAGCGCTTGCGGAAGTCGTCGCGCTCGAGGATGCGCGCCAGCGTGTACTTCGCCGCCAGCTTGATCATCCCCTCCGCGCCGAGCGCGCCGAGCCATTCGGAATTGAAGCGGATCTCCGTCTTCTCCGGATCGAGGATCTTGTAGACCTGCTGCTTGTACGTCTCCGCGTTGGCCAGCACTTCCTCTTTCGACAATGCCGGGCGCGTCGCCTTCTTGCCGGTCGGATCGCCGATCAGGCCGGTGAAGTCGCCGATGAGGAAGATCACGCGATGACCGAGCAGCTGGAAGTGCTTCATCTTCCGGATGACGACCGTGTGCCCGAGGTGAATGTCGGGGGCGGTGGGATCAAAGCCGACCTTGATCGTCAGCGGTTTGCCACGCTGCAGTTTCGACCTCAGATCGGCGCGATCGACGAGGTTGACGGCGCCTTTGGCGAGGAAATCGAGTTGCTCATCCAGAGTCATGGAGATCGTCATGCGGGCTGGATTGTACAAGTGACCGTGATCACGCCGGAATGTGCGTCAGATGTCCTCCGGTTGACACCTCGTAGCACCACACTTAGACTCGACGCTGATGAACGCAACTGGCAACGTTCGCACCCACCACCACCATCACCACGTGATGTAGGGGCGAAATTACGCGCCCCGAATTGGAGGGGCGCCGCCAGACAGAGCAACCGACTGACCTGACCTCCTCTCCGATCCCGGGGAGGAGGTTTTTGTTTGGTCGAAAAGAAATTGCGATACCCAACAGGCGTGAGGCCGCTGCTGGTCGAAGAGACCGCGCGGCGGCGGCGCATCGAATCGCGCTTTGTGAACATCCTCGAGGACGCCGGCTTCGCCGAGGTTGTCCTTCCCATCATTGATTATGTCGATCCGTACGCCAGTGTCCTCTCACGTGACAGCTCGCGGCTGAGCTATCGCTTCGTCGACCGCGAGGGCGACCTCGTTTCCATCCGCTCCGACTTCACGCCGATGGTCGCCCGCGCGCTGGCGCCGACGCTCGATGAATCGCAGCTGCCGCTCCGGATCTTCTACCGCGGCGACGTCATCCGCTGCGATGCCTCGCGCCTCGGCGTCGATCGCGAGCTCTTCCAGATCGGCGCGGAGATCGTCGGCGATCCGTCGCTCGAAGCCGACCTGGCGGTCATGAACCTCGCGGCGAAGATCGCGCGCGAGTTCGGACTCGCGCCGCGCATCGTCTACAACGACACCTCGATCGCCTCGCTCCTTTCGAGTGACGAACGGCACGCCGTCGTCACGAAGCGCGCGCTGACGCCGGCGGACATCGCGCGCAGGTTGACTCCCGAAATCGCCGCGCGGCTGGAGGCGATGGCCGCGGCGCTCGACCCCTCGACGTTCGCGCTGCACCTCGACGATCTCGATGAGGAGACGGGCTACTACACCGGCATCCGCTTCCGCCTCTTCGGACCCGATTCACGCAAAGCGATCGCCCAGGGCGGGCGATACGACGACGTCTACCAACGCTTCGGAGCCCCGGCCGCCGCGGCCGGCTTCACCTTCACCATCGACGACCTGGATTGATCATGAGAATCGCGATACCCAAAGGACGTTTGCAGGACCGCACGCTCGCGCTCTTCGCGGCGGCGGGCTACGACACGCCGTCGGAGAGCGATCTCCGCAGCCGCAGGCTCGTGTTTCAGCGCGGCGGCATCGAATGGATTCTTGTCAAAGACTGCGACGTGCCGGTCTACGTCGAGCATGGCGCGGCCGATGCCGGAATCGCCGGACTCGATCAGATCCTCGAGCACGCCTGCAGCGCGTATCAGCCGGTGGAGCTCGACTTCGGACATTGCCGGATGATGCTCATCGCCGCTCCGGGCGCGCCGCCGCTCACGAAGGTGGCGACGAAGTACCCGCGCATCGCCGGCCAGTGGCTGGAACAGCGCGGTATCCGCGCCGAGGTCATCCCGCTCGGTGGATCGGTGGAGCTGGCGGCCGTGCTCAATCTCACGTCGCACGTCATCGATCTCGTCGAGACCGGCGAGACCGTGCGCGTGCACAAGCTCGAACTGCAGGAGCTCGTCGCCGAGATCTCGCCGCGGCTGATCGTCGGCAAGAACGCTTTTCGCACTGAAACGACAAAGATCCGCGAGCTGATCGCGCGGATCGAAAACATCGTCATGCCGAGCGGAGTCGAGGCACCTGGGCGGGTGGTGGCGCGATGAGCGCGCCGCCCACACCCCAGGTCCCTCGACTCGACGCTCGGGATGACGGAAGGAGCAACGCCATGAACATCTTCACACTCGGATCGCCTGAAGCCGAAGCCGCGCTCCGCGAGCTCGAGTCGCGCCGCGGCGAAAGCAATGAACGCGCGCTGCGCGTCGCCGACGAGACGATCGCCGGCGTGCGCGCGCGCGGCGACGCATACGTCGCCGAACAGATTGCGAAATTCGACGGCGTCACGCTCGCGGCGAACGACATCAAGATGGTGCCGAACGACTTGCCCGTAGATCCGGAGATCGCGGCCGCGATCGACACCGCGATCGCGCGCGTCGCCTCGTTCCACATCGAGCAACTCCCGAAGACGTACCGCTGGACCTCCGGTGATACCGAAGTCCTGCATCGCGTCCGCGCACTGCGCCGCGTCGGCGTCTACGTGCCGGGCGGACGGGCGGTCTACATCTCTACGCTGATCATGACCGCGGTGCCGGCGCGCATCGCCGGCGTGCCGCAGATCGTGGTGGCCACGACGGCGGCCGCCGCGGAACGGGCGGAGCTTCAGTACGCCTGCCGCAAGCTCGGCATCCGCGAGATCTACCGCGCCGGCGGCGCGAGCGCCATCGCGGCCATGGCAATCGGCACCGAGTCGCTCGAGCGCGTCGACAAGATCGTCGGCCCCGGCAATCAGTACGTGACCGCGGCGAAGGCGCGCCTCATCGGCGAGGTCGGAATCGACATGACCGCGGGACCGACCGAGCTCGTGGTCGTCGCGGATGAGACGAGCGATCCGGAGCTGGTGGCCGCCGATCTCGCCGCACAAGCGGAGCATGGCCCCGACTCCGCGGTCGTCTGCATCCTCCTCGGCGACGCGAAGGCGCCGGTCGTTCCCGAAAAACAGTCGCTCGTGCTGCGCACCAACTCGATCTCCGACGCCATCGCGGTCGTCAATCGCATCGCCCCCGAGCATCTCTCGATCGTGGCCCGCGACGCGGTGGCCATCGCCGAGCGCGCCGACAATTGCGGCGCGATCTACATCGGCTCAATCTCCGCCCCCGCCCTCGGCGACTACATCATCGGCTCAAATCACGTCCTGCCCACCGCCGGCAGCGCGCGCTTCTTCTCGCCCCTCGGCGTCTACGATTTCGTGAAACGCTCGAACATCGTGGTCGTCGGTGAGCGCGATCTCGATACGATCGCCGCGAAGGCGATCGCACTGGCGAATTTCGAGGGCCTGCCGAATCACGCGCGTTCGATTGCCGTGCGGTCGCGGGTGACGGCATGAGCGTGCGCAGCGATGTGGCCCGCATGTCGGCGTACACGCTCGAGCTTCGCCACGCGGAGGTGAAGCTGAATCAGAACGAGTCGCCGTTCGACTTCCCGCCGGAACTGAAGCAACAGGTCCTCGAGCGCGTTGCGAAACGCTCGTGGAACATCTATCCCGATTTCGAATCGATCTCGCTGCGCGGCGCCATCGCCAACGCGTACGGCTTCGCACCCGAGAACATCCTCGTCGGCAACGGCTCCAATGAGCTCCTGGCGGCGGCGATCGGCGCGTTCGTCGGTCCCGGCACGCCGGTCGTCTTTCCGCGTCCGACGTTCACGCTGTACGAAAAGCTCGTGACGATCGCGGGCGGCTTGCCGGTGCCGATCGAGTTCGATCCCGACTCCGGCCTCCTCCCCCTCGACGCGATGCTCGACGCGATCGGCAACTATCCCGGCGCGATCGTCATCGTCTGCTCGCCGAACAATCCGACCGGCGGCGTGCTGCCACCGTCCGGCCTTGAACGCCTCCTCGACACCGGCGCTACGGTTTTGTTCGATCGCGCGTACGGCGACTTTGCGCAGGCAGCAGTGCCTGCGCTACACGATCGCCTCGTCACGTTCTCGACCTTCTCGAAAGCGTGGGGCCTCGCGGCGCTGCGTGTCGGCTGGCTGGCATCGACCGCGGCGAATTGCCGCGAGATCCGCAAGGTCAAACTGCCGTACAGCCTCAACATCATCAGCGAAGCGATCGCCGAGATCGCACTCGAAAACCGCGACGTGCGCGACCGCAACGTCGCGGCGATCATGAGCGAGCGCGAGCGCGTATGCGCCGCGATGCGCGAGATCGAGCGCATCATCGTCTTCCCGACGTCGGCGAACTTCGTGACGTTCCGCACTCAGCGGCCCTGCAAGGAAGTATTCGAAGAGCTCTGCGCGCGCGGCATCCTTGTGCGCGACGTATCGGCCTATCCCCGCCTCGCGAGCTGTCTGCGCGTCTCGATCGGATCGGTCGAACAGAACGACCGCTTCCTCGAAAATTTACGTGTCATCCTGAGTCGCGTAGACGGCGAAGGACCCGTAACTTCGAGCGATGCAGTCGGCAACGGATCCTTCGGCGTCTACGCGCCTCAGGATGACACGGAGGCGCACCAGTGACTCGAACATCGCAGCTCAGCCGCACCACGAAAGAGACCTCGGTCACGGTCGAAGTGAATCTCGACGGCACCGGCGAGTCGAAGATCGACACGCCGATCGGCTTTCTCTCGCACATGCTCGATGCGATCGCGCGTCACTCAAAGGTCGATCTCAACATCGTCGCCGCCGGCGACACGCACATCGACTATCACCACACCGTCGAAGACGTCGGCCTCGTGCTCGGCGAAGCGTTCGCCGCCGCCCTGGGCGACAAGCGCGGCATCCGCCGCTTCGGCCACGCCTACGTGCCGCTCGACGAAGCGCTCGCGCGCGTCGTCGTCGATTTCTCCGGCCGCCCGTTCCTCGTCTTCGAAGTGCCGATCGACCGCGAAATGCTGCTGATCCACAAGGACTTTCCGTTCGCGCTGGTCGAGGAGTTCTTCAAATCGTTCGCGAACAAATGCGCCTGCAATATCCACGTCGATTTGATCCGCGGCCGCAACGGCCACCACAGCGCGGAGGCGATCTTCAAGGCCTTCGCGATCGCGGTGCGCGAGGCGAAGGCGGTCATTTCGAGCGACATCCCGAGCACGAAGGGGGTCATCTGATTCTCATCGACTCCCCCGTCGCAAACACCGCGAACATCGCGCGCGCACTCCGCGCCGCGGGCGCCGAGCTGCAGATCACGAAAGATCCCGACGCCATCGCCAGCGCGAAAAAGCTCGTGCTCCCCGGCGTCGGCAGCTTCGCCGCCGCGATGCGCTGGCTGATCGAGCACCGCATCGACGCGGCGATCCGCGACGCGGTGAATGGCGGTGCATCGCTGCTCGGCATCTGCGTCGGACATCAACTCCTCTTCGACGTCTCGTACGAAATGGGAACGATGCCGGGCCTCGGGCTCGTATCAGGTGAGATCAAAAAGTACGAAGGGCGCCTCCCCGTTCCGCAGATCGGCTGGAATCGGGTCAACGCGCGGGGACCGCTTTTCGAAGGGGTCGAGAACGGCGTCTTCTACTTCGTCAACTCGTACGCCGCGTCGAACGCAGCGAACGAGATCGCGCGCGCCGATTACGGCGGTCCCTTCACCGCCGCCGTGCAGAACGGACGCGTCTTCGGCGTGCAGTTTCATCCAGAGAAATCATCGAGCGCCGGCCTGCAGGTCCTGAGGAACTTCATCGCATGGACGTGATCCCGTCGCTCGATCTGCTCGCCGGCCGCGTCGTCCGCCTGACGCACGGCGAGTTCAGCACCGCCAGGGTTTACGGCGAGCCGGAAGCGGTGCTCGCGTCGCTCGACGTCCCGCGCGGCTCGCGGTTGCACGTGGTCGATCTCGAAGCGTCGCGCAGCGGACATCCGGTCGAGATGCGCATCGTCGAACGGCTCGCGCAGCGCGATCTCATCGTGCAGGTCGGCGGCGGAATCCGCTCCATCGACGATGCGCGCCGCTGGTTCGACTGCGGCGCCGATCGCGTCGTTCTCGGCACGGTGGCCGCCGATTCGCCCGCGCTGCTCGCATCGCTCGTCGACACTTTCGGTCCGCATCGAATCGTCCCGGCCGTCGACATCCGCAACGGCGTGATCCGCGTCGCGGGCTGGCAGCGCGAGGCATCGGCGTCGATCGAAGACGTCTTCGCGCGGCTCGACGCCCTCGGCATCCCCGAAGCGCTGGTGACGGACATCTCGCATGACGGAGTGCTGCGCGGTCCGTCGTTCCGTCTCTACCGCGAACTGGCGAAGACCACAAAGATCCGCATCATCGCGTCGGGCGGCGTCACGACAGTCAGTGACGTCGTCTCGCTCGCGCGGCTGCGCAACATCAGCGGATGCGTCATCGGCAAGGCGCTGCTCGAGCGGCGGATCGATCTCGCCGATGCAATGGCACGCGTGGCGATGCCGAACGCCATTCCCGAGCGGATCATCCCCTGCCTCGACGTGCGCGACGGCCGGGTGGTGAAGGGCGTGAACTTCGTCAACATCCGCGACGCCGGCGATCCGGTCGAATGCGCGCGGCGCTACGAAGAAGAAGGTGCGGACGAGATCGTGATCCTCGACATCTCCGCGACCGACGCCAATCGCCAGACCGCGCTCGACACCGTGCGCCGCGTCGCCGGCTCGCTCTTCATCCCGCTCACCGTCGGCGGCGGAGTCCGGACCATCGAGGACTTTCGCGCGATGTTGCGCGCCGGCGCCGACCGCGTGGCGATCAACACCGCCGCGCTTCGCAATCCGCAACTCATCGCCGATTGCGCGACGGAGTTCGGCGTGCAGGCGGTCGTGCTGTCGTGCGATGCGAAGGATAGGCAGGTGGTCGTCCGGAGCGGGAAAGAGGACGCATCGATCGATGCGGTCGAGTGGTGCCGCCGCGCCGAGGAGTTGGGTGCGGGGGAGATTCTGCTCACCTCCGTCAATCGCGACGGCACCGGCGCCGGCTTCGACATCGAGCTGCTGCGCGCGGTGACGAGCGTCGTGAAGATCGGCGTGATCGCGTCGGGCGGCGCGGGAAAGCTCGATGATTTTCGCGATGCCATCGAAAGCGGCGGCGCGCGCGCGGTGCTCGCCGCGTCGCTGTTTCACGATCGCGTGCTGACCGTTGGAGACGTCAAACGATACCTGGCCGAGGAAGGGATTCCGGTTCGATGAAATTCACAGATGGATTGATCCCCGCCATCGTGCGCGACGCAAAGAGCGGCGCCGTGCTGACGCTCGCTTACATGAACGAAGAGTCGCTCCGGCGCACGCGCGAAAGCGGCGAGACCTGGTTCTGGTCGCGCTCGCGCCAGGAGCTCTGGCATAAAGGCGCGACCTCCGGCAACACACAGCGCGTGGTTCACATCGCCGAGGATTGCGACGGCGACGCGCTCCTGGTCTCCGTTGAACCGGCCGGCCCCGCGTGCCACACGGGCGCCGTCTCTTGCTTCGCCGACGTTCCCCCGCCCGCCCTCGATCTCGATGAGCTGATGCGCATCCTCCGCTCGCGTTACGAGCAGCGCCCCGAAGGCTCGTACAGCGCGTATCTCTTCAACGAAGGCCGCGACAAGATCCTGAAGAAGATCGGCGAGGAAGCAACCGAGGTCGTGATCGCAGCGAAGGGCCAGGGCCGCGAGCGCATCGTCAGCGAGATCGCGGACCTCGTGTACCACCTGTCGGTGCTGATGGTGGACGAAGGGGTCGGGTGGGCGGAGGTGGGGACAGAGTTACGAAGCAGGCGGTGAGGCCCAGATCGATCCGAGGTCGATCTCCACTTCCATGAACGGCTCCGCGCGGAACTTCGCGTCGCCTTCGTGCTTTGCGACCCAGTCGCCGTCGACAAGTTGCAGGATTTCTACGTAGTGCTTCGTTGGATGTGCGTACCACGCCCATGGCACGCCGTAGTGAGCATAGAGCGGCAGCTTCGTGTCGCGATCCCAGCGGTAGGTCGAGGGCGACAGGATTTCACAGACCCAATCGGGAACGACCGTGTATCTGTGGTCGACGGGATGCGCCGGCATCCGCTCGCGGCGCCATCCGGCAAGATCAGGGACGACCGCGCGCTCATCCACCGCGAAGTGAATCTCGGGTTCGTAAACGATCCACCATCCGCCGGGACCACCGCGGTTGTAGTGACCGATGACGTAGTAACCGAGCCCCGAGGCGAATTGGTTATGTGGTCCCGCCGGTCGCGGCGATAGAAACAGCTCCCCATCCACCAGCTCCGCGACCAGGTTGTCCGGCGCATTGAGCAGGTCCTGATACGTCGCCCATTCGCGCGTTCGCGCTGCCATGACCTTATGTTAACGTACCCCTTCCCATGATCGACAACGTACTGATCGAAGAAGCAATTAAGGCTCGCGAGAACGCGGTTGCTCCCTTCTCGAAGTTCAAGGTCGGGGCGGCGCTGCGCACGAAGGCGGGGAAGGTTTTTCGCGGTTGCAACGTGGAGAACTGCACTTATGGCCTCACAGTCTGCGCGGAGCGTGTGGCGCTGCTGTCGGCGCTCGCAGCGGGCGAACGGGAGTTCGACGCCATCGTCGTCGTGACGCAGAGCGACGTGCCGGGAACGCCGTGCGGACCGTGCCGGCAGCTGATGTGGGAGTACTGCGGCGACATCGAAGTCACGCTGGCCGGGCTGAAAGGTCAACGTGTTGACTACAAGCTCGCCGAGCTCTTCCCGCACCCCTTCTACTTTTCTCTGGAGGACTGATTCTTGCGACGCGGTCTGATCGCGCTTCTTCTCGCTCTCCTCGCCACCACCACCCTCGCTGCGCCGAAACAGGTCGACATCGTCATCACCGGCGGCACCGTCCTGACCATGGCCGGGCCGAACATCGACCACGGTGCCGTGGCCATCGACGGCGGCAAGATCATCGCCGTCGGCAAGGCCGCGGACATCACCGCGAAATACAGCGGCAAGTCGACCGTCCGCACCACCGGCGCGATCCTGCCCGGCTTCGTCAACGCGCACACGCACGTGCCGATGACGCTCTTCCGCGGCATCGCCGACGACCTCGATCTGATGGACTGGCTGCAGCACTACATCTTCCCCGCCGAGGCGAAGAACGTGACGGCCGACTTCGTGAAGTGGGGGACGCGGCTCGCGGCGGCGGAGATGATCCAGTCGGGCACGACGACGTTCGCCGACATGTACTACTTCGAGTCCGACATCGCGCGCGAGACGAAGAAAGCCGGCCTGCGCGGCGTCCTCGGCGAGACCGTCATCGACTTCCCGGTCGCCGACAACAAGACGTGGGCCGAGGCAATGGCGTACGTGCGCAAGTACGCGAAGGAGTGGAAGGGTGATCCGCTCATCACACCCGCGATCGCGCCGCACGCGCCGTTCACCGTCTCGAAAGAACACCTGATCGAAGTGCGCAAGCTCGCCACCGAGCTCGGGATTCCGATCCTCATCCACGTCAGCGAAACAAAGAACGAGCTCGCCGACGTCGCCAAAAAAGCCGACGGCATGACGCCCGGGCAATACCTCGATTCCATCGGCTTCCTCGGCAAGGACGTCGTCGCGGCGCACGGCGTCTGGCTGACGCCCGACGAGATCAAGACCTTCGCGCAGCGCGGCACCGGCGTCGCGCACTGCCCCGAGAGCAACATGATGCTCGCCTCCGGCATCGCGCCGGTCGTCGAGATGCGCAAAGGGGGCATGAACGTCGGCCTCGGCACCGACGGCCCGGCGGGATCGAACAACAACCTCGACATGGTCGAAGAAGCGGCGTCCGCCGCGCGCCTGCAGAAGATCGGCAAGATGGATCCGAAGGCGCTCTCCGCGCGCGATGTGCTGGAGATGGCGACCATCGGCGGCGCGCGCGTCCTCGGACTCGGCGACAAGATCGGCACGCTCGAAGCGGGCAAGCGCGCCGACGTCATCGTCATCGACCTCTCAGTGCCGAAATCGCAGCCGGTCTACTCCGTCGAGTCGGCCATCGTCTACGCCGCCTCGGGAAGCTCCGTCACGACCACGATCTGCGACGGAAAAATCCTGATGAAGGACCGGCAGGTGCGGACCGTCGACGTCGCGGCGGCCATCGCGAAAGCGAAGGAGTACCGCGACCGGGTGCTCAAGTCCCTCGGCAAATGACACGGGCCCGATTCCTTCTGCTGGCGCTGCTGTGCGGATGCGCGGCGGCGCCGGCGCAACACGTCGCGAGCAGCGAGCCTCCACCACCGCCGCCTGAGCCGCGCACGATCGCCGCTGCCGCGCGCGTCGTCCTCGTCTCCTTCGACGGCCTCGGCGCGAACGACGTCGAAGCACAGAAGCCGGCGGCGATCGCCCACCTGGCGAACGAAGGAACCTACGCGCGCGTCATCCCGATGACGCCGACCGTCACCTCGACCACGCACGCCACCATCCTCACCGGCGCCGATCGCGAGCACACCGGCATCCTCTCGAACTACTTTCATCAGCCGGGCACGCCGGCGGGACAGGTGACGAAAGGGTTGAGCGCCGAAGTCCTGGCGCCGACGCTGACCGACAGCGCACGCGCCGCGGGCAAGAAAGTCGGCGCGGTCTCCTTTCCGATGTTCGATCTGAAAACGCCGCGCCGCACGCCCGACTGGGGAATCGTCTGGACCACGCCGGTCGTCGCCGCGCGCGTCGTGCATCTGACGAAGAGCGACTTCCATCAGGAGTGGCTGCCGCCAAGCTGGGGCGCTCCGCGGCTGCGCCACACTTCCTTCAGTGCGGTCATGCGGACCCGCATCGAGGAGGAGATCCCGAACGAAGGTCGGGAGCTGTTCGACCTCGTCGCCTACGACACGACCGACGATCACGTCCGCAACTACGACGCGTTCTTCGTCGAGCACGCCGGCAACGAGACCGCACTCGACGCGCAGCGCTGGTTCTCCGTTTCGACGCGCTACGCTGACGGGCTTTACGGCTCATGGTCGAAGCTCATCAACTTCGATCCCGCGCTCAATGACGCCACGCTCTACCTCGGCGCGGTCAACCGCAACGAAGGACTGCCGGCGAGCTACGTGCGGATGATCGACGACGAAGCGGGCTTCTGGCCCGGCGTCCCCGACGATCGTGCAGACCGCCAGACGTTTCTCGAGCAGATCGACCGCCTCTCGTCGTTCCTCACGAAGACGACGACGATCTCGATCCAGCGGATGCAGTTCGATCTGCTGCTCGCCTATCAACCGATCGTCGATGCGGCGGAGCATCACATGCGCGGCACCGACGAGCCGGCAATCGCGATTGCCATCAGCGACGCCGACCGCTCGATCGCCGCGATGTCGAACGCCATCAATCCATCGCGCGACGCGCTCATCATCACCGGCGATCACGGCGTGGCGGGGAGCGATACCGAAGTGCACATCAATCGCATCCTGACCACGAACGGCTTCGCGCCGCGATGGACCGCGTATCCGAGCGGCAACGTGGTGATGTTCTCCCGCGCCGGCGATCCCGACGACACTGCGGCGCTCATCGCGATGCTGCAGAACCTCACCGCGCCCGACGGCACGAAGGTGTTCGAGCAGGTGACGCGCGACTCAACGCGCGATGACGTCACTGCATATGCTTTCCCGCGCTTCGCGATCTCGGCGAAAGAGGGCGAGCCGTTCAGCGCAGTCGCCTCCGGCCAGCATGGCGGCCTGACGACACATCGCGAGTACGACACGGTGCTGATCGCCTGGGGCCGCGGCGTGACGCACGAGATTCTCGACGCGCTGCCGCAGACGGCGATCGCCGATTTCGTGAGGCGGCTGCTGGGCATTCGATGACACCAGATAGCAGCGGGCAGATAGCAGATAGCAGGAAGATCACGGTCGCCTGCTATCTGCTATCTGCTGTCTGTTATCTGGGACTCGCACTGGCATTGACCTGGCCGCTGGCCACGCAGCTCGACACGGCCGTCGCCGATCACGGCGATCCGCTGCTCAACGCCTGGATCATCGACTGGAACTGCCACGCGCTGACGCACTCCCCGCTGCATCTCTTCGACGCGCCGATCTTTCATCCGGCGAAGTTTCCACTGGCATTCAGCGAACACATGACCGGCGTCGCACTGCTCGTGTTGCCGTTTCATCTCGCGGGACTCGGCGCCGTCGCGGTATACAACATCGCGCTCCTGATCTCGTTCGCGCTGGCAGGCTTCGGCGCCTTCGTGCTGGCGCGCGTCATTACCGGCGACGCGCTCTCGTCGCTGATCGCGGGGGTCTTCTTCGCCTTCGTCTCATTCAAGTTCGATCACCTTTCGCACGTGCAGATCATCGCCAGCGGCTGGATTCCGCTCACGCTCGCGGCGCTCATCCTGTTCTGGCGAAGCGGGTCCGCGCGGCACGCGACATTCTTCGCGGCGGCGTTCGTCATGAACGGGCTGACGAACATCTACTGGCTGATGTTCACGGCCTTCGCGGTCGCGGTGACGATCGTCTTTCTGCACCTCGTGCGGCCATTCGACCGGCGGCGTCTGGCGATTGCGTTGGTCGTCGCGGGGCTCGTGTTGCTGCCGTTTCTCATGCCGTATCAGATCGTGTCGCACACGTATCGAATGAGCAGGACGTCGGGCGAGTCGCTCGGTGGATCGGCGACGTTGGTCGACTGGGTGACGGCATCGCCGGCGAGCTGGCTGTATGGGTGGAGGGAGGGGCATGCGGAGCGGCATCTGTTTCCGGGGGTGCTGGCAATTGCGCTGTTTGGGTTCGCGGCATGGCCACGAACCGTGAAAGCGGCGGCGTGGCCGCCGCACTCCGGGTATCTCACGATGGCGATCATTGCGGCGATTGTTGGCTGCGTGCTGGTGCGATGGCACAAGTCGGATGTCGCGTTCATGCTCGCGGTCATCTTTCTCATCGCGGCGTTGCCGTGGCGCGAGCACGTGCGGAATCCGGAGCGCTGGGTGGCGTCGATCTGGATCGCGATCGGCTTCATCGGCTCGTTCGGCGAGCGCTCGTTTCTGCACTCGTTTCTCTTCCGCGTGATCGAGCCGTTCCGCGCGACACGCACGCCTGCGCGATGGGCGATCATCGCCTATTGCGGCCTGGCGATCTGGATGGCGATCGGCGCTAGCCGATTGCGGCGGCTTCGTTTCGCGCTGCTCGCGCTCAGCATCCTCGAAGTCATTCCGCGCTTCACGTGGCAGCACGTGCCGGCGCGGTTCCCGCCGGTTTACGCCTGGCTGGCGAAGACGCGGCCGGCGTGTGCGATCGAATTGCCGATCGGCTGGAACGAGACGGAGGCCGGCTACGTGCTGGCGTCGACGACGCACCGCGTCCCGATCATGAACGGCGTCTCCGGATTCAATCCGCCGTTGCATGAGGCACTGTCGAAACATCCGTACGACGACGCGATGCTCGAGCTCATCGCGCAGAACGGCGGACGCGTGGTGATCGTGCATCCCGAGGCGGCGGAGCGGGCGCGTGGATGGATCGAGCGCGGGCGGCTGAAGGAGCTCGCGCGGTTCGCGGATGGCGATGCGGCTTACGCGATCGGACAGCAGACAGCAGACAGCGGACAGCGGACAGCGGACGAAGGCTCGCTAACCAACCTGCTGTCGGCTGTCGGCTGTCTGCCGTCTAGTTCTCCAGCACCTGCGGGAACTGCCAGCGCGCCTCGCGGATGATCTCGTCGCACTCGGCGACGTTCGCAAGCTCCGGCACTTCCCAGTTCGCGAGCCACATCGGATTGACGTACGGCAGCACCGCGATCTGCTCGACGCGATACGGCAGCTTCGCCTTTTCGAATTCGGCGTTGAGGAAGGCGATCACGTCAGCCGAAGTCGGGATCAATGGCCAACTTTATCCTGCGCGTAGACGCGGGATAAACTCCGAATCAATCAAGCCCATGCTCCTTCAACTTTGCCGCGAGCGTTCTCGGTGCGATCCCCAGCAGCTCCGCCGCCTCGGCGCGTGACGCGGTCCGCTGCAGCGCGTCGATCAGCTTCAGGCGCTCGATCTTCTGCCCCGCGCGCTCCATCGCCTCGGCGAGCGTCCCGTTGAGGTCGAGCGCATCGCGGAGCAGATCGTCGGACGGCGCTCCGAACCCGAGGTCGCGAGGCTCGATCGTGCTGCGCTCGCAGAGGATTGCGGCGCGCTCCAGGGCGTTTTCCAGCTCGCGGATGTTGCCCGGCCAGTCATGCGCGCGCAGCGCGGCACGGGCCTCATCGCTGACGCGGAGCGACGGCTTGCCGAGATCGCGGGAGAGGCGCTGCAGGAAAAAGTTCGTCAGAGCGTCGATGTCGTCCTTCCGCGCGCGGAGCGGCGGCAGCGTGATCGGGAAGACGTTGACGCGGAAGAAGAGATCCTCGCGGAAACGGCCCTGCTTCACTTCATCCGACAGCGCGCGGTTTGTCGCGCAGACGATGCGCACGTCGACGTCGATCGTCACCGTGCCGCCAATCCGCTCAAAGCGCCGCTCCTGCAGCACGCGCAGGATCTTCGACTGCACGCCGTGCGCGAGCTCGCCGATCTCATCGAGGAAGATCGTGCCGCCGTCCGCCAGTTCGAACTTGCCGATCTGCCGCGACGACGCGCCGGTGAACGCTCCCTTCTCGTGTCCGAACAGCTCGTTCTCGATCAGAGTGTCGGGGATCGCCGCGCAGTTGATGGCGACGAACGGCCGGTCGCGACGCGGCGAGAGCTGATGGATCGCGCGGGCGAAGAGCTCCTTTCCCGTTCCCGATTCGCCCTGCAACAGCACCGTCGAATCGGCCGGCGCGACTTTCTGGATGGCCTGCGAGATCTCGACGATGCGCGGCGAGTCGCCGATGATCGCCGGCAAGCCGTGCCGCGTCCGGTACTCCTCTTTCAACAGCAGGTTCTCGAAGCGAAGCTCGCGATGTTCCTGGCAACGGCGCAGGAGCACGAGCAGGTGATCGACGTCCACCGGCTTCTGGATGAAGTCGAATGCGCCGAGCTTCATCGCCTCGACTGCGTTCTCGATCGTGCCGAAGGCGGTCATCACGATCACCGGACACTCGGGGTCCGACTCGCGCGACTGCCGGAGAACCGCAATGCCATCCGCGCCCGGAAGCCGGAGGTCCGTCAGCACCGCAACATACCGATGCCCCTCGGCCAGCCTGCGAATCGCGTCGTTGCCGTTCGCCGCGACGTCCGCCTCGAAGCCGTCCGACTCCACCGCCTCGCGCAGCATCTGCGCGAGCGATGCTTTGTCCTCGACGATGAACAGGCGCTTCATAGCCCGAAGTAATTGCGGATCCGCTCGAGGAGCGTCAGCTCTTCCTCCTCGACGTTCGCCGCGCGAAGCTCATCGAGGTAATCGCGGCGCTCCATCACCTTCACGGAGATCGCCTTCGCCAGGTCGGAATGATCGCGGAGGATCGGCGCGAGCGCGTCCTTGCTGATCTCGAACGACACGATGTCGGTCAGCGCCGCGACGTCGGCGGCACGCGCCTCACCGGTCAGGAGGGCCATCTCGCCGAAGACCGAGCCGGGTCCGAGCTGCGCCACTTCATGCCATCCGATCGGCGAATCGTCGCTGATGCGGACGGAGACGGTGCCTTCGTGCACGACGAACATCGAGTCGCCCGCGGCGCCGTGGCGGAGGATCGACTCCCCCTTCGAGTAGAAGTGGACGCGCGCCGTTTTCGCCAGCACTTCGCGCTCGCCGTCGGTCAGCGGAACGAAGATCTGCACCTCGCGCAGCCGCTCGAGCGCCTGCTCCGGGGTCACGTGCACGGTTGCCTTAGGAGGCGTGTACGGCGCATAGGCTCGGATCGGCGTGGCGAACGAGATCTCGTTGCGCTGGAACGCGTACCAGACCGCCTTGCGGATCTCGGCGTCGATGCGGTCGCGCGTCGAGTAATCGCGCGTGAAGTACTTCAGCTCGTACGTGACCGAAGAATCGAGAAAGCCGCCTACGCGCGCGATCACCGGCATATCGCGGGCGATGCCGTCGATGTGCGCGGCGGCCTGGGTCAGCACGTCCATCACCGTCGCGGGCTGCGCGTGGTAGTCGACGCCGAACGACAGCACGCGGGCATTGAGATTGTTGCGCGGAAAAACCTCGATCCGGTCCTTCGACATCTGCGAGTTCGGCAGGATCACGAGCTGGTTGTTGAAGGCGCGGATCCGCGTGGCGCGCCAGGTGACGCCTTCCACCACGCCGACGTAGTCGCCGGAGTGAATGACGTCGCCGACGTCGAACGCATCCTCGATGTGGATGGCGATGCCGGAAAAGAGGTTGCCGAGGGTGTCCTGCATCGCGAGACCGACGACGGCGGCGAGGACCGTGGTCGTCGTCAGCCAAGCGGTGAGCGACGTTTCGTAGATCGCGGAAATGGCCCAGCCGAAGAGAAGAAAGTAGGCGGCGAGGCCGACCATCTGGCGCAGCAGCAGCGGGGCATTGACGTTCTTGCGCCGCGCCATCAGGACGTCGAATACCACCGTGTCGATCAGGCGGACGATGACGAAGATCAGCGGGACCCAGGCGACGAAGAAAAGGCCGCGCAGTTTCTTGCCGAAGATCACCTGACCGAAGTCGGGGTGACTGAAGAAGACCCCCGGCTCCGCCTCGACGAAGAAGTAGAGGGCGAAGAGCGCTCCGCTCAGCAGCAGCAGAGCGAAGACGCGCGAGGTCCGAGCCGAAACCTGCTTCAAGGCTGCGTCTCCCGGCGCGCGCGGCTGATGCTGACGATGTCCTTGATCCCGAGGAGGATGTGGACCACGCCGAAGCCGGAGATGAAGCCGCGGACGAACGGGTCATCGACCCACATCGCCAGCGCCAGGTTGTGGTGCAGGATCGGATTGACGGTCCAGACCCTGGTCCACGGCACGATCACGAAGAACACTCCCGCCTCGAGGCAGTAAAGAGCAAAAAAGAGGGGCAAAGACACGGGGGGAAGATAGCAGATGCCAGATAGCAGGTGGCAGATAGCAGATAGCAGGAAAAGCAAAACGGCAGGTCGTTTCCGCCTGCCGTCCTGCTATCTGCTACCTGCTGTCTGCTTCTACTGATGATCTCTATGAACGTGGCCGCCGTCACCGCTGTTGTGATTGCTGCTGCCACTGTTGCTGTTGTGGGAGCCGCCGCCGTCGTTGTGGGACGGCGGCGGTGGGCTGCTGTGCCGCTCGGGCGGCGGTGAGGAATGCTCGTGCTGCGAAGGCGGAGGCGATGAGGGAGGAGGAGTGTTGCGTGACGGGGTATCGCCGCCGCCCTTCCTGGAGCTGCCGCCGTCGCCCGAAGTGATTCGTGCACCACCAATGCGATCGATCACGCGCCGCGGAACGTCACTGCCGCCGTTGCCCGGAGGCGGCGTCTGGGTCGACGGCGCGGGAGTCGCCGGAGCAGGTGTTTCGGTTCCGGCGCCGCCGCCACCGCGAACGGCGCGGCCACGCCAGCTGCTGCCGTCATCGCGCGGACGCTCGACCGTTGTCGGCTCGGTCGCAGGAACCGGCGTCACCGGACGCTCGACGCGCGTGCGCCAGTCGCCGCCCTGCTGATCGGGCGGAGTGCGGCGAATCGCGCCGCCGGACGGAGCAGGCGTCGTCGCAGCCGGCGGCGTACCGCCGTCGCGGCCGAGGCGGCCGGAGATGTCGCGTCCACCAATCGGAGCCACGCTGCCGCCGCCGATCGGGGCAACGCTTCCCCCACCGATCGGAGCGACGCTGCCGCCGCCGATGGGCGACACGCTGCCGCGTCCGACCGGAGCGATGCTGCCGCCGGCCGTTTCAGCCGGCCGATTGCGCGTGATGCGATCGCGAACCGGATTCGAAAGATCCGGGTCTCGACGGAAGAACGGGGTTACATCCGCCGAGGACCCGGAGCCTTCGTTGCCGGTACCACCACCCAGACCACCACGACGGAGCACGTTGCTCACCGCGGTGGCCGGATCCTTGAGCTGATCACGGGTAAAGCGTGCGCCGGTGTTCGAGACGGTGGCGCTGCCGTTGTCACGGGACAGGCGTCCGCGCACGGCATCGATCGTCATCGCGGCGCGGTCGACGCGGCGGGAGACCAGGCCGTCGGGCGTGATGAACGTCCACGGCCGGAGGTCGAGCTCATTCACGCGCACGCGTCCGAAGAATCCGAATCCGAAGTCGAGTCCCGCCCGCGAATACGGGCGATAGCACCAGTTGTAGTACGGGCGATAGCAATCCCACCAGCCGGCGGGCGCCCAGCCGACGTAACCGTCGCCGTACATCCAGTAAACCCACGCCGGGGCGTAGCCGGTGCCGGGCAGCCAGATCCAGCCGTAGCCCGGGTCATACGCCCAGCGGCCGTAGTGATACGGCACCCAGCCCCACGCTTCATCCGACACCCACACCAGGCAGCCCGAAGGTCCGTAGACCCAGCTGCCGTGATAGTACGGACGCCAGCCGACCGCGACGTACGGGCGCCACGCCCAGCCGCCGTACGTGCCCACGTAGATCCACGAACCGTTCGTATCGAGATCGGAATCGGCGTACGCGAGCGAGCTGTCGAGGTATTTGCTGTTGCCGCGGTTGTAGCGTTCCGTGCGGCGGACGAACCAGCGCTCGAACTCGTCGGCGACCACACTGTCATTGCTGACCAGGCCGAAGACTCCCTGGCCGTCGACATGCGCTTCCTCGCCCACCCGTAGGCGCGAGCGGCGCGTCGGCGTGCGCACTTCGACCGCGCCGTCGAAGACCGTCACCCGATCCTTGCCGGCGTCGGTATCGACCGCGTACACGGCCGAGTCGGTGGCGATGTAACTGGCGTTGTCGGTATCGAGGCGGACGTAGTCGGCGCCGACTTCCGTGCGGTGCACGATGACATGTCCGTACTTCAGCTCGACGGTCGTCTGCGAGGCATCGCCGTCGTAGCTGTCGAGGATCGACTTGAAGTGGATCGCGGTGGCGCGATCCACGCCGAGGACGTTGCCGTCCGACAGGCGGATCTCGGATCGGCCGCGCCGGCCGGTGACGACCTCGTCGCCGGGGAAGATCGGCATGTTGACCCGCGCTTCGATCTCGCGGTTGTCATCACCCTGATGGATGATCGTGCCGCCGTCGTCGTAGGTGAAGTAGGACTGCCCGCGGCCCTGCGCGGCAGACATCGGAAGGGCGGCTGCAATCGCGAGAGTGAAGAGGAAGGCCAGTTTACGCATTGGAATTTCTCCTGCCAGCTGAGCTACCTGAAGCGGCCCACGTGCCATTCGACGGATGAGTATTCCTCTTGATTTATCAATGACTTAGCTCTCGGGCGGATCTCGTCGCATCCTGAATTGAGGACATAGCCGTCACCGGAGGACGACGCAGGCTCTACAATTTACTTCATGCATTTCACAAGACGGTATTTCCTCGCGACCACCGCCACCGGTCTCGCTGCTGCGGCCTTGCCCGCGTGGGCGGTCGTGCCGAGCACAAAAGTCGGCTGCGATTTTCTGAGCGACGTCGGCGCGCATTGGGACGATCACGTCAGGCCGATGATGGCGGAACGCTATCACCGGATGCATCACGTCCTCTTCCACTACATCCGCAACAACTGGGGCGGACTGCGCGACGATCAGAAGAAGGACATCGCCGCGCTGGGATGGAGTGCGCCGCGGCCGTCGATGGATCTCGCGGGGTGGGACACGCGTCCGGGACGCAAGGCCCTCTTCTGGCATACCGCGAACGGATCGGGCGAGGATTTCCTCTTCTTCCATCGCTGGATGATCAGGATGGTCGACGACATGCTCGAGCCGTTCGGTCTCTCCATTCAGCCGTGGTCGGACCGCGACGAGATCCCGTCGCCGAAACGCGGCTGTCCCGATGAATCCGTCCCTGACTTCCTCCCCCGTTTCTGGGACGCGCAGAAGAAGCAGGCGGTCGACGCGCCGGAGTGGCTGCAGATCCGCGTGAAGCAGATCAAGTCGGACGAGTTCTATTGGTCGAAGATGGCGTGGTGGGGACACGAGTTCCGCGATCGCGAATATCTCGCCTCCACGACCCTCGGCGCATTCGGCTCGCGGCTCGAGAGCGGCGTGCACAACCAGATGCACATCCGCTGGTCGGCGTATCCGTCGACCGGCTGGAACTACCTGCGCGATGAGCCCGACTTCGACAAGCGCTGGGACGATCCGAAGTACGACACGCTCTTCGACGAGTACTCGTCGCACATCTCACCGAACTTCTTCCGTCTGCACAAGTGGATCGACAACCGCATCAACGACTGGGCCGATGCGCACGGCATGAAGCAGGAGATGACGCAGTACGGCTTCCCGTGGCCGAAGTACGACGGCAAGTGGGTGCAGGTAAAGGATCAGTGGACCGGTCCGTTCGGCTACGACAAACCCGACGAGGCCACGAAGGCGAAGCGGCTCGCGGTGATGGAGCAGGTCGGACCGATTCTCAATCGTCCGGCGCCGAAGGCGAATCAGTTGCAGCTGCAGCAGGAGAAGAACGAGGAGATCGAAGATCGGATCATCTCGATCCGGGATCTGGCGGAGTAGAGACTCTACGTCCCGATCGCCAGGCGATCGGCGAGGATGCGCGGGAGGCCGGCGCCGAGGATCGACGCCTGCGTCTTCTTCACGTCGTACGCGACGCGGAAGAACTGCACGGAGAACGCCTTCGAGTCGAAGATCGCGAACGACGCCTCGGGGTTGCGGTCGCGCGGCTGGCCGACGGAGCCGGGATTGATCAGGTACCGGTATCCGGGCGAGAGCCGGAGCGTTGCATCGCCGCGGATGGCTGCTCCTTCGACGAAGCCGTTCTCGTCGAGGGCGAAGATGACCGGCATGTGCGTGTGGCCGTAGAGGATGAAGCGCGCCTGGCTGCTGTTGAAGACTGCGGCGGCGTGATGTCCGTTGAACACGTACTCGTCCTCGTCGTGCGGCGAGCCGTGGCAGATCTGCACGCCGTCGCGGATCACGGGACCGAGCGGAAGATCGCGGAGGAAGCGGCGATTCGGCGCGCTGAGATGATCGCGAGTCCAGATCGCCGCGTGTTTGGCCGCGGCGTTGAAGCCGTCGGCGTCATCGAGTCCGGCCGCGACGCGATCGTGATTGCCGCGGATGTAGAGCTTCTTCGCCCCTTTGAACGTCCGCATCGTGTCGAGCACCTGATTCGGTTGCGCGCCGTAGCCGACGAAGTCGCCAAGGCAGAGGATGTGGTCGAACTTCTTGCGCCGCACGCGCGTCATCACCGCTCGCAACGCCTCGGCGTTGGAGTGCAGATCGCTGATCACGAGCGCTCTCACGCCCGCCTCCAGGAAGTCGTGCGCGCCGTCTCGTGAAACGACTTCGGCAGCTCGATCAGCATCCGCTCGACGATCTCGCCCGGCGTCTCGTCCTCGCGGATCTCGATCGTGATGTCCGACATCCGGTAGTACTTGATCCGATTGGCGTAGAGCTCGTGCGTCGCGAGATCGTCGCGGAACATCGGGCGCTCTCCGGCCTTGTCATTGATCCGGCTGCGCAGCAATGCATAAGGCGCCGACAGAAAGACCGACAACCCCTCGGACTGGATGAACTGGATGTTCTCGTCGAACGTGAAGGTGCCGCCGCCGGTAGCGACGATGCCGAATTCGAGATTGCGCGTGGAGCGAAGGAGATCGCGCTCGCGCTTCCGGAAGTACGGCTCGCCGTGGTGCGCGAAGATGTCCTTGATCGACATCTTCTCCGCCGACTCGATCAGATCGTCGAGGTCGAAGAACGGTGCATCGACGCGAGCCGCAAGCTCGCGCCCGACGGTGGTTTTACCCGCCCCCATGAATCCGACGAGATAGATCTTCATTGCTGAGCTATTGAACCGTGGAGCTGTTGAGCCCTTAAGCTTAACAGCATCAATGGCTAGCCGGCACGGCCGGCAGCGTTAGTTGGCCTAACCTGAGGCACGACAGTCGCCAAAATGATCTTTTTCCGCGAAGAATGCGCCGCCGAGCGCTCTCAAGGAGTACCTGAAGGAGGCTTGGCCAAGCAACGCTGCCGGCCGGGCCGGCTCAGCCTCGAAGGAAGGTATCCATGAACTTCGTCGAGAAGTCGCCGGCGATGAACTTTTCGTTGGCGACGATCTGGCGGTGAAGCGGAATCGACGTCTTCACCCCTTCGACGACGAACTGCTCGAGGGCGCGGCGGGCGCGGGCGAGGGTCTCGGCGCGGTCCTTCCCGCGCACGATCAGTTTGGCGATCAGCGAGTCGTAGTGCGGCGGGATGACGTAGTCGCGATACGCGGCAGTGTCGACGCGCACGCCCGGGCCGCCCGGCAGGTGGAACTCCTTGATCTTCCCCGGGTGCGGCGCGAATGTGACCGGATCCTCGGCATTGATGCGGAACTCCATCGCGTGTCCGCGCAGGCGGAAGATGCCTTGCGGTACGGAGAGGTGCTCGCCGCCCGCCACCCGGATCTGCTCCTTCACGAGATCGATGCCGGTCACCTCTTCGGTCACCGGATGCTCGACCTGGATGCGGGTGTTCATCTCCATGAAATAGAACTCGCCGTCCTGGAAGAGGAACTCGATCGTGCCGGCGTTGACGTAGTTGACCGCCTCGCAAAGCTTGATCGCCGCCTCGCTCATGCGGGCACGGATCTCCTCGGTCATCACGGGCGACGGCGACTCTTCGATCAGCTTCTGATGCCTGCGCTGGATCGAGCAATCGCGCTCGCCGAGGGCCACGATGCGGCCGTGCATGTCGCCGAAGACCTGGATCTCGATGTGCCGCGGATGCTCGAGGTACTTCTCGAGATAGACGTCGGCCACGCCGAACGCGCGCTCCGCCTCGTTGCGTGCCGTCTCGTACGCGCTCTGCAGTTCCGACTCGTCGCCGCAGATGCGCATGCCGCGACCGCCGCCGCCCGCCGAGGCCTTGAGGATGACCGGGTAGCCGATCGAGGCCGCGACCTCGCGCGCCTCGTCGATCGAGGTGAGCGGACCGTCGCTGCCGGGCAGGATCGGCACGCCCGCGGCCTTCGCCGTCTCGCGCGCCTTCGCCTTGTCGCCCATCCGCCGGATCGAGTCGGGCGACGGGCCGATGAACGTGATCTGGCACTCGCCGACGATCTCGGCGAACGTGGCGTTTTCGGCGAGGAAGCCGTAGCCGGGATGAATGGCATCCGCGCCGGTGATCTCGGCGGCGGAGATGATGCTCGACATGTTGAGGTACGACTGCTTCGACGCCGCCGGGCCGATGCAGACGTCGTCGTCGGCGTAGCGGACGTGCAGCGCGTCGCGGTCGGCCATCGAATGGACGGCCACTGTCTTCAGCCCCATTTCCTTGCAGGCCAGGATGATGCGAAGCGCGATCTCGCCGCGATTGGCGATCAGGACTTTCGAGATCATCGGCGGCTCAAGCCTCGATGCCGAAGAGCGGTTCACCGAATTCGACGGCCTGGGCGTTCTGCGGGTAGATCTCGCGAACGATGCCGTCGACATCCGATTCGATCTCGTTCATCAGCTTCATCGCTTCGATGATGCAGAGGACCTGCCCCTTTTTCACACGATCGCCGATGCGCACGAACGGATCGGCATCGGGCGAGGGGGCGCCGTAGTACGTGCCGACGATCGGCGACGTCAGGATGTGCAGATTCGACGGCAGGGCCGCGGCGACGGGCCTGTCGCTCTGTGATTGGGTGGGTGGAAGCGCGTGCATCGGGATGGCCGGCATGAGCGATGCGTCCTGCTTCATGTCGGTGCCGACGAACGAGTGAATGACCTGCGGCTGTGAGGTCTTGCCTTCGATGCGGACTTTGGTGCCCGCCTGTTCGATCTCCACTCCGGCGATACCGCGGTCGGCGACCTTGTCGATGAGCTCCAGGATTTCCTTCAGATTCAATCGATGCCCCTCAGATCAACTCGTCGCGAAGCAGGATCTTCGCCCGGGACAGCTCGAATCGGGCCCGCCCGTAATTGCCGTCAGGCTGGAGAACGAGAAGGATGAAGTATTCCTGCGTGACGGCCGAGAGAAATGTGATGTACCTCTCCGTGACGAGGGAGAACTGTAGCACTTCTCCGGTGTCGAGCTCCGTGTTCGGACGGATCGATTTGACGAAGCCTCCGAACTCGGCGCCGAGCACGTCGAGCGGCACCTTGCCTTCGTTGATGGTGTCGATGGCGATGCCGTCGAGGCCGATGAGGCTGACGGCCAGCGTCCCTTCGACGCGATCCCGGATTCCCGACAGTACCTGCCTAAACGCCGCCACTCTCTCTCCTCCCCACCCTGGCAAGCCATCCTTCGAGACGCGCGACTTTGGGGTTTCCCGCGAACACCGCCCCCTCATCCGCCTGCGGCACCTTCTCCCCCGCGGGCGGGGGCGAAGGCAGTAATTCCTCGAGCTTCGCGCGCACTCCTTCGTTGCCCGGATCGCGCGCGAGGATGTCTTCGTAGATGTCGCGCGCCTCGTCGATCAACCCCTGTTTCGCGTAGAGGTCGGCCATCGTGATGGTCTTGGAGAAATCGTCGGGCGCCGGCGGCGCGAGGTCGGCGGTGATCGGGAACGGCATGTCGGAGGCGATGCCGACTTCGATGACCTGCTCCTTCTCCTTGTGCAGCGGCGCCGTGTCGTCCATGGCCGGCGCGAAGACGTCGGCCGGCTCGTACGCGGAAACGATTTCCGCCGGCAGCTCCGCGCTCACCGGCGTCGCTTCCACATGCATCGTTTCCGGTTGCTCGATCGAGAACGCGTCGGCGCTGTAGCCGAAATCAGCGACCGGCTCCTCGAACGGACTCTCGGCGTGCGCCGCGGACATCGGCTCCGCATCGCCTGTTGCCTCTTCGACGGTCTGTTCGTGCTCGGCTTCCGTTTCCGCGACGGCGAAGATGTCGGGCTCGGGCTCGGTCGCCCACGGCGTCTCGTCCATTGCCGGCGGTTGTTCGGGCGGAACTTCCGGCGCCGCTTCGGGAATCGCAACCTGCTCGACGGCTTCGACCGCCACAGGGGCTGGCGGATGCAACTCCAACTCGAGCCGCTCGATCGTTGCTTCGAGCTCTACGTCGGACGGGAGCAGCGCGTGTACGAGCTTGTACTTCTTGATCGCTTCGACTTTTTCGCCGAGGGCGAGATAGGCGTCGGCGAGAATCCGCGCGGCAACGACATTGCCCGGATCGAGCTGCAACGCCCGCGTCAATGAGTCGACCGCTTCCTCGTTGTTGCCGGTCTCGCGCAGCACGCGGCCGAGGCTCACCCACGCGGAGAGATAGGTCGAGTGCATGGCAAGGCCGGTGCGCAGTACCTGCTCGGCCTCCGTGAATTGCGAGACTTTCCGAAGCTCCTCGGCGAGCGGATAGAAGATGCGGCTCTTCGGATCGGTCTTGAGCCGAAGCCGGAGCTCCTCGATCTTCGGATTGCTTGCCGGTTGTGCCATGTCCCTCGCGCTGCGAATTCCTGACCAGTTGGGCCGCGGTGGCTACCGCCGCAGATGAGACCGCCCCCTTCGTCAGGGGGCGGTCTGAATTACGTTCGGATCAATGACTCAAATCTATGGTGCTGCCGTGCCGCTCACGCAACCCGACAGGCTCGAAGAATTGTTGCTGGTGAAGTTCACGGTCGCACTGAATGCTCCCGGTGCCGTCGGATCGACCGTCACCGTGAAGGCCTGGCTGCCTCCCGGTGCAATCGACGCCGCCGTCGGATTGACGGTGAAATTGCCGTTCACCGGCGACGCGATCGTCGCGTTCGTGATGATCAGGTTCTGCGATCCCGGAGCTGCCGTATTGAGGACCGTGATCGTCGCGGTACCGGTCGCGGTTCCTGCGGCGCTCGGGGATGCCGGATTCGTCGTGGCGCACGCTGGCGACGGACTCACCAATCCGTTCGGCGGAGCGGGGATCACGCAGGCGCTGCTGGGTGGATTGATCTGGAGAATGCCGTTCACCGTGTCGGTGCAGCCGGTTTCAACGTTCGTGTAGGTCACGTTGACGGTAAGCGGGACGGACTGGACGCCAACCACATTGCCGACAGTGCAGGGCTGAGTCTGGAACGTGAAGTTCGACGGCACGGTGACCGTGAAGGTCCCGACGCCGGTGGTCGGATTGATTGAGCCCGAGGTCACGAACGCGGTCTTGTCACCGAGCGTGATCTTGTTCGTGCCGGCGATCGCATTCGCCACAGTGATGGTGACATTGCCGCCCTGGTTCACGCTTGTCGGATTTACGCCGGTGATGACCGGCTTCGGAACCTTGTAGGTGAACGTGGGACCGGTGGCCGAATCGCCGTTGTCGATGTTCGTGACGATGATCGGGCCGCCGAAATCGGCGCACGTCGGCGGAACGACGTTCAGGGTAACGGCCGTGACCTGAGTCCCGGTCACCTTGATCGGCTGTGCCGCAAAGCCGCCGATCGACACAGCCACCGGATCGTTGAAGCCGATACCGTCGATGACGACCTTCGTACCACCGGTGGCCGGACCCTGTCCCGGGCCGGCAGCCGTGATCTGCATCTTCGCGGTGTAGCGGAAGCTGACGGCCTTGACGACTTCCTTGTCGGAATTGATGTTCCGGACGCGGAGGTCGACCGGTCCGACGAGCACGCCCGAACCGTTGGAATTGACGTCGCGTGCGGCCGGCGTGACCGCAATGATCTGGTTGAACGACACGCTGACGACCTGAATCGCGGTCCAGCCCTGCGCACCGGCGCTGCTGCCCGGAGCGAACGACACCTGCACGGGCGCCTGGAAACCGCTGCCGAAGATCGTGATGCGCGTTCCGCCGTCGATGGGACCGGTGTCGGGACTGATGGTCGAGACGCTCGGCGTCAGCACTTCGGCCTGGAAAACGAATGGTGTCGGCGACGGGACACGCGTCTCTGTGGCCGTACCGGCCGGCGTCAGGACGACGATCGTGGCGGTCTTCGTCTGTCCGGTGCCGAGGTCGACAGCCGGTGTAACGACAACGATCTGCGAATCGGTGCGGGAGACGATGAACGCTTCCTTCGGCGTCGTACCGGCGCCGAAATCGAAGAAGACACGTACCGGAGCGAACAGGTTCGCGCCGGTGATGGTGACCGTCTCACCGCCGCCGGGCGAGCCGAAGGTCGGATTGATGCCGGTAACAGTCGGGATGAGAGGCGGGCAGTCCGGCGGACACTGCTTCGCAGGCTGGAGGTTGAAGGTCACGCTGGTCGTCTTCGCGACGTTGTTGACGACCGCCTGGATCGTCGACTTGCCGGCGGTCGACGAGGTGATGGTCACCGTCGCCACACCGTTCGTGGTCGTGCGAAGCGCGGACGCGGTTCCGGTCTCGACGAACGTGCCGAAGTCGGTCGTGAACTCGACCGCGGTGCCGTTCGGTACGGGCTGGCCGCCTTTCGTGACCGTCGCCGTGACGACGCTCGTCGAGCTGACCAGGACGGTGGCCTGTGAAACGGTCAGGGTGACGACCGAGCTGACGGGAGGCGTGGTGCCACCTCCGCCCGACGTTGAAGTCGGCGGAGCCGTGGGAGACTCCCCTTTGCACGCAGCGAACACTGCCAGAAGCGTCAGCAGTGCGAACAGGTACGTTCTCTGTCTCATGGTTTTCATCTTGGGCCCCCTGTTACGCACACCCACCACAGTCGAAACAGAAGTCGAGCGGGAAACGCGTGCTGCCGGAGACGTTCTCTCCAGCCAGCGTCTGCCCGAAGACTTCGAGGACGATTTCCATCTTCACGACCGGGCGTCCAGTCTCCGGATCGCGGCCGCCGTTCACCGGCAGCAGCGACGCAAACGGCGCCTGGTTCAACGCATCGGACTCGACGACCAGAAACTTGGAAAGAGCGGTATTGCCGCCATTCGCGGTGATCACCGTGTCGATCGAACGGACGAACGTTGCGGGCACCGCGTGACCGCCATCGGTCCGCACGTACGACACGCGGTAGCGGGTGATGCGGACGTCGTTGAAGCGATTGTCCGCCGTCGCCGGGTTCTTGACGATCGCCTGCATCAGCACACTGCCGACGTCCTGGTCGCAATTGGCCGCGCCCACGAGGAGGTCGAATCGGTTGAGGTTCTGTGTGTTCGTTACCACGAGCTCGACCGGCGAGGAGCTGCGGTTGATGTCGCCGCTGCACCCGAATACGAGCGCCGCAACGCCAATGATCCAGATTTTCGAGAATCTCTTCATACGTCCTCCAGCCCCTCTACCCTCGCCGCATCATGACCGCACGATGCGCGGCGTTATGAAGATCAGAAGCTCGTCGTGTGTCGACGAGATATTGTGCTCTTTGAATAGATTACCAATGACCGGGATCGAATGCAGGAACGGAAGGCGGCTCTGGGCCGTGTTCTCCTTCGTCTGATAGATACCGGCGATGACCGACGTGCCGCCGTCGCGCACCATGAGCTTGGTCTTGGCCTGCCGCGTCGACAGCGGCGTTCCGGCGCCACCTTCGACCGCGAGACCGGTGGCCGGCTCGTTCTTCTGTACCTGGATGTCCATGATGACCGTTCCGGCGTTCGTGATCTGCGGAGTTACCGTTAGCCGGAGCGTGGCATCGACGTACGTGACGGTGGTCGTGAAGTTGACGCGCGTCTGATACGGAATCTGGAATCCGCTCTGGATTTCAGCCGCCGTGTTGTTCTGCGTCGTGACCTTCGGCGCCGAGACGACCTTGACCAGACCTTCCGCCTCGGCCGCGTTGAGCGCGAGATCGAGGTTGAACGTGCCGAGAACGTCGCTCATCGTCAGAGCGAGCACCGGATTGCCGGGGCCGAACTCGAACGGACCGCCGACCACGCCGACGCGGTTCGGGAAGACCAGACCGGTTCCGGTGCCAAGCGAGGGATCGATGTTGCCGCGGAAGCCCCACGTGAAGCCGTACTGCTGCAGGAAGTTCTTCGTGGTTTCCACGATGCGCGCCTCGATGACGACCTGCTTGGTCGGCACATCGATGGAGTCGATCAGATTCCGCATCAGCTGCAGATACTGCGGAATCTCGCTGATGATCAGCTGATTCGTCCGGGCGTCGACGATGATCCGGGCCCGCGGCGAGGCGACCTCACGCAGGAGTCCCGAGATCTCGCCCGCCTTCGCGTACGAGAGCAGGAAGCTGACGGTCTGCAGCGGAACGTTCAGCCGCTCTTCCTCGGCCAGGCGACGGGTCGCCGCGGTCTCGGCCGCGAGGCGGTCGATCGTGCCGACGCGCATCACGTTTCCTTCGAGGACGTACGTCAAGCCGTTCTGCCGGAGGATCAGATCGAGCGCCTGGTCCCACGGCACGTCGATGAAATCAACAGTGACCGCGCCGCCGACCCCGGGGTCGACCGCAACGTTCAACCCGGTAAGCTGGGCGAACGTCCGGAGCACGTCTTTGATGTCGGCGTCTTTCAGGTTCAGCGAGATCGGCTCGCCGGTGTAGACCCGGCCTGCCGCGCTCAGCGTCCGTCCCGAGCTGGTGATGTTGCCGTTGGTGAGGACCGCTTCCTTGGTTCCATTCGAAGTCGTCGTCTGCTGATCGTTGAAGACGTCTTCGGGTGCGCTTGTATTCGTGCTGGGAGTCGGTGAGCTCAGATTCTTGGACCGCGCCGGGGCCGTTTGACCCGCCGCGGAGGTGATGACCGACTTCGCACCTTTCGAGGCCCGTTCAGGCATCTTCCACGTCGGCGCGTTCTCGGCGATCACCGGAACCTGCGCGCGAACGTCGCGCGCCGGCGTTTCGACCTTCGGCGCAACCTTCACCGGCGCGGGAGCCGGAGCTTCGATCACCTGTGCGACGACCTGCTGTGGCATCGGCGGAGCAGGTGCGCCGCCGAACGTCACGACGAGCGACTCGCCCTGGCGCGCGACGTCGTACGAGCTCTTCGATCCGAGGTCGAGCACGACGCGGATGACGTCGGGCGAGAACTGTCCGATGCGGACGCGCTTCACGACCGAGTCGTTCACGACGATGTTCTTCTTCACCACGGCGTTGCGCACGCCGCTGATGTCGAGCACGACGCGATCGGGTCCGGTCAGTTGGAATGCTTTGTACGTGAGCTCGCCGTCGCCGGTGATGCGAATCGCCGATCCGGCGGGCTCGACATCCTTCAGCTTTTTCGCTTTCTGCAGCGGAAGAGCCTCGGCGACAGGCATCGGTTCGATGATCGCCGGTTTGGCAACAGGCTCGGCGACAGGCTCGACGTGCGGCACTTCAACCGGAGGCTCGACCGGTTTGACCGCAACCTGCTGAACAGGCGCCGGCTCTTCGACTCTCGCTTCGATTCCGGGCAGCGTGACGACGACGGCGTTGTCGCCCGCCGCGGCGGAGGGGTTGACCGGCTGGCTGAAGCGGAACGTCACGCGCGTCAGACGCGCACCCATCTCGACCGCGTTGTCGGCGACGATCGAGGTGAGGCCGGTGGGGAGGACTGCCGGCATCTTCAGATCGACGGCCTTGCCGGTCGATGAAAGGTCGACGACGAACACGTCGGGAGACGGGCTGTAGGAGGTGTATGCGGGAGTGCTGGTGGTGTGCAGCACGACGCGCGCTCCGTCGAAGTCGACGCCGGTCAGCGACATCGCTGCCGGATCGGCGAGGGCCGCCTTGGCGGAGTCGGTGGACGCCGCCGGCGCATCGCTCTTGTGACGGTGCCATATCGAGGCATCGGCACCACTCGCGACAACCGCGAGGACGCCCGCCATCAGCAGGAATCGGTTCGCTCTTCTCATACGTCCCACCTTCACCATCTCACCCTCCACGCGCCCCTGACCATCACCCGTCCGTCCCTACTTCTTCGCCGGTTCGGGCGAGAGATCCTTGACCACCTCGCGGTAGCGCTCGATTCGAGTCGGATCGTTGACCTCCTGCCGGAAAACGACGGCGGAGGGTGTTATGCGAATCACTTCCCCATCGAGGACTTTGTCACCGACGTGCAGGAGATACCCTTTGTTGTCCGGCCCGTTGATCATGCCGACGAGGCCCTGCTTGGTCTTGATCACGCCCTGCAGCTTCATCTCATCAATCAGGAATCCCGGCGGACCCGGCGGGCGAACGCCCTGCTGGATCTTCGGCGCGGGACCGACGAGCGAACGGAAAGGATCGCGGCGGCCCTGCGGATCGTAGTGATACGTCTCGCCCGTGGCCGGCTCCTCGAGGATTTCCTGCAGGCTCTGCTGCACCGTATTCGAGCCGCTCGTCGTCGTGCCGGTCGTGGCCGTGGCGGTCGACGAAGTCGCGGGCGGAGCGCCCGGCTTCGCGCTCTGCGCGACGACCGTGGCGACCACCGCGAGCATCACGATCGTGAGCGGCAGTGCGAAGCGGAGTTTTCTCATCATGGCGTTCATTTCCCACCCGGCTTGGCTGGCTTCGGTGCTTCCTGCGGCTCGACATAGACGAAGGTCTTGGCCACGAAATCAACCGCGATCGTCTTGTCGAACTGCTGCCCGAGGGCACCGATGGAGACCTGCTCCACATTGATGATGCGCGAGAAGTTGCTCAGCCGGTTGAAGAGCTGCGCGAGGCTGTGATAGCCGCCGTCGAGCGAGACGCTGATCGGCCATTCGGCATACGGCTCGCCGCCGGCCGCCGTTCCCAGTCTCGGGAACGAGAGGCGTTTGAGGTTGAAGTCGCCCTGATCGACCAGCGACTTGATCTTCTTGATGATCTCTTCCGTGTTGCGCGTCGACGGCAGAATGCGCCGCAGTTTCTCGAGCTCGAGCTCGAGGCGCTTCACTTCCTCCCGGAACTGCGGGAGCTTTCGTTCGGCTGCACGCCCTTGTTCGATCTTTTTGTCGAGCTCGGCGATCTTCGACTCGGCGTCGCGGATCTTCAAGTCGATCGGATCGATCACATAGGCCTTCACGCCGTAGAGGATGGCGCCGAAGAGGACGACGCCGACCAGCGCGCCGACCCACCACGGTTTGTCATCCAGTGTGAGCGTTGCCATCGACTCCTCCTACGGCTTCCTGCCGCCCGGCGTGCCGCTGCCCTGCGTGCTCGTGGTAGTAGCGCCGGAGGTCGACGTTGCGCCGCCGGTCGTGGTCGCTCCTGCCGTTCCCGTCGCCTGTTCGCCGCCAAGCGGCGCGTACTTGAAGTGGAACGACATGTCGAATGCGTAGATGAGCGGCTTGCCGCTCACCAGTGTGACGGACCCGACTTCAGGCTCTTCGAACATCGGGTCGTTCTTGATGTTGTCGATGAAGTTGGCGATGGCGTTCGGATTGAGACCGCGTCCGTTCAGCGAGACGTTTCCGCCGCCGAGGCTCATCCGGTCGAGCCAAACCAGATCCGGCACGTCCTGGCTGATGCGATCCATCACCCGGACGGGTCCTTTCTGGTTCTGCTTGAGCTGATTGATCAAATCGATGCGCTTCTGCAGATTGTCTTTCCGCTTCTGGTAGCTCTCGACGTCCTTGATGATCGCCTCGAGCTTTTGCGCCTCGGCCTGCTTGCTCGCGACCTGATCCTCACGGTCCTTGAGCTTGCCGTTCATGATGAACCAGTACGCCCCGGCGGCGATGGCCGCCGCGATGAGGAAAACGACGATGATGATGTTGTTCACGTTGGCGGCAGCAGACGCCTGCGCGGCCGCTACAGCCGGTACCGCAGCCGGCGCGGCGCCACCGCCGCGAACCGCACGCCCTTCCCGCACTAAGTTGATCTTGATCAAGCGTCCCCCACCCTCCGGATGGCGAGGCCCACAGCGATCGCCATACTCGGAGCAATCTCGGCCAGCTCCTCGGGGTTGAATTGACTCTCGTCAACGGTGATACGACGGAAGGGATCGAGGATCGAGACCGGGATGCCGAACTTGTCGCGCAGGATGGCGTCGAGGTTCAGCACACCTGAGCCGCCGCCGGCGAGGATGATCTCGTCCACGCGGTCGGCGCCCGAGGTCGCGGTGAAAAAGTCGAGGGTCTTGCGAAGCTCGCCCGCGAAGTCCTCCGAGACCGAGTTGAGGATGGGGATGACCTGCTGGATGGTGTAGTCGGCCACTGCGTTCCCGCGCTTCAGCTCTTCCGCCTGCTCGAACGAGAGCGACAGCTCGCGCTGGATCGCATCGGTGTACTGGTTGCCGCCGAAGGTGATGTCGCGCCAGAACATCGACTGCCCGCCCGACATCACGTTCACGTTCGTCACCGACGCCCCGACGTTGCAGAGCGCCAGGACCTTCCCCTCTTCGACGTCGTTGTTCATCTCGTACGCGTTCTGGAGGGCGAAGGCATCGACGTCCACCAGCACCGGCATCTTGCCGGTCTGGCTGATGACGGAGGTGTAGTCGTTGATCTTCTCCTTCTTCACGGCGACGAGGATGACCTCGACGTTATCGCCGGACCCGGGCTGGGTCAGCGGTACGTAGTCGAGGTTGACGTCGTTGATGTCGAAGGGAATGTACTGCTCAGCTTCCCACTGGATCGATTCCGCCAGTTCTTCCGGCGACATCGAGGGCAGACTGATCTTCTTGATGATGACCGAATGCCCGGAGAGGGAGGTGGCGTAATTGGAATTCTTGACACTTTGCTCGGCGTTCAGCCGCTGGATCGTCTCCACGACCATGGAGGAATCCATGATCGATCCGTCGACGATCGCCTCGGGGGACAGCCGCTCGATACCCAGTTTGACGAGCGAGAACTGCCCGCCTTTTTTCTCCTTCAGCTCGACTAACTTGATTGCTGAGGAGCCAATGTCAAGGCCGACAACATTTTTGCTCTTTGAGAAGAACACCGCTCACCCCATCCATCTCACTCACTTCTCGCTGGCTCCGGAGTTTTGAAAGGTGGACCGAAATTACAACGTTTAAATGGCGGTGTCAACTCTACGAGAAATAGATAAGTGGAACGATTACGCCAGTTTGCCCCAAGCAGGCTCGCCTGATGGTTGCACAGGAAACAGAGCACGGTTACAATCCACGCCTTTCCGTTATTTGAGGAGTTTTCCGATGGCCAAGATGTGTGAAGTCTGCGGTAAAGCCCCGGTGTTCGGCAACCGGGTCAGCCATGCCCACAACGTGTCGAGCCGGCGCTGGATGCCGAATCTCCAGGCTGTCCGCGTCAAACTGGGCACCGCTGTCAAGCGGATGCAGGTCTGCACCCGCTGCATCCGTACCGGCAAGATCCAGAAAGCCGCGAGGTAATCAGGCGCGAGGCGCGAGGCGCCCGGCGCGGGAATCTCTCGCGCCACGCGCCCTGCGCCGCGCGCCTGCCCCTCAGGCCGTGGCGTGCCGCCCCGTGTTGTAGCGCCGTTCCACTCGCATCACCCCATCCACCACCGCGATCGACTTCGTCACCTTCTCCAGGTGCTTGAGGTCCGCGATCTCCAGGCTCAGCTCGATCGTCGCCCGTCCCTCGCCCGTCTTCGTCTCGAGGTGGCGGATGTTCGTCTTCAGGTTCGAGATCGTGGAGATGACGCGCGCCAGGATGCCTTGCCGGTCCTCGGCGACGACCTCCAGCTCGACCTGGAACTGGCTCTGCCGCTGGTCGGCCCACTCGACCTCGATCTCCCGGTCGGGGTTGAACATCAGATTCTTGACGTTCGGACAGTTCGCGCTGTGCACGGCCACCCCTTTGCCGCGCGTGATGTAGCCGACGATCGGCTCGCCCGGCAGCGGAGTGCAGCATTTCGCGAGGTAGGTCAGCAGGTCGTCGTAGCCGCGCACCTTGATCGTCTGCGATGACGAGGTGAACGGGAAGATTTTCCGCACGGCCTGCTGGATGACGCCCGGCTCGGCTGGCGGCTTCTCCTTCTGTTCGTCGGTGGCGAAACGCTCGACGACCGACCGCGCCGAGATCTTGCCGTAGCCGACGTCGGCGAAAAGCTCATCGAGCCGCGCCAGCCCGTGCTCCGACAGGACGCCGTCGAGCGCGTTCTCAGCGACGAGCTTCCGCCACTGCACCTTGTATCGCTTCGCCTCTTTCTCGATCAGCTTCCGGCCGACTTCGATCGAGCGATGTTTCTGCTCGGTGTTCAGCCAGTGCCGGATCTTGTGCCGCGCCCGCGACGTGACCGCGATGTTCAGCCACTCGCGACTGGGCGTCTGCGTCGCGCCGCTGAGGATCTCGACGATGTCGCCGTTCTTCAGCATCGTCCGGAGCGGCACGAGCTTGCCGTTGACCCGCGCGCCGACGCATTTGTGTCCGACGTCGGTGTGAATGCGATACGCGAAATCGAGCGGGGTCGCGCCGCGCGGGAAGGCAAAGACATCCCCCTTCGGCGTGAAGGTGTAGACCTCGTCGGGGTAGAGATCGATCTTCAGCGAATGGAGGAAGAGGCGCGGATCCTTGATCTCCTGCTGCTGCTCGACGAGCTGCCGGAGCCAGAGGAAGCTCTGGTCGTCGTTGCTCGCGCCGACCCGCCCTTCCTTGTATTTCCAGTGCGCGGCGATGCCCTGCTCGGCGATGAGGTCCATCTCGCGCGTCCGGATCTGCACCTCGAACGGCTGCCCCTTCTCCGCCACCACGGTGGTGTGCAGCGACTGGTAGAAGTTCGGCTTCGGCATGGCGATGTAGTCCTTGATCCGGCCGGGGACCGGACGCCACATCTGATGCACGAACCCGAGGGCCGCGTAACAGTCCTTGACCGACTGCGTGATGATGCGGAACGCGAGGTAGTCGTAGACCTGACCGATGTCGGTCTCCTGCCGCCGCAGCTTCGCCCAGATCGAGAACATCGATTTGACGCGGCCATAGACCTCGGTGTCGATACCGTTCTCGCGCAGCCGGTCCATCAGCGTCGTGCGGATGCGGTCGACGAGATCGCCCGACACGGACAGTTTCTCCGCGACGGTCGTCGACAGCTCTTCGTACTCGCGCGGATGGAGGTACTTCAGCGAGAGATCCTCGAGCTCGCCTTTGACCTTTCCCATGCCGAGGCGGTTGGCGATCGGCGCGTAGATCTCGAGCGTCTCTTTGGCGATCGCATGCCGCCGTTCCTCGGGGAGGAACTCCAGCGTGCGCATGTTGTGCAGGCGGTCAGCGAGCTTCACCAGCACGACTCGGAGGTCGCTGACCATCGCCAGCAGCATCTTCCGGAATGTCTCCGCCTGCTGCTCTTCCTTCGAGACGTAGGCGTAGCGCGAGATCTTCGTCACGCCGTCGACCAGTTCGGCGACATCGGGACCGAACGTTTCCTGAAGTTTTTCCTTCGTCGTCAGGGTGTCTTCGAGGACGTCGTGCAGGAGGCCGACGGCGATGGAGGTCTCGTCCAGCCGCATATCGGCGAGGATGTACGCAACGTTGAGCGGATGAACGAGATACGGCTCGCCCGAGCTCCGCACCTGCCCCCGATGTTCGCGCGCCGAGAAGATGTACGCGCGCTGAAGCAGTTCCTCGTCGTAATCGGGCTTATAGCCTTCGATCTTGTCGAGGATGTCTTCAAAGCGAATCATGAAAGGGGCAAGATATCAGGTGACAGGTGGCGGGTGGCAGCCCACCGTTGAACGACTCAGCTTGGTCCGCCTCTTGCTCATCTGTTCAGACGAATCGGCGGTCCGCGTAGGAGCGCCGCTAATAAGGAGGTTGCCTTGAAGAAAACGTTGTTCGTTGTTTTCATCCTCGTCGCGATCGCGGCGGTCCCGGCGTTCGCGGGCCCGATGCCGTCGAAGACCGCAGCCAACCAGAGCCTCGATTCGCGCTCAGCGGATCTCGCTCTGATCCGTGACGTCGCCGCCAATGAGCAGGTGGCGACGGTCCTGGCCGAGCATGGGTTCACTCAGACGCAGGTCAATGACCGTCTGGCCCAGCTCTCGCCGCAGGACGTTCACCAGCTCGCCCAGAATCTGAACCAGCTGCAGGCCGCAGGGCTCACGCAGCAGGAGTGGATCTGGGTCGGTATCGGCGCTCTGGCAGCGCTCATTCTGGTGATCGCACTCTCGTGATCAATCCGCGGTCCAGGACTCGGGCGAGCGCCGTGCTCGCCCGACTCTTTTTCCTCATCCTCCTGTCCGGCTGCGTGACCTTCGCGCCTCGTTCGAAGCACGCCGGCCCCACCGCGCAGGTGATCCCCGACATGCCTCTGCAGAAGTGGGGCATCGTCTCGTGCGGCGCCGGCTCACTCTCCACCGTGCTGCAGCACTACGGCGACACGACATCGCTGCAGACGTGGGACACGACGCTCCCGAAGATGCGCGGCGGCGTGCTGACGATCGACATGCTGATCGCGGCGCGGAGCAAAGGCTTCGACGCGCAGCTCGTGACAGGCGATCGCGAAACAATCGCGCGCGAGCTTCGCGACGGTCACCCCACGATCCTCATGCTGAAGGTGATCGACTCCCTCGGCCGCTCGTACGATTTCTTCCACTACATCGTGATCGACGGCATCGATCCCGAGCGCAATCTGATCCGCACGCAGTTCGGCGATGCGGCACCGCGCTGGACGACGTTCGATCGCCTGGAAAAAGCGTGGGCGGGCGGCGGTCACGCCGCGATCCTGATCCATCCCCGCGATCCGCTTGCAAACTCCCTTCGCGCCGCGGTCGCACTCGAAGAGAAGGGCGATTACGCATCGGCCGCGGCGGAGTACCGCAAGCTCCTCGCCGATCACCCTGATTCGTCGCTGGCCTGGACGAACCTCGGCAACGCGGAGATGCAGCTCAATCATCGAGCCGAGTCGGAAGAAGCATTCCGCCGCGCGCTCGCGCTCGATGCGAACTCGCGCGATGCACTGAACAACATCGCCTGGCTCCTGCTGCAGGAACAGCGCGTCACCGAGGCCGAGACATTCGCGCGGCGGGCCGTCGCGCAGAAAGGTCCCGACTCGTACGTCGTGCTCGACACGCTCGCACGCGTGCTGGCCGCGAAAGGCGATTGCGCAGAAGCCGAGAAGACGATGAAGCAGGCGCGCGAGTACGATTCGGCACATGTTCTCGCGCCGGGCACTCTGGAATGCACCGCAAAATCGCCTGACACTCGCGCGGCAGTCACGCCCTGATCTTCTCGATCTGACCGAATCGAATCCGACGAAAGCGGACATCGTCTATCCGCTCGATGAGTTGAGTGAAATCTTCGCGCGAGCCGCGCGCGCCTCGTACGAACCCGAGCCGCTCGGCATCCGCTCGGCGCGTGAAGCCCTCGGCGATCCCGACCGCATCGTCATCACCGCCAGCACCAGCGAGGCGTACGGCTATCTCTTCAAGCTGCTCACCGATCCCGGCGACGCGGTCCTCACCGCAACGCCGACGTATCCGCTGCTCGAACATCTCGCCGCCCTCGAACTGATCGAGCTGCACTCGTTTCCGCTCGAGTTTCATCGCCGCTGGGAGATCGATCGCGCCCGCGTCGCACAGGCGCTCACGCCGCGCACGCGCGCGATCGTCGTCGTCAATCCGAACAACCCGACCGGGTCGTACGTCACGCCGCACGAGCAGGACGAGCTGGCCTCGTTCGGGCTCCCGATCATTTCGGACGAAGTGTTCTTCCCGTACGGCGACGGTCAATCGTTCGTGCGCGATGATGTGCTCACGTTCACCCTCGGCGGCCTTTCGAAATCGGCCGGACTGCCGCACTACAAGCTCGGCTGGATTCATGTCAGCGGCCCGGGCGCGAGCGAAGCGATCGCCGCGCTTGAAATGATCGCGGACAATTACCTCTCCGTCGCCACGCCGGTGCAGCAGGCGCTGCCCGAGCTGCTCGCCATCGCGCCGCGCATTCGCGAGGCGATCCGCGCACGCACGCTCGAGAACCTCGACATCCTCACGCGCGCGATCGAGCTCGCGCCGAGCGCGCGGCTGCTGCCGGTCGATGGTGGGTGGTCGGCGGTCGTGCGCGTGCCGAAGATCGAGTCGGATGAAGAGCTCGCACTGCGCTTCATCGAACAGTGCGGCGTGGTCGTGCATCCAGGCTACTTCTTCGACTTCGACGGCGACGGCTTCTTCGTCGTCTCGCTCCTCACCCGCCCCGACGTCTTCGCCGAGGGAATCAGCCGCGTCGTGAGTATGATCCCGGCGTGAAGCAGCTCTGGCTCCTCGACCCCGACATCACGTTTCTCAATCACGGCTCGTTCGGCGCCACGCCGATCGCGGTGCTGGCAAAGCAGAGCGAGCTCCGGACGCAGCTGGAGCGCGAGCCGGTACGCTTCATGGTGCGCGAGCTCGGGCCGCTGCTCGACGCCGCGCGCGGCGAGCTCGCGCAGTTCGTCGGCGCCGAGCCTGCGGATCTCGCCTTCGTCACGAACACCACGTCGGGCGTCAACGCCGTCCTCCGTTCGCTCGACCTCGATCAGCACGACGAGCTGCTCGTCACCGATCAGGAGTACGACGCGAGCCGCAACGCACTCGACTACGTGGCGGGGATCGAGGGAGCGAAGATCGTCGTCGCTTCGATCCCGTTCCCGCTCGCGTCGCCCGACATCGTCGTCGAGCGGCTGCTGGAGAAAGTCACCGAACGGACGCGCCTCGTGCTGATCGATCACGTCACCAGCCAGACCGGCCTGATCTTCCCCGTCGAGCGCGTCGTCGCCGAAATGCGCGCGCGCAACATCGACGTACTGATCGACGGCGCGCACGTACCCGGCATGGTGCCGCTGAATCTGCGCGAGCTCGGCGCCGCGTACTACACGGCGAACCTGCACAAATGGGTCTGCGCGCCAAAAGGTGCGGCGTTCCTCTACGCGAAATCGAACCGCCGGATCGGACTGCGTCCACTCGCCATCAGCCACGGCGCGAGTGCGACGCGCACCGATCGCAGCCGTTTTCATCTCGAATTCGACTGGACCGGCACGTTCGATCCGACGGCCTGGCTCTGCGCCGCGGAATCAATCCGCTACATGGCTTCGATCGTCGACGGCGGGTGGCCGGAGATCATGCGCCGCAATCGCGAGCTGGCGCTGCAGGCGCGCGAGCTCCTCTGCTCGCGGTTGCAGATCGCCAAGCCGGCGCCCGACGAGATGATCGGCTCGATGGCCGCCATTCCGCTCCCCGACGGCGACGGCCCCGCGCTGCAGGACGCGCTTTTTGCAAAGGGATTCGAAGTGCCGATCATGCCGTGGCCAACGTCGAGGAATCGCGTGCTGCGAGTCTCCGCCCAGCTCTACAACACGATCGAAGATTACGAACGCCTCGCCGAAAACGTAGCGCGGGTTCTCTAACCCGCGAAATACCGCGCCAGCGCCATCTCCAGATCCTCGTGCCGCGTCGGCTTCGAGAGGTAATCGTCCATGCCCGCCGAGAGGCACTTCTCGCGATCGCCTTCCAGCGCGTTCGCGGTCATGGCGATGATGCGATGGCGTTTGCCATCCCCGTCGAGGCGACGGATTTCCATCGTCGCCTCGTATCCATCCATGACCGGCATCTGGCAATCCATCAGGATGACGTCGTACGGCTCGCGGCGCACCGCCTCGAGCGCTTCCTTCCCGTTGCCGACGGAATCGGCGACGTAGCCGAGCTTCTCGAGCTGGCTCATCGTCAGCTTGCGGTTGAGGAAGTTGTCCTCTGCCAGCAGCACGCGGATCGATTTCCGCTGCTCGCGCGAGACCTCCGCCGGTGCCGGACGCGAATCGAACGGCTGCTCCGCTGCACGCGACAGCGGAATGGCATCCCGCGCCAGTGCCAGTGTCAGCGCATCGAACAACTCTCCTTGCCCCACCGGCTTGGCGAGAAATGCGTGCACGCCCGAATCGCGCAGCCGCTCCTGATTGAGCTCGCGCGAATTCGCGGCGAGATAGATCAGGCTCGTGCCCGCGATGTCGTCGCGCGCACGCACCTCGCGCGCGAAGGCCAGCGGCTCCATGTCGGGCATCGCATCGAACAGCACGACGCGGAACGGATCGCCCGCCACGAGCTCGCGCCGGAGCATCGTGAGCGATTCATCCGCGCTGCCGGCGACCTCCACCCGCATCTCCCACGTGGTCTGCAGGTAATGCCGCACGATCTGCCGGCTGGTCGGATAGTGATCGACGAGCAGCACGCGTTTCCCGCGGAACTCGAGGTCGGATGACGCGATCGGCTTGCGCGCGCTGTGCTGTTTCGCGAACGGCACGCTGAACCAGAAGGTCGAGCCTGCGCCGGGCGTGGAATCGACGTCGATCAGGCCGCCCAGCGTCTCGACGAGCTGCCGCGCGGTGGCCAGCCCGAGGCCGACGCCGCCGTAGCGCCGCGTCGATGACGCCTCGATCTGCGAGAAGCGCTCGAACAACAACAGCCGGTCCTCGGCTGCGATCCCGGGGCCGGTGTCGCGCACTTCGAAGCGGATGACGCGATGCGTCTCCGTCTCGGTCTGCTGCGAGACCTTGAGCACGACCGTTCCTTCCACCGTGAACTTCACCGCGTTCTCCATCAGGTTCGTGACGACCTGGCGGATGCGCGCCTGATTGCCCCGCACGATCGGCGGGACCTGTTTGTCGTAGACGAGCGAGACGTCGACGTCTTTGCCGAGGGCCGCGATGTTCATCACCTCGACGATGCGCTGCAGCGTGCGGGTCAGATCGAAGTCGACGTTCGCCGGCGCGAGGCCGCCCGCCTCGAGGTGCGACACATAAAGAATGTTGTTCACGATCGACAGCAGCTGCTCGGCGCCGGCCCGGGCCTGATGCGCGAAGTCCTGCTGTTCGGCCTCGAGCTGCGTCGCGAGGAGGAGATCGATCATGCCGACGATGCCGTTCATCGGCGTGCGGATCTCGTGACTGACGTTGGTCAGGAACTGCGTCTTCAGCCGCGCCGCCTCGAGCGCCGCATCGCGCGCGCTGCCGAGGTCGGCCTCGAACTGCTTCCGCTCGCTGATGTCGCGGAAGATCACGCGGGCCAGCACCGGCGTGCCGTCGATCAGCTTCGGATAGAGCGAGCCTTCGACATCGAGCCGGTGCCCGGTGGCGGTGATGAACACCGTCTCGACTGTCTGCGGCTCGCCGCTGGAGAACACTTCGCTGAATGCGCGGCGGAACGCGTCGCGCGCATCGGGCTCCACGACGCGGACGAGCGGCGTCCGCTTCAGCTCCTCGCGCGTGAAACCGAGAACGTCGAGCGTGGCCTGATTGGCGTGCAGCAGGCGGCCGTCGGCGCCGATGCTCATCACGAACTCCGGGATGCGCTCGAAGAAATCGCGGAAGCGCTCGTCGCTCTCGTGCAGCATCTCCTCGAACGCCAGCTCGCGCGCCGCGTGCCGCGCCAGCAGCCGCAGGATGGCGGCCTGTTCGGACGTGACGATGTGCGGCTTGCCGTCGAGCACCGAGAGCGCGCCGAGAAAACGTCCCGAGCCGTCGACGATCGGCACGCCGGCGTAGAAGCAGACGTGCGGCGTATCGACGACCATCGGATGCGAGGCGAGTCGCGGATCGGAAGACGCGTCGCCGACGATCACGACGTCGCGCGCATCGGCGATGCGTGCGGCGAACGAAGCGGCCATCGGGATCGACGTGTAACTCCAGCCGACGATCGATCGCATGACCTCCCGATCGCCATCGAGCAGACCGATCATCGCCACCGGCGCAGAGAGCACCCGTGCAGCCTCGGCAGTAATCGCCTGGAGCTCCGCCTCACTGGACATTTCAGTACTTAAGGACCGGCGTCAATGATACTCCCGGCCCGCTGGAGCGGTTCATGCACTTGAGGTCGCGCGTACGTAAACGTTTTTGGAGGAGCAATGAAACAGCGTTGGATGGTTCTTTTTGCAGCACTTCTCGTCACGGCGGCATTCGCCTGCCAGAAGAGCGAGAGCACGACTTCCTCGACCTCGGAGACCACGAGCACAACCAGCACGATGGCCGACACCTCGGGCACGACGTCGACCTATGACACGAGCGGCACGACCAGCACTTCGAGCACGACCGGCACGCAGGCCGCGACATCGAGCATGGATCCGGGTGATCAGGCGTTCGCCAATGAGGCCGCGCAGGGCGGTCTGGCCGAAGTCGACATGGGCAACATGGCGGCATCGAAAGCGACGAATGCCGATGTGAAGAGCTTCGGCAACCGGATGGTCACCGATCACACGAAGCTGAACGACGAGCTGAAACAGCTCGCCTCGACGAAAGGCATCACACTGCCGTCCGACGTCAGCGACGCCGAGAAGAAAGACATGGACGGGATGTCGGCGAAGAGCGGCAAGGATTTCGACAAGAGCTACATCGACGACATGGTCAACGACCACGAGAAAGACGTAGCGGCCTTCGAAAAAGCGTCAAAGGATCTCAAGGATGCCGATCTGAAGACGTGGGCGACGAATTCGCTCCCGACTCTCAAGGAGCACCTGAAGCTGGCGAAGGCAGCGCAGAAGAAAGTGAAGTAGAAATGCCTACTTCCACCGCGTCCCGTTCACCCACCCATCCCACTGCGCGAACGCCTTCATCTGGTCAACAAGTTGACGGTCGACCAGCAGCTTCTCCACCTCGGCGCGCGTCTGCCGCGGCAGCTTCTCCGGCGCATTCGCGAAATACCAGAGCACCTGCGCCTCGGCTGCAGCGTTCTCGCGCGCCTGCGCCTGATCGACCTTGTCGAACGTATCCGACTCCGCGTGATACTCGCCGAAGTACGGCGACGGATCCTGGCTGACGACCATGTTCGGGACGCCGGCGAGGATGAAGTCGAAGTTGTCGGTGCCGTCGATGGCATCGAGCGGATTCTCCTTCAGCCCTCCCGACTCCGCCCCTTTGCGCAAATCCTCGCGGCCGTTGAGAAAGTAGCCGGCGGTTTTTCCCGAGCCGATGTCGGCGGTCATCATCAGTGCCACCTTCGGCATCTCGCTCATGTGGTCGCGCACGTAGGCGCGCGAGCCGATCATCCCCTGCTCCTCGCCGGTGAAGAGGATGAAGCGCATCGTGCGGCGGGGGCGCACTCCGCTGGCCTTGATGGCCCGCGCGATGTCGATCACCGTCGCGGAGTTGACGCCGTTGTCGAGCGCGCCGGTGCCGAGGTCCCACGAGTCGAGGTGCGCACCGAAGATCACGATCTCGTCCGGCGCCTCGCTGCCGCGGATCTCGCCGACGACGTTGTGCGCCGTCAGTCCCTTCTTCGTTTCGCTCGCCAGCTTCACCCGCACGCGCACCGGTCCCGATTCAATCAGCCGCACGACCCGCTCGGCGTTGTCGTGCGCCACGATCGCCACCGGCAGCGCGACCGTCGAACCGTCGAGCGACATCGGATGGCGATAGAGCAGCGAGCGCGCCTGCGACGACTCGATGAGCATCGCCGCGACGCCGCTCTTCTTCGCCGTCTCCAGCAGCCCGTTGATCCGCATGTAGTCGCCGAAGAGATCTTCGAGGCTCTTCATGATCGGCGTGTGCACGAACGCGATCTTTCCCGCCGAATGCGGCACTTTCGCCAGCGCCTCGGGCGATCCGTCGCCGAAGTCGACGAGCTCTCCTTCGACGCCGGCCGCCGGAGTCGGAGCGGTCATCGGCGCGGCGGCGACGCGCAACGGAAAGCTTTCGGGCGCGATCGCACTCGCGGACGCGCCGCGATCGATCCAGTAACCGGGCAGCGGATAGCTCTCGAGCTTCACCGAGTCGACGCCCGCCGCGCGCAGCTTGTCCGCCGCCCACCGCTCCGCGCGCTCGCACGCCGGCGAGCCGGTCACGCGTCCGCCGATCTGATCGGTCAGCTCACGCGTGTCGGGAATCAGCGTCGTCGAGGTGCGCAGGCGCTGCGCGAGGTTGTCGTCCGCGAAGGCAGAGCTGGCGCAGAGAAGAAGAAGGATCGTGATGTTCCGCATGACGACAAGTTTACGGGGAGTGTTCGCGGTTGGATGTACCGGTCAGCGGAGCTGCCCGTCGATCGCGGCCGCGAGCTCGGCAACCGGCACGCTGCGCGATCCGGCGTTCTCCACCCGGACGAACGTGCTGTCGCGCACGAAGAACACCTTGTCGGGATCGGGCCCGAAACTGCAGAAGCAGACATCGCCGACGCGGAAGCCGTTTTCCTCGCACGACGGCAGCCGCAGAGCCATGCTCTGGGCAAGGAAAGCGATCAACGCCTCGTGTGCATCAGCGGAGGTGTCGTATCCGTCGATCGTCACCGCGATGCGCGCCTCTCCTTCACCTTCGTAGTAGTCGATGTACGAGCGCGACTTCCCTTCGAAAGGAGCGCGGCGCTCGAAGCGCCAGCCGGCGAGCCCGTCGAGCCGGGGGAACGCGGCGCGACTGACATCGCCGCCGCGCTGCCAGTTCGCGAAGGAGTAGCGCTCTCTCACGGCCTCGAAGAATCTTTCGTCGGCATTCATTGCGTCATTCTCACTGATTGCGGCGACGGCCGCCGTTGGTCTGGGGCCAGGGCCCCTGCGGTACACACGAGTCGATGCCATCCGCATTGTTCGTGCAAAGCCGCTCGCGATAGGACGAGCTGGTGAATGGAGTTGCGATCGGCAGGCTTGGACTGATTCCCTGCGTGGTGAACGTCATCGGATCGGGAAGATCGGGCACGTGCGGCGAGACCGGCGGGTTGCTCCAGTTCCACGGATTGTTTCCGCCATCGACCTCCAGGCATGCGTCGTTGAGCCGATCGGAATAGCTCAACGCCCCCATCCACGCCACCTCGTGATAGCTGAAACTGCCCGTGTACGAGGTGCCAGGGAAGGGATAACCCCAGGTCGTGCCGCCGATTGCGATCATCTGGTTCGTCGTGAAACCGTGTCCCGAAGCGGGATACATCGTCGATGCGGCGAGATTGCAGCCGACGACGTTGGCGAACGCGGTGACGATCGATGCGCAATCGGTGCAATTCACCTTCTTGCCTTTGCCTTTTCCGGTGCGCAGATAGTTGATGAATTCGGTGCAGAGAAACGTGCCGCCGTTCGTATAGACGCTTGCTCCGTTCCGCTGGTCGTAGGTTAATCCGATCGTTCCGTAGACCTTCTGCGTGACCAGCTCCGCCGCGGTCACGGCGTTCGTCGCGCCGGCGGCCCAGACGCACGCGTAGTCGAGGACGTCGGTCCAGGGCAGTTGCGTATCGGAGCGGGTTCCCGCCGTCCACGGTCCGTTCGGCTCGATGAGCACGCTGTAAATGCGATGCGTCGTCGTCGTCATCGGGGACGTCGGACCGCCGGCGAGGGAGAACGACCACGACCACTGGATGTTCTGCACCTGCACGCCGGCGCCGCCGATCTGATGATTCGGGAGCGCGATGGTGACGTATTCCGGCACCGAGACGCCGTTGCGGAAATTCACCGGGAAGCTCGGGATCGCGCCGAGGATCCCGCCCCCCGTCGCGCTGATCGTGGCGGTGACCGGATCTCTCGTCGTAACCGTGAACTTCGCCTGGATGTTGATCGTCTTCCCCTTCACTTTCCAGATCGAATACGCCGCCGGCGACTCCGCGGCGAGAGTCTTTCCCCTCACCCACTCCGGCACCGGGACGTCGTTGCGGTAGTCGCGGCGGATGGTGAGCGCCTCGACGGAGCTGTTGGTCGGGTCGTAATCGAACTTGATCGCCGCGAGCTCCACGTTGGGGGGCGGATTGCAGCTGGCCGGACGCTGACTCCAGACGAGGATGAACGTCGCGACGGTCGCGGTGAGCGAGGCGATGAGATCGATGTAGCCGACGCCGAGGAGCGTCAGCACGAGCTTCGTGACGACGCGCACGATCGTCCAGAACCCGACGTCGACGATGAGCGCGATGAGCGGCTTGAGATATCCCTGCCGGTACATCGTGATGGCCGCTTCCATCGCCTCCGTGGCGCCGAACGCGGCGCCGCTCGCCAGAATGACGGCCAGCGTTGGGCTCTCTAGCATCCTGATGATGAAGGCGACGGCTTTCGTCCCGAGACGCGAGCTCAGACCGAACGCCGCATCAAGGATGCCGGCGACGATCACGAATACGAGCTGCACTTTCCAGAGCAGACAGTCGTCGACGCTGCCGGCCGCCGCGCGATAGACAACTTCCGTGCCGCGGCGGGTGTGGCTCAGCAGGATGTCTTCATCGCCGATGCGATGGCGCGTGACGAGAAACGGCAGCGACAACGGATCGTTGCGCAGCTTCTCCATCGTGTCGTTCCACGCCGCGCGAATCCGCTCCGCCCGTTCCGAGTCCCCTCCCGCCGCCGCGATGTCCGCCGCGGAGACGCGCGCGAAATCGGCCGCCAGGCGCTCAACCGCGGCGCGGAAATCGATCGAGCGCCGGATCTCCTCGATCGTCGCGGCGTCGAGCTGCTCCCATCGTTCGTCGCTCTCCGGCTTCACCTCTTTCGTTCCCGGAAGCGCGGCCGAGGCCTGCGACGCGATCGCCGCTCCGGCGGCCAGCGCGACCGGATGTCCGTTCACGAGGTTGGCCGGCGCGTAGGAAGAGAAGTCGTAGAGCGCGGCCAGGCCCGGCATCTGCGGATCGGGATAGGCATCGACGTACTTCGCGATCAGCGTCGGGTCGAGCGCGAGCCTCCAGACTTCGACGTCGCTGATGAACCCCTGCATCGACGTGCCGCCCGACGGCTGCCCATCGACGTAAGCCGCACCGATCAGCGGCAGGCCGTCGTTGCGCGATTGTGCGATCGGCCCGAACGGTCCCGAGGAATCGAGCCTGCCGTTGAGATAGAGCGCCAGTGTCGTTCCGTCGAACGTCGTGGCGACGTTCGTCCAGCGGTTCAGCGCCACCGTTCCGGTCGAGACGAGCGCGTTCTGCGCGACATTGTTCGAGCCGCGCACTGAGACGGCGCGGAAGGCCGACACCGTCTCGTCGTATGCGAGATAGAGCGACATACCGCTGTCGCCGGCGAGATCGCTGTTGACGAAGATCGCCTGCAGCGGAGTCTCATCCGACGAGACGTAGATCGATGCCTGCACCGTGTACGGATCGACCTGCGCACCGCCCGGATTGACCTCTTCATCCCGCAGCGGCTGCGCGAAGGCCGTTCCGCCCATCCCCAGCGCAGGCGTGTAGGTGATCATCCGCGCGCCGGCGGAAAGTGTGATCGGCAGATGGCCGCTGCCGTTGTCGACCGGCGGGCTCTGCGTGAAATCGAAATCGGCGACGATCGTCGACGCCGCCGGCGGGTTGTACATGTTGTCCAGAACGGCGGTGGGATCGAGCGCCACGTTGTAGACGCGCACGCCGCGGACCTCGGACTGCAACTCGCTGCAGATGAGGAACGGATTGCTGTTGTTCGATCCGCTACCGGCCACCGAGGTGAAGGCATTGAACTGCCCGTCGATGTAGAAACGCACCTGGCCGGCCTGGTACGTGACGCAGACGTACTGCCAGCTGCCTTCCTGCAGCGGCTGCGTCTTCGGGCTCGAGCTGGCCATCGGATATCCGGGGATCTGCAGGACCAGCGAGTCGCCGGCGATGCCGAACGCGAACGAGCCGGACTGCGAGAGGATCCCGGCGCTGGCGCAAAGTCCGTCGAACCTGACCCAAGCGTCGACGGAGAATGGAACGGTGCCGTTGAGCGCAATGCCGAGATTCGACGCCGTGCGCACCGACGACAGCGACGACATCTTCAGCGCGGTGTAATCGTACGGATCGCTCATGCCTCAGCCCCTGGCGAAGTACGTACCGGTGCTTCCGATCAGCACGAGCACCCCTCCCCTCGGCAGTCCCGGTACGTCCTCCGGCTTGACGTGCAAGTGTTCCCAGGGCGCGGCAAACATCGCGGCCGGCGAATCGACGTCGCGGCCGATGTAGGTCTCGTTATCGATCCGCACGCCGTTCGGCCACACCGTTTGGCCGGGCGGCAGCGAGCCCCACGTCGTGACGTAGCCGTCGAACTTCGGCGGCATCATCCCCGACGCTGTCTGCACCGGGCCGTCGCTGATGTTCCAGCTGCTGTTCACGCCGATCGGAGCACAGGTGACGCCAAACGTCGATCCGGCCGGCAGCGTGCCGACAACGCTGATCACGAACAGCACCGGAACGTAGTCGTTCTCGGGATTGGAGAGCGAGTCGAGCCGCGAGTACTGCTGCGTGGCGAAGTTCTGGGCGATCGTCAGATTGTTGCCGCAGACGTTCTGGTTCATCCGCACCCACATGATGTAGTCGGTGTAGGAGGTGAACGGCGGTGGGATGACCGGCTGCGGCTTCGGTGAGGCCATGCCGATCAGGCAGAAGAGATTGCTGGTCACGGCGTTGAGAAGCAGGACGTCGTTCCCGACGGCGATCCCCTGCGGTGGCGTGGAGTTGAGCGCCACGGAGCTCGCGCCGCTCACGGTGTAGAGCGGGTTCTGACTCCACAGATTCGTATTCAGGAAGAGCGACGAACTGGATCGAAAGACCGAGATGTACCAGCCGCTCAGCGACGTGGTGGCGAGATTCTTCGCCCGCACGTAGATGTAGTTCGTCTGGCTTCCGAGCTGGGCCGGCTGGTTGGGATTGGTGTTGTAGTTCTGTACGAAGTAGGTCTGCGGACTAGCGACCTGCTCGTGACAGATGACGTCGGGAGAGTAGTAGGGAGATCCGGGAGAGGGGACCGTTCCCGTATCGGAGAGGGAGTCGCGCATGAAGAAGCCGTTGTAATAGGCCACACGATTCTCCTTCGCAGCCGGACACCCTCCGGCTGGAATGATTTGCTGACTTATGGATTTGGGACTCGGACAGCAATATGTACCCGAAATGTCCGGGTGTCAATGCATGAGTCCGGCTGGAAGGAAAAAAGGGGTGGGTCGGAGAACCCACCCCAAACACACTACGGATTCAGCTCTTGAACTTCGCGACGATGTAGTCGCGATTCATCCGGGCGATGAAGTCGGTGGAGATCCCTTTCGGGCAAACCGCTTCGCATTCGCGGAACATGGTGCACGAGCCGAACATCGACTCCATCGTCTCCACCATCTTCACGACGCGCGAGTAGCGCTCCGGCTGGCCCTGCGGGAGGAGCCCGAGGTGCGAGATCTTTGCGGCGGTGAAGAGCTGCGCGGCACCGTTCGGGCACTGCGCGACGCAGGCGCCGCACTGGATGCACTCCGCGGCGTCCATCGCATTTTCCTGAACCTGCTTCGGAATCGGCAGCGAGTTCGCCTCGATCGCGCTGCCGGTGTTGACGGAGATGAAGCCGCCGGCCTGGATGATCTTGTCCAATCCGCTGCGGTCGACGATCAGGTCCTTGATCACCGGGAACGAACGGGCGCGCCACGGCTCGATCCAGACCTCTTCGCCGTCCTTGAAATGGCGCATGTGCAGCTGGCAGGTGGCGGTGGCCCCCATCGGTCCGTGCGCCGTGCCGTTGATCATCATTCCGCACGAGCCGCAGATCCCTTCGCGGCAGTCGTGCTCGAAGTGGATCGGATCCTCGCCCTTCGCGATCAGCGTCTCGTTGACCACGTCGAGCATCTCGAGGAAGGAGGCATCGGCCGAAATGTCGTCGGCTTTGTAGGTGACGAACTTGCCGTCGGTGGAGCGGGCGGCCTGTCGCCAGACGTGCAGAGTCAGATTCATTTGTAGGACCTCGTGGCCAGCTTCACTTCCTCGTAAACCAGCGGCTCCTTGTGAAGCGCCGGCTCTTTTCCTTCGCCCGTGTACTCCCAGGCGCCGACGTAGAGGTAGTCGTCGTCATTGCGTTTCGCTTCGCCCTCGTCCTGATACTCGACGCGGAAGTGGCCGCCGGCCGACTCCTCGCGATGCAGGGCGTCGATGCACATCAACTCCGCCAGCTCGAAGAAGTCGGCCACGCGGCCGGCCTTCTCCAGCGACTGGTTCGGCTCGTCTTCGCCGCCCAGCACGCGCACCTCTTTCCAGTAGCGCTCGCGCAGCTCACGGATCATGGGGATCGCTTTCTTCAGTCCTTCCGCGGTGCGGGCCATGCCGCAGTAGTCCCACATGATCGTGCCGAGCTCCTTGTGGAAGGAGTCGACGCTGCGCGTGCCCTTCGCGGCGAGGAGGCGGTTCACGCGATCGCTCGTCTCCGCGATGGCCTGCGTGAACTCGGGGCGATCGGCCGCCACCTTCTTCCCCATCTGCGTGGCGAGGTAATCGCCGATCGTGACCGGGACGACGAAGTAGCCGTCGGCCAGGCCCTGCATCAGCGCGCTGGCGCCGAGGCGGTTCGCGCCGTGATCGGAGAAATTCGCCTCGCCGATGACGTAGAGGCCGGGGACATTCGACATCAGGTTGTAGTCGACCCACAGGCCGCCCATCGTGTAGTGCGGCGCGGGGTAGATGCGCATTGGGAGCAAGTACGGATCTTCCGCGGTGATGTCGTGGTACATCTCGAAAAGGTTGCCGTAGCGCTCTTCGATCGTCGGACGCCCGAGGCGTTTGATGGCGTCCGCGAAGTCGAGGTAGACGCCGCGTCCGCTGGCGCCGACGCCGCGGCCTTCATCGCACACTTCCTTCGCCGCGCGCGATGCGATGTCGCGCGGCGCGAGGTTGCCGTACGACGGGTACTTCCGCTCGAGGTAGTAATCGCGCTCGTTCTCCGGGATGTCGTTCGGCGCGCGCTTGTCGCCCGCCTTCTTCGGCACCCAGATCCGGCCGTCGTTGCGCAGCGACTCGGACATCAGCGTCAGCTTCGACTGGAAATCGCCCGACTGCGGAATGCAGGTTGGATGGATCTGCGTGTAGCAGGGGTTCGCGAAGGCCGCCCCTTTCCGGTACGCGCGCCAGATGGCCGTGGTGTTGCTGGCCTTGGCGTTCGTCGATAGGTAGAAGACGTTCGAGTAGCCGCCGGTGCCGAGCACCACGGCGTCGGCGGCGTGCGACTCGATCGCGCCGGTGACCATGTCGCGCGTGATGATGCCTTTGGCGTGGCCGTCGACGACAACCAGCTCGAGCATCTCGTGGCGCGAATACATCTTCACGCGGCCGAGAGCGATCTGCCGCTCGAGCGCCTGGAACGCGCCGAGAAGCAGCTGCTGCCCGGTCTGTCCGCGGGCGTAGAACGTGCGCGACACCTGCACGCCGCCGAACGAGCGATTGTCGAGCGTCCCGCCGTACTCGCGCGCGAACGGCACGCCCTGAGCGACCGCCTGATCGATGATGTTCAGCGAGAGCTCGGCGAGGCGATGGACGTTCCCTTCGCGGGAGCGATAGTCGCCGCCTTTGACCGTGTCGTAGAAGAGGCGGAAGACCGAGTCGCCGTCGTTCTGATAATTCTTCGCCGCGTTGATGCCGCCCTGTGCGGCGATCGAATGCGCGCGCCGCGGCGAGTCGTGGTAGACGAAGCATTTGACGTTGTAGCCGAGCTCCGCCATCGTCGCCGCTGCCGCGCCGCCGGCCAGTCCGGCGCCGACCACGATGATGTCGTACTTCCGCTTGTTCGCCGGATTGACGAGCTTGTAGTGGGACTTCGCATAGGCCCATTTCTGTGCGAGCGGGCCGGGAGGAATCTTGCTGTCGAGTTCCATTGTGGCGGTTACCTCACGAGTCCTGTCAGCACCGCGATCGGGAACGACACGTTGCCGGCCGTGATCACCAGTGCGAAGGTGGTCGCGAAGACTTTCTTCCAGTGGTTGAACTTCGGATTGTTCAGTCCGAGCGAATTGAACATGCTCCAGAGGCCGTGGTAGAGGTGCAGCCCGAGCGCGAGGTTGGCCACGATGTAGAACGCGCTCACCCACCAGACCTGAAATCCGGCCACGACGTTGTGGTAGACGTCGCCCTCGATGAAGCTCGGGTGCAGCGTGCCGGTCGTGAAGTGCAGCAGGTGGTAGATGACGAAGAGAAGGATGATCACTCCTCCCCAGCGCATCGTCCGCGCCGCGTACGTCCCGACGACGTATTCACGATCGCGATAGCCGACCGGCCGCGCAGCGCGATTCATCAGCGTCAGCTGCGTGGCGGCCTGGATGTGCAGCCAGACGGCGACGATCAGCAGCGTGCGGAAGACCCAGAGCACGGACTTATTCGGCAACGCCGGCGCGCCCATGGTGATCAGGAACTTCGCGTACTCGTTCAGATGCTCGGCGCCGAGGTAGAGCTTCAGGTTGCCGAGCATGTGCAGGAGGATCCAGCCGAAGAGGAAGACGCCGGTCAACGCCATGACCGCCTTCTTGCCGATGGCCGTCCGCCAGAACGATCCGAACCAGGTACGCGACGTGTCAGAGGAAGGTTCGTCGAGTGAGATGCTCACGGGGCGACATCATATTCGACCGAGGCAACGGGTCAAGGTGATGCGTGAGTGCTGAGGACTGAGTGCTGAGGACTGAGTAGGTACCCAACTCGCCACCCGAGCGAAGTCGCGGCGTGGGTGGTACGCACTCAGCACTCAGCACTCAGTCCTCAGCCACTTTGTCTGACAAACGTCATCCTCACGACCTGACCTTCTCCAGTGACGCCGCGCGGCGCTTCGACGCATCTTGAGCGCCATGATGACGATCACAGCTCAACGGTCGCTCCACGAGACATTCACCCAACCTTCTCCCGCGCAGTTGTCGAAGGTCACGAAGCGCTTCGGCACGACGACGGCGCTCGACGATCTTTCCTTTTCCATCGAGCCGGGCGAGCTGGTCGCGCTCCTCGGGCCGAACGGCGCCGGCAAGACGACGGCCGTCCGCCTCCTCCTCGGCCTCTGCACGCCCGACTCCGGAATCGCGCGCGTCTTCGGCGCCAATCCGCGCGACTCCGCGAACCGCATCCGCACCGGCGCCATGCTGCAGGTCGCACGCGTGCCGGAGACGCTGCGCGTCCGCGAGCACATCGATCTCTTCTCCAGCTACTACCCCGACCCGATGCCGCGGCAGGAGGTCATCGTCGCCGCGGGCCTGGAAGGGATCGAGAAGAAGAAGTTCGGCGATCTTTCCGGCGGCCAGAAGCAGCGGCTGCTCTTCGGTCTGGCGATCTGCGGCAATCCCGACTTCATCGCCCTCGACGAGCCGACGGTCGGCCTCGACGTCGAGGCGCGCCGCGCGCTCTGGAAACAGATCCGCGCCTTCGTCGCCCGCGGCAAGTCGGTCCTGCTGACTACCCATTACCTCGATGAAGCCGACGCCCTCGCCGACCGCGTGATCGTGATCGATCAGGGGCGGATCGTCGGCGAGGGAACGCCGAGCGAGATCAAACACGGCGCGCGATCGCTGGAAGATGCGTTTCTTACGTTGTTAGGACGATGAGATGGAGTGATAGAGACACAGAGCGATAGAGAAATAGAGCCTCTATCTCTCTATCACTCAATCCCTCTATCACTCTCAAGGAGACATCATGCTTCGCATTCATCTGCTCGAAATCAAATACGAATTCCTCAAGGCGCTCCGCATGCCGCAATACGCGCTGCCGACGCTCCTCTTTCCGATCATCTTCTACATCTTCTTCAGCATCGTCATCGGGCAGCAGCATCTCGGGATGTCCGCCGCAACGTACATGCTGGCGACGTACGGCGCGTTCGGCGTGATCGGCGCATCACTGTTCGGATTCGGCGTCGGCGTGGCGACGGAGCGCGGGCAGGGATGGCTGCAAGTCAAGCGCACTACTCCGATGCCGATGAGCGCGTACTTCGTCGCGAAGATCGCGCTGGCGATGCTCTTCAGCTCGATCATCGTCCTCGGCCTGATGTTCCTCGGCGTCACGATGGCCGGCGTGCATCTCTCGCTCGGCCGCGGGCTCGCGCTTTTCGGCGTGCTCGTCTCCGGCGCCATCACGTTCTGCGCACTCGGGCTGGCGCTCGGATACAACACCGGCCCGAACTCCGCCGTCCCGATCGTCAACCTAATTTATCTGCCGATGTCGTTTCTCTCCGGACTCTGGATTCCGATCTGGGCACTGCCGCGCGGCCTGCAGACGCTGGCGTTCTTCCTCCCGCCATTCCATTTCTCGCAGCTCGCGTTGCGGGTCATCGGAGGCGGGCGCGGATTGCCGGTCTATGTGCACGTGCTCGCGCTGGTCATCGCGACGGCGATCTTCATGGCCATCGCGTACCGCGGCTACCGGCACGACGAAGGGAAGATGTTCGGATGACAAGGTTTATCCCGAGCGCAGCGAGGGATCTCCGGAGCAGCCGCGACGACCGTGCGACAGCCACAAGCGTGCCGGTGCCGCCGGAGATCCCTTGCGATGCTCGGGATAAACTGAAAAACCATGCGCCTGATCCCGAAAGATGACGAGCTGGGATGGACGCCGTACGCGTGGACGGCGTACGTCGCGGCCTTCGCCAGCTCGCCGCTGCTCGCGCGCAACGCGACGCCGCGCGACTGGGTGCTGACGACCTGCGCCACGATCGTTTTTCTCGCGCTCTATTTCCGAGGCTACTGGCTGCGCGGGCGGCGGATCATTCCGATCATCGTCGCCATCACGATCCTCGGGCTGGCGCTCTATTGGTGGAACTCGACCGCGGGCGTCTTCTTCATCTACGCCGCGGCATTCGCCTGCCGCCTGGACAACGATCGCGCCGCCATTGGCACGATCGTGGTCATCGATCTCCTCGCCGGCATCGAGGCCTTCGCAGCTCACATGAATTTCTTCTCGTTCGCCTGGGTCTTCGTCTTCGTGGCGTTGGTCGGCGCGATCAACGTGCACTTCGAAGGCGTCGGCCGCTCGCAGAAGAAACTGCGGCTCGCACACGACGAGATCGAGCATCTGGCGAAGGTGGCGGAGCGCGAGCGGATCGCACGCGATCTGCACGACCTCCTCGGGCACACGCTCTCCGTCATCATCCTGAAATCGGAGCTGGCCTCGAAGCTCGCGGAACGCGATCCCGAGCGCGCGCGCAGTGAGATCCGCGACGTCGAACGAATCTCGCGCGATGCACTGACGCAGGTGCGCGCCGCGGTGCGCGGCTATCGCTCCGGCGGCTTGCAGGCCGAGGTCGAGTCGGCACGCGATGCACTCGACGCGGCGAACGTCACGCTCGAGTGCGATCTCGCGAACATGCAGCTGCCGCCGGCGCACGAGGCGGTGATCGCGCTCGCCATTCGCGAAGCGGTGACGAACATCGTCCGCCACGCGCGCGCGACGCACTGTCGCATCGCGCTCGTGCCGCGCGACGGCGCGTACGACGTGACGGTCGTCGACGACGGCCGCGGCGGCGAAGAGCCGTTCGGCAGCGGATTGAAGGGCATGCGCGAACGGATCGAAGCACTCGGCGGCACGTTGACGCGGGATGGATCGAAGGGGACGACGGTCACGATCACGATGCGTGTAGGACAGGCGCCCTCGCCTGTCCTCGTGGCCGTAGGAGGACAGGCGGGGGCGCCTGTCCTACACACATGATCCGCGTGGTGATCGCGGAGGATCAGGCGATGGTCCTCGGCGCGCTGGCGGCATTGCTGGAGATCGACGGCGACATCGACGTCGTCGGCCGCGCGCAGAACGGGCAGGAGGCGCTCGCCATCTGCCAGCGCGAAAAACCGGACGTGCTGCTGACCGATGTCGAAATGCCGCTCATGACCGGCCTCGAGCTCGCGGCGGCGGTGCGCAAGACCACGCGCGTGATCATCCTCACCACCTTCGCGCGCGGCGGCTATCTGCGGCGCGCGCTCGAAGCGGGAGCGTCCGGTTATCTATTGAAGGACTCGCCCTCGGAACAACTGGCCAATGCAGTGCGGCGGGTTGCTCAGGGCGGACGCGTCGTCGATCCCGAGCTCGCGGCCGAAGCTTGGAGCGAGCCCGATCCGCTGACCGATCGCGAGCGGCAGGTGCTGCGCATGGCGGGCGAAGGCGAAAGCAGCGCGGACATCGCGAGCTCGCTCAATCTCTCCGAGGGGACCGTGCGCAATTACCTGTCAGAGGCGATCAACAAACTCGGCGCCGCGAATCGCATCGAGGCGGCGCGCATCGCGCGTGAAAAAGGTTGGCTATGACTTTGCCTTGTTCAAAGCCACCGCGCCCTTCACGAGCGCTTTGAACGCGCGCGCATCGACCTTATCCCCTTCGTGGATGTCGATCGCTCGCCGCGTATTGCCTTCCAGACTGGAATTGAAGAGGCCCGATGGGTCCGGGACACTGGCCCCTTTCGCGAACGTGAGCTTCACGGCCTTCTTGTAGGACTCGCCGGTACAGATAATTCCGTCGTGCGACCAGACCGGATTCATCCACTTCCACTCCTCGGTGATCCCCGGGTCGGCCTCCAGGATCAGCCCCCGCATGCGGGCCAGCGTCTCCCCGCGCCAATCGCCGAGGTCGCGGATCCGCTGGTCGATGAGCTGGGAAGCGGGAGTCTCTTTCTGAGTCATCTCTGTCCTCCATGCGCAAGACCGGTGCGCACCGTCTCGCGAACGCGCAAGCCGGTCTTATGCCGTTCGCAACGCAACGCATCACGATATGCGATGTTCGCCGCGTAGTCGGTCGTCGCCACGCGGTACGTTTTCCCGCGATCGAAACTCGTCTTCGCGTACGTGGTCGACGCTGATTCCGTGCCGGCACGCGAGCCGATGAATTCCTCGAGACGCAGGAGCTCTTCGCCCGGCATCGTGCAGACGACGATCTCGTTGTCGTAAGGAAGCGCGGCGCGGAGCATCTCCTCCGTCACCACTCCATCCGGCAGCGGCTGGCGGAACGAGCTGTTGGTGGAGAAAACGAAATCGGCGTTGGCGGCATCGGCCATCGCCTCGAGCGTGAACGACGTCAGCCCGGCGACGCTCATCGGCTTCGCCAGCGTGGCAACCGGCGCGAAGAGCGGGCTGTATTGCGGATCGATTTCCAGCTCGTGCTGCATCGCCGCGACACGCGTTTCGATCGCCTTATCCGATTTCATCTTCGAATCGACCGGCACGAGCGTTCCGGCCACATGTGTCAGACGATGTCCTTCGAACGTCAGCGAGACGCGGCTGATGTACGTCAGGTACTGGAACGGCGCAATGAACCACGTGCCGCTCCCTTCGAGCTGCATCAGCTCGTGTTTCTCGTGACTGTGCGAACCGAGGATCAGATCGATACCCGGAATGGCGCGCGCCAGTGCGGCGTCATCGGCCGTGTGCTCGTGTCCGATCATCACCACGACGTCGGCATGCTCCTCGTCGCGCAGAATGCGAACGACTTCGCGCGCGGCGGCAACGCTATCGGCGAATTTCAGCTCCGGCGTCTTCACCAGCGATTTGAAATCGGAACCGGCGACGGCAAAGACTCCAATACGAATCCCGTGTCGCGTAAAGATGTCGTAGTGCTGAAAGCCGTTCGTGTTCGCGCTGAGGATCGGATAGCGGACCTCGGCGCGGCATTTCTCGAAAGGGGCGAAGCCGTAGTCGGTGTCGTGATTGCCGAGTGCCATGTCGTCGACGATGCCGTTGAGCCAGGGCCATTCGGCACAACCGTACTTGTCCGACCAGGCCGGTGAGCCCTTGTTGATCGTGTCGCCGCCGCTGAAGACCAGCGCGCCGCGCGCATGCTCACGTTTCATGTAGCCGATGGCGCGCGCCAGCCCGCCGCGCGACGGCGCGTCTTCCGAATAGAACGGCAGCGCGTGCGAGTGGTAATCGGAGAAATGGAGCAGCGTGACCGTGGTGCCGGCGCATGCCGCGCGGGCGAGGAAAAGGACGAGGAGCAGGCGGTTTAACATCGGGCGCGATTGTAGCCCGCCACAAAAACGAAAAGGGCGCACCCCTCGTGCGCCCTTCCGGGTCAATGCAGTAAGTGTGAAGCTACTTCTTCATTGCTTCCTGCATATCCTTGATCGCCGCCTCGCGTCCCTTTTCCTTGGCGGTCTTCGCGTACTGAGCGCGCTTGTTCGCGGGAATCTGGCGCACGAGTGCGAGATAACGGCCCTGGAGCTGGCGTGACGCGAGCTGTTCCGGCGTAATGGCCGAACGGCGCTTACGGCCCCTCTTCGCCGGTGCGGCGGCCGGAGCCGCGGCAGGTGCTGCAGCCGATGCAGGCGGACGTCCCGGAGGACGGCCGGGGCGGCCGGGCGGGCGTCCGGGCGGACGTCCAGGAGGACGACCAGGACGGCCGGGGGGACGTCCCGGACCACGACGGCGAACCGGCGCTGCTGCACCAGCACCGCTACCGCCATGAGCCTGGCGCAACGAATCGAGCTTCTTCTGAAGGTCCTCGATCTCGCGTCCCATGTCATTGATGTAGCGCTGTACGTCGTACTGTGAAACTTGGCGGTCACGAATCAGGCGGTCGAGTACGTAGCTGGCTTGTCCATGTGACAGTTCGGATCTCGCAGAGGCAGTTTTCTTTGGTCTTGGCACTTTCTTGCTCCTCCTCGCTTACGTGCGCTCTCACGCACAAGGTACTGTGCATCATAACAAAACAGGCGGCCTAAGGCCGCCTGTTTCGAGGAAAAATGCAGGAAATTGCCGCTTCAATACCGATAATGGTCGGATTTGAAGGGTCCGTCGGCCGGAATTCCGAGGTAATTGGCCTGATCGGCGGTCAATGTCGTCAGTTCCACGCCGAGGTGCGCAAGGTGCAGTCTGGCCACCTCTTCGTCCAGCCTCTTGGGAAGCACGTAGACCTCTTTCGCATACTCGCCCTTGTTCTGCCAGAGAGCGAGCTGCGCCAGTACCTGATTGGTGAATGAGGCCGACATGACGAACGACGGATGTCCCGTCGCACAGCCGAGATTGAGCAGACGACCCTCGGCCAGAATCAGCACACTGTGCCCATCGGCGAACACCCATTCATCGTATTGAGGCTTGATGTTCACCCGGCGGATTCCGCTGACCTTCTTGAGCCCGGCCATGTCGATCTCGTTGTCGAAATGCCCGATGTTCCCGACGATGGCATTGTGTTTCATCCGCCCCATGTGCGCGGCCGTGATGATGTCCTTGTTGCCGGTGGCGGTGATGAAGATGTCCGCCTTGTCGACCACGCTCTCCAGCGGCCGGACCTCGTAGCCTTCCATCGACGCCTGCAGCGCACAGATGGGATCGATTTCCGTGACCACCACGCGCGCGCCCTGGCCGCGCAGTGCATGCGCGCAACCCTTGCCCACTTCGCCATAACCACAGACCACCGCCAGCTTGCCGGCGATCATCACGTCGGTGGCGCGATTGAGCCCGTCGATCACCGAGTGACGGCATCCGTAGATATTGTCGAATTTCGACTTGGTCACCGAATCATTGACGTTGATGGCCGGAAACAGCAGCGAGCCCGATTCCATCATTTGATACAGGCGATGCACGCCGGTGGTCGTCTCTTCCGAAACGCCCTTGATGTCGGCAGTCACGCGCGTCCAGCGCTTCGGATCGCGCACCAGCTCGCGGCGCAGAAGCTCGAGGATCACGCCCCACTCTTCCGGCTCGTCGGCCGGATTGAATTCGGGGACGTGTCCCTTTCCTTCGAACTCCACGCCCTTGTGCACGAGCAGCGTGGCGTCGCCGCCGTCATCGACGATGAGCATCGGTCCGCCGCCGTCGGGCCACAACAGCGCCTCGGACGTGCACCACCAGTACTCGTCGAGCGTCTCCCCTTTCCACGCATACACCGGAATGCCGCGCGGATTCTCGACCGTGCCGCCCGTTTCCGGACGGCCGACGACCACCGCCGCCGCGGCGTGGTCCTGCGTCGAAAAGATGTTGCACGAGACCCAGCGGACGTCGGCGCCGAGAATGTGCAGCGTCTCGATCAGCACGGCGGTCTGGATGGTCATGTGCAGCGAGCCCATGACGCGCGCGCCGGTGAGCGGCTTCTCTTTCCCGTACTTGGCGCGTACGGCCATCAGGCCCGGCATTTCATGTTCGGCCAGACGGATCTCGGCACGGCCGAGTGTTGCCTCGTGAATGTTTTTGATCTTGAACGGCTCGCGGCCCTTGGCCACGGCGGCATCGAACGGATGCGTCACTTCGAGCGTAGCAGTCATCGAAACTCCTCGGTTTTTTGCGCGCCCCGGATGAGGCGCGGCGTCGGAACGGGCTATTTTAGCGTAACCCGCCTGGACGGGTCAGAGGACCCGTCCTACGTTTATCGCTGGAAGGTAATGTTCCCGCCACCCTCCTGAATTTCAAATAAGATCTTTGCAGCGAAGTCCTCTCACCAAAAAAGGCAGGTTAAAGAATGTTCGAAAGCGCCGCTTCACCTCCGCGCTTCAAGCCCCGCTTCTCCTTCTCGTTGCCGTCAGGCATGTTCAAAGGCGGACCGTTCGCGCGCCTCCTGATACGGATCGCGATCGTCCTGGCGCCTATCCTTTTCTTTCGCGCCTGCTTCCTGACCTACATCCCGCCCGACCGGATCGGATTGCGCCAAGTCTCGTTCGGCCTGAACAAAGGTCTGCAGAAGGAGCTCGTCTTCCCCGGCTACCGGCGCCAGATCAGCGGCTACGAGACGATCCAGTCGTTCCCCCGCGACATCCAGGCGGTGGAGTTCACGAACGATCCGACCGAGCGGGGCGAGGATCACCGGACGATCTCCGCGATCAATGTCCCGACCGTCGACGGCTATCGCGTCGATGTCGACGTCACGGTGCAATACCGGATCGCCGATCCGTTCCTGGTCGTGTCGAAATTCGGATTCGGCAAGGGATACGAGGACAACGTCGTGATCCGCTTCACCGATCCGGCGCTCAAGCAGCACCTCGGCGAATTGCGCGCCGAGGAGTTCTACCGCGATCAGCGCGTGGTCAAGATGCACGACGTCAAGCGGGAGATGGCGCAGCGATTCAAGGACAACGGTCTGCTTCTCATCGACGTCCTCATCCGCCAGTACGACTATCCGGCGACGTTCCAGCAACTGACGGAACAGAAGAAACTGCAGGATCAGTCGGTGCTGACGAATCGCGAGCTGGCGAAACAGGCGGAGGTCGACACGCGGCTCAAACAGACCGTGGCCGAGGGGGTCAACCTGATCAACGTCAAGAGCGCGGAGTTTCAGGCGCAGATCACCGACATCAATGCCCAGCGCGATCTGTACGAGCGCTCGAAACATGCCGAGGCCGATCTCCTGGTCAAGAGCGCGGAAGCGCAGGGGACGGAGCTGATCAATCGGGCCATGGAAGGCGCTGGCTCGGATAAGTTACTGAAACTCCGCAAGGGTCTGGCAGTGCTGAACGGCATCAAGGGTCCGATTTACATCAGCGAAGATCCGACCGACCTCGGCCGCCTCTCGTCGAATCACTAAGGATTAATGATGAAACGCCTGATTTGCATTGCCGCGACATTGCTCTCACTCGCCGCCTGCTCCCCGCATACGACGGGAGCGACGCAGGTCGGTGTGCGCTTCAACAAGATCACCCGCTCGATGGAAGTGGCCGCGCCGGGCGCGACCTATTTCTTCGCCCCGTTCATCAATGACTGGACGACGTTCGATACGTCGACGCAGAACCTGATCATGACCGCGAAGCTGGAGGGCGATCGCAAGGAAAAGGACGACCTCCGTTTCAAGACGCGCGACGGGAACGATATCGAGACCGACGTCACGATCCGCTGGCGCATCGAACCGACGCGTGCGCCCGACATCTGGAGGCTGGCCGCGCCGACGACCGACGCGTTGAAGGATCGCGTCGTGCGTCCGCAGGCGCGGGCGTATGTGCGCGACGTCCTCAATCGCCTCGATTCCGAGGAGTATTACAACCCCGACCTGCGCTTCAAGGCGGCGGCCGATGCGACGACGGTGCTGGCCATGCAACTGAAGCCGCACGGCATCATCGTCGAGCAGGTGATCCTCGGCGATTTCTCGTTCAAGAAGGATTACCAGGACCTGATCAATCGCCGTAAGGAGGCGGAAAAGCAGGCCGAGAAGCTGGAGGCCGAGATCCTCGCCACGCAGGAGGCGAACAAGGCCAACCTGCAGCAGAAGGTCGCCGAATTGACGGAGCTGCTGACCCGCTCGCAGGGTGAGCTCATGCAGGTCCAGCGCAACGCCGACGCCTATGTCGTGAAGTTGAAGCAGGGCGCACAGGCGACGCTCGCGGAAAAGGACGCCGTGGCGCAGGGCATTCGCAAGGAGCGGGCCGCGCTGAACGGCAGCGCGGGCGACGCGTACGTCAGCCTGCAGCTCATCGACGCACTACAAAAGAAGGAGATCCGCCAGATCCCGAAACTACCGAACGGCAACGTGATCATCGACGGCAACAAGCTCCTCGAACAGCTCGGAGTGATTCAGTACCAGGAGCGAAAACAGGAGCCGAAGGAACAGTAGATGCTCAACATCGCGGGTCCGGAATTCGATTTTGCTCATGTCGTCTACGCCGTGCTCCAGGAATGCGAGCACCGGCGCCGCGGACTCGATCTCGCGGATTTCGACGACGGAATCGAGTCGTGCGCGCGCGAGAAGCTGACACAGGTCAAGGGCGCGTACGACGAGTTCAGCGGCTCGAAAACGTATTGGGATGCGCTGGAAAAAGAGGTGATGGAGACGGTGGTGCCGCAATACACCGAGCCGGCGCGGATCATCACCATGCTGGAGCGCAGTTCGTGGAACGTCTTCCGCGGCGGCGACATCGCCGCGCGCTTCGCCTTCGCCATCTGCGGTCTGATCATCGGCAGCCTGCTCATCGCCGCGCCGTTCGTCCCGATCTTCGAGGACATGTTCGCCTTCGCGCTCACCGCGGGCGGCTTCTTCTATCCCGACATCAAGCGCTACTACTACGAACGGCAATACACGAAGCTGCTGAACCGGCTCGTGCTGGAGAGCGGCCGCTATCAGGACAACGCGCGGCTGAGCTACATGACGCGGCGCGAGATCCAGGAGTCGTTCGAGCCGGGGACGAAGCAGATTTCGTAAGACCGCTAAAGGGCCGGTCGTAGGAACGCCGGAGGCGTTGTGGCCAATAGCCGGTGGTTGCGCGCAGCGCTACCACCGGACCGCGGCGTCGAACCCCCATTCCACCCCGGCCGGGGTGCCGGACGTCCCTGCGCCCCTGCCGGGGCGCATTGTTTTCCGACGCACACCATCCGGTGGTATCGCGCGTTCGCGCGAAACCACCGGCTAATCGCCGGCACACCTCCGGCGTGGGTTACAATCACCCGCTCATGACCGCACACCGCTCCTCGTCGAACGCGTTTCGATTTTTTGCGTTCCAACGCACAGGAGCGGGGTGTCTGATCGCGTAAAACACGACAACGGCACAAATCACGAGGCCCGCTCCGATCTACGGAGCGGGCCTTTTTGTTTTCCGGAGGATTCGATGACGATTCGAGTGGCGTATCAGGGTGAGCGTGGAGCATTCAGCGAACGGGCCGCGCGGCGGCTGGCGGGCGAGGACATCGAGACGCTCCCCTGCTTTTCATTCGAAGAGATGTTCGATTCGGTCGGACGAAACGACGCCGATTGCTGCGTGGCGCCGATCGAGAACAGTCTCGCCGGCTCGATCCACCGCAATTACGACCTGCTGCTCGAATCGAACCTGACCATCGCCGGCGAGACGAACCTGCGCATCGTGCACAACCTCATCGCGCCGCCCGACGTCGAGCTTGCGCAGATCCGCCGCGTCTATTCGCATCCGGTGGCGCTCGCACAATGCACGCAGTTCCTCCGCACGAACCGGACGATGGAACCGGAGGCGGTGCACGACACGGCGGGCGCGGTGCGGATGGTGATGGATCGCGGACGGAGCGACGAAGCGGCGATCGCCTCCGACGACGCGGCCGGCATCTACGGCGCACGCATCCTGGCCCGCGGCATCGAGGACAACGTGCAGAACTTCACCCGCTTCCTGCTGCTGAAGGATCCCGCACGTCGATTGCCGGTCGGCGACACAGGACGGTGGAAAACCTCGATCGTCTTCCGCGTCGCCAATAAGCCCGGCACCCTCTTCCGCGCCCTCGGCGCCTTCTCCCTTTTCGAGATCGATCTCTCCAAGATCGAGTCGCGCCCGGTCGAGGGCCGTCCGTGGGAGTACGCGTTCTACCTCGATATGGTCGGCCGCTCGGATGAGCCGCTCATCTCGCGCGCACTGTCGAATCTTTCGGAAATGGCGGAGATGGTGAAGGTGCTGGGGTCGTATCCGTCAAGATGGTGAGGAAGCAAGTGACAGAGACACAGAGTGATAGAGAGATAGAGGTGCTCGATTCCTCTCTATCACTCCATCTCTCTATCACTCTATCTCTCACTCAGTCCCCATGCTTCTCCACCGTGTCCTCCGGCAGCTGATCCTTCAGCCAGATCTTCTCGACGATCGGATATGCGGCGACGAACGGCAGCACGAGCACGGCGCCGATCGGGCCCTGCAACGCGCCGCCGGCGGTGACGGCGAGGAGGACGGTCAGCGTCGAGAGGCGCATCTGCTTCCCGTAAACGCGCGGGATGATGATGTAGCTCTCGGTCAGGTGGTAGCCGAGGTAGACGGCGAGGATGATGAGCGCGGCGGTCGGAGAGACGAGCAACGCGAGGAGGACGGCGGGGATCGTCATGACGATCGTGCCGACCACCGGCACGATGTCGCACATGAACGTCAGCACCGCAAGCGGAAGCGCGGCGGGAACGTGCAACAGCAGCAAAGCCGTGAGCGCCACGCTGCTGCAGAGGCAACAGTTGAATAGCTGCCCGCGCATGTACGCAAGAACCACCTCGCTCGACTCGGAAGCGGTCCGGCGGATGCGGCTGCGCTGCCGCGCGGGGGCGAACGCGATCAGCCACTCGAACATCTGCCGCCCTTCGACGAGCAGATAAATGGTGATCACGAAGATCAGCACGATGGCCACCAGCCCCTCGGCCGCAAACAATCCGGCCATCGGCGCTCGCGCGATCCACTCCTTCACCAGCGGCGAGGTCCGCGCTCCCGACATCACCGAATCGACCGCCGACTTCAGGCGCGGCGACTCCGACGTGATCCGCTGCACGATCCGCGGGAAGTCCCTCCCGAGTTGCAGGATCTCCCGCGCCGTCAGCGGAAGCACGACCACGACGAACGCGATCAGAACTCCGAACAGCACTAGCGCGATGAGCGCGATGGCGATGCCGCGACGCATGCCGCGGCGCTCCATGATGCCGGCCAGCGGATCGAGCATCACCGCCAGCAGCACCGCCACCGTAAACATCAGGATGACGGTCCAGAGCTTGATCACGGCGACGACGAGCAGCGCGAAGAACGCGAGCTTCAGCAGCGTCGGGAACGCAACCCGTATCTGAACGTTCTTCGATCCGTTGCCGGGCCCAGCAGCGTCCGTTTGCATAATGCCGTCGTATCCCACGCAAAAAGGAGCCGCAATGAACCGCATCGCATCGTGCGCCGCCCTCCTCCTCGCCGCGTCGACGCTCTTCGCCCAGCAGGAGCCGGGCAACCTGAAAATCCTCACCGGCTTGAGCAAGCTCCAGTTGCAGCGCGAGATGAACGTCATGCGCGCCGGCCTCGGGGTCAGTTGCGACTACTGCCACGTCGCGCCGTCCAAAACGAACGGGGACAAGTGGGACTTCGCCAGCGACGCCAATCCGAAGAAAGAGGTCGCGCGCAAGATGCTGACGATGATGGCCGACCTGAATACGAACTCGTTCAAGGGACAGCCGGCGCTCACCTGCTACACCTGCCACAACGGCCACACCCAGCCCGCGCCGTTCGTGCCACTGCCGCAGCCGCAGCCGAAGTTCCCGACCGTCGTCGAGGACCGGAGCGCGTATCCCGCGGCGAAGGACCTCATCGCGAAGTACGTCGCGGCGATCGGCGGCGAGAAAGCGCTGCCGCTGCTCAGTCCGAAATCGCGTTCGTCGAAAGGAACGCGCATCGATACGAAGGGGACGTCGACGACGTTCGATCTCGTCGAAGCGGACGGCCGTGCCTATATCAAGGTGAAGGCGCCGGAGACGACGTTCGAACAGAGCTTCGGACCGGACAGCGGCTGGACGCGCGACAAGGACGGCATCCATGAAATGCGCGCCGGCGAGCTGGAAGGAATCCGCGACATCTACCCCGCCTTCGAGCCGTTCGATCCCGCCACGCTGAACGAGAAGGCGCGAACGATCCGGAAGGAAAAGATCGGCGATCGCGAGGTGTGGGTCGTCTACGACAGACTCGATCCCAACACGGCCGTCGACATCTTCTTCGATGCGAGCACGGGATTCGCGCTGCGCCGCCTGGTCCTGACGAATTCGTTCGTGGGACGCGTGCCGAAGCAGACCGACTTCGACGACTACCGCGATGCGGGCGGCATCAAGCTGCCGTTCGAGGTGCGCTTCTCGTCCGTCGATCCGTGGATCGGGTCGACGCGCAAGTACGGCGAGATCCACCCCGGCGCAGCGGTCGATGGGGCGGTCTTCGCGAAACCGGCGAGTTGATCAACGAAGTGCCGCGGAGCGGCTTTGGCATGTAGCCGGGGGTCAAGCGCGAAGCGCGCCACCCCCGGACACGTGCGTGAATTCAGGATGCGCCGCGGCAGCGGCGCTGGATTCCGGCGCCGCTGCCGCGGCGCACTTCCTTGCCATTTGCGGTCCGGGGGTGACGGTCTGCGCTCGTCACCCCCGGCTAATAGCCGATGCCGCTCCGCGGCATCACCTTCCAGGCAGATCGGGCGCTCGCACGCAAAACCGGCCGGCTAATCGAGCCGGAAGCCGACTTTCAGCTTCACCTGGTACTGCACGACCTTGCCGTTTTCGACGCGGCCGCGCATCTCCACGACCTCGAACCAGTCGACGTTGCGAAGCGACTGCGACGCGCGCTCGACGCCCGCGTCGGCCGCGCGTGCGAACGACTCGCTCGACGTCCCGACGATCTCCACGAGCTTGTAGATCTTGTTGTCACTCATGGGGCAACTCTACTGCTATCTGTTGTCTGTTCTACAATTAACCTTTGGGCGAGCGGGTATGAAAGCGGGACATATCGATCGGGTGAAGCGTCGGGCCGTGCGACAGGCCGTGGCGGAAAACCTCGAAACGATCCGCGGCCTCCCGCCGCGGGGCGTCCGGCCGAAGGTTCGTCTCGGGCGGATCTGGCTCCGGAGAGTCTCGCTCCTCGTCGTTCCGCTGACCCTCGCCGGATCGACGTTTCTCCTCTCCAAACCGGTCGTCGAGCCGATGTTCGTCGTGCAGCGCGCGGTCGCGCGGAAGGCGGGCGCATCGCCGACGCAGCCTCAGCTGATGCAGTACGAGAAAGTCGATCCCGCCGCGCTGGTGCTGTCCGTCCACCGCGTGGTGATCGACGCCGGTCACGGCGGCACCGACCCCGGCGCCGCGCTCCCCGGCCTCTCCGAGAAAGCGGTCACGCTCGACATCGCCACGCGTCTCCGCTCGCTGCTCGAGAAGAGCGGCTTCGAAGTGATCACCACCCGCGCGGACGATCACCTCATCCCGCTCCGCGAGCGCGCGCACATCGCGAACGCCTCGGCCAGCGACATCTTCGTCTCCATCCACGTGAACTCGATCGTCAACCACACGAACGAGCACGGCGTCGAGACCTACTTCCTCGGGCCGACGCGCGATGCATCGCTGACGAAGCTGGCGGCCGAGGAGAATCGGGAGTCGGGCTACTCGCTCGCCGACATGCGCAAGCTGCTCGACGGCATCTACGCCGACGCCCGCCGCGACGAATCGCAGCGCCTCGCCGGCAACATCCAGTCGCAGTTGTACGGCGGCCTGCGCAACGCCGATCCCGGTCTGCAGAACTGGGGCGTGAAGCGCGCGCCGTTCCTCGTCCTCGTCGCCACCGAGATGCCGGCGATCCTCGCGGAAGTCGGGTGCATCTCGAACGAAAAAGAAGTAGCCATGCTGCACAAATCTGAATATCGCGATCGGATTGCGCGAGCGCTGTTTGATGGGATCAGAGCGTACGCGGTCGAGAAGCGATGAAAGGGTCAAAAAAAATGGCGGATTCGGAAGTCCTTCATGTCGGGATCGACCTCGGCACATCGCGGAGCGCGATCTCGGCCTCGAACGGCGAGCGCTTCGTCGTCGACAGTTTCGTCGGCTGGCCGGTCGACATGGTGGCGAAGAAAGTCCTGAAGCGGAACGTGATGATCGGCCACGAGGCGGTGTCGAATCGCACGATGCTCGACCTCCATCGCCCGCTCGAGCGCGGCCTGCTGAAGGAAGGATCGGACAAGGATGTGGAAGCGGTGCGCGAACTGCTGCGCCATCTGCTCCGCCTCGTCGGTGTCGAGACCGACGGCGGCGAAGGCAAGGTCGCGATGTCGAACGTCCGAGCGGTCGTCGGCGTCCCGGCAGCGGCGCTGCGGACGAACAAGCAGTACCTGCGCAACACGATGAAGGGCATCGTCGACAGCCTGATGATCGTCAGCGAGCCGTTCGCCGTCGCGTACGGACTCGACGCGTTGCTGCACACGCTCATCATCGACATCGGCGCCGGCACGACCGACTTCTGCGTGATGAAGGGACGCTATCCGACCGAGGACGATCAGCGGACGCTGACCATCGCCGGCGATTCGATCGACATCCATCTGCTGAAGTTGATCCAGGATCGCTATCCGCAGGCCAACGTCACGATCTTCATGGTGCGCGACTGGAAAGAGAAGTTCAGCTTCGTCGGCACGGCGCCCGACAAGGTCGTCGTCACCGCGCCGGTGGCGGGCGTTCCGACACCGCTCGACATCACGAGCGAGCTTCGCGCGTCGTGCGAGACGCTGCTGCCGCCGACGATCGAGACGATGCTCGACCTCCTCTCGCGAGTCGAACCGGAGTTCCAGGAGCGGGTGCGGAACAACATCATTCTCTCCGGCGGCGGCGGATTGATCCGCGGACTTCCGGAAGCGCTGCAGGACGCCCTCAAGCAGGTCGGCGGCGGGAAGGTGACGTACATGCACGACCCGGTCTTCGTCGGCTCCGACGGCGGCCTGGCGCTCGCGCTCGACGCCCCCGATACGGACTGGGAAAAGTTGTCTGCGTAGGCTCTTGGTCTTCGTCGCGATCCTCGTCATCGCGATCGCCGCGTTCGCACAGTTCGTGCGGCGGACGTCGATGTTCTTCCCCGATCGCTATCCGATCGGGAACTGGGAGCACGCCGGCGGGCAGGACGAATGGCTCACGACGAGCGACGGCGTGCGGCTGCACGGCTGGCTCTTTCGCGCGGCCGATCCGCAGGCGCCGCTGCTCGTCTTCTTCCACGGCAACGCCGGCAACATCACGGAACGCGGTCCGATCGCCGCCGAGCTCGCGCGGCGCGGCGTGAGCACGTTCGTCTTCGACTGGCGCGGCTACGGCCGCAGCGAAGGCTCACCATCCGAATCGCGTCTCTTCAAGGATGCCGAGGCCGCGTACGCGTTCGCGGCGAAGCTCGTTTCGCGGGAACGGATCGCGCTTTACGGCGAATCGCTCGGCGGTCCGTACGCCGCCTGGATCGCAAAGACGCACGGCGCGCACTGCATCGTGCTCGACAGCACCTTCCCGTCGTTGCGCGAGCTCGGCAACGCGATCTATTCGCCGCTCCCCCTCGGATGGAGCGCGCCGTTCGCGTTGCGGACGCGCGACTGGGTCAACGATTCGGGCGTACCGGCCTTCGTGCTGCACAGCAAGCACGACGACGTCATCCCGTTCCGCCTCGGGAAATCTCTCTTCGACGGACTCGGGGTCCCGAAGAAGATCCTGATCTCCGAGGTTGAGGGACACTGCGCAATCCACGAATACGATGCAGTCGCTGCATTCGTGAAATCCATTCATCCCGGCACGCCGTAGGAGGAGCAAATGTCAAACGAGGCACCACCGCACGTTCATGTCTTGCAGTTGCTGATGGGTCTCTGGCACGCGCAGATCGTCGGCACGGCCGCGCGCTTCGGCGTCGCCGATCTGATGGCGTCCGGAGTTCAGGACGTCGAATCGCTGGCGCAGGAATGCGGCGCCGATCCCGACGCGCTCTATCGCCTCCTCCGCGCCTGCGCCGCACTCGGCATCGTCTTCGAGAGCGAGCAACGACGCTTCGCGCTCACGCCCGCCGGCGAGTGCCTCCGCTCCGACAGTCCCGTTTCGCTGCGCGATTTCCTCATCGCCGAGACCGCGCCCGGTCACTGGCTGCCGTGGGGAAAGCTGTACGACGCCATACGCGATGGCCGGTCGCATGCCTCCGAAATCCTCGGCGCGTCGCCGTGGGAGTACTACGCGAAGAACCACGAGGAAGGGCTCAGCTTCGCGCGCGGCATGGGCAACCTCTCCGCCATCGTCTCGCGCGACGTGACGCGCGTGTTCGACCGGAGCGGCTTCCAGCGCATCGTCGACGTCGGCGGCAGCCAGGGCGTGCTCCTCTCATCGCTGCTGGCGATGAACCCGAACGCGCGCGGCGTGCTCTTCGATCTTCCCGAGGTGATCGCCGATGCGCGCAAGGCGGTCCACGACGAGCGGATCGAGCTCGTGGCCGGCGACTTCTTCACCGAATGTCCAACGGACGGCGATCTGTATCTCCTCAAGTCGATCCTTCATGACTGGCCCGATGACCGCTGCACGGAAATCCTGAAGTCGATCCATGGCGCCGCGAAGCCGGGCGCGACGCTGCTCGTCGTCGAGATGCTGCTGCCCGACACGCCGCAGCCGTCGCCGGTGGCGTTCATGGATCTGAACATGCTGGTGATGCTCGGCGGACGGGAGCGGAGCGCGGCGGGGCTGACCGCCCTGCTGGCCACCGGCGGATTCACCGTGACCCGCATCATCCCGGCCGGCATGTTCAGCCTGATCGAGGCGAAGTCCGCATAGAGCACTCATAACCCGAGGCTTTCCGCGTCTTTCGAAGGAGAATCCCTCCGGAGGCTCCTTCGTGCGCAAACTGGTCTCGGCAATCCTGCTCATCGCTCTGCCTGCATTTCCTCAGCAGCAACCCGCGCAACCGCAACAGCCGACGTTCTTCAGCGAGACGATCGAAGTCCGCGTGATCAACGTCGACGTGATGGTCACGGGGAAGGACGGCCGTCCCATCACCGGTCTGACGAAGGAAGACTTCGAGCTGTTCGAGAACGGGAAGCCGCAGACGATCTCGAACTTCCTCGAGATGCGCCCCGAGGATTCGCCGGTGCCGCCGCCCGCGGGCACGCCGCAGCAGCCGGCCGTCCCGAACGCTCCCCGTCCGCCCGACACGCGCGCCCGCAACGTGGTGATCTTCTTCGACTCGACGACGATCCATCCGTTCACGCGCGACCGCGTCTTCAAGCCGCTCGAAAAGTTCCTGCAGCGGGCCATGCGCGCCGGCGATCACGTGATGATCGTCTCGTGGAATCCCGGTCTGCGGGTGGAGCTGCAGTTCACGAATGACGTCGCCGACGCGACGAAGACGCTGAACCGGCTGATCGGGACGACGACGCAGGCACTGAATGCGAAGCGCGAGCTCGAGCAGGCGGAGTACCTCATCAGACAGTTGCCCGCCGATCACGCCCTCAACAATGAGCCGGTCTCCATCGACGAAGCAATCCGGGAAGCCGATTCTTACGCGCAGGTGGTCACTCGATCGCAGGCGCAACGCGTCGAAGCATTGAAGAGCGTCATCGCCTCGCTGCGCGGGATCGGTGGCCGGAACGCGCTCGTGCTGTTCACCGACCAGCTATCGGTCAATCCGGCGCTTCCGATCTACAACTACCTCGACACGGTCAAGGAAATGTTCGCGAACGGTGCGTCCTACGTCCCTCGCATGGCCGCCCAGCGATACGACGACACGACCGTAGCCACTCGCATCTCCGACCTCGCCAACAGCGCGGCGATCACGCTCTACCCGATCTCGCCGAGCGGCCTCGGCATCGATCTCGATTCGATCGGCGCCGATCAGGCAGGATCGTACTCTTCCACCAGCTCTCAGATCGCGCACAGCGACGAAGGCCTGCAGACGCTACAGCAGCTGGCCGCCGCGACCGGCGGCGTGGCGCTGACGGGCTCGAACAATTTCGATCTTGCCTTCAACACGCTGACGCAGGACATGATCTCGTACTACTCGATCGGCTATCACACCGAGGGAGAGCGGCAGGACGCGATCCGCTCGATCACCGTCAAGCTGCGCAAGAAGGGCTACACGCTCCGTTCGCGCTCGACGTTCATCGAGAAATCGCTAACGTCGGAGATGCAGGACGCGGTGGCCGCGAATCTTCTCTACCCGATCGCCAGGAACGATCTGAACGTCAGCATGGCCAAAGGGGGCGCGCAGACGGCGTCACCCGATCAGCATGTGCTGGTGCCGGTGCTGATCAAGATCCCGACCAGCAACCTCACGCTGATCCCGGACGGCACCGATCTGGTCGGCCAGTTCTCGAGCTTCACCGCGTTCATGCACCGCGACGGAAGAGTCTCCGAGGTGAAGCGGCAGCAGCATCAGCTCCGCTTCCCCGCCGATTCGCTCAAGCGGCGGAAGGAGATCACGGTGAAGTACGACCTGACCGTCGACGACAAGACCGAAGGCGTTTCGGTCGGCATCATCGACGACACCTCGCACGTAACCGGATTCGCCACGCTGCAGATCAAGGAAGCGTCGTAAGCGCGCGAATAACAGCGCCGGTCCGACGTGACGAAAATCACAAATAGACCGCTTCGCTGACCGGCGTGAAGCCGGCGAAGCCGAATGCCGCGAGCTCGTCGCGGCGCATCGCGAGCAGCGTCGCGGCAAGCTCGCGCTTACGCGCCTCCGAAATCGCGGAGCGGATGATCGCCGGCTGGATGGCGAACGGTCCCCATGACTCGATGACCCGCAGCTCGCCGCGCCGGTTGAGCGCGAGGACGTTCGAGTCGATGGCCGCCGCATCGGCCCGTCCGTCGGCAACGGCATCAAGCGATCGCAGATGCGACCCGGCGTGCAGCAGCGATCCGAAGAAGTCGGAGCTGCCGACGCGCTCGAGCATGCTGAACCATCCGCTGCGCGAGTTGCGATCGTTGTACGCCCACCTCGCGCCGCGAAGATCTTCGATGGTGCGAAAGCGCGAGTCCGCGCGCACCACGACGGCGGCAAAGTAAACCGGCCGCCCCTCCGCCCGCACATCAACCGGCACGAGCGCCGGCAGCAGCTCCACCGTCCCGCGCAGCACGCGATACGACGGCGCGCAGATGAAACCGATGTCCGCCTCGCCGCGCGAGAACGGCTCGTCATCACCCGCCAGCGGCCCCGAGATCCGCTCCTCGAACACGAGCTCCGCATCGAGCCGGCGGGCAATCGTCTCGAAGAGGGCGGGAGGGAGGCTGGGCGCGAGGTAGGTAATGATTCGCAAGCGCGGTTTTCAACACAGGCGAGGCTGTGTCTCATCCAAAACGTAGCAGGGTCCTCTGACCCATACTCGCTAACTCCTGTGTTCATGCGGGATTTTCGCTCGTGGCCCAAACCCCTCATCCGCCTGCGGCACCTTCTCCCCGCTCGTCGCGGGGAGAAGGGCGACAAGGCTTGGGCGGCGCGAGTTTGTTGCCCCTCGCCCCGCGGGTAGCGGGGAGAGGGTGCCGCAGGCGGGTGAGGGGCCGTGCCACGAGCGACGCTCTTCCCTCAGGCAGGTTTCTTGCCCTCAGTCGCGTCGCGCGTGCGAACCCGCCCCACACAAGATCAGCTTTCGACGAGCGTGCGCAGTTGTCGCGACGCAACCGTCAGCATCGCCAGATCCACGGCCGGAGCGGCATTCACGTCGGTCATCGTCTGGTCGACGCGGTCGACGAAGCGCTGCCGTCTGGCGAGCCACGTTTCGACCGGCTCGCCGCCATTCGCCTCGGCGATGACTCGCGAGGCGAGCACGCTCTGGTAGTTGAAGAGATCGTCGATCAGCGATGCCACCGCTGTCTTCTGCCACGGAGTGTCCGTCGTGAGCGCGCCGGCCCAGTCGCGGAGCTTGTCGAGGCCGAAGCGGGCGCCGACCCCGAAGTAGACGCGCGCCGTCTCCTCGACCACGCCCCCGCCCCTTGCGATGCGGATGATGTCCATCGCCGAAGTCATCACGTCGAGCGATGCGATCCGCCTGGCGAGCAGTTCCGGAATGCCGTCCTCGAGCAGTTCCGCCTCGCGGATCTTCACCGGCGTGAGGAGCGACGGCGGGAGGATCGAGTCGCGATGCTTCTCGATCGCGTCGACGCACGGCCGGAACTCCGCCACGCGCGCCGAGATGTCGAGCTTCTCGTAGCCGCTGCGCAGCAGCCAGAGAATGGCCCGCTCGGTGAACGAGCTCGTGGCGATCAGCATCTCGGTCTGGGCCTGCGCGGGAAGCTTGTTGTCGAGCGACTCGATCCCCGCCCAGATCGACGGCAGGTCGAATGAATCGCGGACGATGGCGAACGCGCGCGCCACGTCGGCTGCCGGTTTCCCCGTCTCCTCCGACGCCTGATACGCGAACGTCGGGCGGAGGCGGTTGAGCATGTTGTTCGTCACCGCCGTGGCGATGATCTCGCGGCGCAGCCGGTGCCGCTCGATCGCCGCGCGATAGCGGACGCGCAGCTCGTGCGGGAAGTAGAGCAGCAGATCGTTGAACAGCAGCGCCTCATCCGGCAGATCGGACGCAAGCAGATCGGAGAAGAGGTTGATCTTCGCGTACGCCAGGATGATGGCGATCTCGGGACGGGTGAGGCCGATGTGCGCCGCGTGCCGCTCGACGATCGTGTCGTCGTCCGGCAGGTACTCGAGGGCGCGATTGAGCTTGTCGGCCCGCTCCAGTGCGCGCATGAAGCGCGACTGCTCGTCGAGCACCGACTCGCCGAGGGTGTGCGTGATCGTGATGGCCTGCGTCTGCTCGTAGTTGTCGCGCAGCACGAGATGGCCGACCTCGTCGGTCATCAGCGCCAGCTGTTTGTTGCGCTCCTCGATGCCCGACAGCTCCGCTTTCGCGATCGCGTCGTAGAGCAGGATCTTGATGTTGACCTCGTGGTCGGAGGTATCGACGCCCGCTGAGTTGTCGATGGCGTCGGTGTTGATCTTTCCGCCGCCGAGGTTGAGCTCGATGCGAGCCTTCTGCGTGAACCCGAGGTTCGCGCCCTCGCCTACGACGCGCACGCGAAGCTCGGTGGCGTCGATGCGGATCGAATCGTTGGTGCGGTCGCGCGCCGCGGCGTGATCCTCGGACGATGCCTTGACATACGTGCCGATGCCGCCGAGCCAGAGGAGATCGGCTCGCGCGCGGAGGATCGCCTTCATGAGCTCCGCCGGGGTGACCGTCTTCTTCGGCAGCTCGAACAGGATCTGCACTTCATCGGAGACGGTCAGCGACTTGGCGCTCCGTTCCAGCACCGCGCCGCCCTGCGAGAGCAGCGCGGCGTTGTAGCCGTTCCAGTTGAGGCGCTGATCGAACATCCGCTGCCGTTCGGCGAAGCTCGCCGCCGGATCGGGATTCGGATCGAGGAAGATGTGCGAGTGGTTGAATGCCGCGAGCAGCCTGATGTGCGGCGAGAGGAGCATGGCGTTGCCGAACACGTCGCCCGACATGTCGCCGACGCCGACGACCGTGAAGTCCTGCTCCTGCGTGTTCATCCCGAGCTCGCGGAAGTGGCGCTTGACCGCCTCCCATCCGCCGCGCGCGGTGATGCCCATCGCCTTGTGGTCGTAGCCGGCGCTGCCGCCCGAGGCGAACGCGTCGCCGAGCCAGAAGCCGTAATCGCCGGAGATCCCGTTCGCGATGTCGGAGAACGTGGCCGTGCCCTTGTCGGCGGCGACGACGAGATATGGATCGTCGGGATCGCGCCGCACGACATCCGCCGGCGGCACGATCGAGCCATCACCGGCGAGGTTGTCGGTGATGTCGAGCATGCCGCGGAGCAGGGTCTTGTAGCACTCGATCCCTTCCTGCTGGAACGCGGCGCGGTCGGACGACGGGTTCTTGACGACGAATCCGCCCTTCGATCCCATCGGCACGATGACGACGTTCTTGACGTTCTGCGCCTTCATCAGCCCGAGGATCTCGGTGCGGAAATCTTCGCGCCGGTCGGACCAGCGGATACCGCCGCGCGCGACCTTGCCGGCGCGCAGATGGATTCCTTCCATCGACGGCGCATAGACGAAGATCTCGAACATCGGACGGGGAAGCGGCAGATCGGGGACCGCTTTCGAATCGAGCTTGAAGGAGAGATACGACTTGCGATCATTGGCCGCATCGCGCTGAAAGTAGTTCGTGCGCAGCGTCGATTCGATCAGCGACACATACAACCGCAGGATCCGATCCTCATCCGGATTCTTCACATCCTCGAGCGCATCTTCGATCTGCGCGCGGATGCCGAGGCCTGCCGCGTGACGTCCCATACCGATGGCGGACGACGCCTTCGCATCACGCATCATTGCCGGCCCGAGCTCCGGATCGAAGTGGTTGCGGAAGAGCTGGACGAGCAGCCGCGAGATGGCCGGATTGTTGGCCAGCGTCTGCTGCATGTACGCCTCGGACAGGTTCACGCCGATCTGGCGCATGTACTTCGCGTACGCGCGCAGCACCACGACCTCGTGCCACTCCAGCTCCGCGGCGAGCACGAGCCGGTTGAAGCCGTCGTCCTCCGCGTCGCGGCGCCAGACGCGGATGAACGCGTCCTGGAACTTCTGCCGCACCGCGGTCAGGTCGTCCTGCATGCCGGCGGCGGAGAGGCTGAAGTCGCGGATGCGGATCGGCATCGGCGACCCGAGCGGCTGCACTTCGTACGGGACTTCGGCCAGTACTTTGAGCCCCATGTTTTCCAGCCGCGGCATGATCTCCGACAGCGGAACGGGCGCGCCGCCGTGCACGATCTTGCAGTGGAACTGCCGCTCCTCATCGCCGCGATGCCGGTAGAGATCGACCACCATGTTGCCGCTGTTGAGCACTTCTTCGACGTGCGCGACGTCATGCTCCGCGGCCTCGGCATTGAAGCGCTCCGCGTACGCCATCGGGAACGCCTTCTTGTAACGGCGATGGAGCTCGACGCCACGCTCTTCTCCGAAAGTCTGCGTCAACGCGTCGAGCAGGTGATCGCTCCAGGTCCGCGCGGCATCGGAGAGGATGGCTTCCAGACGCTTGACGTCGATCTCCGGAATGCGCTGACCCGGCTTCATCCGGACGATGAAGACGCCGCGCGCCAGCGGTGAATCGGTAACGTAGTCGTGGATCACGGCGTCGATGCCGTCGAAGGCCTCGATCAGGATCTGCTTCGCCCGCTCCTTGAACTCCGGCGTGTAGCGGTCGCGCGGCACGAAGACGAAGCAGGAGACGAAGCGCTCGAAGACGTCGTTGCGCGTGAAGAGCGCGAGGCGCTGGCGCTCCTGCAGCAGCAGGATGCCGCGCGAGATCTCGAAGAGGTCGGCGTCGGTGATCTGCAGGAACTCGTCGCGCGGGAAGGTCTCGAGGATGTCGACGAGGGCCTTGCCGTTGTGCGAGTGCGGATCGAATCCGGAGCGATCCATCACGCGCTTGAACTTGAGGCGCAGCATCGGGATCTCGCGGACGCTGCGGCTGTAGGCGACCGAGGTGAAGAGACCGAGGAAACGATCCTCGCCGATCAGGTTGCCGTTCGCGTCGTAACGCTTCACGCCGATGCGATCGAGCGGCACCGGCTTGTGGACGACGCTGCGCGTGTTCGCCTTGGTGATGATGAGCAGGTCTTTGCGGCGGGCGTATTCGCTGTCCTTGTCCGACAGCGGCTGCTTGCCGCGCTCGATCGCCTCGTCGCGCGTGACCTTCAGAATTCCGAGGCCCGAGTCGCGGTCGGCCGGGAGGTAATCCTTCCCGTCGCGCGACTCGAATCCGTAACGGCGGTAGCCGAGGAAGATGAAGTTGCCCTGGTCGAGCCACTCCAGGAACTCGTGCGCCTCCTTGATCTCCTCCGCCGGCATCGGCAGCGTCGAAGCATCGATCTCGGCGATGTCTTCCTTCATCTTCGCGCGCATGGCCCGCCAGTCGGTGACGGCGAGACGCACCTGCTCGAGGACGTGCTCGATCGAAGCCTTCAGGCTCTCGAGCTCGGACTGCTCGGTTTCCTGATCGATCTCGATGTGCATGTACGACTCGACGGTCACGTCGGTCGGCGCATTGAGCGTGTCGGTTATCTCGACGCGCTGGCCGTCGTGGTCGCGGCGGACGCGGAGCACGGGATGCAGCAGCAGATGGATCGTCCGGTCGCGGCGGTTGATCTCCGCGCTGACCGAGTCGACGAGGAACGGCATGTCGTCGTTCACGATCTCGATGACGGTGTGCTCGAGCCCCCAGCCGTTCTTCTCCACGTTGGGGTTGAAGAGCCGAACTTTCGCCTTGCCCGGCTCGCGCCCGGCACCGAATTCGTAAAGCGAAAGGGCGCTGCCGAGGAGGGTGTCGACAGATGTGTAGATGATGTCGTCGGGGGCCACGTGCGCGAAGAAACGGCGCACGAAGTGCTCGACACTATCAGCGAGATTCGCGGAGACGCGTGCGCGCGCCTCACTCGCCAGCCGGTCGACGAGGTCGACCTTCCGTTGTTCAGCGGTCAATGCCATGGAAGCTCCTGCCTGACGATAAGACGGGCTCGATGGCCCGTCAGCGGAGGGTAATCATAATGTAGGGCGGGTTCTCTAACCCGCCCGGGCGGGTCGGAGGACCGCCCTACGTGCGGCTACCGTGCCGCGAAGAAGTCGCCCGCCTTCCAGCGTGGGCGTTCCTCGCGATTGGCGATCGCCTCGCCGGTTTTCAGCGCCACCTTCGCCACCATCGCCCCGACACTGAAGTCGAGCGTCTGTGACATGTCGTCCTTTGGTGAGTGATAGATCGTTCCGATCCACTTCAGCTGCAACGCTTTGGCGTCGACTTTCGGGTCGACGGCATGGTACCCGGCGCCGATGTAGACGCTCGGGATGTGGCGCCGCACGAACGGATACTGGTCGCTCCGCACGAAGTCGCCCTCCTCGGGATACGGATCGGGACTGACCGTGACGCCGGCGCTGCTCGCCGCGCGCTCGACGACTTCCCCGAGATCGCTGTGCACGCCGCCGAGGTCGACGACGTCGTTGACCGCGGTGAGCATCAGGATCTCGTCGAGGTTGATGTCGGCGACGATCGACTCGACCGGCACCGTCGGATTGTTCGCGAAGTAGTCGGCGCCGCGCAGGCCTTTCTCCTCCCCTGTCGTGGCGACGAAGAGGATCGAGCGGCGCGGCTTCGACCCGGCGAGCAGCCGCGCGATCTCGAGGATCGCGGCGATGCCCGAGGCGTTGTCGAGCGCGCCGTTGTTGATCGTGTCGCCGTCGACCGGCGAGGTGATGCCGAGGTGATCGAGGTGCGCGGAGTAGACGACGTACTCGTCGCGCAGCTTCGGATCGGAGCCGCGCAGCACGCCGATGACATTCGGGCTCATCGTCTCGCCGTGATGGCTCAACACGTGGATCGTGGCGCGGAGCGGGAGATCGAACGAACGCACCGTCCCGTTCGAGACCTGCGTGTAGACGTCGCCGAGCGAGTACGGCCCGCCGGCCAGCAGCGCTTCCGCGCCGGCATGGCTGAGCGCGGCGGTGGCGAGGATCTCGCGCCGCGTCGCGTGCGGAGTGCCGTCCGCCTCGAGCCAGTTCATCTGGCCCTGTTCGCCGCGGCGCGCGATCGCTTCCCACGGGATGTGCGCGTCGTACGGACTGAAGATCGTGATCATGCCGATCGCGCCGTGCGCAACCGCGTTCTCCATCTTTGTCAGCGATGACGAGTAGTGCGCGCGGATCTCGCTCGGGAACGTGCTCGGGGCGCCGCTGAGGAAGGCGACGATCTTCCCTTTCGCATCGATCGACGCGAAGTCGTCGTAGCGCTGATCGGGTGCGGTGACGCCGTAGCCCACAAAGACCACGTGGCCGCTCGCCGTCGTGTCGTCGCGCAGGACGTCGCCGTACGTGACGAACTCATTGCCGTACGTCCACGTGCCCGGCTGCGCGCCGTCGCGCTGGATGACCATCGACGACGCGACGTCGCGCACCGTCGTGCGGAATCTGATCGGCTGCAACTCCGCCGTCAGTCCGTAGGAGCGGAACTGCGCAGCGACGTACTCGGCGGCGACGAAGTATCCCCGCGCGCCGGTGCCGCGCCCTTCAAGTGAATCGCTCGCGAAAAAGCGCATGTGCGCGCGGATGGCGTCGGGCGACTGGGCGAACGCGAGGTTCGCGAGAAAGAGAAGAACGATCAGTTTGCGCATGTCAGATCGGTGGTCCTGGCGGAACCTCGGGCAGCTTCGGCGGTTTGCGCGTTTCGGCGGGACGGGTGATGAAACGATCGATGTCTTCGCGCAGCGCGAGCGACTTCACATCGAGTGACGCCGCGAGTCTCCGCAACGCCTCGGTCGCCTCGGCCCGCACGTGCGCATCGGCATTCTCGTTCGACGCAAGCTCCATCAAGCGTTGCGCGAGCAGCGCGCGCACGCTGAACGAGATCGCGCCATCGCCCGCCGTGCCGGCAATCACCTTGTCGGCGACCTCGGACATCGACGGGTTCTCCGCGTTCTCTTCGTGAAACGCGATCAGCCGCGCGCAACGCTTCGGATCGAGGAGTGCGGAGATCGTGATGTCGGCCGAGGCGAGCGCCGCGGAGATCGGATCGAACACCGGCGTGGTCCGCCTCTCGAACAACTCGGCGATCCCGCCTTCGAATCCGAACGCGCGCGGCGGAATTAGATCGATCACGCGTTGCGGGATGGCGAGGAACTTCGGATCGAGCGTCGAGACGAGCAACGTCAGCGCCTCGCGCTGCTTCGCCGCCGGCACGATCTGCCGCACCGGCGGCGCGACGACGCCACGCTCTTTCACGGCGTACGTGTAATTCAGCCCGCCGATCGACTTCGCGGCGGCCTCGAGCTGATATCGATGATGAAGGTAGAGCGGCAGCAGGATCTCTTCCAGCGACGACAACGGCTCGCCGTCGGGCAGATTGTTCAGACCGAAGTGCTCGAGCGCGATGCGGCGCACTTCGATCTCATGCGCCAGGAACTGCACCGGATCGGAGCCGTTGTCCCACACCGAGCCGAGCGGATGCGCTCCGCTGACCGGACGGGAATCGGAATCCTTCACGAACAGCGACGCCTCGCGCGCGGCGTCGTCATCGTCGCGATAGACGTAGCGCACCGCGGCGAGATCGTAGGCGCCGAGGCCTTTCGCGTACGCCTCGGAGAAATCGAGCTTGCCGTCCGCCGCGATCTTCACGTACGGCGCGGGATAGTCCATCACCGAGGCGCGGCCGGAGCTCGACGCGGCCATGTTGTGATCGAAGCCGAGGGTATGCCCAACTTCGTGTGCAGCGAGCTGGCGGATGCGCGCCAGCGCCATCTCCGCCGCGGTCTTGTCGTCGGCACCGAGACCGCGCGCGATGAGCACGTCCTGCCGGATGCGCAGCGAGCCGAGGCGGACATTGCCCTTGATGATCTCGCCGGTGCGCGGATCGATGACCGACTCGCCGTACGACCAGCCGCGCGTCGAGCGATGCACCCAGTTGATCATGTTGTAGCGGACGTCCATCGGATCGGCGCCGGGCGGCAGCACCTTCACCTCGAACGGCAACCCCTGACTCCACCACGACGCCCCTTCGATCAGCGCGGAACGGATCGGCTCCGGCACGCCGGGGTCGACGTAGTAGACGAGCGGCACGTCTTTCTGCAGGCGATGACGCGTGATCCAGCGATGCTCGAGCGGCGCGGTGAACGGGGTCGCGTAGTCGTAAACGTCGATGCCGATCGACGCGATGCGCGGATCGAGCTTCCGCGGTGTGTAGCCGGGCGGCGGGAGGGCGATGAACGAGTGATGCTCGCGCACCGTGACGATCTCCGGCACGGGACTGACGCCGCTGATGAGCGGACCGGGACGATCGTTCGTCGCGAAGGTGAGCGTCGCCTCGATCTCCGTGTTGCGCGGAAAGGCCTTCGTGCGCGGAACGTAGATCGCGCTCCGATACTTGTCGAGCGCAAACGAGCCCTGCTCGGTGTCGCGCAGGCGGCGGATGACGCCATGCATATCGCCGAGGAAGAAGTCGGTGGCGTCGACAAGAACGCGTCCGCCGCGAGTCGACTCGACCTTGAATCCGGCCAGGATCGATTGCGCGAACGAGTCTTCGACCGCGTGGCGTTCCGGCTCGTCGTCGGTGATGGCCCGGAACTTCGTGTTTTCTTCGACGAGCAGCACGCGCGGCCCGACTCGCTCGAAGTGCACGAGATGCGTGCCGCTCAACTCTCCGCGATCGAGGCCGATCGGATTCGAGCCGACGCCGGCGGGCAGCGACGTCTGGTAGATCATCTGCTCGTTGAACCGCGGCTCGATGAGCAGACGGCCGGTGGCGTCGTCCCAGGTGATCGGAATGTAGCCGTCGACATGCGCGCCCTGCTCTTGCTGCGGTGCGTCAGGAGGCGGAACGGTGGACACACAGGCAGTCAGGAGAATGATGATCGCGACGATCGAACGCGGCATCGAACGATTCTACTGTCCTGGTCGGCCGGGAAATGACACGACGTCGTGAATCGCTACTGCCGTCATCCCGAGCGTGGAATGTCGCACGCGACTCGACTGAGGGCAAGGAACCCCGCCAGAGGGAAGAGTGTCGCTCGTGGCACGGCCCCTCACCCGCCTGCGGCACCCTCTCCCCGCCGAGCGGGGCGAGGGGCAATAAACCAGATTCTCGCGAGACACGTGCCTTGTTGCCCTTCTCCCCGCGACGAGCGGGGAGAAGGTGCCGCAGGCGGATGAGGGGCTTGTGCCACGAGCGAAAAACCCGCATGAACACAGGGAGTTTCTTAGAAGCGCAGAATCCACGGTTTCAGTCCGGGCCCCACGACAGATAGCGCACTTGCAGCCCCAATTCACGCGGATCGTCGCCGATGTGTTTCCGCGACGGCGCGAGAACCTGCGTCGTCTCGAGCTCGAGCACGTTCGGCACGCCGTTCGCCGCCGGCTCGACTTTGTAATCGCGCTCGACGTGTGTCGTCGCGGCAAAGCGCTCCAGCACAACCCCATTCAGCTTCACGGTCACGACCGGTTTCAGCGCGGCAATCTCGCCGGGGCTGTCCCACAGGAGCCGCAACTTCGTCTTGCCGTTCGCCGGCGGCAGCTTCGTGACCGAGCGCCGTCCCATCCATCGCCATTCGTCGATGCCGATCTGTTCCGGCTGATACCAGCCCTCGACGTACTGCGGCAGGCGCGTCATCGGCTCGACGCTGCATTCGAAATAGTGCCGGCGCGCGATGTCCCACAGATGTCCGCGATCGCGGCGGAAGACGTATCCGCTGCGCGGCATCGACTCGTCCTCCGCCAGCAGCCACGGATGTCGCACGCCATCCGACAACGGCATGGCGCGATCGTCCATCACGCGTGTGAATTGCATCGACGGCGCGAAGTACTGCACGAACGGCGTCATGTTGAACGCGACGAAAAGGTGATCGCGCGCCGGATCGAGATGCTGCTGCGCGGCCTGCACCGCCAGCACAGACGGCGAGATCTCGTTGCGCACCGGCGTCAGCGCGGGCCAGGTCCAGGCGATGAACGTCACGATCAGCGCGCCGCCCACGGCGAACGTGAGATCGGCGCGATCGCGCACCGCGCGGCGGATGCCGTCGACGGCGAAAATGGCGAACATCGGGATGTAGCCGATGGAGAAGCGGCTGACGCTGAAGCGGTCGAGCATCAGCCAGGCCATGATCGCGAAAGGCGTGAAGGTCAGCGCCGCCCAGCCGATCGAGGCATCGCGCCTGCGGATCGCGCCGAAGATCGAGATCAGCACGAAGATCGACGTCAGCACGCTGAGAGGCGGCGATTCGTATTGCTTGATGAAGAAGCGATCGAAGAGCCGCCACAACGGCGGCCGCGACGGCGAGCGGAACGAGTCGATGCGCGTGATGTAGTCGCCGTGCTGCTGGATCGTGGTGAGGTAGCGGTCGACGCTCCCGGTTACCCACGCAGCGCCGCCGAACGCGATGACGACGATCGCCGTGCCGAGGAGCGCGGCGAAGACGACGTCACGCCAGTTCGCGCGGATCCGGTACCAGGTCGCGAGCACACCGGGCACGAGTCCGACGAGAAAATTCTGCGGACGGATTCCGATCGCCAGCGCGAGGACGAACGTCCCCACCAGATACGCCTCGGCGTTCCGGCATCCGCGGAACAGCATCGCCACGGCGAAGACAACGAGCGTGAGCGACGGCACATCGCTGAACGCAGCGCCGCCGAAGAACCAGACGTTCGGAAAGAACACGAGCAGCGCCGACGCCGTCAGCGCTACATCAAAACGAAGCCGCAGCTCGCGCGCGAGCAGAAACATCGCCGGAAAGAGCAGCATCCCGGCGATCAGATTCAGCGACTGCAGGGCGCGAAAGTCGGAGTGCGTGAAGAAACGCGCCACGTGGCCGAGGGCGATGTAGAGCGGAAAGCCGGGCGGATGCGGATGATGGCTCGACACGTCGTACGAGCGCATGCCGAGGCAGAACAGTGCCTCGTCCCAGTCCCACAACGAGCGCGCCATCGCCAGAAAACGCGACGCCGCGCAAACGACCGCCATCAGCCGGAAGGCGAGTCGTTGGTTGCGAGTGAGTGGAGGGAGAGGGGTGGTGAAATCCATCGAGGGTTAAGTGATGTCGAGGCTAGTGATAGAGAGATTGAGTGATTGAGAGATAGAGGCAAAACCTAATCACTCTATTTCTCAATCTCTCTATCACTCTATTTCTCTATCTCTCAGTTCCGAGCATAGGCCTCGTAGAACTTCCGCCCGCTCTCCGCGAGTTTCCGCAGCGGCTCGGTGGCGATGAACCGCGGGCCGAGCGTCGTCGACAGCTCGTCGAGACGGGCCAGGATGTACGGCAGTCCGAGCGAGTCGGCGTAGCGGAGCAGGCCGCCGCGGAACGGCGGAAAGCCGGTGCCCATGATCATCGCCAGGTCGAGCTCGCCGGCCGTGGCCACGATCTTCTCGCTGAGGATCAGCGCCGCCTCGTTGATCATCGCCAGCGTCATCCGCTCCACGACCGCGCGGGCATCCGCCGGATGCGGCGACGAGACGCCGATGACCTTGTAAGCCGAGGAATCAGGGCCCTGCCGCTTGCCGTCCTTGTAAACGTAAAGTCCTTTACCGTTTTTCTTTCCGTGCCGGCCGTCGGCGTAGAGCATCTCGACGACGGTCGAGCGTTTCATCCGCGCGCCGAAGGCATCGCCGAGGATCACGGCGACCTTCGAGGCGACATCGATGCCGACTTCGTCGAGCAGCGCCATCGGTCCCATCGGCATCCCGAAATCGACCATCGCCTTGTCGAGCGATTCGATCGAGTTCCCCTCTTCAAGCAGGAACCCCGACTCGTTCATGTACGGCCCGAGGATGCGATTGACGACGAAGCCCGGCCCGTCGTTGCAATAGACGACGGTCTTGCCGAGCTTGCGCGCGAAGTTCGCCACCGTGACCATCGCGGCATCGGAGCTCTTCGCGCCGCGGATCACTTCCACGAGCGGCATGCGGTCAACCGGATTGAAGAAGTGCATCCCGACGACGTTCTCCGGATGCTTCGCTTCCGCGGCGATCTGCGTGATCGGAATGGTCGAGGTGTTCGTGGCGAAGATCGCTCCCGGCTTCTCGATCGCTTCGAACTCGGAGAGCACCTGGCGCTTGATGTTGACGTTCTCGACGACCGCCTCGACCACGACGTCCATGCGCGAGAAGCCGGCCCAGTCGGTGGCTGCGGTGATGCGCGCAAGCTTGCGCTGCATCTCGCCGCGCTTCATCCGCCGCGCGTCGACCTTGCGCTTCCAGACCTTCGAGGCCGCCTTCATGCCGCCGGCGATCGCCTGCCAGTTGATGTCGCGCATCCGGACGTTCGCCTCGGTCTTGTCGGCGATGATCTGCGCGATCCCGCCCCCCATCACGCCCGCGCCGAGGACTCCGGCGTTCTCGACCTCGAGCGGCTTCGCGGTGAACGGATCCTTCTTCGAATCCTCCATCAGGAAGAAGAGGCGGACGAGGTTCTGCGCCACGTCGCCGCTGATCAGCGGAATGACTTCGTCGACCTCTTTCGCCAGGCCGCGGTCGACGCCGCCCGACATCCCCTCTTTCATCACTTCGATGACCTTGAGAGGCGCTGGATAGTTGCCGTGCGTCAGCTTCAGGACCGTCTTGCGGGCCTGGCCGAAGATGACGTTGCGAGCCAGCGGGTTGCCTTCGACGTAGAACTTCGTCGCCGTGCCGCCGCGCCGTTTGCTTCGTTTCGCAAAGTCCTTTGCGATGTCGAGCAGAATCGGCGCCGGGACCGCTTCGTCGACGAGGTTCATCCGCTTGGCGCGCTTCGCATCGACCGCCTTGCCGTTCAGGATCATGTCGAGCGCCGCCGTCAGTCCGACGAGGCGCGGCAGCTTGGTGGTGCCGCCCCAGGCGGGGAAGATACCGAGCTTCGTCTCCGGCAATCCGATCGTCGCTTTTGGCGAGTCGGACATGACGCGGTAATCGCACGAGAGCGCCAGCTCGCATCCACCGCCGAGACACGCGCCGTTGATCGCGGCGACGGTCGTCTGCGGCAGCTTCGAGAAACGGTGGAACGTCTGCTGGCCGAGCCGGACGTACTCCTTGCCCTGTTCGGGCGACGTGACTTTCGTGAATTCCGAGACGTCGGCGCCGGCGATGAAGACCGCCTTGCGCGACGCGACGATGACGCGCTTGATGTCGCTGGAGCGTTCGAGCTCGTCGACCACGCCGGCGAATTCCTGCATCACGTGCGAGGAGAACTTGTTGACCTTCTCGCCCGGCAGGTCGAACCAGAGGATGGCCAGATCGCCTTCGCGTTCGATGGAAAAAGCCTTGTTGGCGCTGGGGATCTGCGGCGGCGCGGCCTCGAGGACTGTCATACCCGTGCTGTTCCTTCTCTCAGTCGACGTTCTCGTCGATGTACATCCCATCAATCACATCTTTGTACTTCTTGTCGATGACCTTGCGCTTGACCTTGAGTGACGGCGTGATCTCGTCGTTTTCGATGGTGAAGTCGTTGGCCAGCAGCGAGAAGCGGCGGATCTTTTCCTGCCGGTCGAGGTTCTGGTTGAAGCGATCGAGCTCGCCCTGGTAGAGCGCCTTGACCTTGTCGTTGCTCACCAGTTCCTGGCGCGAGCTCCACTGAATGCCGAGGGCCGCGGCGTCGCGCTCGAGCTTCTCGAAATTCGGGATGATGATCGCGGTGAGGAATTTGCGCCGGTCGCCGATCAGCACCGGCGTGCCGATGTACGGCGAGCTCTTGAGCAACCCTTCCAGCGGCTGCGGCGCGATGTTCTTGCCGTAGGCGTTGATGATGATGTCCTTCTTGCGGTCGGTGATCTTCAGGAAGTCGTCGCGATCGAGTTCGCCGATGTCACCCGTATGGAACCATCCTTCGGAATCGATGGCCTGCGCGGTGGCCTCGGGGTTGTTCCAGTAGCCCTGCATGATGTGCGGACCGCGCGAGAGGATCTCGCCGTCGTCGGCAATCTTCACCTCCACGCCGGGCACGAGCGGACCGACCGTGCCGATCCGCCGCTTGTCGGGACGGTTCAGCGAGATGACCGGCGAGGTCTCCGTCAGGCCGTAGCCCTCGAGGATCTCCAGGCCCGCACCGATGAAGAACGACGCCAGTTCCGCGGAGAGCGGCGCGCCGCCCGACAACACGTACCGCACGCGTCCACCGAGCCGCTCCAGGATCTTCCGGAAGACGAGCTTGTCGGCGACGGCCGATCTGATCTTGAGACCGAACGGCATCGGCTTGCGCGTCACGCGATAGTCGAGACGCTCCGCGGCGATGCCGAGCGCCCATTTGAAGATCTTCTGCTTCGAGGCGGGCTGCGTCGCGACGTTGTCGAGGATCCGGGCCCGCATCTTTTCGAAGAGGCGTGGAACGGCGGCGAAGATCGTTGGATGAATCTCCTGCAGGTTCTCGCCGACCTTGTTGACGTTCTCGGCGTACGCCACGGTGCAGCCCATGTGCAGGTAGCTGAAGTCACCCATCCGCTCCAGGATGTGGGAGAGCGGCAGGATGGACATGCAGATGTCGCCGCGCTGAATCGGCATCACCGAACAGGTGGCGACGACGTTGCTGGCGATGTTGCCGTGCGAGAGCATCGCCCCTTTCGGGTTGCCGGTGGTGCCGGAGGTGTAGACGAGCGTGGCGAGATCGCTCGCCTTGCGCGATTTGCGCAGCTCGTCGAATCGCCCGCGTCCGCTGATCTCTTCATCCTTCTTGCCGCTGTCGGTCACTTGCGCGAAGGTCAGCACGCCATCCGGAAGCGACGCCGGCGGATCGCAGACGATCACGTTGTGGATCATCGGGCAGTGCCCTTTGACCTGCAGCACCTTCTTCAATTGCTCTTCCGTCGAGCAGATGACGGCGACGGATCCCGAGTCGTTGAGGATGTACTCGATCTGCCATTCGAGCAGGGTTGGATAAACCGGGACCGTGACTGCCGCGCCGCAGAGGATCGCGAAGTCGGCCATGGTCCATTCGGGGCGGTTTTCGGACAGGATCGCCACCCGGTCGCCGGGCTTGACGCCGAGAATGCGCAGACCTGTCGAGAACCACCGTACCGTGTCTCGGAACTCGGGAACGCTGACACTGATCCAGCGATCCCCCTTCTTGTACATCATCGCCGCGTCGCGCTGGATCTCCGACGTTTGGGCGTAGATGTCGTTGAGAGTCGTGATCTCCATCGAACCCCCTGTTTGCTGATGCAACCGATCCTATGCGAGTTTCAACCAGCGCCACAACTCGGGGATGGTCGGACGCTTGCCGTACGCCAAAATGCCCACCCGGAAGATCTTCGCCGTCACGCGGAAAAAGAGCGTGATCGTGACGATGGAGACCGCGACCGAGACCGCGATGTGCCAGAGCGGCGGATCGGCGACGAGCGTGCGCAGGAACATCGTCATCGGACCGAAGATGGGCGCCAGCGAAAAGGCGACGGCGAGCGACGAGTCGGGATTCGTGATCAGCACGCCGACCAGGAACCACGGCAGCATCATCAGCATGGAGATCGGCGCGATGAGCTGCTGCGCTTCCTTGTCCGAATTGCACGACGCGCCGGCGATGGCGTAGATGCAGACGTAGGTCAGATACGCGAGGATGAAGAAGATCGCGAAGTAGACGAACATCATCGGATGGAGGAACCGGACGAGATTCATTCCGGCCTCCGAGGCGGCGGCACCGAGAAACCCGGCAGCCACTGAAGCCATCAGCAGCCAGGCCGTGACCTGTGTCAATCCGATGAGCGCGGTGCCGAGGATCTTGCCGGTCAGCAACTGCTTCGGCGTCATCGACGAGATGAGCACCTCGACCACGCGGTCGTTCTTCTCCTGGATGATGCCGCGCATGATCTCGAGGCCGTAGATGAATGACGGGAACATGAAGAGACCGGTGAGCAGCAGCCCGGCGATCAGGTTCCCGCCCCCTCCCTTTTTCTCTTCGCCGCTCTTCGAAAGCTGCACCGACTTCACTTTCGCCGAGGCGAGGATCTTTGTCGCCTCGTCGGCGTTGATGCCGCGCTCCGCGAGCCGGTGCGCATGGATGCCGCGGTTGGTCATCGACGCGAGACGCTCCTGCGTGATGATGTCGGCCGCCGAGCGGCTGTAGAACTTCACTTCCACGTCGCTGGAGTCGAGCGCCTTGGCGGGCACGACGAGCACGGCGTCGAGCTTCGACTTGTCGCGCGCGCCGGTCTCGGTCATCCGGTCGAGCGACGGCTTCGCGGCCGCGTCGACGTCCGCCTTTCCCTTGGCATCGATGTATTCGATGTGCATCGAGGACGACGCCTCGCGGTCGTCGATGGCTTTGGAGATGTCGTCCGATTTCGCGTAGGTCTCCTGCAGCACGCCGGTGCCGTCGACGACGGCGACCGTCTTCTCGCCGAGGCCTTTGCTCATCATGATGATCGGAATGTAGAAGACGCCGCCGAGGAAGAGCGGAAAGATGAGCGTCATCACGATGAACATCTTCTTGCGGACGCCGGCGAGGTACTCACGTTTCAGCACAGCGAGCATCTTGTTCATGACGCCACCTCCTGCAGAGTGTCGGCTCCGACTTTCTCGATGAAGATCTCCTCGAGCGACGGCGTGGCGAGCTCGAAGCGGCGGATGCGCAATCGCCCCATCGCGGCCTCGAGGATGCGTTGCGGATCGCTCCCCTCGGCCAGCGTGATCTCGGCCGAGTTGCTCACGATCGCCGCGCGGCGGACCTCGGGGAGGTCGCGCAGGAATTCGCCATCACCTTCGAAGTCGATGTGCAGCGTATCTTTGCCGAACGAGCCGCGCACTTCGTCGAGCGAGCCGCCGAGGACGACCTTGCCGCGGTGGATGAGGACGATGTCGTCCGCCATCTTCTCCGCCTCGCCCATCATGTGCGTGGAGAGGAGGATCGTCCGCCCTTCGTCCTTCAACTCGCGCAGCAGGTTGCGCACGAGGACCATGTTCACCGGATCGAGCCCCGACTGCGGCTCATCGAGGATGATCAGGTCCGGTTCGTGCAGCAGAGTGCCGATCAGCTGCACCTTCTGCTGATTCCCCTTCGAGAGTTCCTCGACTTTGGACGCGCGCTTCTCGCCGAGCTCGAAGCGATCGAGCCAGCGATCGATGCTCTTCCGGACATCCGGACCGCGCCGGCCCTTGATCTCCGCGAGGAAGAGCAGCAGCTCGACGACATTCATCTGCTTGTAGAGCCCGCGCTCTTCCGGCAGATAGCCGATGCGATCGCGGAAATCGCCGTCATCTTTTCCGGGCCAGGCGATCGAGCCGGAGTCGGGAAAGAAGATGCCGGTGATCATCCGGATGGTAGTGGTCTTGCCGGCGCCGTTGCGCCCGAGAAGACCTGTGATGGTGCCCTTGCGGACGGTGAACGACACTCCGTCCACCGCCCGCACGTCACCAAAAACCTTGACGACATCCCGGACCGAGAGAATCTCCACGATGACCCGCCTTTGCTGAAGAAGTGGCGGGTATTGTAGGGGATCAGGGGTGGGGGGGGATTGGACCGTCGTGAGTGATGATCGTAAGGATCTTCTTCACGTACTTTACGAACCGAGAGACTGGATCTCGCGGATCGTCGCCTCGCTGTGCCGCAGAGGCAACTGGACCAAAGAGAATCGTGACTGCCAACACACCTACGGCTAGTGATCTACCAACGCGGGAACTTGACATGAGCCCTCCAGGCCGACCGCATGAGTCGGCGATTTTTTAGAGGGCGCGCCCCTTTAATCAGAGGAGTGTCGTGAGCGGGGATTTCCCTACCCGAACGATAGAAAATCGCTCGGCAAGCAACAAAAGTTACTTAATGACTACAAAGGAAGCGGCGCGAACAGGAGATTCGGTTGCTCCGGTAGTCGTTCGACGTAATTCCTAACGTGACGTACGAGGGTCGGCGTGGCCTTTCGAAGTGATAGAGCTTCTTGTAGATACGCCACGGCAGTCATCGCTCGACTTGTAGATGACAAACCTGCAAGCTCAATCCGACTGCACAATTCTCTGCACAATGCCTCGGCTACAGTCGCCCGACCTTCGATCAACAACACTTCTGCCATCTCGAGGCTGACGAGCATGCTTTCGGCGCGCATTTCGAGCCGATCAAATTCTTCGCGGAGTCGTGACAACTCTTCAACGGCGTCGCTCAAACGGCCGGAGCGAACTAGCAAAGTCGCCACATGCCACTGCAAGCGAGTCGATTCGGCGTTTGACTTCGTACCCAAACATGCGCGAGCGCGATCGTAGTACTCGATAGCGTCGTCGAAGCGGCCGAGCTCGCAACAACAAAAACCCAGATTGCCGGCTAAGGCATATCGACTTTCGTTGTCGAGTTCGGGCCAAGTCTCTGTGAACAGTCCGAAGAGTCTCCGGAAAGCTGCTTCGTAGTCATGGACCTTGAAGTCCATGTGCACGGCCGCCAACGCCGCTTTGAACACGCGGCTAGTGTCACCGAACAACTGGAACGCGCGCGCAGCGAACAGGACGTTTTCACGTGCTGGCGCGATCTCATCCAACGGCCTCAAGCTCAATGCCCGCACCACCGCCACCCTCGCCTTGTCGTACTCATCCACGACGCACCGCGACAACTCGGCATCCGCGCGATCGCAGGCGACGAGCGACTTCTTGAACTCGCCGACGTAGAACAGCCCGTAGGCATGCTCGCGCCATGCATGACCGCGCACGCGTGCGACGGTGTCTTTCGGATACGTTTCTTCAACCAGGTGATCGGCGATCTCGATCGCGAGTGAGGTCATCTCCACGCCGTCGAGCGGCATTCTGGTGAGAGCACCGTACGCATCCGCGACCAGCTTCCTCACCACCCCCGCCGTCCGCCACTCCGGATGCGCGTTCAACCGTGGCATCCACGTCTCGCGCGATCCGTCGAGCAGCGCGGCGACGTACGTCTCCGCCTCATCGTCCTCGCGCTGCATGTTCGTGGCGAACGCGCGCAGGGCGGCGACCGTGGCCGGCTCCGGCTCATCTTTCAGATCGCAGTAGTCCCGCGCCGCTTCGCGGCCGAGGATGTTGACGATGGCCCGGTACTGCTCGAGGCCGTCGCGGCAGGTCTGACACGAGGCGAGGTGCTGGTTGTGCGAGATCGCGTCTTCATCGCCCGACTCGAGCATGGCGATGAGAGTCTCGTCGGTGTAGTGCACCTCGGAGATCATTGCTTCTTCACCGTGGTGATGCTGATGTAGATCTGCCGCACGCGCTGCAGGCAGTTGTGGATCAGCTTCTCGGCGTAGCGCGGCGTCGTGTCGAATTCCTTCGCCACCTCAACCGCCGACCGCCCCTCGAAGTAGTGCAGGTTCAGCGTCTCGCGGCACTTCGGGGCGAGATAGTTCAGCGCCTGGTGGATCGTCATCTGCAGGGCGAACGTCTCCGCCAGCCCCTGCGAGTTCGGATCGAGCCGGTCGGTGAAATCCTCGGGAAGCGATTCGGTCCGGCCCTGCGCCCGCCAGTAGTGGCGGCTGGCATTGCACATCGCGGCCACGAGCCACGCCCGGACGTTATCGATCTTCGTCCCGGTCTGCAGGTAGGAGAGGAAGACGTCCTGGATCAGATTCTCGGAATCGGAATCGGGGATGCGGAACTTGCGGCAGGCGATGAAGAGCAGCAGCGTCCGGTGCTCGTTGTACAGCGCCTCGACGTCATTCGCCGCCGGCGGTTCCTTGGCCGGAGTACGCACCGGTTCCGAAGCAGACTTGACCTGCTTCTCGTCGGGCGCGGGCGGAACTTCGAGCGCGTTCTGATCGAGCACGGCGTCGGCTTCCTGAATTAAAAGCACCTTTGCTACTGATGAAATGGACCCGGATCAAATTACCACGAATATCCCCGTCCAGGCGAATTTCCTTACAGATTGAAACGAGACTCCGGACCCCGTCTTTCCGTTTGTATGGCGATTATCGCACCGACCTCATTTCGATGCTATCCTCCGCCGCTGCCATGAATTCTGACCAGACCCGCACCTTCGTCGACGGCCTCTGGGACTCGTCGATCATCCCCACCCTGCACGACTACATCCGCATCCCGAACCAGTCTCCGCTGTTCGATCCCGACTGGCAGAGCCACGGCCACATGCACGCGGCCGTCAAACTCGCGCGCGGCTGGGCGGAACAGCAGGGCGTCGAGGGCCTGAAGCTCGAAGTGCACGAGCTCGAAGGCCGCACGCCGGTGATCTTCATGGAGATCGACGGCGACACGAGCTCGACCGTGCTGATGTACGGCCATCTCGACAAGCAGCCGGCCATGGTCGGATGGGAAGAAGGTCTCGGTCCCTGGACCCCGGTCGAGCGCGACGGCCGCCTCTACGGCCGCGGCGGCGCCGACGACGGCTACGCGATCTTCGCCACCGTCGCCGCGATCCGCGCGCTGCAGGTCCAAAAGCTGCCGCACTCCCGCATCGTCGTCATCATCGAATGCTGCGAGGAGAGCGGCTCGGTCGATCTTCCCGCCTACATCGATCTCCTCTCCGAGCGCATCGGAACGCCGCGTCTCGTGGTCTGCCTCGACAGCGGCTGCGGCAACTACGATCAGCTCTGGACAACCTCATCGCTGCGCGGCTCGATCGTCGGCAATCTGACGGTCGAAGTGCTCACCGAAGGGGTGCACTCCGGCGACGCGAGCGGCATCGTGCCGTCGACGTTCCGTATCATCCGCGCGCTCCTCGATCGCCTCGAGGAGACGAGCACGGGACGCATCATCCCCGAGTGGCTGCACATGCCGGTTCCGCCCCAGCGCCTCGAGGAGGCTCGCGCCACCGCGCGCGTCCTCGGAGATGACGTCTGGAGCAAGTTCCCCTGGACCGACGGCACGCAGCCTGTGACGAAGGACAACCTCGAGCTGCTGCTCAATCGCACCTGGCGCCCCGCGCTCGCCTACACCGGTCAGGCCGGATTTCCCGATCTCGTGCAGGGCGGCAACGTGCTGCGCCCGAAGACTTCGATCAAGCTCTCGCTCCGCCTCCCGCCGACGCTCGATGCGACGAACATCGATCGCCGGCTGAAGGATCTGCTCGAGAGCGATCCGCCGTACGGCTCGCACGTGACGTTCGAGCCGGAGAAGGGCGGAGCGGGCTGGGAAGCGCCGAAGGTCGCGCCGTGGCTCGAGGCATCGGTCGACCGCGCATCGCAGGCTTACTTCGGCAAGGGCGCGATGTCGCTCGGCGAAGGGGGCTCCATCCCGTTCATGGGGATGCTCGGCGCGCGTTACCCCGAGGCGCAGTTCCTCATCACCGGCGTCCTCGGACCGCACAGCAACGCGCACGGTCCGAACGAGTTCCTGCACATCCGCGCCGCGAAGAACGTGACGGCGTGTGTGGCGCAGGTGCTTGCGGATTTTTCAAGTTTATCCCGACCCTGAGCGAGGCGAGGGATCAGCGGAGGCACCGCGAGACCGTGACGGACTGGTACGTGTACATCGTCAGCAACAACTCGCACACGCTGTATACAGGCATGACCAACGACCTGCCGAATCGCGTTCGTCAGCACAAGGACCGAACTCACGAGAACGCGTTCACGGCCCGCTACACATTCGATCGGCTCGTCTGGTTTGAGACGCAGCCTTCTAAATCGGCCGCGGCGAAGCGTGAGCGCCGGATTCAAAGCGTGGACTCGCGCGAAGCGTGTCGCATTGATTCAGGCGATGAATCCGAACTGGATCGATCTACACAAGACGTGGACGGAGCTCGCGTGCGAGATGCTCCGCTGATGCCTCGCCAGATTTATCCCGAGCGCAGCGAGGGATCAATGGCGGCATCGCCAGAATCGGCCATCAGATCCGGTGCCGCCGCTGATGCCTCGCTGGCGTTCGGCATAAACTGAGAAGCCTAGTGCCCTGAACCGCGATACTTCTTCTCCCCCGCCTCGATCCGGAACGGCAGCTTGTTCTGGGGCGGCGGGAGGGGGCACGTCGCGAACGGCGTGAAGGCGCACGGCGGGTTGTACGCCTTGTTGAAGTCGAGGACCGTGGTGCCGTCGGGTCCCGGCGGCGCGGCGTAGACGTAGCGCGCGGCGGCGTAGGTCTCGTGTCCCGCCGTCGCGTCCTTGAAGATGATGAACCAGTCCTTCTCGCCCTGCTCGAGGATCGGCTGGATGCGATACGTCTTGCCGTCGACGTCGATCACGAGCTCGCCCGGTGAGGTCTCGTCGCTGGTCATGCCGAGGACGTTCGTGATCGGGACCTTGTGCGGCGTCGGGTACGGCTCGAAGCGGGCGACGAAGCGCCACTCCGGATTCACCGGGAAGTAATCGAGTCCGAGGAAGTGGATGCGGGCGGGGTTGTTCGCGTCCTTGATGCGGAGCGCGTACTTGTCGTTCCGTTTGATGGCGTTGAAGCGGACGCTGCCCTTTTGTACGACCGTCGGTCCCTTCGGATCGGTATCGTCGAGTAGCACGGTCGGCGCGGTCACCGGTTTGCCGTCGATCTGCAATCCTGCCGCGAGATTCGGCACCAGCGTCACGACGCCGCTCGAGAGTCCGACGCGGCCCGAGTCGGGAGGATTCGAGATCGTGTTGTAACCGGGATTCAGCCACTGCAGGCCGGCGAGCGAGAGCCAGCTGTCTTCCGCTTTCAGGCGCGTGGCGCGGTTCGCCTGCCACTTTTCGATCTCCTGCCGGTAGGCGGGGTCGGCGTGACGGTGCTGACAACTCATCAGGGCGATCAGGGCAAGGAGTGCAATCCGTTTCACGCCGGTAGGATAATCGAGTGGTCGAGTTTCTTTCTGAAACGAAGGAGTGTCCAACTGGGCATGTCGAGGGTTGCGCCGTTTCCGGCCAGGGCGGCGGAGCAGGATGACGTGGCGGCTCCCTTCGGGGAAGAGAGACGTCTGCTCGCGGCAATCCGCGCCGGTGATCGCATGGCAGCGGAAGAGCTCGTCGAGCGGACCTACTCGGCCGTCTACGCATCGCTCTTCCGCCTTTGTGGTGACGGCGACCTCGCTGCCGATTTGACGCAGGAGACGTATCAGAAAGCGTGGGCGGCGCTGCCGGGATTCGACGGCCGCTCGCAACTCTTCACATGGCTTTACCGTATCGCCTATACGACGTTTCTCAACCACATCCGCCGGCCGCGGCGGATGACGTCGCTCGACGAGCCGCACACTCTCGAACTGTGCGACACGAGCCCGTCGGCCGATCAGGTGCTGAGCGACGCACAGGAGGCGGAGCGGCTTCGCGCCGCGGTCTTGCAGTTACCAGAGGACATGCGCTTCACGGTGACCGCGCACTTCTGGGGTGGTCTGGCGGTGAAGGAGATTGCGGCGATCGAGGAGATCACCACGGTCGCGATCCGCAAGCGCCTGCACCGCGCATTCACGATCCTCGAGGCGGCCATCGGGAACGTAGAGGACAACGATGAATCCGAAGACGAAAGCTGACCTGCAGCGGAAGTTGACGCTGGCCCAGGTCCCGAAACCTCCGGCGGATCTCGCCGAACGGATCAAACGGGACATCCCGCCGCATCTGGTGATGGGTGTCTCGTCCGAACGCGACCGCTTCACCCGCTCGATTTTTTTCGACATGCGCGTAGCAGCCTCGGTGCTGCTCCTGGTGACCTCCGCATTTTTCGCGATGCAGTTTTTCTCCCACGCCGATCGCGCGAACCTGGCGAAGCTCCAGCCGCGTTCCATGACCCAGGCGCTGCACGCCGAACAGGCGACGCTGACCGCCGAGACGGCACGCGCCGCCGCGCCGGCTCAGATCGCGCGGTTCGAGCCGCCGGTAATACCGGAGCCGACGGAACTTGCGCGTGCCAAGGACCGCCGCCGCGACGCTCCGGTGCAGAACATCCTCGATGCGCAATCCGCTCCGCGAGAGGAGCCCGCGTACTACTTCGATGAAAAGAAAGCCGAGGCCGAAGGAACGGCCGTGCCCGGGAGCGCGCCGATGCTTGCGGATGCGACAACGCCCGCTCCTGCTCCCGCGGCCGCACCACCTCCTCCTCCTCCACTTCCGATGGCGAAGCAGGCGGGCTCCTACGGCTTCGTCGCATCGGCGAGCGCGAACGAGAACGTGCCGGCGCGGTCGGACGCCGTGTTCGGCATCTCGGTCGACGAGCGTGCATTCGAACGCGTCAAGGTGGCGATCGAGCACGGCGAACAGCCGGAGTCGGCAAGCATCGACGTCGCCGCGCTGGTGAATTACTTCGCCGGCTCGGCGAAGCGCGAGACGCACGACGTGCGCCTCGACGTCGAAGGCTCGCCCGCGCCGGTGATCAGCGACGCCGGCCGGCGGTTGATCCGCATCACGATCGACACCGCCACGGCCGATCTCGCTCCCGGTGCGTCGATCCCGCCGGTGGCGACGAACGCATCGATCGAGGTCGCATTCGACAACTCCTCTGTGCTGGCGTATCACCTCGTCGGCGGCGATGGCTCGCTGCACTCGATGATCGAGCCGACGCTGTTGAAGAACACGTCGGTCACGGCGCTGTACGACATCGTGCTCGCACCGCGCGGCACCTCCTGGCAGCGCGTGGCGGAGTTCCGCCTGAAGTACCGCTCGGTCACGGACGGCAAGGAGTACACGCTCGCCAGAACGCTCCGCCGCCGCGATCTGGAAAAGACCTGGATCGCCGCCTCACGCCGCCATCGCCTCGCATCCCTCGGTGCGGTTTGGGGCGAGACCCTGAAGGGCATGGCGGGCGCGAACGACGTCGCCCGCCGCGCCGAGGAGCTCGCGCTGCAGGCACCGGGAGATCCGAAGGCGAGAGAGCTTGCGGATGTGGCGAACGCGACGTCGCAGTTGCATGGGAGCGCGTCGGGAAGCTCGCGCTAAGACGGTTGCTGGGTTGCTGGGTTACTAGGTTGCTGGGTCACTAAGCAACCTAGCAACCTAGCAACTCAGCAACTGCTTCAACTCAGCAACTGCTTCAACTCACTTCCGTCCCCCGCCAAAATTGCGGATCGACTGAAAGTGCACGTTGAAGTAATTCGCGGCCGCTCGTAGCGCGCGGGATACGACGAACTCGTCCTTGGCGGGAATCCCTTCCAGGCTCGCGCGCATGTTGGCGGGGAGCTTGGCGCGGCAGCTGCGGCAGAGTGCGGCACCTACGGTTTTGTTGAGGTCGCATCGCGGACAACGTGTCCGCTTTGCCAGCGTCACCAGCTGATCCTTGGTCATCACCTCAAACAACTATACGGCCCAGATCTCCCAAACGTCACGCCTCATATAGAATCGCCGGCCATGGGTCAGCGCAACGAATTTGGCTACCTCGCTACACCGAAATCGGGTCACGGTCCGGCCATCGTGGTCATTCAGGAATGGTGGGGACTCGTGCGGCACATCGAGGATGTCTGCGACCGTTTCGCGGACGAAGGCTTCCTCGCCTGCGCGCCCGATCTCTTTCACGGCAAGACGACGAAGTCGCCCGATGAAGCGGGAAAGATGGTGATGGAGCTCGATGCCGAGCGCGCCGCGAACGAGATCGCCGCCGCGGGTGCGAATCTCCTCGGTCGTCCCGAATGCTCGTCGAAGAAGTACGGCATCGTCGGCTTCTGCATGGGCGGCGGGCTGGCGAAATTCGTCGCGACGCGCGATGCGAACGTCGGCGCGGCGGTCAGCTTCTACGGCGGCTTCAAGAAGGTCGAGACGAACTGGAACAATCTGCAGGTGCCGGCGATCCTGATCGCGGGCGAGAAGGACAAAGGCCTGGCGTCGAGCGAGCGCGAGCTCGCGGAGAAGCTGCAGGCGATGGGGAAGGACGTGACGTTCAAGTTGTACCCGAACGCCGATCATGCGTTCTTCAACGACTCGCGCCCCGAGGTCTACAACGCCGAGGCCGCGGCCGACGCGTGGCGCATGACGCTCGATTTCTTTCGCGCGAATGTAGGACGGACTCTCTAGTCCGTCCAGGGCGGGCTGGAGAGCCCGCCCCACACTATGATCGAGTTCCTCATCTCCCCTCCCGGCGCACTCGCGCTCGGGATGCTCCTCGCGCTGACGGTCGGCAATCCGTATGCCGCGAAGTCGGCGAAGGCGACGAAATATCTCCTCCAGGCCTCCGTCGTCGGACTCGGATTCGGCATGGACCTGCAGAAGGTCGTCGAGGCGGGACGGACCGGCATCCTCTTCACCATCACCACGATCACCGGCACGCTCCTCCTCGGATTTCTGATCGGGCGTGCGATGAACATCGAGCGGACAACGTCGCATCTGATCTCGTCCGGCACTGCGATCTGCGGCGGCAGCGCCATCGCGGCGGTCGGTCCGGTGATGAAGGCCAGCGACGAGCAGATGTCGGTCTCGCTCGGCACGGTCTTCATCCTCAACTCGATCGCGCTGTTCATCTTTCCGGTGATCGGACATCGCCTCGCCATGTCGCAGACGCAGTTCGGCGTCTGGGCCGCGATCGCTATTCACGACACGAGCTCCGTCGTCGGTGCGGCATCGCGTTATGGCGCCGAGGCGCTGCAGATCGCGACGACGGTCAAGCTGACGCGCGCGCTCTGGATCGTGCCTCTGACCCTCGGCACGGCGTTCGCGTTTCACCGCAAATCGGCGGCGAAGATCACGATCCCCTGGTTCATCCTCTGGTTCCTCGTCGCGTCGCTGATCCGGACCTACGTCGCGTCGCCAGCGTGGGCTGTGATCGTGACGATCGCGAAGTACGGCCTCACGCTGACGCTCTTCCTGATCGGCGCCGGGCTCTCACGCAAGAGCCTCGCAGCAGTCGGCGTACGACCGCTGCTCCTCGGCGTGATCCTCTGGATTGCGATCTCGTGCGTGTCGTTGTGGGCCGTGATGCACACACTCGCCTAGTCGGTTTCCAGCACCACATCCCCCGAGTGGAACGAGCGTCCTTTTTCCTCCCGCCCGAGGGAGAGCACGACCGTCAGCACGAGCATCGTCACGATCTCGAATCCCGCCAGCGCCCACGAATAGCCGACGCGGTCGCGCAACGCGTGCTGGATGGTGTTCACCGGCGCGGCGATGAGGATGCCGAACTGGTACGCGAGGCCGGGCACGAGTCCGCGCACGGAATCAGGCGCGAGCTCGTTGAGGTGGACAGGGATGATGCCCCACGCCCCCTGCACGCCGATCTGCATCACGAACGCGGCTCCGGCGAGCACCAGCAGCGAGCCGCCGAACGACCAGAACGGAATCGCCAGCAGCGACACGCCGAGCGCGCAGAGCATGCTGTAGCGGCGGCCGATGTTCTGAGAGAGCTGGCCGAAGATGATCGCGCCGATGATCGCGCCGACGTTCATCAGGATCACGACCAGATCCGCCGTGCTCTTGACGATGTGCCGCGACTCCTTGAGGAAATCGGGATAGAGATCCTGCGTCCCGTGCGAGAGGAACATCATGAACGTCATCAGCAGCACGAGGTAAGCGAACGTCTTCGCGTGGCCGCGCACGGCGTTGAACATCTCGCGCAGAGTCCCGACGCGATGCTCCTCCCACGCCTTCGATTCCGGCACGCTGAAGCGGATGTAGAACGCGAGCAGCGCCGGCAGCGCGCCGAGCCAGAACATCCACTGCCATCCGAACCTCGGCAGCACGAAGCGCGACGCGAGCGCGGCCAGCAGAAACCCGCACGAATATCCGCTCTGCAGGATTCCGCTCAGCACGCCGCGCCATTTCCGCGGCGCGTTCTCCATCGCCAGCGACGCGCCGACGCCCCACTCCCCTCCCATCCCGATGCCGAAGAGCGCGCGCAGGATGAGGAACTGCGTGAAAGTGCCGGAGAAACCGGTCAGCAACTCGATGACCGAGAAGTAGACGACGTTCGCCATCAGCGGCATGCGCCGGCCGAAACGGTCGGCCAGCATGCCGAAGATGATCGCGCCGACGGGACGGAAGAGCAGCGTAGCCGTCAACGTGTTGACGATCTGCCGCTTCGGCACGCCGAAGTGTGCGGCGAGGACGTCGAGCATGAAAACGACGACGAAGAAATCGAAGGCGTCGAGGGTCCAGCCGAGGAAGCCGGCGGCGACGGCGTGGCGCGATTTGTTGGACGGCATGATGGGGCGGCATTGTAAACTCCCGACATTGCACAATGTCCGATGCAGTCCTGAGCGGCAGTCTCGTATCGTTCAAACTCCCCGAGGTTCTGACGTTCCTGTATACGACTCGCAAGAGCGGCAAGCTCGCTCTCTCGCACGAGTCGCGTGACGCCTGGGTCTTTTTCGATCAGGGCGCGCTCGTTTACGCCGGCTCGAATCAGGAACAGTTCCGCCTCGGCAACATCCTCCTGCGCAAGAAGAGAATCAGCGCCGCGGAATGCCAGCAGATCGATGACCTGATGCGCCGCGACGGCGGCCGCTTCGGCCAGCTCGCCATCCAGCAGGGCGTCCTCACCGACGATCAGGTGCGCGACTTCCTGAAGATCCAGGTCTCCGAGATCATCTACGACTGCTTCGTCTGGCCGGGCGGCACGTTCACGTTCGCGGAAGAGATGCACCTCCCGAATTACGCGGTGACGATCTCCATCGATCTGTCGAACCTGATCATGGAAGGGGCGCGGCGCATCGAGGAGTGGGAGCAGTGCGTGACGCTCCTGCCGGACAAGCACGCGATCTTCCGCGTGGTCGCCAATCCGAGCGAAGAGAAGATCACGCTGAAGGCGGAGGAGTGGCGGATTCTCTTCCTGATCAACGCCGCGCGGACGCTCGAGGATCTCTGCCACGACGCGGAAGAGGATCCGTTCAACGTCTACCGCATCGTCTACGGATTGCTGGCGAACAAACTGATCGAGCTCGTGCCGCAGGATCAGGCCGACGTCCACGCCGATGCGACCGTGCGCCAGACCGGCCCGCTGCCGCCGATCCACGACTCCAACTCGACGGTGATCGCCGATCCTGACGTGCCGGACGACACGAACCTCCTTATCTCAGACGAGGCGCGGCTCTCGTACCACGACATGGTGCGGCCGACGATCGCGCAGCTGAACATCATGAACGGCGACGGCGAAGGAACCGTGATCCCGCTCGCCGAACCGGAGTACCTCGTCGGACGCCATCGCGAGAACACGATCCGCCTCACCGACCTCGGCATCTCAGGCTTCCACGCGCGCATCTATCGCGGCCCGGACGGCTACATCGTCGAGGACCTGAAGAGCCGCAACGGAACGTGGGTGAACAACACGCGCGTCTTCCACGCGGTGCTCAAACACAACGACCGGCTGCGCCTCGGGGCGACGGATTTGACGTACCAGATCCTGTACGACGCGCCGCCGTGAGTCAGACAGCGGACAGCAGACTGAGACGACTCTGCTACCCGCTGTCTGTTGTTGACTACCTGCTGTCTGCTGTCTGCTGTCTGCTGTCTATCGAAGTCGCGCCCTTCATGTACGGCCGCAGCACCGCCGGAATCTCGATCGATCCATCCTCGCGCTGATAGTTCTCCAGCACCGCGATCAGCGTCCGGCCGAGCGGCAGTCCCGATCCGTTGATCGTGTGCACGAAGCCGGTCTTCTTGTCGGCAGCGCGATAACGGATGTTCGCGCGCCGGGCCTGGAAATCGAGGAAATTCGAGCAGGACGAGATCTCGCGATACGCCTCCTGCCCCGGCAGCCACACCTCGATGTCGTACGTCTTCGACGAGGTGAAGCCCATGTCGCCGGTGGAAAGCGTGACGACGCGATAGTGGAACTCGAGCGCCTGCAGAATCGCCTCGGCGTCGGCGGTCAGACGCTCATGCTCCTCGCGCGATTTTTCCGGCAGCGTGAACTTCACCAGCTCGACCTTCTCGAACTGATGCTGCCGGATCAGGCCGCGCGTGTCCTTGCCGTACGATCCGGCCTCGCTGCGGAAGCAAGGCGAATACGAACAGAACGACTGGGTGAGCGTCGACGCGTCGAGGATCTCTTCGCGATACAGATTCGTGACCGGCACTTCGGCGGTCGGGATCAGGTAGTACTGCTTCTCGCCGGCAAGCTTGAAGAGATCCTCTTCGAATTTCGGCAGCTGACCGGTGCCGCGCATCGAGTCGGCGTTGACCATGAACGGCGTGAGGATCTCGCGATAGCCCTTCGACGTGTGCGTGTCGAGCATGAAGCTCATCAGCGCGCGCGACAGTTGCGCGCCGGCGCCGGAGAGGATCGCGAAACGCGCGCCGGTGATCTTCGTGGCGCGATCGAAATCGATGATGCCGAGCGCTTCGCCGAGGTCCCAGTGCGGCTTCGCGGTGAACGCGAATTGCGGCTTCTCGCCCCACGTCCGCTCGATGCGGTTATGCGTTTCATCGGGACCGACCGGCACGCTGGCGTCGGGGACGTTCGGAAAGTAGAGCTCGAGGTTGTTCAGCTCTTCCTCGATCTGGCCGATGCGCGCGTCGAGCTCCTTGATCTCGTCGCCGACCCGCTTCATCGCCTCGATCTGCGCCGACGCATCCTCTTTGTTCTTCTTCAGCGCCGCGATCTCCTGCGACGCGACATTGCGCTGGTTCTTCAGCTGCTCGACGCGGGCGATCGTGCGGCGGCGCTCGCCGTCGAGCTCGAGGAATCGTTCGAGGTCGACCGACGCGCCGCGGTTCTTCAGCGCAAGGCGGTAGTCGTCGGTGTGTTCGCGGAGAAAGTCTCGTGCAAGCATGGCGCGCGCATTCTAGCCGACACGGTCGGCGGCGTTGATTGGCCAAGCCTCCTTCAGGCTTGTCGCCCGGGTGTCATCCTGAGCCGCGTAGACGGCGAAGGATCCGTTGCATTTTGCGAGACAAGCGCAAGTCGGAAACGGGTCCTTCGCCGTCTTCGCGGCTCAGGATGACACCTGCGCAGAGGTCAGCGCGCACGAACCGCGCGGACGCGCGGCGATGGGGCATCGGAGACATCCCCCGTTACCACCAGCGCGTAACTCTGCTTCGATCCGAATCCGAGCCGCGACGCGGTGACGTCGATCGCGTAGGTGCCCGACGGCGGCGCTGCGATCGAGATCACCTCGACGTTGTTGATGTGATCGGCCTGCGACGGAAGCGATCCAATGCGCAGATCGAGATCGTTCACGAGATTCGGCGTCGTGCCGGTGCTGACCGTGCCGGGAGGATCGGTCCAGACCAGCACCGCCTTCAACGGCGTCCCCGCATTGACCTGCAGGTGAAGCGTTGCGGTTTGTCCCAGCGCCACCTCGCCTTCGACGATCTTCGAGCGCGACTTGTCGCCCGGAAAGTAGAGCGCGTCGTCGAGCACCGGGAAGCCCCAACCCTGCACGGGCGAAGGAACCGGGCCGGCATCGGCGTCGGGTCCGTTCTGCATCGCGCGCAACGGCACCGCGCGCGCCGCCGCGATCATCGTCGCCTTCAGCAGCGCGGCGGTCGGCGTGAAGCGATCGGACGGAGTCGGATAACCGCTCGGGTAGTAGCCGTCGGTGTAGTACTGCCGCACCAGCGCCGCGGCGCCCGCCACCGTCGGCGACGCCCACGACGTGCCGGGCTGGAAGCTGATGTCGCACTTGTTCGAATTGATGTCGCCATCTGTGTCGCCGGCCAGGACGAACGACGGTCCGACCAGATCGGGCTTGATGCGGCCATCGCGCGCCGGACCGACGAGCGAGTAGCTCGCCAGCACGCCGTCATCGCGATAGTCCTGCCGCGTGCCGCCGACCTGGATCGAGTTCTTCGCGCAGCCGGGAGACGAAAGCGAATTCGGCGGCGCCCAGCCGTTCGATGTCAGGTTGCCGGTGTTGAAAACGACGAGCATGTCGGGATGCGCGTAAACGAACGCGTCGAGATCGCGCGCCGCCTGCGAATAGCTCGCGGTCGGCGCACCGTGATCGCCCCACGAGTTCGAGTGAATGCGGACGCCCTGCTTGTATGCCTGATCGAGAATCGGTGTGAGGTTCACGGGACAGCCGATGCCGGGACGCGACGTGCAGGCATCGGTGAAGCTGACGCCCGCATCCTGAACGACGAGCTTCGCGCCGGGAGCGATGGCGTCGCCGTAGTCGTGCACGATCGGTGTACCGCGATCGCCGGTCGCCGACGCGGCGGCATGCGTGCCGTGTCCCTGATTGTCGTACGCCATCGGATCGGACGGATTCTCGCAATCCGGCATGCCGGGAAACTGCGCGCACGAGTAGAGGAAGTCGTACGCGATCACCTTGCGCCGCGCGGGATTGATGTTCGTCCATCCGAACCCACCCGACGGCGTCCCCGTGTTCATCGGCGGCGCGCTCCCGTCAGCCTCGGCGAAGAAACAGTTGTCGTAATCGAGACCGGTGTCGAGGACGGCGATGATCTGCCCTTCGCCATGAATGCCGTGATCGAACAGCGGTGTGGCCGAGCCGGTCCAGCCGCTCTGCAGCGAGTGATACGAGACCTCGTTCGCGCCGATCGGAAGGGAGACGAGAAGAAGGATCGCAAATAACTTGCGCATCGCGTCCCGTAACTGCGCCCACGGGATTCACATTCCGATCGGCAGCCGCTGATCCATCCCCGCGAACCCGTCGACGCCGATCGTCACGCTCTCGATCCCGATCGCCCGCACGATGAACTTGCCGTCGATCACGTCACCCGCGCGAACGTTGACGATCGTCCCGCCCCCATCGAACACCGCGAACGGATTCGCATCCGGCCCGAAGCGCCCGATGAAGCGATACGGAAACTTCGGCGGCTGCGGAATCTGGGGAGGCGGGATCTCCTGCGGGGTGACGACCGCAGGCACTACGATCACCGGCTTCGCCGCCTCCTTCACCACGATCACCTTCTTCGGCGGCGGCTCGACGTATTGAAAGAGGTTGCGATGTCCGGCAACGAGAAGTACGACTGCAGCAATCGCTCGCATGTTGATTAGACGTATTAGTGTGGGGCGGGTTCTCCAACCCGCCTGGGCGGGTTAGAGAACCCGCCCCACACTTTCATCAATGCACGAACTTGCGGCGGTTGCGGATGTAATCGGCGAGGATGTATTCGCCGAGGCGGTCCGGCGACGAGTAGAACGCGCGGCCGCGGTTGATCTGCGAGAGCTGCTCGACGAAGTTCACGAGCATCGGATCGGTGGCCAGCATGAACGTCGTGATCGGAATGCCGGCGCGGCGGCAGCGGTCGGCCTCTTCCAGCGTCCGGTTCACGATCTTCATGTCGAGACCGAACGAGTTCGTGTAGAGGTGTCCGTTCTCCGTCAACGCCGACGGCTTGCCGTCCGTGATCATGAAGATCTGCTTGTTGTTGTGCTTCCGCCGCCGGAGGATGCGCTGCGCGAGCTCGAGGCCGGCCTTGGTGTTCGTGTGGAACGGCCCGACCCTCACGTGCGCGATCTCGCCGATCGGCACTTCGGTGGCCTCATCGCCGAACAGCACGACGTCGATGGAGTCCTTCGGATACTTCGTCAGGATCAGCTCCGTCAGCGCCAGCGCCACCTTCTTCGCCGGCGTGATGCGGTCCTCGCCGTAGAGGATCATCGAGTGCGAGATGTCGATCATCACCACCGTCGCGCAGCTCGAGTTGTGCTCGGTCTCGAACACCTCGAGGTCCTCCTCGGTGATGGAGATGGCATCCGCCGGATCGTTGTGCTTCATCGCGTTCTGAATGGAACGGATCGAATCGATCGACATCGGATCGTCGCCGAACTGGTACTGCCGCGTCTCGGTCAGGCGCTCGCTTCCCTGCCCAGCCGTCGGTACCGAATGCGAGCCGCTCATCGACTTCTGCAGGCCGCCGAAGATCTCGTCGAGCGCATCGCGCCGGATCTGCCGCTCGCCTCCCGCGGAGAGCACCATGTTGCCCTCCCCGTCCTGCCCGATCACGTTCTCCTCAGTCAGCCGCGCGAAGAACGCATCGAGGTCGACGTTCTCATCGATGAAGCCGCGCTCCTGCAGGATCCGCATCCAGCGCATCGCCTCTTCCACGTCGCCGCCGCTCTGCAGCAGCAGGTGATTGAACAGGCGCCGCAATCCCATCTCCGCCAGCAACTGGCGGATGAGGTCGGGATCGAGATGGGAGTACCGGAGGCGCATCACGCCTCGCCGCGAGGCCGGGTGCGCATCAGCTTCTCGATCCACTTCGCGATCGACGGATTGTTCGGCAGCACCTCGCGCGCCTCTTCGAGCGACGCCAGGGCATCGCTTTCGCGGCCGAGGATCAGGAAGATCTGCACGCGGAGCTCGATGACCGCCTGGTAGAGCGAGAAGTCGGTGACGTGCTGATTCTTGAGCAGCGACAGCGCGCGGTTCGCGAACTTCAGCGCCACTTCCGGCTTCGACTCGTTCAGCGCGTCGGCGGCAAAGCGATGCAGCATGCGCGGCGAATCGCCGAGGAACGACTTCGCGTCGACGAACTGCTCGAGCGCTTCACGGACGATCGTCTCCTGATCGGGGAACCATCCGTCGCGGATGATGCGGTCGATGGAGCGGGAGAGCTCGGGGGGAACTTCTGCTGAGATTTTCACCATCGTTGCCTCAATCAACGATGAACGATGAACGATGAACGATGAACAAAGGACCGATCCCGTTCATCGTTCATCGTTCATCGTTCATCGTTCATCGTTGTATTCACTTCACCGTCCGCAGCACATTGAACTTCATCAACTCGTGGAACGTGATCGTCGAATCGAGATCTTCGCGCGCCAGGCGGAGCGACTGATGCAGCGCCTCGAGGATCATCTCCATCCAGAACGCCAGCTCGAACTCGCTCGTGGGCTGCACATATTTCTGTGCAGTGTCGTGCAGCTTCGGCACGCTGCTCAGCTCCGCGAAATAGTCCTTGAACGACTGCTCGTCCGAGACCGTCACGCGATTGCCCGACGCGAACCAGGCGAGGATCGTGTCGTAGTTCGGTTCCTTCGGGGCGGCGCGCTCTTCCTCGCGCGGCGGCTGCGCTTTCGTCTTCGTCTTCGCGCCGCGGCCGGCAAAGACGGCATCGAAATCATCCTGATCGACCTCGCCGTAGCCGCGCCGTTCGCGCTCCTGCGTGCGCGCGGCGCCGGCGCGCTCGACCGGCGGCAGCTTCGATTCGTACAGCTTCGACACCGCCAGGCCGATCAGCTTGCGGGCCACGACTTCCGCTCCCTGCTGCTCCCCCTCGTACACCATCTCCACCTTGCCGGTGATGGCCGGCAGGAGCATCGCGAAGTCCGACAGCCGCGGGAAAACGCGCTTGTCGCCGGTGCGCGCCGCGCGGCGCTCCATGTTCGAGTGCAGCAGCTCCATCGCCGAGATCGTCAGGCGCGCGGAGACGCCGGACGACTGATCGACGAGCTCCGACTCGCGCGCGACGAACGCGATGTTCTCGATCAGTTCCTTGATGTAGTCGGGGATCTCGACCTTGCCCGGCGCGTTCCGCTCCAGCCACGCTTCCTGACCGGTGATCTGCATCGCCGTGGCGACGTTCTGCGGATAGTGCGTGAGGATCTGCGAGTCGATGCGGTCCTTGAGCGGCGTGATGATGTTGCCGCGGCTCGTGTAGTCCTCCGGATTCGCGCTGAAGACGAGCACGATGTCCATCGGGATGCGGACCGGAAAGCCGCGGATCTGCAGGTCGCGCTCCTCGAGGATGTTCAGCAGCGCCACCTGGATGCGCGGCGCGAGGTCGGGCACTTCGTTGATGGCGAAGATGCCGCGGTTCGTGCGCGGGATGATGCCGTAGTGGATGACTTCCTCATCGGCGTACGTCAGGCGCTGATTCGCGGCCTTGATCGGATCGATGTCGCCGACGAGATCGGCGACCGTGACGTCGGGCGTGGCCAGCTTCTCGCGGTAGCGCTCGTCGCGATGCATCCACGAGACCGGCAGGTCATCCCCTTTTTCCACCGCCAGCCTGCGGCAGCGCTTGCAGGTCGGCGAGAGCGGGGAGTCGTTGATCTCGCATCCTTCGATGATCGGAATCCGTTCGTCGAGGAGCATCGTCAGCGCGCGGAGCATGCGGGTCTTCGCCTGTCCGCGAAGGCCGAGCAGGATGATGTCGTGCTTGGAGAGGATGGCGTTGTGGATGGCGGGGATGACGGTCCGTTCGTAGCCGTGGATGCCGGGGAACGTGTTCTCGTCGCTCGCGATCTTCGCCAGCAGGTTCTCGCGCATCTCCTCTTTGACGGAGCGGACGCGATAGCCCGAGGCGCGTAATTCACCGAGTGTGTGGATGTTCATGGTATTGGGACTTAGTTTATCCCGAGCGGCGGCGAGGGATCAGCGGAGCAACCGCGCGACCGCGCCAAGATGGGCCGTCATCGCGGTGCCGCCGCTGATCCCTCGCTGCGCTCGGGATGAACTTTTCATCCATTGAACTCATTCATCGCCCTCTTCAGATCGCCACGCGCGAAGAGGACGAGCGCATCGACGGCGCGCTCGATCGTCTTCTCGACCACCGGCGCTTCCTCGGGTGTGAACTCGTCGAGCACGTAGTCGCGCAGCCGGTAGTCGGGTTGCGTTTCGCCGCGGACGCCGACGCGCAGGCGCGCGAAACGCTCCGTCCCGAGGCACTCGACGATCGAGCGCATGCCGTTGTGTGTGCCGGCCGAGCCGTTTGGCTTGATGCGCAATTTGCCGAGCGGGAGATCGATCTCGTCGAAGACCACGATCAGATCGTCCGTGGAGTCGAGATACGCATTGACCAGGAGCTTCACCGCATCGCCGGAAAGATTCATGTACGTCAGCGGCTTCGCCACCCTCACCGACCCGCCCCCCACCCGCCCCTCGCCCGTCATCGCTTCCTTTTCGTGCTTCGTCAGGTCGATGCGGAACTTCTTCGCAAACGCCTCGACCACCATCCAACCGGCGTTGTGCCGCGTTCGGGCGTAACCCTCTCCCGGATTGCCGAGGCCGACGATCAGTTTCATGCCGGGCGAATGTACTACGGCACGGGACAGCAGACAGCGGACAGCAGACAGCAGGCCGCCACGAAGTCTGCTGTCGGCTGTCTGCTGTCCGCTGTCTGACTTACAATCCGCCCCCGATGAAGCCGACGCGCGCAACGTTCGAGCAGGCTCTCAAATCGCTGCGCAATCCGGCGCTTCGCTACGCCGACATCCGCTGGACGGCGACGCATCAGCAGCATGTCCGCGTCCGCAACGGCGAGGTCGACACGCTTTCCGCCACCGTCGATCGCGCCATCGGCGTGCGGGTGCTGGTCGGCAACGGCTGGGGCTTCGCGGCGACGTCGCACGTCAGCGAAGAAGCGATCCTGCAGACCGCGCAGCGGGCGCTCGAGGTCGCGGCCGCGAGCCACATCGCGACGACCGACCAGGTCGTGCTGAGCGACATCGAGCCGCACGTCGCGACGTGGGCGTCGTCGTTCGAGATCGATCCCTGGTCGATCGCGCTCGACAAGAAGATCGAGCACCTGCTCGCCGCGACCGAGCCGATGCGCGGCGACCATCGCATCCATCAGGTCAGCGGCGATCTCTCCTGCTATCGCCAGGAAAAAATCTTTGCCTCGACGGCCGGCAGCTACATCGAGCAGACCACGACCGAGATGGGAGGCGGCATCGAGGCAGCGGCGCTCGAAGGGAGCGAATTCCAGCGCCGCACCTATCCGAATCCGTTCGGCGGCGATTACCAGGCGGCGGGCTGGGAGTTCATCGAGCGCCTCGACCTGGCGCAGAAGGGGCCGCAGATCCGCGATGAAGCAATCGCCCTCCTCGCCGCGCCGAAAGCGCCCGCCGGACGCTTCGATCTGATCGTCGGCTCGGCCCAGCTCGCTCTGCAGGTGCACGAGTCGTGCGGCCATCCGACCGAGCTCGATCGCGCCATGGGCCTCGAGATCTCGCTCGCCGGCGGCTCGTTCCTGCAGCCGAACATGCTCGGAAACTTCCGCTACGGCTCCGAGCTCGTCGACATCGTCGCCGACGCCACGATCGGAGGCTCGATCGGCTCGTTCGCCTTCGACGATGACGGCGTCCCGGCGCAGCGATTCCATCTCATCGACAAAGGGATGTTCGTCGACTACCTCACCGGCCGCGACACCGCGCCGGCCATCGGGCGCAAGTCGAACGGCACGGTGCGCGCGGAAAGCGCGGCGCGGATTCCGATCATCCGCATGACGAACATCAACCTCGAGCCGGGGACTACGGCGCTCGAGGAGATGATCGCCGATACGAAGCACGGCATCTACGTCGAGACAAACAAATCGTGGTCGATCGATGACCTCCGTTTGAATTTCCAGTTCGGCTGCGAAGTGGCGTACGAGATCGAGAACGGCAAGCTCGGACGCCTCCTCCGCAATCCGGTCTACACCGGCATAACCCCGGAGTTCTGGCGTTCCTGCGATGCGGTCGGCGATCGCGCCAGCTGGCAGATCTGGGGTCTGCCGAACTGCGGCAAGGGCGATCCGATGCAGACGATGCGCGTCGCGCACGGAGCGCCGGCGGCGCGGTTCAAGAACGTGGAGATGGCATGAGAAACGATGAACGCAGAACGATGAACGATGAACAGGGCACCGCCGCCTCGTTCATCGTTCATCGTTCATCGTTCATCGTTGGGGGTCGCCGTGCTTAGCGAGCAGGAATCCCAATCGATCCTCGCCCGCGCCCTGGCCGCCGCAAGCGCCGACGAGTCCGACGCCACGCTGATCTCCGTCGATCAGAACATCAGCCGATTCGCGAACTCGAACGTGCACCAGAACATGTCGGAGATCAGCGCCGGGCTGACGCTGCGCGTGATCGTGAACGGGTCGATGGGCGTCGCGTCGACGAGCTCGTTCGATGACGAAGAGATCGCGAGCACCGCGGAACTGGCGCGCGAAGCGGCGCGGCATTCCGATCCGCTACAGAACTTCTCGGGCCTCTACAAGGATCACGAGCCACTGCCGCAGCTGGCGACTTTCGACCGGCAGACCGCGAATCTCTCGCCGATGGAAAAGGCGCACGACCTGAAGGTGATGTTCGAGCGCGGACGCGAAGCGGGCGTGCTGTTCGCCGGCGCCTACCTCACGAGCGCCGCATCGGTCGCCACCGCGAATTCGCACGGCGTGAATCGCTACGCGCAGCTCACGTTCGCCGACGCCACGGTCATCGCCTTGCGCGACAACGCTTCCGGCTACGCCACGCGCTGCGCGCGCCGCGCATCCGAGGTGAACATCCTCGGGCTCGGTGAAGAGGCGACGCAGAAGGCGACGCTCGCACTCGGCCAGAACGAAGAGCTCGAGCCGGGCGCGTTCGACGTCATCCTCGAGCCGCCCGCGTTGGCGGAAGTGTTCGAGTGGATGAACATGATCGCGTTCACCGGACAGGCGTACGAAGACGGCTCTTCGTTCCTCGTCGGCAACCTCGACAAGCAGCTCGCCGGCGCAAACGTCACCATCGCCGACGACTCCACCGATCCCGATTTCCTCCCTTTCCCGTTCGATCTCGAAGGACTGCCGAAGCGCCGCGTCCCGATCATCGAGAACGGCGTGGTGCGCGGTCCAGTCCTCGACAAAGCGTGGGCCGACCGCCTGCAGATGCAGCCGACCGCGAACGCCTGGCACCTCGGATCACCCGAGCACGGCAGCGCGTTTCACATCGACGTCGCCGGCGGCGACGCCACGCGCGAGGAACTGATCGCCTCGACGAAGCTCGGCATCTGGGTCACGCGTTTCAACTATGTCAACGGCCTCCTCGAACCGAAGACCGCGCTGATGACCGGCACCACGCGCGACGGCACGTTCCTCATCCGCGACGGCCAGGTCGTCGCGCGCCTGCCGAACCTCCGCTGGACGCAATCGCTCGTCGAAGCGCTGTCGCGCGTCGAGGGCCTGACGAAGGAGCGCCGCCGCGTCGCGACGTGGTTCAACATGTTCGGCGGGACGATCGCGCCGACCGTGAAGATTCGCGGCTGGAACTTCACCGGCAAGTCGACGTCGTGAATCAGAAGTGATTCGCGGCCCAGAGCATCCCCACCTGCGGATCGACGGTGATGCCCGGCGCCTTGACCGTCAGCTTGTATTCGAGGTGGCGGGGCACGCCGGGCATCGCGATCTGCGCGAAGAAATCATCGCCGCCGTGCACGAGCTGGACGGTTTTGAATCCCTTCAGTTCGAGCGTCACCACCGCGTTCACGATCGGATTGCCGTCCGGATCGCGAACATCGGCCGCGACACCGAACGTGCTCCCGGGCGTGTAGACATCGCTCTCGAACGACCAGGCGAAATGCGGCATCGGCCGATCGAAAAGCGTGTCCTTGATGATGCGCTTTACCGGCTCGTAGTCGAACAGGTGCGTGTGCACGCCGTACGGCATCGCGAAGCGAGCCATCGATTGCGATGACGTAATTCCGCGGCCCGATGCCGACACCGACGGCACCGTCCCGTCGCCTTGCGGCAGCAGCTTGAATTTCGTTTTCGCGTTCGTCGCTCCGGTCGCCAAAGCGAGTGTCGCGATATGCGTGCCGTACACCAATGTCGTTTTCACCGGGAGCTGACGACTCATCGACTGCGATGACAGCGCGGCGTCGGCGAGCATCGGCTTCGAGACGCCACTCGGCACCCATCCCGTTTCGGAGAACGGATCGGCATTCGCGCCGTTGAACGTGAAGAGTCCGTCGCCCGCGTTGAACGGCAGCAGCTCGTAGGCCGAGGGAAAGCTCCGCGCGACTTTCATCACGTGCGACGGCGAGAAGCCGAAGAAGTCGATCCCTTCGCAGAGCGCCTTGAACGTGTCGATCATCCCGTTGTGCGGCACGCCGAGGTTGATGAATTTGTCGACCAGCGCATCGCCGAATTTCTCGAAGTACTTGCGCGCCACGAGGCCGCCGTGGCTGTGCGCGATGATGTCGACCGCCTGCGCGCCGGTACGGGCCATGATGCCGCGGATCTTGAAGTCGAGATTGTCGATGTCGTGATCGAGCGGCCAGCGCCAGTCGACGCCGAACGGCGTGACGTCGAGGCCGAGCGACCCGAGGTACATCGTCAGTCCCTTGTAGACGTTCGGACTCCAGCGGCCGATGATCTCGACCTCCATCAGCACGCCGGCGGACTTGACACGATTCGGGTCGCCGCTGTCGAGGCGGATGGCATCGAGCACATCGCCCGAATGCAGGATGCCGCCGAGCGTCAGCCAGACGACCTTGCTCGTGATGCTGTCGACCAGATTCGTTCCGTAGTAGCCGGGCAGAAAGACAACCGGGTTGGGCATGGACACTCCTCCCTCATTGATTAGAAGGACACGGACGTTAGAATCGCCCCGCGTGGCATGGGCTTCGCTGCGCGTGATGTGTAGTCAATGACGCAGTACATCATCCGCAGACTCCTCCAGATGATCCCGATCACATTCGGGATCCTGACGCTCGTCTTCTCGCTCATCCATCTGATCCCCGGCGATCCGGCGGCGCAGATCGCGGGCGAAGGGGCGCGGCCGGAGGACATCATCGCCGTGCGCAAGGCGCTCGGACTCGATCAGCCGCTCTTCAAGCAGTACGTCACCTACCTGGTCCGCATCGCGCACGGCGACCTCGGCAACTCGTTCCACACCGGCGATCCGGTCGTGCAGGCGATCAGGGAGCGTTACCCGGCAACGCTCGAGCTCGCGTTCGGTGCGATGCTCGTGGCGCTGCTCGTCGCCTTCCCCCTCGGCATCATCTCCGCGATTTATCGAAACTCATGGATCGACAACGTGGCGCGATTCTTCGCCTTGACCGGCGTCTCGATGCCGAGCTTCTGGTTCGGACCGCTGCTCATCATCGCCTTCGCCATCAACGTCCACTGGTTTCCCGTCTCCGGACGCGAAGAAGGACTTCGCTCGCTCGTCCTGCCGTCGATGACGATGGGGCTCGCGCTCGCGGCGATCCTCACGCGGATGATCCGCGTCTCGCTGGCCGATGAGCTGAGCCAGCTCTACGTCACGACCGCCATCGCGAAGGGCGTCACTCGGGCAAAAGCGATCTTCCGCCACGCGCTGAAGAACGCGCTGATTCCGGTCATCACCGTCATCGCGCTGCAGTTCGGATCGCTCCTCACCGGCGCGATCATCACCGAGCAGATCTTTTCCTGGCCGGGACTGGGACGCCTGCTGATTCAATCGATCAACACACGCGACTACCCCCAGGTGCAGGCCTCGATCCTCGTCATCGCCCTGACATACATCATCGTGAACTTCGCATCGGATCTGCTGTACGGCGTGGTCGACCCGAGGATCAAACTGGAATGAACCGGTTGCTTGGTTGCTGAGTTGCTGGGTTGCTCGGTAACCCAGTAACCCAGCAACCTAGCAACCTAGCAACCGCATGAACCGCCTCCTCCGCAACTTCGCCTTCACCTCCGGCGCGATCCTCACGATCGCGCTGATCGTCGTTGCGCTCGCGGCGCCGCTGCTGGCGCCATTCGATCCGAATGCGCAGGACACGTTCCGGCGTCTCGAGCCGCCGTCGCGGCAGCATCTGCTCGGCCTCGATGACCTCGGGCGCGACGTGCTCTCGCGCATCGTGTGGGGCGCGCGCGTCTCGCTTCGCGTCGGCTTCAGCGTCGTCATCCTCGCGTCGTTCATCGGCATCACGCTCGGCGCGATCGCCGGCTACTTCGGGGGCGGCGTCGACACGGTCGTCATGCGCATCACCGACATCCTCCTCGCCTTCCCCGGCATCCTGCTCGCCATCGCGCTCGTCGCGGTCCTCGGGCCGAGTCTCAACAACGTCATCCTCGCGCTGGCGACGATCGGCTGGGTCGGATACGCGCGACTTGTGCGCGGGCAGGTGCTGAAGGTCCGCGAGATGGAATTCGTCACCGCCGCGAAAGCGCTCGGCGCCCGCTCACCGCGCGTGATCGTGCGCCACGTGCTGCCGAACGTCATCAATCCGGTGATCGTGATGGCCACGCTCGGACTCGCCGGCGCCATCCTCGCCGAGGCCGCGCTCTCGTTCCTCGGGTTGGGCGTGCAGCCGCCGACTCCGTCGTGGGGCGCGATGCTCACCGCGGGGCGGCGCTACCTCGGACTGGCGAACCATCTCGCGATCTATCCCGGCATTGCCATCATGCTCGCCGTGATGGGATTGAACTTCCTCGGCGACGGACTGATCGACGCGCTCGATCCTAAGTACCGGAAGTTGATCGGCTGAGCGGCGGCCGCGACGCGAAGCGGAGCATCCAGCGGAGGAAGCGCGTCGTTCCGATCAGAAACAGCGGACCGACGATCAGGCCGAACGGGATGATCCACCATCCCATCAGCTCGCGGCCTCTTACATTCGCGTCGACCGTGCCCATGCTGAAGCCGTTCGAGCTCACCCAGAGGCCGACCTTGTCCCACAGGAACGGCTTCATCACGGCGCAGAAGATGAATCCGATCGCCAGTCCGTAGCCGAACAATCCGAGGATGAAGGTAAAGAAACCGATCACGCTCATCATCGCCCAACGGATCGTCGTGCGAAGGATCAGCAGCGGCGAGAAGCTCGACCGCGCGCGGGCCACCATCGCCTCGGCCTGATAGAGCGGCCCGATGTCTTCCGGCTGGCCGAGCTCTTTCAGAATCCGAGCGAGCTTCTCGTCCGTCATCTCGCCCGAGGCTTCGGCGCGATCGAGAATGTGGCTGCGGATCTCACGCAGGATCTCATTCGTCTCCTCGGGCGGCAGCTCGCCGAGGGAACGGCGGAGACGCATCAGGTAGGCGTCGACACGGGTCTGCAGCGGTTGATCGAACGTCGTCATCGCTTCGTCTCCTTCAACAGCGGCTCGATCAGAGCCGTCATCTTGGCCAGAAATTCACTCGAGTGCTTCACCAGCGTCAGCGTGCGGCGGCGGCCCGCGGCGGTGAGCGAGTAGTACTTGCGCGGGTGCCCGGAGTCGCTCTCTTCCCACTCCGCATCGACGAGTCCGTCGTTGCGAAGGCGCGTCAGGACCGGATAGACCGTCCCCTCGGCCACCACGAGATCGGAGCGCTCTTCGAGTGCCCGGATGATCTCGAGACCGTAGCGGCGGCCCGACCAGAGGGTGGCCAGGATGGCGACTTCGAGCCATCCCTTGCGGATCTGCGCTTCCCAGTTGTCGAGCAGCTCGGCCATGACCACATACTATGCATTGCTATGTATCGTGTCAAACCCGGCCGCGTAGAATTTCGAAATGCGCACGGCCGCGACCCGGACACTCGGCGTCTTCCTGGTGTTGTTCGCCGCGGGCGTGCTGTTGAACGCGATCGGCCATGATCTCGTCACGTTCTTCCTCGGCCTGTTGCTGTTCACCGTCATCGGCTGGCTCGGCTCGATCGTCCTGCGCCGTCCCGCGGCGCTCTCGGCCGCCATGGTGATCGTCGTCGCGGGACTGGCCGCCGCCACCACGGCGTGGCGGCCGCAGGCCTTCGCAGGTGAGCCGTCATTGTCACTGTCGCCGCGACAGGAAGAAGCGTTTCACTATCTGATGACGACGGAGCGATTCGAGATGCCGCACCTCGGAATCGCCGGCGTGCACTCGGGCGGCTTCCTGGCCATGCGCCTCCTGTCGCGTGCGCCGGATGCCGACCTGGCGTTCAAGGAGCTCGTGATGCGAGGCACGCCGGCGGGACAGTTGTACGGACTGACCGGAGTCCGCCGCACCGATCCGTATTTCTTTCGAACAAACCGTTGGCGTTGCGCCAGACGAACCGATTCGCTCCCATTCTCCGACGGCTGCGTGACCTCGGACCAGCCGATCGGCACGATCGTCTCGGACCCGGAGGCGGTGCGACTTCCGAACGGCGTGTCACTGAACACCTGGTTCAGGACTAATCACGACGCGAAGTCGATCGACATCTCAGGCGGAGGCTTCAGCAGTCTCTTTCTCGATCCCGAACCGGGTCTGCTCGCCGAAAAGGATGCCCTGCTCGATGAGAGCCTCTACGACTTCGTGCACCGTGTGCCATGGGATCCGAACCGGTGATCTGCAAGCTCTGCTTCGTCACGGGTGTCCGGTGCATTTCTGATCAGTTCATTAAAGAGGAGCGAATGATTCGGGCGAGGCTTTAAGACATTCCTCGAACCTGTTCACGAGGACGGCGTCGCAAGCGATCATTTGCGCGTACGTTTCATCCGCGATCTCCTCATCGACCACACCTCTGGACGATTCCTCGAGAAAGCTCGCGACGTTCTCGAATGAGAAGAAGCGAAAACCGGTCGCAGCCGCCTCGAGCTCATGAGCATCGAGAGCGTCAATTGCGTGCTCCACTCCGCCGTTCATGACAAGACCGTGTGCCAGGAGCAGTGCGGCGAGCGCCTTATCGCCCTCCCGCGGTTCCTTCCCGCCGCCCTCGAGCGCTGCGCGGTTCCAAACTCGGTCGGCTTCTGGTGGTTCCACCATGTCCTCGGGGACTTGGGGCTTCAGGCCGGGCCGACGAAGCGCTGCCAGAGGGATTGCTTGTAGCGCTACCCACGCCGCCAGCCACAATGCGAGTCTGAAGGGCATATGGTTCCAGGTCGCCGAGACTTGATTGAACCCTTCTCGAGCGGTCAGGACCAGAACCAGGATATCCACCACTGAGTTCGCCACTATTGCGGCAAGGGCGATAGACCTTCGTGCCCGATCATTGGGAAAGAAGCACGCGAGGACGGCTACTGGCGCGGTAAGAATTGAGGTTGCCGACAACACGGATGTGCTCCAACCGTGTCCGCCGGCTGCGAGCGCGATTAACGCTGTCGCACCGATAGCGATGCCCAGCCCCGCGGTCCCGAACATGAGGACCGCTGCAAGCAGAACGCGCTGCTGATCTACCTTTCGTTGCACGGGCGGCCTAACGTCTTAAGCTGAGCAGCGAATTACCCGCTCTCAAAACACTGCGATGGTTGCAAGGTCGATTCGGTATTCGTCATATTCGTACAGAGAGGGCGAGCGTTGATCGTGGAGGTCGATCGCGGCGCACCAGTAGCCTTCGTAGCAGAACACCAGGAACTCCGGATCCAGCGCACGCAACCGCTCCTTGGACACAGTGAAATGGCCGCCGAACGTATGCCCAAGCTGCGTGCGACCTTTAGGACCCACCGCGATGACCGCCACTCCGGAGAGCTCTTCAAGCGGCAGTTGGTTCGCTTGCTGGACAAGGAAAGTGAGGTCTGGCCCTGGAGCCGGAGGGAGAGCAGCTTGAAGGGCCGGTCTACTCACTGCGCAAGAAAGAGTTGAGATGACCAACAATGCAATCGCGAACGTCTTCATCGAACGACTCCTGCGAGAGCGCTAATGGCTCTATTCATCTTATCCCTTCGCTGACGGGGGTCGCGCGCAGCCAGATGCGTGGAGAGCACTTCTCCCTCATGATTTACTGCGCCTGTGATTCGCGACCTTCTCGGCAACGCCTTCGACTTCCCCGCCCCGCCCACCCGCGTGGTGTCGCTCGTGCCGTCGATGACGGAGACGCTCTTCGCGCTCGGCGCGGGCGGGAGCGTCGTCGCCATCACCGACTGGTGCATCTTTCCCGAAGCGTTGGAGCTGCCGCGCGTCGGCGGGACGAAGAATCCGCGCGTCGATGCGATCCGCGCGCTGCGGCCCGACCTCGTCTACGTCAACCTCGAGGAGAACCTGAAGCGGCATGCGGATGAGATCGCGCAGTTCGCGCCGGTCTTCGTCACGGAGCCAAAGACGATCGACGACGTGCGCTCGCTGTTCGAGACGCTCGGCGCGATTCATCAGCGCGATGCGGCGCCGCTCGCCGAATCATTGCAGCGCGAGCTCGACGCGATGCCGAAGCGCTCGTTCACGTTCGCCGTTCCGATCTGGAAGAAGCCGTGGATGTGGTGCGGCGGCGACACGTACGTCTCGCATCTCGTCGAGACCGCGGGGGGCACGAACGTCCTCGGCACGCACGAGCGCTATCCATCGATCGAGTTGAGCGAAGTGCTCGAGCTCAGGCCCGACGTCATCTTCCTGCCGGATGAGCCCTACGTATTCACCGAAGACGATGCGCGGGCGATCGATGCGAACGTGATCGGGCCGTTTCCCGGACATCTCTTCACGTGGCACGGCGTGCGGACGATCGAGGGACTGCGCTTTCTCTCATCGTCGTCGTCATTCCGAGCGTAGTCGAGGAACCTGGGCGGGTGGCGGCGCGCACATCGTGCCTACACCTGGCCTCGACTTACGCTGCCCAGGAAACTCCCTGTGTTCATGCGGGATTTTCGCTCGTGGCACGCGCCCCTCATCCGCCTGCGGCACCTTCTCCCCGCTCATCGCGGGGAGAAGGGCGACAAGGCTGCGCTCCGCGAGAATCTGGTTTGTTGCCCCTCGCCCCGCTTGCGTTGAGAGGCCGCCGCAGGCGGGTGAGGCCGTGCCACGATCTCAATCCCTGCTCAGCACTCAGCACTCAGCACTCAGTCCTCAGCACTCAGCACTCAGTCCTGGTCCAGCCGTTCCTCGGCCCACGAGCGCATCGTCTGCTCCAGCACGTCGAGCTGCTTCGTGAAGAAGTGATCGGCGCCGGTGACGATCACGCTCTCGGCGTTGCGAATCGTCCCCACGATCGTCTCCAGCTTGTTGACGTCGCCGTACTCGTCCTCCGTCCCGTGCAGGAAGAGCATCGGCTTTTCGCAGAAGCGGAGATAGCCGAAGTCGTACTTGTTCACCGGCGTGCCGATGAGGAAGACCGCGTCGACGATCGGCAGCTCGCACGCGACGCGCGAGGCGACCCACGCTCCGAACGAGAAGCCTCCGACGATCAACTTCTTTCCCGGATGCATCTTCAGGCACCAGTCAATCGCCGTCTGCACGTCCTGCTGCTCGCCCTCGCCGTTGTCGTGCTGGCCGGCGCTCGCGCCGGTGCCGCGGAAGTTGAAGCGGAGCGTGGCGACGTTCGCCGCCTCCAGTCCGCGCGCCGCGCGGAAGACGACCTTGTTGTGCAGCGTCCCGCCGCCGACAGGATGCGGATGGCAGATCACCGCCACCGCGGCCGGATCCTGCAGGTCGCGGTAAAGCGCTTCGAGCCTGCCCTCTCTTCCGAAGAGGTCGGCGTGACGTAATGGCTTTGCGTTCAAGGTCTCACCAGAATCCGATCGCCTTCGATGCGAACTTCGTGCGTGGTCACGCTCAGATCGGCGTTGCCGCCGCACATCCCCGTTGCTACGTCGAAACCCCAGAGGTGCCAGGGACAGACGATTTCGTTTGCGATGACGTCTCCTTCGGCGAGCGGTCCACCGCGATGCGGACAGCTGTTGTCGAGCGCGAAAAATCCCGCTCCCGTGTGGCAGAGCGCGATCCGCGTCTCGCCGATCGTGACGAGCTTGACGCGGCCGCTTGGAAGATCTGTTGTGGAGCCGACATCGACGAAGTCCGCCATCGAGGGGCGGAGTCTACATCACCCATCGTCCCGGGATGGCCGTACGGCAAACCGCACAATTCCCTTCGCTCGTGAGCAGGTTCGACGTGACGCGGAATCCTCTGCGGCCGATGACGAGCGCGTCGCAGCTCGGACAGTGCGTTCCCTCGAGATCGCCGAACGCGCCGGGGATGTTGCCCGGATAGATGTAGCGAAGACCGGCGCGCTTGCCGATCTCGTACGCGCGCAGCAGCGTCCGCACGTCGGTGTTCGCGTTCTCCGTCATCTTGTAATCCTGATGAAAGGCCGTGACGTGCCACGGGATATCGCGGTCGACCGATGCGAGGAACTCCGCGATGTTCGTCAGCTCTTCATCGGAATCGTTGAAGCCCGGCACGACGAGCGTGACGATCTCGATCCAGATGCCGCGCTGATGCAGGCCCTTGATCGTATCCAGGACCGGCTCGAGCTGTCCGCCCAGGTCGCGATACGCCTTCTGCGTAAAGGCCTTGAGGTCGATCTTGTACATCGTGATGTACGGCGCGATGTAGTCGAGGACTTCCGGAGTTCCGTTGCCGTTCGAGACGTAGGAGCAGATGAGCCCCGCCGCTTTCGCTTCGCGGAAAACTTCGACCGCCCACTCCGAGGTGATGAGCGGCTCGTTGTACGTCGAGGTGATCACCTTCGCGCCGTGGCGCTTCGCCAGGCGGACGAGGTCGGACGGCTCGACGTCGGTCGGCGCGGCGCCGGCGACCGGATCGCGCAGCGCCTGCGACGTGACCCAGTTCTGGCAGTAGCCGCAGTGGTAATCGCAGCCGAGCATGCCGAACGAGAGCGCGAGCTCGCCGGGAAAAGCGTGGAAGAACGGCTTCTTCTCGATCGGATCGACCTGGATCGCCGCGGCGTATCCGCGCGGCACCATCAGCACGCCCCCTTCGTTGTAGCGGACTTTGCAGATGCCCTTGAGGCCTTCGAGGATCTTGCAGCGATGTCCGCATGCGAAGCAGCGGAGCGATCTGTTTTCGAGTTTCTCGTACAGCTCACCCTCGGTCGTGCGAAGCGACAACACCTCGCCGAGGGTGGCGTTGCTGGTGGCTGGCATGTGCTGGAGAACGCGCGGAAAAGGGCCGAAATTCACGACAAACGGCTGAGGTGCACCCAGCGAACGATCCTGTATCGACGCGACGTCACGACCCACACGATCCACGCCAGCAGCATCCCCGCGATGAGATCGATCAGGTAATGCCAACCCGTGATCATCGCGCCGAAGAAGATGATGAACACGAAGAGGGCGAACATCACCTCGCCCCACGTCCAGAGCCGGCGAAACCAGAGAAAGATGAAGGTCTGAAACGCGACATGCATCGAAGGAAACGCGGCGATGCCTAACAGGATGCTGATCGGCGCCGGCTTCCCACTGTTCACCTGCAGGACGTTCTGGTAGTTCCTCCAGAGCATCGCCTGCAATCCCTGCGTCGTCCGGAGATCGGCCGAGTACTGCAGCCACACTTCGGGGAAGCGATACGCCGGCCCGAGCGCCGGCACGAGGACGTATAGCCACGCGCCGCTCAGCCACATGATCGCGTGGCCGGTCATGAACGCCACGCGCAGCCGCTTGCTCGGCGACGAGACGAAGTAGCCGAACGCCACGCAGAGACCTACGACGAAGATGTTGCCGTACGTGTAATCGACCGCCTTCAACACGCCGCTGTTGAAGAGGTTGAGGACGAAGATGTTCGGCGAGATGCCGAAGCAGATCTTCCGATCGAGATTCCAGAGCTCTTGATCAAAGAGCCGCGGGTGGAGCAGCGGGATGGCGAGCTTGATCCAGCCATAGACGTGCACCATCAGCGTCGCAGTGAAGACGTATCGCGCCGATTCGAGAATCCAGGCCGGCTTGCGGATCGTGGCGAAGTATTCGCCCGCCTTGCCGCGCACCGCGCAGAACGCGAAACGGACGACGACGGCGATGATCGCCTGCAACAGCATCGGCAGTCCGATCGTCAGGAGCGAGACCGGCAGCGACGTCAGCACCATCTGCGTGTGGCCCATCGTGAGCGCATAGATCACGAGGAGATTGGCCACCGTGACGAGCTCGTACAGGTGCGGCCGCCAGGAGAGTCTTTCGTTCGTCATTGCATGGCGCCGGGCTGCATGTCGGCCGGCAGGAAGTAGAGCGCGACGGCGATGATGGCATACAGCGCGAGGAGCTGAATTCCCTCGTACCAGTTCGTCTCGCCGTCCATCACGAGGTAGGCGAAGATCGCCACTCCCAGTCCGACCGCCAGCATTTCGAATGGCGTGTAGAGAAGATCGAGCGGATGCCCGAGCGGATAGGAGAGGAAGACCATCAGCGGCGCGACGAAGAGCGCGATCTGCACGCTCGACTGCATCGAGATGTTGAGCGCCGTGTCCATCTGATTGCGCATCGCCAGCAGGACGGCGGTCGAATGCTCGGCGGCGTTGCCGACGATGGCCAGGACGACGAATCCGAGGAAGACCTGATTCATCCCCAGCGCGCGCCCCGCCGCGCCGACCGCGTGCACGAGCCCCTCGGCGACAAATCCCATCAGCACGCTGGCGAAGGCGAGCAGACCGAGCGCCTTGCGCATGCTCCAGACATCGTGGTCGGCCATCTCCGGCGGAGCGACCATCGCCTGCAGCCGCGTGCGATGCGTCTTGAACGAGAAGTAGAGACCGCAAAGGTAGGTGATCATCAGGATGATCGCGGTGCCGATCGACACCTGATGGATCAACTCCGGATGATGCGCGCGAATCGCGGAGCGGAAGAAGAGCGCCGGCACGCACATCGCGGCGACCGCGAGGATCATCTGCCCCGCCTGCGACTCGGCGGAGAGGGCGTTGAATTTCAGCGTCTCGTGGCGCATGCCGCCGAGGACCATCGAGAGTCCGGCGACGAAGAGGATGTTGCCGACGATCGATCCGGAGACCGAGGCTCGCACGACGTCGGAGAGTCCGGCGCGGATGGCGAAGATGGCGATGATCATCTCCGCGAAATTGCCGAAGGTGGCGTTGAAGAGCGCACCATAGGTCGGTCCCATTCGATGCGCGAGCTGTTCGGTCGATGCACCGATCCAGGCCGCGAGCGGCAGCACGGCGAGGCACGAGACGACGAATTGCCAGACGAGATTCCCGTGCATCAACTCGAGCGAGAGCGAGACGGGAATCGTCGCGTAAAGGACCCAACTGGCGATGCGTTTCATGCGGCGCAGAGTTTATCCTGACGCGGAATGATCACCACGGCATCGAACGGCGCAATCACCACGATCACCCTCAACCGTCCCGACAAGCTCAACGCCTTCAGCGGCACGATGCGCGAGGATCTTCTCGCCGCGTTGCGCGCGGCGGCGGACGACACCGCGGTTCGCGTCATCGTCATCACCGGCGCGGGACGCGCCTTCTGCGCGGGCGGGGACGTCGACTACATGTCGGGTCTGCAAAAGAACGGCGACATCCAGGCGTTCCGCAAACTGCTCGACGCCGGACGCGACATCGTCACGTCAATCGCCGCAATCGACAAGCCGGTCATCGCCTCGGTGAACGGAGTCGCGGCAGGCGCGGGATGCAATCTCGCGCTGGCGTGCGATTACCGCCTCGCGTCCGACAGCGCGAAGTTCAGCCAGTCGTTCGTGAAGATCGGCATGCATCCCGACTGGGGCGGCACGTGGCTGTTGCCGCGCCTCATCGGCCCCGGCCGCGCGATGGAGATGCTGATGACCGGACGGATGATCGATGCCACCGAAGCGCTGAGCATCGGCCTCGCCGATCGCGTCGTGCCATCGGCCGACCTTGCCGCGGAGACAGAGACGTTCGCGCAAGTCATCGCGTCGGGACCGCCGATCGCCATCGCCGGCATCAAACGCGCTCTCCGCCGGAGCGAGAAGAACGACTTGCGCGCGCAGATCGAGCTCGAGAGCGAGAACCAGCTCGCCGCCTTCCGCTCGAAGGACGCCGCCGAGGGAATGGCGGCGTTCTTCGAGAAACGGGGGGCGAAGTTCAGCGGCAGCTGATCACAGCGAATCGAACGAGCCGAAGTCGCTGTCGTCGAAGTAGAACGAGAAGCCGTGTCCCTTCTTCTTCTCCATCGTCGTGCCGTCGACCGGGCACTTGTACGTCTCATCTTTCTTGTCGTCGGGGACGCGCAGGCTGGCGCCGTCCTTCGGGCAGACGAACAGCGTGCCGGCGCTGCGCTCTCGCATGCGCGGCATGCGCGGAAGGTGCTCCAGCTTCGGTATCACCAGGTCGTGGCCGTTGATGATGATCCGCTCACGATCGCCGCCGCGGTTGATGCTGATGTCGCCGTCGCCGTCGCGCGTGACCTTGATCGTGCGCGACTCGCCCGCGCCTTCGATCTTGATGTTCACCGAGTCGCCGTCGCGCGTCACCTTGATCGTCGTGCCGTCGTCGGTCAGCGTCTTCGTCTCACCGTTCTTCATCGACGACGGCGTGACGGTGATGGCGGTCGATGCATATGCGGCCGCGGCGACGACGAGCGCCGCGAGAATCAAAACGACTTTCTTCATGGAAATGCCTCCTTGCCGCGTTGGACGACGGAGGCGGACGGCGGTTAGCCGGATCGCGCCACGTATCCTCAAGAAACGCCACCCGCCCGTGATGACGTCGCTGAGCTCGACCTTACGTTTTGGACGATTCCTGGCTCGGACTCAAAAACTACAACGGCTCCGATGGTGTGGTGGGTAGTCTATTCGGTTGGCAGGAAGCCACTACTTGCGCTTTCCCATGCGATCCATCGACTTCATCATCGGGTTGTCGACTTTCGTGTAGCCGGCGGGGATCTCGAACACCGCCGCGGGAATCGGTCCGTACTTCACGGTGGTCACTTCCGTGACGATCACGGACTTGTGTCCCATGATGTCTGTCGTCGTTGTGGTGGCCAACGGAAAGCCCTTCATCTTCTTGAACTGTTCCTGCATCTTCAGGGCACTCTTCGCCATTGGACCCATGGCCGCCATCATGGTTTTCATAGTATCCGCGAAGCCCTTGTACGTATCCCACGCCGCCGCCGGGTATTTCAGCTGGGTCGTCACACACTCCTCTGACTTCGAAAACTGCCCGATGGCCACTGTCCAGTTGTCGCAGTCATAGCCGGCGATCTTTCGCGACGTGCCACTCTTCTCCACAATGACTTCGAACATTCCTCCCATCATTTTCTCCATCTGCGCCTTTTGCTCAGGAGGGAGGTTGTTCATTTGCTCCTGCGCTTTCTTCATCTCCGGGCTGTTCATTTGTTCCTGCATCCTTGAGTTCATCGCCTCAATGTCGTGACGGGTAATGATGTAGTAAGTCTTCTTTGTCGTATCGAGCGCCGTCATGTCGCCGGTCTTGAGGTCGAGAATCATCTCTTTGCCATCGCCATGAGACATCCTGACGTGGTCGCCAGAGATGTAGCTCGCCGAGCTTTGTGGCGAGCCGGCGTCGCGAGTGACCTTAGACAGGATCGTGAGATCGTCAGCGAGGCCAGGAAGGGCAGCGGCAAGGAGGAGGGCGGAGATCGTGAGTCGCATGGCGCTCATTATAGCCGTCGGACAGTCCTGCAAAATCAGCCGCTCCCGCTGGTTGCCCGAAACCGCCTAACTATCCGCAGAAGCTGGCACGGTCCGGTTTCGGCCCGTCGGCCGAGCCGCTTAGCGCCTGCTCCGTTAGGCGCGCTACGATTAATGCCGATACAATGAAGGTGTGAGTTCCGAGCTCCCTCATGGGGCGGGGTGCATCGGATGTGATGATGGCTTTGTGTCCGGTTTGATGGGCCGTCTCCGTCGCGACCACGCATCGCTCATCAGTCATGTCGACGATTCCGTTCTGCGTTTGCGCATCATGGCTGCGGTGAGCCGAGCGTTGTCACACGGATTGGCGGCGCGTGCTGCCATCACGCAGTTCGTAACCCTTATGTTCGCTCTCGAGCCGGACTTTGCTGGTCGCTTTCGGGTTCGCGAGCGACTCAGCCGGGCAGCATCGCTCGATGAAGGGATTCTGAATCTTCCTTCAGGCAGTCATCCGAATTGCTGGTATCGCGCCGACCCGGCCTCGGTTGAACTCGCGTGGCTGTCTTTGTTGAGCCATGAAGATTCACTGAATCATCCGGATATCACACCGAGCGAACAGAGCGATTGCGACGATATCGTGCCGGCTCAGCTCTCCGATCATTACGGCTTCCAATTGGATGCTCCCTACGTCGGGACCCCAGACGAAGTGGTGTGGCAAATGTTGCAAATGGCTCAAGTCGGATCACTTGATACGGTAATGGATCTCGGGTCAGGTGACGGTCGCATTGTCATCACTGCAGCGCAGCACTTCGGAGCCAGAGGAATTGGCGTTGACATCAATCCGGAGAGTATCGAAAGTGGCCGGTGCGCCGCCGAACGTGCAGGTGTCTCCAACCGGGTGAAATTCATACGCTCAGATCTGTTCGATGTTGACGTTTCAGAGGCGACGGTTGTCACTTTGTACCTTTTGCGTCATGTCAATCTCGAGCTCCGAGACCGCCTTCGGAATGAGTTACGTCCTGGCGCACGCGTTGTGTCACGTCATTTCGATATGGGAGATTGGGAACCCTATCTCCAATTTGGCGAAACGTCCGACAGAATCTATTGCTGGCGCATCGAGAGTCGGTGACCTGAAGAAGGCCAGTCCAATCAACGCTGCCGGCCGTGCCGGCTATTTGTGCTCGGACACGAAGCGGGCCACGACGATCGTCTGATCGTCCTTTTGCGGCGCGCCGGAGGCGAAGCTCTCGACCGCCGCGGCGATCCGGTCGCAGATGACGGCCGGTGCCGCGTCGATGTTCTCGCGCAGCACCGCCTCGAGCCGGTCGTTCTCGAATTCATCGCCGGCCACGTTCTCCGCCTCGGTGATGCCGTCGCTGTAGAGCACGACGAACGAGCCTTTCGGGAAGGGACGGCGCTGCGTCATGTAGCGCGAGTTCGGCAGGATGCCGACCGGCAGACCGTGCGATTTCAACGTCTCGATCACGCCGTCGCAGACGATGTACTGCGGGTTGTGGCCGGCGTTCACGAACTCGATCGTCTCCTGCTCGCGATCGATCGACACCATCGCCAGCGTCACGAACTTGTTCTCCGCCGACCAGCGGTGAATGTGCTTGTTCAGCTCCGTTGCCACGTCCCCCAGCTCGCGCTCCTCGGCGAAGAGCAGCTGCACCGCGGCGTGCAAGGCGGAGACGAGGAGCGCGGCCGGCATCGACTTGCCGGAGACGTCGGCGACGAGCAGTGTCACGACTTCATCGCGCTCGAAGAAGGCGTGATAGTCGCCGCCCACCTGCTTCGCCGGACAGGAGAACGACTTGATCGGCAGCCCTTCGACGTTCGGGATCGACTTCGGAAGGATGTCGCGCTGGATCGTCGCCGCCAGGTCGAGCTCGCGCTGCATGGCCTGCTTCTCCAGCGCGTCGCGATGCAGCCGCGCGTTCTCGAGCGCGATCGCGACCTGGTTGGCGAAGAGCGAGAGCAGCCGCATCTCGTTCGGCTCGAACGTGCCGACCCCTTCGCGCGTCTCGCGATCGGCGGCGGCGAGCACGCCGATCGTGGCGTTGTTTCCCTTGATCGGCAGCATGACCACGAGGCCACCGTCGAGCGTCACGGCATCGGGGCTCGACATCAATCGCGCCGCCAGCTCGTCGTCGAGCGGCGGAAAATCGTTGAAGGCTCGATAGAGCTTGAACTGATCGCCATCCCGCAGGAACAGCGCGGCGCGGCCGGCGTTCGTCAGAGAGATCATCCGGAAGAGGACTTCATCCGCCAGCTCGTCGACATTCAGCGTCGCGGCAATCGAGAGTCCGATGTCGTACAGCGATTCGAGCTCCAGGAGGCGCGACTTGAGCTGGAAGTCGCCTTCGCGCATCTCGAGCATGAGGCGCTGATTCGTCAGGAACGCGTTCAGGTACGACGCCGCAACGAACGCGAGCTGGAGGTCGTCTTCACCGAGCTCGACTTCGGAAGAGAGGGCGACGAGTCCGGTCGTATCGCGATGTGCGCGGATCGGAAGGACGACGCGCGGTCGGGGCTCGAGGGGAAGAAAGAAATCGCTCGTCGGCTCCGCCGGCAGCTCGATCTCGAGCAGCTCGGGAGCGAAGCAGAGGTCCGACTTCGCGGCGAGCCGCAGACCGCCCGCATCCCGCAGATAGACGGCCCCGATTCCGAACGGCGTGTTGCGTGCGAACGCCTCGAGGATCAGCGGCGCATGCGATCCCTGGGCAGCGCGCTCGAGGTGCTGGAGATCGGAGATGAAATTGGAGAGCCGGAGCACGGGGAGAGAATACCAGTGCTGAGTGCTGAGTCCTGAGTGCTGAGTAACGCTCGGCTCAGCACTCAGCACTCAGAGCTCAGCACTCGTCAAGCGGCCAGCCCCAGCTCCGCGATCGCGCTCTCTTCCGAATCGAAGATCTTCGCGTAATTGGCCAGACCCATGATGTGGAAGGTCTTGTAAATGACGGGGGTCAGGCAGCAGAAGGCGACGCGGCCGTTGCGCTCGATGGCCTTTTCGATGATCTCGATGAGGATGCTGATGCCGATGGAGTTGACGATCTTGGTCTCGCGGAGGTCGAGCAGCAGCGTGCGCACGCCCTGGTCCATCAGTTCGTAGGCCCGGGTGGCGATCTCCTCTCCTCCGACATTGTTGATGTAGCCCTTGGTATGGAGGATGGCGCCGTCCTGGCCACGGCGTTCGACCGCGAGTCTCAATTCGTCCGTCATGATGTCTTTCCGTACTTCACCATGTGAATCGTGGTCCCGTCGGGGGTCGACGTGATGTCCACTTCGTCCATGTGCGCTTCGATGATCTGCAGACCCCATCCACGCTTGTGCGCGGGGCCGAGCGTCCGCCGGCGGGTACGGGCTTCACCGAGATCGAAGCCGCGGCCGTGATCGGAAATCCAGACGTCGATCCGGGGATTGCCGTCGCTGCTCGCGACGCCGAGGCATCTTACATAGATGCGGTTATCGACGCTACCGGAGTGCTCGCGAGCGTTGATGCAGGCCTCGATGATCGCATGCGTCATCTCGTCGACCTGGTCTGACGGCATCCCCAGCTCCCGAGCCAGATTGCCGGCCGCGCGTGCGGCTGCAATCTCGATGTCGGGAACCATCGGGAGCATCAGCTCCATCTGCCGCTCGGCGGCTGCGGTCATGGCACGCATCTCCTCCGGCGACGAGCTAAAAGGACAGGAAGACGGCGGTGGCGGTCTTGATCCAGGTCGGGATTCCGCCGAGCTGTTCGAGCGCCAGCAGTGCGAAGGTATTGACCGCAAGAACGGCCGGCAATGCCCAGCTCGCCGGCAGAGCCGACTCGAGTTTGGTGACGCGGGACTGAGCGATGTTGTTCATGGATGCCCCCTTTGATCGGGACTCTCCAAGAGCAACCCAGCTGCCACCCCTGCCACATCTCGTGCAACTCTCGTAACCTCTTCGTGCAGCGTAGTTTACAACAAGCCAACCGGATTTCGTTCTTGTTACTTGATTGTGGCGTTTTGGGACAAAGCGGTGGAGTGATAGAGCGATAGAGCGATAAAGGCTTCACCATCTGACAGTTACTAGTGAACGTCCCAATTTGTCTCTTGCGTGGCAATTTGGGACAACTCGACCCGTTTTCGATACAACGTCTTCCGGTCGACCCCAAGTATTTTCGCCGCCTTCGACATGTTCCCCTTCGTGAACGCCAGCACTCGGGCGATGTAACGCGCCTCGAGCTGGTCGAGCGTCGGGAGGTCGCCGGAGAGCTCGCGGGGGTCGGCGGTCGCTGACGGATCGTCGGGCAACAGCAGATCGCCCGGGTCGATCACCGGATCGACGGTCAGCGCCAGCGCCCCCTCGATCAGGTTCTCCAGCTCGCGGACGTTGCCGGGAAACGGATAGCGCATCACCTTCTGCAGCGCTTCCTGCGTGATCCGCACGTCGGTCAGCCCCTCGCGCTTGCCGTACTTGTCGAGGAAGTAGCGGACGAGCTTCGGGATGTCGTCCTTTCGCTCGCGCAGCGGCGGGAGAACGATCTCGACGACCTTCAATCGATAGTAGAGGTCCTGGCGGAACTCCCCTTTCTCGATCATCTCTTCGAGCGGCCGGTGGGTGGCGGTGAGGATGCGGACGTCGATCGGGATCCGCTTCCGGCCGCCGAGCTTCTCGATCTCCCGCTCCTGCAGCACGCGCAGCAGCTTGGCCTGCAACGTGATCGGGATGTCGCCGATCTCGTCGAGGAAGACGGTCCCGCCTTTCGCCAGCTCGAACTTGCCGGGACGGGCCTCGACACCGGTGGCGACGCCGCGCTCGATGCCGAAGAGCTCCGACTCGAGCAAGGTCTCGGGAAGCGCCGCGCAGTTGATGGCAACGAACGGACCGTCCTTGCGCGGCGAGTTGCCGTGGATCAGGCGCGCCACCATCTCCTTGCCAGTCCCCGACTCGCCGCGAATCAGGACACTGGCCTGCGAGTCGGCGACGCGCGCCACGAGGTCGATGACCCGCTGCATCTTCAGCGAATCGCCGATCATCAGGCGGTCGGAGTACTCGCGCAGCATCCGCTGCTTGAGCGAGCGGTTCTCGTCCTCGAGCGTTTCGCGCATCAGGTCGAGGCGGTGGAAGCGGCGGGAGTTGTCGACCGCCGCGCCGCCGATCGCCGCGAGCGACGCGAGAAAGCGAAGGTCGTCGGCGGCAAACGTGCCGCTCCCCGCCCCGCGCTCTTCCTTGCCGCCGACGCCGATGACGCCGACGATCGTGTCGCCGGCGATGAGCGGCGCGAGGAGCATCTCGCTCCCCGCCTGCCCGGCGAACTTCGACACGGTGACCGAGATCGGCTCGCGCGAGGCGATCACTTCGCGCACCGGCGGCTCGGTCAGCAGCAGCGCCGGATCGGCGAGCTGCTCGAGTCCGAAGCCGTAGAACTGCTGGATCCCGAGCCGCTCGTCGAGTGAGAAGACGAAGCCGTTCGCCGCGTCGAGCACCGCGATCGCGCGCTGCACGACCTCCTCGAGGAGCTCGTTCTCCGGCCGCGACGCGTTCAGCGCGCGGCCGACGTCGTAGAGCGCCTCGAGTTGGAGGAGCTTGCGGCGAAGTTCGAAGTTAGTTGATGGCATGGTTGCTAGGTTGCTGGGTTGCTGGGTTGCTCGGTGCACACCAAGCAACTAAGCAACCTAGTAACTCAGAAACCCTACGCTTTCCCCCCGGCTTTGCGACACTCCCCCAGCAAAAAATCGCAATTCCACGCGTGATAAAACGGCTTGTCGAGGGCGTAGATTCTGATGAAGCGCGTCGACGCCTCGTCGTAGCGGCCGAGCTTCATCTCGGTTCGCCCGAGAAAATAGAGGGCGCGGACGGTGCGGGGATCCTCCAGATTCGCCTCGGCCAGTTCCGAGAATCGCGCCGCGGCCTGCACGAAATCGCGATGCTGGTAGGCGCAGAGCGCGACCGAGTAGGCGTCGGTGCGGCCGCAGGTCGTCGGCGGCGCGGCGCCGGCGAATGGAGCGGCGGCGGCGAGCAGTGCGAGAATGACGGCGTTGCGAATCACCACATCATTATGCGGCTAGGAATCGCGGGAGGCGGCCGCGCGGCGTGGGCCTTCGGGTCGGCGTGGCGGCGGATCGGGTGGCCGATCGCAGGCGTCTGGCTGCGCGAGGAGTCGCGGAGCGCGGTCGCCGACCTGCTCGAAACACCGCGCCGCGACCTCGCGGAACTGGCCGATCGGACCGATCTGCTCCTCCTCGCGGTGAGCGATCGCGCCATCGACGAAGTCGCGAACCAGATCCCCGAAACGAACGCCATCATCTTCCACGCCAGCGGCTCGCTCACATCGATCCGCGGCGGTTTCTCGCTCCATCCGCTGCGCGCCCTGCCGCCCGCCGGCACGCCGTCCGACCTCGCCGGCGCGCTGCTCGTGTTCGAAGGAAATCATCGCGACGTCGCGGAAAAAATCGCGGCGGCCATCGGCGCGCGCTTCGCCTCGATCGATGCGAAACAGAAGGCGCTGTATCACGCCGCCGCGGTCTTCGGCTCGAACTACGTCGCCGCGGTGATCGACATCGCGCAGCGGCTGATGGAGCGGGCGGGCATCGACGATGTGCGCTCCGATCTGGTCGATCTGGCCGGGTCGGCGATCGGCAACTGGAACGGCCAGGCGGGGCCGGAGCGCTTCACCGGCCCGGCGGCGCGCGGCGATCGGGCCACGATCGAGCGCCACATTGCAGCCCTTGCGGCCCTCGCGGCCGACCCGCAACTCGCGCCGGTGTACGAACTTCTGGCGGAGTACATCGCCGGAACGCGCCTTGCTCATGTCGAGTAGCGGGTGCTACGCTTGAAGCCCCGTTTCGCCGTGACTACGGAGCCTTAGAGATCGATGGTCTTCTTCAATTACGCGACGATGCAGATGGCCGCGAAGATCGTCTATTACGGTCCGGGTCTCTGCGGAAAGACCACGAATCTGCACCACATCTACGGCAAGACTTCGCCGCAGAGCCGCGGTGAAATGGTCAGTCTCGAGACGGAGACGGATCGCACGCTCTTCTTCGATCTGCTGCCGATCGACGTCGGCGTGATCGGCGGCTTCAAGACCCGTCTGCAGCTCTACACGATCCCCGGCCAGGTCTTCTACAACACAACGCGCAAGCTGGTGCTCAAGGGCGTCGACGGCATCGTCTTCGTCGCCGATTCGCAGCTGGCGATGCTCGACGCGAACGTCGAGAGCTTCAAGAACCTGAAGGAAAACCTCGCCGAGATCGGCCTCGTGATCGATGAGCTCCCGCTCGTCCTCCAGCTGAACAAGCGCGACCTCCCGAGCATCGCCTCGGTCGACGCGCTGCTCGACACGCTCGACGCCGACCGGAAATACGAATGGGTGGAGGCCGTGGCGTCGAAGGGCGATGGCGTTTTCGAGACGTTGAAGACGATCTCGAAAGCGACGCTCCGGACGTTGCGCCGCCGCATGACCGGCGCGGAAGAGCCGGCCCGTTCCGGGCAGCGCCGCGACACCGGCGCGTTCCGCGTCCGGACCGACGAGCCGAGTCCGTCACGCACGATCGCCCAGGCGATGCCGCTTCCGGCGCCGGCGGTGCAGGCTCCGGAGCCCGTCTCGACGGCGAAGATTCCGGCGTTCAATCCAGGAGCAGCCGCCGCCGCGACCGTCGCTCCGCAGCCGGAACCGGCGCCGGTGTTCACGCCGCTGCCCGAGCCGGAGATCGAGATGGTCAGCGCCGACGACGAGGTCTTCCCCGACTCGACGCTCGGCCGCGCGGCTGATGCCGTGCCGTCCGACATCCTGAGCGGCGTCCCGGTGGCCGACGCTCCGCTGACCGCCGAGGCGATCGAGTTGGAAGAGCTTCCGGCGCCGACGCAATACATCCCGCCGCCTCCCGCTCCGCCCGAGCCGGAGATCGATTTCAGCCAAACCGAGAAGCCGGCGAAGGTCGCGGAAGTGAAGCACGTGAAGGTGCGCTCGTCGGTCGACATCATGGCCGAGCTGGAGTCGCTGCGGAAACGCGCCACGACGCCGAAAACGCCGCTGCCGAAAAAAGAAATCGCCATCGAGGTCCCCAAACCCGCGCCGCCGCCCCCCGCGCCGGCCGCCCCCGCGCCCCGTGAGATTCACCGATCCGTCTCACTGCAGGCCGCTCCCGGCATCCTGGCCCGCACCCGCTCCGTCCGACTTACGGTATCCTTTGAATCGAACGACGGGACCATGCAGACCGAGGCGCACTCGATAGAGCTCGATCAGTCGGCGGACGTCCAGTCACTATCGGTCGATCTCAAAATCGTGTAGGACGACCTCTTCAGGTTGTCCAGGTCGGGAGGTGCGGATGAAGCTGTTGCGCGGCTCAGTGCTGTTCGCCACGCTGCTGTCGCTCGCCTGTGCGAGCGCCCCCACTCCCCCTCCGCAGCCGGTTCCGATCATCCCCGCGAGCACCGTCAAATCGGACTTCCACAACTCCAGGATCGACTTCGAGCAGGTCTACGCCGACATCGTCGCGCACGAGCAGAAACCGGTGAACCTGCCGGTCGTCGACGTCGAAGCCGTGAAGTCGATTCCCCTGCCCGAGCATCACTCGATCAATTCAGCCGTCGCACTTTTCTCCGGTGAGCTGCGGGGCGACATCCAGACCTACCTGACCCGCTCGTCGAAATATCGCGGGCTGATCGAGAAGGCGCTGACCGATCTCCAGTTGCCGAAGGGCATCGCTTATCTGCCGGTGATCGAGAGCGGTTACTCGCCGACGATGACGTCGAAGAGCGGCGCGCACGGCATCTGGCAGTTCATGCCCGACACCGCGCGCGAGTACGGCCTGCGCGTCGATTGGTGGGTCGACGAGCGCGCCGATCCGGAGCTCTCCACGCGCGCCGCGGCGCAATACATCAAGGATCTCTATCGCGAGTTCAACGACTGGTCGCTGACGCTCGCCGCGTACAACTGCGGTCCCGGCCGCATCCGCCGCGCGCTCGCCGACACCGGCGCGAAGTCGTTCTGGGAGCTGGTCGATCAGGCCGCGGTGCCGAGGGAAACGCGCGGCTACGTCCCCACGTTCTTCGCCACCCTGATCATCGCCGGCGATCCATCCTCCTACGGTTTCACCCTCGGGCCGGACGAGACGAATGACGCGAAGACGGTGGAGCTCGAAGGACCGCTGTCACTCCGCTATCTCGCCGGCGTGGCGCGGACCGACGAGTCGGTGCTGCGCAACCTGAATCCCGAATACCGTCACGGCGTCCTGCCCCCCGGCCGCTCGATCGTGCGCGTGCCGGCGAAGGCCGCGGACGTCGTCGTGGCCCGCGCGACGACGCTGAAGAACGACGACGAGAACATCGCCGTCTGCTCGTTCACGCTGCGCGAAGGACTCACGCTCAAGCGCCTGGCGCGCGCGATCGGCACCGACGTCGACACGATCCTGGCGATGAACAACCTGTCGTCGTCGAAGAAGGCGCGCGAAGGGCAGCTGCTCTACCTCCCCGTTCGCGCCCGCGAGCTCGGCTCGATGCTCGCCCACGCCGACGACGAGGTCTACTACGCCGTTCGCCGCGGCGACACGCTCTACTCGATCGCGAAACGGCATCACCTCTCAGTCGAGGACCTGCTCGATCTCAACGACCTCCGCCGCGGCCACAAGCTGCACGCCGGCGAGAAGCTCCGCGTGTCGGCACCGCGCGCGCTCACTGCCGGCGGCGGCATGTGACAAGCGGTTGCATGGTTGCTGAGTTGCTGGTTGCTCGGTCCCACCCAGCAACCGAGTAACCTAGCAACCCAGCAACCATGCAACCATGCTCCTCCTCCTCCTCCTCACCGTCATCTTCTCCGACCCCGCGAAAACGAAGCCGCTCTTCATTCCCGCCGAGGCGTTCAACGCTCCGCGTCGCTTCGGTCTATCGAAAACGGCGCTGGCGCAGATCGATCGCGACATGACTGCATCGCTCGAGGCGCGGCGCGCGATCGGCGACGAGGCGGGATGCGCGACGGCCGAAGCGCAGCCGCGCGGCGACGTCGATGCGAGCGGCACGGTCATCGAGGTCACCGCGGGATGGAACGCAGACCGGCACCTCGTCACGACGCTGGCGCGCGTCCGATTGACGAGCGGCGTAGAGGTGCTCGTCGAGTTTCCGTTCGGCTCGATGCAGCTTGGCCGCACGACCTGGTGCACGGGAGATATGCGGCTGAAAGCGGGTGATGCGATCGCGTTCAACGCGAAGCGTGCGGCGAGCGAACCGCCGCGCCTGATCGCCACGCCGGTTCATCGTCCTTGAAATGGTTACACCCGGATGCTAGTTTCGCCGGTCACCATGGCTGATCCGAGTGACTACAAGAAGACCCTGAACCTCCCGCAAACGTCCTTCGCAATGAAGGCCAACCTGCCGCTGAACGAGCCGAAGCGGCTCGAGCAGTGGCGCGACATCGATCTCTATCGCCTGATCCGCGAGAAGTCGGAAGGACGTCCGAAGTTCGTCCTGCACGACGGACCTCCGTACGCGAACGGCCGCATTCACATCGGCCACGCGCTCAACAAGATCATCAAGGACATCGTCGTGAAGTCGAAGACGATGTCGGGCTTCGACTCGCCGTACGTGCCGGGATGGGATTGCCATGGCCTCCCGATCGAGTCGGCCATCGAGAAGGAGCTCGGCTCGAAGAAGCGCGAAATGAGCCCGGGCGACGTCCGCCGCGCCTGCCGCGAATTCGCCGCCCGCTATCTCGACATCCAGCGCGAGGACTTCATCCGCCTCGGCGTTCTCGGCGACTGGTTCGATCCGTACTCGACGATGTCGTACGACTACGAAGCGACGATCGCCGGCGCCCTCGGGCGCTTCATCCGCACCGGCATGGTCTACAAGGGCCTCAAGCCGGTGCACTGGTGTACATACGACCAGTCGGCGCTCGCCGAGGCCGAGGTCGAGTATGCGGATCACACGTCGCCGTCCGTGTACGTGCGCTTCAGGATGATCGACGAGTCGGTGAAGCAGCTCGGCCTGCCGATCGAGAAGCCGCTCTACGCCATCATCTGGACCACGACACCCTGGACGCTGCCGGCCAACCTCGCCATCGCGGTGAAGCCCGACTTCGACTACGACATCGTCGAGCACGACGGCACGAACTACATCATCGCCGACGAGTTGGTGAAGACGGTGACGTCGAAGGCCGGCTGGGGCGACGACTACAAGGTCGTCAAGACGTTCAAGGGCTCGTCGCTCGAGCACCTCCGCTATCAGCACGCCTTCCTCGAGCGCGAAGGGATCTTCGTCCTCGGCGATTACGTCACGCTCGACGCCGGAACGGGACTCGTGCACACCGCACCGGGCCATGGCGCCGACGACTTCAACACCGGACGCCGCTACGGACTCGACATCTACACGCCGGTCAACCATCGCGGCGAATTCACGCCCGACGTTCCGCACTGGGCCGGCATGCACGTCTTCAAGGCGAATCCGAAGATCGTCGAGCTGTTGCGCGAGACCGGAGCGCTCGTCGCCGGCGAGCAGATCACGCACTCGTATCCGCACTGCTGGCGCTGCAAGAACCCGATCATCTTCCGCGCGACGGAACAGTGGTTCATCTCGATGGATACGCGTGTCATCCCGAGCCCCGCAGAGGGCGAGGGATCCGTAGCATCGGGCGATGCGCGTGTGGGCGACGGGTCCTTCGGCGTCTCCGCGCCTCAGGATGACACTCTTCGCGCCGCCGCCTTACGCGAGATCCACAAAGTCACGTGGTACCCGACGTGGGGCGAGGAGCGGATGAGTGGGATGGTCGAGAACCGCCCCGACTGGTGCATCTCGCGCCAGCGGCTGTGGGGCGTCCCGATCACCGTTCTCTATTGCGATTCATGCGCGGAACCGGTCACTTCACCCGAGCTCTTCGCAAAAGTCGTCGAGACGTTTTCGAAGGAAGGGGCGGACGCCTGGTACGACCGCTCGCCGAACGACTTCCTTCCGGACGGCTACGCCTGCGCGAAGTGCGGCGCGAAGGAGTTCCGCAAGGAGACCGACATCCTCGATGTCTGGTTCGACTCCGGCTGCTCGCACGTGGCCGTGCTGCGCAAGCGTCCCGAGCTGACCTGGCCCGCGGCGCTCTACATCGAGGGACACGATCAGCATCGCGGCTGGTTCCAGTCGTCGCTGCTCGTCGGCACCGGCATCGAAGGCGGCGCACCGTTCAACGGCGTCGTCACCTGCGGCTTCATCGTCAACGAGTCGGGCGAGAAGATGTCGAAGTCGGGCAAGTCGCTCTCGCCGCAGGATGTGATCAAGCAAAGCGGCGCTGACATCCTCCGCATGTGGGTGGCGTCGGTCGACTACACCACCGACATCCCGTTCGGCCCGCAGCTGCTGACGCGCATCGGCGAGACCTATCGCAAGATCCGCAACACCGCACGCTATCTGCTGGCGAACCTCAGCGACTTCGATCCGGCGAACGCCGTGCCGGTCGAGCAGCTGGAGCCGATCGATCGCTGGATCCTCGGCCGCGCGGTCAGCATCTTCGAGCGCTGCAAGCAGGCGTACGACGAGTATCAGTTCCACGTCGTCTATCACCGCATCCTCGAGCTCTGCACCGTCGATCTGTCGCAGGTCTACCTCGACATCTCGAAGGACACGGTCTACATCGAAGCGCCCGACTCGCCGCTCCGCCGCTCGGCGCAGACGGCGATGGACCTGATCCTGCGCGGCCTCGTCGCGTACATGGCGCCGATCATGTCGTTCACGGCCGACGAGATCTACGAAGCGCTGCCGGGACCGAAGGCGAAGTCGGTGCACGTCGCCGATTTCCCGAAGTACGCGGCGATGCCTGAGGATGCGTCGTGGGATGCGCTGTTCCGCCTTCGCGAGGAAGTGACGAAAGTGCTCGAGAGCGCGCGCGCCGCGAAACAGATCGGGCAATCGCTCGAGGCCGACATCGTGCTCTACACCGACGCTAAGTTCCCGGCCGGCGTCGATCTGTCGAAGGTCTTCATCGTGTCGCACGTCGACATTCATCCCGCCTCGGAAGCGAGCGGCGATGTCGTCGAGATCGAAGGGCTCGGGAAGATCGGGATCGGCATGACACCCGCACGTGGAAAGAAGTGTGGACGTTGCTGGAACTACCGTGACGAGGTTGCGAACGATGGAGAGCTGTGCGCGAGATGCACAGAAATCGTTGCAGTGCTTTCCGGTGAAACGCCCACTGTTTAGCGTGTTACCCTAAAGTTTTGAAGGAGAAGCAATGAAAGCGAAAGCACTCAAGAAGAAAGTAACCAAGGCCGCCGAGGCCGCGGTCAAGGATGGGAAGAAGGTCGTGAAGAAGGCCGTCAAGGACCTCAAGAAAGCGGCCGCTCCCAAAATAAAAGAGCTGAAGAAAGCGGTGGCCAAGGCCGCCGAGCCGAAGGTGAAGCAGGCCAAGAAGCAGCTCGCCAAAAGCGTCGACGACGCGAAGGAAGCGCTGAAGGACGGCCTCAACGCCTCGGCCAAGAAACTGAAGAAGGCGGCGAAGGCAATCTAGTCTGCGCTACGCCGATCTTCATCTCCACACGTACCACTCCGATGGTACGCGCTCGCCGCGCGAGGTCATCGATCTCGCGCGCGAGCGAGGTCTCGAAATCGTCGCCATCAGCGACCACGACAACACCGCCGCCTTTTTCGAGATCAAGTCGCACGCCGACGCCACGGGTGTCACGCTCGTGCCGGCCATCGAGCTCTCCTGCGGCTTCGAAGGCGTCGACATCCACGTCCTCGCCTACGCCTTCGATCCGACCGACGAGCGGATCGAGGAGCGCCTGCGCGGCTTCCGCGCCGGGCGCCATCGCCGCGGATACGCGATCGTCGAGCGGCTGCGCAAGCTCGGCTACGACATCAGCGCCGAGCGCGTCGACCAGCTCGCCGCGGGCGGCGCGATGGGACGTCCGCACGTCGCGCGCGTGCTCGTCGAGGCGGGCTATGTCGCGTCGGTCTCCGAGGCGTTCGACAAGTTGCTCGGAACCGGGAAGCCGGGGTTCGTCGACAAGGAGCGCTTCCGGATCGATGAAGCGGTCGCGCTGATCCAGGGCGCAGGCGGCGTGACCTCGATCGCCCATCCATCGCATTACCCGAATCATCCCGAGCTCGTGCCGCGACTCCTCGATCAGGGCATCGACGGCATCGAAGTCTTTCATCCCGACGTCCCCGACGAAGACCGCGAGCGCTACACGAATCTCGCGCGCTTCCGCGGCAAGCTGGTCACCGGCGGCTCCGACGATCACGGCACGGTGAAGACGACCGAGACGCTGGGTACGGTGAAGGTGCCGGAGACTCTGATCGGCGCGATTCTGGAACGGCTCTAATTCCTCCCGGATCAGCGCACTTCGACGTCGAAGTAGGTATCGGGGAACGGCTCGTTGGCGAGCGTGAAGTGCCACCACTCGTACTCGTAGTAACGGAAGCCGAACTTCTCCATCACCGATTTCAAGAGCAGTCGATTGCGCCGCGCCTCGGCGGAGATGTTCGGATTCGCCGTGTGCGCGAGCTCGTCGAAGAAGTCGTACGTCGTCCCCATGTCGAGTCCGACGATGGTGAGATCGACCGTGCTGCCGCGCGTGTGGCCCGATTTCTCCGCGATGTAGCCGAGCTTGAATGCGTCGCGCTTGTCGACGCGCGGATAGAACTCTTTCTTCATCTTCTGATCGTTGACGTCCTTCGCCCAGGCGATGAAGTCGTCCACCGCGCGCTGCGGCCGGTAGCAGTCGTACACCTTCAGCGACATCCCGTAGATCTTGAGCTCGGCCTGCACTTTACCGAGGGCGCCGGCGGCCTCGGGGGTGAGAAAGCACTTCTCCGCGTGATAGCCGGTGACCGGACGCCCGACGAAGTTGTGACTCGTCGCATACCGCGCCTCGACGGCGATCGTCGGATCGACGCTGCGGATCTCCACGAAGTTCTGAGCGAACGCCGAAGCGGCGACGAAACAGGAAAGGACCAGAATGCGTTTCATGGCGAATAGATAGCAGAAAACAGATAGCAGATAGCAGTAGAGCCCTCGCGACCTGCTATCTGCTGTCTGCTATCTAACAATATGCCGAACCTCTCCGAGATCTGGCCAGCGATCGAGCGCGTTGCGCGCGCGCACGGCGTCATCCGCCTCGGCGCGAGCGAGCTCGACGACGAGCATGCGGAGTTGTTCGAGCAGTGGATCGCGCGCCGCGATCACGCGTCGATGTCGTACCTGGCGAAGAACGCCGCAATCCGCAGCGATCCACGCACACGATTTCCGTGGGCGAAGTCGGTGATCACGATCCTCGTGCCGTACGCGGCCGATCGTCCCGATGCTCCACCCGACGCGTTGTCGCAGCACATCGCGCGCTACGCACTCGGCGATGACTATCACGAGGTCCTCGACCGCATCCTCCGCGCGATCGAGCAGGTGATCGAAGGACAGACGTGGCGCTACGTCGATACCGGTCCGCTCTCCGATCGCGCTTACGCCGCACAAGCCGGCCTCGGGTGGATTGGCAAGAACGCGATGCTGATCAACGAGCAGATCGGCTCGTACACGTTCATCGGCACGCTGCTCACGTCACTCGAGAACGACATCGCGCAGCAGGCAGTCGCCGACCGCTGCGGCACGTGCACGCGTTGCCTCGAGGCCTGTCCGACCGATGCGATCCTCCCCGACCGGACCATCGCATCGTCGAAGTGCATCAGTTACGCGACGATCGAGCATCGCGGACCGCTGGAGATCGAAGTCGGATCGAATGCCTTCGGTTGCGACATCTGCCAGGAAGTCTGTCCCTGGAATCGCGATCCTGCGCCGCCGCATGAGGCGTTCGCTCCGCGCGACGAATACCGCGCCACGCCGGTCACCGATCTGCTCCGCTACGAACAGGCCGATTTCTCGCGGATGTTTCGCAAGAGCGCGGTGAAACGCGCGAAGCTGGCGGGAATGCAGCGGAATGTCGTTGCTACGAATCCGGCAGCTCGAACGCGCGACTGACGAGCGTCGGATCGATCGAGCGATCGAGGTACTCCCACACCGCCAGCGCATCGGGATGATCGGCGATCGGCGGCGCGATGGCGCGCGTTTTCGGATCGGCGATCGTGATCCGCGCGCGGCGGTACCAGTGCTGCGCCTCCTCGGGATTCAGCCGCAATTCCTCGCGCACGCCATGAATGAGCAGGTACTGCTCCGCCGGAATCCCCGACGCTTCGATCGCCTGATATGACGGCGCGAGCTGGCGCGCGCGAGCCCGGATGATCTTCAACTTCAGGCTCAGCGAGCGCGTGTCGAACGTGGCGCGATTCATCTCGCACAGCTGCCCGATGACGAGCCGCATCAGCTCCGGTTTGTCGCTGATCAGCAGCCCGGCGCGGAAGCTCGATACGCCGACCGACTTCACCGCCGACCAGACCACGGTGCCGGTGACCGTCACCTGCAGCACGCGGAACGGCGCGCTCCGGCTGACGCTGAGAAGCTCGTCGACCGCGATCCGCGCGCCATGCGCCGAGAGATCCTCGATCATCGCCGGACGGCCGTCGAATGACGCGTCGAGCGGCGGATAGACGAGGAAGCGATCGCTCTGCCGCAATTCCTCGATCCGATTCGAGCGCTTCGATGACTGGAGCTGCGCCAGGAGGGAATCGACGAGATCGGGACTGCCGTACGTCCGGACTCCCGATTCGAAGCGCCCCGGCTGCGACGCGTCGGGATGAGTCCAGACGATCACCGCCTCGAGCGATACCGGCGCCGACCGGCCGTCGACCGGCAGCTTCAGAATCCCCTTGCCGCCTGCCTCCAGCGCCTGCGTGTGCCGGAAGCGCGCCCCCCGCGAAGAGATGTCGCAGATCGCGACTTCTGCGGCGCCGAACGCGCCGGTGATCGGCGGCGAGAGCAGATACCGCTCGGCTCTGCGGAGATTTCGGGCCGGTGATTCATGCATGGGGATGGCGCTAAGCTTACGCCCCGATGCCCCGCTACTTGTGAGCTGCATCACGGAGGAACCGAGGTATGCCACGCGCTTACGACATCGTCACGTTCGACTGCTACGGAACGCTCATCGATTGGGTGTCCGGGATTCGCGAGGCGTTCGCGCAGGCGGCGGCGGAGGATGGCGTCACGATCTCCGGCGATGACGTGATCCGGCTCTACGGCGAGATCGAGCCGGTGGTCGAGAGCGATTACAAGCCGTATCGCGAGGTGCTCACCGAGACCGCGGTCCGCATCGCCGCCGCACTCGGATGGCCGCTCGCACGCGATCGCGCCGCGTTTCTCATGAACAGCCTCCCGTCATGGCGTCCCTTCGCCGATACGAATGCCGCCCTCGAGCGCATGCGCGCCGCCGGCATCCGGCTCGGCATCCTGTCGAACATCGACGACGAGCTCCTCGCCGCGACGCGCCGCCATTTCACGGTCGACTTCGATCTCATCATCACAGCGCAGCAAATGCGCTCCTACAAACCGGGGCACGCGCACTTCCTCGCCGCGCGTGAACGAATCGGCGACACGCGCTGGCTGCACGCCGCGCAGAGCAACTTTCACGACATCATCCCGACGAACGTCCTCGGCATCCCGAACGCCTGGATCAATCGCCGCAACGAACAGGCGCTGCCCGGAGGGACACCGGGGATGGAGCTCCCCGATCTGACCGCACTCGCGGATGCGCTATGAATTAGAAATGCCACCCCAATCCGACCGAGACGCGTGACGGCGGATCGTAGGCCGGGCCATCCGGCGAGCGGAGCTCCTGCTTGCCATCGAAGCGAAGCGAGAAGCGCGGCGTGAACATGAACGAAACGCCGCCGTTGATCTCGGGCGAGATCCGCGCTCCGATGTCGCGCAGGCGCGCGTTCGGATCGACGTAGCGCACGCCGACGCCGACGTACGGCTTCCAGCGGCTGCCGTTGAAGAAGTGGTACTGGCCGTCGAGGGATACCGGATACGACCGCTGGCGGTACCGGACGATCGGAACCCCGAAGTGATACGGCCCCGGCTCGTACTCGTACCATCCTTGCGAGACGACTGCGAGCTCCATCGAGACGTGTGGGGCAACGAATTTCTGGACCGCGATTCCCCAGTTCGTATCGACCGCCGTGCCGTACGACTCGTTCCACGTAACCCCGAGGTTGCTCGAGTAGGCGAAGATCTGGAAATCGTTCTTCGGTTGCTGAGCGAAGAGAGGAACTGCGAAGAGAACGACCGCGATCAACACGAAGCGCTTCATCTGAATCCTCCCGCGTTTTGCAAGGTTGGACGGCTACGCGTGAGGTGAGGTTACGTCTTGCGCGACTTCCGGATGTGACGAAAGACACGCAAGTGGGTGTGGAGAATCGCCGGGCGCACGACTCGCGCGCCCGGCGATCCGTTTCAGACGCGCTCGATGATCATCGCCGCCGCTTCGCCGCCGCCGATGCAGATGGCCGCGAGGCCGCGCTTGAGGTTGCGATCCTCGAGGGCATGCATCAGCGTCACGATCAGGCGCGCGCCGCTGGCGCCGATCGGATGTCCGAGGGCTACCGCGCCGCCGTTCACGTTCAGCTTGTCGTGCGGGATCTTCGCGTCGGCCATCGCCGCCATCGCCACGGCGGCGAATGCTTCGTTGACCTCGAAGAGATCGATGTCGCCGATGGTCATCCCGGCGCGCTGCAATGCGATCTCGATCGCCTTCGACGGCGCGGTCGTGAACCAATCCGGCTCCTGCGCGGAAGTCGCCTGCGCAACGATGCGCACGAACGGCTTGAGGCCGTGCTTCTGCGCGTACTCGGCAGAGGTGACAACGAGCGCCGCCGCGCCGTCGTTGATCTTCGAGGAGTTCGCGGCGGTCACCGTGCCGCCATCCTTCACGAACGCCGGCTTCAGCGTTCCCATCTTGTCGAGCGGAGCGCTGAACGGCTCTTCGTCATCGATGACGGTCGAGATCCCCTTCTTGCCCTGAATCTCGACCACGGCGATCTCTTTTTTGAACTTGCCGGTACGCGTGGCGTCCTGCGCGCGGCGGTACGACTCGCGCGAGAAGTCGTCCTGCTGCTCGCGCGTGAAGTTGAACTTCGACACGCAAAGCTCGGCGCAGTTCCCCATGTGCTTGTCGCCGTACGGATCCCACAGGCCGTCGTGGATCATCAGATCGAGCATCTTGCCGTTGCCCATGCGATAGCCGCCGCGAGCCTGCGTCAGCGCGTACGGCGCGTTCGACATCGACTCCATGCCGCCGGCGATGGCGATGTCGTATTCGTCGCAGCGGATGTCGTTCGCCGCGTACATGATCGACTTCATCCCCGAGCCGCAGACTTTGTTCACGGTCACGGCGCCCGCTTCGACCGGGATGCCTGCGCCGATGCCCGCCTGCCGCGCCGGCGCCTGTCCGATCGCGGCCTGCAGCACGTTGCCCATGATCACCTGCTGAATCTGCTCCGGCTGCACGCCCGAGTTCTGCAGCGCGCACTTGATGGCGATCGAGCCGAGCTTCGGCGCCGAAAGCGAGGAAAGGGTTCCGAGGAATGATCCGATCGGCGTACGTGCACCGCCGAGAATGACGATCTCTTTCATGAGAGCTCCTTGTGGTCGATTACCGCGAGCGCGGTTCTATCATTCCCGCGCGCCGGGAGCGAGGGGGTTGAACCATTCGAGACGCGGAAAGCGCGCGAAGTCGGAATCGGCGCTGCAAAGCGTGAGACCGTGCTCGATTGCGAGAGCGGCGAGGTGGGCATCGGGGACGAGGTTGCCGGTGGCGTGCGTCGCTCCGAGGAGCTTGCCGAGGATGATCGGATGTTCATCGGTCGGCTCCGGAACCCAGACCCGCCGCTGCATCAGCCATTCGAGCACCTGCTGCCATGCCGCCTGCGTGCTCAGGGGTCGCGCGAACATCCGGGCATTGGTGGCGAGACGAAGGAACGCCAGAGACGACGGCCAGGGAATGCCCACTTTCCCGGGCGAATTCAGCTGCTCCTCGAACCACTCACTCGCCACACGATGCTGCTCGAAATCCGCGAATTTCGCGTACAGCAGAATGTTCGCGTCGACGAGAATCACTTGTAGTCGTCTCCTTCGACCTCGGCGATGACTTCGGCAATGTTGTCGATGTTCAGCCGCAGCGGATGGCCCTTCACCGGTGTGATCGTGTAACGGGCAGTTGCTTTCCTGGACTGAGCGCGCTCGAGCTCATCCAGTCCGGTCCGCAGTGCGTCGTTGACGACATCCTTGAAAGGACGGGTCCGTCTCAGTCTCTCCAGCCGCGCTGCAACATCAGCCTCCAGCGTGATTGTGGTTCGCATGCATCAACTATAACGCATCATGATGCTCGCGGCAATCCCGAAGCCCTTGCGATAGAATCGCTCGCCCGGCCTTTTCTGGCCTCCGCATCACTTCAGAAGGAGTATCTCCATGCCCGTTTCCTCGATCACGGACCGCCGGATTCACGTCCAGCCGAGCGAAGTTCACAACGTCCTCGGCCGCCACATGCTGGCCGACGGTTATGACCTCGTCATGGACCTCAAAAAGTCGAAAGGCTCCTGGGTTTTCGACTCCAGGCGCGGACGCAACGTCCTCGATTTCTTCACCAACTTCGCCTCCGTCCCGGTCGGCTACAACCACCCGAAGATGGACACGCCGGAGTTCCGCGAGCGGATCGCCGACGTGGCGATCAACAAGCCCGCGAACTCCGACATCTACACGACGTACATGGCGGAGTTCGTCGAGACCTTCGCCCGCATCGCCGTCCCTCCCACGCTGAACAAGCACATGTTCTTCATCGAGGGAGGCTCCCTCGGGATCGAGAACGCCATCAAGACCGCGTTCGACTGGAAGATCCGGAAGAACTTCAAGAAGGGACTGACGAGCGAGAAGGGGACGCAGATCATGCATCTGCGCGAGTGCTTCCACGGACGCAGCGGCTACACCCTCTCGCTCACGAACACGGCCGACCCGCGCAAGACTCAGTACTTCCCGAAATTCGACTGGCCGCGCATCGACAATCCGAAGATCCACTTCCCCGCCACCGAGGAATCGCTGGCCGACGCGGCGCGCCGTGAAGAGATTGCACTGGCGCAGGCGAAGCAGTTCCTCGCCGACCGGCCCGACGAAATCGCGGCGTTCATCATGGAGCCGATCCAGGGCGAGGGCGGCGACAACCACTTCCGTCCCGAGTTCTTCCGCGCCATTCGTCAGCTCTGCGACGAGAACGACATGCTGCTGATCTTCGACGAGGTGCAGTCCGGTGTCGGCATCACCGGCAAGATGTGGTCGTTCGAGCACTACGGCGTCGAGCCCGATCTCTTCTGCTTCGGGAAGAAGACGCAGGTGTGCGGCTTCGCGGCGAACGACCGGATCTTTGAGCTCGCCGACAACGTCTTCACCGTTTCGTCGCGCATCAACTCGACGTGGGGCGGCAACCTCGTCGACATGGTCCGCTCGCAGCGCTACTTCGAGATCATCGACGAGGAGAAGCTGGTCGACAACGCGGCGAACGTCGGCGCGTACTTCATCGGCGAGCTGCAGCGCTTCGCGGAGGAGTTCCCGAACCTCGTCTCCAACGTGCGCGGCCGCGGCCTGATGACCGCGTTCGACCTCCCGAGCGGCGACGTTCGCGACGCGGCGCTCAAGGCTTTCATGGCCGCCGATGTGATGGTGCTGTCGTCAGGACACCAGTCGGCGCGCTTTCGCCCACCTCTGAATCTTTCAATGGATGAAGCGGGCGAAGGTCTGCGGCGGATGGAGAAGGCGCTCAAGACGTTGGCGTAGTGCGGCCCGGCCGGCGGCGTTGATTGGCCAAGCCACCTTCAGGCTTGTCGTCTGATGTCCGAGGGGCTGCGTCGCTTCCGGCGGCGCGGCTCCGAGACTTCAGACTTCCGACAAGCTGCGACGCGCCAGCGGCGCTTCCCAGTTCGTGTGCGGCTTCTTGTTCAGCACGAGGTAGTGCCACACCAGCTCACCGTAGCCGCGCGTGGTCATGCCGCGCTTCTCGTAGAACGGCAGGAGCAAGCGCTGCAGGCGCGGCAGGTTGTAGAACGGGACGCCGGGGAAGTAGTGATGCTCGAGGTGGAAGTTCGAGCAGAGGTAGACGACATCCCAGAACCACGAGCCTTTGATCAGCGTCGACCACTTCGCGGGATCGGACGGATCGATGTCGTAATGCTGCCCGAGGCGATTGAGGGCGAACGCGATCGGGAAGACGAGGAAGACCGGGACGACGTAGAGCTTCAGCGCGATCTGCCAGCCGAAGATGAACGCGATGGCGGCGAGCACGCCGAGCTGGAACGCGATCGTCCCGAGGCGCTCGCGTGCGATGCGCGCGCGAAGCGGCGGCTCGTAGGCCGCAGTCTCGCGCGCCGCGGCGCGGAAGTAGATCGGGAAAAGCGCAGGCGTGAAGTAGAGCGCCTTCAGCCACCGCACGTTGCGCTTCGGCGAGAGGTAGTGCCGCTTCGGATCGTCGGTATCCGACCCGAGGCCGGCGTGATGATCGAGATGCCAGCGTGTGAACTGCGAGGCGGAGATGCCGCTCGGCACGGCGTACAGCAATCCGAGGAAGCGATAGGCGCGATCGCTCGACTCGGTCAGGACCGCGCGATGCACCACCTCGTGCAGCAGGACCGTGAAGTCGAACACCGCGAAACCGGCGATGAATGCGAACGGCAGCCAGAGGTACCAGCGATCGAAATGCACTATGGCGATGCCGGAGCCGATCAACGCCGCGATGTTGGCGATGGCGATCAGCGCATGCAGCAACGGCCGCTTGCGATGCAGCTCGCGCAGCTCATCCGTTGAAATCTCCGACGCCAGATCGCGCTTGAGCTCGACGGCATGTTCGGCGTAGTAGGTCATTCGTCAATGGCTCAACAACTATTTTCCATCGGACACTCCACCCGCGACCTCGCCGATTTTCTCGCCCTCCTCATCGAGAACGACATCGGACGCCTGGCCGACATCCGCCGCTATCCCGGCTCGCGGCGCTATCCGCATTTCTCGCGCGAGTCGCTCGCGATCACGCTGCCGGCGGAAGGGATCGAGTACATCCACATACCGGAGCTGGGCGGCCGTCGCAAGCCGCTCCCCGACTCTCCCAACACCGCCTGGCGCAACGAACAGTTTCGCGCCTACGCCGACCACATGGCCACCGCCGAGTTCCGCGAGGCGATTGACAAACTGGTCTCGTCGCCGCGCCGGACGGCCTTCATGTGTGCCGAAGCGGTGCCCTGGCGCTGCCATCGCAACCTCGTGTCCGATGAGCTGACTCGGCGCGGCATCGAAGTGATTCACATCCTCGGAATCGGAGAAACGAAACCTCACTCTCTGAATCCGCACGCCATCGTCGAGGACGGTCATCTCGTGTACCGGCTATAATCGCGCTCCAGCCAGGGTATCGATCCAACTATGTCCATTGTCGAGGCTTCCAGCGTCTCAGGCGAGCGGGATCTGGTTCTCGCTGTCGACGATAACGACCAGAATCTGCAGTTGCTCGAGGAGTATCTGTGGGGCTGGGGTTATGACGTCGTCGTAGCGCGCGACGGCCGCGAGGCCGTGCAGCTCTACCCCAAGCACAATCCGTCGATCATCGTGCTCGACGTGATGATGCCGGTGATGGACGGCTATGAAGCGTGCTCGATCATCAAAGGCTCGCCCGGCGGACGGACGATTCCGATCCTGATGCTCACGGCGCTGACCGGCACGGACGACAAGATCCGCGCGCTCGAATCGGGCGCCGACGATTTCCTCAACAAGCCGATCAATCGCGAGGAGCTGCGCACGCGCATCCGCTCCCTGATCAAGATCCGCAACCTGCGCAAAGAGCTCGACTCCAGCGAGAACATCATCATGACGCTCACGAGCGCCCTGGAGAACAAGGACCCGCGCACCGGCGGCCACGTGCATCGCGTCGCGTCGTACGCCGCGCGGCTGGCCGACAAGCTCGGGATGTCGCAGGACGAGCGCGAGACGATCATCAAAGGCGCGATGCTTCACGACCTCGGGAAGATCGGCGTCCCCGATCACCTGCTGGCGAAGCGCGACCTCGATGAGCACGAGCAGGAGCTCGTGAAGATGCACACGATCATGGGCGCCTCGATCCTCGAGCCGATGCGCACCTTCCGCTCCTTCGCGCCGATCGTCCGCTGGCATCACGAGCGCTACGACGGCAAGGGCTACCCCGACGGCATCGGCGGCGAGTCGATCCCGCTCGAGGCGCAGGTGGTCGGCATCGCCAATCGCTTCGACACGATCCATCACGAGCACGGCTCGACGGAACAGGAAGCGCTGGCGCAGCTCGGACGCGAAGCCAAGGACGGCGCGTTCGATCAGGAGCTGGTCAAGCTCTTCACCACGGCGCTCGAAGAAGAGATGCCGACCGCCGCGACGACGCGCCACATGCGCGCGCGCAACGCCGCGCAGCCGCACGTGCTCTGCGTCGACGACAACCGCCTGAACCGCGATCTGATGACCGCCACGCTGAACGAGGCGGGCCTCGCTGTGACGACCGCGGAGAACGGAGCGCAGGCGATCGATCTCCTGGAAAAGAAGGCGATCGACGTCGTGCTGCTCGATCTGGTGATGCCGGTGCAGGACGGCGCGGAAACGCTGCAGATGCTTCGCGCCGATCCACGCTGGGAGTTCCTCCCGGTCATCGTGTTGACGTCGCATCGCAACAATCAGATGAGGCAGGACGCGATCGTCGCCGGCGCGGATGACTTCATCAACTACCCGCTGAACCGGCTCGAGCTGCTGACGCGCATCAAGTCGCTGCTCCGGATCAAGGACTATCACTCCGATCTCGAACAGACGCAGAACGTCATCTGCGCGCTGGCCCTCGCGTTGGAAGCAAAGGATCGCTACACGCGCGGCCACTCGCAGCGCGTCGGCGATCTGGCCCGCACGTTCGCGCTGCACCTCGGATTACCGATCGAGCACGCGGAGCGGATCCGCACCGCGGGACTGCTGCACGACATCGGCAAGATCGCCGTGCCCGAGGCGTTGCTGAACAAGCAGGGACCGCTGACGCGTGAAGAGTTCATGCGCGTCATCGATCATCCGGTCATCGGCGAGGAGATGGTCCGGCCGCTGATGACGCTCACGCAGGTGCTGAGCCTCATCCGCCATCACCACGAGCGCTACGACGGCCGCGGCTACCCCGACGGCCTGCGCGGCGACGCCATCCCGTACGAGGTCCGCCTGCTGTCGATCGTCGACGCCTACGACGCTCTCACCTCCCATCGCTCCTACCGCCCCGCGCCGCTGACGCACGAAGCGGCCATCGCCACCCTCCGCCGCGAAGCCTCGGGCGGCAAATGGGATCCGGCCATGGTCGATTCGTTCTCCACGATGCTCGGCGACACCGGCCCCGACTGGAACGCGATCACGCAACCGGTGCCGATGTTGAATTTGACGTAGTTCAGCAGTTTATGCTGCGCGTAGACGCAGCATCTCTGGTTACACCGCGCTGCTGTGTGCCATGATCCGCGCTCGAACGGAATGCCTCGCGGTGCCGCCGGAGATGCCGCGTCTGCGCGCGGCATGAACTGAGCCATGATCGTCCTCCACGACCCTCTCAAACAGACCGATCTCCCGCGCGGGTGCGTGGCCACCATTGGGAACTTCGACGGGATGCACGTCGGACATCAGGCCATCATCCGCGGCGTGATCGAGCGGGCTCGCGAGGTGGGGAAGCCTTCCGCGGTCATCACGTTCCAGCCGCATCCGCTGACGATCGTCGCGCCCGACCGCGTGCCGAAGCAGATCCTGACCCCGGCGCAGAAGGAAGAGCTGATGCGCGACATCGGCGTCGATGCGCTGATGGTCGTGCCGTTCACGCACGAGTTCTCGCGCTGGACGGCCGACAAGTTCATCGATGAATTTCTGGTCAGCGCGCTGCAGGTCTCCGAGGTGCGGATTGGACGTGATTTCTGCTTCGGCGCGGGACGCGAGGGGAATCTCGAGAAGCTCGCCGCCGCGGGCGAGCGCTCCGGCTTCGCCGTGCACGGCATCGACGACGTGAAGATCCGCGGCATTCGCGTGTCGAGCTCGATCGTCCGCGATCTGATCTCGAAGGGCGCGATGCGCGCCGTCACCCTGGCCCTCGGGCGCACGTACTTTATCGACGGACGCGTCGCCACCGGCCGCAAGCTCGGACGGAAGATCGGCTTCCCGACCGTCAACGTCGATCCGCAGAACGAGCTCTATCCCGACTCCGGCGTCTTCGTCACGACCTCGCGCTTCGAGAGCTTCGACCGCTGCTTCGAGAGCGTGACGAACATCGGCGTCCGCCCGACGTTGTACGAGAACTACGCCGTGACGATCGAGAGCCACATCTTCGACTTCGACTCCAACGTCTACGGCGACACCGTCCGTCTCTACTTCCACGAGCTGCTGCGCCGCGAACAGCAGTTCCGTTCCGCGCTCGAGCTGACGAATCAGATCCGGATGGACATCGAGCGGTCGCGGCGCTACTTCCTCCGGCATCCGATCAGCATGAGCGATCGCGGAGCGGACCTTTCGTGACGGACCCGCTTCTAACCCTCATCCTCATCGCCGCACTTTTTGGAGCCGTGGCGGCCGTGCGTTTCTTCCGCACGCTCGACGCGATCTTCTGGCGCGATGCGGCGACTCCGGTCGTGGCCGGCCTGATCTCCGGCGCATTCTTTTTCTTCGTCACCGATCACTACGCCGCGATCGGCATCGTGCTCACGCTCGCCGCGCTCTACGTCCGCCTGACCGGAAGCGAGAGCGAGCCGGGCGACGGGATGCTGCTCGGCGCGCTGACCGGCGCATCGGCCGCGCTTCCGCTCGTCCTCGCCGATCGCCTTCGCTTCGTCGAATGCGTGCTCGCGGGAGCGATCGCCGGATACGGCGTGACCTTCGCCGCGTTCTACGTCAGCCGCCGCGGAAAGCAGATCGCGCTCGACGCCCTGACCGCACTCGCCGCGGTCGGCGGCGCGCTGCTGCCGCAATTCATCCGCGCGCCGCAACGCGACATCGCCGTCGCCACCACGATCCTCATCCCGCTCCTCGGCCTCATCGCGCTGCTCAAGCAGTGGCGCGACGTCACACGCGAGCTGATGGATGAAGCGAACCTGGGCTTCATCGACGCAGACGACGTGCGCGTCGCCGCGCACCCGATCCGCCGCCTCGGCACCGCCGGCTGGGCCGATCCGCGCGCCCGCCGCGAGTTCGTCCGCATCGCCAACCTGATCGCCCTCCGCAAGCGGCAGCAACGCCATCGCCCCGACGAGGAAGTGCGGTTGTATCAGGTCGAGATCATCAAATTGAGGATGCAGCTTCAGGAGATGAGCGCGATCGATCAGGAAGTGCGCGCCTCAGATACAATTGCAGGCCGCGAATGACGACGACCGCACTGCGCCGACACGCCATCGTCCTCCTCCTCACACTCGTCGCCGCCACCCAACTCCTCGCCCAGGGGAAGAACATGGGGCAGGCGGGGCAGTACTACAAGCAAAACACCAAGTTCAAATTCGTCCCCGGCCCGAAACAGAAGGGGGGCGAAGTGCGCTGGACCGTCGCCCCGCAGGGCCGCGTCGAAGTGGAGAAAGACGAATACGCCGTCCTCGAGAACGACGTTCACGTCTTCTATCAGGACATCAAGCTGACCGCCGACAAGGTCACCATCAACCTGAAGACGAAAGACGCGGTCGCCGAAGGGCACGTCATCATCGATCAGGGACCGGCCCGCCTCACCGCCGATCACTCCGTCTTCAATCTCGACAGCAAGACCGGCACGTTCTTCAACAGCACGGCCACGTTCGACTCGCTCTCGTTCGCCGGCGACAAGATCGAGAAGCTCAGCGAAGACACCTACCACCTCATCAACGGCATCTTCACTTCCTGCGACCTCGACAAACCGGCCTGGTCGTTTCATGTGCGCGATGCCACGGTGACGATCGATGACTACGCGCACCTGCGCGACGTCACGTTCCGTGCTCATGACGTACCGATCATCTGGTCGCCGCGGCTGATCTGGCCGACGAAGAAGGATCGTTCGCAGGGCTTCCTCATTCCGCGCGTCTCATTCGGCGGAGACTTCGGCCCCCGGTTCGAGATCGGCTACTTCATTCCGTTCGGCGACAGCGCCGACGCCACGATCTACGGCGATCTGAACACGCAGGGCTACAACGGCCTCGGCACGACCATCCGCTATCTCCCGACCCAGAACGTGAAGATCGGCGAGGTCGACGCGTACGCCGTTCATGACGAGGCCGGAAAAAAAGAACAGTGGCGCTATCACCTCCGCCACGCGCAGGACAACCTGCCGGGCGGCTTCCGCGGAGTCGTCGACGCGCAGGACTACTCCGACCTCGACTTCTTCCGCCGCTGGGCCCGCGATCCCGTACTGCACACGCTGTCGAACATCTATTCGTCGGCCTACCTGACGCGCAACTGGTCGGGCTATTCACTCAACTTCCTCACCGACCGCCGCGACATCGTCCTCGGTCACTCCGATCCGAACGATCCCGACTCGCCGATTCTCAAGCAGCGATTCGAGCAGCTGCCGTCGCTGCAGTTCCGGATGTACCCGCAGCGTATCGGCGGGACGCCGCTCTACTTCGCGCTCGAGTCGTCGGCCTCGCACCTGGAGACCAGCGGCCTGATCAACGGGCCCGCGGCGAGCTACTTCCGCACCGATCTCTTCCCGACCCTTTCGCTGCAGTTGCGCACACCGGCCTGGTTCTCGGTGCGCCCGCAGATCTCGGTCCGCGACACGTACTACTCGCAGAGCCTCGATCCGGCGACGGCGAACACCACCGGCGCGCCGCAGGAAACGGTCGACGAAGCGGTGAACCGCAAGTACGCGCAGGGGCAAGTGGAGTTCGTCGGGCCGTCGTTCTCGCGCATCTACAATCACAAGCTCGGCAGCTTCACGCGGCTCAAGCATCTGATCGAGCCCCGCGTCCGCTACGTCTACACGAGCAGCGTCAACGATCAGGATCGCGTGATCCGCTTCGACACGGTCGACACCCCGTTCCTGCCCATCGTCCGCGACTCCGTCGAGTACTCGCTCACGCAGCGCATCATCGGCAAGGAAGCGGGGCCGAACGTCTCACCGCGCGAGATCATGTCGTTCTCGCTGCGGCAGACGGTCTCGCTCTCGAAGGCCTTCACCAGCACGACCAGCGGCAGCACCGGATCGTCGTCGACCACCGATCTGAATCAGAAATTCACGCCGCTCGTCGCCAGCCTGCACGTGAACCCGTATCAGTCGATCACGCTCGATGCATCGACGACGTTCGGCAACGTCTCGCATCAGATCGATCAGACCAGCCTCTCGGCGAATCTCGTCGGCACCGGCACGAACGCCGACAAATACCTCGCCTTCACCTGGTTCGCGACGTTCAAGCAGCCGGTCGGCGACACCGGCGTGCAGAGCTCCTCGTCGAGCCAGATCCGGCTGAACGGCGGCTCGTCGCTGCTGCGCGATCGCGTCCGGGGCGACATCCAGCTCAACTACGACGCCAAGACCGGCAAGTTCCTCGAACAGCGCTACCTCATCGGCACCACCGCTTCGTGCTACGGGGTTGCGGTCGAGTTCCGCCAGTTCCTCATCTACGTTCCGACCGAGAAGAAAGACTGGAACGTCAGCTTCTCATTTACATTGAAAAACGTCGGAACTTTCGGCACCCACTAAAAAACAGTGCTGAGTGCTGAGTTCTGAGTCCTGAGTGAGATGCTTGGCGGTACTCAGAACTCAGCACTCAGAACTCAGAACTTAAAAAAGCCTATGCGCCAACAATCCATGAAGGGCCTCATCCTCTCCGGCGGCAAGGGCACGCGCATGCGTCCCCTCACGTACACCTCCGCCAAGCAGCTCATCCCGGTGGCGAACAAGCCGGTGCTCGTTTACGGCATCGAGGCGATCGTGGCGGCGGGGATTCGCGACATCGCGATCATCGTCTCGCCCGAGACCGGCAGCGAGATCCGCGAGTGCATCGGCGACGGCAAGCGCTACGGCGCGAGCATCAACTACATCGTGCAGGACGCGCCGCGCGGACTGGCACATGCGGTCCTCACCGCCGAGCCGTTTCTTCGCGATTCCCCGTTCGTGATGTACCTCGGCGACAACCTGCTGCAGCACGGCATCACGCCGCTGGTCGAGGAGTACCGCTCGATCGATTGCAGCAGCGAGATCCTCCTGACCCGCGTTCCGAATCCGTCGCAGTTCGGCGTGGCCGAGCTCTCCGAGGATCGGACGAAGGTCCTGCAACTGACCGAGAAACCGCCCGAGCCGAAGTCCGACCTCGCACTCGTCGGCGTCTACATGTTCGACGAGCACATCTTCGAGGCGGCGAAGGCGATCAAGCCGTCGCCGCGCGGCGAGCTGGAGATCACCGACGCCATCCAGTGGCTGCTCGACAACGGCTACACCGTCCATCCGCACATCGTGAAGGGCTGGTGGAAGGACACCGGCAAGATCGAGGACATGCTGGAGGCGAACCGCACCGTGCTCGACACGTTCGACCGCGACGTGCGCGGCACGATCTCCGGCGAGAGCGCGATCGAAGGGAAAGTGATCATCGAGCCGGGCGCGCAGATCATCGACTCCGTCGTCCGTGGCCCGTCGATCATCGGCAGCGACGCGCGCATCGTGCACGCCTACGTCGGCCCATACACGTCGATCGGCAACAAGTGCGTCGTCGAGCGCTGCGAGATCGAGAACTCGATCGTGCTCGAGAACTCGAGCCTCAGCCACGTCGAAGGGCGCATCGAGGCGAGCCTCATCGGCAAGAACGTGAAGATCGGCCGCACGCACCGCAAGCCGGTCGCGTACCGGTTCATGGTCGGCGACAACAGCGAAGTCGGGATCACGTAATCTCCCGTCATCCCGAGCGTGAGTCGAGGGACCTGGGCGGGCGGTGGCGCGATGCTCATGTTGTGCTCCGCCGCCCACCCGGGTCCCTCGACTCCGCTCGGGATGACGCTCATTTATGAACACACACCCGCGCCTCGCACGCCGAACACGCGTTCCCATCATTCTTGCTATCGTCGCTCTCATCATGCTCAGCACGACACTCGGTGCGTTTCTCCAAAACCGGCGGGCGAAGGCGGAGGAGGCGCGTCGGAACGAGATGACGGCGGCGGTGACGTCATTGCGCAAGACGATCGGCGATTACCGCCTGCAGCATGGACGCTATCCGCGCACGCTCGGCGAGCTGCCGCAGATCCCGCGCGATCCGGTCACGAATTCGACGACGACGTGGCAGCCGGAGCTCGAAGAGAGCGTCAGCGTCGACGACTTCACCGCGAAATCGACGAAGCCGGAGAGCTTCGTCGTGAACGTCCGCAGCGGCGCGAAGGGACACGACGCCGCGGGCCGGGCGTGGTCGGATTACTGAGATGCCGAACGTCTACACCTTCAAGGATTTCGAGGGGAGCAGCCATCGGATCCTGATCGAGTTGATCCGCCGCTACGCCCCCAACGGCGGCAAGCTCATCGACCTCGGCGCGGCGGGCGGTGAGCTCGGCGCGGCGGTGCGCGGCCATTTCAAGCGCACGGTCGGATTCGAATACAACTCCGACTGCATCGCCGATCTGCACCAGCACTTCGACACCGCGGTGATCAGCGATCTCGAGAAGGTGAAACACCTGCCCGGCGGAGCGGATGCGATCGTCGCCGCCGACGTCCTCGAACATCTGCGCGACGCGACGGCGCTGCTGAAGCTGATCCGCCTGGCGCTGGCGCCGAACGGCAAAGTCTTCATCTCCGTCCCGAACATCGCCAACATCACCGTGCGCCTCGGATTGCTGTTCGGCATCTTCGAATATCGCGACCGCGGCATCCTCGACAACACGCATCTCCGCTTCTACACGCTCCGCACGATCCGCCGCGAAGTCGAAGCCGCCGGCTTTCATGTCATCGCGATGCGCGGATCATCCGTGCCGCTGCGCCTGATCATCGGCCGCTTCACGCCCGAGCCGCTGCTCCGCCTCGGCGAGAAGGTGTTGAGCCTCGTCACGCGCGCGTGGCGCTCGCTCTTCGCCTACCAGATCATCCTCGTCGCCGAAGTTCGCTGAAGGCAATCCCCAGAAACGCGAGCACGCCGAGCCCCGCAACCCACCACCACCCTCGCCCGATCCGCCGTTCGAAGACGATCGTGTGCCGCCCGGACGGCACGCTCACTCCGGCAAAGAGGATGTTGATCGGCACGACCTTCGCCTCGGCGCCGTCGATCGTGATGCGCAGCTCCGGCGTCAGCTTCTCCGATGACGCGAGGAACCAGGGCGCCGATGACGCGACCGCGAGCTCCTGCCGCGAATCGCCGTAAAGCATTCGATCGATGCGGGCATCGGTCGGATGCGCATCGAGCTTCGAGTCCGAGGCAACGACCGCCTCCTGCGCGAAATCGAAATCGCTGCGCGCGAGCATTTCTTCGTCCGACATCGCGCGCAGCCGCGACACCGGATGGAACCTCGGCACCTCGGCGAGATTGCGGAAGATGCGGCCGTCGGGCAGCTCGCGATCGAAGATCAGCGGCGTCGTCACGCGGCCGAAAAAGAACGAGCCGTCCGCCGCCCCGAGCATGTTCGCGCGCATACCGAGCGGACGAAGGCGCAACACGGCGCTCTCCCCCGCGTGCACGTACGGCGAGACCGGCACGTAGATTTTTCCGATGGCGTTGCAATCATCCGGCGTGAAATCACGCCCGTAGACAACCTCGCCGTTCTTGATCAAACGCACTTCGAGATGCGGTCCGGCGCGCACGACCGGCTCGGCGCCGACCGCCAGCTCGGCCGCGTAGAACGGCTGCGCATCGACCGTGATCGTCTGTTGCGCGATCGCGCCCGGCTTCAGCGTCAGACCGCCCTTCTCGACGACGCCCGGCTTCGTGGCGCCGAAAATCGACCACTTGATGATGTCGATCGCCTTGTGCTCGATCACGTAGCGCACGCCGAGCATGCTCACCAGCGGATCGGCGAAGTTGAACGTGCGGCTGTCGAACTCCAGCACGGTTGCGAAGCCGCCCCAGACGCTCGGGTCGATGCGCTGCAGCAACTGCCGGTACTTCGCCTCGGAGCTGAAATGGCTCCGCGTGTCCTCGATGCGGAAGAGCTCCGAGGAATTCGGGAACATGTAATTCATCATCGGCGCGACACGGTACGGGCGCGGCTGCGATTGCAGGAACGCGATCGTCGGCGTGACCGGAACGTCCGCTTCGCTCGGATCGAGATACGGATAGAAGCGGCCGGCGAAGAGCCCGAGATCCCAGGCCACGGCGGCGGCGATGAGGAACGCGATCGCGCGGCGTCGCGAAAGAAACGACGCGCCGGCCGCGGCGAGATATCCCGCGGGCAGCGGCAACACGATCGTCAGTCGCGTGAGCCAGGAGTACTTGATGCCGGGCAGATAGCCGAGGAACGGCGCGCCGCCGAAGATCGCGGCGAGGAGGATGACGAGCGTCGCGAGCCAGAACCATCGGCTTCGAGCCCGTCTCCGCGCAAAGAAGGAGAACATCAGCAGCACGAGCGTGGTGACGCCGAGGTAGAGCGTCGCCTCGTAGTAATTGTTGAACGCGCGAAGCTGCGGATCGCCGACCCAGTTCTTGAACGCGTTGTTGCCGAGGGCGTCGGGAAAGAGGAAGAGCCGCGCGTGCTTCAGCGGGAACGAGTAATCGATGCTCACGCGTCCGCGCGTTTCGAGATAGCCGGTACGACGCAGCAACTGCACGTACGGCACGAGCGACGGCGCCGCGATCATCAGCGCGATGATTGCCGCGATCGCGCCACGCACGACGAGGCTGCCGGCATACCGCCCGCGATGCCTGATCGCGAGAAAGATCGTGTACGCGAGTGAAACGTACGCGCCGTAGGCCATCGCCGCCGGAAAGCCGGCGCTCGCGTACGCGAGCGCGATCACGATCATCCAGGCGATGGAATTTCGTTTTCCGTTAAACGCGCGGCAGACGAGCCAGAGCAATGCCGGATAGAGCGCCGAGGCATTCGTCGACTGCCAGAGCCAGCGGACGGTGATCACGCCCGCCGCAGCGACGACCAGCGCGCCGATCGCCGCTCCTCGCTTGCCGAGCCGCTCCTCGCGCAGCCAGAAGTACGCGAACCAGAACGCGGCGTTCAGCTTGAGAAAAATCAGCGCGGTGTAGACCCACGGCAGCGGCACCGTCAGCGCCGGAATCAGCACGAACGGCGAGAGCACGGCGGCGGCCGTCGAGCCCCAGCCGGGGATGCCGCTGGCGATGAATGGATTCCAGTTGAACGCCGCCGGCTCGTGCTTCGCCAGCGACATCAGCGTGTAGTACGACGTCGGCGGATCGTTGATCAGCGAGTTCTGCGTCGGCACGTGGCGCGTGAACGACCACGGATCGTAGTTCCGGAAGACGTCGTTCGGCGAGACGACGCGCCCCATGTAGAGCACGGGAAAGAAGAAGACGAAGTGGAAGGCGCCGATGGCGATGAGCGCCACGGAATGCTTGCGAAGGTTCAATCGCAAGGAGTGTATCGCGGGGTTCTGTGTGGGGACAGGCGAGGGCGCCTGTCCTACACTGCATGCCATGCGTGTTTTCATCGCGGCGGACGTGGAGCCGCGGCTGCTCGAGCTTCTGCGCGCCGACGAACAATTCGAGTTGATCGACGACCTCGCGAGCGCCGAGGTGCTGATCACGCGGACCATCAACAAGGTGACCGCGGAGTTGCTCGACCGCGCGCCGCAACTTCGCTTCATCGCTCAGGGCACGAGCGGGATCGACAACATCGACCTCGACGCCGCGAAGGCGCGCGGCATCGAAGTGCTGAGCCTGCCCGGCGTCAATGCGAACGCCGTCGCGGAGCTCGTGATTGGCCACATCATCGCGCTTACCCGCACCGTGCCGCGGTACGTGCGCGAGCTGACGCGCGGCACGTGGCAACGCGGCGACTGCGCCACGCGGCACGAGCTGCGCCACTACCGGCTCGGCATCGTCGGACTCGGCAACGTCGGCACGCGCGTGGCGCGGCTGGCGCGCGCGTTCGGGATGCCGGTCAGCGCGTACGACCCGTACGTGCCCGAGGCCGAGGCGTCATCGCTCGATGAGCTGCTGCGATCGAGCGACGTCATCACGCTGCACGTACCGCTCACCGACGAGACGCGGATGATGATCGGCGCGAAGGAGATCGACTCCATGCCGCGCGGCGCAATCCTCATAAACGCCGCGCGTGGCGAAGTGCTCGACCTCGACGCCGCGCTGGCAGCGCTCGCCGGCGATCACCTCGGCGGACTGGCGATCGACGTATTCGATCCCGAGCCGCCGGGCCGCGAGTTTCCCGACGACCCGCGGCTGATCGTCACGCCGCACATCGCCGGGTGCACATACGAGGCGAAGAACGACGCGGCGGAGTTGCTTTACGCGAAGCTGATCTCCGCGTCATCCCGAGCGTGAGTCGAGGGACCTGGGTGGGCGGAAGGCGCGATCCACGAGCCGCCACCCACCCGGGTCCCTCGACTACGCTCGGGATGACGAAACGCGCTTGCCGTCTCTCCACACCTCGCGCACCAGGTTCACCCCGAAGTGATAAACGAGGTGCAGGTACGACGGTGCGTCGAGCAGGACGAAGTCGGCGCGCTTGCCGACCTCGATCGAGCCGATCTCGTCGGCCATCCGCAATGACTGCGCGCCGTTGAGCGTGGCCGCGGTCAGCGATTCCTCGACCGTCATCTTCATCTGCAGCGTCGCCAGTTGCATGACGATCTGCATCGATTCGGTCATCGACGAGCCGGGGTTGCAATCGGTCGACAGCGACACGATCGCCCCTTCCTCGATCAGGCGGCGCGCCGGTGCGTAGCGGTCGGACATCAGGAAGAAACTCGTTCCGGGGAGAAGGTTCGCCACCGTGCCGGAACGGCCGAGGGCGCGAATGCCGTCTTCGCTGATGTGCATCAGGTGGTCGGCGGAGGCGGCGTCGAGCTCCGCGGCGAGTGCGGCGCCGTGCGTGTCGGAGAGCTCGTCGGCGTGGAGGCGCGGGATCATCCCCAACGCCGCGGCGGCGCGCAGGACTCGCTCCCCTTCGTCGCGCGTGAAGACGCCGCGCTCGACGAAGGCATCGCAGAAGACCGCGAGCTTTTCCTCGGCGACGGCCGGCAGGATCTCGCTGATGATCGTCGAGACCCACCCTTCGCGCGCCGCGTTGCTGCCGCGGCTCTCGGGTGGAAACTCGTGCGCGGCGAGGCAGGTCGCGACGAGGCGGACCGGCGAATCGGCCGCGGCGGCGCGGATCGCGCGCAGCTGCTTCAGCTCACATGCCACGTCGAGTCCGTATCCGCTCTTCGCCTCGGATGTCGTCGTACCGTAGCGCGCCATCATGCGCGTGCGCTCGAGGACGTTGTTCGTCAGCACTTCTTCCGATGCCGCGCGCGTCGCGTGCACGCTCGACGCAATGCCGCCGCCCGACGCCGCGATCTGCTCGTACGTCTCCCCTTTCAAACGCCGGTTGAACTCCGACTCGCGGAAGCCGGCGAACGGGATGTGCGTGTGCGAATCGACGAAGCCGGGGATCGCCGTCGCCCCTTTGGCGTCGACGTCTTCTGTGATGTCGAGCTTCGGCATGTCGCGCTCGCGGCCGGCGTACGCGAAGCGCTCGCCGTCGATCACCAGCACCGCGTCGTCGTGGAGCTCGAGCTCGCGCATTGCCGCGCCGCGGACACCCGCGCGGCCGCGGGGGGTGGCGATCTGTCTGATGTTGCGGACCAGGAGCACTACGACGATGACCTGCGCATCGACGTGATCGGCAACTCGTTCGACTCCTGCTCGGTGTCGAGGGCCACCATCTGCTGCGCGATGTCGAGCGTCGACTGCAGGCGCGAACGGACCGCCTTGCGCTCCAGCTTCAGGTCCTGGATCGAGCGTTCGAGGTCGCTCACGCGCGACATCGCCTGGGCGATCAGGCGTTCGGAGAGGAGCTCCGCATCCTTCACGATCAGTTCCGCTTCCTTGTGCGCATTCGCCTTTACTTCTTCCGAAACGCGCTGCGCCGAGAGGAGCGTGTCCTTGAGAATGCGCTCCCGCTGCGTGTGCTCGTCGAGGTCTTCGCGGAGGTGCGCGTTCTCGCGCATCAGGTCATCGTTCCCCTTGAGCACCCGCTCGATTTCTTCGGCGACGAGGTAGAGGTAGCCGCGGACTTCGTCCACGTTGTACCCCTTGAATTTCCGCGAGAACGTGGCTTTCTGGATCTCGAGCGGCGTCAGGTTTTGCATCGACTTCCCCCTCCCGGCACGAAGTTATTGCAACAGTATAAGGCCCCAGATCCCCTCGATGATGGCGCGAATCAGATAGATCGCGATCAGCAGCAGGAGCGGCGACCAGTCGATGCCGGCCGTGTCCCAGCGCCGCAGCAGGCGGCGGAACGGACGAAGGAGCGGATAGGTCATCCTCGTGAAGATGTCGTTGAGCTGCGTCAGGACGTGGAAGAAGCCGCGATAGCGCCAGCGGAACGACGTCTGCGACGCGAAGAAAAGAATCCACGACAGAATCACCCAGGCGAAAACGGTCCAGATGATGATGTTGAAAATCATGAAGACGACGTTGATGATCGGCGCGAGAACCACGGCAGTCCCGTGCATCAGCCCCGCTCCCCGAAGATCGCGCGGCCGACGCGAATGATCGTCGCCCCTTCTTCGATCGCCGTCTCGTAGTCTTCACTCATTCCCATCGACAGCTCCGGCAGTCCGAGATCGTCGCGCAATTTGCGCAGCTCTCGAAAGTATGCGCGCGTCGCCTGCGGATCGCCGTGTGGCGGGATGGCCATCAGTCCGCGCAGGTCGAGAATGGCACCGACCTGTTTCGCGACTGATTCAACATCGTCGATCTCGATCCCGCTCTTCTGCGTCTCGCGGCCGATGTTGACCTGCAGCAGCACCTCGGGGCGCTTCTCTCCCGCCGCCTTCGCGAGCTTCTCCGCGAGGTCGATCGAGTCAATGGTCTGGATCACATCGAAGAGCCGCATCGCGTCCTTCGACTTGTTCGATTGCAGGTGCCCGATGAGGTGCCAGCGCGCCTTCGCCGTCGTCTCCGGCTGTTTGTCGCGCGCTTCCTGCACGCGGTTCTCGCCGACATTCGTGACGCCGGCGGCGACCGCGAAATCGACGGCCAGCGCGGGAAAGGTCTTGGTCACCGCCACGAGTGTCACGTCGTCGCGCGAGCGGCCGGCGCGGGCGCAGGCAGCGGTAATCTTCGCTTCGACCGCCGCGACGTTCGCACGAACCGCGTCACGATCGAGCATCAGCCCGCACGCCTCTCCAGCGAACGGCCGTCGGCGCGATCGACCGCCTTGTTGGCGAGGCGATCCGCTTCCTTGTTGCCGGCGCGCAGCGTGTGGCGGATCGAGAACCGGCGGAAGCCGCGGGTCATCATCTTCGCCTTTGCGTACAGCGGAACGAGGTTCGGATGCTTCACGCGGTACTTGCCGAGCATCTGCTGCACCAGCAGCAGCGAGTCGGAGATGATCTCGACCTCGGTGGCTCCTTCCGAGGTCGCGACGGCGAGCGCTTCGAGGAGTCCGGCGTACTCCGCGACATTGTTCGTAGTCGTGCCGAGGTAGCCGCAGATCTCGATGATCTCGCCGCTGTCCGTGGTCATGAAGACGCCGTAACCTGCTGGACCGGGGTTGCCGCGCGATGCTCCGTCGACGAAGGCCGTGACTTTCAGGATGTGGTTTTCTCCAGGTAAAGAATGCGGTGGCAGCCTTCGCAGATCACCATCTCGCCGCGGCGCAGGCGCTGCGCGAGCGCGGGGCGGATCCGGGTGCGGCACGAGGTGCACGAGTCGCTGACGACTTTCGACACCGCCACGCCGCCGCGCTGCTTGAACGTGCGCAGGAACTCGCGGCGCTCGGGCTCGGGGAGCGCGGCTTCGAGCTCGTCGGACTTCTTCCGCAGCGACCTGGCCTCGGAGCGAAGATCGCCGAGCGACGACTGCCACTCGCCGTGTGCCGTGTCGTGGCGCGCCTTCAGATCGTCGAACTGCGACTTCCGTTCGTCGAGCTGCGACTGCACGCCGTCGATCTCCGTCATCGTCTTCAGCGCCGATTCCTCGAGCTCCTTGACATGCTTGCGCGCGGCGTCGATCTCTTTCCAGGCCGCGGCGTACTGCTGCTGATTCTTCACCTGCATGAGCTGGCCCTGATACTTCTTCAGCAGCTCCTGCTGGTCCGTAAGCTCTCCCTCGACCCGGCGGCGCTCCTTGCCGAGCGATTCGAGCGACTGATTGAGACGTTCCATCTCTTCGTTCGAGGCCTGGTATTCGCGATCGACCTCGGCGAAGGCCTCGGGCTTGACGCTCATCGCCTTTTCACGGTCTGCGAGTTGAGAAAGAACGGATTGAAGCTCCCACAATTTTTCGACGTCTACGCTCAACATCTCCTCCGGAGACAAAAAAGGCGTTCCTCGGTCGGAACGCCTGTGCGGAATGGTGTGGCCGCGATGCGCGGGTGGTGATTGAGAAGAACCTGGTGAATGATCGATCCCTTCATCGCATCTGGTGGGTCCACCAGGATTCGAACCTGGGACCTGCCGGTTATGAGCCGGTAGCTCTAACCGCTGAGCTATGGACCCCGAGCCGGCGATTGTATTACACGAGTGACGAGGACTGAGGACTGAGGACTGAGGACTGAGTTAAAGCAGCTCAGCCTTCGGCAACTCATTCCTCAGCACTCGAACTCAGCACTCAGCACTCAGCACTCAGAACTCTACTTGGCCTCTATCCGATCCCCGGGCACCATTGCGCGGCGCATGTCCATGACCTTCGCCGTCGAAGTGTGCGCCTCGGTCGTCAGAACACCGAGCTCGCCGAGAACCTGCCGCGGCTGACCGACGACCGGACTCTCGCGCCAGACGGTGAAGAAGTCGCCGGGCTGGACCTGATCGTCGCGCCCGAGGTCGATCATCACGAGATTTCCCTCGCCGAGGGCGCCTTCCCAGCCGTCGGACGAGACGATGTAGCCGCCCGTCTTGCCGTTCGGGTTATCGCAGAAGCCCGGCAGCGCCGGGATCCGGGCGAGAGGGATCGGCAGCTGCGGCCACGGCTTCAGCCGCGCGCCGTCGTGGATTTCCTTGCATGACTCGGTGACGATGGCCCGCGCGGTGTGATCGTCGGCGCAGAGGATCTTGATCTGGCCGCGGAAATCGTAATAGCGCCCGAGAACCGCGTTCGTTCGCGGGTGGTACACCAGCTCTCCCGGCTCGACCACGATGTAGGTATCGCCCGGCGTGATGCCGGTGGCGATGCCGCCGTTGATGTAGATCAGATCGCCGGAGCTGACGCCGTTGGTCTGCTCTTCCGCACCCGGCTGGTAGAGCACTTCGACGTCTTCGAACGAGGAGATCGAGTTCGGCATCGCCTCGTGCGGATCGCCGATGTAGCCGTAGCAGTAGACGTCCGCCTCGGTGGCGAGGGGAATCGGAGGTCCGATGGCCGGAGCGATCTCGGCCGTGGTGGCCGGGACCTGCGTCGATTGCTGTCCCGATGTCGATGAGGTCTCGGTCAGCAGCGGCGTCGCCGTGGCGGTCGTGCCGGTGGTGACGTCCGCGGTCTTGTTCGCCTCACCTTCGATCAGCAGCACGTCGCCCGGATAGATCCAGTGCGCGTCGGTGATCCAGGTGTTCGCTTCCCACAGCTGCGGCCAGAGGTAGGCATTGCCGTAGAACTGATTGCCGAGCGCCCAGAGCGTGTCGCCGGCCTTGATCGTGTACGTCTTCGCGTCCGTCGGAAAAGTCGACGGATCGGGAGGGTTGTACGGCGTGTAGTGATCGCCTACGCGATGAAGCTCGCGCGGCGCGTGTGACGACTTCTTCGGCGCAGCGAAGATTGGCATCGCCATCACGAGCAGGAGAACGGGAGCCACCCGACGCACACTGACCATTGTCCCCTCCCAGCGTTTCGAGACAAATTCCCGAAAACGTTAGCGCAGAAAGGGATAGGAGTCAAAGGCCGATCGCTAGCGGATGGTCACGACGCCGTCGATCTGCGCCTCGGACGGGGCTCCGCCGCCGCGCTTCTGGTCGTACTGGCGGATCTCCTGCTGGCGCTTGCGGTAGTGCGTCATGACGCGGTTCACGTACTGCCGCGTCTCGCGGAACGGCGGCACGCCGTTGTAGCGCTTCACGTTCCCCTCGCCGGCGTTGTACGCGGCGATGGTCTTGCTCAGGTTGCCGTCGAAGCGTCCGGAGAGGTACTTGAGGTACTTCGCCCCCGCCTCGACGTTCTGCTCGGGGTCGTAAAGGTTCTGCGCTCCCATCCAGCGCCCGGTGCGCGGCATGATCTGCATCAGCCCCTGCGCGCCGACCTGCGAATGGGCACGCGTGCGGAAGCGCGATTCGGTCTCCATTACCGCTGCGATGAGCGCCGGGTCGAGGTCGTATTTCTCCGCCTTGTCGTGGATGATCGAGCCGAACGGTACGGCAGACGCGAAGAATTCGCGCTTGATGACGGAGTTGATGCGCGCCATCTCCTCGTGGAAGACGTCGCGTTGGCGTTGCGGAGCATTGGGCGAAATCCAGCGCTCGTTGAAGAGCGAGTTCTCGCGCGTGACGAGACTGGCGGGCAGGGCGCGCGACAGCTTGAAGAGCGAGTTGCCGGCGAAGCCGCCGTCGATCTTCGCCACGACCTCTTCGTGCCGGCCGTCCTGCTTCACGACGCGGACGGAGTCGAGGTCTTTCTCGACGAGGAAGTGCACGCCGTCGAGGGCCTGCGTGAGGCCTCCGGCGGAAAGCATTCCGGCCAGGACAAGTGTCGCGGCACCGCGTCCGCCGAGGAAGCGGAGCAGGGGGCGTTTCCGCCTCGCGCGATCGAGTTTGGCGAAATGAGTCGCGAAGGAACCGCTGAGGTTATTTGCCAAAGCGCGCATCAAAACGGGGGGCGCGCGACGGAATATTGCGACTCAGCAGTAGCGAAGAAAGCAAGTTATTGAGTGATAGAGAGATAGAGGTTGAAAACTTTTATTTGGCTAACCACTAATCTCACAATAACTCGGCCTCTCCGAACACTTCCGCCTCGAACTTTTCGATCCGGCAGGAGGCGCTTTGCCACGAATCGGGGGGCAATCCGGCTTTCACGCAGGTGTGGCGGAGGAACTCTTCGCGGCTCCAGCTGTACTCGATCGCCACCTGCGGGAGCAGAAGCCCGGCGTTGCGACCGCGCGTGATGATCAGGCCATCGCGGCCGACCATGATCTCCTCCGACGAGCAGGAGACGATCGGCCCCATGACCGAGATCTCCATCACGATGGCTTCGAATTCGTGCTTCTTCAGCGGAAGGAAGCGGGGATCGCGGAACGCGGCGTTGATGGCGCTGATCGAGACGGCCTGGAAGAGCGGCGCAACGGGATGAATCGATCCGATGCAGCCGCGAAGATCGTCGCTCTTCGTCTTCAGCGTGACGAACGCGCCCGCCGGCTTGCGCAGGATTTCGTCGACGGCGTCCTCGTCGAGTTGCGGTTGCCGGCCGTCGAGCACGGCGGCAATCGAGCTACGGGCGATCTGCAGGAGCTGGCGGCGCTGAGTCTCGTTGAGCATTGCGATGGATGAGCATCAGGTTCCTGACGTAGACGATCAGTCCCGATGCCTGCCCCACGATGAACACGGGATCGCGGCGGTGGATTGCGTAGAACGTCGTGATCGCGCCGCCGACGAGCGAGAGATACCAGAACTGCACCGGCACGTGACTCCGCTGCTCGCGCTCGGAAACGATCCATTGCACGATGAAACGGGCCGCGAAGACGAACTGCCCGGCGAAGCCGACGATGAGCCAGAGGTCCCAGATCATGGAAGCTCGTTGACGCGGTAATCCAGCATCCGCCGCGACATCCACCTCACCGCGAGGCAATCCGCCAGCCCGCGAAAGGCGCGGTTCATGGCGCCGTACTTCGAGACGCCGAACTGCCGCGCGCGGTGATTGACCGGCATCTCGATGACTTTGTAGCCGCGCATCCGGACGAGCGTCGGGAGGAAGCGGTGCATGCCGGTGTAGAGCGTGACGCGATCGATCGCCTCGCGGCGGACGAGCTTGAGCGAGCAGCCGGTGTCGGTGATGTTGTCCTTCGTGATCCAGTTCCGAACGCCGTTGCCGATCTTCGACTGCATCTTGCGCGACCAGGTGTCGTGGCGGTTGACCCGCACGCCGATGACCATGTCGGCGCCGCTCGCCTCGAGCTTCTTCATCATCGGCGGGATGTCGGCCGGATCGTTCTGCAGGTCGGCATCGAGTGACACGACGAAACGTCCTCGCGCCGCGCGCCACGCGGCATCGAGCGCCGCGGTCTGGCCGCTGTTCTTTTCGAACGCCAGGATGCGCAGCGTCGGATGCTTTGTCCGCTGCTCGCGCAGCACTTCGACGCTCCGGTCGCGCGAGCCGTCGTCGACGGCCACGATCTCGTAGCTCCATCCCTGCCCGTCGAGCGCTTTCGCGATCTCGTCGAGCAGGATCGGGAGATTCTCCTCCTCGTTGAAGACGGGGAAGACGACGGAGAGGTCGGGCTGCTGGCTCATGTGCGGTTCTTTCAGTTTATCCCGAGCGCAGCGAGGGATCAGCGGAGCCTTTCGCGACGATCGCACGAGAGGTCCGGCTGCTCCATTGATCCCTCGCTGCGCTCGGGATGAACTAGACCGGCACCTGAACCGAGAAGACAGCCTCGAAATTTGCGGTGGTGCGCGCCGCGACCTCATCGACCGGCACGCCCCACAGCGTCGCCAGCAGCTCGGCGATCTTCACCACGTACGCCGGCTCGTTGTCGCGTCCGCGGAACGGCACCGGCGCGAGGTACGGCGTATCGGTCTCGATCAGCACGCGGTCGTGCGGCAGCGCGCGCGCCACTTCGCGCAACGACTCGGCGCTGCGGAACGTGACGATGCCGGAGAACGAGATGAACCAGCCGAGGTCGACGAGCTTCCGCGCGACGTCGAGCGATTCGGTGTACGAGTGCAGAATGCCGCGCGCTCCGCTCCGCTCGAGGATCGCCACCATGTCGTCTGTCGACTCGCGGTTGTGGACGATGACCGGCAGGTCGCGCCGCTTCGCGAGGTCTATGTGCCGCTCGAAAACCGCGAGCTGCGTCTCGCGCGGCGAATGCATGTAGTGGTAGTCGAGCCCGCACTCGCCGATCGCCACCACCCGCGCGCTCGACGCCAGCCGCTCGATCTCCGCGAACGCCGCGTCATCGCAATCCTTCGCGTCGTGCGGATGAAACCCGACCGCCGCCCAGACGTCGTCGTTCTGCTGCGCGATGGCGATGGCCTGCGGCGAATCGTCGAGCTTCGTCGCCGGGACGACGAAGCCGCGCACGCCCTGTTCGCGGGCGCGTGAAAGCGCAGCCGCGGCGTCGGCCATCATGAGGTGGCAGTGGGAGTCGGTGAAGGTCAGCATTTTTCGACCAGCATCGAGATCCCCATTCCCCCGCTGATGCAAAGCGTGGCGAGGCCGAGTTTCTTCTGACGCGTCTGCAGCGCGTGCAAAAGCGTTGTCGTGATGCGCGCGCCGGTGCAGCCGATCGGATGCCCGAGCGAGATCGCGCCGCCGTGGACGTTGAGCTTCGCGTGATCGAAGTGCAGCTCGCGATCGCATGCGAGCACCTGCGCGGCGAACGCTTCGTTCAATTCGATGAGGTCGATGTCGTCGAGCGACACGCCGGTCTCGGCGAGCAGCTTGCGCGTCGCGGGAACGGGGCCGATGCCCATGACTTTCGGATCGACGCCCGCCTGCGCGTAGCCGACGATGCGGGCCATCGGTTTCAGCCCGAGGCGCTCGACGGCGACGCCGCCGGCGACGAGCATCGACGACGCGCCATCCGTCACGCCGCTCGAGTTTCCGGCGTGGACCGTCCCGTTCTTGCGGAACACCGGCGGAAGTTTCGCCATCGAGCCGAGATCGACGTCGAAGCGCGGATGCTCATCCACTTTCAGTTTTTCGAGCGGCACGATCTCGTCCGCGAAGCGCTCCTCTTCGTACGCGCGCGCCGCCTTCACCTGCGACTCGACGGCGAAGCGGTCCTGCTCCTCGCGCGAGATCCCGTATTGCTCCGCCAGCGTCTCCGCCGTCGAGCCCATCATCTCGTCGGCGAGCGGACACAGGAAGCCGTCGCGGTACATGCCATCGATCACTTCTCCGTGCCCCATCCGCTGCCCGAAGCGGGCTCGCGTCAGGAGATACGGCGTGTTCGACATCGATTCGGTGCCGCCCGCGAGGACGACGTTCGCCTCGCCGAGGCGGATCTGATCGGCGGCGTTCATGATCGCGCGCAACCCCGAGCCGCACGCCTGGTTGACGGTGTACGCCGGCACCTCATGACGCAGACCGCTCTTGATCGCGATCTGCCGCGCGACGTTCGGGCCAACGCCCGCCTGCCGCGCGTTGCCAAAGATGACTTCGTCGACGTCGTTCGGATCGATGCCGCTGCGCGCCAAAGTCGCCTTGGCCGATTCAGTTCCGAGCTGCGGCGCCGTGACGGATGCGAGTGCGCCGCCGAACTTGCCGATCGGCGTGCGGACGGCGGCGATGAGGTAGATGTCGTGGGTGAGTTTCGTCATGGTTTGTGGTTGCTGGGTTGCTGAGTTGCTGGGTTGCTGGGTCGCTTGGTGTAACTCAGCAACCTAGTAACCAAGCAACCCAGCAACCGTCTCGTAGTACGTATCCACCGCCGACAACAAATCGCTCTTCCGTATCCGCTCGTTCGCGCCATGCGCGTCCAATATCGATCCCGGCCCGTACAGCAGCGGCTTGCCGAGGGCGCCGAGGTGCGGCACGTCGGTATTGAACGCGACGATGGTCGAGTCGAAGCCGTCGGGGACGATCATGTGCTGCGGCGGATTGCCGTGCGTCCAGGTGATCGATCCGCCGCGCGGCGCGATGATCGGCTCCAGTCTGGCCCGCACATCCTCGGGCGTCGTCACGAGCCGGAACATGACCTGGCACTCGGCCTCGGCGGCGATGATGTTCGGCTTCACTCCGCCATGCACCACGCCGACGTTCACCGTCGCCTTTCCGAGGATCTCGTCGTGGCCCCAATCGGTGGCGTTGATCTCGGTGATCGCCGCGACCATCTTGTTGATCGCCGAATCGCCGAGGTGCGGATAGGCGGAGTGCGCGGCGACGCCTTCGAATCGGACGTACGCGGTGAACGCTCCTTTCGAGGCCCGCGCGAATTTCGATTCCGTCGGCTCGCCGACCAGCACGTAGTCGGAGCCGAGGTCCTTGAACGCGACGTTCGCCGTCTTCGCGCCGACGGAGTCGGTCTCTTCGCCGACGACGAAGAGCATCGCGAACTGATCGATGCGATCGGCCCGCAGACGCTCGGCCGCCGCGATCATCACCGCGATGATCCCTTTCGTGTCGCACGCGCCACGGCCGTAGATGAAATCGTCGTCCTCGGACGAGGCGAACCAGGGCGGCACGGTGTCGATGTGCGTGTTGAGCACGACGCGCGGATGTCCGCCCGCCGATGCGAGGAGGTTGAAGCGATTCGGCGCCGCTTCCTGCTTGCGGCAGACGTAGCCGAGGCGCGTCAGTTCGTCGAAAAGGTGATTTCCGATCGCCAGTTCTTCGCCGGTCGGCGAGGCGATGTCGATGAGTTGCCGCGCCAGTGCGAGCGGATCGAGCGGCATGCTCAGAGCCGTCCCCGCCGGCGGCGCGGAAAGAACGGACGGGGCGGCGGCTCGTTCACGAATTCGCCTTTGATCCGCTCGAAATCGGGATCGTTCGGATACGTGCTCTGAAATTCGCGTCCGAGATCGGCCGCGCCTCTGCGGTCTCCAACAGTGAGCGCGAGACCGATCTGCGCGAGGCGCCGCTCGCGATCGTCGAGCTTATCCGCCTGGTTGAGCGCCATCCTCAGCTCGTGTCTGGCGCGGCCGAGCTCGTGATCGAACAACGCGTTCTGGCCGTTGTGGAAATGCTCCTTCGCCTCGTTCGCCTCGGCGGGCGGAGGAGGAGCTTGTTTCGGTTCTTCCTCCGCGGCGGGCGCGGGCGCGGTTGTCTCGGTGGGCAAAGGTTCTGACTCGTCTTCGTCCACCTGCGGCGGCGCCGTGACATTCACCGCCGTTTGCGCAGGCACCGGCGGCGGAGCGGTTGCGGGCGCCGGGGCAGCCACGGGCGGCTGCACCGCGGCATGCGACTGTCTCGCCTTCATCACCGCAAACGCGGCAAGTGCCAACAGCACGACCAGCGCGGCGACGACGCCCCACACCCAACCGCGCTTCTTCGGCTCGGGCCGCACCGCGGTTCGAACCGTCGCGGGGGCGGTCGGCACCGGGATCATCGGCTTCACCATCGTCGGCGCGGTGAAGAGCTCGGTCGCAGCTTGCGCGAGCTGCTGATCGAGCTCCGACGACAGCTCGGCCGCGCTCGCATATCGCTCCTCGCGATTTTTTCGCAGGCAGCGCTGGATGATGGCGTTGAAGCCGGGCGAGATGGCGGGATTGAATCGGATCGGCGGCGGCTGCTCGTCGCGGATGATCTGCGTGATCGTTTCGGTGATCGTCTCGCCGCCGAACGGCAGGCGTCCAGTGATCGCCTCGTACATCACGACGCCGAGGGAGAAGATGTCGCTGCGGGCGTCGAGCGGCTTGCCGAGCGCCTGCTCCGGCGACATGTAGTGCACGGTGCCGACGATCATCCCCTGCTGCGTGACGAACGCCGTCGGCGCATCGGAGGGCGCTGTCGATTCGAGTCCGACGCGTTTGGCAACGCCGAAGTCGAGCACCTTCACCCGCTGGCCGTTGACCATGATGTTGTCGGGCTTGATGTCGCGGTGCACGATCCCTTTTTCATGCGCCTCGGCCAGCGCATCGGCGACGCCGCGCGCGATCCGGCAGACGTCGGCCTCGGAAAGCGAGCGCGCCCGGATCTGTTTCGAAAGCGGATCGCCCTGCACGTACTCCATCACGATGAAGAGCAGGCCGGCGTCCTCTTCGATGGAGTGAATCGTGGCGATGTTCGGATGGTAGAGCTGCGCCGCGGTGCGCGCCTCGCGCTGCAACCGAAGGATCGCGTCCTTGTCCGCGGCGACGGTCGGCGCGAGGATCTTGATCGCCACCGTGCGCCCGAGCCGCGGATCCTCGGCACTCCACACTTCGCCCATTCCGCCGGCGCCGAGGCGGTCGATGAGCTGATACGCACCGAGCTTCTGACCGGGTCCCAACACGATCGTTCGAGTATAGCCGCGTTGATCGTTGGCAGTGGGCCGTTGGCAGGAGAACCACCTACGGCCAACTGCCAACTGCTCACTGCCAACTAAAAGGTAGGGCTTTAACTCGCCACGACACTCCTTAGGAAAAGGAGACCTCACCCATGGCGACAACTCAGACGAAAGCGAAAGGCCTTTCGCTCCATATCGGACTCAACAGCGTTGATCCAGCCGGATACGGCGGCTGGCCCGGTAACCTCGTGGCGTGCGAGAACGACGCGCGTGACATGGAGCGGATCGCGACGGCGCGCGGCTTCAAGACCAAGACTCTCTTCACGAAGGACGCGACCTCGGCCGCGGTCAGTGCATTTCTGAAGAGCGCCGCGAAGCAGCTGGCGAAGGGCGATGAGCTCTTCCTCACCTACTCCGGTCACGGCGGACAGGTGCCCGACCGCAACGGCGACGAGTCGAGCGACGGCCTCGATGAGACGTGGTGCCTCTACGACCGCCAGCTCATCGACGACGAGCTCTACGCGCTCTTCGGCGCGTTCGAGAAAGGCGTGCGCATCCTCATGCTCTCCGACAGTTGCCACAGCGGCAGCGTGTCGAAACAGGTGATGAACGTGCTCGCCGAAGGTCCGCAGATTCCGATCGCCGGCGCCGCATCGATCGATTACAGCGCGTATCGCGTGAAGTCGATCCCGGTCGAGAAGCTCGATCCCGCGTACAAGGCGCAGCAGAAGACTTACGACCGCATCCAGAAAAAGGTGCCGGCCGCGGCGAAGGCGTCGGTCGGCGCGACAGTCGTCCTGATCTCCGGATGTCAGGACAACCAGACGTCCCTCGACGGCGCGAAAAACGGCCTCTTCACCGAGAAGCTGCTGAGCGTCTGGAGCGACGGCGCGTACAAGGGGAACCTGAAGGCGTTCCACAAGGCGATCCAGGCGCAGATGCCGTTCACGCAGACTCCGAATTACTTCGTAGTCGGGGCGAAGAACGCGAAGTTCGAAGCCGCGTCGCCGTTCCTGATTTAGCGTCGGCAATACGCCGGCGGTCGCAATCCGTTTCCGTTTTTCATGAAACGGGTTGCGACCGCCATCATTTATCTACTCTGCTGCGCGACGGCATCGGCGGTGACGTTCGTTTCGCCGCAGAGCGGAGCCCAGGCGATCGGCCCGCTGCCGATCGAGATCGCAGCCAGCGCCCCGGACATCGACCGCGTCGAGTTCTACGTCGACGGCACGCTGGCCGGCGTGGCGCGCCACGCGCCGTGGCGCATCACGCACGACTTCGGCACGTCCGTCGATCCGCACACCGTCGCCGCCGTGGTCTGGTCGAACGGCTACCAGGACAGCGAGCGAATCGAAGTGCGGACCGCGGCGATCGTCGCGAGCGATTCGCTGACCGTCGATCTGGTCGAAGTCCCACTCCGGGTCACGACGTCGAAGCCGCTGCGCATCAGCGACCTGCGGCTTCGCGAGAACAATGTCGAGCAGACCTTGCGCGACGTCCGTGCCGATCGCGGCGCGGCGACGTTCGTCTTCGTGATCGATCGCTCGCTCAGCATGGGCAACGGCAAGCTCGCCGCGGCACTGCGGGCCGTCGATGAAGCGGCGAAGATGCTGCGCCCAGGCGACGAAGTCAGCGTGATCCTCTTCAATCACACCATCTCCAAGCCGCGGCCGATCGCGCGCGGCGAATCGCTGACGCGCGTCTTCGGTGACATCACGCCGTCGGGCGGCACGTCGATGCGCGACGCGGTGGCCTCGATCCCGACCGGTCATCGGACGTACGCATTCGTCATCACCGACGGCGGCGATCGCGACAGTCAACTCGATGACGAATCGGCGCTCCGCCGCATCAGCAACACGAGGAGCGTCATCGATGCCCTGATCCTCGGCACCTCGCACAGCCGCTTCCTCGATCGCGCCGCGAAGAACACCGGCGGCTCGGTCGTCGACACCTCGCGCAATGCGCTGACGAGCGACCTGCGCGACCTGATCACCGACATCAACAGCCGCTACACCGTGGTCTACCAGAGTCACGGAACGGCGCGAGGCTGGCGCTCGATCGACATCCGTCCGCGGCGCGGAATCGCGATCGTCAACGCGCGGAAGGGGTACTTCGCGGAATGACGTCAGACAGCGGACAGCAGACTTCCCGAGGAACCGCTTCTAAGAAACTCCCTGTATTCATGCGTGATTTTCGCTCGTGGCACAGGCCCCTCATCCGCCTGCGGCACCTTCTCCCCGCTCGTCGCGGGGAGAAGGGCAACAAGGCACGTGTCTCGCGAGAATCTGGTTTGTTGCCCCTCGCCCCGCGAGCGGGGAGAGGGTGCCGCAGGCGGGTGAGGGGCCGTGCCACGAGCGACACTCTTCCCTCTGGCGGGGTTTCTTGCCCTCAGTCGCGTCGCGCGCGAAGGCCCACGCTCGGGATGACACCAGGACGCGCGGCTCGCTGCGCTTTCGTTCTCCTGCTGTCCGCTGTCTGCTGTCTGCTATCTGAAGCGCAAACGCGCCTCTCCTCCGACTACGAGATCGAGCAGATGAATCGTCAGCTCGCGAATTCGCACGACTTTCTTTCGCAGCTCTCCGCGCACCTGAACCTCGGCGATCTCCGGCTCGCGCGCAACGAGACGGCCGTGGCGCGCGCGGAGTACGCGAAGGCGTTCGAGCTGGCGTCGAAGCAGCGTCTCGATTCGCGGCATGCGTCGAACCTCACGCAATACGCGACCGCGACGGCGTACGCCGGCCTGGCGAAGGCGAAGCTCGGCGACGCGGCGCAGGCATTCGCGCTCCTCGATGAGGCGACGCGCTACGCGAGCGACGACGCGAAGACGTGGAACCTCTTTTCGAGCGCGATGGCGGCCCTCGGCCGCGATGCGAAGGCGACGAGCGCCGCGCGCAACGCGGTGGCGATCGCGGAGAAACAGCCCGATCGCCTCGATCTCGACATCTATCGCTACACGCTCGCCACGACGCTCGGCGATGACGCGGAAGCAGAGCGATTGATGGCTTCCGTGATCGCCGATTTGGAATCGGACGCCTTCGGCGGAATCCGCCTCGCGATCGAGCGGAAGGAATCGTTCCGAAGCTATCAATCGCCGCAGGGAGATGAAGTCACGTACCTCTCACTCCTGCACAACGCGCGGTTGCGGCTCGGGGCGCTGTACGAGAATCACGGCGACATCGACAACGCCCGCGCGCTCTACCGCGCGGTGCTGAAGGATCGCAGCGACGATGCGCTGGCCCTCGCGGCCTTCGCGCGGCTGTCGCGCAGCGAGGCCGATTTCGCGGTGGCCTTCGACGCGAATCCGTTCTCGCTCGACCTCATCAGCACGTATCAGCGCTATCTCGAAACGAACCATCCGCAGTTGCCGGAGTTTGGTCAACTCGGCGCCAACGTGCGTCGCGCGCTGCAGATGCTCGCGCGCGGCGACGGACGCGAAGCGATCGCACTCGCCAAGACGTTCCCCGGCAACGACGCGATGGCCGCGATCGCCGCGCAGGGCGAGCAGGCGATGAAGACGCCCGCCGCGAGCTGGCTGCGCGGCGACGTCGATCATGCGACGCCCACACCCGCGGAGCTGCGCGCGTTGCTCGCGCACGAGCTCACGCCCGATGAACGGCGGGCACTCGATCGCGTGACACTCTCAGCAATCGCGAGCTTCGAGGCATCGACGGCGACGGCGCCGCAAGGTCAGACGATTTTCGAGAAAGGCACGATCGGCGACGTGAAGATCCGTTTCTCCGAGCCGGTCGCATTCGCCGGCACCTTCGCGCCCGACACGCCGCTGCGACTCACGTTCCGAATCATCGGCGCCGCCAACGACGCGCTGCTCGTCGAGCCGCTCAAACTGGAGGCGGCACGATGAACCGTCTCGCCTTGTCTGTTGTCTGCTGTCTGCTGTCTGCTGTCTTACAAGCGCAATCGATCGCCAACACGCCAAAAGGCATCGTCGTCGCCCACGATGGCGCGATCGAGCTTCATGACGTCTGGCGCGCGAACGGCGTCGCCAATCCGACGCTCGTCGTCGCCGATGACGACACCGCGGCGGCCATCGATCCGCTCGCCAACGAAGTCGCGATCGTCGATTTGAAGACCGGCAAGAGCAGCATCGAAAAAACCGGGGAGACTCCGATCGATGCGCTCTTCCTCGGCAACGATCTCTACATCCTCAACCGCGATTCGCGCACGCTCCAGCGCGGGAAAACGACGATCGCCGTCGCCGCCGATCCCGCATTTCTTCGCGAATCGCGCGGCACGCTCTACGTCTACTCGCGGGTTGCCGGCGTGCTGCAGGAGATCGGCACGAATCCGTTCGCCATCCGCCGCAGCCTGAACGTCGCGCCGTTCGCATCCGACATGGCGCTCGACGCGAGCTACGCCTACCTCACCTATCCGCGCGCCGGAAAAATCGCGACCATCGATCTCGCGAAAATGGCGCCGTTCGGCGAGCAGAAAGTCGGCGCGGTGCCGACCGGGGTCGCCGTCATGTCGCGCACGATCGCCGTCGCCGATCCCTCCGCGAAACGGGTCTGGATGATCGAAGGCGCGCAGTCATTCGGCCAGTCCGTAGCGCGCGGATTCCTGCGCGGATTGCTCGGCCTCGGGCTCTATTCGAATCGCGCATCGGAGTTCCCCGAAGGCGTCGATCGCGTCGTCATGAGCGGCTCGATCTGGCTCGCGTACGACTCTTCGACGGGCACGCTCTATCGCTTCACGAAGTCGAACGCGACCGCGATCGCGCAACGGATTGCCCCGCATGCATTTGCCATCACGGAGCAGGGCGTCGCCTGGTGGGATGGAACGGCACTGCGGTTGCACAAAGCAACCGTGGTGAACCATGACTGACGAAAAACGCTGTGTCCGCTGCGAGCGATTGATCGACGCGCACGCGAAGATCTGCCCCTTCTGCAACTGGGATCAGGAAGAGGCACCGAAAGCAGTCATCGCGCAGCCGGCGCCGGTCGCCGATTACGTTCCGCCCGAGGAACACGGCTCGCGGCGGATGATCTTCGGCATCGTCGGTGGGGCCGTGCTCCTCATCACCGCGTTCACCCTCGGATCGCTGATTCACGGCGGCAACCCGGAAGACACCGCGGCCAAGACCGGCGGCTCGCTCGTCTCCACGACCGCGGGACCGGGACCGGCGAAGGCAACCATTTCCGGCCCGCATGCGAACGTCGAGCTCGAGCCGATCGGCAACAACCAGCAGATCGTCGAGCAGCCGATCACCAGCGCTCCCGCGCCGACGACGACCAACGGCGTGCCGGACGAATATCAGCGCAGCGACGCCACCGCCGTCTCTTCCGCCGAATACCAGCAGCTCGCCGCGCGCGCGAAAGCCGAAAAGCAAAGCGCGCTGACCGATCCGCGGCTCTTCACCGCGCCGGTCTACACGCGGCCGCGCCCGCGTCCGCGGCCTGTCGAAACACAGGCGGACGGAACGCCCGCCGTGCCGCGCGAACAGATCCAGTCGCGCACCGCGCCGCGCGCCGAGTACATCCCATTCCCCGAGATTCACGTCGATCGCGAAACGACGATTCAGCTCACGATGCTCGTCGGCGCCGATGGCCGCGTCCACTCGATCAACATCGACGGCGTGCTGCCGGGACAGACGGCGAAGCTGCTCGCCGTGGTGCACTCGTGGAGGTTCCGGCCGGCGACGGAGAACGGCGTGCCGGTCTCGGCGCAATTTTCGACGGCGATATCATTCCATGCGAATGAGTAAGGCCGTCTGCGCCGCATGCCGGCGCAAGATCGATGCGTCAGCGAAACTCTGTCCCTACTGCGGCGCGAACCCGATCACCGGTGAGCGCGTCGACACGCAGGCCATCCTCGAAGAAGTCTTTCATCCGCGCGAGATCAGCACGACCGAGAGCGTGCTTGAATACGCCCGGCAGCGGCAGGGCATCGTCATCGCGCTCAGCCTCCTGCTCGCGCTCATCGTGCTCGCCGCGCTGCATCAGTTCGTGACGGCGCGCAACAGCACGGCGACGACCGCCAGCCCCGCGGTGTCGCTCAGCGAGATCGCCGACATGGCGAACGAGCCGCGCGAGGCGCCGCAGAAGATGCCCGACGTGCAGTTCCAGTACGACGGAAATCCGCAGAAGATGCGGACCTATCTCGTCGAGCCGGGAGCGATCGCTCCCGGGCAACCCGCCCCCGCGCCACCTCCCAAGCCACAGCCGCAGCCGCATCGATGACCGGTCTGTTCGTACTCGTCGCCGCGCTCATCGTGATCGGCTGGCTGGTCGCGTACATGCGCGCGCAGAAGCCGGTCAGCGCGCTGCATCCGCTGAATCGCGCCGAGTCGCTGAAGCTGGCCGGCAAATACGAGGAGGCGATCGAGGTCTATCGCCAGACCGACGATCCCGCCGCGAAGGAGGGCATCGCGCTCTGCCTCGCGCACCTCGGGCGCGATCTCGATGAGGCGCAGCGGCTGATGGAGTGGATGATCGCCAATCATCCGCAGATCCAGGAGTTCCAGGCCCTCGGCCTCGCCTACATCCTGCTGCGCAAAGGCGATCGCGACGCCGCGCTTCGGTTGTACGAAGACAATCTCGTGCTGCTCGAGACGCGCTTCCACGACGACTACACCGATCCCGATCCGCAGCTGGTCGAGACGTTGTCGATGTACGCGGAGCTCGCCGAGGCCAGCGGCGATCTGACGCGCGCCATCGCGTTGCGAAAGAAAGCGGCGGAGTGGAGTGTGGGGCGGGTTCTCTAACCCGCCGCCCCGGGGGAGGGCGGTTGGAGAACCCGCCCCACGTCGTATGATTGAGCGTCCCGTGACCCACACCGACGAGGTACGCCGCGAGAATCGCGCGCTGACCGCGCTCCATGAGATGACGGCCGCGCTGATGCAGAGCCTCGACTCCGCCGAGCTCCTGCAGCGCATCGTCGACCGCGCCACCGAGCTCCTCGAGACCTCGTACGGATTCATCGGACTACTCGACCCCGACGACAACGCGATCGAGATCCGGCACACCACCGGCGGGCTGCAGCCGACCGTCGGCATCCGCATCGGACGCGGCGAAGGCATCGCCGGCCGGGTCTGGGATTCGGGCGAGCCGATCGTCATCAACGATCTCAGCGGCTGGGACGGCCATGTGCTCACCGGCCTCGTCGGATATCGCGCCGTCGCGGAAGTCCCGCTGCGGCTCGACGATCGTTTCGTCGGCGTCCTCGGCGTCGCCGCGACCGACGAGCGTCCGGAGTTCAACGCCGCGGACGTCGAAACGCTCTCCCGATTCGCGTCCGTCGTCTCGATCGCCATCCGCAACGCCGAGCTGTTCGAGGCCGAGCGGGCCACGAGAAATCGCGCGGAGCGTCTGCTCGAAGCGGCGAAAGCGGTCACCTCATCGCTCGAGCTGCCGAACGTGTTGCAGACGATCCTCCAGCAACTGCAGCGCGTGATTCAGTACGACAGCGCGACGGTGCAGGAGCTGCGCGGCGACCGCGCCGTCATCGTCGCCAGCGTCGGCTTTCCCGATGAGCGTCCGCTGCTCGATCTCTCGTTCGATCTGACGAATCCGGACATCCCGAACGGGCTGATCGTCACCCGCCGCGAGCCGCTGATCCTCGGCGACGTCGCGCCGTTCCGCGCCTTCAGCGACGCGCCGAGCGCAAAACACATCCGGGCCTGGATGGGCGTCCCGCTCCTGCTCGGCGACGACGTCGTCGGCATCATTACGCTCGACAAACGGGAGCCCGATTTCTACACGCCCGAGCACGCGAGCGTCGCGCTGGCCTTCGCGGCGCAGGCGGCGATCGCCATCCAGAACGCGCGTTTGTACGCCGCCGCGAACGACGAGCTCGCGCAGCGTGCGGCGGTCGAGAAGCGCCTGCACGTGGCGCAGACCGGGTACCAAACGCTCGTCGAACAGCTGCCGGCGACGATCATCTATCGCTACTCGATCCCCGAGCAGAGGACGCTCTACATCAGCCCGCAGGTCGAGACGCTCCTCGGCTACACGGCCGAGGAATGGATCGCCGACCGCGACCTCTGGTGGAAGGTCATCCATCCCGCGGACCGCGAAGCGACGAAGCAGTTGCTGCAGATCAAGGACGAGACGGGCGAGGACATCAACATCGCGCATCGCCTGATCTCGCGCGACGGCCGCACGCTCTGGTTTCAGAATCAGTCGCGCACCATCACCGACGGAGGCAAGCCGCAGGAAACGCACGGCGTCATGCTCGACGTCTCCGACGTGAAGCGCGCCGAGCAGGACCTCCGCTACGCGAACTACGAGCTGGAGCGGCTCTTCACCGAAGTGACCGAGGCGCGCGAGCTCGCGCAGCGCCTGCAGGCCAGCGCGCAGGTGCTCAACGAGAGCCTCGATCTGGCGGTCGTTCTTCCCGCCATCCTCGACGGCATTCACAGCGTCATCGATTACGACAGCGCCAGCGTGCAGCTCGTGGAAGGCGATTCGATGCGCGTCATCGCCGTGCGCGGACTGCCGGACGTCGAGATCGGCCGCGTCCGCGACTTCGCCACGCACGCGTACAACCAGCGGCTGCTGAACGATCCGCGTCCGTTCATCTACAACATCGACACCGACGACGACTCGTGGTCCCGCGACACGCACGACCTCGACCTCGTCCGCTCGAACATCGGCATTCCGCTCGTCGTCCGCGATCACGTCATCGGCGCGCTGACGCTCGACAACAAGAAGCGTCTCGCCTACTCCGACCGCGATCTCCTCATCGCCACGGCGTTCGGACGGCAGGCCGCGATCGCCATCGAGAACGCGCGCCTCTACACCTCGGCCCAACACGCGAAAGAAGCGGCCGACGCCGCGAATCAGGCCAAGAGCGCGTTCCTGGCGACGATGAGCCACGAGCTGCGGACGCCGCTGAACGCGATCATCGGCTTCTCCAGCGTGCTCGATTCATCGGTCGGAGAAAAACTGAGCGACCGGCAGCAGCGCTTCCTCCGCAACATCAACACCTCGGGCGAGTACCTCCTCGGCATCATCAACGACATCCTCGACCTGTCGAAGATCGAGGCCGGAAAGATGACGCTCGAAGCGGAGGACGTCAGCGTGCGCGACATGATCGAAGGGATCTGCCGCGTGCTGCGCGGCGTCACGCTGCCGCGCAAGATCCAGCTCGTCGTCGACATCGCCAGCGACGTCTCGGTCGTCGAAGCCGATCCGATCAAGCTAAAGCAGATCCTCTACAACCTGATCTCGAACGCGGTGAAGTTTTCGCCCGACGCAGCGGCAATCCGCATCGCCGCGCGTAACCTCAACGTCGACGAGTCGCCGATCAGCCGCGATGCGATCCAGGTGTCGGTCACCGACGAGGGGATCGGCATCGACCCGAAGGATCACGAGATGATCTTCGAGGAGTTCCGCCAGGTGCAGGGAACGACGAAACGCCCGCAAGGCACCGGCCTCGGACTGACGCTGGTGAAGCGCTACCTGCAGCTGCACGGCGGCACGATCCGCGTGCAGAGCGAGCCGGGACGCGGCAGCGACTTCACGTTCGTGCTGCCGCGCCGCCTGGCGTCGTGAGCCGCACGAACTCTTCACGAATCCGCTGCATGGCAATCGGCGCGGCGCACGGATGAATGCGATTCGTCAGCAGCACGTGGATCCGCTTGCGCTTCGAATCGATCCGCACTGAAGTTCCGGTGAAGCCGGTGTGGCCGTACCCCTCTTCGTCGACGATCCATCCAAGTCCGCGGCTCTCGTTCAAGCCCGCGGTGTAGTTGCGCGTCGCAATCTCCGCCCACTCGCTGCGCGCGAACTCGCTCGCGATGCGGAACACGCCGCGCGCCGTGGCGAAGAGTCCCGCGTTGCCGGCGGTGCCGCCGCCGAGGTGGAACGAGTTCCCGTCGTTCGTCTCGCCCCACATCAGACCTTGCCGCGCGCCGGGGATGTCGAAGCGGGACGCGAGCTTCGCTTCGAAGCGCTGACCCCACTCCGTCGCCGCGATCCGCGGACGAAGCGACGGATGCGGATAGAACATCGCGTCGTCGCCGAGGCCGATCTGTTCGTTCGCAAGCCGGACGAAATTCTCCGGGCCGAGCATCATCCAAAGCAGGATGAAGTTGAGATCGGAGTACACCACGCGCGTCCCCGGCTCGTACTCCGGGCCTTCATCGAGAATCGCCTTCAACGGATTCGCGTACGCGTAAAGCGGCATCCACGCGCGGAGTCCCGACGTGTGCGTCAGCAGCCGCCGCACCGGAAATCCGTGAAACGTTTCTTCGAGCAGACCGAGCCGCATCACGAGCTGCGCGGTGATCAGCGGTTTCGTGATCGACGCGCAGTCGTACAACGTGTCGAGCGTCGCCGGGATGCGGAGTGGAACCGCGATGGCGTGACCGAGCGCGTTCTCGTGCTCGATGCGGTCGTACGAGCCGATCGCGTAGACCGCGCTCGGGAAACTGCCGAGGTCGATCTCGCGCTGGAGAAAATCGTCGACGCCATTCATCGCGAATATGCACTAGAACCGTTGCGCCGCTCCCCTGTCAATCGCGAATTTCCCTTGCCCATCAACGGTTTACGCGAACCGGAAACACCTGCGGGGCGCCCCTGCAAAAGCTGCTAGTATCCGGCGTTTACTACTGAATCGGTCAGGTACATGTTTCGACTCGAAAAGCTCGAAATCAACGGCTTCAAATCGTTCTACGACCCCGCCAAGCTCGATTTCCCCGCCGCGATGACCGCGGTCGTCGGCCCGAACGGTTGCGGCAAATCGAACATCTGCGACGCCATCATCTGGGTCCTCGGTGAGAACCGTGCCTCGCACATCCGCGGCGAGACGATGGACGACGTCATCTTCCAGGGCTCGTCGCGCCGCCGCGCGTTGTCGATGGGCGAAGTCACGCTCACCCTCGGCACGAGCAACGGCGACAGCACGCATCCGATGGCCGACGACGGCCGCATCGTCATCCACCGCCGCGTCTTCCGCACCGGCGAGTCGGAGTTCCGCCTCAACGGCAAACGCGTCCGGATGAAGGACATCTCCGACATCCTGATGGACACCGGTCTCGGCATCCGGAACTACTCCGTGATGGAACAGGGGAAGATCGATCTGATCCTCTCCAACAAACCGCAGGACCGCCGCAAGCTGATCGAAGAAGCGGCCGGCATCACGAAATACAAGACGAAGCGCCGCGCCGCGGAACTGAAGCTCGAAGAGACGCAGGCCAACCTGCTGCGCATCGACGACACGCTCTCCGAGGTCACGCGCAACCTGAACTCGCTCAAGCGCCAGGCGGGAAAAGCGCGCCGCCATAAAGACCTGAGCGAACAGCTCTCGACCGCGAAGCGCGCGCTGTACAAGGGACGCATCCTCTTCGCGCAGGACGAGGAAGCGGCATCGGACGCCGCGGTCGCCGACTCGCAGTCGCGCGAAGCGGAGCTCGCCGCGCAGCTGTCGACCGATGAAGCGGAGCTGGTCGAGACGCGGACGAATCACGCCGGCAAGGCGACGCGCGCATCGGCAGTCCGCGAGGAGATCGCCAAGCTCTCATCCGACGTCGAGCGCCTCCGCTCGTTCCTGCAGCAATCTGAAACGAACCTCGGCGACCTCGTGCAGCGCATCGACAACGCGCGCTCGCAGATCGGATCGCTGGAGGCGGAAGCGACGGAGCAGCAGGCGCTGCTCGAAGAGAAATCGCAACAGCTCGAAGCGGCGCGCGAGGAGCGCAATCGCATCCGCGACATCGCCGATCAGCTCGAGCGCGACCGCCAGGAAAAATCGGACGAAGTGCGGCGCTTCGAAAAATCGCTCGCCGATTCGCGCGAGTCGCTGATGCGCACCATCGCCCGGATCTCCGAGGCGCGGAACCAGGTGCATCAGATCGAGATCGCCGTCGAGAAGTGCGAGTTCTATCTCTCCAAACTCGACGAGACGGCGCGCCGGGCGCTCGAAAGCCGCGACGGCGCGCGTTCGGTGATGAACGAGTGGGAGCAGCGCGTGGTCGAGGCGGAGCAGGCGCTCGTCGAGGCGCAGCAGACCGCTCGCGATGCGATCGCGCGTCGCGATGACCTCTCGTCGCGCCGCGATGCTCTGCGCGAATCACTGGCATCGACGCGCGATCGCGTGTCGCAATCGACGTACAAGATCGACTCGCTGCGCACGCTTCTCACCTCGCTCGAATCGCAGGATGAAGCGGTGCGCGCGGCGGTGCTGGAATTGATCCCGAACGCCACCGCGGCCGCAGAAGCGGTGCGCGCGGCGGAAGGATTCGAATCCGCACTCGATACGTTGCTGCGCGAAGTGTCGAAGGCCGTGGTCGTCGACAACGCCGACACGGCGATCGAAGCGATCCGCCGTTTGCGCGAGCGCGGCGCGGGACGCGGCGCGTTCATCACGACCGACTTCGTCGCGAAGAGCGAAGGATCTCGTCGCGGCAACGCGGCGTACTCCGTCGTCGGAGAAGGAGCGGTCGCCGATGCGGTGCGCCAGGCGATCCCCGAGGCGTACATCGTCGGCAATCTGCGCGAGGCGATCGATCGCGCGCAGGAGCGGCCGAACGCGACGTTCGTCACGCTGGAAGGCGACATCGTCCGCGGTCCGCTGGTTGTCGGCGGCAAGACGGAAGGGGGCACGCCCGGCGTCTTCTCGCTGAAACGCGAGCTCTCCGATCTCGAAACGCTCGTCGGCCGCGAAGAGACGCGCGCCAGCGGCATCGCCACGGAACTGCAGACGCTCGAAGAAGAGCTTCGCGCCGCGGACGACGCGCGCATCCTCGCCGATGAGCGTGCGCGCGCTGCCGAGCAGGAGATGCGCGACCGCAGGAATCAGCGCGAGCGCGCCGCATCCGAATTGCAGCGGCTCGAAAAAGACCTCGCCGTCGCCTCGGAAGAGCAGATGTTGTACGCCGAGGAGAAGGACGGATTGTTGTCGCGGAAGGGCGCCGCGCTCGAAGAGCTGCAGCGCCTCGAGCAGAGCGAGACCGAGACGCAGGGCCAACTCCGCGGCTTCGAGAAACACCTCGCCGTGGCGCGCACGGCGTTCGAGGAAGTGACGGAAGTGGCGTCGAAGTCGCGTGTCGATCTCGAAGCCACGTCGGGCAACGTCAACGCCATCGCCCGCGAGCACGAAAACCTCTCGCGCATCGTCGTCTCCCTCGGATCGCGCTCCACGCAACTGCAGATCGAGATCGAAACCCTTTCCCACAAGCAACAGGAAACGGGTTCGGCAGCCGAGAATGCACGCGGCCAGCTCGACGAATCGCTGACGAAGCTGCACGAGTTCTCCGAGATGCGCGTGGCGCTCGAAGCGGAAGTGGCCGACCTCGAGGTGCGCGTGAAGGAGCTGTCGTCGCGCGCCATCAACTCGCGCGAGCAGTGGAACACGGCGAAGGACACGCTCTTCGAATCGCAGCGCCGCCTCGATCACGCCAAATCGGCGTTCGACCTCCTGCGCGAACAGATCGCCTTCGACCTGCACGCCGGCATCGACGCCCTGGCCGACGTCGAGCCGCCGACCTCCGACGAGGCGCGCGCGGAGCTCGAGGCGGAAGTCAACAAGTTGACCGATTCCATCGAGAAGATCGGCCCGGTCAACGTGCTGGCCATCGACGAGCATCAGGAGCTGGAGGGGCGCGAGTCGTTCCTCCGCACGCAGCGCGACGACCTCGTGCAGGCCATCGAGTCGCTGCGCCAGACCATCCGCAAGATCAACCTCACCTCGCGCGAGCTGTTCCGCGAAGCATTCGCCGCCGTCAACACCAGCTTCGGCGAGATCTTCACGAACCTCTTCGGCGGCGGCGCCGCGAAGATGCAATTGCTCGACGAAGAGGACGTCCTCGAGTCAGGCATCGAGCTCGTCGCCCAGCCGCCGGGCAAGAAAAACCAGTCGATCGCCCTCCTGTCCGGCGGCGAGCGCGCGCTCACCGCGCTGGCGCTCCTCTTCGCCATCTTCCGCTACAAGCCGTCGCCGTTCTGCATCCTCGACGAGGTCGACGCTCCGCTCGATGAAGTGAACAACGAGCGCTTCGTCCGCCTCGTCCGCGACATGTCGCGCGACACCCAGTTCATCGTCATCACCCACTCCCGCCGCACGATGGAAGCGGCGGATGTGCTGTACGGAGTGACGATGGAAGAGGCAGGATGCTCGCGACTCGTTTCGGTCTCGTTCGCCGAGATGGAGTCGTGACGTAGGACGGGTCCTCCGACCCGTCCCGGGCTTTGACCTTCCTTGCCGCGAAGCGGCAATGCATCGTGGCCGGGGGTTCATTCAATCGAGAATGAACCCCCGGATCAAAGGAAGCGCGCGATGTGCCGCGACAGCGGCACTGGACGAATCGCGATCAAGCTCTCATTTGCGGTGCCGCTGTCGCGGCACGAGACCGATTTCATCCCTGCATCCGGGGGTGCTCGTCGCACCCCCGGCAAAAGTGCAGTGCGGCTTCGCCGCACGAGGGCCGGTTGGAGAACCCGCCCTACGTTTTCGTTCGTTCGGCCGCGGCGAGTGCCTCACGCCAGAGATCGAGCGGCGCGAGCCGCAGCGCTACATCGATGCCGACATTCTCGAGCAGCAGCGCGAGAAGCGTCACGCGCTGCTCATCGGACCAGAAGAGCTTTCCGTCCGTCATCTCGAACTTCTCGGGCGCTAGTTCGAAACGCGAGTAGCCTTCATCGCCCGACCACGCGCGGCCTTCACGCCGGATGTCCCAATTTGGCTCGCTCATAGGCAGGATCGTACCTCGGAGCAAACGGGCTAACCTTCGGTGATCGGGCGAGGACGCCCGATTACTGCGGCCGGGACGGCCACGCTCCACTCACCACCCACGCGACGAGCAATCCCGCGCCCGCCGACGCGAAGACATCCGACGCCCAGTGCCGGAAGGCGAAGATGCGCGAGAGGCCGATGGCCACCGCGAGCAGGAGCGCGATCACGCGCAACGGCAGCGAGCGCGAGCCGAACAGCAGCACGCCGGCGAGCGCGAAGGCGCCGACGGTGTGGCCGCTGGGGAACGAGCTGGCGGATGAGCGGGCGTGCTGGAAGGGGCCGAGCCAGAGCTCGGGGCGGGCCCGAAGGGTCGCGAACTTCACGAGCTGCGCGACGATCCCCGCGCCGAGTCCCGACAGCGCCATCGCGATGCCGTAGCCGGTCCACGCGCGATGCCGGTATGCGAGTCCGGCGAGCAGAAAAAAGAGGACGACGAGTCCCGGATTCATGCCGCCGCCGAGGCGATTGAGGATCCGGACGAAGTCCTCGGTTCGATCCGATTGCATCCCCTCGGCCCATGCCGTCACCTGCGCGTCGGCGAATCGGGCGATGAGCAGCGTCACGGCGAGAGCGGCGAACGCGGCGGCGATGAAGGCGCGCGTCACGCGAGGACGCATGGTGCGGAATGGGCGGAGGTCGGAGAGTGTCACGTCACCGCTATGCACGATCGCGATGGCGAACAGGCCCGCGATGCACCAGAAGATCGCGTCCCAGGCCGGCGCTTCGCGCCCGAGGAACGAGAGGTCGTCGACCGGAAGCGAGGCGTTGCAGCAGAGCCGGTTCACCGACACGACCGGTGAAGGCCAGACGACGGAGAGCATCAGCAGCGCGACGAAGCCGAATGCGGCCATCCGGCGGCGGCGCGTCATCCCGAGCGAAGTCGAGGGATCAGCGGCGATAGACATCGAATGGCTTTCCGATCATCTGCACGCTGTCGACGACGCGATAACCGGCGAGCGCCGGCGCGATGTCCTTCGCGTTCTTTCGCGCGGTAGCGATCACGAGCGGTTTGATGTGCGCGAAATCCTCCGGCGCAACGTACCGCACGCGCTCCAGCTCGCGCGGCATGTCGCGGCTCCACAACTGCGGACAGGAGTAGAGCGCGATCTGCTCCGGATCGACATGCTGCCGCACGAGCGCCGCGATCATCGGACGCGTCGTCGCGAAGTCGTTCGCCATCGGCGTCAGCATCGCCGCGGCGTAGATGTAGACGAGCATCATCGTTGCGCCGACCGCCACCCGCGTTCCGACGATCGTCCCGGCAATCGACGCGACGATCAGCACGATCAACAATCCGCTAACGGCCGGGGTGTCGTACGGCGCGGGGACGATGAAGAGTCCTGCCACGCCGGCGATGGCGAGCAGCGCGAGCGTGATGCGATTCGCGATCGCGCTTTCGTGACCGGCAATCACGATCGCCACCGGCGGGATCATCGCCATCATGTAGACATCGAGCTTGCTCGACATCAGCGAATACGGCAGCAGCACCGCGGCGATCCAGCTGATGCAGAAGCGGTCGAGCGGCGTACCGCGCTTCCAGCCGGCGACGATCGCGGCGACCGCGACGAAGAACCAGGGGAAGAGATCGGCCGGCGCGTGGAGCAGGTAGTACCAGGGCGGCGCCTTGTGCACCCAGGTCGAGAACGCGCGGCCGACGGTCTGCTTCACGATCACGTCGTGCGCGTACGCGTTGCCGCCGAGGATCAGGGCGGGGACGAGCCAGAGGAGAGGAATCACGATCATCGCGGCGAGCGCGGGGATGTAATTCGCGCGTGGCAGACGATGTCTGCGCCAGCATTCGAGCGCGAAGAGGACGATCGCGATCACCGGCGCCATCGGGCCTTTGATCAAGGTAGCGATGCCGATCGCGACGCCGCACCAGAAAATAGCCTTCTCCCCCGCGCGCGGGGGAGAAGGTGCCGCAGGCGGATGAGGGGGCCGTTCGTCAGCGCGAGGGAGAGATCCCTCACCCGCCTGCGGCACCTTCTCCCCGTGCGCGGGGAGAGGGGCGATAAGCTCGAAAAACCGGAACATCATCCACGCCCCGAGCGCGAGGAACGCGGTGAACCCCACATCCATCCGCGCCGTCTGCGCCGATCCCCACAACATCAGCGACGTGCCGCCCACGAATGCCGCCAGCCAGTCGCGCATGCGCGTGAGGAGCCAGAGCAGAAACGCGAACGCCAGCAGCGACGGAATGACGAACGCCCAGAGCGAGTACGTTCCGAGCGGAATGGTCAGGAGATCGACGAGCCAGAAATGAAGCGGAGGCTTGTGCGTGAACGGCGCGCCGTTCAGCGTCGGAAGGAAAAACGCGCCGGTGGTACGCATTTCGCGGACGACTTGGCCGTACTTCGTTTCATCGCCCACGAACAGCTCGCGCCGCCAGGGTGTGAGAAGGGCCGAAAGGAAGAGCAGAACGAGGAGGAAACGCCGCCACATGCCTAATTGGCTCAGCAGCTTAACAGCTTCGTGCCGCTCCCGTGCAGGGATGGTAAAATTTGTGTGATGGCATCACTTCGAAGGAGGGAATTCGATGTCGAATATCGCTGACATTCAACGCATTCTCAGCACGGAGGATCCTCAATTCCGCGAGTGGATCGAAGAACATCACCGTTGCGAGAATCGCCTCAATGAACTGTGCTCCCGGAAGGAAGTGTCAGTCGATGAGGAAGTGGAAGAGAAAACGTTGAAGAAGCGAAAACTCCACCTCAAAGATCAGATGGCGGAACGGATCCGCAGTTACGAGTCGTCCCACGTCGCGTAACGTCGATACGCATCGCTTCACTGAAAGGGAGCCGCTCGGCTCCCTTTTTGTATACGATCCCGACACATGCTCAGACTGAGATTTGCTCCTGAAGGATGGATCTTCATCATCCCGGTCGCGATCATTTTCGCGATCACCCTGCTCATCCAATGGTGGGTCGCGGCGATCATCCTCGGCTTCGGCGTCCTCTTCCTGATCAACTTCTTCCGCGACCCGCATCGCGCCGGCTCCCAGCGCCACATCGACGTCCTCTCCCCCGCCGACGGCACAGTCGTGCAGATCAAGGACATCCCCGACGGCGCGGTCTGGCCCGGCCTCACGAAACAGGTCTCGGTCTTCATGTCGGTCTTCGACGTGCACGTGAACCGCGCGCCGATCACCGGAAAAATCATCCACTACCGCTACAACCCGGGGAAGAAACTGGCGGCGATGGTCGAGAAGTCGTCGACGGAGAACGAGCAGAACCTGATCGTCATGCAGGACGCGCGCGGCGGAACGCTGGCCTTCAAGCAGATCGCCGGCCTCCTCGCCCGCCGCATCGTCTTCGACAAGAAGGAAGGCGATGAAGTCGGACGCGGCGAACGGGTCGGCATGATCAAGTTCGGCTCGCGCGTCGACATCTTCTTCCCGGCGAATGCCAACATCCGGGTCGCCATCCGCGACAAGGTGAAGGTCGCGCTGACGGTCATCGCGGAGCTGCCGGAATGAAGCGTCCCGATCTGAAGAAGGGCCTGCGCCGCGGGATCTACGTGATCCCGACGACGTTCACGATCCTCAATCTCTTCTTCGGATTCCGCTCCATCATCAACTCCACGCTGGCCATCGAGAAGCTGGCGATGGGACGCATCGACCTGGCGGTGCCGCTGTTCGAGCACGCCTGCTGGGCGCTCTTCATCGCCGCCGTGTTCGACACGTTCGACGGGCTCGTCGCCCGCCAACTCGGCGCCACCAGCGAGTTCGGGAAGGAGTACGACTCGCTGGCCGACGTCGTCACCTTCGGCGCCGCACCCGCCGTGCTCGTCTACGCCTGGGGCCTGCGCGTCCTCGGGCCGCTCGGCGCCGGCATCGCGTTTCTCTTCCTCGTCGCCGTCTCGCTCCGCCTGGCGCGCTTCAACGTCATGACCGGCAAGACCGACTACCGCTACTTCGTCGGCCTGCCGAGCCCCGCCGGCGCGCTGACCATCGCCTCGATCGTGAATTACGCGCCGGTCCCGGTGAGCGAAGAACGCTTCGCCTGGGTGATGCTCATCGTGACGATCTTCGTTTCGTTCTCGATGGTCTCGCCGATCAAATACCGCTCGCAGAAAGGGCTGGCCGTGCAGAAGGAGCGCTCGCTCGTCTACTTCCTCGCCTTCGCCCTGATCCTGGCCGTGGCGATGAAGTGGCCGAAGGAGTTCTTCTTCATCGGCGCGATTCTCTATCTCCTCTCCGGCCCCTTCGCCCGCCTCTGGTCGATCGCCTTCCCGTCGCATCACGTCGATACGGCGCCACCTGAAGTGGTCGAGGAAGCGCCATAAACCGGTTGCTGGGTTGTTGAGTTGCTGGGTTGTTGAGTGCTTCGCCTGGGCGACGATCGTGCGTTTTGCGGAGCACCCAGCAACCCAGCAACCTAACAACCCAACAACCATTTCCGCGGACCCTCTGTGATAAAAACCGCACATGCCCAAGTCCCCAAACGGCTACCGCCTCGGCATCATCAATCCCATCACTCTCGTCGGCAACGAGATCAAGACCATCCTTCGCGATCGGGCGTTTCCGTTCGATCGCATCGCGCTGCTCGACTCGACCGGCGAAGCGGCCGGGGCGCTGACCGACATCGGGGACGAGCCGGCGGTCGTCACGCAGATCTCCGACGTCGAGCTGCAGGACCTCGACCTCGTCTTCTTCTGCGGCTCGCCGGCCACGAACCGGCCCTGGATCGAGCGGCAGCGCGCGGATGAATTCGTCGTCGTCGACGTGTCGCAGCCGACGTCGACCGAGGAGGGGAAGCTCGGGGTTGCCGGCATCAACCTAGAGAGCATCGACGCGAGCGACACAGTGCTCGTCTCGCCGCATCCGATCGCCATTCCGATCGCGCTGATCCTGCATCAGATCGAGAGCCTTTCACCGATCGAGCTCTGCTCCGCAACCGTCGTGCAACCGGCCTCGGAATTCGATCAGGCCGGCGTCGAGGAGCTGGCGAAGCAGACCATCAGCGTCCTCAACATCAGCAGCGTGCCGCAGGAGATCTTCGACCGGCAGCTGGCGTTCAACCTTTATCCGGCGACGGAGCACAACGAGGAGCTGATCGTCTCGCAGGTGAAGGCGCTCACGAATCGGCGCACGGAGCTGGCGCTGCTCGTCACGCAGGGGACGATTTTCCACAGCCACACCTTCTCGCTTTTCGTGAAGACGCAGAGCGAGCTGACGCGCGATGCGGTGCTCGATGCGTTGCGCTCCTCGCCCGCCATCGCGCTGCCGGAAGGAGATCAGTCCTTCGGCACCATCGACGCGGCCGGAAAGGATGAAGTCCTGATCGCCGAAGTGCGCCCCGATCCGTCGATCCGCGGCGGCTTCTGGGTCTGGGCCGTCTGCGATAATCTGCGCCGCAGCTCGGCGCTGAACGCGGTGCTGGTCGCCGAGAAAGTTTTGTTTGGGAGCGGGGTGACCAACTGAGCGATTTCATCCTGAGGAGCGCAGCGACGAAGGATCAACCGACGCGCCGCGCAACACATGTTCAGCGGTGAAAGCTCAGTCCTCGCGGCGCCCTGATTGATCCTTCGCTATGCTCAGGATGACCAATGGAGAAAAACTGATGCAGGACTTCTACGAACCGAAGGTCGGCGATCTCGCGCCCGACTTCAAAATGCCCTCCACGCGCGGCAAGGACGTCACGCTGAAAGAGTTCCGCGGCAAGGACGTCATCCTCTACTTCTATCCGAAAGACGACACGCCCGGCTGCACGAAGGAAGCGTGCTCGTTCCGCGATCACGAATCGGATATGTCGAAGCGTCAGGCCGTGGTCCTCGGCGTCTCGACCGATCCGATCGAGTCGCACGAGAAGTTCAAGTCGAAGTACAACCTCAACTTCCCGCTCCTCTCCGATCAGACCGCCGACGTGGCGAAGATGTACGGCGTCTGGAAGGAAAAGAACATGTACGGCCGCCGCTACTGGGGCGTGGCCCGCACCACGTTCTGGATCGGCGCCGACGGCCGGATCAAAAAGATATGGAAAAAGGTCGATACGGAGCGGCACGCCGAGGACGTGATGGCCGAGATCGACGCGGCGCAGGCAAAGAAATAATGAAGTAGTATTCTCCTTCCCCACAAAAATCTGGAAGGAGAGAGAGCGCATGAGCGGGTTCAGCGTCCTGGTCAAAAACAGTACAAAAGTCGATGGCATGCTGCTGTTGCACGTCGAGGGAAAACCGGAGCCCCAGAAGGAGCCGTTTCCTTCGGGCGTGATGTATTGCTATGCGGTCGAGTCGGCGGACACGGCCGAAGTCGAGGCCACTTTCGGCGACGGCAGTACCGGCCCTTACAAAGTCCACGAGAGCACGACACTCGATACGACGGCGCAGGACGGCAAGTACGTCTTCACGAGGGTCCCGACCCACGAGGCTTGAGGTAGTTTTGACGCCGAATCAGACGCGTGCCGTGCGGAACGCGCGCACGCGTCTGCACGCTTCTTCCAGCGCGTCGAAGTCCTTCGCGAAGCAGAAGCGCAGCAGCTTCTTTCCGCGATCGGATGCGTAGAACGCCGATCCCGGCACCGACGCCACGCGCGATCCCTCGAGCAGCGCAGTCGCCGCTTCCTTGTCGTCGCCGAGCTCCGGCGGCACCTCGGCGAGCATGTAGTACGCCCCCTGCGGCAGGTACGGCGTGAAGCCGGCCTCGCGCAGCGCATCGGCGAGCAGGTCGCGCTTTTTCTCGTAATCGGCGGCGAGCTTCGTGTAGTAGTCGTCGCCGATCTCCAGCGCCCGTGCGATGCCCCACTGCAGCGGCGTCGGCGCGCAGACGTAGAAGAGATCGTTGACCAGTCCGATCGGCGCGGCGATCTGCGCCGGTGCGGCGACGTATCCGATCCGCCATCCAGTCACGGAGAAGGTCTTCGAGAATCCGGAGATGGTGATGGCCACGTCGCGGCACGATTCGATCGAGGCGATCGAGGTGTGGCGGCGTCCGTCGTACACGATGTATTCGTAGATCTCGTCCGTGTACACCCACGCATCGTGTTCGCGGGCCAGGGCGCCGATCTTCTCCAGCTCGTCGCGCGAGAAGACCTTGCCGCACGGATTGGACGGCGTGCAGACGACGATGCCGCGCGTCTTCGGCGTGAACGCCGCGCGCAGCGCATCGAAGTCGATCGCCCAGTCGGGAGGATTGAGCGGGACGAACTTCGTCTCCACGCCGAGGATGCGCAGCGTGTTGAGGTGGTACCCGTAGTACGGCTCGAAGAGGATCACTTCATCGCCCGCGTTCAACGTGGCCATCGCCGCGGTGGCGAAGCCGCCGGTCGACCCGACGGTCACGACGATCTGTGATGCGGGATCGACGCTGAAGCCGTTGAAGCGCTCGCACTTTTTCGCGATCTTCTCGCGCAGCGGATCGATGCCCTCGAACTTCGAATAGGTCGCCTTCGACGACGCGATCGCTTCGCAGGCGCCTTCGACGAGCTCGGGGATCGTCGGGAGATCGCAGATCCCCTGCCCGAGGTTGATGCCGCCCACACGCTCGCACTCGCGGGACATCCGGCGGATGTCGGACTGAACGACGTTTCGTACGCGATCGCTGATCTGATTCATGGACGTAGTGTAGCGTGCAGCGGACGGGGAAATCGCTCGCGCCGCGCCCTTTCCCTCACGGACGACTCCGGCACCCCGCTCGCAGTAGCGCCTGCCGCCGGACCCCGAAAGGACATCGATCGTGATCAACCGCAAACGCTTCCTCGCCGCGCTTCTCTTCAGCCTCACCGCGCTCCCGCTTGCAGCGCAGATCAACGACACGTACGTCGTCCCGGCCACGGCGAACGTGCCGGGCGCGTTTGGCACCCGCTGGCAAACGCGGCTCAGCATCTTCAACCCGCAGACCGAGTATCCGCTGCGCGTCAGCATCACGTACGTCCCGACCGGCGGCGGCCAGGGCGATGAGATGCTCGTCGACATCCCGCGCAATTCGGTGGCGTTGTGGGACAACGTCGTCGGCTCGCTCTTTCATCGGAGCGATACCGGCGCGATGCTCATCGCCACCTTTCCGGAAGACAACCCTGGCGTCGACGACAAGGTCCTGGCGCGCGCGATCCTCGTGCACTCCGAGACGTTCAACAACGTCTCCGGCGGCACGTACGGCCAGACCATCCCCGGCATCTGGACCGGCCTGATGGACTACGACTTCGACGGCGTCAGCGCCGTCGCGCACGGAATCTCGAATGTCGCCGCGCAGGGCTGGCGGACGAACATCGGCGCCGTGAACCTCGGGCGCAACCAGGTGACGATCAACGTGACGGTGTACGACTACGACGGCAACACGATCCGCAGCAACATCCCGTTCGTCGTCCCGCCGCTCGGCCACTTCCAGGACCGGCTGCCGGTGGAAGTGAATCGCGGCTCGATCGAGTTCACGGTCTCCGATCCGACGCAGCAGGCGGTCGTCTTCCCGTACGTTTCGACGGTCGATCAGCTCTCGGGCGATCCGACGTATCAATCGCCGACGCTGCTCGCCAGCGCGAAGTACCTCTACGGCAAGGGAGCCGCATCGAGCGATGCGCTGCTCTCGCCGGGCCGCCGGATCGACGTGAGCTTCGCGCGCAGCGTGCGCGAATCGGCGAAGCACCTCGGCGTGATGGCCGCGCCGGCGGCGTCCACGCGATGAGCAATGTGGGGCGGGTCCTCTGACCCGCCCACCCCCGCGCTAAAATGCCGCTCCTCATGAGCAGCGCAATCAGCGAAACCTCCCTCCCGTTCCCGCTCGCCCGCCGCGGCAAAGTACGCGACGTCTACGACCTCGGCGATCGCTTCCTCTTCGTCGCCACCGACCGCATCTCCGCCTTCGACGTCGTCCTCTCGCCCGGCATCCCCGACAAGGGAAAAGTGCTGACGCAGATCTCGACGTTCTGGTTCCGCAAGTTCGACGACGTCGAGAACCATCTGCTCGAGACCGACTTCGATCGCTTCCCCGGCGACATCCGCAAACATGAAGACCTGCGCGGCCGCAGCGTGCTGGTGAAGAAGTGCGAGGTCGTGCCGGTGGAGTGCGTGGCGCGCGGCTACCTCGTCGGATCGGGATTGAAGGAGTATCGCGAGTCGGAAAAAGTGTGCGGAATCGAGCTCGAGCCGGGACTGACGACGGCCAGCAAACTGCGCGAGCCGATCTTCACCCCCGCGACGAAGGAAGAGACCGGACACGACATCAACATCTCCTTCGAGCGGATGTCGGAGATCGTCGGCCAGGCGCTGGCGTCGAAGCTGCGCGACCTGACGCTCTCGCTCTACTCGCGCGCCGCGGACATCGCCCACTCGCGCGGCATCATTATTGCGGATACGAAATTCGAATTCGGTTTGATCGGCGACCGCGTGGTCTGGATCGATGAAGCGTTGACGCCCGACTCTTCGCGCTTCTGGCCCGCGGATTCGTACGTCGTCGGCAAGAACCCGCCGTCGTTCGACAAGCAGTTCGTGCGCGATTGGCTCGAGACAACGGGCTGGGACAAAAACCCACCAGCTCCGGAACTACCATCGGATGTGGTCGACAGGACCCGCGAGAAGTACCTGGAGGCGTATCGGGTGCTGACTGGGGAAGTGTTGCAGGTTTGAATCAGGCTAATAGCGGGGAGCGCCATACGGCCCTCTTGAACCCTTCTTTTAGCCTTACCGAGAGGGCAAAGAATAGCACTCAAACAGCTGAGTGCAAGCTATTTCTGCTGAATGACCATTCAGTCCGGAGTCCGTCGCCTCGTTGTTATTTTGCTTGCCGTCAGCGTGCTGGCAGCAGTGGTCCTGCTGTGGCGAATGCGCAACATCGCGACTGAAGTAGCGAAACCTCACGAAACCGAAATCGATCTCGGTGCGGTCATCACGCGGATCAGAAACCTCAACCGCCTCGAGACCGCGTCGATGCACGTGGTCCACGTCAGCACAATCTCACAGACCTACACGCTCGTCCCGAACGCGATCGGCGGCGATCAACTGACGCTCTACGCCGGCGGCGACGTCATCGCCGGCGTCGATCTCGCGCAGATGAAGAACGGCGACCTCGCGCGCGCACCGGACGGCTCGGTGCTCGTCCGCCTGCCGCCGCCGCAGGTGCTGTTGACGCGCATCGACAACCGCGAAACCCGCGTGATCTCGCGCAAGACCGGCCTCCTCCGCCGCGCCGATCCGAATCTCGAAGGCCGCGCCCGACTCTACGCGGAAGGAGGCGTGCGCAGCGAAGCGGTGCGGAAAGGGATTCTCACACTCGCGAAGAACAACGCGCAGCTCCGGATCGCGGAGCTCCTGCACGCGATCGGGGTTCAGAAGGTGGAGTTCAGGGAATCGAAGAAGAGTGCTGAGTTCTGAGTGCTGAGTTCTGAGACTTGCACCACGTCAGTCCTCAGAACTCAATCCTCAGAACTCAGTCCTCAGCACTCAGCACTGAGAACTCGTTTCGCAATCGCGATCGCCTTCCTGAGCGCCGCAGATTTGCTCATCGTCTCCTCGTACTCCTTCGCCGGATCGGAGTCGTACACGATCCCCGCCCCCGCCTGCACGTACGCGCGGCCGTTCGCGAGGACGATCGTCCGGATGGTGATGCACGAATCGAGATTGCCGGAGAAGCCGATGTACGCAACCGCGCCGGCGTAAGGTCCACGGCGCGTCGGCTCGAAGCGATCGATCAGCTCCATGGCCCGGATCTTCGGCGCGCCGCTGACGGTGCCCGCCGGAAACGTCGAAAGAAACGCGTCGACCGGCGTCCGATCCTCGCGCAGCTTCGCCTTCACGTTCGTGACCATGTGGATGACGTGGCTGTAGCGCTCGATGTGCGCGAACTCGCTGACTTCGACCGTGCCGCTCGCACACACCCGCCCGAGATCGTTCCGCCCGAGATCGACGAGCATGAGGTGCTCGGCGTTTTCCTTCGGATCGGCGAGCAGCGACGCCTCGAGTTCCGCATCCTCCTCGCGCGTCGCGCCGCGGCGGCGCGTTCCGGCGATCGGCCGAACTTCGGCCACATCATGCGTGACCCGCACGAGCATCTCCGGCGACGCGCCGACCAGCGTGCATTCGTTCGTCCGCAGCAGAAACATGTACGGCGACGGATTCACGGAGCGCAGCGTGCGATACAGCGTGAGCGCGCCATCGAGCGGAAACTCCGTCTCCCACCGCTGCGAAACAACGATCTGGAAAATCTCCCCCGCGACGATTTCCTCTTTCGCTTCGCGCACCATCGACTCGAACGCATCGCGCGACATGTTCGTCTGCATCGCCACGTCATCGGCCTGCGACGGAAACTCCAACAGATCGATGCGCGCGTTGCGCAGCCGCTCGATGGCCCGATCGATGCGCGCATTCGCCGACTCGAGCGTCGCCTGCGGATCGGCCGTGAAGATGTTGGCGATGACGTAAAGCCGCTGCTTCACGTGATCGAAGACGACGACGTTGTCGAAGAAGAGGAGCTTCGCGTCGGGGAGAGCCTGCCCTGAGCTTGTCGAAGGGTCCTGTTTCGAATCCGGAATGCGCTCGGTCCATCCCGCAACGCCGTAGCCGAAGTACCCAACCGCCCCACCGAAGAACGGCGGCAGCTTGTCCTCGTCCTTCACGCGCAGCGGCCGCAGCTCTTCGTTCAAAAGTCCGACCGGATTTTCGGTGTCACGATCGAAGCGCAGGCTCCGCCGCGGATCGAATCCGACGAACGAATAACGTCCGACGTTTTCGCCCCGTTCGACGCTCTCGAACAGAAACGCCTCGGTGCCGTTCGGCGAGAGCGCGGCGAATGCAGCGAGCGGCGTGATCGCGTCGGCGCTCAGTTCACGGACAACCGGGATGACGTCGTAGTCGCTGTTCATTTCAGGGCCTCGAGAAAGATTTCGTTCTGGCGGATGGCCTGCGCCTGCAACAGCGCTTCGCCTCCGCCGGGATAACGCGCGGTGATCGTGCGGATGTCGGGCAACGGAATCGCGACCGGAAGCGTGTCGATGATCAGATCGCCGTCGAACGTCTTCAGATTCTCCAGCGGCTCATTCGTCAGCTCGCGCTGACTTCGATTAAAAACGCGCACCTCGGCGCCGATGCGCCGGCACGCAACGAGCGCCGCGCGCGCCGTGCCGCCCGCGCCGACGATCGCTACGCGGTTTGGTTTGCCGATGATCGCGAGGAAGCCGTCGACATCGGTGTTGTCCCCAAACGTCGTGCCGTCGCTCATCCGCACAAGCGTGTTGATCGCACCCGCCTCGCGTGCGTTTTCGCCGAGGCGATCGGCGTACTGCATCGCCACTTCCTTGAACGGCGCGGTGATGCTCAGGCCGCGGATGCTTTTCTCGTTCACGATCTCCTCGAAGGTCTCGAACGACGCGATCGTGTACGCCGCATCGACGCCGTGCTTGCGGAAGAGCGGATTGTGAATCGACGGCGAGAGGCTGTGTCCCGCCGGATTGCCGGCGATGGCGAAGATGTGCTTCGCGTGCAGCGTCTCGCGATCGGGACCGTAGATCGCCAGCGCGCGCTCGAGCGTCAGTTGTCCCGGCGCCGCACTCTTCGTCGCCGCGACGAACGTCAGCTCGGAGCCGAGGAACGGCGCGAGGATGCGCGAAAAGAGACCGCGCTCGCCCATGCCGATGACCGTGAGATCTGATGGTAGGAACGAGAGCAGACGCATGTTGTCATCGAGCGTCTTCGGCGTCACCGCCAGCTTCGTGTGCGCGCAGCGGAACGCGCGCATGCTCGCGAGAATGCTCTCGACGTCGGGCATCCCTTCGTAGTCGTGATGCGAGAGGACGACCCGCTCGCGCGGCAGATCGAGGCGCAGCTCCGGACTCCATTCGACGTCGATGAAGTCGATGCCCGCTTCGATCGCGCGCATCGGCGCCGGAGCATGAGAGCCGCGATACGTGAGGATGACCGGCTTCGTCGTGGCATTGCGCAGCGCGTGCAGATCGATTTCGCCGAGGTGCTCGGCGCGCAGCTCGATCATGTCGCAGTCGGCGGGAATCGCCTTCAGCGCTTCATCGAATGTTGCTTCGTAGATCGTCGCGACCAGTTTCATGACAAACAAAAAACCTCTTCCCGGTCAGGAAGAGGTTCGTGTCGTTTCGATCGGATCGCGCGCCCCTTCGTGCCGGGACGCGCCTCGCGCTCCCGAGTTATCGGCGATACCACCACCAGGTCGAGCTGACGCGGACGTGCATTGCAGGCGAGACTACGGACGGGCGCCGATCGTGTCAAGCTTCGCGATGTGAAACGCGTCACGCCGATCGCGATCGTCCTCGTCGCCCTCGTGCTCCGCCTCATCCGCCTCACCCACTTCGGCCTCGGCAACGACGAGATCGCCGAAGTCTTCTGGAGCTCGCTCCCGTTACGCCAGATGCTGCACTGGGTCAGCAACGACGGCGTCCATCCGCCGCTCGATTACTTCATGCAGTTCGTCCTCGATCGGATCTCGAACAGCGAATGGGTCTGGCGCCTCCCGCGCGTGCTGGCGGGGACGGCCACCGTCGCGCTGATGATGCCGCTCACCCGCCGCTGGTTCGATGAGCGCGCCGGCTGGATCGCCGCACTGCTGCTCGCCGTCTCGCCGATTCACATCCGGTTTTCGCAGGAGGTGCGGCCGTACGCGTTCGGATTGTTCTGGATGGTGCTGGCGATCACCGTCATCCCGAGCGGAGTCGAGGGATCTGGGGGCAGGGGCGGCGCGCCTCCCTCCCGCCCAGGTCCCTCGACTACGCTCGGGATGACGAGAGCGATCGCCTGGTTCATCGCCGTCTACCTCGCCGGCATGACGCTCTATTTCGCCGGCATGATCGCCGGACTGGTGAGCGTCGCCGTGATTCTGCTCAACATGCCGACGCTCCGACGCAAGCTCCCGCTGATCATCCTCGGGTGGATCGTGCTCTACGCGCCCTGGCTCCCGATCGTCATCGGCACCTCGCGTGCGAAATCACCTCTTCCGCCCGAACACCTGACGTGGAGCTGGCTCACGTATCACCTGCAAACGCTCGGCACCGGCGACTGGCAGAACGATCCCGTGAGCATCGGCTCCTGGCTGCTCTGGGCCCTCGCCTTGACCGGCGTCGCGATCGCGATCCGCAACTGCCGCACGATCCCCGCCGTCGTCTGGCTCGTAATCGGACTCGCGCTGCAGATCATCGTGCTGCAGATGCACCCGCACTATCCGGCGATCCGCCATCTGCTGCCGGCGTGGCTCGCCGTCTTTCCGCTCGTCGGTTGCGCAGCTTCGCGATTGCGCTGGTTCGCGGCGATTGCGCTGGTCGTGATTTTCTTCGATGGAAAAACGCTACGCGATTACTACAACCACGGCCGCCCGGAATGGAACCGCGTCGCGCAATTCGTCGCCGATCGCGTCAAGCCGGGCGAGCGGGTGCTCGTCGCGAACAACTGGACCGATCTCAACTTCGGCTGGTACTGGCATCGCGAGCCGCGCATCGTCGACGTCGAGAAAATCACGACGCACATCGACGGCCCGGCGTGGTTCGTCATCTCTTCGTGCGGCATCGCCCCCGAGCTCGCACGCATGCCGCTCGCGCAGGAGTTCCACTACACGAATCATTGCGAGGTGCGCTACATCCCGGCGGGCGCGTCAGTCGATATGCCGCAATGCCCTTAGGGCTGCAGCAATGCAATCCGCTCCGCCGCCGCGCGCGCCTTCCGCCCGTCCCCTGCCTGGTTCCACATGCTCTCGAGGTTCGCGAGCACGCGCACGAGCGTCTGGCGTGCGCTCCAGGCGCGGAGGTGTTCCGCGGAAAGACGGATCTGCCCCGCGCTGATCTGCCCGAGCAGCGCGGCGATCTCACCCATCGTCAGCGTGGAACCGTCGTGGAACGGATCGACGTACACCTCGTTCAGCTCGAAGCGCACCTTCACGATGTAGTGGCCGGGGAGGCCGACGCCGGAAGCGTTCAGGCCGATCCGATTGGCGACATGAATGAACACGATCGATAGCGTGATCGGGATGCCGAGCTTCCGATCGATCACCTCGTTGAGGTACGCGTTGCGCGGATCGTAGTAGCTCGTCGTATCGCCGCGAAATTGATCGCGATCGAAGAGCTCCGAGTGCAGATGCCCGAGGCGGAAGATCGCCGGCTCGCCCGCAACGCAGCGGCGTTCGACCCGCGCCGCGAGCTCGTCGAGTCTCGCGACGTAGTCATCGACGTCGAGCTGCCGGTAGTCCTCGAGCGCGATCAGCAAGGCGCCGCGCGCCAGCTCGTCGTTCCCGAAGTCGGTCTCCGCGAATTCGCGGAACTGCCGCCGGGCCTCGGCCGGATGGATGTACGGGACGTTGGACATGGACATGTAGGGCGGGTTCTCCAACCCGCCCCGCTTCGCAGTGTACGCTGTCGCTCGTGAAGCCCGAGCGCACCGAAGCCATCATCCTGCAGACGTTCCCGGGCCGGGAGCGCGACAAGATGGTCGTCTTCCTCACTCCCGATCACGGGAAGCGCAAAGGGTGGGCGTACGGCGCGCGCAGTCTCAAGTCGCGCTTCGGCGCGGCGCTCGAGCCGCTGGCGAAGGTGCGCATCTGCTACGTCGAGCGGGAGTCGGACGAGATCGTGCGCATCGAGTCGATCGATCTCGTCCGCTCGCTCTTTCCGGCGCAGCAGGACCTGCAGCGCAGCGTCTCGGCGACGTACATCGCGGAGATGGTCGACACCTTCGCGCCGGCGAACGATCCGGCGGAGCTGCTCTATCGATTGCTCGACCGGACCACCGAGGCGCTGCTCGAAGGCGCGCCGCCGATGCCGGTCGTCGCGTACGCAGAGATCTGGATCCTGCGCCTGGCCGGCATCTTTCCGTCGACGCGCAACTGCTTCGAATGTCACGAGCCGCTCGATCGTCCGCTCCGATTCGATCCGCGCCTGCAGGGCTTCGTCTGCACCAATTGCGCGGTGCGCGAGGCGCTCATCGTCCCGAACGAAGTGGCCGACATGCTCGATGCGATCGGAAAGCTGCCGGTGTCCGAATTCGCGGCGCACCCGATTCCGATCGACACGCTGTTCGAAGTGCGCTCGCTCGCCGGCACGCTCCGCCGCAATTTCCTCGGATACGAGATGAAATCGTTCGAAGTGCTCGCCGCCGTCGCGCGTTAAACCGCGACGCCGCCCTGCGCCTCCGCCAGCAGCTCACGCGAGTGGTAGTGAAACTCGTTCTTCGCATCGAGAGTGAGCAATCGCCGCTCGATCCGCTCCTCGCCAGCGCGCGTGTAGATCGTCACCTGCAGCATCGCCGTGCCGTCCTCGCGCCACTCGCCCGACGGGATGAGCGTCCCGGGAATCGCGCGGACGATCTGCGGTTGCCGCATGCGGCGCAGCGCGTCGTCGTATTCGCCCGGCTCCGTGACGATCTTCGTCACGGCCCATGCGGATGACGCCAGGATCTCGCTGATGATCAGCCAGTATTCGAAGAGCGCCGGCACCGTGCGGCGGATGACGAAATGCGGAAAGAGCGGCTCTCCTTCGACGATGTAGGGCGTGATGGTGCGGTCGTCCTGCACGCGATAGAGGATGCGTCCGTCGCGCAGCCGCACGCCTTCCGCGGTCTCGAGCAGTGCGGTGGCCTGGATCTCGAGGTGCACGCGCCAGCGGTCTTCCACCGCGATGTCGACCTGCCTGTCGAACGCCTCGTGGAAGCGGCCGGCGGCCAGCGCATGCGCGCGGGCCAGCGAGGCGCGGATTCGTTTCACATCATCGGGGGAAAGGGTCTGCATACAATCGTCCGCATGCGAATGACTCTACTTGCGTCGTGCCTCCTCGCGGTCTCGTGTGCCACGGTCAACGTACAACAGGAGACCGCATCCGTAAACCGCGTCGTCGATGAGTGGCACAAAGCCGCCGCCGACGCCGACGAGGCGCGCTACTTCGGCGCCGCCGCCCCCGAATTCGTTTTCCTCGGCACCGACGCCACCGAGCGCTGGGACCTCGCGTCATTCCGAGCGTTCGCTCACCCCTACTTCGCGAAGGGAAAAGCGTGGACCTTCACGCCGCAACATCGCAACGTCATCGTGCACGGCAACGTCGCCTGGTTCGACGAATCGCTGGCATCAGCCAGCTACGGCGAGTGCCGCGGAACCGGCGTGCTGCGCCGCATCGGCGGTGCGTGGAAGATCGCGCACTACAACCTGACGATTCCGATTCCGAACGAGTTGGCGAAGGAGGTCGTGGGGAGGATTCGGGCTACAGCAAAGCCATGAACTCTTCGACCGTTAGTCCGGCGGCGACGACGATCGCGCCCATCGTGTAGGCATTGACAGGATTGTTGCGCGGAATCATGACTGTGTGCGCACCATCGCTCATCTTGATGTGCTTACCCTGGCGCACAATCACGTAGCCGGCCTTTTTCAACGCCCGCACAGCTTCCAGGTGGTTGATTCCCGCGAGCTTCGGCACGTCTAAACCGCGACTTCAACCTCACGCATGTACCAGTCCTCGGGCAACTCGTTCGCTTCGTCCAGGTATTCGACGATTGCGATGCGAATGTTCTCGAGCGCTTCCTCTTCCGTGTCGCCCTGCGACAAACATCCTGGCAACAGGGGACATGAGACGCTGAATCCCTCCTCGGACTGGATCAGGAGCACCGGGTAGCGCATGTTCATACGAACAAGGCTACCCCTCAATCCACTCCCCGATCAACGCCGCCACCTCCCTCTCCTTCCCACTGAATCCGTGATCGGCATCAGCCATGATGCCGAGCTCGAAATTCGGTTTGGGGCCGATGGCGTCGGCGAGGATGGAGACGCAGCGGGAGACGTCGCCGTAGCAGTACTCGTCGTTTTCGCCGTAGAGGATCAGCGTCTTCTTGCGGATCGCTTTCACGTAGCGGAAGAGCGGGCGGCGGGAGATACGGCGGGCGCGGATGACTTCGCCGAACGGGAAGACGTTGTAGTCGCCGTCGGGGTTGTTCATGTCGTAGAACGAGCGCCAGCTCATCGGCAGCAGCAGCGAGAGGCCGCGCGGGACGAGCTCCTCGCTGTTCTTCCGCTCACGCGCGCGCTCGAGCGCGGCGCGGAAGCGGCGCTCGCCGAGCTGTTCGTACGTCAGGCCGGTGTCGTCGCCGCCGCCGAGGAGGACGTAGCGCTTGACGGTGTTGCGCGGCTTGCGGTGATCGTAGACCGCGATCTTGTTCGCGCCGGTGGAGTGGCCGACGAGCGTGACGTCGCGATAGCCGCGACGCCGGAGCTCGCGCAGCGCGCCGTCGATGTCGAAGACGCAATCGCGGATCCGCTCGTACGCCATGCCGCCGTTGCGCCGCATCAGATGCGCGCCGCGGTTGTTGAACGGAAAGAATGCGAAGCCGCGGCGCGTGAATTCGGCGGCGAGCAGATTCGTGCGGCGCGAGTCGAAGATCGATGCGCCGCCGGTGCCGTGCAGCCAGACGATCACGCGCTCGGTGCGCCGCTTCGGCTCGAACAGCAGACCGGACAGCGCGTAGTCGTCGGTCGCATCGAAGCGGACGAGACGGCAGAGCGGTTCGGTCACGGTTTCCATCGTAGCCCCGCCCACCAGCGCGACTTCCCTTCGACGCGTGCCACGCCCGCCGTGAGATCGAGGTCGGGCGTCTTGATCCAGGTGACTGGCGGCGACTGTAGCGTGACCTCGGCGCCAACATATCCGAGGCGCTGCCCGCCGATGCGATGTTGCTGATAGAACGCGGTGATGTAGCCGCTGCTGATCTCGACACGCGCGCCGCTGTAGCGATCGCCGGTCAGCGTTCCAGGCGCGAGCGCGGGATCGATGATCCGTTGCGCGACGAACGATTGCGGCATGACCGTCGTCGCGACGCCGCCGACCGGCAGCAACTGATCGTTCGACGTCGCGTGCTCGAACTGCGCCGCGATCCGATAGCCGCCGACGCGGATCGTCCCGCGCGCAAGTGCACGCTGCACGTGCGATTGCAGCGTGACGCGCAACTCCTCGGAGGTCTTCATCCGTTCCTGACGGGCGCGGAGTCCGAGGTCGAGGAACGGAGTAGAGAGAGAGCCGCCGAGGTAACCGCCGTCGATGGCGAGCGATTGAAGCGGCCATTGCCCGCGCCAGCTAGCGCGAAGCTCGCCGCCGCGATGGCGCGTGCCGTCATCGAATGAGAAGAGATGCGCGCCGACCGCCACCGGCCACCCGCGCCAGATCGAGGCGATCGCCGCGCCGCGGATATCGCCAACCGATCCGACCACGATCGTGTCGAGCTTCCCGACGATGTCGCCGAACCGCACCCCACCCTCGGTCGCCTGCTGCGCGGACGTGTATGTGCCGCCGAAGATCGTCGCGAATTCCTGGCGTCCGATGCCGTACTCGTGCGGCGCGGAAACCGGCCGCGACTCGAGCATCACCGGCGGCACGGGCGCGGGAGGAAGCGCCGGCGCGAGCGACGGATCGACGACCGGCACCGCGGTGGCGGTCATCGCCGGCAGCACGCGAACGACGTAGCCATCCGGCTCGAGCGACATGAAGAAGACGCGGCCATCGGGCGATGGAGCGGGCTGGAACGCACCGCCAGGAGCGCGCGTGAGCGGCTCGTCGGAGCCGTCCTTGAACTTGTGCAGATCGGCGAAGCCGGAAGCGAACGTCGTGGCCACAATCGAGTCGCCGCTCCACTCCGGCGTGGCGACATGCGCTCCGGTCCACGGCGGCTCGAGCTGCCACGTGCCGCGGGCGCGATGAATCACGTACGCGACACGCCCGCCGGCGTCGGCGCGCGGATGGCTGTAGACGCTGTCGAGCGACGGCTCGGTCCGCGCCGTCACCTCACCAGTCAACATGTTGACGTTCACGAGCTGCGAATATCCGAAGCGGTTCCGCACCGCGACGGAGGTCATGCCGTCGGGCATCGGACCGGCGTCGCTGACATCGGCCAGATGCGTGAGGCGGACGTTCCGGCCGCTCTCCGGAGTCCATCGAAAGAGATCGCGATGGAGGAAGCCGTCGAGGTCGGGCTGGCGATGGATGTAGATCAGCGACTTGCCGTCCGGCATCCAGCGCGGCGATTCGATGTCGCCGCCGTCGGGCGGCGTGAACGAGTAGCGCACCTTGCGCGGGAGCGGCTTCGCCCGCACCGGCGCGACATCCTCGGGATCGCGCTGCAGAATCTTCGCGATCCGTTCGTCGTACTTCGTCTCCTCCTCCGCCGGTGGTCCGGTCGACCAGACGACGAGGCGCGACGGGCGCGAACGGCCACGAATCACGATGGCAATCGACTTGCCGTCGGGCGAGACATCGGGATCGCCCGATCCGCGCGACGTCACCTGCCACAGCTCCCCATCGACCGCGGGATTCTGTTGCGCGACGGTCATCGCGCGATGCGTCAGCTCGGCGGTGAAGATTCCGTAGAGCCGCTCGGGCGAATCGCCGAAGACGCCGGCGAACGATTCATCGAACGAGCGGCGATGGCGCGCGGTCATCCGCGCCCAGAGCTTGCGGAGACTCCCTTGGCCGCTTCGCTGCTCGAGCCATTCGAGGTAGGCGGAGCCGGTCAGATACGCCATCGACATCCCGAGGAACTTGTTGTTCGCCGCGAGCTCGGGATAGGTCGGGAGGTTGCCCGTCTCCGCCCAGCGGCGAAGGATCAGCGCACGCAACGTGCTGTTCGGGCGGCCGGCGCCGGTGATCCGTCCTTCGATCACGGTCGCGTAACCCTCCATCGCCCAGCGCGGGGCGCCGAGGGTGATCGGATTCAGCGGCAGGAAGCGCTCGGCAAAACGCTCGAGCGGATTGCGCGATGGCCGCGTGAGGTGCAGCAGATGCGTCACCTCGTGCACCGTGAGCAGATCGATCCAGTCGCTGTACTCGCCGATCTCCTCGCTCGGATCGGGCGGCTCGGTATAGAGGATGATGCGCGGCGTGTCGAGCAGCGGCAGCGTGATCCCGTTCGCCTGCGAGATCGGATTTTCGACGATCACGTCGGTGACCGTTTCCGGCGCGAACCCGACCTCGGCCGCAACCGCATCGCGCACCGATTCGAGCCGCGACGCCGCCAGAACGCTCCACGCCTCGTACGCCGCCGGGTAGTGAACGCGGAAGTGTTTCGTGGTGACCGTCCGCCACTGCGCGTCGGGTCCCTGCGCGTTTGCGGTGGCGGCGATCAGAAAAACGGCGAGCGCTGCGAGCTGGCGCGTCATGCGAACGATGGTAGTTTAGATTCCCGTGTCATCCTGAGGCGCGCAGACGCCGAAGGATCCGTTGCTTCGGGCGACGCGGTTTCAGGTTACGGGTCCTTCGCCGTCTGCGCGGCTCAGGATGACACCATCGACGGAGGAGACCATGGTCAAACGCTTGTTCACTCTCTTCATGCTCTCGTGCGCTCTCAACGTGTACGCCGCTCCGAAAATCATGCTCGTGATGCACGGCGGCGCGGGGACGATCACACGCGCGTCGATGACGCCGGAGAAAGAGAAGGCCTATCGCGAGGCGCTCGAGCTGGCGCTGCACGCCGGCCAGGCGGTGCTGATGAAGGGCGGCACGAGCGTCGATGCCGTCGAAGCGGCGATCCGCGTGCTCGAAGACTCGCCGCTCTTCAACGCCGGCAAAGGAGCGGTCTTCACGCACGAGGGGAAGAACGAGATGGACTCCTCGATCATGCGCGGCCGCGACCGCGCGGCGGGGGCGGTGGCGGGCGTGACGATCATCCGCAATCCGATATCCGCGGCGCGCGCGGTGATGGAGAAATCGCCGCACGTGCTGATGGTCGGGCATGGCGCGGAGCTCTTCGCCACGAAGATGGGACTGCAGATCGTCGACCCGTCGTACTTCTGGACCGAGCCGCGCTGGAAGGCGCTGCAGGAAGAGCTGATGAAGGAAGAGAAGCACTCCGCGCTCGATGAGAATCCGGACAAGAAATTCGGCACGGTCGGCGCGGTGGCGCTCGATCGCAACGGCGACCTCGCGGCCGGCACGTCGACCGGCGGCATGACGAACAAGATGTACGGACGCGTCGGCGACTCGCCGATCATCGGTGCCGGTACGTTCGCCGACAACGCGACGTGCGCGGTGTCGGGTACCGGCCACGGCGAGTACTTCATCCGCTGGACCGTCGCCTCCGACATCGCGGCGCTGATGCGCTACAAGGGAATGTCGGTCTCCGACGCGGCGAACGAAGTGGTCATGCACAAGCTCGTCGATGTGAAGGGCGAAGGGGGCGTGATCGCGCTCGATGCGAAGGGAAACTTCGCGATGCCGTTCAACTCCGAGGGGATGTATCGGGGATGGATCGGGGAGGATGGGGTGGCGCACGTGGCGATTCATAAAGATTAGATAGCAGGAGGCAGATATCAGATAGCAGGCCTGCCGCTCCCCCTGCTATCTGCTATTTGTTGCCTTTTATCTTGCCTAAAAACGAACGTTCGTGCTATTCTCAAATGCGTGAGGAGGTACGAACAAATGATCCGTGATCTTTTCAACCCCAAATTCGTCTTCACGGCGCCCGTCGTGAACGACGACTCCACCCGGCCGATCGATCGGAAGCGCTTCGTCGATTACGTCGAGCGCGCGATCGTCGCTTGGAACCTCGAGAACAACATCGACCCGAATGTGCCGGTGATCCGCGATGCGGCGATCGAAATGCTCGAGCCGTGCTTCGGGAACTCCATCCGCGTCGACCTCTGGGTCGAGACGCTCGACGCGACCTCGTGCGTCTACGGCTTCCTCTGCTCCAGCGAAGACGGTCTCGTGCCGTATGCGCGCGGCGAAGAGACGATCACGAAGCTCGATCCGCAGTCGCACCGTCCCTGCGCGTGGAGCCCCGCTTTCCGGCATACTCACGAGATGTTGATGAAGGACCTTCCGGCTTTCGCATGAAGGGTGAACGGACGAAGCAGAGCATCCTCGAGCGGGCGGTCGATCTCGCCTCGCTCGAAGGGCTCGAAGGGCTGACCATCGGCCGCCTCGCCGAGGAGCTCGGGATGTCGAAGAGCGGCCTCTTTGCGCACTTCGGATCCAAGGAAGAGCTGCAGCTCGCCACGATCGAATCGGCGCGCGAGCGCTTCGTCGAATCAGTGCTTCGTCCGGCGCTCAAAGCGGAGCGCGGCTATCCGCGACTGATGGCGATCTGCCGCGCGTGGCTGACCTACGTCAAGCAGGGAGTCTTCCCCGGCGGCTGCTTCTTCGCCGCGGCCTCGTTCGAGTTCGACGGCCGTCCCGGTCTGGTGCGCGACGCGATCGCCGGCATCATGGATGGCTGGATCGGCTCGATCGAGAAGGCGGTGGCGCTGGCGCAGGAGGAGGGTCACATCGATCCCGACATCGAGCCGGAGCAGCTGGCGTTCGAGATCAATGCCCTCTTCTTCGGTGCGAACTTCTCGTATCAGCTGCGCGGCGACAAGAAGGCGCTGGAGCGGGCGATGAATGCGATCGAAGCGCGACTCGAATCGCTGCGTATCGTCACACCGACTCGGCAGCTTCGGCGCGTACGTCGCTGAACGTCGCGCGCGCCGCGTCGCGCGATGCGGCATCGGCAAATGCGCCGACGATCGTCGAGCCCGACCCGGTCATCCCCGCCCATTGCGCGCCGGCGTAGTAGAGACGCCGCTTCAACTCACGCAGCGCGGGCATGCGCTCGAACAGCGGCTCCTCGAAGTCGTTGATCAGCAGTTCGCGATCGCGCAACGGATCGAACTCCCTCAATCGCTCGATGCCGACCGGCGGCGAGAAGTGCCGCAGCATTCCGAATGCTTCCCCCGTATTGACCCGCTCCTCGGGGAACAGCAACAGCAGCGCGATGCCGGCGCGATCGCGCAACGGCGTCAGCACCTCGCCCCGTCCCGTCGCGTACGCAGTTCCGCCGGCGAGAAAAAACGGGACGTCCGATCCAAGTTTCAACGCGATGTCCGCACGCGGAGCGCCGAGCGCGGTGAGAGTCGCGGCGGCATCGGACGACCCACCGCCCAGCCCTCCCCCGTGCGGAATGCGCTTCTGCAGATGGATCGCCACCGGCTTCGCGTCGATGGCGCGCGCGGCGCGCAGGACGAGGTTCGTGTCGTCGACGGGGAGCGTCGGATCGTCACACGTCAGCGAGAGACGATCGGAGTCGGAGAACGTCAGCGTGTCGTGCAGCGAGATGGTCTGGAAGATCGTCTCGAGATCGTGAAAGCCATCCGCACGTTTGTTCGTGACGCGGAGCATCCAGTTGATCTTGGCGTAAGCACGGACGTTCATTGAAGGTGTCATGCCGAGCCTGGGACCTCGCTCGTGGCACGGCCCCTCACCCGCCTGCGGCACCCTCTCCCCGCAAGCGGGGCGAGGGGCAACAAAACCAGATTCTCGCGAGGCACGTGCCTTGTTGCCCTTCTCCCCGCGACGAGCGGGGAGAAGGTGCCGCAGGCGGATGAGGGGCTCGGTGCCACGAGCGAAAATCTCGCAGAACACAGGGAGTTTCTTAGAAGCGT